>Ga0207933_1000003_pt1 | contig 427490 bp, 395 predicted proteins | sample NGESurdeep092012_4_FD_184488 | JGI IMG/M metagenome (GOLD analysis project Ga0207933, IMG submission 184488) | Arctic peat soil microbial communities from Barrow, Alaska - NGEE Surface sample F53-3 deep-092012 (SPAdes) | ecosystem: Environmental > Terrestrial > Soil > Wetlands > Peat ... | reverse complement strand
GGCGGCGGCGGCGGTGGCTTTGGCGGTGGCGGCGGTGGCTTTGGTGGTGGTGGCGGCGGCTTTGGCGGCGGCGGCGGCAGAAGTGGATTGTAAATAAAAGTTTGGTTCGGGAGGAAGGGTAAATAAATAATATGCGTAAAAACAGGCCGGGGGCGGCTCTAATAGGAACATTGGCGTTGATGGCGATTTTGGGTGCAAGTGCAAGTGCATTTGCTCAGCAAGATGCTTCGCCTATCACAGCGGGTCAAAAACCGATCAGCAACCTTTATTTAAAGGATGCTGATCTGACCGATGCTACTCACACTTTGGGCACGCTTACGGGCATGCAATTTATTATAAAGCCGAGTGATCAGCCTTATCGCAAAGTCACTTTGACGCTTCACGACATCACCGCTGAAGATGCTTTAAAATACATCTGCGAAGATGCTGGTGCTTTCTTTACAAGAGATGAAAACGGAATATACATACTTAGTAATGACAAGCCCGTTCCTACGTCTACAACTGATTCGTCCGATCCGACGGTTGCACCGGTAGCACCTAAGAAATTTATTCGAAAGATCGAGCTTCTGCATGCCGACCCTAAGCTCGTTTACGAAGAGATTATGGGAATCAGTCCATTTAAGAACACTAATACTGTTTTCGACACTCGGACCTTCAGTGAACTGAGGGACTTCTCAAACAACAGTTTGAGCAAAAATATTGTTTCTGCACCAGCACCAATTTTATCGAATGTGCCAGCAGGAAATAATTACGTAAGCACTCCAAATGCACATCAGGAGTCTGGCAATGATATAGCTTTGCCAATTGACGCAGCTAATCAAATGGGAGGGCTAGGCGGCGGCCAAGGAGGCGGCGGCTTGGGAGGCGGCGGCCAGGGTGGCCTAGGTGGCGGCGGCGGTTTAGGCGGCGGACAAGGCGGCCGAGGTGGTCAACAACAGACTCAATTAACCGGTGGTCAAGGATTTGTACCAGCTTCAATTGATCACATCGTATACGATCCCACTGATAACAGCATTATTGTTTCTGGAACGGACGAAGACATTGCATCCCTGCAAAAAACAATTGCTGAATTCGACACAGTTCCAAAACAAGTTCTTATCAAGGTCGAATTTGTGACCACAAGTACAAGCCTCAGCTCTGACTTGGGGTTTGATTGGTTATTCAATCGCGGGTCAATTAGCCTTGGAAATACTCCTGGCTCCTTTGCGGCCACAGGCGATCCCATCTTCTTCAATTTTGCAACCGGAGACATTACAACTAGGTTGAGAACGACTTTAGAAGAAGGGAACGGAAAGACCATATCGAGTCCGATTTTGCGGACGCTGAACAACGAGCCTGCAACTGTGAATTCTTATGACATTCGTTATATCGAGATCACTCAAACTCAGGCAGTTGGTAACTTTTTGGTGACGAACGTAACGCCAGTTCCCGTCCCGATTTCAACCGGTCTTAGTGTTGCACCCCGTATAAACAACGATGGAACAATTACATTATATCTCGCTCCCCAAGTTTCGCAATATGGTGAGATTCAGCATTTTTCGGACGGTAATTCTATCCCTGAACAACTGGTTGAATCAATTAATGTTGTAGCTAGGGTGAAGAATGGTGAGACGATCGTGCTTGGAGGATTGACTTCTAAACAAGACACGGGTTCAGTCAGCAAGTTCCCAGTTCTTGGTGATTTACCTGTCATCGGGCAGTTTTTCCGATCAACCCAGCATGCGATTGCAAACAGTGAACTCCTAATATTCGTGACTCCCACGATTGTGGATGACACGAGCTCTAACCAGGGTATTTAACCTTCGCTAGTAAAATTGGGGTTAGCGGGGCATTGGTTTAAACCAATGTCCCGCTTTTTACGTTAAAGTCTGGGTTATGGTCCGAAGTTGGGTTCTGATTGGCATGATGGGTTCTGGCAAATCGACTGTAGGCAGATTGCTTGCTGAAACTTCAGGACGTGAATTCCTTGACACCGACCAAGCAATTCAGTACAAAATGGGTCGCTCAATTTCTCAGATATTTTCCGTATATGGAGAATCAACCTTTAGAGATCATGAGACTTTGGCCCTGAAGTCATTAATGCCGGGCAATTCGGTTATCGCCACTGGCGGCGGGGTAGTACTGCGTCAAGAAAATTGGACTGAAATGCATCGTCTTGGCCTTATTATTTATTTAAAATCGTCGAAAGAGAATTTGATAAGTCGCCTTGAAGCGAGCAAGCGGAAAAGACCATTACTTGAAACGGAGGACTGGAAATTGAATTTTGCTGATATTCTAGAAAAGAGGCACTTGTTATACGAATCAGCAGATATCACGGTAACGGTTGACGGACTAGAAATGCCGGAAATCGTGAACTTAATATTGCAGAATGTCGGAACGCATCATGAATGTTAAGCATAGGCTTGGTTCTTATTCAATTGCTTTCCATGACGAAGCTTCTGTTTTTTCCGACATGCCGAGTTCCGTTTATCTCGTAACGGATAAAAAAATCGCGGGTTTAGAGTTCAAATTGCCCGCCGTGCCCACCCTTGCGGTTCCTGAGGGAGAAACAAGCAAATCGTTAGCGGTCTACTCTGAAATAGCCAATTGGCTGGCCGACAATCAGGCACTGCGGAGTTCTACTTTAGTGGCTTTGGGGGGAGGGGTAGTCGGGGATGTGGCTGGGTTTGCGGCAGCTACCTATATGCGAGGGATTAAGCTCCTAATGATTCCAACGACATTGCTTGCAATGGTGGATTCTTCGATCGGAGGCAAGGTCGGAATCGATCTGCCTCAAGGGAAGAATCTTCTCGGAGCTTTTATGCCACCAGGTGAAGTCCGCATTTGTCCGTCACTTCTTACAACTTTGGAGGACCGAGAGATTAGAAACGGCCTGGCTGAGGTGCTAAAGTATGGTTTCATAATGGAACCATCCTTATTTGAATGGGTAAGGCAATTGCCGAATATCCCAAGAGAAAACTGGGGCGACGGAATTAAGCTTTGCCTAGAGTGCAAAAGGCAAATCGTGGAAGCAGATGAATTTGAACTAAACGGAATACGTGCGACTTTAAATTTTGGGCATACCATCGGCCACGCAATTGAGGCGGAGGTTGGATTTGGAACTATGCTTCATGGAGAAGCAATTTCGATTGGCATGAATGTGGAATCCAAATTGGGTGAAATGGTTGGCATCAGCGAGGAAGGAACTCAGGTCTTTGTTGAAGCTCAACTTAAAAATGTAGGATTGCCAGTTTCACATTCTGTCCTTACTGATCCAGACTCGCTGATTTCGAGGATGAAACTCGATAAGAAAAATGAATTAGGAAGCCTGTCATTTGCATTACTGAAAAAAATAGGTGAATGCGCCCAAGTTAAAAACGTCGACCACGATGCAGTCAGAAACAGCATAAAAGAAATAGCAAAATTGAGAATTTAACTCGTCCTAAGTAAAATAGGTTAGAGCATGAAGTTATTAAGAACTAGTTTATTTTCGTGCTTAATGTTGTTTCTTTGCGTTGGCTACGCGGCAAGTCAATTTGCGTATTTCAATGGGTCCTTTGAAAAATATGCTTTGGCAGTGGACCAGCCTCGCGTCCAAATATTGGCACTAATTGCATTTCTCCTAGTAGCTATTTTGAGTTTTTGGTCACGCGATCCTGAGATTGAGGCGCAAACATGCTTTGACGATAATGGCGTAAAAGTCATAAAGGATGTTTCATGATCGGTGAGATATTTCTAGTCAAGTACGAGGTCACTGGATTTCTCCATGAAAGCCCTATTTTCATGAACTATTCTGGAAGAGATCGAGTTCTGGGCAAAGAGATAGGTCTCAGATTCTTCAAAGCTCCCTTTGGCGACGAAGCCTTATTTGTCCAGTCTGTTTGGAACGCGGCCCAGCAAGCATCTATTGTGAACCACCCGGGCGTGGAGAGAATTGAGGGATGCGAAGAAGACTCGGGCAAAACCTTTTTGATAGGTCAGTTCAGCGCTGGCATTTTGCTCAGCGAGCGAATTCGCAAGCTTGCTCCACTCAGCGTTTCGGTTGCGGTTGGCCATGCCGTATCGATATTGGAAGGTCTTGCGGCATTGCATTCGTCGGGCATTGTTCATGGGGATGTGAGCGCTCAGAATGTAGTTATTGGTCCTGACGGTAGTGCTCGTCTGCAAATGGCAGGAATCTGGAAAGCCTATTCTCAAAGTTCAACTGCGGGCATGGTGGTCTTGCCTTCAATGGCTCCTTATATGGCTCCAGAAGTTGGTGCGGGTCAACTGCCATCAACATCAAGCGATGTTTACTCGGTTGGGGTCATTTTGTATACTTTGCTTTGCGGCAGGTTGCCTTATGCGGCTGATACCCCGGTGGCAATGGCAATTCAGCACGCAACTGCTCCAACGCCAAGCGTACGGGCTTATTTACCAACCGTGCCGGTTGTCTTAGAAGAGATAATTAAGAAAGCATTAAGCAAAGATGCAGGGAATAGATATGGGAATGCCGGCCAAATGTTAAGCGACCTGAGGATGCAGCAAGATGCTCTACGATTTGGACGAACTTTAAGCTGGCCCCTGAAAAGATTAATCTCAACCCCAACTCCTGGCACTGTCGATACGAAGAATTCGGGCAGACAAGGTGCGGCGTTTAACTCGGGGCCGGCGAAAAGCTCGGCGCAAAAGTCAACTCAAGGCAGTCAATTTGTCGCACCAAGGATGAGCGAGGCCCGATCTGTTTCAAAAAAGACAATTGGAGAGACGCGAGACGTGCCCACTTGGCTTTTGATGGCGATCGCAGGATTAGTAGGGGTCGTCGGCATGGGAGCATTTACTTTTTGGGCCTATTTCAATATCAATAAGCAGAGGATGGTGATAATTCCAAATTTAGAGGGAAGGGATGTGGCTCAGGCGCGGTCCGCACTCCAAGGACTTCATTTGCAGATGAAAGAAGTAGACCAGCGCACTGATGACCACGTGCCAGCCCAAGCCATTATCCAAAGTGATCCACTACCGGGCGACAGCATACGGGAAGGGGGAATTGTAAATGTTGTGGTGAGTTCGGGCGGGAAGAAGGTGCAAACGCCAGATTTGCGTGGCATGACCCTTGATGCGGCGCGCACGGTGCTCAAAGCCGATAATTTGGGATTGAGTAGCCCCATACTCCAAGTGGCCTCGTCTTCATTCCCCAAAGACGAAATCGTTACTCAAAATCCGATGCCGGATAAAACGATCGACAAACAAACGATGATCAGCGTCAGCGTTAGTTCTGGACCTCCAGACACTGTTGCGAACAATCCCACACAACCTTCAACAAATCCAAATCCCCCTGATACGTCATCAAATCCAGACGTTGCGCCGCCTCCAGATTCGAGCAAGGCTACGGTTTATAACTTATCTATAACGCTTAGCGATGTATCTCACGCGGTGATGTTACGAGTGGATATGAAGGACGTTCGCGGAACCCAAACAATTCTTTCTGAGCCTCATGATGCCAAAGACACGGTGCCCATTCAAGCGGTTGGATATGGTCCAACGGCAACATTTCGGATCTACTATGACGATGCATTGGTCAAAACAATTGTTGAAAAAGCGAAAGGGGGCGGATAGTGAAAGTCGATATAGCTCCATCGGTATTAAGCTTTTCGCACGCGAATCTTAAGCAAGATTTAATTGCGATGGAGCAGGCTGGGGTGGGATCAATCCATTTAGATGTGATGGATGGGCAATTCGTGCCTCCGATTTCATTTGGCGATGGGCTTGTTAAATCGGTTCACAGCTTGATTAGTCTTCCGCTTGAAGTTCATTTGATGACGATAAACCCTGAGCGACAAATCGAAGCTTTTGCTGCCGCAGGGTGCTCCAGACTGATCTTTCATGAAGAAGCTACTGTTCATAGTCATCGGATGGTTCAACTCATTCATGCCTCCGGTATGGAGGCAGGCATTGCCATTAATCCCGGAACTGCAACTTCAAATCTGGAAGTTATGGCTAATCTAGTTGAATTAGTTCTGATAATGACGGTGAATCCTGGATTCGGCGGTCAGAAATTCTTACCTGAGATGGTCGAAAAAATTAAAACGGTACGCAGCTGGAATCCGAATGTAATTGTTGAAGTGGATGGAGGAATTATTCCCCAAACTATTAAAATAGCTCAAGCGGCTGGGGCGAATAAATTCGTGGTCGGCAGTTTCTTGCAGCAGACAAGCTCAATTAAACAATCAATTGATCAACTTGAAGCGGCATGTTCTTAAAAATTGTTACTTCGCTGTATTTAATCGCTGGGATTTGCCTGTTATTCGGGTGGTCTTGGATGGTGAAAATGCGTCCAGTAGGATTGATTAATCCTGGAGTAAAGGATCAGCATGTGCTTATTTATGAAGGGATGTATTTGGCTTACGCGAGCTGCACGATTTTGTGCTTTGTTGCAACTGCGTCGCTTGCAATGATTATCGCAAGCTTGGCTAGGGAGAAATTTCGACGTGACGCCGAAAAAAATCTGCAGTCGTTAGTTGATTCTGGAATGGCGATTAAGAAAAATAAACGTAGCGGGCTATGAACTTTTCCCCGGATGAGAAGTTCATGGACCGAGCTATAAAGCTGAGTCGCAGAGGGTACCCAGCACCGAATCCTCACGTGGGATGCGTCGTGGTCAAGGATGGTGAAATTGTGGGGGAGGGTTATCACGATTTCGCGGGCGGACCTCATGCGGAGCGAGTCGCTCTTAAAAATGCGGGGGCAAAAGCATCTGGATCGATTGTTTACGTAACTTTGGAGCCCTGCAATCATTTGGGAAGAACGCCTCCCTGCACGGAGGCTCTGACAGCCGCTGGGGTTTCAAGGGTTGTCTATGCAGTAAAAGACCCTAATAAGGGCGCATCAGGAGGGGCTGAGACTCTTAAGGCTGCGGGAATTGATGTGAACGGGGGATTGATGGCAGAAAAGGCGCGTGACGCTAATCTAGCGTGGCTGAGGGCAATGGAAAGGCAATCGCCGTTCGTTGTTGCAAAGGTGGCAATGTCACTGGATGGGCGGGTGGCACTTCCAGGGGGCGAGAGTAAATGGATTACGGGCGAAAAAGCACGTAAAAGGGGACATCAACTGCGCGCAGAGCTTGGCGCAGTGTTAATCGGGCGAAATACGGCGGAATTAGATCGCCCCCGGCTTTCGGCTCGGATTGGTGCAGTAAGGCGACAGCCAACACGCGTTTTGATTGATCCGCAGGGAACCATTGGTCCTTTTGGAGGTTTTGAAGTTCCGCGTGAGGACGACATTTTATTTACAAAGCTCGGCACCAGATTTGGTATTAGGCTTCCGATTAACGAGCAGGGATTATTTTCGGCTGAAGCAATTCTGGAAGAACTTTGGAAGCTCGGAATTACTTCTGTGTTGATCGAAGGAGGACCCCGGACTTTGGGCCCATTTCTCAAACAAAATCTTGTGGATCAGATTCATCTGTTTGTCTCTGGCAAGGTGCTTTTTGAAGGGCCCGCGTGGGCGGTTGGTCAACTCAGTTTGCTAGCGGATGCGCCTCACTATCGTTTCTTAAAAATTTCAAGGGTTGGAGCAGATTTAGAGATTCTCGTTGAAACCAGGAAACTCGACTAAGTAAGACTCGTCAAAACAAATGTAGGTAAAAATTTTTAATGGATGCTGTAAATCGGAGATCTCTGAGTGGGTTGGGCTTGGGATTAATTTTAATTAGTCCGTGTTTGGCGGAGAACATTACCCTTCACAAAGATGACATTATTCCAGTTAAATTTAACCAAAGTTTATCCACTTCGAGAAGCCAGGTTAACGATAAATTTCAGGCATCAGTAACGGACGGTTCAATTTTGCCGCGCGGCTCTTATTTCCAGGGGATCGTCACAAAATCGATTCCAAGTTCAGATGGTAACGATGCGGTTATGGATCTGCAATTTACGGCAATCCATTTTCCGGATGGAACTCAGATGGCAATTGACGCGGTTCCGATTCCGCTTGATAAAAAGTATGTTAATAAATCGAAAAGTGGCGTTTATACGGCTAAATCATCGGTTAGCGACGGCACGTTAGTCGGGGCGGGAGCATTAGGCGGTCTGTTGATCGGAACTATATTGCACAAACCTTTTGAAGGTACTTTTCTTGGTGCGTTGGCTGGTGTAATTTTTGCTTCATCGAACAACGCGACGAAGGGCGATGTTACTTTGAAAAAGGGAGCCGAAGCAGGAGCTTTGGTTCTTGAGGATAGCTCAACTACGGAGATTAACTCCGGCAATCAAGAGAATCCAGTTGTAAATGATCCGCCAAGTAGCCAACCACAACCTTCTCAGCCCCCGGCTTCCCGGCCATCGCCAGGGCAGCCAATCGTAATATCGTTAGGATCGACAAATCTTAAGTTTGGTGCTAATGAGCAGCCCTATCGTGACGGCGACGTAATCATGGTGCCTTTGCAGACATCGGCGAACCAGCTCAATTTAACGGTTGAAAATTCAGGTGGATATATTTTTGTTGATTCAGATCAGAAGAGTCTTCGGATTGCGGAAAACAGTAGCAAATATCTACTTGATGGAAACGAGGGTCAATTATTAGCCCCAGTGACGATTCGCTCCGGAGCAGATTACTTGCCAGTGGAGGTTCTGGCCAAGTTAACTGGGTTAAAGTTACAGACATCGGCTCAGAATTAAAGCCCTAGGACTTGGCACGATTTGTGCCAAAAATGCGTAGATATGTATGTAAAGGTTTTTGTCCCTCCCCCACTGCCCCGCGTCTAGCCCTCAGACCGGGGCCTTTTTTTAATCAGTGGCTTCTCAATTTCAAAGAGATAAGAAGAGCTGATGCAAGCGAAGATCATCTGTGAGTTCTGGATGAAAGGAAGTCGTTATGATTTTGCCTTTTCTGGCCCCGACGATTTTTCCCTTGTATTCGGCAAATTTTTCAACGTCTTTTCCTAGCTCAGTGATTATTGGAGCCCTTATAAACGCTCCGGTCACGTCGGCGGATATTCCTTCAACCTGAACTATATCGGTAAAGCTGTGAATCTGGCGTCCAAAAGCATTGCGTCGCACCGTGATATCGATAACATCAATTGAATATTGGGCTGACCCCACCACCTTTTTTGCCATCAATATCATGCCCATGCACGTACCCCAGATCGGCATCCCACATTTGGCGCGATTATTGATCTCTGTGCCCAGACCGTATCGATCCAGAAGCATTCCTACGGTAGTACTTTCTCCGCCAGGGATGATCAATCGGTCGACATTTTTGAGGGAATCCAGGGTGCGGACCAGTTCGATTTTGTCGCTTGCTAAACCAGTTTTTTCAAGGGCTTCCACATGCTTATCAAAATCGCCTTGAATAGCCAGTACGCCCGTCATCTTTATAACTTACCCGCCTGAGTTGACGCAAAAACTGAACTTAATCATCAGTTTTCGAAAATCAATACAACGGGGTTAATAAAGGACAGTACACTCGTAAAATGATTCAAGTGATCGCTGCGCCTTTTGATGGCGGGGGGGCTAAACATGGAACCTGCCTTGGTCCAACCTCGATTAGACTTGCCGGGCTTGAATCTGCATTGGCACAAACAGGAAATCCAGTTGCGGCATGGCATGATTTAGAAAACAGCCCATGCGATGAAATGGAAAATGGATTGAGAAATTTTGAATGTTTTTTCAAGCTAAATCAGCAGCTACACGACAAAACTTATCAGGCACTTGAAAACGGCGATTTTCCAATTTGTTTAGGCGGGGAGCATTCAATCAGCATGGGGTCCATTTCAGCGGCATTAGCTTCTCAACCAGAAGAAAGTCTTGCGGTTATCTGGATTGACGCTCATCCGGATCTTAATCAGCCTGCAACATCTAGAACCGGGAATCTACATGGGATGCCACTGGCCTTGTTAGGAGGGCTTCCAAGCGGAGTGGGAGGCATTGCCCGCGAGCAATGGTCGCGCCTAGAAAAATCGCTTGTCCCCCGTTATCAATTGAAATTCAAAAATGTGGCTTGGATTGGGTTAAGAGATGTGGACTCCGCCGAAGCTGACGTAATCAATCGAAGCACGGGCTCCTTACCGATCACAATGCACGATATTGACGTTTACGGGATTGCGGTTGAACTTGAAAAGCTGGAAGTTTGGTTAAAGGCGCAAAAAATTAAGCGAGTTTGGATTTCGTTTGATGTGGATGTATTAGATCCACTTTTGGCGCCGGGTACGGGCACAGCCGTTCGAGGTGGCCTTACTTATCGCGAAGCCCATCTGATTGCGGAGTTATTTTGGAAAATGTTTGCAAAAGAGGGGTGTCCATTTAAATTTGTGGGCCTGGATGTGGTCGAAACGAATCCGCTAGAAGATGTTAGCAACACAACCGCGAAAATGGCGGTTGAATGGATTGCCTCGTTGTTTGGCAAGACTATTTTAGGGCGGCAGAATTAGCAAAATGGATTCAACTTCTCTTGAGCTGGGAAGACAAGTTTTGCGCCAAGAGGCGGCTGCATTGTTGAACTTATCCGTGGCTCTGGGATCAGAATTTGACGAAGCGGTACATTGGATTTTCTCTTGCAAAAGTCGAACCCTTACTTGCGGAGTAGGGAAGTCCGGACATATTGCGAGAAAGGTCGCAGGTACTTTCAGTAGTACTGGCACCCCGAGTGCTTTTTTACATGCATCGGATGCGGTGCATGGTGATTTGGGAATGGTGGCAGAAGGCGATGTAGTTTTACTCTTTAGCCAGAGCGGAGAAACCGACGAAATCGTGCGCTTGTTTCCAAGTTTTCGAAGTCAGAAATCTAAAACGATTTTAGTGACTAGCCGCGCCGATAGTAGCGCAGGTAGATTAGCTGACTTAGTTCTTGATCTTGGGATAACAGAAGAAGCTTGTCCCCACAATTTAGCTCCGACAACCAGCACAACTGCAATGTTGGGTTTGAGCGATGCATTAGCCTTAGCGGTGATGAATCTTCGCGGATTTTCAAAAGAAGATTTCGCTCGGTTTCATCCGAGCGGATCGCTCGGGAAACGGCTTTTGCTTACGGTAGAAGATGCCATGCGCGGGCTTTCCGATATCGCATTATGCTCAAAAACAGACTCTCTAATTGACGTGACTAAGGCAATTACTCAGGCAGGAGTTGGCGCGGCATGTATTACCGATACATATGGAACGCTAATCGGATTTATAAGTGATGGAGATTTGAGACGTTGCATGGCCTCTGCGACTAATTTTAATCAGATTGCTGAAACAATTATGAATACAAAAGTGGTCACGATTGAGCCGGATATGCTTGCGATTGAAGCGTTAGAAGTATTTCAAAATTTGCCCCGGAAACTTGGAGAGCTTCCGGTGGTTTCTCGGGACAAACTTGTAGGTCTATTAATGCTTAAAGATTTGCTTCGAAGCGGAATTGTTTAGCTTTCGGTTTCTGGTTGCTCGGTATTTTGGTTGAAGTCGTGAACTCGTTCTGGACGAGGAGCACGCTCTCTGCGAGCAAATCCGCCGCGATCTGGAGACCTTTCATCGACCACGAACGGCAATAATGCCATTTCTCTTGCTCGACGAACAGCTTGCCCGATCATTCTTTGCTGAGAGGCACTATTTCCGTTTTGTCTGGCAGGCAACAGCTTGCCCCGATCATTGAGGAATCGCCGGAGAATATTAATCTCTTTGAAGTCAACCGTTTCGATTTTATTGATCGTGAGATAGCTGATTTTTTTTCGGCGTTTAAGTTTGGATCGCGCGCCCTCGGGCGCGTCCTTTTCCCGATGGAGATTGCCGCGCATGTTGCGGTCGTCGCCAGCTATTTCAGTTGGCCGGGGTTTAATTTCTTCACTCATTCAAGTACTATGCGACGTTAGTCGCAACTTATAATTATATCCTAAGTTGTGGATAGGATTGAAAATGAGTTTTTTGTGGGACTTTCCTGATTGGGAATTGCTGGTTCGCTAGTAAGTACTAAAGCCATGCCAATGAGGCGAATCCTGAATTGAAGGGGCCAGAACTGGTTCGAAAATTTATCCACGGGATCGGAAGGCGGTGCCGATCCCGTGGCTGGAGGGTATGGCGGAAAGGTGGCGAGTCTTTCCAGTCACAGCTCGCTTTTTCTGGCTTAAGCGAACTTACCAATACTATTCCAGATGGAATGATGTTTTGTACTGTTATTGGTACGAGAAAGTTGGGAATTTTCGGGATCGCGGAATTTCGGAGGAGGCTATGCTCACCAAGAAAAACACCCCCTCTTCGCTATTCGAATCCACCTCCGAAAGCGGGAAATTTATGCTAGTGTGACACTCATTCGACCTAGCGACACCTTAGCTTCCGCGAAGATTCATAGTGGGACAAACATGCGAAATTACGGTGCGACGAGGAGCCAATTTCCCCAAAAAGTATCAGCTTCCATTCGCAGATTTGAATAATCGGTAGTTTCGCTTGTAAAGACGCTGCCGGGCGAAAAGTCAATTGAGATTCCGTGGCTGTTTGGTGATTCTGCGTTATGTCCTTCGTAAACGATCGTGCTGGTAACGGCTTGGCGAACAGCGGCGTCGGCGGTGATCACAGACGCGGGCATTCCTGCACTTGAATCCAGCTTCAAAGTGAGATCGTAAAGGTCCACGTAAAACCTAATCGAGGTTGGCGAATAAGACTGAGTGTTTACCCGAGCAGCTTGGATGGACGTAGCGAAATTAGGAGTTCCTACCCCGCTTTGTAGAGCAGTTCCAAGGCTCTTGATCGTTGCCATCAAATTTGGAAGTTGCGACGTGTCGATAACGCTTTGAGTTATTTTCGAGGTTGGATCAGCGGCGTAAAACTGGATCATTCCGTCCACAAAACCTTTAGCCAAAGATAGCGGGGTGGCGTTTGGATTGGCAGTAAAAGGCGCGAAAATCAAGTTGTAAGGATAACCCTGACCAGGAGGGCTTTCCTCGCTTCCGGCAATATAGGTCACTTGGGTGCGGATTTCGTCAGATACTTCTGCCATTTGCATCAGCGACGCGTCCCAGCCCAGGATGTCGAAATGAGTGCTTCCGAGAGCCTGGGATAATTGCCAAGCTTGTATGGAATTACCGGTTTCGTCGTCGTAGCTTACGGCTCGGCTGGCGGCTGCGGTATGTCCTCGATTCCATCCATTGCCATGATCCCAAACGACGATTGCATAATGATCAGCCGGGTAGTAAGTGCTCGCCCAGGTGACAAAGTTGTTCATGGTGGTTGAGCTTCCCATATCAACTCCCGTTCCTAAATCTTGGATGAGCTGGGAATCGATGGATTGAGCAGTGCTGTGCTGCATGAGATATCGACGGGTGCCGTCAAAAGCAGTGGAATATCCGAGCGAAGGAGCTTGTTTCCATTGCACGATAATCCTAACATGGGGATTTGACGCAACTTCTTGCATTTGCTCGAAGTTAGTCAATGAGTACTGGGAAAGATCATTTGCGGCGTTCATATAGACCATGATCGTCCAAGTTTCCTTCGTTACATTTATTTGGTTTACGGTGACGGTGGCTCCGGCAACTAACCCTGATGGAGTGTAACTTGCCCGAACCGAGCCGCTTCCGGGAGTTGTCCCGGTGAACAATCCCGTTTGATCAATTGTTCCAACCGAGCCTAATGTTGACCAAACTATTGAGCCTGAAGCTAAGAAAGTAAGGCTACCATTCGAGGTAACGCCTGAGGCATAAAAGAATTGCGTAGTTTGAACGTTAAGAACAGCCGCAACCGGAGTTACCTGAATAGTTGAAACAAGCCCTCCGACTGCCAACGTTAGAGAATGGATTTGGGTCGGATCAAAAGTTGAATCGAGTTCGCCCACCTGGACTCCCTGAGCGTTGGTCTGAGAAAATAACTGAGCTTCGATATGATATGAACCAGCGGTAAGCCCAAGAAATGGTTGCGAGCTTTGATTGCTTCCGGAATAATTGATTATCTGAGATTGGGCTAATGCGCCGGTCGGAGTGAATAATTGAACTCTAACGCTTTGACCACCAGAAGCTCCTTTATAATTAGTCCAGTCGGTTACTAGTTGAAAGGTACTGGAAACTCCGCTTCCACCCCCGCCGCATCCTCCTAAAATTAGGAATAAACCAATGACAAGAGCAAGGAAAAATCGACCAATTTTCATATGTTAAGTGTCAAACAGTAGAACGAATACTTATTTCAGTTAAATTACCAGCAAATCGCAAATCGCTCATTTAGATTCGAATTTGTGCCGAAATTCATTAGGATCGACACTGACGATGCCGATATTATATTAACTTGGACGCGTTGAACGCCCATGAAAGGCTGATTGATTCCCTTCGAGAACTGAGAATTCGTTTTTTTGGAGATGGGATTGAAGAACGTGTAGGTTTTCCCTACGCGATAAATACTGGTGACCGGGAAACAATTTTGCTTGATTTGCCCCTTCCAGGCCCACTGTCTTGCCTGGATCCCAGCCATGTTGGGTTTGCGGTTTTAGATGCCCTTGGCACAGTGGTGCAAAGCTGGGGCTATGCAAAGCAAATTGGGTACTTCTTGAAGGGAGCTTCGATTTTGGAAACACCAATTGCTGGAATCCTAGAGGGCTGTCACAAAGGATCGCCGGTAGTTTTATATCTTGAAGGTCATCGGTATTTTGCAGCACCGGGCCTAAGACCAAATGCAGAAACCTCCGAAGTTGGCGATTCATTTGTGCCTGGCGACGTCTTCATTCTAGTCATCAACGCTGAAGATGAAAAATCGGCATATCACCAAGCCAGTCGGAACGAGAGGATTGCCAAGTCTCTAAAGCGACTTGGAAAAGTACTCGCAGTTGAAGTTGGCGCAGTGCGGCTTTGTGTATCAGCCGCTCATGAAATTGCCTCAGCAGCAGAACTCGCCGCAGTGTTGATTTGGCTACCAGAACTAGACTCGCCAAAGATGAAATTGGGAGCCAGTGTTGGTGTAAATCGCCATGGAATTTCTTCCTTATCGGAGCTTAACGCAGAGGATGGCTCAGGATGCCTTGCAGAATTAGTTGCATCCACGCGAAAGCCATTTTTTCTATCTGATCTTGGAACCCACGTGCTCAGTTCTGAGCTTGAATCCACGATCTGTTATCTAACGCCAAAGGGGCTGGCGGTTTTTCCGCTTATTGCATCGGAGAAATTAGTTGGCGTGCTTGAAATAATTGGTTACAAGGAAGACGAAGAATTTGATGAAAATCTTGAATTGTTCGAGACTTTTGCAGAGCAACTCATGTTTGCTTTGAATTCTGCTCAATTATATGAAGCGGCAGAGCGCAGAGCTTCTCATGACGCTTTGACTGGGCTTGCAAACCACAAATCTATGCAAGAGTTCTTGCTGGCACGCATCTCAGAAGCAGAAAGATCGCAGACTTCGGTTGGCGTAATCATGATTGATGTGGATCATTTCAGGTCATTTAACGAGGAGGAAGGTCACGACGTTGGGGACGAAGTTCTCAGGCTTGTCGCTACCGCAATTAAAAATAGCGTGCGACCTTATGACCTCGCGGCTCGATACGGTGGCGAGGAGTTCACGGTCGTAATGCCAGGAGCAACCAGGGATACTGTTGAGGCAATTTCGGAGCGAATCAGGTCAGAGATTGAGCATTCGGGCATCACCACTTCATCGGGGCGTCATCGAGGGGTTACTGCGAGTCTGGGCTACGCCTTGTTTTCTGAGACTGCCCGAGATCCGATTGGGGTTATTAAAGCGGCAGATGATGCCCTTTTTCAAGCGAAGCGCAATGGAAGAAATCAAGCTGTTTTTTATGAAGGTGTATTTGAACATAAGGAAACTTCGGCTAGAACCGAAATTGAAATTTCTCATTTACTCATTCCAGAACTTGCGCCAAAAGTAGAAAGAATCTTCCAGTCGGTAGCCCTTGAGCTTGATTTTCTTTCGGAGCGCCTTTCGCTATCGATCGCTCAGCAGATCGTATTGAAGGCATTGATAAAGGCGGTTCCGACTTTCCGTGAACTTAGCCGCAGAGAAGATCTTCAAGCTCTTCGCGCATTCGAATCTGCTTCCGAGGTGAGGCTCCTGTTGCCTAGCTTGCAGATGCTTTCGGAAAGATTTGATGGACGAGGTCCCAAGGGGGTTCCGGGGCCCAGGCTTCCATTACTGGTGCGAGTTTTGCATGTATTGCTGGCTTTAGCAGAACAGGAAGCGATTCCGCTAATCGCCGACCCAGGTTGTTTCGATCCTGAAATAGTGGGAATCCTAGCCGATTTACCCAACGCCGCCTAGTAAAAATTTTCTGCATGTGTCATACTAACTTTTCGCTGCTATTTTATAATCATGGGGCGAGGTAAATCATGTACGCAATTGTTAAAACCGGTGGTAAGCAGTTTATGGCAAGCAAGGACGAAGTGCTTATCGTTGAGAAACTTGAAGGCGAACCGGGTTCAAAGGTTGAATTTACCGACGTACTGATGTTGATTGACGGCAAAACTCATAAAATGGGTTCACCCTTTTTGGAAGGGGCAGTAGTGACAGGCGAAATAGTTCGCCAGGGTAAAGCGGCAAAAATTAACGCTTTTAATTACAAAGCCAAGAAGAATGAGCGCAAGCGATGGGGTCATCGCCAACCGGAAACTCATGTTCGAATTTTATCGGTTGATGGAGGCAAATAATGGCACATAAAAAGGGTCAAGGTTCATCTAGAAATGGTCGAGATTCCAAGCCAAAGATGCTTGGGGTTAAATGCTATGGCGGGGAAATTGTAAAGCCAGGCGAGATCATTGTTCGTCAGCGCGGGACTCAGTTTCATCCTGGAGTAAATGTTGGAATTGGCAGGGATCACACGATTTTCGCAAAAGTTGATGGTCAGGTTAAATTTGAGGGTCCGAAAGCAAGAAGGCGCATTAGCGTTTATATCGGCACTTAATCCAACCGAGATCCTCTCAATATTTTTTTCTGCTAAACCAACTTTAATCGGTTCGCTTCCGATTCGTTAATTAATCGTGTGGTCGTTTTTAGTTAGGGTTAAACCTAGGCGGCTGGCTTTACCGTGAGAACGGAAAAAAATTATCTATCGGTTATCTTCTAGAGTTGTAACAAACGGAAGGTAAAGGCCAAAGTTGGCACTTCTATTTGCTAGTGCAGTGAACAATCTTTACGATATATCCAGATTGATGCTATATTGTTTTATAAAGTAGGGCATTTCTGACTATGTCACTGATTGAAGTAATTTGTTTATGCGGAGTTTTAGTCACGACGTGGGCGGTTTGTAGAAACTTTTGCATAAATAAGTATCGTGAGAGAGCTCGTGAGGAGATGCGCGACGAGGAAGGTCAAGGACTTGCCAGCGTTATTTCCAAGATCACAAACGACAAATTCACGGTAGCGGAACTAACCGCTTATGCTGGGGTCACCGCTGCTGAATTTGTTTGGAGTTGGGCGGCTATAAGCCCAGATGTCGTAAGAGGTGCCGCTTTCAGTAGTGGCGAACCAATCAAATCCGGGTTCGGCTTCGCGTTATGGCTTCACCAACATTACGATTCTCTCGCCCCAGCTGCAAAAGATGGGTTTATGAATCGGCTTCTCGGCTACGTTGGAGAACAAAATGTTGCTCATATGCTAGTTGCCCAGGGGCACACGGTTCATATGGCAGCTACTGCTACTCAACCGGTTTGGGACATGTTGATCGACGGTCATGCGGCCAATATCAAAACTGTTACAGACGTCGGTGCGATCAAGTTGGATGCCCTGCACCACCCGAATGTGACGTACATCGTTCCAGAGCACGCTCACGGCATCGGAGCATTAAATATAACTCACCTTCATGGGTTCGACCATGGTGCTTTAAAGGACAGTCTTAAGGATTCGCTCGCCAGTGCTCATGGAGAAACCGCTGGGCACGCGCTCGGTCTTCATCTTCCCTGGATTACAATTGGATTTGCTGCTTACCGCAATTATAAAGCATATCAAATTGGTAAGCCTCCTTTGGTTGCGCTGAATCACGCGGTAATCGAAAGCGTGGGGAAGGGCCTTGGAGTCGTTATCGGAGGAAAAGTCGGTGCTGCAGCAGGGTTTATGGTCGGCGGCCCAGTTGGAGCTTTGGTCGGCGGAGTTGTGGGGGGCGTTGGAGGGGCTATTTTTGGCGGCGCGAAGGCAGAAGAATACAAACTGGGGCCCTTGCGAGTGGCTTTTTCCAAGCTGGATGAATCTCTTAAGGTATTCGGTCGAAGCTTCGAATATAAGCTTGAATCGATTCGTGGCTACGTAATGACGCCAATCTATACCGCCGAGAAAAATTTGACTGAGTTGAATGCCGAGATCAGGCGACGGCATAACACTTTGCGGTGGATGTTGTGGCCCGATTTCTACACTGTGCTCCTAGAAGAAGCGTCTAAGTCTGGAATTCAGAAGATTGAAGAAGAATTGCAGTCGGTAAAGGTGGTCACAGGCGTCTTGGATTCGGCCAGTTCGGGTTCCGACCAAGGTTATGCCAAAGTTGGCTTTCTGATGGCGAACTGTCCCGCTATCCGCGAGCTCTTGGGGTTTGATACTTCACTACTACAACGGATTCGCGATGCTCAACAAAAAGTGTTTTATGAGCGAAAGCAGCTCGATCCGCGCTTCCAAACTGGATGAACTTTGACACTTCGGAGTTTACTTTGAGGAGTGAATTGCTTACGCCACAGTAGCTAAGCTATTATGTGAAAGTTTCAACCATGAGAGTATTGCAGGTCTAGAGGTAAGAGTTCAAATCAATTCCGTTGAGCCAAAAAGCAATCGAAAACTAAATCACACCAAATGTCAGATTTGCCAATCGATTTTGGCGCCGATTGTGAAATCGGGACCAACTTGGTCACCGGTGGGAAAATTAGGGTTAAGCAAATCTAGATCTTCTGAAAAGTAAGCTTGGAACGAAGATTTGGTGGAGAGAAGCCGCTGATATCCCACGGTCAAAGAGCCATGTATCTGGTCAGATAGTGGCACACCTGAATTAAGGGCAGATGATTCTCTTTGCCACTGAATGATCCATGCATCACGCGGATGGGGTGACCAGGTAAGTGCTCCTGAAAGTTGCCAAGCGAGTGGTCTTGTGCCGGTGAGATGAGTCGCAGCACTTTGGATAATCGCTGCGGATTGGATGGTAATCGTAAATTCTCTAGCTATTGGCACGAACTGTTCGAAGCTGATGCCAGCGTCTGGTCTGCCACTTCCGATTAAATTATTTCGATTACCGGTCGGCAATTTTAATCCCAGTGCGATCTGAGCTTTTGGAAGTGGGTCTATTGTTGCCTGCAGAGTGAGGTCTCCGATTCCAAAACCGCCGGTGTCCGGACCTCCGCTGGGACTGAAGACAATATGTCCGCCGTAAGGGATTGTAGTGCGATCATTATGGAGGCGTAAAAATTCTCGGTGATAGTATTCAATGATTGGATCAAGAAATCCGCCGCCTAGGTTTTCGACTGGCAGTGAGGCAGAATATTGGATGCCATTTTTAGCTCTCCAGGAATAGTCGAACCGAAGGATATCGGCTTCAATATCTTCTTTTAGAATTGTTATGTTAGCTTGGTTGATGATTGTTAAAGAGTTTGCCGCCATGAATTCGACGCTAAAATTTCGAGTGCCAATCGGTGGAAGCGGACTTTGTGGTTCAAAGCGAAGAAATAAAAGTGAATAAGGTCTTCCGTTTCGGGTTGCGATAGGAGCGTAAACCTGGGCATATACGGGGGCAAAAAGGGAAAAAACTCCGAAGACTATTAGGAACAATTTGAGTCTCAGAAGAATCATCACGGGAAGTTACCTTAATTTATCGTCAAGTATTTTGATTAGTCATATAATTAACTAGCCACAAAGGAAATCGGCGCCATGGATAGGAACTTTTTTTGACCTTTTACTTAAGAGAACTGGCTTGTAATCATAAACATGTTCGGCAAGAAAAGCAATATGACCATCTCGGTTTTGAACTTTCCCAAGGACAGTGACATAAGGTGATGTAATCATTGCTTTGCCATATTTTTGGTAGGTGGCATCAAATGCAGTTACATTAAGCAGCCCAGTTTCATCTTCTAAATCAAAAAACACAACGCGTTTTCCAGAGGCAGTAGGAGGGAATCTTAGACGAATTGGATTGCCCACAACTGCGGCTTTATCACCGTCTTTCATATTTAATATTGATCTAGCAGTAATTGCTTTAGTTCCGATTCTTTCTCTTTCAAAACTCATCAAATGAGTGATGATATCCATGCCAAGTATATTGCGCTCTAATGCGACGCGTTCCTCGTTATCAAAATCAATAATTGAGTAATCAATTTCAGGCTCTGGCAAAATCAATGGTAAGGAAGGATTAGAACCCGATTGTTCATGAGCATGCATATAATCTTGTGCCTGCGGAATTGCCCAAAGCATCGCACGACGGCTTGAGCAAAGTTCATCCAATGCACCGCACATAATTAGAGACTCAAGGTCAGTTCTCGTAGGACGTACTTTGGCTACGAAGTCAAAAAAGCTTACAAATGGTGAAAGTGAAATAGTATCATAATCGCTTTGCATTTCTGCTACCAAGATATTTGAGGTTGAATTGACAGTGGATGGTAATGGTTGTAGTTTACGAGATAGTACTTGCGATGTAGTTACTTTATTCCATGAAAGAATGCGTTCTTTAACTGGCGTGCTTAACTCAAGAATTTGCATTAAACCAGTTCGGATAGCCGCCCCAGGAATTCTCATATTAGTAAGCGCATCATAACCGGTTTCAATGGTAAATTTGTCGGCGCTATGTATTACAGATGGCGGCAGGATTTGGACGCCTCTACTTCGCGCCTCATTTGCGATTGTACAAGGTCCATAATAACCTGCTGGTTGGGCAGAAAGTAATGAAGAAAAGTAGGCAGCTGGTTCATTTTGCATTAACCATACACATCGTAAGGATAATTCAGCAAATGCAAGCGCATGACCTTGGGCAAATCCATAGCCTTTAAAGCCTGCGACCAGTTCACATACTTTATCTGCTACATTGGCATTAAAGCCATTTGTTAAACATCTTTCGAGTAGTTGATCACGGATTGTATTGCCGTAATCTTCCCGCCGATTTTTATGAATGGCATCGCGAATATCTTCCGCTTCGCCGGAGGTGTACCCGCAAAAATGTTGAAGCAATTGATCGACTTGTTCTTGGAAAATGATAATTCCATAAGTTAATCCAAGAATTTTCTCAAAATCAGGATGTTCATAAGTAAAGGGCTGACCTCGACGCCGAAGAATTAGCTCATTTATCTTAACCGAGCCACCAACGCCGGGTCGAATTCCAGCTTGAACCAAGCTGGCATCATGTAAATTATCGGTGCGAAGGCGGATATGAGCTTGGCGCATAGCTGGAGATGCCGATTGAGGGATGCCTATTAGCTCGCCACTACGCATTGCACGATAAATCTCAGGGTCCTCAATTCCAATTTTTTGGGCATTAAATTCAGGTTGATTGATCCGAATCCGATCTTCCGTTCCCGAAATTACGTCTTGACCGCGAAGGCATAGGATGTCAAATTTATCAAAATAATGTTTTGCCGAGCGTTTATCCCATTGCATGAGGCGCAAATAAGGTTCAGATGTTTCCGCAACTGACGAACTTGGCGTAGCCGACCACATCACAGGCACGATATCTTTGATAGGCTGAGCACTAATGACAAGTCCAGAGGAATGACATCCAATGCCAAATGGAACATCGGCAAGGTCCCGGGCAAGCTTGAAAACCCATCTAAATTTAGCCCGATCCATTGGGCTATCGCGTAGTTCAGGTCGTTTGTAAATCGCTTCTTCTAAATGATCTGGGCTAACTCCTCCATGAATTCGTTTAGCTAAATAGCTAATTACAGTGTCTGGTAACTCCATTGCCTTTCCCACTTGACGCACAATTCCGCGAGTTCGATAAGTACCAAAGGCAGAGACACAAGCGGTTCTTTCCACTCCAAATCTTCGGATTGCATATCCTCTAATATCATCACGCCGGTGAGCTTCGAAATCAATATCAATATCGGGGCGTTTTGAGCCATCCGAAGGCAAAAAACGATCAAAATGCAGGTTGTGCTGAATGGCGTCTATGCGAGAAAAGCCGAGCACATAAGCCACGGCTGAATCGATTACCGATCCGCGACCACTAAAATGAATTTTTTGTTCTCCAGCCCAGCGGCAAAGATCTCCGGCGATTAGGAAATGAGTTGAAAATCCTAATTGGGTGATGCGACTAAGCTCCTGCTGCAATCTTTTTTTGTGCTTAGAAGTGATTTGTGGATAAACCTCATGCGCTCTTGCTTCCACAATTTGAATCAGCGATTCGGCATCATTTTCAAAAAGTTGAGGCAAATTTGGTCGGATTGGGAGTACATTATTTTCGCAAAGTTCGGAAATATGCAAAGTGTTGGCGATTAAATCGGGTCGGTCTTGATAGAGCTTTGAGAGTTCTTGCTTCGTCTTGAGAAATCGTTCCGCATTAAGGGATCTCCTAGGATGGCTGGCAATTTGAAGCTGATCTGGATCTCGGAATGGCTTTCTGCCGACTGGGTCTTCTACAGTTGCTAAGATATTTGCGCAGGCGAGGATGTCTTGAGCAGGGAAGTTTGCTCTTCGGGCATGAGTAATTTTGCCTCCAGCAAAGCAGGTGAGATGAAATTTTTCGGCAAGTTGATGAAGATGTTTTTCAACATAACATGACCATGGCAAATAGCCTCTTTCAACTTCTAAAAAAAGTCGATCTTTTCCAAAACAATTTAAAAAATTTTGAATTAGATCGTTTGCAGCAGAGTAATTTTCAGACGCAATTAAAGGGTCTAGTGGACCACTGTCACCGCCAGTTAAACAGATCAAACCTTCATTAAAACAGTGTAACTTTTCTAACGTGGCTAATGGTGATTGTCTTGGCTCATCTAAATGACAAGCAGATATTAGACGTGAAAGATTTTGATATCCGATTTGATTTTGTGCTAGTAAGACTACATCTCCAGAATAGCAATCAAGTTCAATGCTTGCACCGAGGATTGGTTTGATTCCAAGTTTGCGACAACTCTTATTAAATTCAAGAACTCCGCTTAAAGAAAAACAATCAGTAATCGCTAAGGATTTGCATCCTGCCATTGCGCCGTAGTTTGCAATTTCTTCGGCTAGTAAAGTTGATTTGCCAAATGAATATCCGCTTAAACAATGGAGGTGAGCAATACTGTTTACCTGTGAAATTAGGTTTAAGTTTATATTTTTGAACTGTTCTAATCTTACATTTGATTTATCGCGTCGCATTTTATCGCGTCGTAATTCATAGGCTTCTTTGGTTTCTGAATTTACTGCGCTCGTGGGATTATCTTCATTAACTAAACTTTTAGTTTGCTTTTTAACTCCTAATTCGCCTAATGGTTTACTATCTTTTTCTTTGGTTACAACTTTGCCATTTATGTCGATAATGCGCCGAGTTTCTCGGTATGGCTCATCGTTCCACCATCCGTAACTTTCACGCCAAATAGATAGCAATTTACTTCCATCGGACGGCATTTTTAAAACTCCTCATAAATTCTGCGCGTTTTGATGTATGACTGCCAAGGCTAATCGAATTACTTCCAAATGTACATTGCAACGCTTTAAGGACTTGTTCTGACCTTGCAACTCGGTTTTCATCACGAGGCTGTTGATCTAAATTAAGTTGCACTCTATTTTGGGGATTAAGATCAAATAAGGCTCCGCCTAAGCCAATTATTTCGGGGAACGACTCTGAGTGAAGCAATGCATTTAATGCGGTAAGAATTTGCTTTTTATTGGTTATAGGTTGAGTAAAATCTCTCTCTCTTAACAGATCAGGATGGTTTTCACGCTTTAAGCGCAAACGCACTGATCGCCCGCAGATGTCTTGTTTTTCAAGCTGTCTGGCCAATTCTTCGGCTATAAAATCAAAACCATAATGGAGGATTTGCTCATTATCTGGCGGGGCTTCAAACCAATAATGAGCGTAGATTGAAGGTTGAGGAAAATTGGCTTGAATTTTACTATTTCCGCCGCCAAAACAAGCCTCTTTTAAGTTATATGCCTCGTCTCCAAATTGTTTTCTAAGGGCTGAAATCGGAATTTGACTCACTTCGTCAATAGTTGAATAGCCAAGCCATTGAAGCCGATTAATGATTTCAGTTGGCATCGGCAAACAACTCACAGGCAATGGGGCGAGGAATCGTTTAGGTGTATATAAAGATGAAGCTATGGGGGCTTTTATTGAGCTTGCGAGCTGTGCCAGCCAGCGACTATTTGCCAATCCAAATTCAATATCCCAATTATTTTCAAGTAGTTTTTCTTTAAGCAAAAGGAGCAATGGTTCAAAATTTTTGTGAGCAGAAAAATCAAGAAATGCCTCATTTTGGGAGATTGATTCAACCCCATCTGTAAATTCAGAACAAATGGAGAGCCATTTTTTATGAGCTTGAACGTATTTTTCTTCTTTCCATTCCTGATAAATCCCTCGTTCGGCAAGGAGGGCCTTTGCTTCGCTGAGCTGATTTCCAACACGAACACCTAACTTCATAGCTAGAAAATTAGCTTCTAGAATGATTTTATTTTTTACAACTACAACCGGCCGCGTTTTATCTTCCGGCACTTGAAAATCGCCAGAGAGATAAAATTTCGATAATTGCACAAATAATAATAGGTGCATATACGTCTACTATTATAGACGATGAAAGGAACCAACAGTAGCTAGTGCTGTAAAAAAATGAAATTTTTTTGACTTTAATTTTGAATCTGGGACCTTTTATGCAACACTTTAACAAAGAAACTGTCGCATTTGGTCGCATTTATGCGTTAATTAACCTAAGATGTCACAATAGATGTGCCAACAGTTAAATTTATGGCTGAAATAGTATGAACAGAGAACTAGTAACTCACCACGCAGAAGAAACACGTTTACGTGATTTTATGGCTACCCTAAAACGACGATGGTTTTTGGTATTCATCACTATTGTTGTAGTCATGGGCTTAGCTGCGCTATGGTCTTCCTCTGTAACCCCTGTTTACCGTTCGGTAACGTCAGTTGAAGTTGAAGGTCGAACTCAAAATTCTCAGGGAGTCGACCCGGCAAACCCAATATCAACTGTTTCCGTTTCGGATCCAAACGATGACATTCTCTCGCAAATTGAGGTTATGCAAAGTTACGATGTGCTCCGCAATGCGATGCAACAACTTAATCTCGTGCCACCCGCACCAACTCCAGACCTAGTTAGAGACCCTCAGATTACAGTGTTGCAGGCCGGTCAAACAAGTGTTTTGCAACTGAGCGTAGATTCACGAGACCCAGAATTAGCCTTGAGACTTGCTCAAACAGTGCCAAGTGTTTATCAACAATTTGAATTACAACGCATCGAATCACAGCTTGTCAATGCGATTCGTTTTGAACAAAGTCAATACACTGCGGCTTTGCAGCAAGTTAAAGACGACCAACAAAAAATTGAGCAATTCAGAGTAAGCCACAACTTTAGTGATGTTGCCCTCGAAACCCAGTCCCGCCTTAGCAATCTAACGGCCGCGCAAGCAGCTCAAAGACTTGCAGCAGAGGCATTAAATCAAGCATCAGATTCATTAGCTTCTATTGAGGCAACCCGGGCAGATACTCCGATGACGGTAAAGCAGCCCAATACTCAGTCAAGTGATCAGTATTTCATCGAGCAAAATTCGAAACTTGCAGATTTGCAGGGCAAACTGGATACTGCAAAAGTTACTTATAAAGATAATTCACCACAAGTTCAAGAATTGCAAGCTCAAGTAAATGACCAAAAGAAATATATTAAAAGTTTGCCTTCGAGCGTGAATAATGGCAGTGTCATCCGTAATCCAATGCTTGACTCGGTTGACACGAGAGTTGCTGCAGAAAAAGCAGATTATGCGGGAGCGAAGGGCGCACTTGATACGGCTAACCAGAAACTGGCTCAATGTCAAGCATCAGTAGATGAAATAACCAAATCTAAGGGTACTTACGACGTTTTAGCCCAGAAGTACATTACTGCTCAAAACGGCGCCCAATTTATTCAGCAAAAACTCATAGATTTGCAACAGCGCCAAAGTGAAGCTCGTACGCCGGTGCAGACTATAGGAGAAGCAACTCCGCCACAGCAAATCAAGCCTAATTGGGTTTTGAATATGATCGTGGCGTTCTTCTTTTCTTTGATCGTCGCATGGGCAACAGTGAGCATCTACGAACGATGGGATGACCGAATCTACTCAGTTGACTACGGCAGAACGATCGACGGATTGCGATCCATCGGCGCGGTGCCTCTACCTTCTTCCACTAAAAACTCATTGGTGGTGTCTAGTGAAACGCCGATGGCAGATAGCTTTAGGGTCCTTCGATCGAATCTATTGTTCACGGTGAGTGGCGAAGCTATGCGATCTATAGCGGTGGTCAGTGCTAGAAATACCGAAGGAAGATCAGAAATTGCGGCCAACCTTGCGGCTTCACTTTCGATGGGTTCACATCAAGTTATTTTGATTGATGCGAACTTGCGACGCCCGAACGTTCACAAGCTCATGAATTTGGTGGAAACTCCGGGTTTAACTGATGTATTGCTGGGCTACAAGAAATTGCGAGATGTCATTCAAACAAGTTCGATTGAAGGCTTGAGCGTGATTCCAGCTGGCACCCATTCCCAAAGCACGACCGAGCTTTTGAGCTCCGAGGCATTTGGAATCTTGCTTGATGAGCTTAAGGATCAGTACCACTTTATCATTGTGGATACTGTAGCTTGCCTTGCAGGCGCAGATGCTCAAATATCGGCCGACGCTTGCGACGCCTCACTGTTTGTGATTAGAGTTGGGTCTAGTCGCAAAGCGGCCACGCGCTACTGCATAGATTTGCTTAAACGAACTAGGACGAATTTGCTCGGTGTTATTTATAACCGACCAGGACAAAATCCACGGTCATCGGCTATAAACTACGAAGAATACGAAGATGACGCGTCTGTAGCCTAGTCGCCACAGAAGTTGACGATTCATTTTGTTGTGCGCATGGTCTCGTCGGGCAATTCTTGAGGGGCTAGAAGCCTTGAGCCCATTGGCCTGGCTAGGACTAAGATCCGCTTTCTGCGGGCTGAGCGCGGATCAGAACGTCAGGGTATACTCACTCAGGTTCGACTGAACTTTCGTTGGGAAACTCATGGCAAAAAAATCAGAAGCTCGGGAAATTATAAGAATTGTTTGCACTGAGGATGGTAAAAATTATTACACCACCACGAAGAACAAGAAAAATACAACGGAAAGGTTGAAGTTAACCAAATACAACCCGAGGTTGCGGAAGCGAACAGTTCATTTAGAGAAAAAATAAAGGTAGGTTGCTACCAAAAGGAATTAAATTATGCCTAATCCGAAACGACGTCATAGTCACCAAAGAACTGCTCTTAGACGCACAAATTATGTAACTTCAATGCCTGAGATTCAGTTAAACAAGCAGGTGGGTGGAGAACCGTATATTTTGCGCCACCACGCTACTCCTGACGGCTATTTCAAAGGTCGTAGACTTCCTGGCTTTAAAGATTAAATTTATTAAGCATTAAAGGCAATTTGACACGGTCAAATTGCCTTTTTTATGCCTAAAGTTTTACGGTTTCCATGATTCTGATCGTGATTGCCTTTTCAATCCAATCTACGGCTTCGCTCAGGGACGGGAGTACCGGAATTTCCAGATGACTGAACTTTTGAGATTCGATCATGCCTCGCCCAGTTAACACAAGGATGGGTTGAACTTTTGCGTTTAACCCAGCTTCAATATCCGTTATGGCATCGCCGATCATAAACGATTTTTCAAGATCGATATTAAATTCTCGGCTGGCCTTTAAGAGGCTACCGGGAAGCGGCTTGCGGCAGTTACACCGTTCATCGGGGTGGTGGGGACATAAGTAGCTCTGGAGAATCGCGTGTTGAGGGTCAATTGCTTCAATGATGCGAGCGTGCAAAGCTGTGATTTGATCCAGGGGGAGCAATCCCCTGCCGACAATAGCCTGGTTTGTGACCACGAAGACGGGCAAGCCAAGGGCTTTTAGTCGAGCCAGACAATTGGGCACGAAGGGAAAGATTTCTACATGGCTCCATTCCCGGACGTAGGTGTGAACGTTTTCTATCAGGACGCCATCGCGGTCCAGAAAAACGCCGGGGCGACTTTCGGAATTTCGAATCGATTCAGGCAGGGGGGTCACAATAGGCTTATTAAGGCTAAGTCTTAGCGGGCGAGGAGCATCGTGGCAGCAGTTTGTCCTGCAGGTTGACTTTGCACATCGTTATTGTTTCCGTGGGGAAGGAGAAATCCAGCAAGAGCCGCCCAACCCAGGATCGTGAGGGCGATGAATGACACGAACGAGAATTTTTGGACCTGTGCCTGGGCTTTGTCCGATACAGTGATGCCCCATCGGATACAAAAATTCCACAACCCATAGCAAAGGTGATAGCTAGCGGTGATAATGCCGAGTATGTAAAAAACAAAGATCAAGCCGTGCAAGGAAAGAAGTTTGGCATGCCAGGCATCGAATTTGACTAAGCTTGCATCGTGATAGTAGTATTTTTCTCCAGTTGTCGAAAGCACATGATAAATTAGAAAAGCAAAGAGGAAAAGGCCGGTGTACCTTTGCAATGTATACATCCGATTTTGAGACCAATGGTAAGTCTTAGAGAAGTAATTCCCTTTGCTTCGGTCAACTATGAAAATCCCATAGACAGCATGAAAAGCGAGCGGCAGCCAGATCGCACAAATCTCAAGGATTAGCAATAAATACTTCGGGATGCCTTCAAAGAAATCGATTACCGCATTGAATTTGTCTGGCCCAGCGATGCTGAATGAATTCAGCAGAAGATGTTGAGCTAAATAATATCCAACCGGAATAATGCCTGTAAGGGAGTGGATTTTGTGGAGTACGAAATTTTCTTTCGTTAGAGAAACTGCCATGCTTACACTAACTACAATACCTCGGAAGGCGGGTAGCCCGGTATTCTCTTGAATATGCCAATTATTGTTGATGTGATGGCGCGGGAGATTCTGGATAGCCGCGGCAACCCTACAGTTGAAGTAGATGTTTTGGTTGATGGAGGTGGATTTGGTCGCGCATCGGTTCCAAGTGGGGCTTCTACCGGTCAATTTGAGGCAACTGAGCTTCGCGACAATAGCAAAAAAAGATACGTGGGAAAAGGCGTTCTCCATGCGGTTAAAAACGTAAACGACGTGATTGGCCCGGCCCTCCTTGAAAGGGATTCAAGTGAGCAGGTAGCGATTGATAGATTATTAATTGATCTTGATGGATCCCCAAATAAATCAAAATTAGGGGCCAACGCACTCTTAGGAGTGAGCTTGGCCGTTGCAAAAGCTGCAGCTTCAATTAGTCGGTTGCCATTGTATCGGTATGTTGGTGGGGTTAACGCCTGCGTTTTGCCTGTGCCGATGATGAACGTCTTGAATGGCGGCAAGCACGCAGAATCGAACGTTGATTTTCAAGAATTCATGATCGTTCCGGTTCGAGCAGAAAGTTTTTCGGAATCGCTTCAAATGGGGGTTGAAACCTATCATGCTTTGAAGGGTGTTTTGCATAAGAAGGGCTTGGCAACTGGGGTCGGTGACGAAGGAGGGTTTGCACCCGACTTGGAAACGCAGGAGATGGCCCTAGAGTTTTTGATTGAAGCCATTGAAAAAGCCGGCTATACGGCGGGCAAGGACATTTGGCTGGCGATGGATCCGGCATCCAGTGAGTTTTACGAGAACGGTAAATACGTGTATAAATCGGGGGGAATGCGAGAGCGGAGTAGTACTCAACAAGTAGCATATTTGGTTGAATTAGTGGATCGGTTCCCAATTATTAGTATTGAAGACGGTTGTGCGGAAGAAGATTGGGACGGTTGGAAAGAGTTAACCGACGCAATTGGAAATCGCTGTCAGCTTGTTGGGGATGATATTTTTGTAACGAACGTAGATCGACTGCAAAAAGGGATTTCGAAGGGAATTGGCAATTCAATTCTTATTAAAGTGAATCAAATCGGCACTTTAACCGAAACTTTAGACGCCATGAGCATGGCAACGTTTGCGGGCTACACATGCGTAATGAGCCACAGATCGGGTGAAACTGAGGATACGACAATTGCCGATCTGGCGGTGGCCACAAACTGCGGACAAATAAAAACTGGAGCCCCAAATAGATCGGAAAGAGTTGCCAAATACAACCAACTGCTGAGAATCGAAGAAACTCTTGGACCTCAAGGGAAGTTTGCGGGAGCGTCTGGCTTTGGCAGATTTGCAGACCGCCTACGGTAGAACCCAATTGAATTCAACTTACGAATTGCGGCTCCCGCCGCCGGACCACGTCAGGAATGTTTTAATAACTGGCGGCGCAGGGTTTATTGGTTCAAATCTTTTACATTGGTTGGTGCCTTATTTTCCGAAAATTCAATTCACTTGTTTGGATTCACTGACTTATGCTGGGAATCCAATGAACTTGACCGGCTTGGCAAGTTATTCGAATTTTGAGTTTATGGAGCTTGATATAACTTGTAGATCTGGGGTGATGGAAATTATCGCCAAGATTCAGCCGGATTATGTATTCCACCTGGCGGCGGAAACTCATGTGGACCAGAGCATTATTGATCCGCTCAAAACGGCAAACACAAACGTGCTCGGTACCTTGAATTTGATGGAAGCTTGTCGCAAGACTTGGAAGAATTTTGAGGGCAAGAGGTTCTTGCAAGTGAGCACTGACGAGGTGTTTGGATCGATTGATAAAGGTAAGTTTACGACTGAATCTGCATACAATCCAAGCAGTCCGTATTCCGCTTCAAAGGCTGGTGGAGATCATTTTGTTAACGCCTACTATCGAACTTATGGGTTTCCGTCACTAGTTACCTATTGCACGAATAATTTCGGGCCGCGACAAAATCCCGAGAAACTTATGCCACTTGTGATCCTACACTGCTTAAAAGGCGATAAATTGCCGGTTTACGGTGACGGCAAAAACGTAAGGGAATGGCTTTTCGTTGATGATCATTGCTCGGGGCTATGGAGCGCAGCCTTGAGAGGCGAAATTGGTCAGGCGTATGCCTTTGGCAGTGGAAACGAGGTCGAAAATATCGAATTGGTCAAATCGATATGTAAAATTTGTGCGACGAAACTTGATAAACATGAGAATGCTTTTGCTCCACTTATTGAATTTGTACGAGATCGACCCGGACATGACCGCAGGTACGCGATCGACAGCTCAAAATCGCGCAACGATCTTGGTTGGTCGCCAAAATTTGAGTTCCATAAGGCGCTGGAATCGACGGTGGAGTGGTACTTGGCAAATCCGGCTTGGATAGATTCGGTTAATGATCCGAGGGATCTAAAATTAGGAGCCCAATGAAGGGGTTAGTCTTAGCCGGAGGTTTGGGCACAAGGCTCTGGCCAATGACAAAAACCGTGAGTAAACAGCTGCTGCCGGTTTACAATAAACCAATGATTTACTATCCGATTGCGACTTTGATGCAAGCTGGAATCAATGAAATTCTGATTATTACGGCTCCGAATGAAAGTCAACAATTTTTGAATTTGCTCGGCGACGGGGCAACATGGGGAGCCTCGTTTAGTTATGCGATTCAGCCCAAACCGGAAGGCATCGCCCAAGCTTTAATTCTTGGCGAGAGGTTTCTAAACCAGGATTGTTCCGCACTAATCTTAGGAGATAATTTGTTTTTTGGAGAAGTGTTTTCGAGGCAAACTCAGGAATTTTCTGAGGGCTGTGATGGAGCAACTGTATTCGCACATGCCGTGGCAAGACCCGAAGCCTACGGAGTAATTGAGTTGGACAAACTAGGTAGTCCGATTGGTATTGTGGAGAAGCCGAAATCTCCCAAATCGCATTTGGCTGTGACTGGACTTTATTTTTATGACGGTAGTGCTTCGGCCATGGCTAGAAATCTAAAGCCTTCGCCAAGAGGAGAATTAGAAATCACAGATTTGAATAATGCTTACTTGAAGGCGGGTAAATTGTCAGTTAAAATTCTAGGTAGAGGCACGGCATGGCTCGATACGGGATCGCCTAATGACCTAATGGAGGCATCTCAATTTGTAAAAGCAATTGAGACGCGCCAGGGCCAAATGGTTGGATGTCCGGAAGAAATTGCGTATCGAAATGGCTGGATAGATAAAAATCAGCTTTTAAGACTAGCCGAGAAACTTCTCCCTACGGAATATGGCAAATATTTGCAGAGGCTATCTCAAGAGCCTGAAGTCGGGAAGGGGTAAATGAATGTCCAGGAAACAAGTCTATCGGGGCTCTATGTGCTGGAAACTAATATTCTTACTGATAATCGTGGCTATTTTCTCGAAGTATTTAAACTAGAGCTTCTTGATGCGCTCTTACCATGCCGCACTTGGTCACAAGATAACATGTCCTTATCTCATAAAGGTGTGATTCGTGGTCTTCATTTCCAGAATCCTTTTTGTCAAGCAAAGCTGATTACGGTGGCGAGAGGCGAAGTGTTCGATGTCGCGGTTGATATTCGATTAGGTTCGCCTACTTTTGGTCGGTGGTTTGGAACTTTATTGTCATCAATAAATGGAAAACAAATGCTACTTTCGGAGGGATTTGCCCATGGCTTTTCGGTGATCAGTAATAGCGCGGTAGTGACCTATAAATGTTCTGAGGTTTATCACCGAGAAACAGAGCAAACGGTGCTTTGGAACGACTCTGATATTGGAATTGATTGGATGATTACGCCTTCGACGATATCTGCTAAAGATGAAAGTGCAACTCGCTTAAAGGATTTTGATGCAAATAGTCTTCCGAATTACGACCAACTAGCAAGTAATTGGACCTTTGCAAGCCATGTTTAGCTGGGTTACGAGTTCATCGGCATGGTTTGGCCTATTGGCACTGACCACGTTACAAGTCGTCTTAGGGGTCGATAATATCGTTTTAATTACGGTACTGTGCCGCGGCTTACAACCGGAGAGGCGAAAATTTGGGCGTCGTTTAGGAGTTGCGGTGGCGATGGTCTCGCGGCTATTACTTCTAGCGGTTATAATAGCTTTAGCAGATTTAGTTAAGCCATTTGCTATTGTATTTGGCCACCCGATTAGTCTTCAGACAATTGTGTTCTTGTTAGGTGGTTTATTCTTAATTGCTAAAGCCACAATCGAAATGTATCACGACGTGGAGCATGTGGAACAAGCGACTCAGACTACTGTGGGTCACAGGCTGGGCGCGGTAATGACGCAGATTTTTCTATTGGACATTATTTTTTCATTAGATCAGGTTATCACGGCAGTCGGCCTTTCCAATGACAAAGCGATTCAAGTAATTTCTGTGGTGCTATCTGTGCTAGTGATGCTTGTATTTGTAAATAAATTGGCTCATTTTATTGAGAGTCACCCGTCGATTAGAATGTTAGCCCTGTCCTTCCTAGTGCTAATTGGAATGAGTCTTACGGGGCAAGCCTTTGGTTATGAATTTCCTAAGGGATATATTTATTTTGCTATGGTCTATGCTCTGGCAGTTGAAGTGCTTAATATTCGTCGCAGAAAGAACGTTAATCCGCCTATATTGTGACGGCTTATTGGGAAACGGCTTTGATAGCTTCGATCAAATCGGCTACGCTCGGCAACGCCGCATATTCGTATATCGGATTAAATCCAATGTGCACGTCTTCTCTTGCCACTAACCTAGGCGCTCCAAAAAGCAAATTGAACATCTCGGGCCGGCTTGTGACTTCGGCGATTATCGTTTGACCAAATCCGCAACGCCGGTTGTCTTCGTGAACAACTATGAGGCGGCCAGTTTTAGTTAGCGATTTCTGGATGGCTTCGTAGTCGCAAGGAACGATTGACCTCAGATCGATAATTTCCAGGCTCTGGTCCACCGTTTCGGAAGCCTCATGAGCTAGTTCAATACAATTTCCCCAAGTAACTATGGTGATATCGTTTCCTTCTTGAATGATTTTGGCTTTTCCGAGGGGAACAGGCTCAATTTTTGTGACTTCGACGTTTTTTCGGAAGATATGTTTAGGGATAAGGATGAAAGTAGGATCTTCAGAAACAAATGCAGTTGCGAATAGTCCGGCAGCGTCTTCTGGAGTTGATGGGATCGCGATATTTATTCCGGGGGCATGTGCAAGAGTTGATTCGTTGCTTTGACTATGCCAGATCGAACCGCCGGGTAGGTAGGCACCGTAGGGCGCATAAATGACCATTGGACAGTTCCACGCGCCGAAGCTTCTCCAATGTAAGGTGCTGATATTGGTAACAATTTGATTCCAACCTGGCGATATGAAGTCAATAAACTGTAATTCAAACACTGGCTTCAGGCCATAGGCGGATAAACCAACGGCAGCGCCAAGAATTGTAGCCTCGGCCAGGGGTGAGTTAAATACCTGGTTGGGAAACTTCTCACTTAAGCCTTTGGTCAGCCCAAACACTCCGCCTTTCGGGTCCTCAATGTCTTCGCCAAAGAAGACCACCTTTGGGTCTTGCTCAAGGTATTTTGCAAAAGTTGTATTTATCGCGGAAACCATCGTTTGCCTACCGGGTCGTATGAACGGCATCGCGGGTTCCGGCAAGTCCGAGTGCGCAAATTTAAGGACGTCGGCAGGATCAGGATCAGCTTCCTTTTCGGCTCTCAAATAATCGCCGTCAACCTCGAGGGCAATTTTTTCGGTCATTTCCTCAAATTCTTCGGAAGACAGCAGACCTGCAGCAATCATTTCACTTGAAAAAAGTTTAATAGGATCTCTTTTTTCCATCGCTTCGATGTCGTCTTTTAATCGATAAACGCGGTGGTCGTCGGAACTCGTATGAGATGCAAGCCGATCAAGATCACACCAGATTAGAGTGGGGCCGTCTCCAGCACGCGCCTTACTGAATGCTTCGTTACCGGCTTTGTAAACGTCATCCACGTTTCGCCCATTTAGCTTGATATAGCTTCTTTCCGCAAATAGGTTAAGGTGAAATGGAAGAAATTTATCGGTCGGTGTGGAGATGCCGTATTTATTGTCTTCAACAAGAAAAACGATAGGTAATTTCTCTTGCAGCGCAAACGCAATTGCTTCAGAAAATTCGCCTTGTCGAGTTGACGCATCACCAACTGTCGCCAAACAAATTGACTTTTTCTGGCTAAGTTTCATGCCCCATGCAGTTCCACAAGCAGGAAGAAGTGACCCACCGGTTGGCGTGCAAACACTAAACACGTTTAATTCACGGCTGGAATAATGCCCGGGCATTTGCCTCCCGCCAGAACTGCTGGATTTCTTGCCTAGATAGGCAAGTGCCATTTCGTAATTGGTAACTCCCCGACCAAGCATCAAAGCGCGGTCTCGATAATATGGGAAGAGGTAATCCTCTGGGCGAAGAGATAATGTAAGCGCGGCAAGAGCTTCATGGCCCATGCCGCTTACTTGAAACCACCCCTTACTTTGTCTTAATAGGATTCCTTCTCGGCGGTCTCCTTCTCGGCTAAGAAGCATCGTTCGAAGCAGATCGAGTTTTGTTTTGGAATCAAGGGCGTGAGTAGCGGACATTTATAGCCTTAAAACCGATTAACCCAACGCATTGGTCGCGTTAATCGGGTCGCTTAAAATTATATCCGTTAGCTATGTTTTGGATCACCTCGCCCGAGACTGTAATACCTAAATTCTCGCCACCACGAACCGGTTCGGCGACATCCGCAGTCGGATTACCTGAAGCATTTTTCTGCAGATTCTTGGAGGTGTAGATTAAAATCGTGGTGTTAGGATTTTTAACATCCCCCAAATATTTTCCACTCAGGGCGGAATTCAAGGCAAATCCATATTCACCCGGATTTTCAATAGTTGGATCGTGAAATTTTTTCTCAGCTTCAAGTTGAGTCATGTCGTGAGAGCGAATCCGATTTGAAATGGCGTCCATCCAATTTGAGGCGTTTGGAAACTGACCCTCCGAATCTTCATAATTTAGAAGGGCAAGGCGAAGAGCTTTTAATCGATCTTGCCGGTCTCCGTGATACTTGCGCATTGAGTAAGGGCCATTTAACAAGAGCCCATGCCTGTAAAACGTGAACAAGGAGGGACCGATCCAAATGCCGATTCCGACAACTAAAATGACTAAAGCGATTATTATTGATCGCTTTGTGCGGGATGCAGGCTTAGGCGGTTTAGCTTCAACTTTCAACGGCTTTCTTACAATGATTATGCAATGCATGTCACAATTACTGATGAGAGTGCCAACAATTACCTATAAGATAATCTAAAGACGAAATCTTACGCTACGGTTAGTCGGAACGACTTTACGTTGAAAAGCGTTATTTGGGTTGGAATAAATTCGAATTAAAAATGAATTTCATGGGTCAAAAAATCGGTATTAAATAATGATGAAGTTGAGAAAGTTAAGAACATTAAGCTTAAGGTCGGTAGTCCTCGCCGGTAGTTTGCTTGCAACCATAGGACTAGTCGGAGCTACTGGTGGCAACATCAGCTCTCTCGCCAATCACCTTGCGCTATTAAAGACGCAGGATCAAACACCTACTGACGGAACCCAAAATGTTGATACTCATTATGTTCTTGGTCCAGAAGATGTCCTCTACGTGATAGTGCAGAACGTTCCAGAAGACAGCGGAGATTATTTAGTCCGTCCCGATGGAAAGATTTCGTTCCCAATCGTGGGAGACGTAGTATGCGCTGGTCAAACCGTTAGTCAAGTTGAAGATGCCCTTAGAACGGGTCTAGCAAAGGAATTGAGGAACCCGCAGGTTTCAGTGAATCTAAAGCAGATGCGTATGAATCGGATTTATATTGATGGTTCGGTTAGAAATCCATTTAGCTATGATTTTAAAAAAGGATGGCGCCTCAGTGAACTTATTTCGGTTGCGGGAGGACTGACAGATCAACCTCAGCGCCTAACTGCGATTGTGTATGATCCGACTGCGCCGACTCAAACTGTACCACTGCGCAAAATTTTTGATGAAGCCGACGATGCATCTGATTTGGCGTTAAAACCGGGCGATTCAGTTTATATTCGCGCCGAGCCTACCATGCACGTTAACGTGGTCGGGCAAGTTCAGCGATCTGGTCCCATTGATATTTATGAGGGTCAAGGTGCGGTTGAAGCCTTAGGTGGAGCTCAAGGTGCAACTCCAGAAGCAGCTTTATCCAAGGCTAAAATCATTAGAAATGGCAAAGAGATTCCAGTTGATTTGTACGACGCGGTTGTGAATGGCGACTCTACCAAGAACGTTGCGATGCAGCCCAATGATACTCTGGTCATTCCGCTTCAGTATCAAGAAATTTCAGTTGTTGGCACGGTTGCGAAACCAGGACCGCTGATTTTGCCGGACAGCCGTCCGCTCACATTGAGTCAAGCAATTTCGGAAGCAGGCGGATTGGCTCCAAGAGCTAAGCAAACAGCAGTACTCACAACTACCGGAGCGGACGGGAAACTAATATCTAAAGATTACGATTTGAAAACATTGGGAACTCCAAAAAATCCTGATCCAAAGCTTTCAGATAAAGACGTTGTTTTTGTTCCACAAAGTGGTGCAACGAACGTGGGTGACCTTCTGAATGTGGGTCAATTTTACTATATCGTCCGGTCTATTTTAAGAGGAAACTAACCACTTGCCTCAGATCATCTGCCGAGAGCGGGTCATGGAGAATCAGCCTTGATCCGCTCTTTTCTTTGGGCTATATTCCTGGTTATCATGGGCACCCTCGGGGGATTACTTTATGCAACGTTTGCGCCTAAAATCTATCAGGCACAAGTTGCGGTATCCGCAATTTCAGGTGCTACAAATTCGCACGCTCCCCAGGAAGCGGTAATGATGCTGATGAACCAGCAATCGGTTATTCAATCGGCCGCACAAAAGAGTAATTTTGATTTAAGGAAATGGAGCAATTCGGTTCAAATTAATGCGGGAGGCTCTAGCAATTTAGTGAATGTCTTGGTTAATAGCGGAGATCCTGAAGTTGCTTCAATAATGGCAAATCAGATCGTCAGCCAGTATAAAAAAACTGCCTCGGCAGCTAATAGTGCGTTACGAACTTCAACTCGCAAAGACTTAGCGGCGAAGGAAATCGCAGCGCACGCAAAGCTCTTGCGGGTTCGAAATCGAATAGCACTTATCGAGAAAAATTCGGGGATTCTTGACATTAAGAGCAAAGTTCAGCATTTAGCAGACTACGAAGAGACACTGAGCCAACAGAAGGATCAATCGAGTACCGAATTAAATGGTTTGCAAAGTCAAATCAACGATGAGAAAACCAAACTGGCAAAACTCCCGAGGACAACTCAATCGAACGTAATCGAGACAGCAAATCCGATAATCGCTCAATATCAGAGCCAGCTCCAGACTCTTCAAGCAAAGCGAATTTCGTTGCTAGAAACCTGGCTAGAGACTGCTCCGATTGTTCAAGGGGTTGAAGTTCAAATTGCAGCGGTTAAAAAGGAAATGTCTGACGCTAGGATCCCGGCTCTGTCTGTCTCATCTAAACAAACAGATGTAAATCCGCAAAGGCTTGGGCTTGAAAAGCAGCTCGCGTCCGATGAATCGCAAGCTGCAAACCTTCAAGCTACTCTTTCGGCCATCGCGAATACTTCAGCCAGTCAAAAACAAAAAGCAATAGGATTACCGGTGGCGCAATCCGTGATGGAAGATTTAATTCAGCAGCAAACCATGGCAGAAAGCAATTATCAAACAATAGCGAATCAGATAGATAATTTAGACCTGGTTGGCGCGCCAGGAGAATCTCCAGAGATAAGCACATTCATGCCAGCAACGACCCCTACAGTACCGATGTGGCCCAAAGAATCCACAGCATTGGCAATTGGCTCGGCTATTGGTTTGTTGCTTGGGATACTTGTCGGTATTGGCTTATGGCCAAGAAGGGCTTACACGGTTGCGCCGCTTCAGCCAATATACTCAAATTCACTTGCGGCATCGGATGTGTCAGAGCTGCCGAGTCGCACTTCCGTGCCACCGTTACCGAGCCGAAAAAAAGATGGTCTGGTGCAGCTAGCACTTCCTGGATCGTCCCCGGCGGAAGCCTACCGATTTATGGTGTTTTCGCTTCAAGCAAGGAGCATGGAAGCGGAACGAACGATTTTATTTACAGGCGTTTCCTCCGATAACATCTGCTCTGAGGCAGCTGCTCAGTTTGCGATAGCGATGTCTCAAACCGGGATGAAAACTCTGCTTGCAGATTGTAACTTAAGGCACAAGGCTCTCACTAACGCATTTGGATTTAATGGAAAGAGTGGGGTGAGTGACGTTTTAAGCCGCACGATGCTACCGACTCCGAGTTCAGATTTGCTTCTAGAAACCGCTCATCCGGGCCTTTATTTCTTGCCATGTGGCAGTGAAGAGTCCGAAGGCTTGGCATCTTATCAAAACCCACAAATCCGTGGTCTGGTGGAAGATTTTCAGACGAGGGCTGAAGTAAAGGTAATTAATGCGGCACCGTGCACAATCGTGGCTGATGCTCCTCGGCTTGTTCGCTACGTGGATGATGTTTGTTTAGTCGCTTCGATCAATGACGAGCAACGGGGACTGGTGGATAAGGCAAAATCGATTCTTAAGCTAGCTGGCGCAGAAAAAGTCGAGTTGATTATTGTGGACGGTAAAGAAGCTAAGCAATCATTTCTGGGCTAAAGGATTTTTCGCTAATCGGATCCTATAGAAAAAGAAAGAAAGAGCAATAAATAGGATGCCAGCTCCGAGGTAAATAAATGGGGATCGACTTTGGCTCATCACAATGATTTGAGGATTCCGCGCAGATTGAGATCGCACCACGGTCGCTGAATCCTGCATTTCTGCGCCGTTTGAACTGTGGTATCCGAGTGAAACATTTCCAGTAGGAACTATTGAAAAAGTCGCATTGCCATTTGAATCAACCGCCCGAGTTTGAGAGGAGCCGGGATATGACATCGTGATTGTGGCATTGCCGGGTGCGGGATTCAGAAGTTTTACAATGACTTTGCTAACGTAGAAAAAATCGCTTTCACCAAATGAAATTGTTGCGATACCTTGATTCCAACTCCGCGACGCCATGTTGCCGCTGGTGAGATCAAGCACATTGATCGCGCAACGGTTTCCAAGTTTGGATGGAATTGTGATTTTTGTGCTTGATCCTTCGAAGTTGACGGCATTGTTGCCGGGGGCTGAAATTGATTCTGGAGAAGTCCAAATTTCTTTGGGATTGTTATTTGGAAAGATGAGATCTATCGAGGCTGATTGAAAAGCTTGGCCCAATGAGCTAGACGGGTTTGGATCGGATTGGGAGAAAGCGCGATGGGCTAACAAGAACATCAGGACTAGAAAAGCAGCTTTTATGGGAATTGAGGACCAATATTTCAAATTCATTTGTCAACTACAATTGTAAGCGATGCGAGAACTGCCGATTTTTCCGTTGATTTGCAAGCCAACTCCGCTACACCGGTTGGAGCGACTAAGTAAGATGTATTCAGCTGATGTATTTATCAAGCGGGACGATCTTACAGGTTTTGCATTTGGCGGTAACAAGGGTCGCAAACTTGAATATATTATTGCCAATGCATTGAGGGCGGGGGCATCTTCGATAGTTACTTGTGGATCGCGCCAATCCAATTTTATTCGTCAATTAGGAGTTGCCTGCGCAATGGCTGGCATCAGGTGCCACGCGATTGTGATGGATCTGCCTTATGAAACTGAGCCTCCAAGTGGTATTCAGTTAGATCCCACGACCGGTAATTTCTTGCTTGGTTCAATCGCGGGAGTCAATTTCCACATATTTAAAAATGATAATTGGGAGATGCTTTTTGAAGAAACCGAAAACATTGCAAAAGAGCTAATCGAAAAAGGGGAAATTGTTTGTCGTGTACCAATTGGGGGTTCGTCGGCATTGGGAGCCTATTCGTTTTATGAAGCTGGACGGGAAATTTCGCTTCAAGCCGAGCCATTTGATTGGATTGTTTTTGCAAGTTCAAGCGGTAGCACCCAGGTTGGATTGGCAACTTACTTTCACGGTAGGCAAACAAAAGTACTTGGAATTGCCGTTGATCCTGAGCCGGACATCGCAACTGATTTTGAAGAAATAAGCGAGAAACTTAACGAACTAAATCCAGAGCTGCAAGTAGTGCATTCAAGTGAATTTTTAATGAAATTTGACTTCGTTGGTGATGGCTATGGTGTTACTGATGAAAAAACAATTGAAGCAATTCGAGATTTCGTTAAATTAGAAGGAATTTTCCTTGATCCGATTTACACGGGCAAAGCCTGGCGGGGAATGGAGGGCCTAATGAAAGCGGGAAAGATCGGGGGACGTGTTTTGTTTTGGCATACGGGTGGTCTTCCTACGCTGTTTGCCTTGCGGACCGTCGTCTAGCCTATCGCAAGGCGATATGAGAAGCAAAAGTGCGCTCAAATGGAGTTTGGTAATTCGGAGTTGTTGCAAACCGGTAGACGCCAAAAATTATGAAAACAAACACAAATGCGGTGATGGGCAATTGAACAACCTTCGCAGCCGCATTGAATCGGTTTTCGGTCAGGTACCCCCAGAGGCATAAAAAAGCAGCAAGGGTGAATATTACATAAAGCACCGGGCCCAGCGGATGGGCTCGAAAAGCCATCGAAAAATTGCCATGGATCAAAGCCACAAAACTGGTAGTCAAGCCGCATCCCGGGCATGGACGATTAAAAATTAGCACGGTTGGACAAGGAGGCAACCCTAATTCTTGATGGGTTCCGTGACCATAAGCGGAAGGTTTTAAATAGATCGCGATTCCAGTAACAGCGAGCCAGAAAAAAAAGAAAAATAGTTGGCTTAAGAGGCTTTTTTTCGATTCAACTCTATTAAAAAGCACCGATTACCTCCTTCGGTAGTACGCATTCCGGATACAGCAAGGTTTGTTCATGACGCCCAATCCCAAGAAGTCTTCCATCTGGGCCCAACAGAGCAATCTTGCTGTTTTCACCAAAAATCGCTGTGCTGTCCAAAATTGTTTGGCCCTCACAAACTTTGTGAGCGGATTTCTGATCAAGAGTTATAAATGGAATCGGATATAAAGCGTCGCGCAGTGGAATGAAATCGGCGAGTGAAACGGCTTCAAGTTCGGAAGCATCTTCCAGGCGAAATCGACCAACTTGGACGCGTTCAAGTTTTGCCAGCAATGCTCCGCATCCAACCTTTTCACCAAGATCATGGGCGAGACTTCTTACATAGGTGCCTCCAGAACATTCAATCTTCGCTTGCAAGTGAGTTCCCTCAAAACGCAGGATGTCGAAGGCTTTGACAAAAACTCGCCTGGGAGGTCTTTCAACGGATATACCTAATCGCGCCATTTTATAAAGTGGCTGACCGCCTTGTTTGACTGCGCTAAACATTGGCGGAATTTGATCAATTAGACCAATGAACTGGTCAACATAAGATTTTAGTTTTACTTCCAGGTCAGCTGGAATAGGAGCTTCGAAGGTTGTCGTACCTTCTAAATCGTAAGTGTCGGTGGCTCTCCCGAATTCGATTGTGGCTAGGTATTGTTTGGGTTCTAGATTTAGATATTGTAGAAATCGGGTTGCAGGACCAATTGCCATTACCAAAAGACCGGTAGCCAGAGGATCTAATGTGCCAGCGTGACCGATTCTTTTCGTTTCAAATTTGCGCCTCAGGACGCTCACGACGTCGTGGGAAGTTAATCCGAGCGGTTTATTTACGAGTAGGATGCCAAGCAATCTTGGATGCTCCTAATCAACTTTTGCATTGATTCTTTTGGATCGCCCTCGAACGTTAAACCGGCCGCGTTCATGTGTCCTCCCCCTCCGAACGGGCGAGCGATTTCAGCAACATCGATTTTAGCCCGGGATCTCAGGCTGACTCGAGTGATACCCGGGCCGGTTTCTCTGCCCAAAACTGCGACTAGTACGGTATCCACTGACAAAAGTTCGTTGACAAATCCTTCGGTTTCTTCATCTCTTGCGTTTAGTCTTATGAAATCGGACTGCCTTAGAATTGCCCACGCAATTCGACCTTTGTCTTCAAGATGCATTTGGTCGAGCATTAAGCCGAGTAGCCTCGCACTGGACTCCGGTCGGCTCTGGAAAATTTCTTCGCTCACTTGCTCTAGGTTGGCTCCCTGATCCAGCAGCAAGGAAGCAAGGGCTAAAGCTTCTGGGTTAGTATTTCGGAACCGGAAACTGCCAGTATCCGTGACTACTCCGGTAAAGAGACAAGTTGCGATGTCGGGAGTGAAATCGGCTTGAAAAGCTAGAAAGAGCCGCGTAACAATAATTGCAGTGGCGGGAGCCTCAGAGTCCACAATCCGCAAGTCACCGGGAGCTTGGTGAGGCAGGTGGTGATCTATCACAATCGTTTTTTTGCAATTGTGAAAGTACCGTTCGGTAGTGCCAAGGCGGTCAAACGCGTCGAGATCTACGACGATGCCCAGATCGTGTTCACTAGCGGATGGAACTTGCTTTACTCGTTCAATTCCGGGCAAAAATTGCAAATTCCTGGGCGGTGAATGATGACATATCAGCTCGTTTACAATTCCCAATCCATCCAAATAAAGGCTAACGGCAAGGGCTGAGCCAAGAGCATCACCATCTGGGTTCAAATGAGTTCCGATTAGAACGCTTTTTGCAGAAGCAATTTCGGCTTTTGCAAGATTAACCAATGTGGCGTCAATGTTTGGCGGGGAAGCTATAGTTAAGCCGAGCGAGGAGTTCATGCTTGATTGAGTTCAAGGTTGCTGACTCAGATTAGTTTACACTAGGTTAGTCAACCGGCAATTTTTAGTCTTAGGTTTAGTTTTGAATTTAATAAATTTTCCGGGTCCAATTGGTGCTTCCAGGCTCGAAAAAAGCCAAGTTTGTCGCCTGGAATAGATCGTTTGAATTGCTCTTCGGTAAGCAAGAAATCTTTGGCGAGATAAAAATTGCCACGACCAGCTAAGGTCGATTCCGCTAATTTTTCGTAAAGAATTCGCATTTTTTGCTCTTTACCTGGCGGGCAGTGTAAATCCATAGCGAGTGAGAATCCATCATTTAAGTAAGGGAGCAAGGTAGTGCTTGGTCGGTGACGCTTTAGGACAGCTAATCGGGGTGTAAATCCGGAAGTTGTGCACATTTCAAATTGACGTTGAAAGGTGTCTTCGGCATTTTCAACGGGTATGCAGCTTTGGAATTGCACCAAATATCCTGGTATATAAGCCTTGTCCCAGTTGTTCAACTTATCTAGTTGGAAATTAAACGAATATAAGTCCAGCCGTCCGGATGTTTTGGATTCCCGTTGCGCTTGCATTAATCGCAGATTACTGGCTTGCCTAAGAAGGAAATCACTAAGCATTAGTCTTAACGCATAGTAGCCATAACTAGACGAGAAGTTTTGATCTACTGGACCGTAAGGAATTACGTCGTCTTCACTTTTTTCAGAGGGGTTAGCGGCTTCAAAAATACCAGACCCATTCCCAAATGAACTTATCCACGATACGGTTGATTCGTATGAGTTGTCCAGACTATTAAACGTGCCAAATTGCTGTTCCCATGTCTTCAAGATTAGTTTAGTTACACCTACGAATGCAGATGTAACCGGTTTCATTTTAATTGTTACTTCCGTAACAATTGCCATAAGCCCAAACCCTGCTCGAATTGCCTGAAACTCAGGTGAATCGGGTGCGATTGTTTTTACAGTTCCATTCGTTTGTACGATTTTGATCTTGATAACGTGATCACAAAAAGTGCCGAACAAAAAATTGTTCTTGCCATGGATATCCATTGCAACTGCTCCCGCTAAAGTTGTTAATGAAGTTCCGCTGACTACGGGCGGCCACCATCCTAGTTGCAATCCAAACCGGCAGAGTTCTAGTAACGTACATCCACCGCCAGCGGTGACAGATTGTGCGTCGTGATCCCAATCGACAATTCCCGAAAAGTTTTCTAATGTCAAAGCTATCATTTCGTCCCCTAAAGACGCATCACCATAGCTTCTACCCGCCCCGCGCAAAACAATTTGTTTACCTGATTTGCGGGCCAAGTCAAAAATTTCTAATAGGTCATCTTCACTCTGCGGTGCGAATGCATAGCAATCGGATCTATCTCCTCTACCAAACGCCTCAAGTCTACGTAGACTCTTAGCTTCCAACGTTAAATGTTGAGATGCTTGAAAATCCATGACGGGGTGATTTTGATCGCATTAAAGATTATTTTATGGGTTAACAGTAAGTAGTGTTCTCCAGGTCTATTTGCAAGCTTAAGAATTTTTTTTGCGGCAACCTCGACCGGCATTTTATTCTTGAAAGCATGACCTTTAGTCATGGGCGTATCAACCGGACCTGGTTTAATCGTAACCACTTTAACTCCATGGCGGTTCAGCCGATTTCGCAAGGATTCCAGATAGGTATGCAAGGCCGCTTTAGTTGAACCATAAACCGGGCGAGCCCTGCGACCTCGATCCCCGGCGACGCTTCCAATTCCGACGATAGTTCCATGTCCAACCGCTTGAAATCTTTCTGCCACCGCGTTTAGCCAAGCAACCGCAGCTAAGTAATTTACTTCGATCATTTTTTGGTCGTTTTCAAAATTGAATTGCTGACCCTCCGCGTCTAACAATAGTCCGGCAGAGTAAATGACTAGATCTAAGCCTCCTAGTTGTTCGGCTATTCTAGATAGGTAATCAGGAATTTGGTCATGATCGGTTACGTCCCTGACAAACGGAAATACTTCGTTTTGATGCTCGCTCGCAAGGCAGTTTAAGATAGATTCGTTTCTACCGATTACGGCAACTTTCGACCCACTTAATAAGAGTTGCTTAACGAGCTCAAGCCCAATTCCTGAAGTTCCACCAATAACTAACACTTTAGGGTAAGTCATATTCTCGGAACTTCTACAAGGTGAATTTGGAATCCCTTCAATGCGGCAATGGCAAAAATCAAGAACAATATGATTGAAGCAATTAGATGTGGGTCTTTAAGGAATAACGATTCTGGTTCTCCGCCCTCGTTTTTTGCCACAACAAGATAGACGTATCGATAAATCGCGTAGAGCACCCAAATTGAAGTTAAAATTAAAGCGGGATGCTTATGAGCTGTATCACTTATTAGACTGTAGATGCCATAACTCATTGCCGCGCCGGCTGCAGAAAGAACAAGAAAAATGTCAAGTACTTCGCGGGTGTAACCGGTTAGTACTTCACGTGTTATCGCGTGAGAGCCTTGATTCAATACGAACTCCGCACGTCTCTTTCCAAATCCTACTAAGAGAGCTAGTGCGCCGGTACAAAATAGCAGCCATCCAGAAATAGGGACCACGACGGCTGCTGCACCTAACATCGCTCTAATTACATACCCAATCGACACTATAAACACGTCTGTTACGGGTATATCCTTAAGCCATAAATTGTAAAGGATCTGCAACACGGCATATAGGATTATCAATAAAGTGGCGGAGCGACCGACGGATGAAATTGCGCTAAAGGCAATAATCGCAAGCAAAATGCCAGTTACAATAGCCTGATTTTTGCTGATCTCTCCGCTGGCAATTGGTCTGAACTTTTTAACAGGATGAGCTCTGTCCCGATCTTGATCGATGAAATCGTTAAACACGTAGGCGCAAGAACTCATTGCGGAAATGGAAACTAGGGCAAGAAAGATTTTTAGTAAATCGCTACCTTCCAAAAACCTGTTAGAGAATATGGGTGCGGCTAGCACAACTGCGCCCTTTGTCCATTGCTTAGGACGAAGGAGACGAATCATTGCCAGATTCATAATTTAGGAATTGGTGCTATGATGGTTGCCCTGCGGCAACTACTTCTTTAAGATGTTCAGTTAGCATGTGCATAAATACTGAATGAGAATCCTCGATTACGCCGTAGTTTTCACTTTCAGCTACAATAGCAACATCGACCATTGATTTAGCTTTTCCACCTTTGAATCCTAAGAACCCTATAGTTTTAACGTTAATGGTTTTGGCCGCTTCGAGTATCCGGATAATGTTTGGGGAATTTCCACTCGCAGTAATGACAATTAGTAGGTCTCCAGGACGGGCGAGGTTTAGTAATGCTTCTCCGAAAACATCTTCGTAAGAAACATCGTTACCATAGGCAGTAAGAAGTGGAACGTTATCAGGAATAGATATTGCTCTAAAACGTTTGACTGAGTCCTTAGGCTTCTTGCCTAAAGTTGTTTTGCCAAAATCACAGGCTAGATGAGATGCAGTAGCGGCACTGCCCCCATTACCAGTAACAAAAACAGTTTTATCGTGCTCAAAAGCATCAATAAGCATCATGGTTGCTCTATCTAATGCGTCCATGTCGATCACAGAAAGCACCTCTTTAAGATGATGGAGGTAATTGTGATACGTATCTAAGTGTTTCTTTGACATTCGTGTTACCAGTTTATCAGTTTAGTGATGAGGTTCTTCGATGAAAATAATTTTACTGCCTTGAGGCTCAAGCTGAATGGATGTTCTTTTCAGATCAGGCAATGCTTCGCAAATGATTTCGTGTTGTTCAGGATGGGCATAGAGCATGAGAAACCCACCCCCGCCTGCACCAAGGATTTTCCCTCCTAATGCTCCGTGTTTTCTTGCGGTATCGTACCAATCGTCAATTACCGGATTTGATATGCCAGACGCAAGGCTCTTTTTTAGGTGCCAACCCTCGTCAAGCAAGCGACCAAAATCATCAAGCGAGTTTGATTCGAGTGCTTTCTTGGCTTGGTCGGCGAGATCCTTCATTTTTCGCAAAGCGCGCTTTTTTTCTTGATCTGAGGCTGTATTGCGACTCTGTTCATTCAGGATATTGTCTGCAGATCGGGTTGTACCGGTGTAAAGCATGAGAATCCTATCTTCAAGCCTTTGCTTTGTTTTCACGTCGCACATTACCGGATCGACAAATACAGAGCCATCCGGATTAAATTGAATGTATTGCAGACCGCCGTAAGCGGCGGCATATTGGTCTTGCTTACCAATCGGTTTTTTCAGAATTTCAATTTCGATTTCGCAAGCCTCACGGGCGAGACGTTCGGGCCCGGCGTGCTTGCCCACATAAGCATAAAGAGCGTTTAGGAGTCCAACCGTATAGGTGCTGGATGAGCCTAACCCGGTTCCGGAAGAAGGGATATCGGAAATCGATGTAATCTCGATACCGCCTCCAATTCCCACATATTTCAAACATTCGCGAACTATTTCGTGCTTGACGTCTTGGGCTTTATCTACAATTTCTGTAATCGAATAACTTACTCTGAGTTGACTGTCAAACTTTCGATTTGTAGTTATATAAATTCCTCGGCTTATTGCGGTGCTCACAACTGCGCCGGGCTCCTCAAGATAAAATGCGGGCAAATCGGTGCCCCCTCCGGCAAAGCTGACTCTGAGCGGAGTTCTAGAAATTATCAAATGATCAGGGCCTCAGGTCGATATCCGTTCGGATGGCTTGCGCGCCATCGCCAACTTGTTTCGATCATAGTTTTAACATCGGTAAATTCAGGGTTCCAGCCGAGTTCTGATCGAATTTTTTCATGGGATGCAATCAGGATTGCGGGATCTCCTGGTCTTCGCCCACCATCAACTACGGGAAAATCAACTTGGGTCACTTCTTTGGCGGCTTTGATTACTTCACGATTTGAAAACCCCGATCCGGAGCCAAGATTGTAAGCTCTTTCTCCCAGATCGTCAATCTTGGCTAGTGCGAGGATATGTGCCGTTGCGATATCAGAAACATGGACATAATCGCGTACACACGTTCCATCGGGGGTTTCATAATCGGTACCAAATAGATTGAATTGAGGTCGCTTGGCTTCGGCTACATCAAATAGAATTGGGATGATATGAGTTTCCTTTTTTCGATCTTCTCCACAGTCTTTTGTCGCTCCGCAAGCGTTAAAGTAGCGCAATGACACATGGTTTAGACCGTAAGCGGAATGAAACCATTTCATTGTTTGCTCGAAATGGAGCTTTGATTCGCCATAAGAATTAACCGGAAACTTTTCGTCAGTTTCTTCAATTGGAACTCGCTTGGGCTCGCCGTACACAGCTGCGGTTGACGAGAACACAATCTTATTAATTCCAAGGTCTCTCATGGAGAGCAACATATGCAAACCGGCTGCAGAATTTACGTCAAAAAATATGCCGGGGTCAGTGACTGATTCTTCAATATATGCTTCAGCGGCAAGATGAATTACAGCTTCGATTTCATTTTTTTTCAGCGTGTCATGAAGCAATTTTGAATCTCGGATATCGCCGAGCGCGAAAGTAGCAGAAGGATTTACAGCTTCAGGATGACCATATTTTAAGCTGTCGTAAGCAACTACGCTGTGGCCCGCTTCGAGTAATTTTTCTGTGACTACGCTTCCAATGAATCCGGCGGCTCCAGTAACTAGTGTTCTCATTCTTCAATTTAAATGGCACACATTTACTCGAACGCTAAAATTACGCCAGCAAAGAGTGCCTATATAATTAACAATATTTAACCCTAATCCGAGCCTGCAAACCATTTTTTTAGAACGCCAACTCGAATTTTCGAGTCTTTTTTAATAGGTTAATTGCTAATCTATCACTGGTGGATTGCCGTAGACCTTTTTTTGGAGAACTTTAACGTCTGGATCGGGGCTTTTTGGAACCGAGAATTATAATTAAAGTAATACGTCGTGATGAAGGTTCAACGGGAGAAGTTCGAGGAGGCATCTGCTTTGCTCGATAAGGACTCGCAACAAGCGAAAACTGGTTTGCGATTGCGTGCCCGTCACAGACAGTTTCCGGTATGGGTTTTCCTGATTCTTGGAGATTTCCTTGCCGCATCGATAGCTCTGGCGGTGGCTAAGTACATATTTCCTCAAAATAGCTGGATTTTTTCTGGCAACTTCTCAGAAGGATTAATCTACTGTGCGGCTCTGCTAGCCATTTTCGGATCGTTTGGACTTTACAACTTCAATAGTCTTTCCGGCGGCGACAATGAATACGCCCGAGTTTTAGGAGCCACAAATTTTTTGGTTCTCATCGGACTGGTTTGGCAGGTGGTGAAATCGGTTCACAATTTGCCCGTGACTGAGATCGTAGGGATTTGGGCAATTTTGTTGAGCTGCCTACTTTTGATGAGATTTATGCTCAGAAGGGTTTGGTTCCTAATCAGATCTACTGCGATGTGGCATGAACGCACGGTGATTTTGGGAGCAACTGGAGAAGGCATGGCGATGGCCAGGCAGTGGACAAACCTTAAATCATCGGGGCTCGAAGTTGTTGGATTTTTGGACGATTCATTACCGGCTGGACATACAGTTGAAGGAAATCTTAAGGTGATTGGGAGTTCTGACGAATTATCACGGATCATTAAGGATCAACAAATAGACTCGCTCATGGTGGCCGATATTGAGCTTTTGCGAAAGCGATTAATAGCAGACGATCACATCATTGAAACCCTCAATAACGTTGAAGTTCAGATTAGTACGGGAGTTTCCGAATTTCTGAACACAAGCGTTAGGGTAAGAGAACTAGGATTTTTGCCGATAATTGTTCTTCAAAAGCACAGGATAATGGGTCTTCATTTCTTTGCAAAATGCGTTCTGGACTATTTAGCCGCAACGATCCTGACGATATTGTTACTGCCGCTTTTTGTTTTGGTCTCCGTCCTCATCCGCTTAGAATCAAAGGGTCCGATTTTATATTCTCGAAAGTGCGTTGGAATAGGTGCAAAAGACTTTGGAATGTTGAAATTTCGATCCATGTTTATCGACGGAGCTAGCCGTTTGACGCCGGAACTGGAAGCTGAATTGCATTTAAACCATAAGATCAAGGACGATCCAAGGATTACCCGGGTTGGAGCATTCCTTCGTAAATTTAGCATTGATGAGTTGCCTCAGTTACTGAATGTTTTGAGGGGGGAAATGAGCCTGGTTGGACCGCGACCGGTGATAGCGGAAGAGTTAGAAAAGTACGGGACAAGGCGACACACTCGATCGGTGGTCAAACCCGGCATGACCGGTTTGTGGCAAGTCAGCGGTCGATCGGACTTATCTTATGACGACCGCGTAATGCTGGACGTTTACTACATCAGCAACTATACGATTTGGATTGACATCCAAATAATCCTTCAAACAATCCCGGCCGTATTATTCAATCGAGGCGCATATTAAGTTGGATTGGGCGCTTGGCGTCATAATCATCAAATGACTTTTGATTTCGAGGCATCCGTCTAATGTGCGGAATTGCGGGGTACGTGGGTCCGCGGAATGCGATTGAGACCGTCATGGACCAGCTGAAAAGGCTGGAATATCGTGGGTATGACTCGGCTGGAATTGCATACCACTACAACGAAAAAATCGAAATCATTAAAAAAGCGGGCAAACTCGGAGTGCTCAAAGAGGCTTTAAAGAATTGTCCGGAAAATTGCAATTTAGCGATTGCCCATAGTCGCTGGGCTACGCATGGAGCACCGACGGATGAGAACGCGCATCCTCATTTTGACGAGAAAGGGGAAATAGCTTTGATCCACAACGGAATCATCGAAAATTATTACGAACTGCGAGAGTCTTTTGTGCAAGAAGGGCATCATTTTCTGTCTCAAACAGATACTGAAGTGGCTGCTCACGCGATTGGGGACGAATACGCAAAGGGCGGAAATTTGGAAGACGCGGTTCGAAAAGTCGTTAGGCAGTTTAGGGGCGCATTTGCTTTGGTGGTTGTTTCGCGGCGAGAGCCTGGCAAAATTGTCGCAGTTCGAAACGCGAGTCCCCTCGTCTTAGGCATCGGAAAAGGAGAAAGCCTATTGGCGAGCGATATTCCAGCTCTCTTGCCATTCACGCGAGAAGTGGTTGTGATGGAGGAAAATACGGTCGCGGTTCTGGAAACCAGTGGAATTCGGTTAATTGACGAAGATGGACGAGAGTTGCCGGTTTTGTCGCAAACAATTGAGTGGGATCAAAAGGATGCGGAGCGAGGCGGATTTCCTCATTTTATGCTCAAGGAAATCCACGATCAGCCGGAAGTGATCCGGCAAACTTTGGCGGGAAGAATCACTAGCAAAGGAAAAGTTGAACTAGAAGGACTCTTTTCAGAGCACGTTTGGACGGAAATTGACCGGGTGAACATAATCGCCTGCGGGACTGCGTACCACGCGGGATTACTGGGCAAACATCTATTTGAAAAGCTGTTGCGGCTTCCTACCGACGTTTACTATTCCAGCGAGTTTAGATACGGGGACCCGGTCCTTTCGCAAAAATCGCTAGCTATTTTTGTGAGTCAATCGGGAGAAACAGCGGACACGTTGGCAGCCTTGCGACTCTGCAAAAGCCGCAGAATTCGAACTCTTGGAATTGTGAATGTGGTTGGTTCGAGTATTGCCCGTGAATGTGACCGAACTGTTTTTACACAGGCTGGGCCAGAAATTTCGGTTGCGAGCACAAAGGCGTATATCGCCCAGGTGTTAGTTTTCATTTTAGTTGCATTGCACGTAGCCCAGGTTCAGGAAATCCCGGGAATCCGAACGCATGAGTGGGTTTGCGAACTCTTGAAATTGCCTGATTATGCTAGAGATTGTTTAGCCAGCGAAGGAAAAGTCAAAGAAATCGCTCAACAACTTCAATATGCCAAGCTCGCGTTTTTCCTTGGTCGCGGCGCCGATGCTGCATTAGCACTTGAGGGTGCTTTAAAGCTCAAGGAAATCGCCTATCTACCGACTCAGGAATCTCCAGCAGGTGAAATGAAACATGGACCTCTTGCTTTGGTCGATCCAGACGTAATCGCGGTGTTTGGAGCGACTGATCCAGTTATGGTGGATAAAGTCATTTCAAATATCCGAGAAGTGCAGGCACGAGGCGGAAAAGTGCTTGGAATTACGACGGAAGATGATCGAGCAATGGAAACTGCGGTGGACTATTTATTGCGTGTGCCGAAATCAAAATTTGACGTGTTAAGCTCGCTACTGTCCATAATTCCATTGCAATTATTTGCTTATCATTTCGCTGCGACTCGTGGGTGCGACATAGATCAACCGAGAAACTTAGCTAAATCGGTGACGGTGGAATGACGGCTGACCCGGAAAATTCCATTTCGGATCGTCCACTTAGAATATTACAAGTCATTGAAGCTACATCGGGGGGCGTTGGTAGACATACCTTGGATCTCTCCTTGAGCCTTTTGGACATGGGCCATGAAGTGGATGTCGTTTACTCCATCGCGAGGATAAATGAAAGGTTTAGAGAAGGGCTTGATCAAATCCAAAGCAAAGGGGGCAAAACGATTCATCTCGAAATTCTGAGCGGAATAGGAGTCCAAGATGTTTCCGCCGCGAAAAAGCTTCGTAAACTTTTGTCAGACAAGCCTGCGCATGATATTTTGCATTTGCAAAGTTCAAAGGCGGGAGCGGTTGGACGACTGGCGCGAATCGGCCGGTCTCAAATTACGGTTTACACCCCCCACCTTCTAAGAACCGCGAGTCCGGGTTTAGGTAAATTTGCAAAATCTGCTTTTGCATTTGCAGAAAGAACTTTAGCCCGGTTGACGGATCGTATCATTGCCGTATCGCAATTTGAATATGACCACGCGCTTGGAATCGGTCTTCCTAAGGAAAAGCTGAGGCTGATCAACATAGGAAGTGATCCGCAGCCATTCGAGGATCGAACCAAGCTCTTAGAATCATTTCAGATTGACCAAGATAAAATTGTGATTGGATTTATCGGACGGCTAGCCTTGCAGAAGAATCCGACGTTGTTGATAGAAGCATTTAATGCTTGCAAATATAAATCGAAAGCCCAGTTGGTTATGATTGGAAGTGGCCCGCTTCAAGGAGAATGCGAAACAATAGTCAGACAACTTCATCTTGAATCCATAGTGAGTTTTATTGGAGATGTGGAAGGCCATTCCTGGCTGGGTGCCTTTGACATCTTTGCATTGTCTAGCGCTTCAGAATCGTTTCCATACGTGGTGCTAGAGGCCGCTTCGGTAGGTAAACCGATCTTATCAACAAATGTTGGCAGCATCCCCGAATTCTTAGTCAGCGAAGTAAATGGATTGATTGTGCCGTGCGGCGACGTGGAAGCATTTGCTAACGCACTGGATCGATTGATTGAGTCAAAAGTATTACGGAAAAAACTCGGAGATGCGGCGCTGATGGTTTCCAAGGAGTATACGATTCAGAAAATGGTCGACAAAAACTTAGAGGTCTATCGCGAAGCACTCAGCGCACGGACTTAGAAATCTTTTGGATCTCGGTCGTGGATGGCGTCGATGTACTGCCCCATGAAACTTAAAGTAGCTTTTTGAGTCTGGTCGTCCGACCCTGGAAAATCGTCGATCACGCGATAAAAGCCGCCTTGTTGGGGCTTTCCAGAAAGGATTTCGTGTTTGAACATTGAAAAATGGATGTCGTCCGGGGAAGCCTTAATACCATCCGGAGTTTTGAAACAGTATGCAGCCACAATAATCGCGCCAATTTTGTCATTTTTCATGAGTAGCACAGTTACGGGCACATTCCCGTACGATTTTGTGGGAGCAAACATGATGCTTTGGCTTAAAATTTCGTTTGATTGACCAGCAAAACACTCCAACGGGTCGTGAAAACTGAGACTGCTATCGCTAGCTATAAAAACCGCGTCGTAGGCGTGGGCACCATCAGACATGATCCTACTTACGATTCCGTACGGATTCAAAATTTGATATGTTTGAGTATCCATTTTATATGTACTTTGCTCGGTGAATTTGCCGAATGAAGTGGGAACTTGCTTTTCCAGCCAAGCTTCGGTGGGCCGATTTTTGAAAGTCAGTGGGCGTTGTAGCACGGCAATTCCGCCGACGGCGAAAATGGCGGCAAGTATATAAGCTCGAAAGTTCATTTATTTCCATCCTAGAAGGCGAGTTAGTTTCATAAGAATAAAGAATAAGATTGCGAGAGCGATATAGCCGCTCCAGTCATGGAACGAAGCTGCAGCCGCATCCCCATATTTGCCGCCTACCATGGCGATTAGAGCGATTCGGAAAGCGTTTACCGGAATCACCACTATCAGACTTGCAGCCAGCATGATGATACTCGGTATCAGTTTTAAACGACCAATGATAATAAACAGCAGGGCGAACGCTACCACCGAGACGGAAAGACCCATTCCAGCGCAGGCGGCAGCCACATAAAGGGTGTAATCATTGACTGCGATTTGGTTCGCATTGACTTGAAGTGGTTGTGCTCCCACCCATTCTAAAATATGAAAGCTTCCCGAGGTGCTGAAGTGTTGAAGGTATCCAGTCCAATAATCAAGACGGCCTCTGCCGAATGGAAATGCGAGGAATAGGTACAAAAGACCGGGCATTGCAACCCAGACCTTATTGTAATCAAAAAGTATCAGGCTTCCCAAAATAAATGCGGTGACAAAGCCAAGCGACAAAATTGTGAGTAGATCGGTTACGGAAGAAATATAGACGACGTAGGCCATTGGAAGCAGAAGAGCAAATGCAATCCAGCTGATTATGTTGGCAATCTTTGGATTCGGCGGAGATGTTTTGCTGATTAAATCTTTGCGATCCCAAATTATATAAGCGACTAGAAATGGAACTAACGGACCATGCGAATAATAGCTTTCCGAAACGAACCAATATTCGGGCAACACCTCAAATAAGTGTTGGAATAAGAACAACAACGTGATCAGAAGGGCTAAAGTGGGAAAACCTGGGCGGGTGAAGAGAAATTTAATCCAATCTGTTATGGCATTTAGGAATCCATTTTGAGATGAGCTTTTGGTCTTTGGCGAATTAGGATTTTGTTCGGCACCTTCGTAACCAGAGGATCCTTCGGGCAGCTCAGGGTTTGGCTTGGCTTTCGGGTCGGAGATGACTTGACTGGCGTTGATCGAATCTAAATTCATTTTGCGACTAAACAGTTTGAGGTGAACCACTCGTTAAAATGCATTTTAATGCAATCTATGTGCCATTGGTCTCTTTAAGATAACGATTTTTACGAGAATCATGTTCCGTTTTAAAGTTATTTTACACTTTAAGTTCTTAAGTAGGAAGAATCCATCTCATTGCTAACGAATCTGAGAGCGGGGCGATATAATATATTACGGTAAAGTACGAATAGTATGAAATTAGCGGACGACGCATTTTACGGAACTTCTACGCTAAGCGAGCGAGGTCAGCTCGTCATTCCGTCGGAGGCGCGCGCTGAAATGGGATTTCAGCCAGGCGACAAACTTATGATAATGAGACATCCCATTTATAAAGGAATTATAATTTTCAAACTGGAATCGGTTCAGGAGATTATCGAAGGCTTTCAAATGACTTTTGACAAAATGAAAGAATTTTCTGACCACAGCCATCCCCATGAATCAGCGAGAGCGGCAGTCGAGGATGGTCAAAGTTGAACCCTTTCGTCGCAATTGCATTTCTCGCCTCGGGCGTTCAAAACACGCCGACGACACTTACGCTTGACCAGGCTATTGCAATTGCTGATCGAAACGCCTTTGCCAATTTAATTGCTCAATCCAATGTCGCGCTGGCTAGGCAAAAAATCAATGAAGCTGCTGGTGAAATGCGCCCAACCCTAAATGTTGGCGGAACTTACACTCGTTTCGACCAGCCGTCCACGGCTAATTTCAATGGCAATCGATTCACCGTTCAGCCGGTTGATGAAAAATCGCTAACCGCTAAGCTTGGATTCGTTGTGGATTTATCGGGAAGTCTCTTGAAATTATTACAAGCGTCGAAAGCCAATTTTTATGCGAGTCAAGATACTTTACAAGCAACTAAAAATTCGATAAAGCAGACGGTAAGAACGGACTATTACGCGATCCTTCGAGCCCAAGCCCAAGTTGCGGTTGGACAAGAAACGGTCACGAGCAATCAGGAATTGGTTAAGACCACCCAGCAGCAAATGACAGCGGGAACTTTGGCTAAAGTTGATGTGCTTAACGCTCAGGCTCAGCTTTCTCAGGCTCAGGGAGCACTTATTTCTGATCAGGACCAACTTGATTTGGCAAAACAAACGTTAAATAATGTTTTGGCAAGGCCAATCCAAACCCCATTAGAGGTGGTGGATGTTACAAATACGCCAGTTTTGAACGCTACCGCAGATCAGTTGACGGCAACGGCTCAATCTCAAAGACCAGAAGTCCTAGCGCTTCAGCAAACCGTTCGGGAGCTGCAACTTATCAAAAGAGCGACTTCGGCAGGAACGGCGCCGACCCTCAATTTGAGCATAAATGGCGTTCAAAATATAGGATCGACCGGGTTTGGAGGTCGATTGCAAACAGCTTCCGGGGTTGCTAGCCTGAACTGGCCGATTTATGATGGCGGAGTAACTCGAGCAAGGGTAAATGAGGCTGAACAAAATGTTATCCAGGCCCAAATACAATTAAATCAATCAGAACTATCGGTTTCGTTGCAAGTCAGGACTTCATACACGAACTATCAAAACGCATTGAGTCGACAAAATGTTGCGGATGCTCAAGTGGCGGCTGCGAAAGAAGCATTGAGACTGGCGGTCCTAAAGCGCGACCAAGGCGAAGGCATTTTGCTTGAAGTTTTGAACGCAGAAACCGCTTACGCTACTGCTCAGACAAGCCAAGTTTCGGCTCATTATGACGTGTTGCAAGCAATAGCCGATCTTCAACTTGCTTACGGTAGCGATCAATTACCACTTATTAACTCAAAGTAATTATTTATGAACCTTAAAAACATTTTAATTGGTTGCGTTTGCGCACTGGGTTTGGTCGGCTTAAACGGGTGCGTAAATCGGGCCCAGCAAGCTCAATCCAAGGCGACTGAAAAATTTCTATCTAATACGTCGGTAGCAGTTGACGTGGCTCCGTTGATCATAAAGCCGATGCAAAAGACCCTGGAAATAACCGGGAGTTTGACCACTTCTAATGATTCGCAGGTAGGAGCCCGCCAACCCGGACGAATTACGGAAGTGTACGTGAAAGACGGAGATCAGGTAGTTAACGGTCAATTACTAGCGGAAGAAGATACGACTCAGCTAAGAGCTAGCTTTGAGCAGGCCGTTAGTCAAGTTGTTGCGGCACGTTCCTCTCTTTCTCAAGCCTATTGGAACCAGAAATACGGTCCCTTGAAATCTAAGGCAGCCACCGCGCAAGCTCGAGCGCAACTAAACTCAGCTCAAGCTTCACTCAAAAAAGAATTGCAAGGTGCTAGACCCGAAGAAAGGCAGCAAGCTCAAGCGGCTTTGGCAGCTGCAAGGACAAATCGGACTACCGCAGAAGCAGATTTAAGGCGGCAACAATCACTTTTTGATCAGGGTGCAATTCCACAAAATCAGTTAGATACGGCGAAAAATGCTTATGCAACCGCTTTGAGCCAATACGACAGCGCGGAGCAAGCGGTGCTTATCCAAAAGAATGGAAATTTGCCAGAAGATATTTCCGTGGCGAGGGATGCGGTTCGTCAAGCCCAGCAACAACTTAACACAGCGGTGGCGAGTCAAAAACTGGACGTAATCCTGAATGATGCAGTTACAAGCGCAGAAGCTCAGTTGCAATCCGCAATTGCCTTGCAACAAGTTGCATCAGCTAATTTAAGCGACGCCATGATTCGGGCTCCATTTTCTGGCCAGGTATCGGGCAGGCCGGTGCAACCTGGTACGGTTGTGAGCTCAGGCACTACTATACTTCAAATAGTTTCCACTGAAGGGACTTATTTTGATGCTCAGGTGCCAGAATCAAACATTGCTCAGGTGAAAGTCGGGGCCCCGGTAGATGTGTTCGTGGACGCATTGCCAAATGAAACATTTCACGGGCACGTTAAAGCATTAAATCCGGTGGGTAACCAAATAGGCCGATTGTTTTCCGTGCGAATTTCAATTGATGGAAATACAAGTGAATTGAAATCAAATATGTTTGTTAAAGGAGACATAATCCTTATAGACACCCCGGCTGCTGTGGTCGCCCCCACAAGCGCGGTTATCACAGCAACGGGAAAGCCGTTTGTATACACGGTGGACAATGGAATCGCTAAGAAATTGCCGGTGCAACTTGGAATTTCAAATGAAAACTACGTTCAGATCCTAGGCGTGCCTGCAGGAACAATGATTGTTGTCAAGGGTCAGGAGCTGCTGAACGATGGAACCAAAGTTACAACTATTCAGGTGACGGAATCGCAGGCTAATTCAAGTTCTATACCAATAACGGGGGGCTAAACTAGTGGGCTTAACTCGCACTGCTTTACAACGTCCAGTATTCATCCTAATGCTGATGCTGGCGGCGTTTGTCATTGGGACTTTGTCGTACAACAGTATGACCAAGGAACTAAATCCAGATATTAGTTTTGGCTTGGTTTCTATATCTACTAGTTATCCAGGGGCTAGCCCGGATGAAGTCAATACCTTAGTAACTAAAAAGATTGAGGACGGTATTGCCGGTGTTGAAGGCATTCGCCAAATTTCTTCATCGTCTCAACAAGGGAATTCAGTAGTTTCTGTTTCCTTTAATTTAAACATCGATATTGATACGGCGGTTAATGATGTAAGAGCTAAGATTGATACGGTGTTTCCTCAATTACCCACGGAAGCTAAACAACCCATCGTATCAAAAGTCGACACTTCTAGTCTCCCAATTTTGTATTTAGCTTTTTCCGCTCCTGGGACAAGTAGCAGGGACTTACGCGATTTAATCGACCAACAAATATCAGATAAATTTTCACAAGTAACTGGGGTCGGGCAAGTGGTTGTTCAAGGCGGGGATATCCGCGAAATACAGGTTCAGCTTTCTAAATCAAAGCTACTTGCTTATGGGATAGGAATTTCTGATGTTCAATCTGCATTAGCGAGCGCCACTCAGAACGTTCCTGCTGGCCATTTCACAACCGATACGCAACAGTTTAATGTGCGCGTTTTTGGGGAGTTTCAATCGGTGGATCAAATTAAGAATATGTGGCTCAATATCAGTGATCCAAAGAATCCGCAGGCCAAAGCTGCGTCGGTGCAGTTGATGGACATAGCCACGGTAACGGACACCGTCCAAGAGCGCACTCAGTTTAGTCAAGTTAATGGTCAGGATGCGATCCTGATGATCATCCAGAAGTCCAAAGATGGTAACACGGTTGACGCGGTTAACGGATGCAAAACGGTCGAAACTCAAGTCGAGAATCAGTACAAAGATATTGGCTTAAAGATCGTAACTACCCAAGATACGTCCCAACAAATTAAAGATTCTCTAAATGACCTTAACTTCACGTTATTGTTTGGAATTATTTTAGTCGCACTAATCGTTTATATGTTCCTACATAATTTTCGAGGAACTATCATCGTTGCGATCGCCATTCCGATCTGTATTTTTGTAACATTTATAGTTCTTAAGATCACTGGCTTTTCGATCAACAACTTAACAATGCTAGCGCTATCGCTTTCTATTGGTGTCTTGGTTGACGATGCGATAGTTATAATCGAAAACATCTTTAGGCACCTCCAATTGGGCGAAGATCCAAGAGAAGCGGCCCTAAATGGACGTGCAGAAATTGGTCTAGCGGCGATTTCCATAACGCTTGCGGATGTGGTCGTGTTCTTACCAATTGGCTTTTCTGGAGGCGTCGTCGGTGAGTTTTTACGACCCCTAGCATTTGGCTACGTCTACGCAACTCTTACTTCGTTATTTGTTTCATTTACGGTGACGCCGATGCTTGCTTCCCGTTGGTATAGAAAGGGTGAAAATGTTGAGCATCCGACAGGGTGGTTTGCGCGTACATTTGATCGAGGATTTGAAAGATTTAGAGAAGGTTATAAACGGGCGTTAGACTGGTCATTGCTGCATCGATGGTTTGTATTTGTGCTTGGCAACATTGTGCTGCTAGCGGTATTTATGGCGATCGCAGGTAGCACATCTACCTCGATGGGGGGAGCCATAGCTTCGACTATGCCTCTAATTGTTATAAGCGTAATAATTGGCATTATCGCCGTAGTCTGTAATCTAGTCTTTTACCGCAGACTCAAGCTGTTGCTTCCTGTTTATGCATTGCTGTTTAGTTTGTTATTTCCGGCAGCGGCTATTATTGGATATCAGGCAGCACGATGGAAGGGGCAGGATCTATTTACTTTTCAATTCTTTCCGGCTAGTGATACTGGTCAATTGGCAATAAGTATTGAGTTACCTCCGGATGCGAATCTTGCCCAGACTACTCAGATAGTCGATCAGATTCAAAATAAGATTAAAAATAGCCCAGACATTCAATTTATTAATGCAAGTTTGGGAACGCAAGGAGTTGGTAGCTTTTCGGTAGGAAATCAGGGCCCTAACTACGCGATCCTTAATATCTCGTTGTACGACCAAGAACCGATATTGGATCAGATGAAGTTTTGGGCCAAGCCCAACGTGTACTATCGTTCCAAAACAACAAGTGAAATTTCATCTGAATTATTACAGGAGGTTGGTCACGTACCGGGCGCAATTGTCACGATTTCGCCTGCGGATTCTTTTGGTGCTGGTTCGGCGATCCAGCTTGCATTTATAGGAGATGATCGAAATCAACTTGTGCAAACTGCGCTTAATGTAGAGAATGAGCTAAAGAAAGGCGCCATTCCAGGACTAATGAACATGAATTTATCAAGTAAGCCAGGAACTCCCGAATTGAGGGCCGTACCAGATAGAGCCCAAATGGCGGACGCGGGTATTACAGTTAGTCAATTGGGTTCAGCCCTTAGTATTCTTTATCAAGGCGACGACAATGTAAAATTTCGTCAGAATGGACAGGAGTACGTAATCCGGACGATGATGTCCTATAACGATAGAAACGATCCGAACGTGATTAACGAGGTGCCGATAACGTTTAAGCAAGGCAATCCGATATTCGTGCCTTCCGTGGCCAACATTGTTCGCGGGTCGCAATTGAGCAAGATCGACAGATTAGATAGGCAAGAGGAAATCCAGGTCAATGCTGATCTGTTGCCATCATATTCTTCACAAGCAGGAACAATTCAAGCGGCTATTGACAAGATGCTAAAGGCAAAGAAGATGATTCCAGCGGGCGTGACTTATCGACCACTTGGGCAAGCTGACATTCAGAATCGTGAAGGAGGAGGCATCTTTGTGGCTTTGATTTTAGGCTTGATGCTAGTTTATATGCTCCTCGCCTCGCTATTCAATAATTTGCTTTATCCTTTGGTGATTCAAATTGCTCAACCTCAGGCATTTGTAGGAGCTTTACTTGCCCTAATTATCGCTGGCCAACCACTTAACCTAATTGGAATCATTGGAATGATCGCACTAATTGGGTTAGTTGGCAAGAATGCAATTTTGTTAGTCGACTACACAAATACTTTGCGCGAACGTGGCGAGGACAGGCATGATGCGCTGGTAGAAGCGGGCCACACAAGGATTCGACCAATTTTAATGACGGTGTCGGCTTTAATCGTGGCGATGTTGCCGATTGCATTTGCGATTGGGCGCGGATCGGATTTCAGACAGACTATCGGCACGGTGATTATTGGCGGAACTCTGCTATCAACTCTGCTAACTCTTTTGGTAATCCCCTGCTCTTACACGATTTTCGATGACTTTGGAAACGGTCTCGGTAAATTGATGAGAAGGCTTCGCAAAGAGCCGCCTACCAGCGTTGTTCCGGCCGGATCGCATCCGGTTGACCATAGTGGGAATGATGTTCTTGAAGGACCATTTACCGAGGCGCCTGAGCCTAAAAGTGGCATTCCAAATACATAACCGGCGATTGTCGACGGTCCAGTAGTAAGACATCCAAGAAATCGAAGATAATAGGACTTGGTGAAGCAAATCACAAAGTGTCTCTGGCTACTATTACTTTGCCTGATTTGCGCCCGGACACTAGCAAGTGAAATCGTAGAAAACCTAGGCTATTCGGGGTCGAAAATTACTATTTCCTATTCTCTTTGGGGTGGGGCAGATGAGGTCAAAAACGGTCGAGTGCAGTGCCAAGAATTTGTAAAACTGCACCCTAACATTCGCATTAGTATTAATGTTTATCCGTGGGGACAGTATTGGGCTAAATTACAGACGGAAATGGCGAGTGGACTGGCACCAGATGTTATGAAATTTTATTCGGGAAATTTTGGCATTTGGGCCTCCAGAGGTGCATTACTTCCTTTAGATAAACTTGCCGAGATTAACCATTTAGATATATCTCATTACGTGCATGTTGCGGTGGCAAATTGCACTTGGAATAATAAGATTTATTCTCTTCCAACTGACATTCCGGTTTGGGCAGTAGTTTATTCAAAAGACGCATTGGAGCAATCTGGGATACCTAAGTCAGATTGGCCTCGGTCAAGCCAATCGATGGCCTGGGACAATTTTCAACGTCTCGCACGCCGGTTGACCCTTAGGAATGCAGATGGTAGTTTTATCCAATACGGGATGTCGGCAGGACAAAACTGGAACGGCGTAATGCTCGGTATGGATGGTGGAACTTTAGTGGATAAGCAAGTCGACCCTAAACGGGCTACTGTTCTCAACAATCAAAGGCTTAAATCGGCATTAGTTAAATTGTTTGAAAGTGAATACGGAGATCGAACAACGATCGGCCAGACTGCTCTATCAACCGGTGCATTTACATCCGATACCGATACCTTGCTACTTTCTAAAAAATTCGCAATGGGAACGGCCGGCCCCTGGGCGCTTGAAGAATTAAAAAAGGGAAACGTGAATTTCGGGGTAACTCCCATGCCCCATGGAGCTGTGCGGCATAACCTAATAAATGTTAATTCGGTTGGCATTTACGCTTTTACAAAGCATCCTCAGCAGGCATTTGAGTTCATTCAATTTATGACTTCGTTACAAGCTGAAAAAGAGATTGGCCTTGAATTAACTGGCGTTCCAACTTTGAAGGCAGCTCAATACTATTTCATTCATAACAAATACGGCATCTCAGATTGTCAGGCGTTTCTAAACGATTTACAAGTGAGCGTTCCTGCAATTACATCAAGCAGTAGTGGTGTGACTAGAAGTAGGGATTTATGGGTAGACGGAATCGATGCTGATTTAGACAATCTATACGACTCCAGATTGAATGGTTTAGCCAATAAAAGCGGCACCATTTCGGCAACGGAATACGCTTCATTTGCAGCAAAAATGAATACCAATGTAGTTCAAATGGTGAATTCACGGTTACCATTGCTACAAACAAGCATCCAGCAAGCAATTGACCAAGATCACGAAGAGGCTCCAAGTTTTTTCGTTAAAGTATGGCTGCCGGCAATCGCAATAGTCTTGTTGGTTATTTTAGGAGGAGTGTATATTAGGTCTATTTCAAAAGTACGATCAAGATCCATACTTATGGCGCATGGAATTGATCGCGGTCAATCTACCGGTTTAATTTTTATTAGTCCCTGGCTATTCGGATTTGTATTTTTCACATTGGGACCAATGTTAGCCGCACTGTATTTATCATTTACTCATTGGAACATGATACGGGTTCCAGAATGGATAGGCTTTAGCCATTACGTTCGTTTGCCGAGTGATCCAAATTTTATTGTTGGTCTTAAAAATACATTTTTATATGCGCTGCTAGTGATACCTATTTCATTAGTTGGCGGATTATTTACGGCTGGACTACTAGTAAATAAAGTGAAATTTGCTAATGTATTCAAAGCGATAATCTATTTTCCAGCTTTGTTTACCGGCGCGGCATCGGCGGTTCTATGGGTCAACATGCTGAACAAAGATCACGGAGTATTAAATACGATTTTAGGTTGGATACATATTGCTCCTGTGAATTGGATCGACGAATCGCATGCGCTTTATGCGGTCGTAATGATGAATATCTTTTGGGTTGGCAGCGCAATGATTATTTATTTTGCGGGTATGAAACAAATACCGGAGTCGCTTTATGAAGCAGCTGACCTGGACGGGGCTGGCACCACGTTAAAGTTTTTGAAAATCACCATTCCGCTTTTGTCTCCGGTTATTCTATTTATGGTAGTTATAACAACTATTGGAGCGTTTCAAGTATTTACTCCGGCATTATTTTTCGCACGATCGAGTTCTACAATCGGGGAACCGGGTAACTCGTTACGATTTTATGCAGTTAACATTTATGATACTGCTTTTAACAATTTGCAAATGGGCACGGCTTGCACTTACGCGATCATTCTTTTCTTAATTATCTTTGCGATTACATTTATTGAATTGAGAATCTCAAAGTCTCTTGTTCACGAAGGATAGTTTAAGATGTACCTGCGCAAATCGTTTATCGTTATCGTTCTAGTTGCGCTATCAATCATCTTTCTGTTTCCATTTTACTGGGTGTTAATTAGTAGCTTGAAAAGCACAAAAGCCCTTGATGAACAACCACCATCGTTTTATCCTGCTCAGCAACGGCGCATATCGGCGTCGATTGTTACAACCGGGCGCACCTACGTAAACGGCAACACTGACTACTTATGGCTCCTAGACTCACCTGACCTAGCTACTAAATCTAGAGGCAAAGGAGCTTATTACTTAGAGCTAGAGCAAAATAAGCAGACCGAACACGTGCAATGGTTTAAGAGCAGTCAAGTTAAGCCGGTCAGTTTCATTCACAAGAAGTTGACATTTCCTGAGGTTGATATTTACAGAACTGGGAACAGCCTATTTGGTTTACTTGCTAAGTCTGTGAGTCAAACGCCAAATGGTTTTGACGAAATTGATTTCGCGGTGCCTGCGTCTCGTCAACCAATTAAAAAAATAGCCGCTCTTTTTGACGTGAAGAGCTATGAGGTGCGCGAGTTTCACGCAGTGTGGTCTAACTATTCGACTGCCTGGAAAGGGCCGGAATCCACCATTGGTACTAAATCCTCCGGATTTCTATTGTTCATGCGAAACAGCTTATTTATTTCATGCATGGCGGTACTGGGTCAAGTATTCGTGAGCAGCCTCGTGGCATTCGGATTTGCGCGCCTGCGATTTAAAGGGCGAGACGGGCTATTCATACTGCTGCTGGCGACGTTAATGATTCCCTCGCAAGTGACCTTAATCCCGCTTTTTGCAATTTACAAGTCGATCGGCTGGGTGGACACCTTCTTGCCTCTCATTGTGCCAGGTTTCTTTGGCGGAGCCTTTAATATATTTTTGATCCGTCAATTTATGCAAGGTTTCCCAAAGGAGTTGGATGAGTCCGCTATGATTGATGGGGCGTCGGCTTGGAAGATATTTTCAAAAATAATCTTGCCCAACTGCACACCGGTTCTGATAATCGTAGGTTTGTTTACTTTCGTGGCCTCGTGGCAAGACGTTCTTGGTCCACTGATTTATCTTGACAATCCAAATTATCGAACTGTAAGTTTGGGACTTGAATATTTTCGGTCTCCTTACGTTGATAACCGAGCCGTTCTACTTGCTGGGGCAGTGATTTCAATATTGCCGGTTGCCTGCTTCTTTTTAATTGCCCAACGTTACATTTTAAGCGGAATAGTTACAACCGGACTGAAATGATCGGCGCAAAAAATGTATTTGCGGCTTATAATGAATAAATAAGAGAATATGAAATTTACACTTTCAATTTGGTTATTAATTTTTCCATTCGTCCTCGCTTCTGGTTGTCGCCCTCATGGCGATGTACACGTAGGCGCGGATTTGCTTACTACTTTGAGAAATTCAGAAGATTCACTTGCTAAGCATGTATTAGTTGTCATTAATACTCAGTCTGCTGACAGTGAAAAAATCGGATCTGCATACGTAAAAGCGCGTAAGATTCCCCATGCAAATGTGATATTGGTAAGTGTGAGCCCGGATGAAAACTGTGACATTAGTTTATATTATCGTGCAGTTATTGAACCGATTAAGGAATTTATCAAAAAGGATACTAATTCAATTGATTACATGGTAGTTACTAAGGGGGATCCTCTAATACTTAAGAATTCCGGATATGCATGCGATGCAGCCTTAGCCGCGATCGATAAATTGGGTCCGAATAGTGCGGCTGGTGATTATGATATGAAAGCAACGCCAAATCCATATTACAACGCTAGTTCTCCGTTTACTCATGCTAGATATGGGATTTATCTAGTTGATCGGCTAGATGGCTACACCCTGGACGACGCACTTGCTTTAATAGACCATTCCTTAAAAGCCAAGCCGGAAAAGGGCCTATTTTTCTTTCAAGAGTCCGCTAGTAAAACAACCCAATCGTACGGCGAGCTCCAAGCAACTATGCAAACCGCGAGTGATTATTTGACGACTCATGGGTACGATACTTATGCTCCAACTCAGACAACCTTTATAACTACTGATAAGCCCCTGATGGGTTATGTTACTTGGGGTTCTAATAACGGCCCATTTGATGAAGGTGCATATGAATCAATGCATTTTCATCCGGGTGCTATTGGCGAAACTTATGTATCTACCAGCGCGAGAACTTTGATCGGAAAAGCCGAAGGACAAAGCCAAATCGGGGCACTTATTCATTCTGGAATCACGGGCGTAAAGGGGTATGTGAGTGAGCCATATACAATAGCCCTATGCCGCGCGGACGTGCTTTTTTCGCATTACATTACGGGTTATAATTTAGCCGAATCATTTTATGCGGCCAGCCCAGTGATTAAGTGGAAAGACATTGTAATTGGCGATCCGCTTTGCGCTCCCTATTCAAAAGGTTAGGACGACCGATGCGCTGCAAGTGAATGGAAATCCTTGTGCATATCTGTCCTAAATGCCCCCTGTCTTGAACTCAAACGCTGATTCTAGGTGTTGAAAAGTGCGTAAACTAGATTAATCATGCCACAAGCATCCCAACGGGCCATGGAAATGCCAGCCTCACCTATTCGTCGATTAATGCCTCTTGCGACTCAGGCCGAATCTCACGGTATTCATGTGCATTACTTGAATATTGGGCAGCCAGATATATTTTCGCCCGAGGCGTTTTGGAAAGGGGTGCGAGAGTACAAAAATAAGACTTTGGCGTACAGTCCATCTCCGGGCTACCAGGGATTGCGAGATGCAGCTCTTGAAGATTTTAACTCAAGGGGAATTCCATTAGAATCTAGCGAACTTTTAGTGACAACTGGCGGATCGGAGGCGACCTTCTTTGCATTTTTAGCATGCTTTAATCCGGGAGATGAAGTAATTGTGGTCGAGCCTTATTATGCTAATTACTCAGGATTCGCGGTTGAGTCGGGGGTAAAGCTTGTAGTCTTAACTTCCTCTATTGAGACAAACTTTGAACTTCCGGCGATTGAGCAATTTGACAAGGTTATCACAAACAAAACCCGAGGAATACTAATATGTAATCCGAGTAATCCAACAGGCGTCTCCTACACTGAGGAGCATTTTATCGGCCTCGCGAAGCTGGTTAAGCAACACAATCTATTTCTTATAGTCGATGAAGTTTATCGAGATTTCAATTATACAGACACAGAGCTCACGCCAATTCTTACAATATCGGGACTAGCTGAGTACGGGGTCATGATTGATTCGCTATCAAAACGGATGTCTTTATGCGGTGCTAGAATCGGTTTTCTTGCATCACACAACAAATCCGTGATGGAAGGAGCGGTTAAATTAGCTCAAGCTCGGCTCTCATCTCCAACTCTTGATCAAGCTGGAGCAGCAATGGCTATCGCAGATACTCCTCCATCTTATTTCGCAGATATTCGCAAAGAATTTCAACACCGAAAGAAAATTTTAGTTGCTGAACTAGCCAAGATACCCGGCGTTATTTGTCCGAAAATCGAAGGTGCATTTTACGCGTTTGTGAGGCTTCCGGTTGATGACGCAGAACTCTTTTGCAAATGGATGTTAACTGATTTTCAACTAGACGGTGAAACTATACTTATGGCACCGGGCGAGGGATTTTATTTAACGCCAGGACTGGGTAAAAACGAAGTTCGGATAGCATACGTTCTCAAGGAAGATAAGCTCGTTAGGGCAATTCAATGTTTGGGGGCTGGACTTGGGGTTTATCCCGGCCGAACAGAGCGTGAGTTGGCGCATTCAAGGTAGTGCTTTACAATAAGTCGAGCCCCTTTCTCGTAGAAGGATAGGGCATGGCCAGCGAAAAAATTGCAAGTTCATCAGGGGCAATTGCGAATCCAATCGTTTTTTACGATGGAGAATGCGGGCTTTGTAATCGAAGTATCAATTGGATGATTGCTCACGATTCCAAAGGTGTTTTAAGATTTGCTCCTTTGCAAGGTGAAACCGCTTTAAACACAATTGGTGCTCCTATAGGAGAGCCTAGTAATTGGACGATTATCTATAAGGATGAAGGCGGAGTGTACAACAGATCTGCGGCTGTGCTTAGGATTGCTGATCGAATTGGATGGGGCTTTGGTCTTCCCAAATTGATGATAAAAATTCCCCAGGGCCTCAGAGATCCGTTTTACAAGCTTGTGGCCAAGACCAGGTACAAGGTTTTCGGGAAAGTCAACTCCTGCAATTTACCGTCCCCTGAAGTTCGCTTGAAGTTTTTGCCCTAGCGAAAATAAAAGCGAAATTGCGAGTAGAAAGCTTAATTACCAGACGGTAATATGAGTATTATGCCAGCCACTACAACGACTCTTGATGAATTGTGTATTAACACTATCCGAAATCTTTCCCTTGATGCTGTTCAAACCGCTAACAGCGGTCATCCTGGATTGCCCTTGGGTTGCGCAGTTATGGGGTATGTGCTTTGGACGAAGCAGATGCAATACAATCCGAAGAACCCAAACTGGTTTAATCGAGATCGCTTTATTTTAAGTGCTGGTCATGGATGTCTTCTGCAATACTCGCTTTTGTATCTAACCGGCTACGACCTGTCTTTAGATGATCTAAAGCATTTCCGCAAACCGGATAGCAAAACCCCTGGGCATCCTGAAAATGTCTACACTCCGGGCGTCGAAATGGCAACCGGGCCTCTCGGCCAAGGATTTGCAAGCTCCGTTGGATTTGCAATTGCAGAAAAATTTTTGGCGGCTACCTTCAATAAGCCGGGACATGAAATCATCGACCATTACACCTACGGAATTTGCTCTGACGGCGATCTGATGGAAGGGATCACAAATGAAGCGGCGTCACTTGCGGGGCACCTTCAACTAGGCAAGCTGATTTATTTGTACGACGACAACCAAGTAACAATTGACGGTAGCACCCAGCTTACGTTTACTGAAATCGTGCAGGCTCGCTTTGACGCCTTAGGCTGGCATACACAGCGAATTGACGGCATGAACTTGGCCGAGGTTGAAGTTGCAATTGAGGCAGCCCAAAAAGTTACGGATCGCCCCAGCCTTATCTTGTGCCACACGGTAATTGGGTACGGCAGTCCTCACTTGGAAGGCACTCACAAAATCCATTCCAATCCGCTTAAGCCAGACGAATTTAAGCTGACCAAAGATAACTTGGGAATGCCTGAAGAAGCGAGTTTCTATGTTCCAGAAGAAGCCCTAGCCCACTATAGGGAAGCGGTTGGTAGGGGAGCAAAGGAAGAAGAGGAATGGAATGCGAAGTTTGAAGAATATGAAAAAGCATTTCCGAAAGAAGCCAACGAATTGCGAAATGCCATCGATGGCAAATGGGGTACCGAATGGATTAAGCACTTGCCAACTTGCTCTGAAAAAATTGCGACCCGAAAATCCGGAAGTTTGGTCTTGCAAGAATTAGCAAAATATCTGCCAACCCTAATCGGCGGATCAGCTGATCTTTTTGAAAGCAATCTGACCAAGCAAGAGGGATATGGCGATTTTCAACACGCAAGCCCTGGCGGCAGAAACATCAATTATGGGATTCGGGAACATGCTATGGTCGCGGCTGTAAATGGAATTGTGCAGCACGGAGGCACCATTGGATTTGGGTCTTCCTTTTTGATCTTTAGCGATTACGCCAGGGGCGCACTGAGGATTTCAGCCCTTATGGACTGTCCATCTATTTTTGTGTTTACTCATGATTCAATTGCTGTTGGTGAGGATGGCCCGACCCACGAACCGATCGAACAACTTACCAGTTTAAGGGCAATTCCTAATTTCAACGTGATTCGTCCTGCTGACGGAAATGAAACCGCGGCTGCCTGGAAGATTGCAATTGAATCTGAAAAAACTCCAACCCTTCTGGCTTTGACCCGGCAAGGGGTGCCCGCAATCACAAGCGATAAAGTTCAAAATCATCCGCTTGAAAAAGGAGCTTATATATTTAAGGAAGCTACCGGTGATAAACCGAAATTGGTTCTAATTGGCACCGGAAGTGAGCTTCAGCTTTGCATACCCGTAAGAGAAACGTTTGAAAGAGAAGGAATTCCAACGAGAATTGTGAGCATGCCAAGTTGGTATTTGTTCGAGTTGCAGCCAGATTCCTACAAGAAATCTGTGATTGATCTGACTATTCCGACGGTTAGCATTGAAGCGGGATCGACCCTTGCCTGGCCGCGATACTCGCACGCGCAGGTTGGTGTGGATCGTTTTGGATTATCTGGGCCGGGAGACGAGGTGATGGTCGAGCTTGGGATCACGTCCGAGCACCTCGAGAAAGTCGCCAGAAAGTTACTGGGCAAAAAGTAAATTATATTTTGAATTCAAAGTAAAAAAATGCATTCTCGACCGGTTGATTTTGGGTCTCCCGAACTGATTTCAACTTTTAAAAATCTGCAAGATTTGACTGGAGATTTCGACCTCCAGCTTTCGCAACTTGGGCTTGAAGGGGTTGCCAATCCGCTGATCGCAATTGCCAATTTGATTCGATGGCTTAAGGTGACCTCCTCGCCGAATCTGCAATGGCAGCACGCGCTAGAGAATCCGGAGCCTTTTTCGCGACTTATGGGATTATTCGGCGCATCCCAAGCGATTGCTGATTCTGTGATACAGAATCCGGAATTAGCTACGACCCTTTTTGACAGTCCTAGCAACAATTACGAATTTTTGGGCAACGATTTGCTGGCCGAGGGCAAAAAACTTTTAAAATCTTCCACGAGCGCGTCTCATGGGCAAGACCGCCTTCGATTTCTGAAACAGAAATCACATTTGATCATTGTGAAAGCTGATTTATACAAGATGGTCAAGCCTTCGGATGTCTGGCGCATGTTGTCCGATGAAGCCGATGCTTTGATCCAGCTTTCACTTGAGAGTTCGTGGAAACCCTTTGCTAGTGAAAATGGAATCACTTTGGGGATCCCGTTTGCAATTTTAGGGTTTGGAAAGCTAGGCAGTCGGGAGCTAAATTACAGTAGCGATGTGGACCTTGTTTTTGTTTGCGCAAGTGGATTGGATGAGCTAATCCTCAAACAGTTATACAAATTCTCCCAGATTTTTGTAAGGACTTTAGGAGAAAAAATGGGCAGGGGAAGTTTATATCGAGTTGACTTAAGGCTGCGACCTTTTGGCGCGACTGGCGATATAGTGTGCTCTGAAAAATCACTGAGGTCTTACTACTTGAACTACGCAGAGCCGTGGGAAGTTCTTGCGCTCTTGCGGGCGAGATGGATTGTGCCCTCTGATAATCCAGAGCTCTTGGATGAGATCAAAAATCAAGTTTGTTTTAAGTCAAGTTGGTCGGAAGTTTCAATTGGCGAAATTCTGTCGATGCGCGCTCAAATCGACGCCTATTCCTCCAATTTAGACTTCAAACGCGGTAAAGGCGGAATTCGTGATGTGGAATTTCTTTGTCAACTTTTTCAGTTAGTGAAAGGACTTGCTTTTGTGGAATTGCGGTCGGGTTCAACATTGGAGGTGCTTCAGGTTCTTAGTAATCTGGGATTGATCCAGCAAGAAGAATACAGGCTATTACATAAAAATTATATTTTTCTTAGAACTTTAGAGCATCGTTGCCAGTTGATAGATGACTCTCAAACTCATGAGTTGCCTATTAATTGCGAGTATCGTGATCGAATCGCCCGCTTGATGGGGCTTACCAGTATTGATGAACTGGAAGCGACCCTGACGGACGTTCGAATGCAAACTGCGGAAGTCTTTGATAAATATTGGGCCAGTTCAAATAACAGACATTCCAGCCAAACCTCTTTTCCAGAAGGCGTTAGGCATTGGTTTCTGAAGTTCCCAAATGCGGAGGCGTTCTTATGTTTGCTGGCCGAGAATAAAGAAAGCCTGCGGCGAGTGACAAAGTTGCTAAGCCACGCAAAATACCTAATTCCAGCACTTTCCGAGTCGATTCAACTTACCGAGCTCATTGTAAGCGGCGAGGTAGAAGAAGCACTGTCTCCTTTCAAGTTTGGTGGCAGTAAAGACCAATTTTCAATAATAACCATAGCCCAATCATTCAAAAATTGGATGCTTTGCCGAAGCGTTTCCTGGGTTCTGGATCCAGACGAATCGTTTTCGAATGATCTTGCAACTGCTACCTGCGAACTCTTAAAAACGATTCTCAACCACTTTGACCCGGAGGCCAAAATCGCGATGTATGCCTTAGGGAGCCTAGCCCGATTTGAAATGACCTACGAATCGGATGCAGACGTTTTATTTCTCGTTTCCGATGCTAATTATCAACCAGAGGCTGAGGCCATCGTGCAAAGCTTAATAGCATTTGTACATGAATTAAGATCTTTCAATGCACCTATCGCGCTGGATATTCGCTTGAGGCCGGACGGTAGCCAAGGTCTGCTAGTTCGCTCGGTGGAGGCCTTGAATAACTACTCGGAAAGCGGTATGGACCTATGGGAGCGATACGCATTGGGGCAGTTCCGCGCTTTGACTGGCAACGAGAAATCAAATGAAATGGTTGACAGGATTTCATTCAAATTAGATTTAACTGAAAACAGATTAGAAGAATTGTTGGCGATGAAGTTAAGAATTCAAAAAGAGAGGGTATTACCGCAGCAGGAGTGGCAAAATGTTAAACTTGGCAGCGGAAGTCTTAGCGATATCGAATGGTTGGTTCATTTGTTTGAGATGCGATTTCCCCAAGAAATGCGACACGCCAGGAGCAAAACTAGCTTTGAGAAAATTCAATTATTGAATGATCTGCAGATTTTGGATTCCAAGGACGCAGACAACCTTCAAAATAGTCTAAGATTTCTATTAAAATTGCGACACGCGATTGTATTCCAAGGAGCGCAAGATTCCGTTTTGCCCGCAAGCAAAGACAGCCTTGACAATATCGCCGATTTATTTGAATTTGGGGATGGCAACGAATTAATAAGGGAATACCTTCTGGTTGCTGAAAGGACCCGAGAAATCTATGAGGGAGGAATCAAATACTTAAGAAATGACTCATCCAATTAGCGTCATTTTGCTGGTTTTAGGCTCCTTTTTGTTGGGCAGTGTTCCTGTGGGAGTGATCGTTTCTAAGTCTCGTGGGGTTAATTTGTTTGACGTTGGCAGTAAAAGCACGGGCGCGACTAATGTCTATCGCGCACTAGGATTGACTTGGGCGATCATCGTGTTCTTGCTTGACGCTCTTAAGGGGGCCATTCCAACCCTCGTCGCGCGGTTTTTGATGCCGAATCATCAATCATTGTGGGCTTTGGTCGGAGTTTTTGCAGTTGTCGGGCATTGCTATTCACCCTGGATTGGGTTTAAAGGCGGCAAAGGAGTGGCGACCATTTTGGGTGTGTTTTTAGCCGCATCACCATTTGTAGCTCTCTCGGGATTTGGCGTTTTCTTCATTGTTTTATTTGCGTTAAGGTATATGTCAATCGCGAGCTTGGCGGGAGTTTTTAGTGCCGCAGGGTTTGCGATTTTGTATCATGATGACGTTTGGATGGTACCTTTGTACTTAATCGTGTTCAGTCTCACTTTGTATCGGCATCGCGGTAATCTGGCCCGGCTGAAAGCTGGCACTGAACCCAAGTTTTCAATTAAGAAATCCGATACTCTTATTCTAAAGGATTCGCCCCATGCATGAATCATTAAGGGACGCGATGTTTAACCATCCCCAGAACATAGTGATGATCATCGCTATTTGGGTACCAGTTATAGTTTGGTCGATTATGATCATTGGCTGGATGATCCAGGGAGACACCGATGCGGCACTTGGGCTCGTGGCGTTGTTTACGGTACTTGGCATCGGATTTACGGCAATGACGGGCGACGAAGGATTGATTCCAGTTCTCGCCTTTGTAGCCTATGCGAGCCTAGCGCTATTTCCACTCGCAAAATGGCTATTTGCGCGGCGCGAATTAAAGGAAATGGATATCGAGGCGGTTGAGAGGGCCTACCAAGCTCTAGGGGTTGCACCAACAAATCCAGCATTAAAATTTAGATTGGCCAAAGCGTTTTACCAACGTGGTCTGGTCGATCTGGCAATTTCAGTGGGCTCAAAATCAATTGGCAATTTACCGTTGGCGGCGTTTCCAGATGAGCATCGTGATTTAGCGGGTTGGCAGGCCTACGCGACGGAACAACCACCAATTCATTATAAATGCTCAAAATGTGGCTATGGAAATTTGCCCGGTGATGTATTTTGCCAACGGTGCGGCGGGCCATTTTTAATCGCTTACGCAGGCAGAAGTTGGCAAACCGGCGACACAATGAAAAAGCTTTTAAGTTTATGGGTAGCACTTCTTTTAATCGTCTTTGGTACAAATTACGCCTTTCAGCAATTTGAGCCAAATTCGGCGATTTTGATTACTGTTTGTCTTATCGGCGTATCCGCGTTCGCTCTGATTCGAGGTTTCGGCCTCTATGAACGGGTCGCTTGAGTAGGCTCGATCGCTATATTTGGCGAGAGCTTTTGTTTCCGTTTGTCTTTGGCACCTTGGCGGTTGTCTTAATGTTCGATGCCAACTTGCTGATCGGCATTCAGAAAGATCTTGACCTGTCGGCCGTTCCGAAGCTCGCAATCCTTCAGTTCTTAATCTATAAAACTCCAAGCTTTTTGAACTTAACGTTGCCAGTAGGGATGGCTCTGGCAGCGTCATTGGTGTTTTCTCGCTTGACTCGGGAAAGCGAGCTTACGGCAATGCGCACAGCCGGCGCGAGCGTGTTGAGAGTAGTTTTTCCAGTGATAATTTTCGGAACTTTAGTGGCGATCGGAAATTTTTATCTTGTGGATAAAGTAATGCCACGGTCGGAAACGAATGCGGATAGTTTGGAGCGCAAGATCGGAGTATTGGTAGCGAGTCCTTCGTTTGCTCAGAATTCGTTCATTCGTTTGCAAAATTATCAGGTGTCGATTGGGTCCCTAAATAAAATAAGCCAGAACAAATTGGTTTTGAAGGATATTTTGCTTTTTAGCCGGCCTCAACCAGGCATAGACCAAATTATTTGGGCTGATTCAGGGTCGTATAACGACGGTAAATGGATGTTGAAAAACGCTTACATTCGTCAGCTTCAAGGTCCGGATTTGATTCAGTTACACGTTCAAAAAGAGTTTCCGCTTACCGATAAGATTGTAGTTGACGACTTATTCGTGCCTCCTGCACCGGAGCAACTAACTGCAGCTCAACTGGAGTTAGCAATCCAACAATCCAGAAAGGAGGGTCTTACTCCGACGGCTTTGGAAGTGCAGTTGGCGACTCGTTTTAGCGTTCCTGCGGCATGCATTGTATTTGCGTTCGTGGGGCCTGGTTTAGCAATTATTTTCGCTAGAAATGGTGGGTTTGCAGGAATTGTCCTGAGTATTATTATAGTGGATTTGTACTACAATGCCTACGTGATCTCTACACAAATATTAGGAAAAAATGGAGATTTACCTCCTGTCCTGGCGGCTTGGCTTCCTAATATCCTATTGGGATTGATCGGAATTTGGGCCTTGCGCAGGTTGGAATAGTGGTGTCGAAAGCTCGCTGGGTTTTGGGGTTGCTAGTTTTATCGGGTTCGCCTTGTGCTCTTGCGCAGATTGAGCCGGGAGAGATTGCAAAATCATATTTTGTGTTTTTTCATGAGCACGTATTGTTTCCATTTGCACCGGTTTACAACCTTCGTGGAACTACAGGTTCTTCATTTTCTCCCCCACCGCGTGTACCAGAGATCCCGCAATTACCAGAATCGGAAGCGGAAAAGGCAAGGATTAAGGTTCTAAACGCTGGTCATACCCAAACCTCGGGAGATTTAGTAATTGTAACTGGCGGTGCAAAAGTGCTGTATCGCGGTTACACAATGACGGCTAACAAAATAACCGCTAATCGAAAGACTGAGGTATTTATTGGCGAAGGAAATGCTCATTTATCTGGATCAGATGCGAATATTTACGCACGCAAAATTTTGGTGGACTACAACAATAAAACCTATCAAGCGTTTGATAGTGATTCTGATATAAAGCCATCTCTGGGCGGTGGGATATTACTGAGTGATCTCTATGCCAAGGTCGCGGAAGATAATGGTAATCAGAAAGAAAGTTATTTAAGAGATAGCGTTGTTACCACATGCAGTTACCCTGATCCACACTATTACTTAAAATCAAGGTATGTAGACTTGCGGTACGGAAGAAGAGCGGTATTCAGAGACCTTGATATTTATCTGTTGCATCACAGATTGATTCACTTGCCATTTCTTGTAATCCCGTTAGATGATATGTCTTATCACAATTTGCCGGAAGTGGGTGAAGATCCTGTTGAGGGCTATTTCATCAAAACTCATTATGGAATCCCGCTTAAAGGCTCTAACTCTCTATTTACTAGGTTCGACTATTTTACAAGACTAGGATTAGGAGTCGGCACGACCTATAGCTATTTGCATGATGTAAAGAAAGATGGTTACGGCGGTGACATTAGTCTTTATGGGGTGACTGGGGCAAAGTCGTTCGTCTTCAATGAAGACGACACTTCCTCATTTGGTTGGGCGACTTTCAAGACTACGAATTCGATTCAAAATCATGATTACAATACTGCGCCTACTAGCGTCATTGTTCAAAATCAATTTTCACTTTTAGTTCCACAGCGCGGCGGCACCAGCGCGTTAAACTACTCGCGAAATGATAATAGCTCAGCTGGATTTGATAGTTTAATTCAAACCTTATCACTTAACAATTCCTTCAATTGGAATCGCAACATCAGAACTACTTTCTATTCGACTTATTCAGACAGCAATAGCAGTTATGTGACTAATGGTACGACAACAAACACTGATCGAAAAACTATTGACGTAAATTTTCAAGGGACTGATGATCTTAAGGTGGCTACCGCTACTTTGGAATATCAGAGGACGATTCCGGTTGGTACGATAACAAACTTTTATACCGGAATTGAAAGAGTTCCGGAACTGAAATTGGCTTCAGATTCTGGTAAGTTATTTGGACAAAAGTTTGGGGAAGAATTGCCATTTCAGCTCTCGACTTCTATAGGACAATTTAGCGACCCTAATTCAGGTGGATTCTTGACAAGAGACTTTTTCAGATTCAGTGGAAACAAGCAGTTTTCGGATAAAGCCGGTAAGAGCCAACTGGGATTCACATCGCAATTTACTCAAGGTCTTTATAGTGATAATACGGCTCAATATTCGCTAGGTTTAGGGACCAATTATCATTACAGGTTAGGCAAAGATACGTCCCTTAATTTCAATTACAACTATTTAAGACCGGAAGGCTTTAGTCCTCTGGGTATTGACGCAGTTGGTAAACAGAATTTATTTACGGCCGATGTGAGCGTCCGTCCGATAAAACCATTTTTAATTGGATTCCAAAGTGGATATGATGCGATCCAAATTGAACAGCATGAAACTCCGTATCAGCCAGTCGGCATTCGCATGGAGTACTCACCTCATACATGGCTGTTGGCAAGATCGACTGCTGTTTACGACCCATTCATCCATTCTTGGTCGAATATCAGATTAGACGTCAGTTATAAGCCAGGTGCAACCTTTATTGGTTTTGGAGCACGCTATGACGCTACCAGGCATACTTTTGCGGACCTTAATGCGTACGTTCAAGCACTGAGGTGGGGCAGATCTAAGATTGATCTAATTGCAACATACGACGGTTTTGCAAAGCAATTTACAAGCCGCCAGATTAACATTACTTATGATCTTCATTGCGCAGAAGCGGTATTCGAAATAATCAATAATCAATATGGTTTTCAAAGCGGTACTCAGTTCGCTTTTTATCTACGGTTGAAGGCGTTTCCATTTAATACTGGCTTTGGTACTGGCACTCGCGGTCAGCCGATCGGAATTGGCACAGGTGTGGGTTATTAATTGCGCATCTTATGCGGAAGCACTTGAGTAGTGGGTGGTTGCGTATTTCCAAAACCTTCGGGAAACAAATAAAGCCACGATCATCCAAAGAATGCCCACAAAAGTCATCTGAACTGAAAATCCTTTTGTGAGGGCTTCTGCGGGCATCGTGCCCAAAAAGCCGATTGGGATGGCATACAGGAACAACAGCTGAATGGATTTCCCAAAAATATCAAGTGGATTTCGAGAGAACTGAGCGGCCACTTCCGAGAGTATTTCAATATTATCGACCCTGACTAACCAGATGCTCAAAGTCATCAAGCTTAAATTCAAGGAATAAAAGATCGCTTGAGCGCAAATTAAGAGAACTAGCCAACTGCTCCAATCTATCAAAGTTGGATGAAGACGGGTGATATTGATTCCAACTAGAATCAGTCCGATCCCGGCGAAAACTGACCCAAATTGTTCAAAGCCAACTTTTCGAAGTGATACCCAAAACTGACTCTCTAACGGTCGTGTCACGATAAAATCAAGCGTGCCAAGACGAATCTGAGATGGGATTTCGGTGAGTGAGAAAAAGAATGTCCGGTAAAATGAATCTAAAAAGTAGGCGCAGCCAGCAAGAACAAATCCGTCCCCTTTATTCCAGCCCGCAACTGATGGGGTGTTGCGATAAATAACCAGCAATGTGATGACAAAGAATCCCAGCCAGGTTAGGCTAAGGCAAACTTTAGCGAAAAAGTTAACTCGAAACTCGAGTTCCCTTGCTAAAGAAGACACGAAAAAAGTTCTGTAGAGCCGGAAATATCGTTTCAGATTTATCAGGATACCGAAGGCTCTTAATTGCTTATTTTCAACCCCGGCATGCCAAAGGTAGACTTAAGCCGACCATGGCGGAGAGAAAACTTTTACTCGAAAATTCCCATGATGAGTCGTTTCGTACGTTGAAGGGCTACAAAGGAACGGGCGGATATAAGGGCTTGACAAAGGCATTTGGCATGGAGCGCCAGGCGGTCATAGATCAAATTAGGACTAGTGGACTTAGAGGCCGCGGCGGGGCCGGATTTCCAACTGGCATAAAATGGAACGGTTTGCCCAAAGATAAATCGAAACCCCATTATGTGATTTGCAACGCAGATGAGGGCGAACCTGGCACGTTTAAAGATAAGCAATTAATGGAAACCTGTCCATTTCTTGTAGTTGAAGGGATGACAATAGCGGGATATGCCACTCAATCTGAAGTTGGCTACATTTATATAAGAGGTGAATTTCTTGACGCGGCTCATTCAATTAGATCGGCTATCGATGAAGCTTATAAAAATAATCTCTTGGGTAAAGATATCTTAGGCAGTGGGAATAGCTTCGACATTTTCATCCACATGGGAGCCGGTTCTTACGAATGTGGGGAAGAGACTGCTCTCATGAGCTCTCTTATGGGCGAGCGCGGAATGCCACGATTAAAATTTCCACACGCTCCGTTACCCACCATATCCGGGATTTTCGACTCTCCAACCTTGATAAATAACGTCGAAACCTACGCGTGCGCCCCTTCAATAATTCAAAACGGAGGAGAATGGTACGCGGCCATGGGAGCCTCCACCAAAAATTCCCGAGGCACCAAAATTTTCTCAGTTTGCGGACACGTGAAGAATCCGGGAAATTATGAGGTTGAGTTTGGCACTCCGCTCAAATACCTACTTGATTTAGCCGGGGGAATGACAGGCGGAGCGATGAAATTTTGCGTTCCCGGTGGTAGTTCGGTTCCAATGATCAAACCCGACGCGGTCGATAAGGCGATCATCGGATACGAGGAGATGAGCGAAGTCGGTTCGATGGTTGGTTCTGGAGGGTGCATGTTTTACAACGAGCACACGTGCGTGGTTAGTTTTGCTTGGCGAACATCAAAATTTTATGCTCACGAAAGTTGTGGAAAGTGTACTCCTTGCCGGGAAGGGACGAGATGGATGGTTCAAATCCTTGAAAGAATTCTTACTGGTGGAGGCAAGCCCGGAGATGCCGAGATGCTCAAGCAGGTGGCTCAGCAAATTGATGGAAGGTCGTTTTGTCCGTTGGGCGACGCTGCGGCATGGCCGGTCCTCGCGGCGTTGAGAGTGTTTCCCGAAGAATTTGACTATTTTATTGAAAACGGCAAGAGCGCAGTTGAGAGTAAGCAAATGCTGGCAATGGTGCCCTAAGCATAAACATTCCTGAACAAGATCAAAAATCAAGCCGTCTAACAAACATGTTTTCCATGAAGAAAGCCCTGGTGGTCGTTGCATTTGGGTTTGCTCCCCTGTTCGCGATTTGTCAGAATGCCGTTGGCGAATCTAATATAGCCCAAGCGGTTAGAAACGTGGGCAGTATGCAAACTGGTTTTATCCGATTGCGAGGAGCAACTACCGTCGGTAGTAGAGTCACTCCTTTTGAATATGACTGCTATTTTGACCAAACCATAAGTGCTTCGGGTAACTTGCAATTACTTGTAAGAATAGATGACTTTCAAAATAACATTTTTGTAAATCAGCTTGTTGCAGATGGCAAAGACTTATGGAAGTACGATTTTACTAATCGACATTACATGGTGCAAGACTATACAAGAAATCAAGCAACTCCCCCAGTTGATACCTTGTTTCAGAAAATGAGCGGACTATCTGATCAATATTCCGATATGGTTGTTTTACTTTTGCGTCAATCCTTCGCTTCCTCTGGCTCTGACTATCATAATTGGTTGGGGGGTACTCAAGCTACCGGAAGCGCGGATGACATTATTTACCAGGCTCTAAATCAGTCTTTGGAATTCATATTAGTAGGTACGGATCCGGATATTTATCTCTCGTCGGTGACGTCTCAAAAAAGCGATCGCTTAAACAATTACAATATTTATACGACCTGGACCTTAGATCTACCTACACCAAATTTTACAATTGATCCGACTCTGTTTAGATTTAAGATTCCGGTGGGTTCTATTCCGATTTCGGTTCCGAATTGATTAGGTTAAATTCAAACTTAAATTCATCCCAAGCTTCTTCAGTTGGTAGCCCAACCATTAATAGCGGATGAAATTTTGAGCCAGTAGCGATCCCGGCTAAACATTTAATGTCAAGAAGGTTACGAATTGGACTAGGCAGGGAAGACGCCAGCCTAATTCGATAATGTAAGGATTCGGGTAAAAATTCTTCGATTTTCCAATTTGATATCTGACTTAACTCTTCAGATGTCGGGAGTAAAAAGATAGCCTGAGGATGTTCGGCTCCCAAATCAGAAGCCATTAGCCTTCGCCAAACTTCAAATTCGCGATAAGCTAGCGGACTAGCTAGTGCTAGAAATGTGCCGCGACTTTCGCCACAGTCAAGTTCAAAATTGCGATGTGTTTCAGTTTGATATATAGTTGCTACTCGCTCTTATTTTCACCGATTAGTTTGCTGAGAATTTGGCGCACTTTATATAGATCAGGTGGTGATCCTTCATATTGCATAACTCCATGATCGTCTAGTACTACCATTGTTGGAAAACTCTGCACGCTAAACGAATTCATTGCCCGTCCGACAGGGTCTAAATAAGTTGCATATTTGTTGCCGGAATGGGTCCAAAAGTCAGAGACTTTGGAGTTACTTTCGGTGCTAACTCCGATAACATTTACATGGTCTCGAAATTGTAGAGCAAGATGAGAAACATCAGGCATAGCCGCCTTACAAGGACTGCACCAAGTGGCCCAAAAATCTAGAACCAATGGCTTGCCGTAGAAATCAGCTTGGGATTTCGTTGCACTGGTCAGCGATTGAAGGGTAAATGCGGGGGCAATAGTTCCTTGCACAGGACGGTCGTCATCGCATCCAATGAATAAAATTACGGTAATTAAAGCGGTTATTCCAATTGCCCATCTTTTGAACCGCATCACTTTATTTTACGTTGGAATCCGTCGTTGAATCCTAAGATTTGTAATTTTGGATCTTGCTGAAAACATTAACTGCTTCGCGAGCTTCCTTGACATCGTGGACCCTCAGGATTCTTGCGCCCTGAGATTGGACAAAGCAATTTGCTGCAATTGTGCCGGTAAGCCTGCCTTTTGCCGAATCTGGTTCCGGATCACTGTTTAAGAGTTTTGCAAGGAAACTCTTTCGGCTTAATCCGATAAGTAGTGGATAGCCTAAGTTAGCAAATTTAGACGTATTGTTAAGGATTTCAAGGTTATGAGCGGTAGTTTTACCGAACCCGATGCCAGGATCAATCCAAATGCAAGTTTGATCAATTCCAAAGCCCTTGGCTAAATTGACCCTTGACATTAAAAATGAATTGATCTCCTCAACCACATTTTCATAATGTGGCGATAACTGCATGGTTTGTGGGTTGCCTTTCATGTGCATCAGGCAAACCGTAACTTTCGATTCAGCAACTAATTTTGCCATTTCGGAATTTTGCAAAGCGGTTATGTCGTTTACAATTGACGCGCCTGCGTCGATTGCGTGCCTAGCGACGAGGGGTCGGGTAGTGTCGATTGATACCGGGATGCCCAGCTTAGCAACTGCATGAACAACCGCTGAAATCCGACGAATTTCTTCGGATTCATCGACCTCTTCAGCCCCCGGTCTTGAAGAAACTCCGCCAATATCTATGAAATCGGCTCCGTCATCAACCATTTTGTGAGCAGATTTGATTGCATTTTCTGCATCAAAATTGACCCCGCCATCCGAGAAGGAATCTGGTGTGATATTGATAACGCCCATGATCGCAGGCTTTCCAATGGGAAGTTCAATCATAAATTGTCCAGAAATTTACTTGGCTTAGATTGCGCCGTCCAGTCCAAATCGTTCGTGAAGCACTCTGACGGCCCGGTGAGTTTCCGATTCGGGGATTAATACCGAAACCGAAGTATCGCTATCTGAGGTTTGAAGTACATTGATTGATGTCTGTTGCAAAGTTTCCAATACGGCTAGAAAAACACCCGCTTGTTGCATATAATCATGTCCCACCAGAGATACCAATGTGCAGCCTTCGGTGAGGTTGGCAACGATCTTTTTTACGTTTTCGATTGGTTTTAGAAAGCTGGCCTGGGTCATTACCTCCTTTGAAGCTTGCGATCCAATTTGAAATAAATGAATTATCTGTCCAGATTCCCCGATGAGCGGAATGACCAGCCCATCGAAGACGTCTTGAACTAGCGGATATTGGTCGCGCGGAACTGCAAACCCAGTGCTTGTTGGGCTCAAGTTCAGCATAAATAAATTAATCGCGTACAGAGCAAGCGTGTCGTAAATATGACCTTCAATTGTAAGGCGCAGACCTTCGTCAACTTCTCTAAAATCAAATTGCAGATAAACCAGTTTTCCGGTATGAGTTACGCCGGTTACTCGGCGTCCTGGGAACTGCGATCTGGGCACGATTTCGGTACCTTCATCGTCAGAAAATGTGTTTTTCACCCAGAGAGGAATGCTATATCGCATCGCAATTTCAGCCGCACGAGGATGAACCACCCGGGCACCCAGGTGGGCGATTTCAGCTACTTCGTCGTAAGTAACTTTTCTTAATGTCGGCGCATTTTTAACGTAATCGGGATCAGCGGTTTTGACTCCATCCACGTCCGTGTAAATTTCGACTGCGTCGGCTCTTAAGGCTGCACCAATTGCGGCACCGGTGGTGTCCGACCCACCTCTTCCCAAAGTTGTGAGCTCGCCAGCGGGCCCAAGACCAGGGCCTACAAATTCCCCTTGAAAACCACAAATTACAGGGATGAACCCTTTTTCCAAGCTGGCAACCAAGTTTTGGGGATTTATGCTGATAATTCTGGCGTTTCCATAGACCCCATCGGTTCGGATGCCTGCTTGCTCCCCCCGGAAAGCTTGGGCTGGATGTCCCAAAGTTTTCAAGGTGTGGGCAAAAATTACGGCTGACAGGATTTCACCGCATGCAAGGAGTAAATCGGTTTCGCGAGGATCGGGCGAGACGCTTGCATCGATTGAATGCAAAACATTCAGCAGGCTTTCGGTGGCATAAGGAGCACCAGCACGTCCGATTGCGCTGACCACCACAACCGGAAAGTATCCTTGTTCTTTGGCGGATATCACCCTAAGTGAACTCGTTAGGCGAGCTTCGCTTGACGCGACGCTTGAACCACCAAATTTCATCACCCTGATCCGATTCAATTGTTCACCTTGTGGTATTCAGAAAAGCTCTCGAGAGTCTTTTTGAGCATTTCGGCATCTTGGCTGTGGACAACAATCGGAACTCGGTCGTGGGTGTCGGTAATGTGTTCAATTCGCGCTCCGCTTGCGATAGCTTGCCGCACAATTCTAGCGACAAGGCCTTCTTCATCCCGCATGTTAACCGCAAAAACGATGACAACGCTCCGATTTAACTTGACCGAGTAGTGAACTCCTACGTTATTAAGACTCTCTTCAGCCACTTTAGACATGCTTTCTGAGATCAAACAACTTAGACCACTAGGGGTGAATTTCAAGAAATCCAAGCTCAAATCGGCTTCGGCTAACGCGCGAAGGACGAGCAAGCGGCTTTGACTTAGGGGTTCTTCCAGTCTTGAAACGTGAATTTGGGCATAGCCATTTTTAATTTCAATTTGGCTGACTCCGCGTAGCTGTTCAAATCCGGTTTCTTGCGCCATAAGCTAGGTGGAAGGGTCCCCGCTCAAAATCTTTTCTGCTTTCTCCCAAATTTCTGGGGAAAAAGTAAGACCAGCTGCCTTTATGTTTTGGTCCACTTGCTCGGATTTGGTTGCGCCCGTAATCACCGAGCTTACATTGGATTTTCGCAAGCACCAAGCTAAAGCAAAATCGGGAAGGGAAGCTCCTTGAGATTCGGCATATTTCTTAAGTTTTTGAACTTTTTCCAAAAGTCCTTTGTCTCCCAATTGACTTGTCATAAATTGGTTTGAAGTTTTGTCAGCACCTCTGGAGCCAGCGGGAGGTTCAGCCCCGGGAAGGTACTTCCCGGTTAAAATCCCCTGAGCCAGTGGCGACCAAACTACTTGACCAAGCCCAAATTTTTCAGAAATCGGGATCACGGATTCCTCAATATTTGGATGAAGCATGTTATATTGAGGCTGGTTACTCACTGGCAAGGTGGCATTTAAATCCTTGGCGACATGGCACACATCCGCAATTTGCGCCGCTGACCATTCGCTCACTCCCCAATAAAGAATTTTGCCCTGCCTCACTAAATCTGAAATCGCGTGTACGGTCTCATCTAGCGGAGTTTCGGCATCGAATCGATGAAATTGTTGAAGATCGATGTAATCAACCTGCATTCTTTTTAAGGAGTTGTGAACCGACTCAAAAATATGTTTTCGACTTAGTCCTCGGTCGTTTGGGGCGTCAGAAAAAGGAAAGTAGCATTTGGTAGCCAAAAAGAGGTCTTCTCGCCTGATTTTTTTGACTGCTTTGCCCAGACTTTTTTCTGCTTCTCCTCGATTATAGGCATCGGATGTATCAAAAAAATTGATCCCATTATCAAAGGCATGGTTAATGATTTCGCTCGTTAGGACGTCGTCAACGGTGCGGCTGTGGGTCAGCCAGCCGCCAACCGATATTTCGCTTACTCTTACGCCGTAACGGCCCAATTTTCGATAGTTCATGAGTTAAGGTTACCTAGCCGAGGTTCGTCTGGAACATCTAGCGATTAGCTGAGATGATTTTGAAGAGCATTCCGAATGGATACGATTTGACCGGCACGATATCGCCTCTTTCCACCGCGTCGGCCAAAAGTGGTTTCCACTGCTGAATCCAGTTGGAGGTCCATTTTTGTTGAAGATTCGGGGGCAATGGAGTTGGATATCCAGCAATGCCTATCGCCTGGGCAAAGTCTCGGTCGGTGGATGGATCTACAAATTGAACGTATATGTTTGTAAACCCTAACTTACTCATTTCTTGCGCATAATCCCTGCCGGAATGGAGAGTAGAGTAAGGGACAATGGTGCAATGAGGGGGATTTGCCCAAAAGTATGGAACGTCTAAGTAATATCCGAAAACTTGATCATATAAAGCAACTTTTGAGGTTTGTGGTAACTCGTTGATGTCGGTAGCCGCGTCGCTAAAGGGTAAATTTTGATGAAGGAAATCTTTGTCTGATTCCTGCCCAAGGACAACGGGCAAGCCAGGATTTACGGTTACTTGTTTTTCAAGCCAGAGAGAATATCCAGATTGCAAAATGATTACAGCCGCGATTACTCTGCCCCATACAATTGTGCTAATCGCTCCGCCAACGAGAATCGCGGCAACAGGAACAAGATCGGTGAGATAGCGGCTTTGCTGGCTAAGACCAAACCACAAAATTAAACTAATCAGACTAAATCCGAGAACTTGGGCTTCAAATTTATTTGGTCTTTTTATAAGACCCCAAATGAGCAGCCCCGCAAAAAATGGAATCCCTACGGCTCCAAGCGGGCTCCCGCCACCAACCGTTTCTAACGGATTTACATAGCGGCCCGGCTGATATGCTAATCCTAAAATAGCGTGACCTAGGTCAGCCCAATTTTTGCCTTGTGGACTCACTCCCACTCCGAACGAAAGTTGTTCTTGGCGATAAATGAGGGATCGCTTTTCGTCCCAATTTTTTCCTCCAAAGGTCTCAAATGCAAAAGGATAAACCGGGTTTGAAACCAGGACAATATTTTTTACATACCAGCTTCCTCCGACTACAAATGCCACTAATGCGCATTGCAAAAGGGGCTTAAGCATCAAATTTTGCTTGAGTCTGATCGCACATATTCCAAGGACTAATAGGGCAATTGCGCTGGTTTCGAGACCGGTATATTTTGTTCCGCACGAAAGGCCCAGCAAAATTCCGCCAAGAATCACTTTCGACATTTCCAATTTAGATTGATTGGCGTGAGATCGCTCCAATTCTGAGGCTAGGATGGCAAATCCGAGAGCTCCAAAGAGACCATGAGCTACGTCGATGTAGGCTGTTCCGGTTTCCCAGATAACGGTTGGCACAGAGAAAAATGCCAAAGTCGCCCACCATGCTGCGGCACGACCGTATCGCTGCCGAGCGAACCCAAAAACGGTGCAAGAACCGAAAAAAGTGAAAAACCAAAGGATCATCTTCGCTCCGCTTTGCCCAAATCGAAGGGTCCAAACGAACAGCAGTTCAATTGCGGAGGGGAAGTTTGAATGGTGGATGTAGACTATTCGGTGGATTTCACCAAGGGCAAGATAAATCTTGGGAACGGCCATGTGATAGGCAATTGAATCCCAATCGTTTGCCGTGCTTGGAACGAGAACTCCGATTAACGCAAACAAAAATCCGACTGAAACAACTGCAAGTGCCAACAATTCAAATGGTTTAAGATCAACTCTAAATTTAAGCGGTCGAATTTTTCTCGGATACAAAATTCCAATCAAAAGAATTGGACAAAGGATGGCCCAAAATCCCCAGTGAAATCCGCCTGGAATTAAGCCGACGAATAGGGTCAACGTGCCCAGCAATCCGAGCCCGATTAGACCAGATAAACCGAATTGAAGAGCCGGATCTAAATCAACTAATAATTTTCGAAAAATTTTTGAAGATAGATTGCAAATCGCAAGGGAAAGGGCGCAAGAAAAGATCACCCCCCACATTTTTGTCTACTTCGATTGGTCAGAAATCTGAACTTTCACGATTTCATCGGCTTGCTGAATCACGGTGGACTCAGAGGATGCTTTTAGCTTTTGGATAATTTCATCAAACAAAGTCTCAGTTACGGGCCCGTAATACTCGGGACCAATTTGCATAATGGGAGCACGGTCACAAGCGTTTAGGCACTCCACTTCTTCAATTGTAAAGAGCCCGTCAGCGGTGGTTTCGCCCGGCCCAACTCCAAGCTTTTTCTTAATTAAATCTAGCAATCTGTAGCCGCCTTGGGCCATGCAGACAATACACGTGCAAACTTCAATCTTATTTTTGCCGGGTGACTCGGACACGTTGTACATCGTGTAATAGGTGGCAACGCCTTCAATCTCGGCGTAACTTCGATTTAATCTGATTGCGACCTCGCCCAGGGCTTGCGAGGTAATTGTGCCTCCGTACTCGCGTTGTGCAATCCATAAGGCGGGAAGAATGGCTGCTTTCTTATTTGGATAGTGGGTCAATATGTCTTCTAACTCGGTTATGGCCTTATCGCTAAATTGAAGGGTGAAATCTTCTCGCCTTGGCGCTTGGGCATGATATACGGAAGTGTTCACTTGAATCATGTCGGCCATTGGCAATCAGTTTACTAGTTTTAGATTTTGGTTAAGCGGATTGGGTGAAATTGGCTTTCGTTGGCCATTTTTTGGTCTCAGCTTATCTTCATCATTATCGAGCAGTGCCATTATCCGGTTCTGCAATATTCCTGTGCGTTATCGGGTTCTGGTTAATCGGGCCGCGCATTATTAAGGAGGCGATTTGACGTAATCTAAGGAGAGCATTTGCGGCTGTAGCTCAGTGGATAGAGCGTCTCCCTCCGGAGGAGAAAGTCGGGGGTTCGAGTCCCTTCAGCCGCGCCATTTTAATTGTAGGTCTATTTCGGATACATGGGTAACAATATGCTCCGCACACATAGGTTACAGAATGTTCCGGATAAGACTCAACCAGCTTTTGAGGCACACTGTACTAAGTGCGACAAATTAATTCAGATTTAATAGCTCGCTGCCGATTTTTTGTATACTATTAGTTCTATAGAACGATCCCTTAGTTTGGGAGGACAAGAAATGGCAAAAGAACGATACGAAGACTCCTACCTTTACCGCCTCCGGCATTCTGCCGCTCACCTCATGGCGCAGGCTCTTACCGAGCTTTATCCCGGTATCAAACTGGCGATTGGACCCCCCATTGAAAACGGCTTTTATTACGACGTCGAACCGCCAACTCCGATTAGAGAAGAAGATCTTCCGAAAATCGAAAAGCGGATGAAAGAACTTGCGCAATTAGATCAACAAATTGTGCGTTCAGTAGCTCCGGATCGAGAAGTCGCTCGCGAAAAAATATTGTCGGAAACTATTGAAGGTCAGCCCATTGAAACTGCTGAATATAAGTTGTTACTCCTCGAAGCGGTTCCCGAAAATGAAGAAGTTAGTTTCTATGAACAAAAGAGATTAGATCGCGATGGTAAGTCTCATAGATTTATTGATTTATGTCGTGGCCCTCACGTCGATTCGACCAAAGAAATTAAGAACTTTAAGCTGATGTCTATTGCCGGAGCTTATTGGCGCGGAGATGCTAAAAATAAGCAACTAACTCGGATTTATGGAACTGCTTTTGAATCAAAAGAAGAGCTTGAAAAGTATCTCTACAATCTGGAAGAAGCTAAGAAAAGAGACCACCGAATTTTAGGTAAAGAACTTGGTTTGTTCATGTTTTCACCTCGTGTAGGTACAGGATTACCTCTATGGCTACCGAAAGGTGTGATTATAAGAGAACTGCTTACTGATTTTATGAAAGGCGAGCAGCTACGGCGTGGATACACTCCTGTTACTACTCCACATATCGCAAATGCGAAACTATTTGAAAAGTCTGGTCACCTTATTACTTATCGAGATAAGATGTTTCCGTTCATGGAAGACGAGGAAAAGGAAACCTATGTACTTAAACCAATGAACTGCCCATTTCATATTGAAATATATGCAGGTCAGATGCGTTCTTATCGAGATTTGCCGGTTAGATTAGCTGAGTTTGGTACGGTATATCGTTACGAGCAAAGCGGGGAAGTGGCGGGTATTTTAAGAGCCCGCGGATTTACTCAAGATGACGCCCACTTATTCGTTAGACCTGATCAACTTCTTGAAGAGTTCACCGGGGTTGTGCAGCTAATGAAAGCGGTACTAGACAAGCTAGAGCTAAAGGATTATCGCGCAAGGCTAGGAGTTAAAGACCCGACGTCTAATAAATATGTTGGTCATCATGATAACTGGCAAGCAGCAACCAATGCCATAGAAGAAGCTTGCCAAAAAATGGACTTAGAATATGAAATTTCCGTTGGCGATGCCGCGTTTTATGGTCCAAAGTTAGATTTAATCATAAAAGACGCTTTGGGACGAGACTGGCAAATGGGTACAGTGCAAGTTGATTACAACTTACCGGAGCGATTTGAGCTGGAATACACCGGCGACGATAGCAAACCTCACCGACCAATCATGATTCATCGCGCACCATTTGGATCGCTAGAGCGAATGATTGGATTGCTTACGGAGCATTTTGCAGGTGCATTTCCTTTTTGGCTGGCACCTGTTCAAATAGCGATGTTACCCATTGCGGATCGGCACGTGGAAGCGGCGACTAAATTTTCTCATAGGCTTAGAGATGAGCATGGGCTAAGAGTTGAAATAGACGCAAAAGCGGGCACCTTAGGCAAGAAGATTCGGGACAGTCAACTTCAGAAAGTGCCCTATATGCTGATCCTAGGAGACAAGGATATCGAGGCAGGAACGGTTGGGATGCGCACCAGAGAAGGCGGCGATCTTGGCGCAATCTCGCAAGAAAGGGCAATTGAAATGCTTACTCAGCGGACTGGATAGCGGCAAAAAAGCACTTAATCATTCATAGCGCAATGCTTCAATTGGATTCAAAGCAGATGCCTTTTTGGCTGGATAAATTCCGAAAAACATTCCGACACTTGCGGCCACGATAAGCGCAATTCCAATCGATGCTGTGCTTACAACTGTGATCCAACCGGCTACCGCTGCCAAAACATAGGAAGAAATCACTCCAAAGCCAACTCCTAAAATTCCTCCTAAAACGGAAATGATACTAGCTTCAATTAGGAATTGAGTAAGGATGTCGTTGGGAGTTGCTCCTATCGCCTTGCGAATGCCGATTTCACGGGTGCGCTCGGTGACCGAAACAAGCATGATATTCATGATGCCAATTCCTCCAACGACGAGGGAAATAATTGCAACTGCGGTAAGCAAGGTGGTCATTGTTTTTGTCACGCTTTCAGACCTAACCAAAAGATCAGTTTGATTGGCGACTTGAAAGTCATCATTCTGAGGGAACGGTGGTCGAAGATGATGCCTTTGTCTGAGAAGAGAAGTAACTTGCTGTTGAGCCAATGTCATCATTGACGGGCTGGTACAACTAATTGAAATAAGGCTTAAATTGGTCACACCCAAGATTCTTTGCATGGCAGACGTGATCGGGGTTAACACGATATCGTCTTGATCCTGACCAAAAGACCCGGTGCCTTTTGGAGATAGCATTCCAACTACCAAATAATTAGTCCCATTTATCGCCAAATTCATGCCGGTGAGGTCGGTGTTGCCATCTCCAGTCAGTTTCTCCGCCAAAGAGTTTCCGACGTCGCAAACCTTCATGTTGCCTTGGACTTCAGCGGTATTGAAAAACCGTCCCGCGCGAATAGATGCATTATTAACCGCATCGTATTGAGGCGTAGTTCCGATTACAGTAGAGGAAGCATTGACTCCATTTAATTTGACTTGGATATTGCCTCTGACTTGTGGTGCTACTGCTGCAATTGATTGAGGAAATTCTTTGGCAATCACTTGAGCATCTTGGAGAGTTAAGTTATTTTGGGCTTGGGTTGGCGCAGTCCTTCCGGCTGCGGTCAATTGAATACGCCTGGGTCCCTGTCGCACGGTTAACAGATTTGTTCCGAGAGCGTTTATTTGATTTGAAACACTAAGGCTTGCTCCAGTTCCAATTGCAACAACTAGGATCGTCACGGCGACGCCAATTATTATGCCGAGCATTGTAAGCAATGTTCTCATTCGGTTGCTATTTAGCGACCGAACTGCGAGTCGAAAGTATTCCGCGATATACATTCTTAAGCTCCTAAGGATGCAACCGAAACAATCGGTTTAGTGGACTTCTTAAGTTCAACGATAATTTCCTTCGCATTGAGTCGATCTCTTACTGGTTCATCGATAACGATTACACCATCGCGCATATCTACTCGGCGCTTACAATGACGGGCTATATCTTCTTCATGGGTCACCATCACAACGGTTACTCCTTCATCATTTAATTCTTGAAAAATCTGCATTATCTCTTCGCTCTGGAGAGTTGAAATATTGCCGGTCGGCTCATCGGCAAGAATAAGGCGTGGCTGGGAGACGATAGCGCGAGCAATTGCGACTCGTTGTTGCTGGCCTCCAGACAGTTCGGATGGCGTATGTTGTAGCCGATCTCCTAGTCCAACTTTAGAGAGAGCTTCAATGGCCCTTTCGGTTCGATTAGGCTGCCTTCCGTACATCAGGGGCAACTCGACATTTTCAAGAGCAGTGGTTCGAGGGATCAAATTAAAGCCTTGGAAAACAAAGCCGATTTTGCGGTTTCGAATTATCGCTAATTCAGTTTCATCAAGGCTCGACACTTCAACGCCGTCGATTTGGCATGATCCGCCAGTCGGTACATCTAAACATCCGATCAGGTTCATCATAGTGGATTTGCCTGATCCAGATGGGCCCATGATCGCCACGAATTCACCCGCATAAATCTCGAGAGTGACATCGTCTAATGCTCTAACTTCTTGATCGCCAAGTACATAGACTTTGAAAATATGAGTTAGTTTTAGAATTGGCTGCGAGTTGTTATCCGTGTGAACCCCCTCGAGGCGGGGCCGAGAACGGAGAAGACGCGGCCCGAGACGGACCCGAAGAATTAAGTGCGCCAGCCAAAACGATTGTGTCGCCCTCTTTTGCGCCCGAAAGTATTTGGATATTTACGCCGTCTGAACCGCCCGTGACTACTGGAACCGAAACTATAGTTTGCTTACCGTTCTTAACTTTAACTTCGTTAACTGTCGATCCGGAAGTGCCAATTTGAACCGCAACTGCCGGAACGAGTAACGCATTTGAAATGACTCCCGTCTGAATCACGACGCTGGCGGTCATATCTGGCTTGAGTTCGTGCTTTGGGTCTTCGATCGAAATGGAAACGTCGTAGGTGACGACGCCTTGCTGAATAGTGGACCCCGAGGCTATTTTTGTAATCACGCCGTCGAAAGTTTGATTAGGAAATGCGTCAACGCTACATTTGGCTGATTGTCCAATGGCTACTTTGCCGATATCGGTTTCATCCACATAAGCGTCAATTTGAAGCTTGTTTAGATCGGCAACAATAAGGAGGGTTTGGGTTGAAAGACCAGCAGAAACGGTTTCACCTTGTTGTGCCGCAAGTTGCAAAACTGTTCCCGAGATTGGGGAGCGAATAAACGATTTGTTAAACTGAGCTTGTTCGTAAGCCAATTGAGATTGGGCTTGCTTCACCACTTCCGCTGCATTTTGAACGTCTTGTTGCTTTTGGATATTATTGGAACCGTTGGCATTGGCGGCTTGCAGGTTAGCATTTGCTTGACTCACGGCCGCTTGCGCATCGCGAACGTCCGCATTTCGCGCTAAAACGGTTTGCGTTTCGGAATTTGCGGCGTTGAGAGCGGCTTTTTGGGCAGTGACCGCATCGGAAGCGGTTTGCAGGTCAGCCGCCACTTTTTGCTGGGTTAACGTTACGTTTTGGGTTGCTGTACGGATGTCGGACTGGAATACTCCATTTTGCGCAGTTGCGGCGTCTAAATCGGCTTGCGAGACATAACCTTTCGCAAAAAGGGCTTTTTCTCGTGTCAGGGTTGCAGCAGAATTTGCGGCATTTGCTTTTGCTTGAACCACTGCTTCTTGCGCGGTAGCGATTTGAAGCTTGGCACCTGCTTGAGTTTGCACGAGGGTTGCTTGCGCACTTGAGAGAGTGGTTTTGGCACGTAAAATATCGCTTGGGGTTTGCGATTTTTGCTGATTCGCGTTTGCGATGGCAACTTGCAATTTTTGGTTTGCGCTCACCACAGCTTGCTGGGCAACGTTTATTGAAGTGGAAGTTTGAGTATAAACCTGATTTACGCCGGATACCTCCTGAGCGTATTTGGTCTGGGCTTGGGCGAGGCTCGCTTGGGCTACTTTAAGCTGATCTTGAAGATCGGGCAGATCTAACTGCGCGATGAGTTGTCCTGCCTTGACTTTACTGCCGACATCGGTATTTAATTTCTTAATTGTGCCACTGATCTGCGATCCTACATGTACTTCTGCGCCTGTTTCGGCAGTGACGGTGCCGCTTGCTGAGATCGTTTCGATGAGGTCTCCACGAGAAACTTTATTGGTGATCAAATTCGATGCAGCGTTGTGATGGGTCTTTCCCCAGCCCCAGTATGCGATGATGGCGAGGATTATTATTACGATAACCCAGGTAACTCGCTTCTTTGCGGCTCGCCCCTTTAAAGCAGGGCCATTGCGCGTTTTCGAGGAAGGATTAGTCGAGATGTCAGTCATTCTTTTGATCGCACTTTCATTTAGGTGTTGCCATTACTGACTCTAATTAATGTCAAATAACACTGAATTTATTGACAGGTTATGCAACTTTGTGCTGTGAAATCATTCAGTGGGCTTCTTTGGAGCGGCAGAAAGTGCTAGTGATAAGGAACCGCGACGAGACTAGCGAGGCATCATATCCTCTTCAATATTTAATCATAACACCATGATTTTTAGCGTTCTTTGGTCAAAACGCCTAAGATTCTTTAGTGGGTTGACGGCGACGTTTATCGACCGCTGATTTCAGTAGTTCCTGTTTTGCCATCAAAGCTTTCTCCGGCGTGGGGCCGCGAAATATCTTCTACCGCAGGACCATAGGTTTTATCAAAGAGTACGTCTTCACCGCCGAGTGGATACTCCTTGCGCAACGGATGACCGATCCAGTCATCAGGTAATAGGAATCGCTGCTTCTGTTCATTCCCGGCAAATATGATTCCAAACATGTCCCAAATTTCGCGCTCTGGAAATTCGGCTCCTGAGTACACATGCATCAAAGTCGGAACCGTTTCATTGTCATCCACGCCAATTTTCAAGAAAATCCGCGAATTATTTTTCAATGAATAAAGATTGTAGACCACTTCAAATCGCTCGCTGAAATCGCGATTATGGAGCCATTTCGAATAATCTACACCAACGCATTCGCAGAAGAATTTGTAGTCTAACTCGGGCTCGTCTCTAAGCAACAGAGCGACTTCGACAATGGCTTCTTTTTTCACGCAAACATAAGTTTCGCCACGATCTTGCTTTGCCTTCAGATACGATTGAGGCAGTTTTTCCCGAATAGTAACGGTTTCAAGTCTTTCTTCGCCGTGCATTAAAACTGGCATCAGTTGCTTCCTATTGGGATAACAGATTGGGGCTCATCGATCGGAGGCTTTAAACCTAAAAGTTTTGGATCAATCGTGATCGTTTCGTCCCACGCAATTGCGCCGACCCGAATCACATAAACATATCCCAGAATCCAGCTAGCCATATAAGAGAAAAATTCAATAAATGAAAATTGCTTAAAAGCTAAACTGCCGTCCTTAAAAACAGTCAACCAACTCCATAAAAAGACCACCTCAATATCAAATAAGATAAAAATGATCGCTACTAGATAGAACTTGATCGGAAAGCGTTCGTGAACGTCTCGCACCGGCTCAACTCCACACTCATAGGTGGACATTTTATACTTGGTGACTTTCTTAGGTCCAAATAACCAGCTCCCAGTTACCATGATTCCGCCGATAATTACAGCGATGATCATTAGGGCAATAATTCCCATGTACTGAGCGAGCATAACTTTCTTAATTTACCTTGATTTTGAAGGTTTGGGTCAAGTTTTATTGATTCCGCCTGATATGAAATTGTCCTAGCCTGGAATACTGATATAAGCCCCTGTCCACTTACATGAACCCCACTGAATTGCTCGAAAGGTTGTTGATATGCGATCCTTTGACCGCTAAGGAAGGAAGGTTATTGATGGAATTGCTGCTAAATGAATCGGTTGACGAGCCTGTAAAGGGAGGAATTCTAACTCTGCTTAGGTCTCGCGGAGTAACCGCGAGCGAACTTGCAATTTTTGCTACTTACCTACGCGAAAACTCTCTGGGCAAGGCAATGAAATTAGGTGACTGCCAGAATAAGGAATTACTCGATACTTGCGGAACTGGAGGCGGTGCCCCAAGCTTTAATATCTCGACGGCGGCTGCATTTATCGTTGCAGCGGCTGGAGTAAAGGTCGCAAAACATGGAAACAGAGGGGTGACGAGCAAATTTGGTAGCGCGGACGTTCTCGAAACTTGTGGAGTGAAAATTCAAAATGATCCTGAAGCCCTTATTAAGAATTTGGAGCAAGTGGGAATTACCTTTTTGTTTGCGCCCGCTCACCACCCCACTATGAAAAACGTCTCGACCGTGCGCAAATCGTTGGGGATCAAAACCGTTTTCAACCAACTTGGACCACTTGCAAATCCGTTCGGTGCGGAGGTTCAGTTGCTTGGCGTTTATTCGCTCGATATCATGGCTCCCATGGCTGGTGCACTGGCATTGCTTGGCACCAAACGCGCAGCCGTAGTTCATTCCCATGACGGGTTAGACGAAGTTTCTCCGTGTGCGCCAACGCGGATATTTTGGGTTGAGGAGGCAAGCGTTAGAGAAGAACTGATTCACCCCAGGGACTATGGGCTGGAGCTTTTGTCACCAGTCAGCTTGGCACCAGGCAAAGACCTAGCCGAATGCTCCGCCTTATTTAAGGAAGCGATTTCAGAGCCTAATTCATTGAGGTGTCAAGTTTGCTTGCCCAGCGCGGCAACTGCTTTATTACTGAGCGGTGCGGTGGAATCTTTAAATGATGGAGCGAAATTGGCCCGTGAAACGGTTGCCTCCGGTGCAGCCATTGCTAAACTCTACGCCCTTATTGAAATTTCAAAATAAGATTATGCTTGCAAAGATATTTGAAACAAAACACGCTGAAGTTGCAAAGTCTGAGCTAGAAATACCGCTAATTCAGATGAAATCGATGGCAAATGATTCCGCCCCAGCAATTCCTTTTCGATCCGCTTTGATCGCAGGTTCTCGACTGGGACTAATTGCTGAGGTAAAAAAGGCGAGCCCCTCGGAAGGAATCATTCGGGAAGATTTCGATCCGGTCGAAATCGCTAGGATTTATAAATCATCCGGAGCGGAAGCGTTGAGTGTGCTCACTGACGAAACCTACTTCGGGGGTCGTCTGGAATTCTTGAAGGACTGTAAACGAGCTACCTCGTTGCCAATCTTACGGAAAGATTTTATTGATTCTGAATATCAAATTTATGAGGCGCGAGCATTTGGAGCCGACGCCGTGCTTTTAATCGTAGCGTGGCTTGAGCCATGCATGCTGAAAAAGTTACTGGATGTCACTGAGGAGCTTGGCATGGATGCTTTGGTGGAAGTTCATTGCGAAAAAGAATTGGATATCGCTAAGATGTCAGGAGCAAACTTGATTGGAATTAATAATCGTAATTTGAGCAATTTTACGATTGAGCTTGGGGTTAGCGAAGAATTATTGAAGGAAATCCCCCCAAATATTGTAAGTGTAAGTGAGAGCGGATTAAACAGTCACGAAGACGTTTTGCGGGTCCAAAAAGCCGGCGCGAACGCGGTTCTAATTGGCACGAGATTTTGCAGAGATGACGATATTGGAAACGCGATTCAGGAGGTTATGAGGCGTTGAGCGTCAAGGTTAAAATTTGCGGACTTGTTAGTCTAAAGGATGCTGAGGCGGCGGTTGACCTCGGTGCCGATGCACTCGGCTTTGTGTTTGATCCGGCATCTCCCAGGTACATCGGAGATAAGCCAGATTCACTTGCAATTCCATCTCAACTGGGACCTTATGCGCTTTGTTGCGCTGTTTATGGCAGATATCAGAAGGTTGCTCCGCCTCACTATGGTCTTATCCAATTTATAGAATCCGATTTTCCAAGATTATTGCGCCCCTTTTTGAAGGTAATCCGAATTGGTCCCCAGAGCGATTTAGAATCCGTACTGAGGCAGATTGGCGACTCCGGTTCGATACTTTTAGATGCTTTCTCGCCTGGTGAAATGGGCGGAAGCGGGAAAAAGATTGATTTGGAGTTAGCTTCGCACATCGCCCAGGCGACTTCAGCGAAAATTGTTTTAGCGGGGGGATTTGACCCACAAAACGTTGCCGATGCAATTCAAAAAATAAAACCTTATGCGGTTGACGTTAGCAGCGGAGTTGAAAAGTCCCCTGGAGTGAAAGATATGAGTAAAATTCGGGATTTCATTCAAGCAGCGAAGAACTCGTAATTATTTTGCCGCCAACGCAAAAGCCATTTGATATTTGAGCTATCGATCGCTTATGAAATTTTATCAGCGAATCTACCGTGAACTTTTGAACCTTCCAGGTGTATACTCCGGTTCAGCTTTATTCAGGAGGCGCAATTGGCCGCCATTCAAACTGTTAATTTAACTAAAACTTATAAATCAAGACTTCACGGAAACGTCAATGTGGTCGATAAACTCAACTTAACGGTTGAAGAGGGTCAAATTTTTGGCTTTCTTGGTCCAAATGGTGCGGGCAAGACCACTACAATCAAGATGCTCTTAGGCATCATCAATCCAACTGCTGGCGAAGGATACGTTCTTGGCAAGGAAATTGGCGATATGGATGTTCATCGCATCATCAGCTATTTGCCTGAGCGCCCATACTATTATGAATATATGACCGGCATGGAGCTTTTGAAGTTCTATGGCTCGCTTTTTGGAATTAACGATACGAAAAAATTTGAGGCATTACTTGAGAAAGTAAGTCTTGCCGGGGATGCAACTAAGACAATTTCGCAGTATTCCAAAGGAATGCAACAGCGAATTGGTTTGGCCCAAAGCCTTATAAATGACCCACGGCTATTATTTCTTGATGAACCAACCGGCGGATTAGACCCAATCGCGCACACCGAAATCAGAGATCTTATTTTGCAATTTCGAAATGAGGGCCGCACCGTATTTATTTCGAGTCATGAGTTAAGTGAGGTCGAAAGGATTTGCGATCGTGTGGCGATCATTAATAAAGGAGTGATTGAACGAGATGGCAGTTTAGATGAGCTTTTAAAGGGCGGCAGAACTGAAATCACAGCCGACAAGGTAACCAAGGAAATGGCTGCAAAATTTGAAGGCAAAGACAACACGGTTTCGCACCACGGCGATCGTTTGATTTTGGACGTCCCGGATACTTCTGACCTAAACAGTATAGTGGACTCCCTGCGAGCAGGCAAAGCTGTGCTCGTAAGTATCCTTCCTCGACGTAGACGCTTGGAAGACCTATTTGTAGAAACGGTAAGTTCTGCTAATGTCAGGACAAGCGAACCTTCTAAGCGCAAAATCATGGTTGATGATTCGACTGAGGTAGCTAACTAGTTAAAAATGAAAAGTTCTTTTGGTGTTATCTGGAATATCGCCGCTACGACGGTTGGCGAAGCTATTCATAGGCGCATTCTATTAATCATTCTTTTGATTGGAGTAGTGCTTCTAAGTGTCATTCCAACTTTGTCTATTTTAACAGCCCGGTCACAAACTAGTATCACGATTGGAACCATGTATGCGGTCATGAGAGGAATTAGCGCAATGATTGCCATTATTCTCACGATCTATATGATTCCTAATGAAATTGAAAGAAGGACGATTTACACTATTCTAAGCAAACCAGTTCAGAGGTGGCAATTCTTTGTAGGTAAATACGTAGGTGCAATGTTGGCTCTTGCGCTAATGATCGCACTGATGACGATATTTATGGTGGGTATATTTTGGGTCTTTCAGCATCCAACCCCTGCAAAACTATTAGAAATATCTCAACAGCCAGTCCTTTATTGGATGGAAATGTGCTTGCTTGCAGCCGTTGCCATTTGCCTGTCAACCTTTATCGCACCCTTGATTAACTTTTTCTTAACATTGGGTATTTGGTTAGTGGGCACTGTTTTGAATCCTCTTTACAGTTCGGTTGCAGGCGATTCAAATACTCCTCCGATTTTGAAAGCAAGTTCAAAGCTAATCACGGAAATCCTTCCAAACTTTGCCAACTATGACACGAAGAATCCGATCATTAATCCTGGACAAAATATAACAAATCAAGGTGCTTACTATTCATTTGTAATCGTTTATGGTTTGCTCTATATATGTGTTCTTTTGATCATCGGTGGAATAATTTTTGATCGCAGGGAGGTTTAGCTTTCCCAATGAGCCTATTTAAGCGTTATCAGAAAGTAATCATAGCCGCAATTGTCTTATTTATAGCCCAAGGTGCTCTGCAACAGGTATACATCTACAACTATTGGCAAAAGAATTATTCTCCCCAATCGGGCGAGTTATTTGCCAGCGAATTAGCGCCTGAGCAGATTTTACTAAATCTGCTTGGGTTTAGAGAATTCCTTGCGGGAATTCTCTGGGTAAGAGCTGATGGCTTCTTCGATAGTGGTAATTACGATGCAATCCTACCGATCATAAGACTTTGCACGTTACTTGACCCTCATGAAATAGACATATATGCTACTGGGATGTGGCATATTGGTTATAACTTCACGGACCAAGATCAAAGGTCAGACCGCAGGTATATACCGATCGCTTTAGCGCTTGGAAAAGATGGTGTCAAGAACAATCCTGATACTTACGAGTTGTACTTTGAAATGGGTTGGATGTATTTTAATAAAATTCAAGATGATCCAGATCAGGCGCTGAAATGGTTCGAATTATCCAACTCCAAGAAAGACGTCCTTCCGGCACGAGAAGATCTATTAGCAAATGCCTATTTCCATAACGGTCAGATCACTCAAGGATTAGACACTTATTACAGGCTTTACAATGATGCAGTTAAGCGCACTAATGCAGATAACGTGTTTGCAAATTCGCAGATTAGGGATACGCTTGAAGCCAATATAGATAACACTATTATCCGGATGCTTCAAAGGGGATACCTGGCCCAGCAAAGAAACGATGGTTCGTATCAAAAAGGAGATTACGATACTTTAAACCCGTTCGATGTTGGCTTGTCGGCAAAGATTACAGTTGTTAATCCTCGCGTCGTATCGGTAGAAGGAACCTGGAACGTTTTGCCAGTCGGAACTCATCTTCGATTTATCATTCGTGATTTAAATTATCCAGATGCAAAACCAGCTGAGTTGGACTGGAACAAAGATACCACCGTGAGCTTTAATTTGCCTACAGATCGAACGTATATGCAAGATGACTTGTTTGTTAAAGATCGCCGGTTTTCTAAGACAATTGATATGAGCAAAGATATAACCATCTATCCATTTACGGCGCCTAACTATTTGATGGAAATTTATTATAATCCGCGATTTGCGCCCCCCCATCTCCAAGACAAATTTGGATGGAGCGGCGAAGGCATGACCGACAAGAACTATCTTAATACTTCGATTAGACCAGGGATCAGGTGCATTTATTGCACTTTGCAACTTTCGCGAGACCAGATCTTAATGCGAGGCCCGTGGGCGGATCAACATGCTAGCGTTCAGACTCCGAACTTCAAGAGTTTCGACACGAATCAATCGGATACGGACATTGTTAAAGTTCCCACCCTTCGCGGCGGCGGATAGTACATGTTTTCGGTTTAATAAATTAACGAAATATGCTAATATTATGTTCCGCCGGGAACTGCGCGGCAGTAGGTCGGTGAACCCCGTCAGGGTCGGAAGACAGCAGCGGTAAGTCGATTCTCTGGGCGATGCAATCATCCCGGCTTTATCCTTTATTGTAAGCGAATTCGCAAATGGCTCACGTATCACTTTATCGAAAGTACCGAAGTCAAACTTTTAATGAATTGGTCGGTCAAGACCACGTGGTTCGCGCTCTTCAAAACGCAGTTTCAAGCAAGCGAATTGCTCACGCATTTCTATTCACAGGTCCACGGGGAACCGGCAAAACTTCGACTGCGCGACTGCTTGCAAAATGTCTGTGCGCCACCGGCGGTCCTGACGCAAACCCTGACCCAGAAAGCGAAATGAGCAGAATGATCGCAGAAGGCTCATGTCCAGATGTAGTCGAAATGGACGCGGCAAGTGAATCTGGGGTCGATGATATTAGGCAAGCAATTGTGGAAGCAGTTGAATATCGCCCGATGATTGCGCCGTGCAAGGTTTATATCATTGATGAAGTTCATGATTTGTCGTCAAAGGCGTTTGATGCCCTTCTAAAAACGATTGAAGAGCCTCCCGATTTCGTCTTTTTTGTGCTCGCGACCACGGAATATTCGAAAGTTCCACCAACTATTCGATCTCGGTGCCAAAAATATGAGTTCCATCGCGGAGGATTGCCAGACCTGATTAAGCGACTAGAACAAGTCGCGGCACTTGAGAAGGCGGAAGTTGAGCCTCCCGCGATGGCGGCTATCGCGCGGATGGCAGATGGCGGTTTCCGAGACGCGTTAACATTGCTGGAGCAAGCTCTCTTAACTTCAAATGGCACTGTAACTTTGAGTCATGTGCAAGAGCAGTTGGGACTTGCATCGGATGAAGTAGTGGACTCCTTTCTAGAGGCGGTGGTCAATAATCAACCTGAATTGATCATGAAATCACTTGAAACGGCGGCGAAAGCAGGGCGAGATCCTCGAGCAGTTTTGGAAAGCATGATGTACCGGCTGTCGGACTTATCGCGCGCAGCATATGGGATTGATGACACTGAAATTGATGGCAACCTTCAGGCTCAATTGAATGAAGCATCGGCACGATTAGGTAGATCTCATTTGCTTGCTTTGAGAGTGCTGGTTGCGGACGCCTATAAAGCGATTCGTGACGTTTCTTTGCCGAGGCTCTGGCTTGAAAGTATTGCCATAGGATGGGGTCAAATGTTGGTCGCTCCGGCTAAACCAATCCAAAATGCACAACACCAAGGTCAAATTGCTAAACCTGTGCCTCAACAAGGCGCAACCCAGACAAAATCTGAGCCTGGTCAGAATTTAGCAGCGACTTCAAAAGTCGATGTTAAATCTGCATCTGAATCGAGTCAAAATGAAGAATCGCGGGCAAAAATTGGCAATATTGAACCGCATCCTGATAATGCCAAATGGATTCAAGTTGTTTCAACGATTGAGCCTGAATCACATTTAATGAAGCTTAAAGAATCAGTTCTCATTGACCGAACAGATTCGAAATTAGTCGTTCAACTCACTCAAAAACTTTACGTTAATTGGTACAAGGAAAACCCACACCGATTAAGATATATTTCAAAACAAGCAACTGATGTGTTTGAAGCGCTGGTTACGGTGGAGTTTCAAAGTCCGCGCTTGGCAACTTCGCCAAAGCAACCTGAAACGGTACAATTACCGGTAGAAGGACAGGCTCTTCACGAAAAACTCGTAGCCCAATTTAAGCCATAAGTCGATAGCAATAAGAATATGAAACTTCCAAGAAATTTCGGTGGTCAAGGTATGGGGGGCATGATGCAGCAAATGCAATCGGCCATGAGCCGTGCTCATAATTTAGAAACAGAACTTGCAGGGGAACGCATCAATATTGATAAAGGGCCGATCAAGGCGGTGTTTAACGGCACCGGGGAGATCATGAAACTTTCAATTGACCCAAGTGTGGTAGACCCGGCAGATGTCGAACCCCTAGAAGATTTACTGTTGAGCGTGCTAAAAGATGGCTTTCATCAAGCCACCGATTTGAGGAACGCCAAAGTGCAGGAAATCATGCCAAACGTTCCAAACATTCCTGGTCTTTAATTGCTATTTGCTCGACCATTAGCGGCTCTCATTGCAGAATTGGAAAGGCTTCCCGGACTAGGTCCCAAATCGGCTCAGAGGCTGGCTTACCACCTATTGCGGGTGCCGGATGAAGAAGCAAATCGTCTTGCTGATGCGATCAAACAGGCGAAACTCAAGCTTAGGTTTTGCGAACTTTGCCAGAACATTTCAGAACAGGCTCGTTGCGAAATCTGTCTTGACCCGCGGCGAGATCAAACCGCAATTTGCGTGATTGCAGAGCCTCGGGATTTAAACGCGGTAGAACGGACTAACGAATATAAAGGGCTCTATCACGTTTTGCATGGATTACTTAGCCCAATGGATGGGATTGGTCCAGAAAAATTGAGCATCCGCGAGCTCATCAAGCGAGTTGAAAACACGGTGGCGGAAGTGATAATAGCTACAAATCCAACAATTGAGGGGGATGCAACCGCGCTTTATTTATCAAAACTTTTAAAACCTTGCGGCGTAAAAGTTACTCGGCTTGCTCATGGCATGCCAATTGGGGGGGAACTTGATTACGCAGATGCGGCAACTTTACTCAGCGCGATTGAATACCGCCGCGAAATGTAGCGATTTTTTGGGATCGCTTCTTTGCTCGAAATATTTTTCTATCCGGGCACTATAAAACTAACGCGCCAATCAGGTCATCATGACCGACGAAATAATGCTGGCTAAACTTACCCGGGCGCATCCAGATTAAAGCTGTTGGCACACCATTGAACACGAAACTTGCGGTCGCCTGACCCTCTTCCACGGAGATTTCTGTCTCATCGATTCGGGTGACGATCAAGTGGAGCAAATCTTCTTCTCCTTCGAATTGGTATCTGTAATCATAAACAGTTCCGTTATAGGAGTTTTGAGTGGAAGGGGTTGGGAACAAAGCGATATCGGAAGGATGCGGATTTCTGGCGTCAAAATCGGGAAGTTTGATCGTTCGGTCCGCTTTTATGTCTTCTAGGATGGTAGCTAAGACTTCTGATCTTCGATTGCATTCATCAGCAGTTGGCTGGAAATTCATTGGCCGTTTAGTTGTTTACGCTTCGAGGCTCAGCTTCTTTCCGCGATTACCATCATCGAGAAGATGTCGCATCGGTAATCTAATCCCGCGCCGGTTAGGGGATCGTCATTTATTATTGTTTCAACGGCGGCTTTATCGGCAACTTCCACGATCGAACAGGCGAACGCGCCATCGGGGTCGTAAACTGGTCCAAAAACAAGAGCAATTTTTCTTTTGACGAGGCTTTTCCAATAATCGTTGTGCTGCAACTGTAGATTCTTTTCGTCAATGTCCGGATTGGGAACCGTTGCGGTTGCGCCAGCATACATTTTCAAGAAGAAGTGCTCTTTGGAATCCATATACTTATTAGACGATTGCGCGCGATGTATTGGTAATCGGGAATTAGTTAAAACTTGTTTGAGATCTTGCGGCTTGGTTTTGGCGGGGGTGGCAATAGTTGGTTGTCGTTAACGGGTTCGACCTTAAAAAAATCTGTCTAGAAATCTTGGATGAACGGTCCTGGTCCGTGAAGGTGTAACCTATGTGTCCGGAATAAATATCGTCCATCAGTCCGGCACGCAAACTCTAAGTGAAACGAACGGATTCTGGTCAATTGATTTATTCGCCGAGCGACCTCGTTTGCTATTTAAAGTCGCCTTTCGCGTCATGGATGGATCGGTATAACGTCGATTTTCCTGATACTGTGCTTCCAGATCCTCAGTCAGACGAGGAAAGGCTGATCACTCAGACTGGCATCAAACATGAGGCCGACGTGCTGAGCGATTTTCGTAAGACTTGCCCGCAAATGATAGAGATTGTAGATCGCGGGCCTGCTGGATGCGCGATGACTAGGTCTGCGATCCAAGCTAAGGCACCAATTATTTACCAGGCTGCTTTGGAATTCGAGCAATTCGGAGGCCTAGCCGATTTCATTGAACTTTGCCCAGATGGCAAATATCAAGTTTGGGATACCAAACTTGCTCGCTCGCCTAAGCCATATTACGCCATCCAGCTTTGCTGCTATTCGGAGATGCTTGCGGAAACGTTAGGAGAATCGCTTCCCGAAAAATTCGGAATTATTCTCGGAACAAGGGACCGCGTCGAATTTCGAGTGGAGGACTTCATTTACTATTACAGAGGCATTAAGTCGAGATTCTTAGGGATGCAAGAAAGTTTTGATGGCGATATTTCCCATCGACCCGAGCCGCTTCCAGGAGCGGACCACGGGCGATGGACATCCCTTGCCGAAAAGTATTTCGCCGATTGCGATCATCTCATCAAAGTGGCAGGAATTAGTGTTGGACAAATTAAGAAACTGAAGAAGGCAGGCATCGCGACGCTCGCCTCTTTAGCAGAAGCATCCAGAAGAACGGTTCCCAAGCTTGCCCCAGATTCATTTGAGAAGCTGGTAGCTCAGGCAAGACTGCAATGCGCAACCAGAATTTTACGCCAAACCGATCCCCTCGCTCCTCCACAATTCGAGATTTTGCCGATTTATGGTAAGAATGGCGAAGCAGTTGGACTTGCCGCGTTGCCACCGGCGCACCCAGCCGACGTCTTTTTCGACATGGAAGGGTATCCGCTCGTGGCAGGAGGACTTGAATATCTTTTTGGTGTTTGCACTCGTGAAACGGTTGAAATCAACGGCAATCCTACGTTTGAGTTCAAAGATTGGTGGGCGCACACGCGTGAAGAAGAAAAGCTTGCTCTGGAGGGCTTCATAGATTGGGTATTCCTCCGATGGACGACTAACCCAGGGATGCACATCTACCATTACGCTTCTTACGAAGTGAGTGCGGTTAGAAGGCTGAGTACCCGGCACGACACGCGGCAAGAAGAGGTCGATGAACTGCTGCGTAATAAAGTTTTCGTCGACTTATATCGAATCATCGAGCGTGGGCTTCGAGTAGGTGAAGAGAGCTACTCAATCAAATCGATCGAGCACCTTTATCGACCAAGGCGCACAACAGAAGTAAGCACAGCAGTGGACTCAGTTGTTCATTATGCTCAGTGGATGGAGAGCGGACAGGAATCCAATTGGATGACCAGCGAAATCCTGAAGGACATTCGCGACTACAACAAAGATGATTGTGTCTCGACGGAAGAATTGGAGGGCTGGCTCCGACCGATAGCGGCACAGCTTGGAACAAGCCATGGACCGCAAACGTCAGTGTCGGCTCAATTGGTTCCAGAGGAACGCCGCCTAGAAGTTATCGAGCGCGAAAAAATTGCGGCCAGATTGCGAGAATTAGGTGACCCGGTGTCGATTGTCTTGGCAGACCTTATTGGATATCACCGCCGAGAGGAAAAGCCGATGTGGTGGCGTATGTTCGACCGGGCGGTTTCAGCACCGGAAGCATTGTGCGAAGATTTCGACTGTATCGAAGGGGTGACGGCGGTAGGGGATCCAGTGCCCGTAAAACAGTCGCTAATGCAGAGCTACCGATTCAAGGAATTCCAGGATTGCAAGCTCTCCGGAGGGGAGACAACGGTAATGTTCGCCCACAAGCTTGACGCTAAATTCACGCTCATTGCCCTCGACACCACCCTAGGAACACTTCAGTTGAAGATCAGTAAGAAGGCGCTTGAAGAGAAGCTCGGTGGCGAGTTTCCTCGCCACGGCAGCCTCATTCCATATGAGCTTGTTGCTGCAGATGCAATTCAGACTGCACTTTCCGAAGTTGCTTCGAACCAGCTAGCGGGGAACCTGTCTCCTGTTGTGGATTCGCTTTTGAACCGCCGACCGCCATCAGCAGCTCTAAAGGAAGTCGGTGAGACCGCAGCTGACGCCGCGATTCGAATAACTCGTTCGATGTCGGGCGAATGCCTTTGCATCCAGGGTCCGCCTGGCACAGGCAAGACCTATACGGCTTCGCACGTGATCAAGGCTCTTCTCGTCGCCGGCAAAAAGGTGGGGGTTACGTCCAATAGCCATAAAGCGATTATCAACTTATTGGTGGCCTGTGGCGATGCTGTACGCAATTCTGGCGGGAGCTTAAAGGGTATCAAAGTTGGCGGCGACGAGGATGAAAGGCTCCATGTTGCAAATCCGAACCTACGTTACGTTAAAGACAGTTCAAAAGCCAAAGATGAATATCACGATGGAGTGATTGGTGGCACCGCTTGGCTTTTCGTCCGCCCGGAGTGGGAGGGGAAACTCGATTTCTTGTTCATCGACGAAGCGGGGCAAGTCTCGCTTGCCAATGCGGTTGCGATGGCGCGGTGCGCGAAGAATCTCATCTTACTTGGCGATCAGATGCAACTAGAGCAACCGATCCAGGGATATCATCCCGGGGATGCAGAGATGTCTGTGTTGCAATATGTGCTCAAAGATACTATCGAGAGTAAGCCAGATGCTCCCATACTGCACGCGGTCATTCCACCGTGCTTCGGTCTCTTCCTTGGGGAATCATGGCGAATGCATCCGGATGTTTGCGCTTTCATCTCCCAAAGCATTTATGAGGGAAGACTTAAATCCAATACCGAGTGCGCACGGCAGACGATCTTGCTGGATGCGACCCTTACAAGACACGTGACCAAGAGAAGCGGTATCGTTTTCAGCCCAACTGAGCACGATGGGAACGTGCAATGCAGCGACGAAGAGGTCGCCAGGGTTTTGGAGATCTACCAAGAGCTCCTAGGTCGACCCTACATCGCCAAGTACGGCTCAACGAGGAACTTGGCACTTCAAGACTTTCTTTTTATCTCGCCTTATAACGCCCAGGTGCGGGCATTAAAAGCGAAGCTATCTCCAGATGCGAGGGTTGGAAGCGTCGATAAATTCCAAGGGCAAGAGGCACCGGTTTGCATCTTGTCCCTTTGCTCAAGTTACGGCGAGTATGGACATAGAGGTCTCGGGTTTATACTCGACCAAAACAGGATTAACGTCGCCATTTCAAGAGCCCAGTGTCTTGCCGTCGTTGTTGCGGATCCGCGTATTGCTGGCTCGCCGGTCAATTCAATCGCAGGTATGAAGCTTGTCAATTTGTTCTGCAGGCTTGTGGATTGCAATTCGCCTGGGTGAATTGGAATCAAGGCGAGATTGAGGGCAAATTGTTCGTGGACGGATTTGTTAGATAAAGTGTTACCCGGGCTTTTCCGCCAATTCGTTCTGGACGCAGTACTTGAGAACAGCGACCGGCATCAGGATAATTGGGGCATAATCGCAGGATTAGACGGACCGCCTCTCGAGATCGTATGGGAACTCGCGCCAGCATTCGACAATGGAAGGGGTTAATGCGTCTGTTCAACTTTAAGCGGTTGCGTCTGGAGCAAACTGTTACCTATCTGTCCGGTATGGACATACAAAAACTGGCGGAGCGGGTGGGATTTGAACCCACGACCCGGTTCAACACCAAGTACGCGATTTCCAATCGCGCTCCTTCGACCACTCGGACACCACTCCCGCCATTGATATTATGGCTCATTAGGTTCGTGGTTTTTAGACTGGCGGTTTGGAATTTCTTTTCCGATCTCGGATGCTACATCCTAAATCTTTGCCGATTCAATTGATGGAAGTAATTTTCGATTCTTGTAAAATCAATCAATGATGCTTCCAATTGTTTTGACTGCTTCGCTTTATGGAAGTGCAACCTTGAAAAATCCAAATTGGGATGAAATATCCAGAAATATCGACCGGATGCGGATTAGTCAGCATGTGCCAGGGGTTTCAGTAGCAATTTTCCAGGGAAAAGGAATCGTGTTTGCAAAGGGATTTGGCAACGCAATTCTCGATCCCTTAACCCCGGTGACAACCGACACGCGCTTTTGGATCGGATCGATAACAAAACAATTCACGAGCGCGCTTGTGATGCACTTGGTAGAAAAACATAAGCTCTCTCTAGATGAAAAGCTAAGCGAGGTTTATACAAAGTCACCAGCGAATTGGGGAGATATTACGGTTAGACAATTACTGAATCAGGAGTCGGGACTACCAGAGTACTTTCAAGTTATATTTGATTATAATCACCCGATGAACATCGATAAAGTATTTTCAAGTTTAAGCAAATTACCGGTAGTATTTGAACCTGGTGATAGATATGAGTATTGTAATACTAACTATTTGTTACTCGGAAAAATTATTGAGCAAGCAAGTGGAATGTCTTATTATGACTATCTAAATAAACTAGTGGTTAATCCTTATCATTTGAACTCCATAGGCATTATGAAAACGTCAACGGAAGATTCAAAAGTTGCTCAGGGCTACGCAGAAGACGACGGGAGTGTGCTGATGAAAAGCGATACGATTGATTCATCGATCCCATATGCGGCCGGTGCAATACAAGCTACGCCTAGTGATTTAGTCAAATGGATTAATGATTTGGATAACGGGTTTCTGTCTAAAGGTTCCTTAAATGAATTGTACACGCCAGGCACCCCAAAGACTGGAATCTCAAGCTATGGATTTGGGTGGGTAATTAGTAAGTTTAATGGTCATCCGTCTATTGGACACGACGGTCAAATTCCCGGCTTTTCATCATCGGTTATCAGAGTTATTTTGCGTAAAAAGGAGGAATACACCGTTGCCGTGTTTGCCAATTTGACCAAAGGTGATCCGGCGGCAATAGGTACGTCTATTTTGCAGGAACTTATTCCTTTTACTGAGCCGAGCGCAATTGAAGATAACGATCCAAAAACTACAATTCGGATTAAGAATTTCATGAAATCAGCAATTCGCGATGAAATCGACTACGATTTTGCTTCAAAAAATTTAGGCGACCTGCTTAAGACGAAATTCAAGGATGGGTCATTAGGACTAACTGCAACTGATATTGATAAAATGCGGCTTATTGAATCCGGTGGTATCCCTGAAACTCGCGTTTATTTTATTCAGTTACAAGGGCAACCTTTTCGGATTTCATTTAACCTTTCGCAGGATGACAAGCTTGTCGGCGTAGTTATCGCTCCTTATTAAGTTAGGCGTCGATTACTTCTGCGCCTTTGGCAGCAAGTTCGCGATAATTAACGATCCTGTCACTAACTCTAACCTGTCGTCCAATTTTTAGCGCATTTAAGGCGTATTTACGCATGTTTCCTGAATCACTTAAGTGAACAAAATCAAGCCGCTTTGAAAGGCTCGCAACTATTCTGTCACGAATTTGATTGTTAACTCCAACAAAATCCGCTTCTGGTCTAAACGGCGATATTGCAAGATCGGTTTGAGGATCAAATTCATAGCGCCAAAGCCTGGCTGCGCGAAAAGCTTCATCCTTAAGATCTTCACCGAGTACTTTGAATAGTCCTCGGTCAAAACAAAGAATTCGAGGTGCACCCCATCGCAATGGTACGATCGCGCTTCTTTGGTATTCGATGCGATCATGACCGGTAACCAATACGTCGCCTTTAAGAACACCGTCTTCAGCTAATCTTTCGATTTGATCAAGAGCGGCAGGAGAGGAATCTCGAGAAGAAAGCACGCAAAAGGTCTGAGATTCAAGCAGACGTTGATTACCATAAAGAAACAGAATTCCGGGCGGGGACGAGTCCATCTCTTCAATTAATCGCGGGTAATGGGCATCATTCGACGTGGTAAGTTGCACACCTAACCCGAGTAAGCGTGCTTCTAAAACTTTAGCCTTTTGAAGTGCTCTGCTTGGATCAGATACTATTTTATTGGCAGCATCAGGATGAAGCTTGTATTCTTCGATCATTGCCTCTGCAGATAGCCGCAGGAAATCTTCTGGCTCTCGGTTAAGAATGTTATTTCTTACCAGGACCTTGGTGACGGTCTTGCCGCCTAATCTAGGGGTCATCGCGAGGAGTAAAGCGAAAGTTCGTTGGCTTAGCATCATTAGGTTTCCAAATTAATGGCTTCTAGTAAGATATTTAGTGCAATCGGTCCACATTCTTTCATTACTTCACCTACTTTGCCATGGCTAACCTTGGAATCATTAAGACCAGTACCATGGTTAGTTATAATCGCGATGCATCCATATTTTATTTCTGATTCAGCCATAACAATTGCTTCACTTCCTACCGTCATTCCAACTACATCCCCTCCAAGCTGGGCAAAGGCGCGGATTTCAGTTGAAGTTTCATATCGCGGTCCATTTACATTAACATAAGTTCCGGTTTTGTACTCGGTATTATGCAATTCTAGGGTTCGCACTAGCGAGGTACGCGCAGGGAACGGATCGGACATGTCGCAATGGCAAACATCATTATCAAAAAGCGTAATGTTGCGACCCGAAAAATCGATGAAATCTTTGCAGACAACGTAGATGCCTGGATCCCAATCATCATGAAGCGAGCCAACCGCCGCAGTTGAAAGACAAATATTCACGCCGATTTGCTTGCAAGCAGTTGCGATTGCTTGGTACGGAACGCGATGAGGAGGAACCTTGTGTCCTTCCTGGTGGCGTTGAAAAATCGCAATTTCCTTCGAATTGGCATTGATAATTTTGGTTGAAACGGTACCGAAAGCTGTGTGAATATCAATCGGTTCACCAGATATTTCGGCAAGTAGCTGACCAATGCCGGTGCCGCCTATTATCGCCCTTTTGATATTCACCTTTATTATTCTGCCCAAATTTTACGGCCAAGGTTATAAACTAGTTGAATGGTATTGCGCGAGGTGTTGCACGCCCACATTCCCACTTTAGATCGTGACAGTACCGTCCGAGACGCGGTGGACAAAATGGATATCTATCAATTCCCGGCTCTGGTCATCGTCGACGAAACCAGATCTCCGCTGGCAGTTCTTACCGAAGGCGATTTATGCAAGGCGGTTGCGAAACGAGACAGTTTAGTTGAAATGGGTCGCGAGCCCGCAATCGTTCACGCAACTAAATCGCCTACTACGGCCCCTTGTGACATGGAAATTGGAAATGCTTTTCACAAAATGATCAGCTCTGGGCTGACCTTGCTACCGGTTGTGCAGGACGAAAAATTAGTTGGAATCGTGATGCGAATGGATCTCATGCAAGCGATGCTTCTTGACGCGGTTGAATCAGCTGGAAATGAAATCAATGAAAATTGAGACAGGATCTGAGTTTCCAAGTTTTGCGTTGCTTGATCAAGACAGCCGACTGACCAAACTGTCGGATTTTGAAGGCGCTAAAATTGTAATTTATTTCTATCCGAAAGACGATACACCTGGTTGCACTTTGGAAGCCTGCGATTTCAGAGATAGTTTTACGGAGTTCAAAGATGTAAAAGTGCTAGGAGTTAGTCCCGACCCCCCAAAGTCACACCTAAAATTCATTGCAAAGCATAGTCTGAATTTCACCTTGCTTTACGATGAATCTCATTCTCTAGCCGAGAAATGCGGAATCTGGGTTGAAAAAGTGATGTACGGCAAAAAATATTGGGGAGTTGAGCGTACGACATTTTTAATCGATGAAAAAGGAAAAGTTCTTAAAGTTTGGCGAAAAGTAAATGCTCAGGAGCACGTGAAAGAGCTGCTTGCATCGATTTGACAAATGCAAACCGGCGTGTTATACTGAACGTATGTCTACCGAGATGAGGAGCAACTCATATAACAAGCAGACAAGGACAATAAATGGATATTAAAAATTACATTCAGGAATCGACCAGCGAAGCGGCGCGAGAGGCATTTTTATACGCTTCCAAGATTCCCGCTGACAAGATTAGTTGGAAACCTCTGGAAAAGGGACGAAGTGCGCTTGAAATTTGCCAAGAATTGGCAATGAGTCCATCTTGGGTTCAGCCAATGGTGGAAAACATGGGCATGCCAGAACAAACGGAAGAATCTGGCGCAGCTTACGAAGCAGAAAAAAAGGAGCTAACTTCGGTGGATCTTTGCCATGCAAAATGCAAAGAGAATCTAGAAACAATGTATGAATTTTTGAAGAGTTTTCCGGAAGAGAGGCTTAAAGAAACGATCATGCTTCCATTCGGTGAGAAGCAAAAATATACGCTACTTGAAGTGTTCACCTATCCGCTTTGGAACCTTAATTATCACCTAGGACAATTTGGCTATATCCAAACTCTTTACGGCGATACAAATATGTACTAGAGCCGAAGTTTGCATGCATTAGGCTTGCCCCTAAGTAGAATTGGTTATGAGTTTCGAAAATGGCAAGCCCATGACCTTGCCTAAGTTGCTGGCAATGAAGGGCAAGCAAAAAATTGTTTGCGTTACTGCTTACGATGAGCCTTTTGCCCGGATTGCCGATTCGGCTGGCGTTGATATAATTCTCGTTGGCGATTCGATGGGGATGGCCGTTTTAGGCATGCCCGACACGCTCGGGGTGAGCCTTGAAATGGTTGAGCATCACACCCAAGCGGTAAGAAGGGGAGTTAAAAGTGCTTTGGTCGTGGCCGATCTGCCTTTTGGAAGTTACGGTTCGAGCGTAGCTCAAGCGGTCGATTCATCGGTGAGGCTGGTGAAGGCGGGAGCTTCGGCGGTCAAGCTGGAAGGAAGTTTTCTGGGCGCGATTATAGCAATCCAGAAGGTGGGGATTCCCGTGATGGGCCATGTGGGAATGACGCCTCAAAGCCATCACATATTTGGCGGCTTTAAACTCCAAGGCAAACAAGAGAAATCTCAAGATTTTCTGAGAAAAGAGGCCAAAGAAATCGCAGAAGCGGGAGCGTTTTCGATAGTCCTTGAACTCATTCCGGGTTCGCTTGCTCGTCAGATAACGGAAGAATTAGTAATCCCAACAATTGGGATTGGAGCTGGTTCTGAAACGGATGGTCAGATTCAAGTTCTGCACGATATTCTTGGATTCACGGAAGTTCGACTAAAACATTCTAAGGTATTTGGAAATATCGAACAGTCGAGCAAAAATGCGCTTGTGGCGTATGCCGAGGAAGTGCGTAACCGCACATTTCCATCAGATAGGCATGGGTTCGAATAATCATTGAGAGTTGTTAATGATTCTGCTGGTCTAATTCAAAAAGGCAAAGGAAGATCCCGTGGATTTGTCCCAACAATGGGTGCTTTACACGAGGGGCATTTATCGCTACTTAAAAAGGCTAGGGAAGATAACGAAGAAGTTGTTCTTTCAATTTTCGTAAATCCGACCCAGTTCGGAGCGGGTGAGGACTATGGACGTTACCCGAGGCAGCTTGATCATGATCTTGAACAAGCCGAGTCGATTGGCGCAGATGTTGTTTTTGTTCCCGAAATTCAAACAATCTATCCAGAAGGATCAGACGCAGTAGTTATTCGTTTGCCAGGTATAAGTGATTTATGGGAAGGCAAATCGCGGCCCGGTCATTTTGATGGAGTAGCAACGGTAGTTGCCCGTCTGCTATTGTTGGTTCAACCCGATATGACTTATTTTGGTCAAAAAGATTTGCAGCAATCGACTGTTATTAAAACAATGCACAATGCACTTGGTCTACCTGGCAAAATTAAGATACTTCCGACTTTAAGAGAGTCGGATGGACTTGCGATGTCTTCGCGTAACGTTTATTTAAGTTCTGAAGATAGAGCAAATGCGCCAGCAATTTACAGATCGTTGCAAATGGCGCAATCCAAAGTAACAAGTAACAGAGACCAAGAAACTTCGGTCATATTAAGGTCAATAATCGATGAATTATCGTCAATTTGCGAGGTTGATTATTTCGACTTTGTATCGCTACCTGAGATGACGAAATTGACGAAATATCGGGGTTCATCCGCATTGATTGCGGCTGCAAGATTCGGGACAACTCGATTAATTGATAATATTATCGTTGAAGCGCAAACTCGATTATAGTTGCATGTTATCCAATAGTCGGGTACAGTAATTAATCTAGGCTTAATCACTATGGAAAAGACAGTAAAGTTTGTAAAGAATTCACTAAAGTTTAAAGCGCATGCTCGAAACAAGATCATTTCAGTTCGCGTTGGGTCGCGCAAGTACGTACTTCCTATCGAAGCACGGATCCTTCACCATGAGGATTATTTGTTTCTCTCATTCGCGGCGGTTTCGGAGCTATTTAAAATTGACGGCAAAATGCTAGAAGCATTGGAACCGGCTGCAGACGCCTCGAAAGCATTCGCCGCACTCACGCCTGGAACCGCCAAGAAAAGAGGTCGCAAGCGAACGAGCAAGTCTCCTGAGCTACCAACTGAACTGTCTTCCGCGTTGGGCAAGCTGCCTAGAGGCCATAGATTATCAGCTGATGTGCAAGGTAATTATCGTTTAGTAAAGATGCGCAAGCGAGCTAAGTAGTTCGTAAGATAAGTATTAATTGAGAGGTGCCCTCAAGCTAGAAATGCTTGAGGGTATTTGTGTTTTATTTGCAGACCTCTTTATTTTTTCAAGATTGACGACACAATAATAAAGCATTGCCGATGTAGCTCAGTGGTAGAGCGGCTGTTTTGTAAACAGCGGGTCGCGGGTTCGAGTCCTGTCATCGGCTCCATCTTTTTTTCCATTCCGAATACATGGGATCGTCAGCTCACTGCACGGCGATTTCCACTTTGTAATCAACGACCGTGGGCACTGGCACTCCATCGACCAATTGGGGAGTCCAGGTCCATTTGCTTAAGGTATCCAAAACGATCTTGTCAATCTCGTCGCTACCACTTGAAGTAAGAAGCTGAACGGATGTCGTGCCTTCTGATGACACGTGAATGCGCGCGGTTACAGATGTTGTCAAGGCAGTTCCGCGCAGAGAATCAGGGATGACTGGATTAGTCATCTGAACTGGAGTAGCGTCGCGGGTAGCCCCTTCGGGAACCTTGTGAAGGATCATCGGAGCGGGTATGGATTTGATCGGCGGTGCTACAACAGGAGTGGGAGTTGGTTTGGGCTTAGACACAGCGGCCGCAGGCACCGGCGGTGCTGTGGGCACAGCCTTTTTAGCAGGAGTGGTAAATAATTGGCCAGCCTTTCCCGTTCCTCCAGACTGCACCGTCGGTCCGCTGTCGGATCCAGACGAACTGGGAGCAGTTGCCATAAAATGAGGATGAGGGGGCCCTGGTTTGTGACTCGCCCCTCTAGAAAGACGAGATTTTGCCTTTGGCTTTGCAACTGATTTCTTGGACGCAGGAGGCTTGACCGGCTTAAACTTAATTGCTTTCATCGCCACCATAGTTACATCCATTTGTTGATGCACTTCAATCTTATGAATTGCAAAAAGTAACGCCAAACCTCCCCAAACCAACAGATTTAAGCCGATAGCTATGACCGCAGTGGTGCCCTTCTTCTTTTTCTTACTGTGGACTCCGCGGCGCATAATTTCTAGCCGGGTGAGGTTGAAGTCGTCGCAATTGCGAAATGTTGAGTTCCTACTTGACGGGCTTCATCCATGGTTTCGACCACTAGACCGTGGGGGACACTTCCATCGGCATTAATAACCACAGTTTGCGCGGATAAATCCGCTCTTCCAGCGGCTCTTTGCAAGGCGGCTGGGATCGCACCTGCCATCACTCGTTGATTATTGACATATACGTTTTGCAATCTGTCGATGGTAATGGTTAAGTTAACTTTTGTTTCTTCAGTTGCAGTTGAAGCTTTCGGTAGCGTTAAATTCATACCATATAAATGAGACATCGCAATCGAACTCAGCATAAAAAACACTAACAGAAAGAACATAGTGTCGATCATAGGGATGATCTCAATCTTGGCTTTCTTCATTTGGCGACGTTTTTTAAATTCCATGATCGTTATGCCAGGACGCTTTCGCGCTCCATCTCCTTTTGCTGACCGATCGCATTTATTTCGCTTAAAACGTTAAGCAGCTTGGTCGAAGCTAATTCCGTTTCGCCAATAATTGCTCTTTGGCGCGCGGAGAAGTAGTTGTAAGCGATGAAGCAAATGACGGCGATCGAAAGGCCGGTTGCGGTAGCGTAGAGAGCCTCGCCAACTCCCGCCAAAATAGCATTATTGTCTCCGCTGTTATGGCTTGTAGAAATCGCTTGAAAGGTTGCAATCATTCCAAGAAGTGTTCCAAGGAGTCCCAATAGCGGCGAGATCGTCGTGGTGGTGTCGAGAATAGGCAAACGATCTTCTAGCTGATTAAATTGCTCCTCTCCCACCTCCTGGATGATCCTCTCGACCTGGGTGACCGGTAAATGTCGATACTCCAACGCAACTCGCATGCAATCTGCCATCACGCCGGATTTTGTTTCTAATAGTTGCGAAGCACCAGCTAAATCGTTGTTCTGGGCATGCTCGATGACCTGCTCGAGAAGTCCTGAAACTTTGCCTCGGATGGAGCGGTAAGTAATTGCTCTATCAACAATGGTGTAGAAAGCCAAAAGTGAAAGTGCGAGAAGCGGCCACATAATAAAACCGCCTGCTTTGAAAAGATGAAGTAATTGTGTCATTTGTTTTTTAAAATCTGCCGCTAAGAGTTATACTGAGCCGGCGTCCCTGTTGAAATCGCGTACCATCAAATCCAGATAGAAAATTGAGCTCATTTTGCTTGTCCAAAACATTCAAAACTGAAATGGAAAAGTTGCATTTTTCTCGATTAAGAGTTAGCGGTGCCGAAGCACTAAGGTCCAATTGATCGTGTGGATGACGATTAGTTTGCCCGGGCAAAATGCTTGATGCAAAGCCGCTCCCGTAAGAATAATTGAGACCAATTTGAACTTTATTCTTGAAGGTGTAGTCGTCCCCGATTGTCAGCGTATGCAACTGATCATGGTCATTATACGGGATTCCAAAATAAGCAGTTCCCGGTGTTTGCTTAATTTTAGCGGTGGCGTTTTGATAGCTAATGTAGCCATCCATTCCGTATGGTTTTCCGGAGCTAACTTCATATCCCACTTCGAAGGCACGCACTATATCGGCTGGGATTGAAGCACTTACATACGATCCGATTTGAGCTCCAGGAACAAGGAGCCCTGTATCAAGTTGGTTGGTTAGTTGCTTATAGATATAGGCAATTGTGAGGCTCTCATTCTTTTTAAGAGTAACCGCTGTACCCGCTTCCAGTTGATTGTCAGTTTCAGGCTCGACAACGGCAGAGTTTGATCCGCTTGTATTAAACGATAACCCTTGAGGAGTAGGTGGAACAATCATTAGTCGATTGTATGAGGCATGAAAAACGTATTTGGGACTAAATGAATAGTCAAAATTGAACCGAGGTTCCAGTTGCGATAGCGTTACTTTGGCTTGTTCAGGCAAGTCTGAATTTCTTTGAAAACTCTCATTTTGGATGTATTGTTCCCATCGAATTCCGTAATTAATTGATATTTTAGGGGACATTTGCCAAGTATCTTGGGCATAAGACGCTCGGTAGTCCCCTTTTCTAGTTAGACCGATAGTGGTCGGGCTATCCCCGTCTGGCCTAAATGTGTATAAAGGATTGGTTGGATCTGGAGTCGGCGTGGTGGGATTTCCGCTTAGCAAATCGTTGAGAGCTGCTAAGCTCGCGGGAATTAGTTGATAACTATCTATGCCTGTTTGATGATCTTCAACAAACCCGAATTCCAGCGAATGATGCCCTCTGGGCAAAGTAAGACTCGTTGACCCTTCCAGATCTCTTTGATTGCGAATCAGAGTTGGATTGTATTCAATCGAATTATCTGAAGGCAATTCTGCAAGATCAATAGCTGGATTATGATTGAGCACGTTAAGCCCGTTATGGCTTAAACCAAAGGCGACTTTTAATTGATCGTTATGGTGGATCTGATGGACATAGCTTAAAACTCCATATTCGTTATAATCCGTTTGATAAATATCTTGACCAAGTTGCTGTTGAGAAGCCAGTCGAAAAGACGCTGACTGAAGACCTCCAAAACCATAGCCTTGACCGAAAGGTACGTAAAATGCGGGCAAACCTGTTCGATTTGCAATTTGCGTTTCAACCGGGTTAGTTGAAGCGGTAAATCTCAAAACGCTTCGATCATTTAGCTGGTAACTCAAATGACCAAATAGATATGTTGCGGTTTGACCATTGTGGCTACTTTGGGGATCCGGTTCGGGAGCTTCCAGGGCGTTATCGGTACTTCTCACGTCGCCATCAAATAAATATGCGAGCCTCTTTCGAGTTAATTTAGGACCGACTGGTAATCCGTAAGATTGGCCCAGTTCTCCACTTGTTATGATGGAAGTTTCAGAAGTCTGGTAGCCGCCGTAAGTTTGGGAAAGGTCAGTAATTGGTTTCGGGTCGCCTTCGGCAAGATTAACATCCAAAATAGCGGCAGTTTCACGCCCATATTTCGGCGCGTAGTTGCCGGTCATAACGTCGATTGAACTCATGATAGAAGGCGTGACTGGCTGACCTTGTCTGCCAGGAATTGATCCTGGAATCTGAAAACCATCGATAATAATCGACGTTGCTGAGTGCTCGCCAACTGGATGCACCTGACCCGAGGAATCAGTTGCCAATCCGGGATTTGCTTTCAAAATCGAACCTAGGCTTTGGCCATTCCCGCCTGCGTTGCCAAATTTATTGATAAACGCTTTGCCATGGCTCACGCCTGATTCTCCTGCCGATTGAGCCACAAGTCGTGATACTTTGACAACGAGGAGTCGTGCTGCGGGAGCTAGCAACTTAATCGTAACCGGACTTCTTTTTCCAGCAACAACATCAATGATTTGCGATTGAGTGGAAAATCCATCCGACTCAATGATCACTAGCCATTGACCAGGGGCAAGGCTCATTGAGGTTGCATGTCCGAGGCGATCGGTTGCGAGAACTTGAGCATCTGTTCGTGAAGACTCGGCGATATGGATGTTCGCATTTGCAACCGGTTGAAGGCTGCTTTTGCTTTCGACCGTAAACTCTATTTTCCCGGTGCTCGTTTGAATATCCTTTGCAGCGTAAGCTAAAGCGACCGATGAAAATGCGACTAATAACGCTAGGGCAAAGCTTCGTGGCATCGGGTTCTGCATTTTTGAGATAACCGGTATTATACTCCATCCCAGTAGGAGTAAAAGAATGGGTAAATGCTCAGATGTCGAGCGGAGTTGTTTTCCTAAAGGTGATTTTGGGGGCAGAAATAACCGGCAATAATACCGGAAAAAGTGGTCGCATTTGAGCCTGGTAGCAATTCGTGCCGATATTAAGAGTGTGGCGGCGACAAAGTCTAAGAATTCCGATTGCGCGACCCCAGATTCGTTGTGGAGTTTGCTCCGTTTGGTTCAGGGAAGTGAAAAAGATTATCAAAGCCTTCTTGAAGCGGTGCAGTCGCTTTTTTCTGCTGACGGATGCTCTTTATTTCTACAACGGGAGCATGACCACGCATTTGTCCTGGCTGCGCTAACGGGTACGGCCATGACTATCCCGGACGAGACCGTAATTCTTCCTGGCGAAGGAATTGCAGGGGCGGCACTGGTGGATCAATCGCCAATGCTGGTGGGTGACCCGGAGAATACACCCAATTTAAGGTCGCGCGGAGCAGAAAAGCGAAGCGAGCTTGAGTCATCGATGGTTGTTCCTTTAGTGGTTGCCGGTGTTGGAGCGGTAGGGGTTTTAAACCTATCAAGAAGGGCAGGACGACTTAGATTTGAAGCTAATGATTTAGTTAGGGCAAGTGAGTTCGCCTCAAATCTAGCCTTGATATTTGAAAATGCAACCTTGGTCAGGTCGCTTTATCGCTCGCAATCCATTCTTTCCCAAGTCATGCAAGCGGTGGAGATCGGAGTTTGCGTATTTGAAGCAGACGGAAGTTTACTCACGATTAACATCCCTGCAGGTATCTGGATTTTCGGAAATGCCAATACTTGGGAAGGTTTGGTGAGGTCATTGCCCGTTGAATTAGCGACAGCAGCCCGCATCGGCGTCCTAAGGGTCGCTTGTCCGGGAGATTGCTTTTCACAATTTTCTGAAGTGGATGGCAAGGTGTTGAGAACAACCATAGTGAGGCTCGTTGGTGGTGGCTTGGCTTGGACATTGCACGACGAAACTGAATTGGTTAACGCCCAGCAAGAATCGGCCAAATTGCAAAGACTGGCAGAAATCGGACAAATGACGGCGGCGATTGCCCATGAGTTTCGCAATCCTTTAACGAGTATCTCTGGAGCGGCGAAGATCATTCAAGACTGCCCCGAAGAAACTTTTTCGATGGCTCAAATAGTGCGGGAAGAAGTGACCAAACTCAGCCAACTTTGCGATGAGTTTCTCGAATTTGCGCGGCCATTAAGCCTTAAAAAAGAACCAATACATGTGATCGATTTACTGATCCGCGTTGCATCTCTGGAAGGTTTTCTGGCTCGCGAAACTAAGATTGAGATCGTTGTGGATGCGGTTCCAAATGGCAGACAGATCAATTTAGACATAGTTCGAATTGAGCAGGTTGTTCGTAATCTAGTGCGAAATGCAATCCAGGCGAGTTCTCCGGGGGGCATTATTACGCTTAGGGCTGAAGTTAATGGCTTTTCGGTTGAAGATGCGGGCACAGGAATCTCGGATGAAGTTCTAAAAGGGCTATTTACGCCATTCCACACGACCAAGCCAAGCGGCACTGGACTTGGAATGTGCAACGTGAAAAAGATACTGGACGCTCACAATGGTCAAATAACCGTCGAGAAATTAAACCCAGGAACAAGATTCTTGGTTCGGTTCGAGCGGTCGAGTGCGCCCAAGGGAATCAGAAATTAATTTTTTGAAATGAAAACAAAAAAGACTTTATTAGTTGTGGACGATGAGGCAAATATTCGTCGGATCTTGGAGATTTCATTTGAAAAGGTCGGGTACGAAGTTGTTTCAGCAGGTTCAAGTCTTGAGGCCTTGAAAGTTTTGCGGGAGAGGGAAGTTGATTTGGCGTTGAGCGACGTCACGATGCCGGGCATGAATGGTTATCAACTCTTGCAGGAAATCCGAAAGTTTCATCCCAAGATACCAGTTGTCATGATGACTGCTTTCGGCACAATTCCAGATGCGATCCAAGCCATCCGAGACGGAGCGACTGAATATATCACAAAGCCATTCGACCTTGATTCGCTTAAGAAAATTGTTGCGGGAGTTATCCGGGAAAAGGTTAAGAGTGATCCGACCCGCAATTCAGTCCGAATTGATAGTGGTCCAATTGCAGCATCGGAAGCCATGATTCAGGTTTTTGATCTGGCAACTCAGGTTGCGCCTTCGCGAGCGACGGTTATGATCGGAGGCGAAAGCGGGGTTGGTAAGGAAGTGGTCGCTAAAATCCTTCACGAAAAATCGGGACGCACGGGGCCATTTGTCGCAGTCAGTTGCGCAGCTCTTCCCGAGACGTTACTGGAAAGCGAGTTATTTGGCTACGAAAAAGGAGCTTTTACCGGTGCTCAGAGTGAAAAGCAAGGACGATTTGAAAGTGCCCATGGCGGAACTTTATTTCTTGATGAAGTTGGCGAAATTCCTCCAAGTGTTCAAGTAAAGCTGTTGCGAGCACTCCAAGAGCGCGAAATTGAGCGGCTTGGATCAAATAAATCGACCCCTGTTAACGTGCGAATTATCACCGCAACCCATAAGAATTTGCAGGAAGCAGTTGATGCGGGCAAGTTTAGGCTTGATTTGCTTTACAGATTGCAAGTTGTTGAGATAGTTATCCCGCCGTTACGGGAAAGAATCGAAGATATTGAGCCGATGGCACTGGCTTTTCTAAGTCGGTTTTGCGCTGAAAACAACAGACCGTTGCTGACTATTGATCGGGAAATCTTGAGAGCAATGCAAAGTTATAGCTGGCCCGGAAATGTGCGAGAGCTTGAGAATGTGATTGAGAGGTCGGTGGTTTTAGCAAGTAAATCCCAAATAGCCCTTTCAATTTCGGATTTACCGCGGTCATTTCGGAATGTAGCGTAGGATCTTTTATCGGTCAAATCGGAAATAGTAATTGACCAGAGCAGATTAAAAGAAGAATCGAAGTGCTGGGTTGACTCCACTCGAACTTGTAGTGGATCGACACAGCTTGACCGAACCGCAAGGTCATACAGAATCTGTCGGAGGCAAACCTCAGCCTAAGCGGTGAATCTGGTAATTTAATTACCTATGATCATTGCCAGCCTGGCCTTCGCATACGCTCTTCATCAGCGACCTTCCATGTCTGATCTCGCAGCCCAAATGGATAAAGCGGCCGCCAATTTAAAAGGGACTTACGGGTACTGCGTGAGAGACCTTCAATCCGGTGAAGTGATTTCTAAAAATGGGGACGTTATTTTCCCGACCGCTTCAACGATTAAAACCGGTGTCATGGTGGAAGCGATCAACGAAGTGGATGAAGGCAAACTTAAAATGTCGGACCATCATCCTTTGCCGCCTCCAAATGATCGGGAAGCTTCCATGTGGACTTATTTTCTGCGCGACGGAGTAGTGCCGGATTTGGACGGCTACGTAAATTTAATGATCACGGTGAGCGACAATACGGCATTGATAACACTGCGGGATTGGCTCACTCCTGAAGTGGTAAATCACAGATTAGAAGGTTTTGGCCTCCAAAATACGAAAATTCTAAGAAGCTATCCGGGCGATCCGGCTTCGCTTGCAGCTCTTCATGAAAAATGGGGCATGGGCATGACAACTCCAAATGAAATGAATAAACTCTTGGATCTTATCGAGGGTGGGAAAGCGGCTAGCCCAGCCGGATGCGACAAGATGCTCAGGATATTGTCGCACCAATATTGGGATGACAATATCGGCGTCTCAATTCCTCCAGACGTTCGGTTTGCGAGTAAATCTGGCGCGGTAGACGAAAGCCGATCAGATAACGCAATCGTTTTTGGGAAAAGGCCGTACATTCTGTCCTTCTACACGAAGGGCTTGAAAGATCAATCCTGGGGACCGCATAACGAAGCTGAGGATTTGATTCGACAAGAAGCTAAAATTGTGTGGAAATATATGGAGCCAAACGACCCCTATGCACTTCCATCCGGATATGAAAATAAATTCATGCCTACCGGCGGCGGCGTGTAATCGTCCTTACAATTTGCTTATATCGGACGAATTATTCTGAAAAGATATAGTCTTAATGAAACAATGCAAGGCTTAGTGTCGTCTAACAAATAATCGATGCCGAAGAAATGAAAAATTTTAAAGACGTCGGGCTTCTTTATTAAAATTCGTTTAGCTGACGGGTTATTTTTATTGTTTTTTTAATTATCAATTACCAGTTACAAAGTAGTAAGTTTGGGAACCAATTAGTGGTCAACTTTGTTTGAGTAGATAAGAATCTTTAGGAGAGTAATTAAATGACATCGAGACCTTTGCAACCGATTGAAATGTCTAGGAAAGAAATAGACAGATTCGATACGCTGATGGAGCGTTCCTATCAGAAAGTTTATAATATGGCGTTTCATCTTTCACGAAACCGAGCAGATGCTGAAGATCTAGCCCAAGAAGCTTATATGCGAGCTTATCGCAGTTTCAAGGACTACGAAGGAGATAGACCGTTCGAAAACTGGATTTTAAGGATTGTCAGCCGTCTATTTTTAGATTTGAACCGAAGTCGAAAGCGACGCGTGCAAACCGTATCTTCCGATGCTCCGCTACCCAATGCAATTGGAGATGACGGGCTGTTTTTCGACACTCCAGATTCAACTAATGATCCTGAATCAGTACTGATGCATCGCCAGTTTAACGAGCATCTGCAGAAAGGATTGGCAATGCTTTCAAATGAGCAACGATTGTTGATTTCACTTGCGGATATTGAAGAGATGCCCTATAAGGACATCGCTGAGATTCTTGGAAGACCAGTGGGAACGATTCGCTCCCGTTTGCATCGCACCCACAAGTTGCTTCAATCGAAGATTTCAATCGGGATGAAGAATGAGGCTAAATCAGAAATTGCGGCTAACAAGCCGTTGAAACAAATAAGATTTAGCCGTCAGTCTTAGCGTACCGAGACTCCGATATCAACGATTGCGGTGATGGTTTTGTAAAGCGATGTGGTATCGTTTTGCCCTTCACTGGAAACGTTGGTATCGTCTCTCGGAGTTATCTGAAGCGGATTGGCACGAATATATCGCACGACTCCAAGATTCGCTCCTGCATTTTTTGATAAAGTATCGGCTCTGCGCCTCGCGTCAGCGGCTGCTTTAGCAAGGATCTCCACCTTTGCTTCTCCTAGTTTAGTGTAAAGGTATTGAGGAGCCTGTCCACTAAAATTAATACCGCTGGAAAGAAGGTCGGTCACTTCTCGGCTGACTTTGTCAACCAGCATTACGTTTGTTGAGCGCACTTCAACTTGCTCTTGTAAATCGTAAGCTACGAGCTTGCGATACGAAACCCTTGAGGAATCGGAATTGTCGCTTGAATTTGACTTAGGCAACGGTTCGTAAAGAGGAGTTGTGGTTATAGCGGATGTTGAAATATCGGAGGCATCAATCCCCTGCTTTTGCAAATATGCCACCACCGATTTAACTTGAGATTTGATTCCGGTATAAGCCAAGCTTAGCGTTGGCGATTCCTGGTTCACAGAGCCGGTCCAAATGATTAGATCACTTGTGATTGGCATTGCGGCTGATCCGGTTACTTCTACTAGCTGTTGCGATGTCTTAAACCTAACAACTGATTCCCCAATTACGTAGGCTGACCACACTACTGCGGTGCCGATTATTACTACTTTGATTAGTCCTACTGGACTACTTTGATCCATATATTTGCTCCTGTTGCAACGCGTTGCTTATCGATGACTTTATGTGCCTTCATGCCAGGAATTTAAGTACAGCTCTTGTTCTGCACTTAACTGATCTATTCTAATCCGCATAGCGTCTAGTTTAAGCTTTGCTACTTGCTGATCAATAGACGCGGGAACCGCAAACACATTTCGGTCTAATTTCTCACAGTTGGTCACTAAATATTCAGCACACAATGCTTGATTCGCAAAGCTCATATCCATCACACTTGCGGGGTGGCCTTCTGCAGCAGCTAGGTTGATTAGTCGCCCTTCGGCAAGTAGATAAATCCGAGTTCCTTTGTGGGTCTCAAATTCCTGAACGAATGGCTTAACTTTTTGAGATGCCTTTGCAATTGACTCCAGCGCAGCAATGTCAATTTCGGCGTTGAAATGGCCCGAGTTGCAAATTATTGCACCATCTTTCAAATTTAAAAGAACCTCTTTCGAGATGACATTTTTGTTGCCGGTTAACGTGATGAACAAATCGCCAATTTTGGCGGCTTCAATAATTGGTAAAACTTCAAAACCATCCATTGTCGCTTCCAGAGCTTTGGTCGCATCAATTTCAGTGACCACAACTCTTGCTCCCATTCCGCGAGCGCGTTGGGCTACTCCTCGCCCGCACCACCCATAGCCACTCACAACCACAACTCTTCCGGCAAGAAGAATGTTTGTTGCCCGCAAGATTCCATCTAGTGTGCTCTGACCGGTTCCGTACCGATTATCAAACAGATGTTTGGTGTTGGCGTCATTGACGGCAATTATGGGATACATCAGGACGCCGTCCCGTGCCATTGCTCGAAGTCGAATAACCCCAGTCGTTGTTTCCTCGGTGCCGCCAATAATTGAATCGATGAGATCTCTGCGTTCGTTATGAATGACGCCTACTGTATCGGCACCGTCATCCATTGTTAGTGTTGGTTTATGATGGAGAGCCATTTGAATATGGCGATAATAGGTTTCATGATTTTCTCCTTTTATGCAAAATGTAGGAATCGAGAAGTCTTTTACAAGCATCGCAGCCACATCGTCTTGGGTGCTCAACGGATTGCTTGCGCAAAGACATACTTCCGCTCCTCCTGCTTGAAGGGTAATCATTAAGTTTGCAGTTTCGGAGGTCACATGCAGGCAAGCGGTGACGCGCTGTCCTTTTAAAGGCTTTTCTTTTTGAAATCGCTCGCGTATGGATCGAAGCACGGGCATGTCTTTTTCAGCCCAGTCAACCCGATTTTTTCCTTGAGAGGCCAATGAAAGGTCGGCTACGTCATGAGAAACTGTCGTCATCCCTAAGAGGGTACCAGCAGACTGGGGTCGAATCATTAAATTAGGATTCGAGCGCGGCGCCTCAACTTCAGTGAAACTGACGTTCGGTTATGGCTTAAGTTTGTCTGAAGCGTCATAATTCATTAAATGCGCGAACGACCCAGTTGGGATGCCTATTTCATGCAGATTGCTCATCTCGTTGCTACTAGGGCGACCTGTCCCAAGCGTTCGGTAGGAGCAATTCTCGTAAAAGATCGCAAGATACTTACGACTGGTTACAATGGTGCTCCAAAAGGAATGAGTCACTGTCCGATTGATGGCGAAAAATATGATTGGCCGGTGGGATGTCTCCGTGATAGCCATTGCATTCGTTCCTTGCATGCGGAGCAAAATGCATTGCTCCAGGCTGCTCAGATGGGAGTCGCTTGCCAGGGTTCTACGATGTACGTGACGTGCCAACCCTGCAATGCGTGCGCCAAAATGATTGTTAATGCGGGAGTGGCTAAAGTGATTTATGAAGGAGGCTATCCAGATTCCTTCTCACTTGATATATTTGCAGAATGCAAGGTGGAATTGTTCCAATTTGTATCTGACCAACTTTTACCCGTGACAGGAGGACATTGACAGGGCATTCTCCTGAAATTTTTGGCGGATTTGGATCGCCACTTGCGGCTGGCTTTATCGCCTTAGTTGTGAGCTGGATTCTAACTCCTTACGTGCGCAAACTCGCAGTTGTAAAGGGGGCGATTGACGATCCGAATCGAGACGACCGCCGAATCCACAAAGAGCCTCTTCCCAGGTGGGGTGGACTCGCGATATTCGCGGGGATTATCGTTTCTTTTTGTTTTATTTTCCCGCTTAGATACGCATCCTTTCCAAGTTATTTGGTTGGAATCGTCTTAATTGGAGCGGTACTCATGGTGTTTGGGGCTCTTGACGATCTTCACGAATATAAGGCGAGAAGCCAGCTTTTAATTTTGCTGGGAGCTGGTCTCGCGATTCAACTATTTCATGGTCCGCATAGCCACGGCGTGCGCATATTATCGCTAGGAATTCCCGGCGGGTTATCGGTTTTGGTTTTTCCCGAGTGGCTTTCGGTGATCCTTACCGCAATTTACATTTTCGTTATCACCAAAACTATGGACACGATTGACGGTGTGGATGGTCTCGCAGCTGGCATCGCAACTGTTTGTTCCGCAACTTTGGCGATGATAGCTTGGTATATGAAACAGCCCGCGGTTGCTCTTGCTGCGGCCGGGGTTGGGGGAGCTGCGCTTGGTTTCTTAAGACACAATTTTAATCCCGCTAAAATAATAATGGGTACTGGCGGAGCTTACGTTTTGGGCTTTACTTTGGCTTGCCTTAGCATCGTAGGGGCTCTAAAAACCGCCGCAACAATCTCGGTATTTATTCCGGTCCTCGCTTTCGGGGTGCCGATTTTCGACGCCTTTTTTGTGATTACTCGCAGGCTAATGAGCGGAACTCCGATTACTCAGCCTGACAAGCGTCACTTGCATCATGTATTGCTTGCCAAAGGTCTTTCACAGCGTCAAACTGTGGGAGTTTTAATTTCATTTGCGACCGTTTTAGGCGTTGCCTTAGTCCTCCTCATCAGGCATTACTATGGCCCGGTTTAATTTAGTCTGCGTGGTTGGCACGCGGCCGGAAGGGATCAAAATGGCACCGGTAGTAAAGGAACTTCGGGAGTACCCGGAAGCAGTTGAGGTGGTTTTGGTTTCGAGCGGTCAGCATCGCGAGATGCTTGCTCAGGCTCTTAAGCCGTTTGGATTGGTTCCGGATATTGACTTAGACCTCATGCAACATGGTCAGTCACTTTCGCAACTTACAACCCGCATATTGGATGGTCTTGAGAAGGTGGTTTCGGATCAAAAACCAGATTATGTATTAGGGCAAGGGGATACGACCACATGTTTTGTGGCATCGTTGGTGTCGTTTTATCATGGAATCCCGTTTGCCCACGTCGAAGCGGGCTTGCGAACGGCGTCCATTCTGAGCCCTTTTCCGGAGGAGTTTAATCGCAGAGCGGTGTCGCTAACAGCCGCACTCAACTTTGCTCCAACCATCTGGGCGAAGGAAAATCTTGAAAAGGAGGGAATTGATTCCAAATCGATTTTCGTAACCGGCAACACTGGGATTGACGCGGTATTGTTTTCTTCCCGCATGGCTCATCGTGATTCTTGTCCCGCCGATGGACATCGCATATTACTTTTGACCACTCATCGGCGCGAAAATTGGGGAAAATCCCAAGAGCAGATCGCGCGCGCAGTTCACCGCTTAGTTCAAAAGCATGAGGATATCGAAGTGATCGTGCCAATGCATCGAAATCCACAAGTTCGAGAAGTACTCTACGCTGGTCTCGGAAATCTTGACCGCGTAAAATTGATCGAACCTCCAGATTACGAAGATTTCGTTCAATTATTGAAAAATTCTTATTTGGTACTCACCGATTCTGGGGGTGTGCAGGAAGAAGCACCTGCGTTTGGAGTTCCAGTTCTGGTTCTCAGGGATCAAACTGAGCGCCCGGAAGGGGTTACATCCGGAGTGGCCAAACTAGTTGGAACCGATGAAGATACGGTATTTAATGCTGCGGACGAACTACTGAGTTCGGCTGAGCAACGATCGAAAATGGCGCGGGCCAGCAGTCCTTATGGAGATGGACGCGCCTCAAAGCGGATTCGCCAAATCCTATTGAGGAGCCTCGGGATTGAAAGTCCTGAAGTTTAACTTTGCTGCCATGTTTCGAAGGAAAATAGCGGAACCATCCGAATGGCTGATTGTTGGGCTAGGCAATCCGGGCGCAGAATATCGCGGCACTCGTCACAATGTGGGATTTGAACTTATTGATTTTCTCGCGACTAAATATGGCAAGAAAATTACGCGGTCAAAACATCGGTCACTTTACGAAACCATGGGACTAGGTGAAGTCCCGGTTACTCTTGTAAAGCCCTTAACATATATGAACTTAAGCGGTAGATCGGTTAAACCTTGGCTTCAAGAATTGAACCTGGCCCCTGATAAATTACTCGTAATTTCTGACGATATCGACCTTGCGGTAGGGAAGTTGAGATTGCGGATGAAAGGTAGCTCCGGCGGGCACAACGGTCACAAATCCGTCGCTCAAATGGTTGGGACTACGGACTATGCTCGGTTAAAAATCGGGGTCGGCAAAGGGGGCGATGATACAATTGATCACGTGCTCGGCTCATTTACCAGTAGCGAGAGGAAAATCATAGACGAAGCACTTGAAATCAGCGCAAAAGTAATCGAAGTGTTCCTTCAAGAAGGCGAGATGGTTGCTCAAAATGAACTTGCAAAATTCAAGAACTCAGTATAGTAGCCCGATCTTTGCGCTCTACGAAAGTGTGCTGAGTGCCGAGTAGATGAAGCGAGCCTTCCAAGCAACTCCAAAGGGTTTGATTCCCGCCCGCATACGTAAAATAAACGCGAGATCCATCTTTGCTCAATCCCCATTTTGATTCACCGATCCCGGATTTTAAAAGTACAAAATTGCCAGGAGGGATACACTCAGTTTCAGCAAATAAGTACATTGCCGGACCGGCTTCCTCAGATTTGCTTTCTTCCACGATAGCGTGGCCCTTTAGCTTAACCCTAATCGACCCCTGATTTTGCAAAAGGACGAATTCGAGATCGGGGGTCTCAGATCTTTTGATTCCAACTATTCTAAGCATCTTTTTTCAATAAGACTTGTATTTAGTTTAGACGGATTACGATTTGAAAATGATTGTTAGCATGTTGTTTCCAGATTAAACAATCCATGCACAGAGCCAGTGCAGGGGCGAATTGAATTTCTGAGGTGCAGCTCTTTCAGATGCTTGTAAACCAACCATCAGGGACAGGTTGATCGGTCATTCCCGGGCCAGAAACTTTTAAGTCAAGAGATTCTGCCCCGCCAGACTGGAAGTAGCCAACTCGAAATGGATATGTTCCTGATTTCAAAAGCACTGTGCCACTAACGAATCCCGCGCTGTGCAAACCGTCGGAGTCGACTACCCTTGCGCCAGCGATATCTAACCAACTTCCGTCATCACTACTGAGCATAAAAGTATAAGTTCCACTGGTTGGAATATGAATATATCCTTGAAAATCAAGCGCGTAGTTCTCGTCTCGTTTTCTCATGGTTATTCCAATATTGGGGGTTGACGTCTGAAACGCTGGAGTGAGGCTATTGAAATCGGGAACGTTAGTAAATGCTCCTTCAAAGTAGCTAACTTTTAGACCGGGAGTGCTCGCGGATTTATTCGAATAACCACTTCCATCAACTGCGATTATGGAGGTTTCGGGCCCGTTCGAACCGTCGGGACGGAAGAACGCGGCACTGTATTTTCCAGGAGTTTTAATGCTCAATTGCCCATCACTAGGGATCCATTCTCCTCCGTTTTTCTGAGTTTTCAGGAGCAAACCGTGCGCGGCTACCTGAGTAAATCGCACGGTTTGAGGCAACTGACCGATGATCGCACTGACTGAAGGCACTGGAGTAGGAGTCATGTAATCAACCCCCATTTGGCTAAGCCGTTGATATTCGGCGGGCAAGCGAGATTGAAAGCTTTGCCAATTTTGCTCTGAGCGCGGCGTCCATACGACTTCCGAAAGCGCGGCAGCACGTGGCCAAGTCATTTCGTCTAAATGCTTCCGGGTCGGAATTCGCTCAGTCCATAAATTTCCCTGTGCGCCAAGAATGAGTTTTGCCTGCACCGATGTGATACCTGGTGGAATCGGATTGTAGGCATAGACTTTTGAAACGGGCGTATCGGCATAACTGGCGTCAAAGTAACAATTACTGGTGGGGCTCATGACCACGTTGTGACCTTCTCGAACTGCTTTGATGCCGCCATCTGTGCCTCGCCATGACATTACGGCTGCATTTGGTGCAACCCCGCCCTCCAATATCTCATCCCAGCCAATTAGCCTCCGACCGTGAGAATTGAGAAATTTCTCCATTCTTTTAACGAAATAACTTTGAAGTTCGTCGGTATTTTTTAATCCTTCCGATTTAATTCGAGCCTGACAATCCGGGCACACTGCCCAAGTCGATTTGTCAACTTCATCCCCCCCAACGTGGATATATTTGCTTGGAAACAAGGCCATCACTTCGGTGAGGACGTTGTCCAGGAAAGTGAAAGTCGCTTCTTTCCCAGGGCAATAATTGCTATTAATCACGGGACCAGAGCCATCGGGAGCGGTGCACGCAACCTCGGGATAGCAAGTAATCGCGGCCAACGAATGACCTGGCATTTCAATTTCGGGGACGATTGTAATGTGGAGCTTGGTGGCATAAGCGACGATTTCTCGGATGTCATTTTGCGTATAGAATCCCCCATATTCTCCGGGCTGGTGTTGCGCCGGAAAAATAATTGGGCTTGACCAGCCGGTAGTAGGGGTGCTACGCCAAGCTCCACGACTTGTAAGCAATGGATATTTTTTAATTTCAATTCGCCAGCCTCCATCGTCCACTAAATGCCAATGAAAAGTGTTTAGCTTGTGCATCGCCATGATCTTCAAATATCGCTCGATGTCTGGTTTGGGTCGGAAATGGCGAGATACGTCCAGCATTAGTCCGCGCCATTTATAGGCAGGAGAATCGGCTATCCTCACGCATGGAAAGGCAATCTGACCGGGAAGAAGATTGGAACTTGCAAGTTGGGAAAGGGTTACGCCGCCGTAAAACAATCCGGCAGTATGAGAAGCATCGATTTCAATTCGATTAGACTGAATGTCTAGTCGATAGCTTTCTGACTCTGGGGCAAATTTATTAGAAAGCTTAAATTCAATCTGTCCCGTCAAACTATGGTCACCGGCCGCAATCGGTCGTTGAAAATTGGGCATTACTTCGCGCCAGAATGTAAATGCTTCTTGCTTTGATCCTGGCGCATAAAGAATCCTTGTATTTTTGCTAACTACAAATTGTCCGGGCTCTTCACTTAGCTTTGCGGGATAAGGGATTAATAGATACCGGGAAGGATTTTGAGTTCTAATGGGTGTGAAAGCAAATAACGCGACCAATGCGAGCATAAAGATAGAATAGCCTCAATAGAAAATAAAATTGGCCCAGATTTTAAACTGGGGGCATTGGATAGTAAAGTTTAAGCTAGTTACAGTGCTTTTGCACATAGTATGAGCCGTGCCAATTGCAATCCCTTCCGGCACAAGATCCTTTAAGTTTTTGGTGAGGCATCTGGCCGCCGCCTCGGAGAAGCATGCGCCGGATTCATCGAGGGGATGCATATTGTTCCCAATCAGCGGAAATCCTTGGAACCTTGTGACTTTGATATGGGCTCCCCCTGTTTGCTTAATGTAACAGCCGATATGAAGGCGACTAAGACTTCGATTATTCCAATGGTGAATAAAAGTCGCAAAGTTTGAAAGCTCGGCGAAGCAGTGCCAGAATACTCCGAAAGAACAGCGGGATAGAAGGCGACATTGTTGTCTTGATCAGGGCCATAGGGATCCAGCAGTGCCTCCGGGTTATCGCAAACAATAAGTACTGTGTTACCCTGGTTAGTCGCTTGCACTAAGGTGTCACCGCACTTAACAACTTGATAGCTGCCAGTAAGAGAAGCAGTCACCGTGCTGTTGGTGAACGATTAGAAGCTGTCGCAAACCGGGCAGCCCGTTATCGTACTCGCGAATGTGGGTCGCCAACCGGAGTCGCTTAACTTTCCATAGGTGGAGCAGGTATTGCTTGATGGTTGCGGGCAGGTTGTGGTTGAAGTTGTTACACCTGGCATATACTGGATCTCGCTCAATGTATTGGAACAAAGTCTACCAGCAAAAAATCGCCGTTTGGAGTTTTCTTAAGTTTCCAGAAAACAGCCCCCTTCGATGTCGCACGGAAGCCCTCGATTGATCCTGTTATCGTCCGAATATTACTGGTGGCGAGGGACATGGCTTTCAATAGTCCTTGATCTTCAAAAAGCAAGGAGCCACCAACGACGTAACGAGAGATGTTCCAACCGAAGCCCTCATAGTAGCTTTCAAAGGTAAAGACCTTAGAAGGTGTCCATTTCGGAGTCGCGATGACGTGATTGTGATTCAAGGGTTCATTCAACGGAAAACTGACGAGGTTCCCCGTGGGTCCGTCAATCGCATAGCATGTCTTATCATTAATGAAAAGCAGGTTTCTCGTGCAGTATTTGGCAAATCTTGCGGAACTTCCCATGAATCCAGAGGGACAGAGGAGGTCATGCCACAAATCCCCCGTTGTCTGCGGCGAATCCGTTTTGAGACCGGTTACTTTGACCCGAGATACTCCGACCTTTCCACGGACTTGTTCAGCGGTATCGATAAAGGAATCGTTCCAATGGTAGGCAAAGCATTGATTGCCAATCACATTAACTACAACCACTCCGCCCAATTCCGGCGGCTGTGGAACCAGTCGCCCATTTTCAAGAGCCAAGGCACCGACAGAAACTAGCCGACCGCGAAGGCTCGGAACTTGGTCTAAAAGTGCTGATTTTGTTGAGTCACCCGATCCTGAAATCGTTTTGATAGTCTGCGGATTTGAAATGAGTATTGCTTTGCCGTATGCGCCCAAGAATAATGCACCCTCTGGGCCGACGTAAGGATTAAAGTACAAACTGAACGGAACCTGGTTTTCGATCCTGCCAGTCTTTGGAGAAAGGACGAGAATTTTTCCTGGCTCATTTTTGGATGACTGGGTATAGACAAAAAGAGCCCACGGTGTTTCCGCGAAAATTGGTTCCTGGTAGACGTTCGCGATTTTGAGCCTCCAGCGAATTGCGCCGGATCTTGGGTCGAGATCCACGATTTCGTGGTCAGTAGCAAACACGAGGTTCGATTTACCCGCGTAAACATCGAGCGTGCTGTCATTAGGCTCGTGCTCGGGCACCAAGAATTTGGAGTGCCATGGCTTAGTCGACCGTGACGCCGCAGGCAATGGGGACAAATCAAATGCAGTTTGATCTTGAGAACGAGCCATACCACTTGCGACGATAAGTATGCAAATTGAAGCTAAAAATCTGACGCCCACCATTCTAGATCGAAACTCACTTTTGTTGACCATTCTTCCGATTCCTTAACCAAAGTTTAACTTCCGTTTGTCCATAGCTACGGTAGCCTTTCCTAGATAGCTTAGGCTCATTCACTAATTAGACGAACTCCTCGGCGAATCGGTCAATATACAGAGCCGTCGTATTGCAAGCACAATTCGACGGCTGACGTGAGGTCTTACGATGTGATTTCTTAGCCGCTTGAGGAGAGTTTGTGGTGAAAGTGAGACGCTGGAATCGGTTGCAGCTCCTTGGCTATGCCGCCAATCCAGCTGGCGGAAATTCCGAAGTCGTGCTTTAAGGGTCGATGTGCTTTCTTTTTTTCAAATGCGTTAAACTACCTGAGACAGGATCCAAATGGTGGTTCGCTAAGAACCAATAATCGGAATTGGTGGGAATGTTTTAGGATCGCCTATTGCAATTGTTATTGATTTTATGATCGCCGGATTTGCATCGAGGGGATTATCTTTTGCATCTCTCTTTAGGTGAGCGATTTTGTCGACTACATCTAAGCCCTTTACGACTTGCCCAAAAGCAGTGTATTGATTATTTAAGTGAGGCGAATCGGCTTGCATAATATAAAATTGACTTCCCGCGGAATCTGGGTCTGAAGATCGTGCCATTCCTAAAATTCCGCGTTTGAAGTTCACATCGTTAAACTCTGCCTTAACGCTATAACCTGGACCACCGGTGCCCATTAAGGCTCGGTCCGTCCCCTTGCTGAGCGGGTCTCCTCCTTGGATCATAAATCCAGGAATCACGCGATGAAATTTAGTATTGTCATAGAAGCCTTTTTTCGCAAGTTTTAGGAAATTATCGACCGAGAGCGGTGCTTTATCGGTGAAGAATCTTAGGGTTATGTCGCCCAAATTTGTGTGCAAGGTGGCAATTGTGTTAGGGTCAGTTGTTGATTTAGGCATTGGTTGAGTACTCATTTGTGTGTCGCTTGACGGGTCAGTTGCATTCGGATCTTTCGAATCGCAAGCGGAGGTGCAGGTTGTTATAAGGAGTGCCAGAGCAACCATTCCGGCAAAGCCTGAAGTTCGTCCCAAACAGGGAATTAGATTCACTCTTAAAGTGAACCCTAAAATTTAGATTTCAATCCGCTTAACCTATTTTTTTTTAGACCAAGTGAGATTTTTACGTAAGATTAGTTAGCCAAAAGCCCATGACTTCTATAAATGATCCATTGAGTGAATCAACAGTTGAGGAGCAGCCGATAAGTGCGCCCCAAGAAGTTGCTAAAAAATTAAAAGCTCGGTGGATAATGGCACCGGAGTACAGGGGGGATTCTGCAGAAGTGGAACGGCACAGTACGTGGCTTGAGTCTTTCTTTGACCTGTCGTTTGCCAGTGCTATTTCAATTTTGGCGTTCACGTTTTCAACTAGATTGAATTGGATAGGAGCCCTTCAATTTATCCTGGTATTGGTTCCAATCTTGTGGTGCTGGATTGGAGAGACGTTTTATTCGGCAAGATTCGATACCGATGACGTGATGCAAAGGCTGTTAGTATTCTTTGAAATCGTCGCAGTTTCGGGGATGACTCTTTATGCCTCAAGCGCATTCACCTTTTCCTCAACGGCTGCGGGTTTTGCTTTAAGTTACGTTGGATTTCGGTTAATTCTTATTTTTAAATATTATGCTGCTGGCTATTTCGTACACAAAGCAACAAGTTTGGTAAATCGGTATGCCGGAGGGTTTTTAATTTCAGCCATTTTGTGGACGATATCGATTTTTCTACCCGAATACCTCCGACCAGTAGTACGGATCATCGCAATGGTTATTGACATTGCAACCCCGAACCTATACACAAAGTTATCGGCAAAGCTGCCCCCTCATCCTGTTCATATTCCCGAACGCTTCGGATTATTTTTCCTAGTTCTTTTGGGAGAAATGACCGCTTTAGCGATTAACGCATCGCTGAGCATGGCTTCAAGCGAAATTCGCACCCTGAACATCGTTATTATGATTTGGATTATTTTTACGATTTGGTGGGATTATTTTGAAAGCGCGAGCGGGGCAGGAGAAAGGGGTATGGCCACTCGCAAACAGGCAAAGGCATTTCTACTTTGGATGTACACCCACGTGCCGTTGGCAATCTCCGTTGTTGCGATGTCAGCGGTTTTTTACCAAATCGAAAAATCTCCGACAAACAAACCAATCGGCGAAATGACCGGTCTATTTTTGGGAAGTGCGGCAGCGATTGAAGCCTGCACCATGATTTTGATTTGGTATTCAGGGCCGTCGATTTTCCGATCAGCCTGGTCTTTAAAAATTACAATAAGTTACTGGTTGATTGTTGTCGTTACCTTTGGCTACGGTCTGATCTGTGGAGTTTTGAATCCCACTCAGGCATTAGGGGGGTTAGCCGTGCTTGTCACAATTCGAATGGGCCTAGAAATATATCACGGCTCACTTTCGCCCAGAGACATTGTAATTGCGACCAAAAGAGACTGATTATGAGCAGCCGCTAGTCTCACCGCAGCTGTCACATTTTAGGCATACGCCATTACGAACCATCGTGAAAGCTCCACAGTTTGAGCAAGGATCGCCTTCATAACCCTTAAGTCTTGCTTGCCTGATTTCCTCTGAAACCTTCGACAGGTCATTAGTCGATTTTGAATCTAATAAGGTTTTGCTAGGCCCTTTGAGTTGAATGTTGGGATTTTCTTCAAATTGCGGCTCTGATCCTTGCTGAATAAGGGCAAGAGTTTCGGTCGGGCTGCCAACTGCTCGCGAGTTCCCATCAAAAGGCAATGGAGACTGCGGGTCTTTAAGGATCCGATCGAATCCATTGCTTGAATGATTTTGATAAGCCTGTCCCGGGACGTGGTCCACTTCGCCTTGATCTTCTTCGGCGTCATAAGGTGAAGCTTCATTTGGGCTGCCAATCGTGTCGTTGTGAAGATCTTCTGGTTTTACCTGCACTAAATCGGTTCGTCCAAGATAGCTTAAGGCAAGCTCTCGGAAAATGTAGTCAATGATGGACGTCGACATCCGTATGTTTTGATGCCCCAAGACTGAACCGTTGGGCTCAAAGCGAGTGAAAACGAACGCTTCGACGAACTCCTCAAGAGGCACCCCGTACTGTAGGCCAAGCGAAATGGCGATGGCAAAGCAGTTCATCAATGATCGAAAGGCCGCGCCTTCGCGGTGCATATCAACAAAAATTTCACCTAGACTTCCATCTTCAAATTCACCGGTTCGAAGATATACTTTATGACCTCCGACTCTAGCTTTTTGGGTGTATCCTCGGCGGCGTCCGGGCATGACTCTGCGCTTTGAAATATATCGATATACGAGCCGGGTAGCGGCTTCTTCAATCTCGGCTTGGCGAGAAATTACCGGTGAAGAAAATACATCACCGGCGGTGCTGAGGTCCGCAGAGAGAATCGCGGCAGCTGAATCGCTTGAAGAGGAATTTAACGGCTGGGACAACTTTGAACCGTCACGGTACAACGCATTCGCTTTTGTTCCCAGGCTCCAGCTAAGCCAGTAGGCATTTCTCACATCTTCAACGGTGGCGTTGGAAGGTAAATTAATCGTTTTTGAAATAGCCCCAGAAAGGAACGGTTGAGCCGCTGCCATCATTCGAATGTGCCCGGATGCTTGGATAAATCGGCGACCTTTGGCTCCGCATTTGCTGGCGCAATCAAATACGGGCAAATGTTCATTTTTGAGCCAAGGTGCGCCTTCAATTGTCATGGCACCGCATACAAATTCGTTAGCAGCGTCATAGTCGGATTGAGTAAATCCAAGCGCAGAGACCATATCAAACGACCAATCATTGAGTTGCTCCTCGCTAAATCCAAGTACATTCGAACAGAATTCTTCGCCTAAGTTGTATTTGTTAAACGCAAATTTCAATTCGAAGGCGTTTTCAAGCCCGGCTTCCAGCTTGTTTAATTCAGTCTTAGTGAAACCTCTTCGAGCCAAGCTTTCATGGTTAATTTCCGGGGCACCTTTTAAGGTTTTCCTTCCGACTATGTAAAGCTCTATGTCCTCAATTTGTTCCTGAGAATATCCAAGGCGACGAAGCGATGGCGGAATAGATTGATTGATAATTTTGAAATAGCCGCCACCAGAGAGTTTTTTGAACTTGACGAGGGCAAAATCTGGCTCGACCCCGGTGGTGTCGCAATCCATGATGAGACCAATCGTGCCGGTGGGTGCAAGCACCGTTACCTGGGCGTTCCGGAAACCATGTTTGGTGCCAAGTTCTAAGGCGTTGTCCCATGCTTTTTGAGCGGCTCGGAGAAGAACTTCTGGGCAATAGTTAGAGTCGATTCCTAACGGATAAACGCTCAAACCTTCGTACTCATTTTGAGGAGCGTTGTTCGCGGCTCGGCGGTGATTTCTGATCACGCGAAGCATTGCATCTCGGTTTGGCTCATATCCCGGAAATGCACCTAAATCCATTGCCATTTCAGCTGAAGTTCTATAACTTTCGCCCCCAAGGATTCCAGTTATCGCCCCGGCATAGGCAGTTCCTTCAGGACTATCGTATGGAACTCCCATTTGCATGAGCAAGGCTCCTAAATTGGCGTAGCCAAGTCCCAAAGTTCTAAATTTATAGCTCAACGCAGCGATGGATTCGGATGGAAACTGGGCCATAAGTACAGAAATTTCCAGAACAATGGTCCACAATCGAATTGCGTGGCGATATCCTTCAACATCAAATTCTCCGGAAGCCGCGTTGTAAAATCGAATTAAATTGATACTGGCCAGGTTGCAAGCAGTATCGTCTAAAAACATATATTCCGAGCACGGATTGCTTGCATTTATCCGACCATCTGCAGGACACGTGTGCCATTCGTTGATGGTTGTATCAAATTGCAATCCGGGATCAGCCGAATTCCAAGCGGCTTCGCAGATTTGATCCCATAACTCGCGGGCATCCAGTTCCTTTACGATTTCGCCAGTTGTTCTAGCTTTTAATGACCATTTATCGCCAGTTTCAACTGCCTTCAAAAACGCGTTGGGCACGCGTACGGAATTATTGGAGTTTTGACCACTTACGGTTAAATAAGCTTCTGACTCATAACCGGTATCGTAAATCGGGAAGTCGATGCTCGTGTATCCTTGATCCGCAAATTGGATGACTCTTTGAATGTAATTTAAGGGGATATTTACATTTTTCGCTTCCGCCACTGCTTTGCGCAAGTGATCATTTTCACGAATGTTCGATCCGCCCTCACCTTCGTGGCAAGCCCTCATTACGGAGTTTAGATATTGCTGATTAATGGTCGATCCAGTTACAAGCGCAGCTACTTTTTGCTCTTCGACAACCTTCCAATTGACAAAGGTTTCGATGTCCGGGTGGTCGAGATCAAGGCAAACCATTTTGGCCGCTCGCCTGGTTGTTCCGCCGGATTTTATGGCACCTGCGCTGCGATCTCCGACCCTTAGAAAGCTCATGAGACCGCTTGATTTGCCGCCTCCACTGAGTTGTTCACTTTCGCCGCGAATCTTTGAAAAATTGGTTCCAACTCCTGATCCGTATTTGAAAATCCGCGCTTCTCTGGTCCAAAGGTCCATGATTCCGCCTTCGTTTACGAGATCATCTTTGACGCTTAGGATAAAGCAAGCGTGGGGCTGCGGACGCTCATAAGCATTTTCAGATCGAGTTAGTTTTTCGGTGGTGGGGTCGACATAATAATGGCCCTGGGCTCCTCCAGTTATTCCGTAGGCGAAATGCAATCCGGTGTTAAACCATTGAGGCGAATTTGGGGCTGCGATTTGCCGCGCTAGCATGTGGCAAAGCTCATCATAGAAAGCCTGGCTATCGTCGGGCGAGTTGAAATAGTTGTATTTGTCTCCCCAATGCTGCCAACAACCGGCAAGGCGATGAAATACTTGTCTGGAATCGGTTTCGCCGGTGCTTTCAGCCTCGCCCGTTTTAGGCAAACCTGCTTTTCTAAAATATTTTTGGGCTAGAATATCCACCGCGACCTGAGACCATCCTGCGGGAGCGATTACGTTTTCCATGAGGAACACGGTCGAGCCATTCGTATTCCGGATTTCACTCTTGCGAGCTTCAAATTGAATTCCGTCGTAAGGGCTTTCGCCAGCTTTGGTGAAATATCTAGAAATCTTCATTATTTTATTTTGGTAGACGTTAGTTTACTATAAATCGGCAATTTTGCTTTTATTTTTTGGCTATTGCTTCAGTGGAAAGGATGTCAAATTTTAAGAGTTAAATGGTGCATTGGCAAGACGAAAGAACCGTCAATAAATTCTCTCAATTTCCATAGAATCGGTGAGAAATTTTTCATTAATTTCTTTTGGGATCGGAGGGGTTTGATGAGCAGTCGCAATAATTTTCTCAAAGTCTTCCAGACTGTTAAATTTTTTGTAAACGCTTGCAAATCGGACGTACGCAACCGAATCAAGTTGATAAAGCTCTTTTAAGATTTCACCACCAATTTCATGAGATGGAATTTCTCGATAGCCGGTACCAGCCAAGCGGTTCTCGATTTTCTGAGCTGAATTTTCCAGAATTTCAATTGGCACACCTCGTTTCCGGCAAGCGATTATCATGGAGCGAAGGAGCTTCTCGACGAGAAATTCTTCCCGCGTTCCATCTCGTTTTACCACGTAGGTAACAACTTTTTCAATGCCTTCGAAAGTTGTAAATCTTCGTTGGCATTTCAAACATTCACGCCGCCTTCTAATGGAGACGCCGTCTTTTGCATCGCGAGATTCAAGCACTTTTTGATCGGGGTGACCGCAGTAAGGACATGTCATAAAACGCTGTATATAGAGTTTAGACTTAATTTGGACGCTACATGTTGCGCATTCTTGAGATTTTTGTTAAAATTCTGCGGAGATTAATAAACTAATCATTTGGCTCCATTTTCGACTGCAGACACATCTTGACAACTAGATTCGGAGAGAAGCCGTATAATATTAAGGACTTAATCTTGCAAGATTGAGAGGGCAAGATTTCATATGGCAAAACGAAAAACCTCGAATAATTTTTTTTCAAATGAGAAGGATCACGATTCGAACTTTCTGCTTCAGAAGGTCCAGCCGGGTCTGCTGGGCCTAATGGACGGATCGGTTTCAACTCTGGCTCCTATTTTCGCGGCAGCTGGATTAACCCAAGATTCTCACAAAGCATTTTTTATTGGAACTGCGGCAGCGGTTGGAGCAGGATTCAGCATGGGTCTTGCCGAGGCATTGTCTGATGATGGTGAGGCGACCGGTCGAGGCAGTCCAGTTATTCGTGGCACGATTACCGGGGTTGCGACGATTATTGGCGGAATGTTGCATACCCTTCCATTCCTCATCGCATCGCTTAGTGTGGCTCTCGCTTTTGCTTACGTGGTGGTAGTGGTCGAACTAATCTCCATCGCTTTTATTCGGTGGAAATTCATGAAAACTCCGCTTGCAAAAACGGTTATCCAGGTAGTAATCGGTGGCGGAATCGTGTTCGGAATCGGAATTCTATTGGGTCGGCTAGGAGTGTCCACTTAGGGATTGTCCTTTTTTGAGTTAAATCGTCTGATGAAATTTCTTTAGGTTGCCAGAAGTCGTTTACCATGGAGGCTTTTAGACGGACAGGCTATCCGATTGCCAACGAAGTTGACAATGAACCCTTTAGTCCCAAATGATTTGGGTCAATTCGTGGAAAAATCAATTGAAGATGAAACTAAAAAGCTTGCTAGGTAATTAGGGACCAGAACTTTGGGTACAAAATTTTCGATTTACGATATCCTTAGTGTTCAAGCAAGATTTCAAAGCGTATATTAATCGAACGAGAAAAAATGAGCCAAATATCAACCGCACCCATCACCGAATCCCAACCAATTACGGAGGGGCATTCTGTGCAAGATTTTATCCATATCATCTTCCAATCGGGCCCGATTGGTGCAGCTGGCTTGAACGGATGCCGAATTGAAGATGTGATTGACCTTCTCGCAAATAAGCTCAAGGGCTATCAAGACGGTCCGCTTGCTTGCGTTGAAAATGCGGAGGCGTGTCACCATTTATCATTGGCAAAAAAAGCTCTTTTGAGACGTCGTGATCTGCGAACCAAGCAAGGCGTTTTGAATACGCAGTTTCCTCACGAAAGTATCTTTGAGAATCGCACAGAAGATGTAGACGAAGAATTCTCCGCCACCGGAGCTTAACTGGCAAAGAAATCGCACGTTCGGAATCATTTTAACAACCCAAAACCTGGTCTCTTGGTCTGTTTCGAGCCAAAAAGAGAGCAAGCAGAACCACAAACGTTGAGGATGTCCAACTAGCCATTCAGTTTGAAGTTTCTGGGCCTTTAATATGCTTCCATTTTTTGTGCAAGTTTGAAGTTAATCCAGATCGAATTTTAGGCTCCTGATATGGTTAACTTGCGATTATGTCAATTCTTGAAAATGAGGGGCTCCATTAATTACGTTAGTAACCAATATTTGCAACTGACAGCAAGGAAAGACCGCTCGAGATCAGGATAGAGAGGACCCTTGCATACTTTAGCAGTTTGGCACTAACCGTAGATTCAGTGCAAAGTGTAATTTTACCGGTTTCATGCGCGTTAAAAAAGATATGAGGCATCTTTTTGTTGCACTTTCGTTTATATTACTTGTATCTTTTTGTAAGTCTCAGACGGTAAGTAGCATCACGCTCTCTCAGGACGCAATATCAGGCACGGGAGTCATCCAGTGCAGTGTTGTGGTTCCATACCATGCAAATTCGGCTACGTTAAAGATGACCAGTTCAAGCTCACTCGTTACAATTTCGCCACATAGTGTTCAGTTGCCACCAGGAAGTCAGAACCTGGGCTTTACACTTACCGTTTCAGTCACAAGTACTCCGCAAGCGGTTTATATTATTGCAGCTTCAGATTCTAATCCTCAGGGCACTCATTTATTTTGCTATAGTTCTATTTGGGTGCTTTTTTGGTGGCGGATACTCGCCGTTTAATCCGTAATTCGATTGCATTGTCGCTAATATTATGCTTTACACTTGGGTGTAAAGAATCTAACAGTAGAGACGGAATGCTCGCTAATTTGAGGACCTGCCTCCCTTCTACTTTATTTCTTGGCGACATTTGGTACAAAAGCAAAATTTATTGCTTCACCAGCAAAGACTATCTTATACCAAACTATACTGCATGGGCGAGGATACCAGAATCATTTAAAAGTCCTCTCAGAGGAAATGACGGCTCCTTTATGCACAAGTACGCAATCATCGAAATTTACGGATCAAATGGCGGCGGTGCTGGAATGTTCAACGCCCTTTCTGGATTTGGAAATACCTTCGGAAATGACTATTTGGACTTCCTCATGCATCTTTTGAGGTCTGTTCCCTCAGCTTCGATGACCTATGCGAAATATACCTGGATTACAAAAGATGGGTTTATGCCGCTTTGGCTTAATTGGCATTTTAATCTTAATTTAGATAAGCATCTTGATTATTTGACGGACCCTGAACATGGCGATGAGCAAGCTGTTAAATATGTACTTCCATGTGTAAAACGAGACGCATTGAGGAATTGAGAGGCTGGATATTCGCCGTTTAATCTGTAATTCGATTGCTTTATCGCTCGTGATCTGCTTTACCATTGGGCGCAAAGCTTTTACGGCAAAGGATGCGATGGACGAACACTTGCGCTTCTGCAATCCCGCGAATCTCGATATGGGTTATATATGGTCTCACGGAAAGATTTGCTGCATTTCAAATAAGGACACCTAATTGCTACCTATAGGGCTTTCGAAAATGTGCCGATTCGGCTAAGGGCTTGGACGGACTCCATCCGAGCAAATATGTTGTAATCGAAATCTGTGGCTCGCGCGGATGCGAGGCAACATGGATATCCTGTTCGCTTTCTGACGTTTCTAATACTCTTGGCAGTAACTACGGGTCTTGTAATCCATTTGCTGCATTACGCGCCATCGGCTCCGATGGCCTATAAAAAGTACAATTGGATCGAGAAAGATGGGTTCATTCCGTTATGGCTCAATTGGCATTTTAAGCTTCATTTAGGTAAGCAATTTGCTTATCTGACGGACCCTGAACATGACGATGAGCAAGCTGTTAAATATGTACTTCCATGTGTAAAACGAGACGCATTGAGGAATTGAGAGGCTGGATATTCGCCGTTTAATCCGTAATTGAGAATGGTTACATTTGGGTTGACCCATGGTAAAAGGTAGACAGACAGCAATTATCTAAACGAATTTCAAAAAGATGTAATCACACTTTAGGAAAATTTTCATCCAAATCTCCTCCAAAAAATTTAAGAAAAAAATCCTCAAGCATATAGCTCGATAGCCTAGGGAAATAAATATGATCGTCCGGACTGCCACTAGCTTAGACAAGCTCTTTGATTTAGTTGTCCCGGGACCTTGGTGACCATTTTGGTAAGGTTTTAGAAAGCGGCCTATCTTGGCGGTATCCCAGCTCGTATTCAGCTTGAATTAAGGTGTGAATCTCGCGGGTTCCTTCATAAATCATGGCTCCGCGGGAATTGCGGAAATATCTTTCAACTGGAAACTCATCAATATATCCATAGGCACCATGAATCTCAACTGCGTCGCTTGCCGATTGAAATGCGAAATTACAGTTTTGCCACTTGGCTAATGAGACTTCGCGGGTGTGCCTCATTCCCTGGTTTTTCATCCATCCAACTTGGTAATAAAGAAGCCTGCCGATATCGCGTCCCGCTGCCATGTTAGCGATCATTTGCTGCACCAATTGTTTCTTCCCGATTTCCTCGCCGTCAACTTTGCGGGTGCGGCAATAGGAGTCGCAGGCATCGAGACAGGCGGTTATGATTCCGACGGCCCCAGAAGCCACGGTGTATCGGCCATGGTCGAGCGCGCTCATCGCAACCTTGAAACCATCCCCATCTTCGCCTAAGCGACAAGATTTATCGACTCGCATGTCCTCAAAAAAAATCTGGCCCGTGTCCCCGGCCCGTACCCCTAGTTTGCCTTTGAGGGGTTTGCTGTGAAACCCTGGTGTGTTTCTGTCCACAACGAATGCAACAAATGGTGATTTCAGGTCGGAATTTTCAAGACGGGTGATGATCAGAAACTGAGTTGCATAATCGGCAAGTGAAATCCATGTTTTTTCGCCATTTATGATGTAGCTATCGCCATCTTTTTTGGCTCGACTATTGAGGTGAGCTGCATCCGAACCGGCATTTGGCTCGGTGAGACCAAATGCGCCAATAGCTTCACCAGAAGCTAGCTTTGGCAACCATTTTTTCTTTTGCTCATCCGATGCCCATTGCATGAGGGTGAGGGAATGGAGCCCGCTGTGAACGCTCATTACAACTCGCGCGCTGGAATCGGCACGTTCAAGCTCCTCGCACACAAGCCCTAGTGAAATGTAATCCGTCCCAGATCCGCCATATTCTTCAGGAATGCTTACGGCAAGGATCCCCGCTTCCGCCATCTTGTCGAGCATTTTCCGATCCGACTTCGCCTCTCGATCTCGCTCGCGAATATCGGGCAAAATCTCTTGCTGGCCAAATTTGAATGCCATTTCGCGAATAAGTTCGTGTTCGGCGGTAAGTGAAAAATCCATACTGAAGTAGTCTACCGTTCAGAGATTTATGTTAAATTTGACCGCTTATAGCTATGGATTCTGAGAAATTTAAGGTTCACTGCAACTCTATTGGGTTAAATCTTAGTGACGACCAAACTACTCATTTTGCGAATTTTGAAGAAGCTTTGTACTTAGCAAATGAGCGTACAAATCTCACACGGGTGTCGCGCGAGGATTGTTTAACGCGCCATTTTATGGATTCTCTATTGCTGGCTGAATTTATTCCATTGAGATCCAAGGTTTTAGATATCGGAACCGGACCCGGTTTTCCAGCTTGGCCCTTAGCTTGTGCTAGACCCGATATTGAGGTCACTGCGCTTGATTCAAATGGGAAGATGGTCAATTTTTTGAAAACTCAGCCTTTGAAGAATCTGCATCCTGTGCTTGGGAGAGCGGAGTTACCAGTTGAAAGAGAATCGTTTGACTTTGTGACGGGCAGAGCGGTTGCCACCTTGGAAATTCAACTTGAAATGTCGGCGGCGTACTGCGAGATCGAAGGAGTAGTTGTTCCCATGAGAACTCCTAGGGATACGATTGAGGGCAAAAAATCGGAGAAGTTGGGACTTGACCTGGTTGAAGTGGCAACCAGGAATTTGCCAGGAACAGATATTTTAAGGACGTTTCCGATTTATCGTAAAATGCGAAGGACACCAAGTCAGTTTCCCAGATCGTGGGCAGAGATCAAGAACTCAAAGTAGAGCCACTAATTTTATCGCTTAAGCAGTGAAAGAATGCCATGTGCCTGGGGGTCATTTGGATCCAATTGACTCGCTTTAGTTGCATCATTTATGGCCAGACTGATTTGTTTTAATTGCAGTTCTGCGGACGCTCTTTGGGAGTAATACCGTGCAACATTTTTATTCAGCTTAATTGCTTCAGTGGATTGCTTAGCTGATTCGGAGTAGTTATGTTCATCAAAGTAACATTTAGATGTGATCCAATGGGCATCTGATCTTGCTTGAATGACGTCAGGATTCTTAGAAGTTTGGGTTCCGGTAATAAAATCTTTCAAAGTTGAAATCGCTTGATCAGGAAACCCAAGAGCTTGATAAGCCATCCCGATAGTCAGGTTTGGAATTGCAGATGCGGGCTTATACTCTAACATGCCTTTGTAAAGGCGAATTGCGTGGGTTAAATCTACTTTATCTCCAACCGTCAGCGATTCGTGGTTTCCGAATTTAGCTAAGCCATCTCTTGCCAATTGCAAGGCTTCACGATTTGCTTCCAGGTAGCCAGCATCGTTCGATATTAAAACAGCGCGAAAAGGTGACTGATTAGAAGTTTTGGACCCTACATACAGATAAATCGCAACAACGACAACAACAACAACGCTTAACACAACCAGTAAGGGGTTGCGAAGGTTCTTTCTAATTGGCAACAAAGTTCACCAATTTGCCGGGAACGACTATTTCCTTTTTGACAATTAGTCCGCTCAAATGTTTCTGTACTTTCAAACTCGAAATACCGACCGCAAGAATTTCCTCTTTGGATGCGTCTGCGTCCACTTCGGCTGTGTCCCTTAGCTTGCCATTTACTTGAAATGATATTGTGATTTTGTCGTCTTTGGCAAGCTCTGGAATAGAGACGGGCCACTCCGCATGATAAGTAAATCCAGTTTTGCCAATTGATTGCCAAAGTTCGTCAGCTGAATGAGGAGCGGCGGGGGCCAGTAATAGGATTAATGTTTCAGTTAGTTCGCTAAACACTATCATTGCTTCATTGGACATTAGACCGGTTGAAATGCTGCGGAACTCGGCAGTGGTAAAATTCATTAACTCCATCAATGAACTGATGTAAGTGTTAAACGAAAAGTGTTCAATATTTTCGGTGCATCTCAATATAGTCTTATGCACTATTCGTCTAATAGCTTTCAAGTTACTGGTTAAAGCTAACTCTTCAATATTGTCCTTCCAGCTTGGCTGATAAATAGGCTTGAGTTCAGAGATGAACTTAAATACTCTACTTAAGAAGCGTACGCTACCTTGGATACCATCATTAGACCACTTAACGTCTGCGTCAAATGGAGCGACAAATAGTTCGTATACTCTTAGCGCATCAGCCCCATATTTTTCGACCGCTTCTTCGGGGGTTACGACGTTTCTTTTGGATTTGCTCATCTTGGACCATCGCCATTCAAGATCGTCTGGTGGTAACTTACTTGCTTCTTCAAAGGAAACGAGGATTCCTTCTTCGCCTACTTCAAGTTTTTCATTTTCATTTGCTTTGCGATAGGGGGTTAGTGCTAAAACTTGTCCCTGGTTGTGCAAAGTGCGGAAAGGTTCCTTAACCGAAACCAATCCGGCATCGTATAATACTTTTGTCCAAAACCGGGCGTATAGTAGATGCATTACTGCATGCTCGGCACCGCCGACGCAGGCATCTACTGGCATCCACCGATTAATCGCATCTAAGGAAAACGCGGCATGGTCGTTATGTGGATCGCAAAAGCGCAAGAAGTACCAAGACGAACATGCAAAACCTCCCATCGTGTCGGTCTCGCGTTTTCCGAGTTTTCCGTCTCGATCGGTTACGTTTACGAATTCGGGAATCCTAGATAAGGGTGATGAACCATCTTCGCTGGGTTGATAGCTTTCTGCTTCTGGCAATAAAACCGGTAATTCGGATTTAGGAACGACTTGAATTTCACCGCTTGACGCGTGGATTACGGGGATCGGGCAACCCCAATATCTTTGCCGCGAAATAAGCCAGTCCCTTAGTTTGTATTGAACTTTTTTTTCGCCGATGCCGAGGGCTTCGATCCACGCGCTCAATTTCGCTTGGACCTCGGCTACGCACAAATTGGAATATTCTCCGGAATTGATCACCACCCCGTCTTTTGAAACAAAAGGCAAAACTGGTTCGGTGCCGTCCATGGGAGCTATGACTTGCAAAATCTCGAGCCGATATCGAGCGGCAAATTCGAAGTCTCTTTCGTCGTGGCCGGGAACTGCCATGATCGCACCGGTTCCATACGTCGCCAACACATAATCTCCGATCCAGATCGGGATTGACTTTCCATTAGCCGGATTAATCGCCTCGCAGCCTGTAAAGCAACCGGTCTTTTCGCGGTCTTCAGTTACCCGTTCAATGTCGGAAAGAAATGCAGCTTGGGCTCGATATTCACGGATTTGGTCTGCAAATTCACTGGACGTAATCTTAATTAACTTATCGACTAACGGGTGCTCCGGGGATAGTACGCAAAACGTCATTCCAAAAATAGTGTCTATCCGAGTTGTAAAAACTTCAAATTCAAGTGGTTTTGTTTTGATTTCAAAATCGCCGTCTTGAATATCCCGTGCTGCTGGTTGGCGAACCTTTAATTTGAACTGAACTCCTTCGCTGCGACCAATCCAATTACGCTGCTGGAGCTTGATCCCTTCTGGCCAATCAATCGTGTCTAAATCATCGATGAGTTGCTGAGCGTAATCGGTAATCTTGAAATACCATTGAGGCAGATCGCGCTTTTCAACCAGTGCTCCTGATCTTTCAGCTCGACCACCAATTACTTCCTCATCGGCAAGCACGGTTCGATCAACCGGGTCCCAGTTCACTGCGCCCATTTTTTGATAGGCAAGTCCGCGCTCGTAAAGCAATTCAAAAATCCATTGAGTCCACTTGTAGTAGCTTGGGTCGGAGCTAAAGAATGATCGAGACCAATCGTATCCGATTCCGACTAAATCGAATTGACGCTTGTAATTTGCTCCGTATTTTTCAACCATTGGTCCGGGTGCGCTTTTGGTTCTAATTGCTTCGTTTTCGGCGGGCAATCCGAACGCATCAAAGCCCATTGGATGTAAGACATTGAAGCCCTGCATGAATTTCATTCGGCAGAGCACATCAGTCGGTAAATAATTGCGGCAATGACCTACGCTCAATCCCGCACCGCTAGGATAAGGGAAAAAATCAAGAGCATAAAATTTTGGGCGTCCAGGTTCCTCGCGAGTTTTGAATAAATCGGCTTCTTTCCATTTTTGTCGCCACGTTGCTTCAAATAATGCGGGCTCGTAACGGTCTAACATTAAGTATTAAAGGTTACCGATAGCTCTTTGACTTCCGCTATTTTGAACCTGACCAGTACTATTTTTATGAAGTTTCAAGTTGAATCTGAGGAGAGATTGGACCTTTTTTTGGTAGCTCGTCTCCCAGAAACAAGCCGAAGCAAGCTTGCGCGCCATATCGAAAATGGCTTAGTTTTCGTGGAAGGAAAAACCGCAAAACCAGGGTTGAAATTAAAAGTAGGCTGGGAAGTCGAAGTCCTGGATATTCCCGAATCCGCTCCCCATGATCTTGTTCCGGCTGATATTCCCTTGGATGTACGTTACGAGGACGATTCGTTGCTTGTGGTGAACAAGCCCAGGGACCTCGCAAGTCATCCAGCCAGCACCTTGAAAGTTCCGAGTTTGGTGAATGCCCTGCTCTATCGAGGTAATTCATTGTCTACTGGTTCCAAGATCTACCGGCCGGGGATTGTCCACAGACTCGATAAGGGCACAACTGGGCTGATTATGATCGCCAAGAACGACGCCGTTCATGCCAATTTGAGCCAACAAATCCAATTTAAGAACGCGGAGCGGAAGTATCTGGCAGTTGTCATCGGTAAGTTGGATCAAGATTCGGCAAAAATCGAAGGCAGAATTGGGCGAGATCCTAAAAATAGACTTAAAATGGCGATTACGGAAACAGGCAAGCCGGCGGCGACCCATCTAAACTTAGTGCAATTGGTGGAATTGCCAAAGATCGGTGCGGTTTCGTTGGTGGAACTGAGATTGGAAACGGGCAGAACTCATCAAATACGGGTTCATTTATCTGCGATTAACCATGCGGTCTTAGGCGATCAGCTTTACGCTTCAAGAGAATTACACGGTTATCCCTTGCAATTGCATGCTTATTTTTTGGCTTTTGACCATCCGGTGTCGGGCGAGCGGATGGAAATTCGATGCGAGCCTCCATATGATTTCTTAATTCCTGAGCCAATTTAATTTATCTGATCACAAACCTTATCATTAAGAGGTGCTTTTTGGGTTCAAATTGCGTCTTTCAAACTGCGGACACCGACTGGCGGTTTAGCTGGAAATGAAATTGACCCTATGCGACTAAACAGAGTTAAGATTTTTGGATTTAAGACCTTTGCCGATCGGGTTGAGTTTGATCTTGAAGGGGGTTTGGTCGCGGTCGTTGGATCAAATGGATGCGGCAAATCGAACCTAGTCGATGCAATTTTATGGGGTTTAGGCGAAGGAAACGCTAGGCAACTCCGCGCAAATCTAGCTCAAGACGTGATCTTCAATGGATCGCCAACCCGCAAGCCGCTGGGATTCGCTGAAGTGGTCCTCACTTTTGAAAATGAGGAGGGAATTCTTCCTATTTCGGCAACCGAGGTGACCATTTCCAGGCGAGTTACTCGGGGCGGCGATTCCGAATATCGCATTAATCGCAACGTTTGCAGGCAGCGGGATATCTACGAATTGCTTGCCGATAGCGGTCTCGGGAAATGCGGCTATTCAATTGTTGGTCAAAGAGAAATTGATGCGGCTTTGAGTGCTTCTCCCGATGAATGTCGCGCGTGGATAGACGAAGTAGCTGGCGTTCAAAGATACCGGCAGAGACGGATTGAAGCTCAAAGACGCCTGACGTTGGCCCATGATCACCTTCAGCGCACCCTCGACATATTAGGAGAACTGGAAGCTCAGCGCGAACCGCTTAGGGCTGAAGCCGAGGTTGCGAGCAGGTATAAGTCGATTCTTGATAGCTTTCAAAGGCTTGAAAAATGCATATTGTCCCGCGAAGTCTTAACTTCAAACGAGGAATCAGCCAATCTCGAATTGAAAATCAAGGAAATTCATCAAGCCACGGAAATTAACTCAGGTAAATCCCAGAGCTTAAAGCTTGAGAGTTCAATAATTGGTGAAGCAATTGCTCGGATTGAAAGTGAATTGGCGGAAATGGGTGCCTTTCAGCAGCAATCTTACTTAAATGCGGAGCGTCTAGAAACCGAGCGAAAGCTTTCAATTCAAAAACTCGAATGGTTGGATGCAAACGAGCTTGACCTTAAGGCCAACGCAATCGTGCTTCAGCAAAGAATTTGCGAAGCTGAAAATGATTTAAATTCGGCCAAGCTGGAAGCAAACGGTGAGCAAGCCTCACTCATTGAGTTGAGCAGTAGAGAAGTAGGAAATGGCTCGAAAAGGCTTCTTGTCACGGACCGTTTGAAAGAAATCCAGCGACAACTAGCGATTGCGCGATCACTGGAAGCGGAGCGGATCAAGGTTGAAACGGAAAATCGATATCGGCTAACGAGACGCAAGGAAATTGTACGCGAATTAGCTGGAATATCAGAAGGAGAATCAGATTTAGCAGCTGGCATTGCAACCGCGACCTCGGCTTGGAACGAGGCAACCGCAAGTCTCGCGGCGGTCACCGCTCAATTTGGTGAGTTTGAAAGCGATCTGCGAAGGAGTGCCGAAGCCAATTACACGGAAAGCGAAATTCATCGCAAACTTTCAATTGAAAAGGCTTCGACAGAGGCAAGGGCTCAGGGAATTGCTTCGTCATTGGAGGCAAACGATGGACTTCCAGCCGGTCCGAGCGCAATTATGGATGCGGTCAAAAATGGCCAGCTTAAAGGAAACTATGCCGCGCTCGGAACCGCAATAGAGGTTGATCCAAATTTCGCGTCAGCAATCGAAAATGCTTTGGGATCAGCAATCGGCGATTTAATTGTTGAATCGGAGGAAGACGCTAAACAAGGAATTGAGTTCTTAAAATCAGAACGACTTGGCCGGGCTACGTTTCAAGTCTTAAGCTTAATTTCTTCCCACATTTCACCGCCAGACGAAAATTTTCTTGCAAATTCAAAGGGATTTGTTGCTCGGGCATCAGACCTGATCAAATGCAATCCGACGGTACGGCCGGTAGTCAATATTCTTCTAGAACGAACGCTTATTGTTGAAACTCTTGACGACGCGTTGGGCATAAGGCGGCAATCTCATCCTTCAATTAGTACCCTCGTTACTTTAAACGGCGAAATCGTAGATTCTCGTGGCTATATATCGGGGGGAATTGGATCAATGCAGTCGACTGGGTTGGTGCAACGCAGTTCGGAACTTTCAGAACTAAACCAAAAAATCAGAGAATTTGAGGAGCAAGAAACGGCCTTGAAAGTTTCCGAAGCGCAGCGGTTCGCAAACCGCCAATCCATCCAACAACGTTTAGAAATCCAGCGCAAATCAGTACTTGAGATTAGCGAGGAAGAGCAAGATAGGCAGAAATTCTTGCAGGCTCTGGTTTCTGAAAAAGCAGACACCCAGAAATCGCAGCAGCGGTTACAAAGAGAAATCGAAACATTGCAGATTGAGGAACTGGACCGAGATGCGAGACCAGAAATCGAGAGTCTCGAAGCCACTTTGCAAGCATTACTCGAGGAACTGGCAAGTATCGTAGCCGATTCAACTTCATTGGAAGCACGAACCCAAGAAGTAAATGACCGATTTGAACGCTCTCGAAGCCGTTTGGAAGCGTGCAAATTGCGGCTTGATGAACAAAAAAAGACAGATGGAAATCGTGAGGGAAGGCTCCAGGAAATTGATAGTGATCGGTCTCGAATCAAATCAAAACTTGAAGAAATTGCAGCCGGTATTGGTCTTGCGAGGCAATCATTAGTTGAATCCGAAGAAAAATTCCAAGTAAATTTGAACATGAAGTCAGAGCTAATTCAGCAGAACTCTACGGTGAGCGAACAAATGCGACTTGTCTATGAAAATTCTTTAGAATACGGGGAGCGCGCTCATAAATTGGAATTAGAACGTGCCCGAGCTCAATCAAAATACTCATTAGCCAAAGAACGGCTAATTGAGGAATACGAATTGGTGCTCGACGAACAAGTGACTGAGTTGGCAACGGAGGAAATTCCAGCAGATGCGGAGTCGGTGATGGCAAAGTTACGGCGAGAAATTAAAGCCATGGGCGAGGTCAATCTTGGCGCAATTGCAGCTTATGAAAGGCTAAATGAGCGGTATGTGATGCTCGAAGCCCAGCAGCAAGATGTAACCCAAGGCATCTCTGAAGTTGAAGCTTCAATTGACGATCTAGATCATCAAACCAAAGATAGGTTCTTAGATGCGCTTGTGAATGTTCAAGAGAACTTCACGACGATCTTCAAGCGATTATTTGGCGGCGGGGAAGGGAAAATTACATTAACTTCGCCAAATGATGCTCTTAACAGTGGAGTTGAAATTGATGTTGTTCTGCCCGGAAAAAAGAGGCAAGCTTTGTCGCTTTTGAGCGGCGGCGAAAGATCGCTTTGTGCGATTGCATTTTTGTTTTCTCTTTTGAAGGTTAAAAGCAGTCCGCTTGTAGTTCTGGACGAAGTGGACGCACCGCTGGATGGGAGCAATGTTGAGATATTTATCCGATTGTTAAATGATTTTGCCGACACCATTCAATTCATCGTGATTACCCATAACCCGGCAACAATTTCAGCGGCACCCGTCTGGCTGGGGGTCACGATGCGCGAGCCAGGTTGCTCAACTTTAGTTCCTTATTCGGCTCAGGATCGTCCCGCAAATCGCCCAGAATCGGCACTTATTTTGGCGTAGGTTCGTCCGAAGGTTAATGCCGGTTTCTCAAGAAACACCGTCAGCCCAACTCGGTCGCCTTCCGCACATAAAATCCACCTACGAAGGCGGGAATTTACGTCGTTCCAGTGAAACTATAGTTGGGTGTCCCAGGCGTCCTGCAGTTGATCAAAACTATCGGAGCGGGCGTGCATATCGGCGTAAAGACAGTTGTATCGATAACCTTTGATCAAATCGGCGTAGGTGTCAAAGTCATCACCTTTTCTAACGGTTCTTGTACTCCCGTGCCAACTCCCAGCACCGTCCATGAGGACGTTTATTGACGAAGGATATTGGATGGAAGTGCTTGATGAGTGCTTGAAGGTGATTTCAGTGCGATACAAATAGCTGCTTCCGTAAATCTGATAAAGGCTGGGCGATGTTACAAAGAGGTCCGGGAAATGATTGTCCAGGATTCCAGTGCCAGTATCAGATGGGCAATGAAATACTTCTTTGCTTTTTATATAAGGTTGAAGCGCGTCTTGCATAAGGGGCATGTTCGGAATAAGTGCCTGAAATGCAGGAAAAGCTGCCCAAATGTCAGGATCGTATTTGTCGCTGGCATCAACCGCGTTCGGAAAAAGGTCATCGGAATCGGCCATATACAGGGTCATGGCATCTCCAATTTGCTTTAGATTTGAAATGCATACGGTTTGCTTTGCGGCGGCTTTTGCCCTTGCGAAAACGGGAAATAGAATTGCAGCAAGGATCGCAATTATTGCAATAACCACCAGCAATTCGATGAGAGTGAACCCTCGCTTCATAACTTATAATATACGGCATTTTTTGCAAATCTGGAAGATATTGAGAAATATTAACAAAAGGAAAATTTAATGGGTTTGAAAGCAGAGCGCAGCCGTAGATAATAAGAGCTTTTGCTGCTTAAGGTAGGTGATTCATTGACCGGAGAATTAAAATATAGTGTCGACTTAGAACTGAGACTTCAGGCTCGCCGAAAGATCATTGCGATTTTGGAAGCGGATCAAAAAAGGGAATCGGTTGTTGCTGAAATCGCGGGAGATATTTTAGTTGAAAACCTCCTCAATCAACTTGAGCTTTTTAGGGACCAACTTCTAAGTCGCATGAATACGGGTGACGTCGATGAACTCAATGCGATGAGTTCGGGAAAAATAACTCTTTTTACAAACTCAATTGACTTACTCCGCAAGATCAAAATTGAAAAATCAAGATTGGGACAGGAAAGGCATGAGTTAGAAGCAGAATTGCAGGTAATAGCACCGAGCTTTATTAAAAAGGCGTGGCCGGTTTCTGATAATAAACACGCGGTTGAAAGATTGAAATCGAAAATAAAGATGCTTCGACGAACTCAAGCAGCCGATGAAGTCACTTATCAAAAGCAATATCAAACTTCGGTCAGGCTAGCTAAAGAGGCACTTGAGCAATTTATTTCTGGACTCCAAACGTTAGATGAAGATTCGATTTTATATGCGCCGTCGGTTCAGAGCCGAAACGATTCGCAAGAAGCGATCAGCCACGTTTGGGCAAACCATATTGATTTGGAATCGATTGGTTTAACCGACGTGGTTGTTTATACCGACATTCTGCGAAAGACATCAGGGGTAACCGATGAAAATTGAATCTCAAGTTCAAAGTACTGAGGATAACAAAAAGCTTAATCATCGGTTAAAGAAGTCGAAAAAGACCTTGGAAAGTCCCAAGGTGACGATCGAACGCGAAATTCTTGACAGGGCGATTTTGCAAATCGTTTATGATCAGAAAAAGACAATTTCGAAGGTTCCAAGAAGCACCGAGCAGAACTTATCAACACCATGCGGTTTGTTTGGAGCCCTGATTTTGGGAGCGATCGGCATGACCGTGATCGGCCCGACTTTAGCGGTTGCGGGAATTTTTGGCACGGTTTCCGGTTCAATTCCTGCGGGTCTAATCGGGGCGATAATAGGTGCATTGGCAGGACATCTTGCTGGTGGAAAAATGGAAGGAACTCTGTCATCCAACGCAAAAGAATTAGTTTCAATGTTCAAATCCAGGGTCCTGGCGGAGAATTCTTCCGAGGCTATTGAACAACCGTCTTTGCAGATAATTGAAAAGGACATTGCGGTTGTTGAGACGGTGCGAGTGGATACGGAAGTGGTTGAGCAATCTGAGCCCTAAAGACGCGCCATTAAGCAATTTCATGCCCTTTTAAGGCATAATTATTGTTTGCAACCAAGACACGTTACATAAGTTTGGTAATGCACTAAAGGATTCTATTGGCGAAAATTGCGGAATTAAAACCTGAAGATATTGTGGCACGAGGTCATGCGGATCGGTTACTACTTGAGCAACTCACCGAACTTGAAGAAGTAGTGAAAGTGAGCGAGTTGGCAGATCGGCTTACAGAATCAGGCTTGGGACTTGCGGCAGTAAAGTCGCTGCTGGCTTCCAACCCGGAGCGATTTGCTTACCACGAAAGACGCTGGATTCCAGCATCTCGATTAGCCGTAGTTGGCCGACCATTTGAGCAAAGCATTCGATCAATTTTGGAATCATATGGGGCTCCGATGTCATTCCATCACTTGCATTTAGAACTATCCCGGGCCAGTGAGCGGGACATGGAACTGAGCGAGTACGCCTTAAGAAGAACAATCGAATCCAGCATCGCATTTGTGGTCGATGCATTTGATCGCATAAGTTTAATCGCGTGGGGATTTTTCGCAGTTGATGAGCTTCGAGCTAGAGCCCTCGCATTAAACTCAGTAACTGAAGCCGAGCTAGCTGAAGCGATAGTAGCTCTGAAAGGTATTAATTTTCGAGAGAAAAGTGCTATTTCCGATGCGCTGAAGAAGGCAACTCCGATTTCATTGAAAATGCTCGGAGCAGTTGCGTGGTCGCAATTAAATCCGGAAGATCCTAAAAAGCCACTTCTTTATGACGCAAAGGATTTTCAACGAAAGGTTCTGAGCGTCCCCGGATATATTTATGGCAGCGGAGGTCTCTTAGTGAACGAGGAAGCCGCTAAAAAATGGGTAAGTTCAGCTATAAAACTTGCCGAGAAATTAGCTCCTACCATCGACATCGATGATGCACTCCCGATTGAAATTAAGCCTGATGACATCAGCAAATTAGTCGCAAAAATTGAAAAAGCGGACGGTAGCTATACCGCCACTAAATTGCTTGAAGAATTTTATGAAATAACTCCTAGCAACAAGACGTTTCCAGATGATCTCGGCAATATTGAAAAGGCTCTTCATGCGCAGCCCTCAATTGTTTGGGTAGGGGGAGACAGATTCCAAAAGAAGGGGCAAGTGCCGGAATACATTCTTTCATTGCCAGAGATTTTCCAATATCCAGTTTCAGGAGTGCGCGATCAGGAAGGCGAGCTTGTGGATGTTGAACTTACCGATGAGGGTCTGAGTCAAACTTTGAGAAAATTATTGAGCCATCCGCTTGCGATTGACGTGCTCGATGAGGAAAGGACTGCTCCTCCAAAAGTTTTGCCAGAGACAATGCGTTTGGTATTAAAAGCAATCCACCGCGAAGTAGGAACTTTCCCGATTTGTCAGTTACCAGAAGGATGGATTCCAACCGAGCCCAAGATTCAAGAACTGATTGTTATCAATCCAGAGGGCAAGCAATTGCAAATTTGGGTTAATCAAGAGGATCGGATGACTTACAACTGGATCGATTGGTGGCTGGATCAATCGATTGAGAATGGCGCCGTCTTTACTTTAACTAAAACTACGAAGCCCAATGTCCTTGAATTTGCATGGCACGAGCAGCCTGATCCAGTCGTTTATATTTCAACCGCTCGAATGGAGGAGCTGAGAACAATTGGCGAAAATGCTGAAGGCAAAAGTACGCTGGACATCTTAATTGAAGTGATGGCGCATTGGACGAAAGGCGCCGATTATCTCACTGTTCTCGCGGAAGTTAACATTGCGCGTCGAACCACTAGGCGGTTGATCGCGTCGTTACTTTCCAGCTACCAGTGCTTTTACCAACGCTCGGGATCGCCAGTCTGGCATTACGATCCAAAGAAAATTGAGCTTGGATTCGATAAAACTAAACGCAAGTTCGTGAAAAAGTAAGCATTTCGGGTACAACTTAAATTCAAATTTCAAATGGCAAATATAAAATCAAGCAAAAAAGATTTACGCAGAACGCTGAAACGCAGAACTCACAACACATCAATTAAGACCGCCTTAAAAACCTACGTTAAACGAGTGAAGAGTTCGGCAAATGAGACGGACGCCAAATCGGCACTTGTACATGCAGTTAGCGCGATTGATAAGGCAGCTCAAAGTGGGATCATCCACAAGAATCAGGCTGCGCGCAGAAAAAGTCGCGTTGCAAAAGCAGCCAACAAGTTAGCCGCCAGCACCTCCTAATAAAGTTGCCGATTAACTAGATTCAAAAATCTAGCCCTTTCAGCTTTCCTAAAACCTCAGATTCCTGACTTACTTTGCAGGAGTGCTGGGAGTAATTGATTCGACTTTCAAATCCAAAATCATTTTCGCATTTGCAGGGACTTTAGCACTTGCGGGCGGATTAAATAACGCTGCCGGAAAAGTGACAATTCGATGTTCACCTAATTTTGAACCCACGACTCCGAGCACCAGTGGGCCTGGGAAAACTCCGCCGGTAATTGGCGAATCTTTTGCACCGCCTTGAGTCGAGCTGTCGAAAAAGACTTCGCCGGTTGAGAGCTTGATTACGACGTCAAATTTTGCGGTATCCCCAATTTTCAGACTTTTGCCCGTGCCAGGCGTAATTGTCTTGATGCTTACTAGTGGTAAGACATTTACTATTTTATGAAGCTGAACATTAAAAATTAAAGTTGAATTGGGTGGAATTTCACCTGATCCGTTCACACCATAAGCTAAATTTGGCGGTATCGTGAGATTACGAACTCCGCCGACCTTCATGCCTAAAAGTCCTTGGTCCCATCCTTTGATCACAGTTTGGGTGCCTGCAATAAAGACCAATGGAGTCTTTCCCGCGGATGAATCAAAAACTTTGCCATCTGTAAATTTCCCGGTGTAATCAACCGTAATTTCATCGCCGTATTTAATAGGCGCGCCTGTCCCAACCTTTGTGTCAACGATTTTAACATCGGGGGTAGCTTTTACTGATGGTGCTTTTTGAGTGCTTTGTAGGCAAATAACTAATGGGAAAATTCCGATCATCTCATCTTAGACTACCTTTTAAGGGTATTTTGTCCAATCTAGGCGGAAAATTTTCTCTGATCGTTGACTAGGTCTGTAGCAAGTTTCCAGACTTCTGGTTCAATTTGATTTTCGGGCAAAATTTTGCTTACGTGAACGATCGCGCTTGTAAGACCAGCTTCGATCGCAAAATGCAGGAAGGTTGAGTTTATTACTTGGCGAATTGCGGGTCGAAGACCAAAGCTGATGTTCGATATACCAAGGATTGTATTCACATTATGATGGTTCGCTTTTATCATTCTAATTGCTTCCAAAGTTTCAAGCCCAGCAAGGCGAAATTCTTCGTCTCCAGATCCCAACGTGAAAGTGAGGGCGTCGATGAAAATGTCATGATTTGGCAATCCATATTCATGGGCGAGTGAAATTAATCTATCGGCAATATCAGATTTAGATTTGGCAGCCTTCGCCATGCCGTGTTCATCAATGGTTAGTGCAACCACTCCGGCTCCATATCTTTGGCAAAGGTCAAGAACTTTATGAGCGCGGGTGCCACCATCTTCAAAGTTAATCGAGTTTACAATCGGCTTGCCCGCGATTTTTTTCAGTGCTGCTTCGATAACTGGGACTTCGGTGGAATCAATGACAAGAGGAATGGTAATCGACTTGTTGTAATAGGTGAGGAGGGTTGTCATATCTCGCACTTCGTCTCTTCCAACATAGGCGGTACACACGTCTAATAAGTGCGAGCCTTCATTCTCCTGCTCGCGGGCAAGTTCAGTCAATCCCTCCCAATTTTCTCTTGAAAGCATGTCTCTGAACGCTTTTGAACCATTTGCATTTGTTTTCTCGCCCACCAAAAGGAGAGAGTTATCCTGAATGTAAGACTGAAATTGAAATAGCGAAGAGCATCCGATCAGCGAAATCGCTTGGGCCCGTTCTTCACTTATTAAATTGAAATCAAAGCCGTTAAATATCTGCCGGTTCATAATCCAGTGTGCGTTAGCACTATGTGGTTTGCCGCCTACCGCGTCTACTATTGCTTTTACATGCTCTGGTGTTGTGCCGCAGCAGCCTCCCACCATAGCCGCTCCGTAGTCATTAACGAATTGAGACTGATGATGGGCTAGATCGCTAGGCGTTAATGAATAAACCGCTTTGCCATGCTCCATTAGGGGCAGACCAGCATTTGGCTGGATCGAGATCGGTCGAGACGAATGTTGACCAAGATATCGTACATAAGGAGCCATTTCAACAGGACCAGTGGCGCAGTTCATTCCAATTGCGGTTACGTGAGGAAATGCTTCCAACATGTTTATTGCGGCTCCGATTTCAGTTCCCAGTAGCATGGTGCCGGTTTGCTCGATGGTGACTTGAGCAATTAATGGGAGCTGGATGGCTCTTTCATCCATCGCTTGTTTTGCGGCAAAAACTGCCGCCTTCAGGAGAAGTAGATCCTGCATAGTTTCAAGAAGTAGGGCATCTACTTTGCCATCTATGAGAGCTCCAAAACTTAATGAATAGGTGCTCACAATTTCGTCCCAAGTAGTCTGGCTTAATGAGACTAGCTTCGTACCGGGGCCTAGGGCACCAACAACGAATCTTGGTTTGGCATTTGTGGAATAGGCGTCGGCTGCTTTGCGCGCAATCCCAGCAGCCGCAAAGGAAATTTCGTAAACAAGCTCTTCAATAGCGTATTCGCCAAGCACGATCGATGTACTTCCAAAAGTATTGGTTTCAATTAAATCAGCCCCTGCGGCGAGATAAGCTCTGTGAATCGATTCGACCACATCTGGACGAGTCAGGTTAAGAATTTCATTGCATCCATCAAGGGGCTTGTCGTTAAGGCTGCTCGCTAGCTTTTCAACTAATGCTGACCCAGTTCTGGGCATCGCAAAATCCTTGTTATCCAAATTGGCTAGCTGCAGCTGGGTGCCCATCGCCCCATCAAACACGAGCACAGATGTTTCGAGTGCATCGAGGAGCGGGGATTTCATAATTTAAGTTTATCTGGTTGGGTCAGATTTACAGTCAGGCTTAAAAATGGGAATTTTCTCCACGATTCCTCTTGATTTATCAAAACTGGCCATTTCTCGAGGCGGTTAGTAGGAAATTAGATCTTACAAAGTGACCGCTCTAGCTCCTGTTTTAGTAACAGTCTAGTCAGTTAAATGTAGATTAAATTCTACCATATTGGCGATTTATAGTATCTATTTATAACTTTCTTGAAAAAAAGTAAGGTAAGTGGTGGAAAGTGGTGAAAAGTGGGATTAAATCCCATATATACTGACCGCAAGGCAAAAAAAGCTGCACGGAATGCGGCGAAAATTGCGGGGGATTGCGGGCTGCTTTCCCGATTCTTGGGCGACTGATGCAGGACGCGGTTAGTCGCCCTACTATTTCGGCATTTATGGGGGCCATGGGGCGATGACTATTGCGGAAGGCACATCAACAAGTAAATCAAAGCTAACCGGCACGGACGAGGCGACTATAGATGAGAAAGGTCGCATCTTAATACCCAGAAAAAAGCGAGATCGACTTGGCGAATCGGTAGTGATTCGATTCACAGAATTTGAATGTATAGCCCTTTACCCGGCGCAAGTGTGGGATCAACTTGCAGATAAGATTATCGAATTAGATCGGACTAATTCCGGGGACGGTGAATACACCAGACTGATGCTCGGTAATGCGGAAGAAGATATCGTTTTTGATTCACAAGGAAGATTTGTCATTCCGCAGAAAATGCGCACCGATGCACGGTTAAAAAAGAACGTGATTTTGGTGGGCTGCGGCGATCGGTTAGAAGTGTGGGCTAAAGAGGAGTACGAGGAGTACTTAAACCATTCTAAGACATATCGATTAGAGCGCAGACAATTGTTTGCTTCGGCACTAGATGCAATAAAGGGAGCTTAGCAAATTGGCAATAAAATGGATACAGGAAGTGTCTCAACTTTTGGAATGTGCGCGCAATACGGATTGCCCGAGCAACTTGGAGCTTTCTATGACTGAAGCCCCTAACCACGATCCAGTGATGATCAATGAAGTGTTTTCGTCGATGTCACTTGCACCTGGGATGGTGTACTTGGACGGAACTGTTGGACTTGGCGGACACAGCATTAGAGCGGCGGAACTTATTTCTCCTGGTGGCACGCTGATTGGCATTGATCGCGACGAATCGATGCTGGAAATTGCCAAAAAGCGGCTGTCACAATACACGTCTATCAAAGTTTCGTTGCATCATTCGGAGTTTCGCAACATCCCGGATATCCTTGGAGCGGATGGACTTATGGCAGACGGAATATTGCTAGATTTAGGACTTAACTCTGCTCAATTAGACGACGTAGATCGGGGATTTTCGTTCCAGGCAGAAGGTCCATTAGATATGCGTATGGATCGTTCAATTGGCGAAACCGCATCTGATTTACTTAACCGTCTTTCGCTATTCGAGATTGAAACTATTTTATTCCAATTTGGCGATGAAAGGTGGTCGCGAGCTATTGCTTTAAAGATTGTGGAAAGACGGCAATCAAAACCCCTTAACACCACACAGGACTTGATAGATTGTGTACTCGGTGCTGTGCCGGCTAAAGCAAGAGAAGTAAGGATACATCCTGCTACGAGAACTTTTCAAGCAGTTCGTATTGCGGTGAACCGCGAATTTGGAGACCTAGGTAACTCCATAGTTCAAGCGGCAGAATGCTTAGCAAATCAAGGAGTTTTGGTCGTTCTTACTTATCATTCTGGCGAAGACAAAATTGTCAAGAATGCATTTAAGCAACTTGATAGCGATCGCTTTTCTGATGTTTATAAAAAGCCATTGGTGCCCAGTTCAAATGAAATTTTAATTAATCGGCGCGCAAGAAGTGCAAAGCTGCGCGCCATTCGTCGTGTGTCTGCGTCTTGTTTAACTAACTAATCCAACTTATGAGTGCCAATTTAATTTATTATCCTAACAACACTACTTCTGCTACTTTAGCCAACGATTTTACTGAATCCAATGCTGGTAGCTACGACGTTTCAAGCAGATCAGCCGCTAAACGTCGCGTGGGTGTCTTTGCCTGGGCGGACGGCCTGCTTATATCGGCAATCGTTTTCGCAGGAATTGCGTTTGTCTCCTATTTAATGTTCGGTCTCGTTGCGAATGTTTGCTCGGAATCAGCGAGGCAAAACTTCCTGCATGACTCGCAAAGAACGGAAGTTGCGAACCAATCCTTGGGAGATTTAAACCGCTCGATTGAAAAGCTTGGATCGACGAGTTCGATTGAAACCTGGGCGAGTGAGAACAATTTTTACCAAGTTTTGGCAGTTAAGTCTGATTCTCAGAATCAAGCGCACTCTTCTGGCTTAAATCCTTCGTCTCCTCTTTAGATGGAAAAGGCGCGCGTATCGATTTTTCTTGGAGGTTTGGGCCTCGCCTTTGCCGGAGTAGCAATATCACAGCTCTCGGTTCAGATTTTGGACGCGAAAGGAATTTTAAACAGGGCCGCTGCTTCAAGCCGGTTTCTGGTTCAACGCCGTACGGTTGCCCGAAGAGGAGATATTTTTACCTCGGATGGGAAGCCTTTGGCTGAAAATGTGGATGCTTCTCAAATGTGCGTAGACTTTTCGATGAGTCCGAAAACACGTGCGTTTTGCGCTGATTTAAGTGCGGCTAGCGGAATTCCAGAAGCAGAAATTGAGGCTCAGGAAAATTCAACTGGTTACACTTGCTGGGCGCAGCCATTGCCTTACGAACAGGTTCTAGCTATAAATAAAGTTAAGGAAGATTGGAAGGCAGGCGGCGTTTCAGTAGGTCCTTTACCAAAAAGACGGTACCCATTTGGCCCAAGCGCAGCCGGGTTGGTCGGTAAATTGCTCAATGGCAAGGCGATTGAAGGGCTCGAAAATCTGGAGGAACCTGCGTTAGCGGGGGTTGACGGAAGGGAGCGGGGCATGGTGGATCGCCAGGGAGCTTTTTTGCCTCAATGGTCCACTGAATCTGCGGTTGAGGCGGACGGAAAATCCGTAGTAACAACTATTGACAGCTACATGCAAACCGAAGCGTCAGATGCAATTGAGCAAGCGGTTGATTTAAATAATGCTGTTTACGGAAGCGCGATTGTTATTGATCCACAAACTGGCAATATATTGGCGATGGCAAATTGGCCCAGCTTTGACCCAGATCCGGAGCCGGATCACATGAAATTTCCAAGAACGTCTGACTTAGATTCGGCATATATGGCACGGCTGGAACCGGGTTCAATGCTAAAAATTCTAACCCTCGCTAAAGGCTTGGATTCTGGCAGAGTAACTACGAGTTTTACTTTTGATTGCCAAGGCACCCTAGATATTGTAGGTAATGCGAAAGTTCGGTGCGACGTGCATCATGGAACGAGAGCGCATGGATTGGTTGATGTGGCTCACGTAATAGGTGAAAGCTGCAACATAAGCGCTGCGACTTGGGCCATGAGAATTGGTCATGATCCGTTCATAGATTTTCTGAGATCGGCTAAGTTATTTTCCAAACCTGGGCTGGGACTAAAGGGAGAAGTCTCGGGTGCTTATGACGAAAATGATCCTTCTCCAAAATTACAAGTAGCGGACATGGGTTTTGGTCAATCGGTGGTTATGCCTCCTTTATCTTTGGCATGCGCTTTTGCGGGCATAGCTAATGGTGGCTATCGAGTAGCTCCTAGATTAGTAGATAAGGTAGGCGGAGTCGAACAACCTAAGGCGGCTGCAAACCGAATCATGTCAACTGATACCGCAAATAAAGTACTTGATTGCATGAGCAATGTTATCCAACAACCTTTTGGAACTGGATATGCGATAAGGATCCCTGGATATTGGTTAGCTGGAAAGACGGGAACGGCTCAAATTGCTAATGGCAACGGAGGATACGTGAGTAACTTTGTTGGATTTGTGCCAGGACACAATGCAACGGGGTCCAAGCCTAAAGTTGAAATTCTGGTGATGATTGATCACCCCAGAAATGGGCAATATTTTGGAGCGGCCGTTGCTGCTCCTGTTTTCCGAGAGCTGGCTTTGGCTGCGATCCGCCGCTATCAAATACCTCCAAACGATATAAATCCAACTACTGCTTACAAACTTAAAGCTTGATGAATCTTCAAGCCGCTGTAATGGCATTGGACTTTCCAAACATTTCTTCACAAGGAGATCCCACCTTGGGCCTTGCCAGAAGCGACAGTAGGTCGATTAGTCCGGGTGACTTATTTGTTTGCATGTCGGGGTCTGAAGTGGAAAATCGTAAGCATATTGTTGACGCTTCGGCGAGAGGGGCTGGTGCGATTTTTGTGCGAACTGGACCGGATCTGGAGTTTTGCAAGGAAAATCAACTCGCTTACATATGTCTGGATGGCTCAGAAATGGACTTTCGACTAGCAATTGGCGCGGTGAGCCATTTGTTGGCAGGAAATCCTTCAAGACATTTAAAAGTGGTTGGAATAACGGGCACAAATGGCAAAACGACTACTGCTTGGATTATGCGCAGCCTCTTGAATAAATGTATGGGAGCTAGTGCTTGCTTTGGCACCCTCGGATATTTGGATTCGCGATCAAGTTTTGAAAATCGCAACACTACTCCTGTGGCTCCAGAAATTGCAGAAGCTATGCAACTTGCGGTTCTACATTACCAGGATTGCTTTGTCATGGAAGTTAGCTCACATGCTTTAGTAGAGGAACGAATTGCGGGAGTCGAATTTGACGGTGCCGTGTTTACGAATTTGACCCAGGACCACTTGGATTACCACCAGGACATGACAAACTATGAACTGGCAAAGAAAAGACTATTCAAGGAGGTACCAAATAGATCCTCAAAACACTTTACGGCTGCGTTAAATTTGGATGACCCGGTCGGTTTAAAATGGTATCAAGAACTGGATTTACCTAAAATTGGTTATTCAACAACTTCTCTTTTTGAAGATTGCCTATTCGTGGAATCTAATTATGCCGGTTTAACGGAGCTAGATTTGAATGTTTTCTACAACGAAGTAGAGATGTTAAACTTAGTGGTTAACATTGGGGGCCAGTACAATGTTTCTAACGTAGCCAGCGCAATTGCAGGCTGCTTGGCATTGGGAGTTGAGCTTGAATCAATAGTTAAGTCTCTTTCTGAGGTAACACCGGTACCCGGACGATTTGAACCGATTGCAAATTCGTTGGGATTCGAGGTCATTATTGATTATGCCCACACACCTAATGCTCTACTCAAATTATTGAAATCAGTAAGAGAGCTGACTACTGGCAAATTAATCTGTGTATTTGGGTGCGGAGGAGATCGGGACAAGTCAAAGCGCCCGCTTATGGCGGAAGTAGTATCAGGACTTGCAGACCTAACAATCATTACAAGTGATAACCCTAGAACGGAAGACCCTTCAGTGATAATTAAGGAAACAGAGCTGGGGATAAGAGAAGGAACTGAATCCATCTCAATACTAGATCGCAAAGAAGCAATTTACTTTGCAATCAATAAGGCTTGCCCACTAGATGTTGTTGTGATTGCAGGAAAGGGACACGAAGGGTATCAAGTAATAGGCACCACGTCCTATCCATCGGACGACAGGATACTTGCAAGGGAAGTCTTAACGGTTAGGGAAGCAGCCTTTAGATGAAACATCAGCTAGGAAACTTAGCTACTAGGCTGGATGGTCGGCTGAGTGATTTATCACTTAGTACTAATTTAGTTGATCACTTTGCTTTGGATAGCAGGGATGTTAAGCCTGGATCGTTATTTGTGGCGATTAAGGGCGAAAGAGTAGACGGTCATTCATTTGTTGGTCAGGCACTCGATTGCGGTGCGGTTGCTTGTCTGGTGGAGCACCAAATCGAAGGCCCTAGCGTCCTAGTTCCCAATGTCGTGGATGCCCTGGCAAAAATGGGCCATTCGTTTCGAATTGAAACAAACGCGCAGGTCATCGGGGTCACTGGAAGTGCGGGTAAGACAGCTACCAAAGCACTAATAGCTTCGGCATTGAAACCACTGGGCAGCGTATTACAAACGGAGGGAAATCGGAATACAGAGTACACCGTGCCACTTATTTGGTTAGAGGTTGATAGTAATACGTGCGCTTTAGTAATTGAGATGTCGATGCGTGGGCTAAATCAGATAGATCACTTATGTTCTATCTGCGATCCTGAGATTGGTGTTATTACTAATATTGGCAACTCGCATGTAGACCAATTAGGATCAATCGACAACATTGCTAAGGCGAAGTTTGAACTTTTCAATAATTTACCAAGTAACGGGCTGGCGATCTTTCCTCGAAACGATAAATATTACGAAAGAGCGAGTCAAGAGGCAAATTGCGAATTACTCACATTTGGCGACGATGCAAGAGCAGATTGCTATTTATCAAATTATCGAGCACATACCTTAGACCATTGCGAATTTTTAATTACTTATCGCGGTGAATCTGCACAATGTAGATTAGGTAGGGTAGGCAAAGGCCTGGCGCAAATGGCCTGCGCCGCAATTTTGGTAGCCGGCAGTCTGGGGATTAGCCTTAGCGATGCAGTTAAAGGCTTAGACGCAGCTGAATTACCTTTAAATCGCATGGAAGTCGAAATTCGAAACGGTGTGACCATTATAAAGGATTATTATAATGCGAGCCTGGCAAGCATGATCCAAGCTATCGAGGCCGTCGATGAAATTGATGTACTCGGAAGACGTAAAGCGATTATTGGCGGCATGAGAGAGCTTGGCGAATTCGAAGAAGGAGAACATGAAAGGTTGGGTGCGATTCTGTCGGAAAGCAAATTTGAAGAGATTATTCTTTTTGGAGAACCAACTCAATTTGCAAGGGAGGAATTGTCAAGAAATAAGATCAAAAAAGTTCGATATGCAATTGAAATAAGTGAATTAAAATGCTTCCTTAACGATTCTGGTCCCGGTGACGTGGTGCTCATCAAGGGCAGCCGGTATTACGAGCTTGAGCGGGTTTTGGAATGATGAATGGCGCTCCCGTTTTCGTCGGTTTTTGGGTTAGTTTCTTGGTTGCTGCTTTATTTAGCTATCCGATTTATGCGGGTCTCAAGAAACTCAAAATAGGGCAAAATGTAAGCCAATTCGCTCCAACTGAGCATCAAGTTAAACAAGGCACTCCAACAATGGGTGGCCTTATATTTTTGCCCGGCTTTCTTGCAGCATATTTTACATATAGTAGGAATGTTAGTTTTTTGGTGTTATTTATAGGACTTGGCGTGATAGGGTTTATTGATGACTACGTCGTTCCAAAAGTAACGGCAAAGAGAGGCTTGGGCTGGAAGCAAAAGCTATTATTAGAGTTAATAGTTGCGATTTATCCGGCGATACAAGTTGGTCTAGGATGGGAGCCATTTGCAGTTAGTTTGTTTCTTATACTTTTCATGGCTAACGCATACAATTTTTCGGATGGATTAGATGGTCTTGCCGCTTTCTTAGGACTAATCCTTTTTTGTACCATAGGCTTATTCGGAATATTTGTAGGATTGCCGGGCGTAAGTCTTTTCTGCGCAATTATCGCAGGATGCATAATTCCTTTTGCATGTTACAATGCGCCGAAAGCGAAACTATTTATGGGTGATGTAGGCTCATTACCAATTGGCGGAGTATTGGGCCTGGTAATTGCCGATCTTGTGACTTTCAGAGCCAGCATGTGGGCACCAATTGCGATATTATGCGTGGTCATGATCGTCGAATTAGTGCCGGTACCCTTGCAAATTTTTTGGGTGAAGGTATTCAAGAAGAAGCTATTTCCCTTTACTCCGATACATCACGCTTATGAAAAAGCAGGTTGGCCAGAACTAAAGGTGACAAAGACTTTCGTACTAACTCAATTCTTTCTTTCGGTTTTGTCTTTACTTATTTACTTTACATTTATCAACAACAAATTATGAGTAAGATCGATATTTCGCTGAATCATTTTGGAGTTTTCGGTCTCGGAAGATCTGGGATTGGAGTTGTTAAAGCAGCGACAAGAAGAGGAGCAAAAGTAACCGTATTTGATGAGAAATCCGAGGTTACTTTGCCAAAACCCGAACTCTTAAGTGAAGCAAGAGCCTTAGGGGCAGAGGTCAAGCTCAGTTGGAAGGGCTCCGAAGGGTTGGATGAGATCGATATTTTAGTTGTCAATCCTTCAATCCCTAAAAGCAATTCCGTAATAAAAAAATTTCAGGATCAACGTCGAAAGGTGATTTCTGAAATTGAATTTGCATACCTCATCGCGGAAGCACCGATCGTCGCAATTACTGGGACTAATGGCAAAAGCTCTACCACCGTAATGACTTGGATGGCTCTAACGGAATGCGGATTTGACGCAATCTTATGCGGCAATATATATGGAACCGGTTACAAGGAATTATCACTTACGAATGCGGCAGATACGGCAAAGTCAGATCAAGTCTTAGTTGCAGAAATTTCCAGCTTCCAACTCGAATTTATTGAAAAGTTCAGACCGGTTTGTGCAGGCATTACTAATCTTAGTCAGGACCATACAGATCGATATAATTCGGTTAATGAATATTACCAAACTAAGCTGAGATTATTTAAGAATATGGGTGAAAATGATAGGGTTGTTATTCAGCCAGACGTATTAAAATTGGATAAGACTAATGTAATAGCTAGATCAAAAGCAAGGATTTTAACTTTCGGAAACAGCAAGGATTCAGATGCCAAGGTGGTTAACAATGAAATGGTTTTATTAGGGCAAACCTTCCCCCAATTCGAATTTGGCAATGATCATACCGGCGAAAATGCTTCAATGGCGGCTCTTCTTGCGTGCGGATTTTTGTGGCGCAGGCAAAAAATGAACGCTAACTCGCTATCAACTAAAGATCAGCAGGAACTGGAAACAATTTTAGCTGGAATCTCAAAGTTTCAAGGAATTGCTCACCGAATGGAATATCTTGGCGAAAAACGTGGCGTTCGCGTTGTGAATAACTCGATGTGCACAAATCCAGCTGCTGTGATTCGTTCAATTGATTCCGTCAAGCAATCCGTTCATGCCCTCATTGGAGGCATTTCAAAAGGTGCGGATTTTAATTGCTTGGCCCAATATCTGAAAACTTCGCCGTCAAAAGTTTATCTTTTTGGTCAGGATGCTAAAGTTTTGAAGGAAATTTTGCAAGTCCCAGGTGATATTTACGGAACGATGGATCAGGCATTTGAAGTCGCATGCCATCAAGCACAAGCTGACGAAACCATTATGCTTGTGCCTGGTTGCGCATCCCAAGATCAATTTCGCGACTTCCAACACCGCGGGAACGTCTTTCGAGAAGTGGCAATAAGGTGGCTTAAGAGTTGAAGGATAGGCTTGGAATTGCCGACCCAACAACGGTTGTGCTGGCTCTCATACTCACCTGCTTTGGCTTATTTTACGCGTTCGATGCGGGATACGCAAGGTCGATAAGTGCTGGTCACGGAGTTATTCCGCCTGAATTTATCTCCCAAATAGTTGGCCTTGTCATCGGTCTAGCCCTGTTTCTGGCGTTGGCAAGATTTAATATTGAGCACATCCGGAAGTACGCCATTTCGTTTGCCGGGTTCTGTTTTGTATTGCTCTTGCTCGCAGAGTTTTCCCCGCTTAAAGTTGCGAAAAGCGGGGCAGTTAGGTGGCTGAAATTCGGCCCGATCGAAATTCAACCTGCTGAAGTAGCGAAGTTGGGAGCTATTCTGTTTATGGCTTTCATTTTTTCGAAATATAAGCCCTGGAAATTGAAAAAACTCAAACACAGCGATCCATTTCTTTGGATGGATAAAGTGGGCGTGCCCAAGCTGAAAAGAATAATGCCGGTGCTCATCGTTGCAATCGCCTGTTATCTCATCGACAAAGAGCCGGATCTCGGAACTGCGGCCGTGATCGTAACTGTTAGTTTTGCAATTGCCTTTCTCGGCGGAGCAGACCTTCGATGGCTATTTATAGCGGCTCTAACTTTAGTTTTGGCGGGGGTTTACATGGTGAGATCACAACCTTATCGAATGGAGCGCATGATGGAGCATGGTTCGGAGTGGTCGGCAGGAAATATTGACGGACCTGGTTTTCAGCAATTGCAAGCCCAAGTTTCGATGGCGTACGGTGGATTAAAAGGGAAGGGACTTGGAACTGGTCGGGCAAAATTAGTAATTCCGGCACCAACTACCGACTTTGTTCTCGCAACAGTTGGCGAAGAAACCGGTTTTCTGGGGATTCTGATTATTTATTTGTTACTCGCGGGGTTGGTGTTACGCTTGGCGCAGTTAGGAATTGCCTCGGACGATAAATTCGCAGCACTTATTTTGTTTGGAATTGCAACTTGGCTGGCCGTTCAAGGAGCGGTAAATGCTCTACAGGCGAACGATACTTTGCCTTCGATTGGCATTCCATTTCCTTTTTTGAGCTCTGGCGGCTCAAGTTTATCGGTTTTGCTACTTTCAATCGGAGTCGCTCAAGCTTGTTTGCGTAAACCTCCGGTGCCGTCCGAAGAAAATTTGAGGGAGGCAATTGTCGATGATAGTCGTAACCGGAGGAGGGACCGGCGGTCATATTTATCCCGCACTTGAGGTTGCGAGGCACGCGATTGCACAGGGGGAATCGGTTGTTTATTTGGGATCTTTGCGAGGGCATGAATCGCAAATTTGCGGGCAAGAAGGCATTGAGTTTTATGGTTTTCCTACGTTCCCGATATACAGCTTGCGAACCTTGCGTGGGCTAAAATCACTTGCAGCTGGCTTTAGGGCATCGATTAGTGCCATAAAAAGGCTGAAATCTATACACCCAAGTGTTGTGTTTTCGACGGGCGGTTATTCTGCCGCTCCAATCATGGCAGCCGCGAGGCGTCTAAATACACCGCTGGTAATCCACGAGGCAAATTCGATTCCTGGAAGATCAAATCGATTATTTGCAAATTATGCATCATCTTTTACATCAGTTTTTCATAAAACTAAAGAGGTTTTACCTAAGGCAATCCGAGCTGGGCAGCCCATTCGAGAATTACTACGGACCGCATCAGAGCGAGCCGATCAAAAGACCAATCCAAAGACGATTTTGGTGGTAGGAGGCTCTCAAGGTTCCCAATTTTTGAACGAAATCGCGCCAAGAGCAAGCCAGCTTGTTAAGAGCGAATGCACATGGCTTCATGCAACCGGGCCGTCCCATTTTGAGCAAATTAGGTCCGAAATACCTGATTCAAACTATCAAGTGGTGAAGTTTTTTGATGAAAAAGGGATGGCGGATGCATACTCGAAGGCGTCTGTCGTACTTGCTAGAAGTGGGGGGACCTTGGCGGAACTTGCAATGTTTCGGCTGCCTAGCGTTTTGGTTCCGCTTCCAACATCGGCTGATAATCACCAATTTTTTAACGCGCAAGAATTTGAAAATAGAGGAATGGCAACGATAGTCGAACAAAAAAATGCGAGTGCCGAAGTGGTTGCAAATGCCGTAGAATCTTGGTTAATGACCCCCGAAAAATACGAGCATGCCCGCGCACATCTAGCCGATTGGGATATGCAGAATGCAACGCAATTTATTTGGGATCAGATACGCAAATTCGCTAAATGAGAACAAAAGCCGAGATCGAATCCCAATTTGGCGACCGATATATTCTAGATCAAGCGCAAAACTTATATCTTATTGGGATTGGCGGAGCTGGAATGAGTGCGTTGGCGTTTTTAGCTCTTGAGCAAGGATTAAATGTGTCTGGATGTGACGCGGCTGAAAGTACAGTTTTACAAAATTTGCGAAATCGCGGCATCGAAGTTATAACGCCAAGTTCTGGCGAGGATCCAGGTCTACCGAAAGGAGTTGATGCTATCGTTGTCAGCGATGCGATTGACCTCCAGGCTGATCCGATTGTAAAGCAAGCGCGCATTAATGATATTCCAATTTTTCGAAGGTCTCAATTATTGGGGAGTTTGCTGCGAAATCATAGACTAATCGCGGTAACCGGTACTCATGGCAAGACGACTACAACCGCTTTGGTGGCATTTGGTCTTGAAGGCGCTGGACTCGATCCGCTTGCAGTTGAAGGGGCGACGATTCCCGCATGGAATGGCCCGCTACTTATTGGAAAAGGCAAATGGGCAGTTGCGGAGGCCTGCGAAGCTTATGACGGCATCCATGATCTTAACCCTGAAATTATCTTGTTGACCAATTTGGAACTTGATCATCAAGACTTCCATGGTAATTATGATGCGCTTGAAGCAAGTATTTTACGATTTGTAAACAAACTTGGCCGCGACGGAATTCTCATATTTAACGCAGAAGATAAGGGCGCATCTAAAATTGCAGAGCTGGCGATGTGCCTTAAATTTGGCTATCGAGAATCTGATTTCGTAGAAGATTTATGCTTATTTGGTAGTCATAACCGAAGTAACGCCGCTGGCGCCAAGCTGGCCTTAGCGAAGGTTTTAGAAAGGGAATGTCTGCCATTGGATCGCCTCGCTAGAGGGGTAGAAACAATGTCCTCATTTGGGGGCGCAGAGCGGCGATTGCAAGAGATATATAACGGTTTAATCACAATAATTGATGATTACGCTCACACACCCACAGAGATCGCGGCTTCGATCTATGCATTAAGGACCAAATATTCTGACAAGCGAATTGTGGTAGTTTATCAGCCACACTTGTACTCGAGGACGCAAGGAGCGGAAAAGCTATTTGCCGAGGCCCTAAGTCTTGCCGATTGCGTGGTTTTAACCGACATATATCCAGCCCGTGAGGCTCCAGTGCCTGGCGTTAGTAGTGCCGTGATCGAAGGCCAAATTTCGACCGAGACTTATTACGTTCCCAGTAGACATTTATTGCCTCGCAAGGTTGCCGCATTACTTAACCTGGGCGATGTTGTTGTCGGCATGGGTGCCGGGTCGATCAGCCAATTTCCCCCTCAGCTTGTCGAAGAAATTCAACGATTTGGTATAGGAATTCAGAGAAAACCTAGATTTTTAGGACGCCCCTTGAAGGTCGTGGTGATTTATGGCGGGGATAGCAGCGAGCGAGAGGTCTCGCTCCACTCTGGTCTTGCAATTCGAGCAGCCTTAATTCGTAAAGGATTTTGCGTGGACATCATTGACCTTTCAGAGTCACTTTTGCTTCACGGAACTGTGGAATCTCTAACCGGATCGACGAGACCAGATGTTGTATTTCTTGCGACACATGGGGTGCGTGCTGAAGATGGAGCGTTGCAAGGATTAATGGAACTTCTGCATTTGCCATATACCGGATCGGGCATCCAGTCAAGTGCTCTGGCTATGGACAAGTCTATGGCTAAGAAAGTTCTCAAATTGGCCGGGATTCAGGTGCCCAAGGACATTACGCTCACTTCAAAAGACGAGCTAAGCACAGCCTCCATATTGAAACAAATTCCATTACCATTGGTCATCAAGCCGAACGCGGAGGGTTCCACAGTTGGCGTGAGTTTTATTAAGGTTGAGGACGAAATCATTGCAGGATTGGAAAGGGCATTTGCTTATGGGAACGAAGTCTTAATTGAGGAGCGAATTATCGGAATGGAGGTGTCAACGCCAGTGCTTTGCGGAGAAGCACTTTTGCCCGTAGAAATTGCTCCAGCAACCGGAATTTACGATTTTTCGAGCAAATACACTCCGGGGGCAACCGAAGAAATTGTCCCCGCGAGATTGCCTAAGAAGGAACTTGAAATGTGCCAAACAATCGCATTAAAAGCACACCAATGCCTCCGATGTGAGGGCGCCACTCGAACTGACATGATCGTTAGAAATGGAGAAGTTATCGTGTTAGAGTTAAACACTTTGCCCGGAATGACGTTCACAAGTCTGTTGCCTAAAAGCTCGGAAGCTAGCGGCATTCCATTTGACGATTTATGCGTTAAAATCGCACTAGATGCATTAGATCGATATGCGCAAAAAGTCTAAGAAAAGAAAATACAGGCTGAGTCGATATGGCTGGCGGACCCTGCTTTATGCCTTATTGGGGATAAACGTCATTGCGGCAATTTTTTGGAGCCCTCTTACCGATTTGGGTAGGGTACGAGTTACGGGCGCCTCAGAAAGGGATCAGGCTGGTTTAATCGTTTACTTTACTGGCCTTAAGGGAAGGTCAATTATGAGTATAAGTAAGCATTCAATTATCGACCATATCGAGTCGTTTTCGGATGTCGAATCGGTGAGCTTCCAAAGCAATATCTTTGGAAATCTAGACGCCGATATATCATTTCGGAAACCCTTTGCAATTGTACAAGGTGCAAATCTGGCAGTTGACGTAAACGGCGTTTTATATAATTTTGTGGCACCCGCGCAGGGTTCTCTTCCTTCAATTGGCATTAATCCTTCATTGCTAAATCCGCACTTTGCACTGGCTGAACCAATTGACTTGCAGGACTTAATGACTTCGTTAAGGTTGCTGCAGTTAGCGTGGCCGAATTATGATGGAGTGCTTATTCAGAATGTGGATGGAACCCTTTGTTTAAATAGAGCAAAGAAAGGTTTAATTAACTTTGGAACAAGTCAAGATTTTGGTCAAAAACTTGTCCGGTTAAAGGATTTACTTGTGAAGTATCCTGATTATTTTAAGATGCCGGGAACGATTTCCTTAGTATCTCCAACTCACCCTACATATTTGCCAAATGTAATCAAGAAATTGAACGGAAGTTAAATGAAACAACTTGCTACTCGATATAATCCGCACGACTACTGGCTGCTACCTGTTAGCATTTTAGCAGCGGTTCTTGGCTTCATGTTGGCCTCTGCTTGGGTAACTCAAGAATCGCGGCCGTCGAGACTAGGTTTACTTAATCCGGAGCAACTGGGAAGAGTTTCGTCGGGTCCAATCGATTTGCAAAATCAAAGCCAGCAACTTACTCAAGAAGTTTCAAAATTGCGAGCTGAAAAAACTCAACTGGAGAATTCTATAGCCCACCAAAATTCTTCTACAAGCACTTTAAACCAGAACCTCCAGGAGGCACAATTGTTTGCAGGGCTGACTCCAGTTAAGGGCCCTGGGGTCGTGGTGACGTTAAGCGATAGCAAAAAAGCACCAACGGCATTCATAAATGACAGCATTATTCACGACGGCGACGTGTTGCGCGTAGTTAATGAACTTTGGAATGCGGGCGCAGAAGCAATTGACGTGAACGGTAACCGAGTAGTTGGTCGAACAAGTATCCGGTGCGTTGGATCAACGATCATGATCAATTATCGTGAGATTGCCTCGCCGGTTGAGGTGCGAGCAATTGGAGATTCAAAAACCTTGATCGGTGCGATGAATTTGCCAGGTGGGGTGCTTGCCGCGCTTAGGTCAAACGATCCAGACATGGTTCAAATCGATCCGGTTCAAGATATGGTCATCGAGGCTTACACAGGTAGTACATCGCATCATTTTATGCAACTGGCTGAATCCGGAAAATCGTGAAACAATTATCGAGAGAATTTGTGACGAGAAGGGAAAATAGTTTTTGAAAGCAATATTAATCCCTTTAATTGCTGTTCTTATTGGACTTGCGCTCGGATTGATCGTGAATCACCCCTGGAATGGCGTTCTTGGTCAATACCTAGCAGTGGCTTCTCTTGCGGGTATGGATACAGTTTGCGGAGGAATCAGGTCAGGTCAAGAGGGAAAGTTTCGAACTGATATTTTCATCACCGGATTTATAAGCAATGTACTCATCGCAACATTACTTTCTTGGATTGGGGATAAGATATTCATTGACCTTTATCTTGCAGTGGCGTTGCTGTTGGGATGGAGGATCTTTACAAATTTGAGTTTAATAAGACGATCCTTGGTTACGGAATGGCATGACAAACAAGAAAAAGTCAGGTCGGCTAAAGCATTGGCCAAATCATCGAATTCTCCCCTTCCAGGTTCAATTTCTGCGGCGCAAGATGCACAAAATACTTTTTAAAATTAAATGAAAGACGAAGTAATCGGAATTGTTGATATAGGTTCTAGCAAAGTTGCGTCAGCCGCAATCGACTTGGAAAGCGAGGGGCTTGATATCTTGGCTTTTGCAGCTGCGCCATGCAAAGGAGTCAAAAAGGGAGCCGTGACCGATCTTGAATCCACGTCATCCGCGCTTGATTCTGTTTTTAGGAGTTTGCAGTCGACGATTGGACGTGATCTTTCAAACTTTGTGGTTTCCGTTTCTGGCACTCACATGGAGGGTGCTACCGCTCAAGGATTCGTTCCGATATATCCGAGAACTCGCCCTATTGGCAGTGATGATATTTTACAAGTCGTAAATCACAGCAGACAAGTTTTGTTGTCTCCTGACCGCGAGCAAGTCCAGGCTATTCCGAGAGAATTTCGTATCGACGGAGCTCGAGGCATTAAGCGGCCGATCGGCATGAATGGGGCAAAGCTTGAAGTTGTCACTTTTCTTGTTTCAGGACAAAGCTCTCAGCTTCAAAATATTGAGCGTGTAATTCAAATGGCGGGCAAGAAAGTTACTCAAATGGTTCTGGGACCGCTCGCTTCGGCATTGGGAGTTCTAACTCCCGACGAAAAGGAATTGGGTTCGGTATGCCTAGATATTGGGGCAGGGAAAACAGATATGGCTATTTTTAGCGGCGGTTCAATAGCCTATTCGGCATGTATTCCAATCGGCGGAGCCATAGTTTCCAGTGATATTGCGAATCTTCTCAGAACGTCACCAGAAGAAGGTGAGCGGCTAAAAATCAAGTTTGCATGCGCAAGCTCGAAAGGAATTTCAGAAGATGAAAGCGTAGAAGTTACGCAGCTGGGTCAAGATCAGCCGAGACCACTTCAAACCAAAGTTTTGTGTGAAATCGTCGAAAGTCGGATGAAGGAAATAGCTACCTTTGCACAGCAACACCTGAACCGAAGTGGTATGGCCTCGATGCTTCCGGGCGGGTTAGTTTTAACCGGAGGAGGGAGCCGTTTAAGAGGCACGGCTGCTTTATTTGAAACGAATATGCGGCATCTGAGCGTGCGCCAAGCTGACCCAAGTCTTAAATTCCCGCCAAATGCTGGAACGGGGGATGTAGAAAAGGCAAGTTTAGCCGCTCTTTCCGGACTTTATTATTTTGCCGCTTCTCTAGAAGACGATGAGTTTTCGCCAGTTTCGGGAGTGGAATCTTGGAAGCATCGGGTGAAAACTTTGTGGTCATTAATGGGTGGTCGGTCGTAAAACAGAGGGTTTTCCACATGTTTTCCAAATTTTGTGGGGATAAATGATGCCTTTAACCAACATCAAAATTCAATTACCTTCTAAAATAGATATTCGGTGGCACGAGACCTTACGCAGATTAAGTAAAGGTTGCAGATTCAAGGATTGAATATTTTTCAACAACACATTTGAGAAAAATCGGGGGTAGATCAATCATGTCAAGTAAATCAGAAGAATCAAACAAAGCGCAAGCAGTTATTAAAGTTATTGGAATTGGTGGAGGAGGATCAAACGCGGTTGAAAGGATGATCGCGGGTGGAATTCAAAACGTGGAATTCATCGCGATGAACACTGACGTCCAAACGCTAGACCGATCTCAGGCAAAGAAAACAGTTCAATTAGGGCCGAATTGCACCCACGGTCTTGGAGCCGGTGGAAATCCAGAAATTGGGAAGCTTGCGGCTGAAGAATCTCGAAATGAAATTAGAAAGGTTCTTGAAGGATCTGACATGGTCTTTATAACGGCTGGTATGGGCGGAGGGACTGGCACCGGTGCCGCGCCAGTGGTGGCTGAATTGGCTCGGGAAATCGGCGCCCTCACAGTTGCAGTAGTCACTAAACCGTTTACTTTTGAGGGCCCGAAACGATCTCGCCTTGCTAATGACGGGATAACTGGACTCCTTGGAAGAGTCGACACCATCATCACAATTCCAAACGACAGATTGATCGATGTGGTAGAGCGGAAATCCACAATGACAGATGCTTTCCGAGTTGCCGACGAAGTTCTCAGGCAAGGGGTTCAATCCATTAGTGATATCATCACGATTCCTGGGCAAATTAACGTGGATTTTGCCGATGTGAAATCGGTGATGGCAGACGCCGGACCAGCCCTCATGGGCATTGGATATGGAGTTGGAGACCAGCGAGCTTTGCAGGCCGCTCAGGGAGCCGTGCACAATCCTTTATTGGAAGCCACCATTCACGGAGCTTCTAGATTGCTGATTAACATCACAAGTTCATCCAATATAACCCTTGGCGAGGCCACCGAAGCGATGGTTTACATTCAATCCCTCACCAACGACGAAGATGCAGAAATTTTCTACGGGCAAGTGCTTGATGAGTCAATGGAAGACCAAGTTCGAGTCACGGTACTCGCAACTGGTTTCAATCCTCATAATTCGACGGGGCGAGCGGTTACCGATTCTCAACTAGAGATTCCAAAAGTGGCATCGGCTGAAGTTGTTACGCAGGCGCGGAATAGAATCGTGGTAGGCACTTCGCGAACGCAAAAAGAAACGGAGCGAATCGCCGACGTTTATGACGATTCCGACCTTGATATCCCTGCTTTCTTACGCGAGCGACGCGCACATCAAAGTTAAATAATATAAGAATCCAATTCGATTCGTGAGACGTCCTTTAAGGACTCATGAGGAATCGTTATTTAGTTGTTAGTTTAGCCGCAGTGCTTGGTGTTGGCGTAGGATTGCCGATATTTGCTCAGCAAGTCGCTTTGGTTCCAGATATGACCTATCCACAAGGTTCTGGAGCAATTCGTGCAATGCGTTTGCAGCCAAAACTGGATGGTGTTGTTTCGCGGTTTGAATGGACTCAATTTTACGGGAAACCGCTCGCTGGTGGGCCTGAGTTTGCAGGAACGCCGTTGCCTCCTATTCCGGGCGTGGTAACTCAAATTGCAAGTACGACGACGACCACAGTAATCCAAAATCCCGTTGCGATTGGCACGTCGCCGTCCACCGCTTCTGCCGCTGGTGTTACATCAACTCAGCCTCTTGTCGGCTCATCGAGTCATGGGACGATGACCGGGCAGATTGGCGGTTCAACAAGCGGCACCGGGTCTGGCTCCGATATTGAAGGCAAAGTTGGACCGGCGAAAACGATTGATCCCAAAAAGGATGGCACTCAAGACACGAATCAAGTTCCGCCCGCGATTCCTGGACAAATCGTACCGATTACCAGCAGTTCAGATTTAGAAGCTCAGCAAACCCCAGTTCCTCAAACTCAAACGGTGGCACCGTCACCGATCGGAACGGAACAAACTGCTCCTCAGGCCGCGCCGATAAGTAATGGCTTTGTAAGTTGGACGCCCGGAACCCTTAACGTTGCCGCGGTTGTGGCAAACGGCAGAGATTTGGTGGTAAGCATTGACGGCAAAGGTGATGGTCGCGCATTTGGAACGGATCCAGACGATTACGAAGTAAGGATTTCGCCAACAACCCACACGGTAACTGTGCGGCAAGTGAACAATCAGTCCTTTACAGATGCACTTGGATGGACTAAATTGGTTAAATTCTCGGCAGCTCCTAGCACTGATCCCGCGCTTGCTGGTTCCACTGTGATCGAAGCGTCGATTGTTGATCCAACCGGCGAAGTTCTGCCCCAAAAAGACAATGATTTCGTGTCGGTTCGATTGGATGGAGTTTCACCTAATGAGCAAACCAGCGCAACGCAACTTCGAGCTTTGACTTTAATCCGATGTGAATCATCGGTTGGTCCTAACGGAACCGCAACTTCACAAATTGGGGACGCGCCCGTACTTAATATGACCGGTATCAATAGTTCAGTTCCGGGAGCCAATAGCTCAATTGGTTTGGATCTGAGTAAGATTCCAGCTAATTTCACCAACAGCACCTTTACAATTGAAGGAGTTGGGATCGCTAAAAATTCGATTGCTTCACTTTCTGGGACTCTACCTTTGGCCGACGAAAAAGGCATAGTTCATTTGAGTTATCCGTCGTATACGGCTGCTAATTCCCCGCTGGGTGAGGGTGCGATTCACTTCGGGTTATCGAATGCCCAAGGTCAGCATTACGATTATTTTTATCCGTACCAAATTAACAATTGGATTTCAATTCAATCGCCTGCAAAAATTCTTTACAGTACCAGCAAAACGGTGGACATGAACCTAAAGGCAACTTTAGTTTCGGACATACGCCAACGCCTCTTAGGGGAATTTGACGTCATCGTACCAGACGGATGGTCGGTGCTTCAAGGGAGCGGGAAGCAGTTTGTGCTTTACAATATTAACGGCGTTTCCAAGAGAGCTTTTACGGTTGAGATTCCAGCAAATGCCAAAGGAGCGTTTGACATAATCTTGAGATGCGTTCTGCCAAATCGAACAATTGAGACCCCGGTGCATGTTCTGATTCAGTAACAAAGCTGTTACTTTTGCGGTGAATCTGCCGATAATCAACTTTGAAGTGTGATCAAACCTTCAAAGAAATAGATGGCTGATTTTATTGTTCCTCTCGTCACGCCCCTCACCGATGATGCGCGCGCAGTTAGCGAAGTCCGGCTTGCAAGGCTTGTTCGTAAATGCGTAGAAGAAGGTGCCACGAAGCTTTATCTCTTAGGAGATATCGGTGAGTTTAACGCTTTAAGTACATCAGAGCGCAAATTAGTCGTGGAAATCTCCGTACGTGAATCTCAGGGTCGTATTCCAATTTATGTAAATGTAACCAGTTTTAGCACGTCCAAAAGCCTCGATCTGGCTCAACATGCGGCTAGGCACGGCGCTCGATCTGCCGTAATCAGTTCGCCTTTTTATGGGCCCTATACTCAGGAAGAACGACTCAATCATTTACGGATGATCGCTGGGTACGGCAACTTGAAAGCCACCTTGATTGATCCTTGTAACAATTTGAGCGACGAAGAAAAAGAGGAACTCATGAACTTACCGAGTCTCACTTTTGCCGATAGCACGAGTTTTGATGAATGGTGGACCGAGGATTCCGAATGTTCGGTAGCGCATCTGGTCAGTCTTTTTGCACCGCCGGATGCTGAACTCAAAGCGTCGTTAGTGCCGTTGGTTTTCGAATATGGGTCTGCTCCGGTAGCCAAGTGCTTGCTTGAAAAGTTTGGTTTTGAAGCGGGTTCTTTGCGGAGTCCTAAATTGCCGGTTTCCCACGCGACCCTGAATCAACTTTTCGACCACGCCGCCTAAGTGCCCCGGCGGGGCGTTGTCCATCGGTGGAAACTTCAGTTCGGGGGACTAATTACACGATGCGCATGGGCAGACCATGGTCCTTCATGAACATTTTTAGGTCTCTGATTTTGTATTTGCCAGTGTGAATGAGTCCAGCGAGTAGGACCGCATCCGCTTTTCCAATTTGAATCGCATCCACTAAATGCTGGGGACAGCCAGCACCGCCGCTTGCAATAACCGGAACATCCACAGCCTCCGCAACCGCGCGAGTGAGTTCAAGATCATAACCATTAAGCGATCCGTCCCCATCCATACTCGTGAGAAGAACCTCTCCGGCACCGAGATCCACCACTTTTTGCGCCCAAGCGATCACATTCAAACCAGTATCGGTGCGACCGCCGTGGCTGAAAACATTCCATGAATCGCCTACTTTTTTCGCATCAATTGCAATCACGGTGCACTGATTTCCGAATTCCTCGGCACTTTCGCGGATTAAATTTGGATTTTGAATAGCCGCCGTATTTAATGAAACTTTGTCCGCACCAGCCCGCAGAGCTTCCTTAATTGCATCCACTGTGCGGATTCCGCCTCCAACCGTGAAAGGAATAAATATTTGCTCGGCAACCTTCGCGGCAAGTTCGATTACGGGAACTCGGTCTTCGTGGGAAGCGGTAATGTCCAAAAAAACCAATTCGTCGGCACCCTCAGAATTGTAGTATTTAGCCAGATCAATGGGATCGCCAGCATCTCGCAAGTTGACAAAATTAGTCCCCTTTACCACCCGACCATCTTTGATGTCCATGCAGGGAATGACGCGGATCGATCTCAAACGGCGTCAACCCTCATGAGGTGAACGAGAGCCGTGCCGGGAAGCAGACCCTTGGCTTTTTTATCTATGCGAACCTGGAATTGAGTGCCGAGGTACTGGATCATGATTTTATCCTGGATTTTGTGGCTATTCCAAATTTGCTCGGCCGCTTCGGTGAGCAAATGGGACACAAGCACCCTCTCATCGGGCTCCATGGCTTCAGTGGTGAGGTCGGGAACGCCAGTTTTTCGAAGTCCGAGGGTTTGAGCGGATGTGAGGGGTATATCCGTCCAGCGAACCCGCACGTGGGCATCCAGTCGCGATGCATCTTGACCGTCGCCAACCAATTTAGCAAATTCAGGAGGTGAAAAAAGGCGCTTTTGACCTACGTCATAAATCGCAACTCCGCCGGCCACGTCAGAAATTGCTTTCGCCAGGTTGGGTAGAAATCCCAAATAACGGGAGTCTTGGCTGGCATCGGGGGCAAGAAATCTCAAAATCACAAGGGATGGAGCTGCGGCCGCATCGATTGCAAGAGACGTATCTTTCAAAGTCTCGTCTTCAAAGCCTTCGGGATGGAATAAATGGGGATTTTTTGCTCGGAGAATGAAGGCAGTATGCAGGCCGATATGGGTGAATAACAAAGCGTCGTTGGTGGAAATCGCTCCATTTTTAACTAGTTGTCGCATGAGCGAATTTTGATTTGGCATGGAATCGCCATTGACGAAAACCCAGTATTCAAGCACTCCCCTAATTGATTCAGCTTGAACCCTGCGCTCGCGAACCAAAAATAAAAGGACAATCAGCCCAATCGCAACTAAAAATGGATAGACAATCATGGGCCTTGACCGCTGAGCCACCGCACTGCTATTTCAAGCTCTTTCCCGTCCAGCATTGAGTAGCAACACGTGCATAAGCCGCATTCGCTCACATTTTTGTTCTTGCACAATATGCAGGAATCGATTTTTCGGGCAAGAAGCACTATTCGCCTGGTCGTCAACGCCCAAAGCAAGTCGCTTCTTATGATTCCTTCCGAATTTAGCCTCTCCACTTAATATATAAGTGTACATCTGGAAAGGCAAGCAAAGCGGCAATTAAGCTAGGCGACTTTGACTTGGCCGACAAATTCAACATCGGCGCGCGACGCGACTTCGTTATAAGCAAGCACGCTCATGCTTGGCATTTGTCGTTCGATTAATCTTCGTAATGGTAGTCGCAAAGTAGTGCCGCAAAGAAGTACGGGTTGACATCCTTTCGCCGAAGCAGCGTCGACTTCTTTCTGCAATTTTTCGAAAAGTTCAGCTTGATCTTGTGGCTCAATTGTCAGCATGGATCCGGCTGAAGTTTGAGTAACGCCGTCCGATAACTTGCGCTCTAAAGTAGGCTCTAATGTGATGCAATGAAGCCGATTGCTTCCATCCAAAAATTGACGGGTTATGGTACGAGATATTGACGATCGAACGATTTCTCCAAGTTGGTCTGGGTCTTTAATTCGGCTTCCAAAATCAGCCATGGTTTCAAGGATGGTCACAAGATCACGGATGGGAATGCGCTCCCTAAGCAAATGCTGAAGCACTTTTTGGATATCGCCAATTTGGAGCACGTGTGGCACCAGTTCTTCCACCACGGTTTTATTGGTATGCCTCGCATTTTCAACTAAAGTTTGAACGTCTTGCCGACTTAGTAGCTCGGATGCATAGTTCTTCACGATTTCTGCCAAATGAGTTGAAATAACGGTTGCAGGTTCGATAACTGTAAATCCAGCACGCTCAGCCGCTTCCTTCAAACTAGGCTCGATCCAAAGGGCATCAAGTCCAAAAACGGGATCTTTGGTGGCGACGCCGGGAATCGAATGAACGGTTGCTCCGCTGTTCACGGCGAGTAACGCAGATGGAGAGGAATGAGATCGGCCCACTTCCTCGCCGCGCACTTTGATCACATATTCATTAGTTTCAAGATGAATACTATCGCGAATCCGAACAGTAGGCATCACAAAGCCAAGCTCAACTGCGATTTGGCGCCGGGTCGCGGTCACCCTTTCGCTCAAGTCTCCCCCTTGCTTAGGATCGGCCAGCTTTGTGAGCCCATATCCAATTTCAATTTCAAGAGGATCAATTGCTAGAAGAGGAATCACCGCTTCTGGTCCGGTGGGTGCAGCCTTGACTTGCACTGGAGGCTTAACTTCTTCTCTTGGTTCACCTTGAGCCATTTTCACCGCTCCTGGGGTTTTGATGAGGAATCGATATAGCATGAAACAGGCACCTGAGGCACCGAGAAAAATAACGATAGGAAACCCTGGGACAAGCGCAAGTCCAGCAAGAGCGATTGCAGCAAATCCAATTGCTTTGGGTTGATTGAAAATCTGAGAAGCTACTTCTCGGCCCATGCTTCGGTCTTGCCCGGCGCGAGTTACCATCAATCCACTAGCGGTACTGATCATCAAAGCGGGAACCTGGCTCACGAGACCTTCACCAACTGAAAGCAGGGAATAAGTTTTCAATATCGTAAGGGCGTCGCTGTTTCCGCGCATAAATCCAACCGCAAATCCGCCAAGGATATTGACGGCGATGATCAAGATCGCGGCAATTGCATCGCCTTTTACGAATTTTGAAGCTCCGTCCATCGCTCCGTAAAAATCAGCTTCGCGCTTAATGTTCTTGCGGCGGTCACGGGCTTGGTGCTCATCGATTAGTCCAGCCGCAAGGTCTGCGTCTATCGCCATTTGTTTGCCCGGCATTGCGTCTAAGGTGAATCGAGCAGTGACTTCGGCAACTCGCCCAGCGCCATTTGTGATGACGATAAATTGGACAATTACGAGGATCAAAAAGGCGACGAATCCAACAACCGGATCGCCTCCCATGATGAAATTCCCAAAAGTTTCGATAACATGCCCAGCGGAGGCATTGCCTAAAATGAGCTTAGTCGCACTAATGCTTAGAGCGAGCCTAAACAGGGTCGTTATTAGAAGCAGACTTGGAAAAACTGAAAATTCAAGTGGATCACGAACGTTTACCGCGCTCAATAAAATGATCACGCTGGAAGCAATTGCGCATACAATTCCGGCGTCTAATGCCCAATCTGGGATCGGCAAAATCAGCATCCCGATGATTAGAATCATTCCCAACCCAATCAGAAGGTCTGTTTGTTTGAGTAATTTATCGAATAAGGTCATCTATTGATAGCCTGGACGCTACTAAACTTTATCGGTAGAAATGCTGGATTGCTGAAGGTATGAATTAGGGTTTTGAACTCAGCACCTAACTGAATGGTCACATTTGGTATTAAAATTGCTTAATTACTAAGATAATTTCGGTGCGGAACGAAACTTTAAGGAAGCCAGTAAGTTAAACATATATAGGGACTTCAATGTTGCAAGCGATCGAAAAATTAATGCAGGAAGGTAAATGGAAGGAAGCTTCCTTTGCTATTGATGTACGCTTGCAAATTCAACCGATGATTGGGATGCTACATGCTTACAAGGGTCTTTGTCATTACCGTGAATCGGAATTCGAATTAGCTGAAGTGTGCTTCATGAGGGGATACGTGCTTGATCCTAGCATTTCAGAAGCAGCGGTCAAGCGCGCTCAATGCCTTTATCAATTGAAGCGATACCGAGAAGCAAATGACGTGGTGAATGAATGGTCGCCCATAATCCCCAATAATCGCACCCTGCAAGGAATACAGGAATTTTTAAGTTATCAATACGGTGCGCAAGAGCATGACGCTTGGGAAAAAACGCGATCGGCCAATTTGCACATAGAATCTGGCGTCAAGGACTAAATATTCGTTGGGTCATTGAATTTTAGGATGGGATTCAAAAAACTTCCATATTAGATCACTGGTAATGATGTTTCCTTCCTTATCAGTTGCAATGTTCATCATTCCTGGCCAGTCGTGGGTCCCGGTTTCAATTGAGTAAAGATCAACTTCTTGCCCTTTATTTCCTAGCCAAACCGAATCGATGACATCGGAATTAATTGTCTTCGTAGTAGGATCGGTATCAATTCCGATCGATTTTGCCCAATAGCTGGCTGAATCCATAGCGGAATAGGTCGAGGAGAGCAAGCTGTTGGGATCGTGATCGTACGCGACCATTGGATCCTTCTCGCCATGAAAAATGATTGCGCTAACTGGACTTTTTGGTGCTTTGACGCGGGCAGCGGTTGTCGGTATCTCCACCCCTAGGAATTTGGCAGCGGTTAATTCGGATTGGGTTGCGGGATATTTGGGATCGAGTCCCACTGATCCTGCCACAACTCCTATCGCGGCTATTTCACTGCTCAATGCGCTTCCCATCACATAACTCATGAAGGCACCATTTGAATGACCGCATATAAAAACCCGATCTGGATCGTAAGTTACTGATTTTTCAGTGTCGTGCAGAGCATCGGAAATGAATTTGACATCGTCTGCGCCTTTTAATCCGAGGTTTATATATCCGCAGTTCCAACCCGCAGTCTTTCCGAGACCTTGAGGGGCGATTAAAATGAATCCGTCACTTTGAGCGAGTGCTTCGAGTCCTGAATATGTTAGAATTTGCTGGTCGTTGCCGCCGAGCCCGTGAAGCAGCACGATAATCGGCATTTTTGTCCCGGCTGGTTCTTGAGGGGTCACAACAATGTAGCTTCGTTGGATTCCATTTTCATCAATTTGATGGGTAACGGCGTTGGGCAGAGTGGTAGTTTGGGCAACGCAAGAGACCGCTAGCCCAATGCTAAATAGGGCTGAGCAAATCGCTGATTTCATTTTAAAAATTCTACCGTAGGTAGTTAGAATTTCGGTTTGGGGTGATCTAACCTATATATTGCTATCGCCGCCTACAAAGGCAGGCGTAGCATCACTAAATTATTTTAGACTTGTCTTTATCGAACAAGGCAGACGTAAGTTCACTAAATTATTCTTGACCTGTCTGCATCGAATCCCTGCGCGTCTACGGGGGTAATTCTCGCCGCAGTCAAAAAATCAACGCCTTTGGGATGCAAAAATCTTCCTCAGGCTCATCTGTAAGTCCATTCGGATTCGTTGGAGCAGAAGGGTATCAGCAAGATTCAGATTCAGGGTTGATGCTCCTCGGGCACCGGTATTACGATTCCTCCACCGGCCGCTTCCTCACCCGCGACCCAATCAACGATGGCTCTAACTGGTATGACTACGTCGGAAATAACCCGCTAGAAATTATCGATGACTCGGGTCTCGGACCAATCCCAGGAATTACAAAGCCTCCGATAAAGTTGCCACCCGGCGAAAGTTGGCGTTGGGTTCCCAGCCCAGGGAGTAGCAGACGTGGAAAGTGTGTGGGCAGTCCGCCTAGTAAAGGAGGTGATGGCGGTCAGCCAAGTGCCAGTTGGGATGACAAATACAAACACTGGGACTACGACGATGGGGATGGCAAAAGATCTAGGTATGGCAAAATGGGAAGAAGCTGCCACCTGGCAAGCATAGCTGTACTGGAAATTACCCGCCTCTTCAGCTTTACCCTCCGCTTCCGCCTTTAATTGGTCCTGACATTGGGCGATTACCTATCTTTCCACCACCCGGACCTTTCTTCCCGCCTTTAATTATCCAGCCTTGCGAGCCGCCGATTCCTGCGCCAGAATTGCTTTGGGATTTTGTCAGGGCTTTCTTAAGCGGAGCGGTCGAAGAGCCTTAAGTGCGTACCCGGTAAAATGAAGTCGCTATCCAGCCAAGACGAACATTCTGCAGGAATTGAATTGACAGGCGTAGACGTTACTAAATTAGTGGAGATCAATGCATAAAGAATGACTAGGAAAGCTAAAGATGTTCATCGCAAGATGGAGATTGAATACATCAAACCCGAGGCGGCAAAAGACAGCTTGTCAACAATATTCCCTATGATCGTTGGTGACGCGCGCGAAGGTCATCCCGATTTTTTTGAAGTGGGGTTCTATTACGAGACTTCCAGTGCAAGTAAACGCCTTTTTTCTCATGTAGCCTGCAGTTATTTTGACTGGGGCGGAGAAGCAATTGTTTATTTTTTTGATCCATTTGTGGATACGAGTAGGGATGTTCCATTTATGATCCAACGATTAGTTAGACCCGAAAACCCTGATTTTTACCCAAGTGAATGGTATTTATATTGTCGAAATCTAAATATTTACCACCTCGAAGCGATCGTAACCACTGGTGTTTACTTTGAATGGGGATTCTACTTGCTTAATGTCGACAAAAATCTATTTGTTTTATTTAGCGATGATGAATACGCCAAGTTTTACAGTAAGGACAAGAAAATAATAGAAGAAATTAGATCAGATTTTTCCGAATTTAACTATGATGAGCGGGACCCGAAGACTGCCCTGTATTGAATGTAAGTTCAATGTCAAAAATGAGACGCAGACCACCGCGTAGCCTCGGGGGAAACCAAGTCATCCTTCCAATCCTCGGCTTTACTTCATCCGCCAGGAGACTTACTGGAGTTGCTTATCCGTCGCTGGCCACTAATTCATTTAGCTATAACAGTTTAGATACTAGAGTAGGCAAAGTAGCTTCTGGTGGAACAAAAGCTTTTCTTAGAGATGGAGCAACTGTTACTGATCCGGTTCTTTCTGATTCTGCTGCAACTTACACTCCTGGAATTTCCGTGTCACGTTCTGGCGTATTAAGTTATTACGGAAATGATTAACTAGGATCCAGGACATTGCAGACTAATTCAGCTTCAGCAGTAACTTACCGGGTCAGCTACGACGCTTTTGGAAACCAGAAGTCCTCAACCGGCTCAACGAATAGCCCACCCGGATTCGTCGGAGCAGAAGGGTATCAGCAAGATAACGACTACACTCTGATGCTCCTCGGTCACCGTTATTACGATTCGTCCACCGGCCGCTTCCTCACCCGCGACCCCGCCAAAGACGGCTCAAATTGGTACGACTACGTCGGAAATAACACGGTTGGGCAAACTGATGAACTTGGAGAGTTTGCTGCACTAGCCCTCGCGCCTGCAATTGCGATACCTGGTCTTGGCGAAATTATTATCGGGGTCGCTATTGTCGGCACAATCGTGGTCGGTGGTGCTTACTTATATACTCGTGTGGTTTCGCCAGACACGGTGCCAAAATACGGTCCCCCGGGCGGAACACTTATTGGTCCAAAGACGAGCAGGGAGTACGGTCCAGACGGAAAGCCGGTGGTAGACCGTGGTTACGACAACTCAGGGGGGCATTCGGGCGATCATTCGCACGACTGGACGCCGGGTCAAAATTCGGATGAATATCCAACCCGCGGTCCCGGGCGACCTCCTGTGGAAGGAGATCCACCTCCGCCAACAAGCAATCCTAATAGTCCCTATCCTAATCCGACGTCTAGCATGGCTGGCGAGATTACTGGTAGAGGAATCATATACCAATGAGGAAAACACTTGAGAGTTTGAAACGGAAGGGGCAAGACCTTCCACATCTGCAAAGGTCCGATATTATTATTACTTACTCGGATCACGATGGTACGCTAACTCGTGAAACGTTCAGTGCTAGGCAGTTTAGCCTTATGGGTTTTGGGGCTATCATGCGGCTTGGTTCACTCGAACCGCTCGATATTAGCTATTCCGACGTCGCCCAGGAGATCGAAAATGACCCTAAATCAAGCAATCAGGGTCTGTTTTCTAAATGCAATTCAAGAATTGAGCTACAGGAGGGATGCCTTCTTAAAATGCAAAATGATTATCCAGGATAAGGAAAATTATTTCAGTCCTGACTTTACGATTCACGACAATTATTTGGTAGGAATTGAAAAGTTGGAAACACGCATAGTTGTTTCGACATTGGACCGAGAACTTAATGATTATAGTATATGGGTCGACAAATCCTTAGACCCAATTATAGTTACGACGGGGATGGTTTTTCCGGTCGGATTGGGCAGTCTATCCTGCTACCCAGTGCCAGGTGACTACTTTCCCGAGGCGTTCATAGAATCAGAAGAAATGCATAATTACGAAGACGGTCTACTTACTTACAATCGGGTGCGGTTCAGGTTGCTTATGTCGATCAATACATGGGACGGCAGCTATTTATTTTTTCTTGTCTCAAGCGAGGCAAGAGCATCCTTGGGAACAATAGCCTTTATCACGGGTCGCGGGACCACATGATCTAAGTCATAATCTTGTCGTTATGCCCGGCAAAACGATCGTAGCCAAGAACCGAATAAGAACCTACGGTGAAGATGGTTTTCCCGATCAGGATATCGACACAGGCCATGATCATAGCGGAGCCGGTGATCCCCACACCCATACTTGGGGTTGACCGCCTAGCAATGAAAATCGCGGGCGAGGCGAGCCGTATCTATCCGGCCTTGATTTCCCTATTCCTCCGGGGTGGCCATTCCTGTGATGTACGGGCAGGCGACGGTCGCGGAATTCCGTTCAGTTCGCTTTGATGAGTCGGGCATCCTTCGCGAGCCTGATCCTCACGACGAGAAAATGCTTAGCGTTGAACTTGGCTTAGATTCTGTTATGATGACCTTCGCGTACTATGACCGTCGCATCGAAATTTGTTTGCCATCGGTGGAGTCATTCCTTGCCTTGCCACTTTTACTCGGAAATTTGTTTTCTGATGGCGTATCTGGCGAACTCGATTCTAACCAAGTGGCTCCCGAGGGATGCAGCCAGGATTTGCGTAAGTTTCAAGAGTCTTGCTATAGTTTTTTGAAGCATCAGCGAAATTTTCTTTACAAAGGTTCCTCGTACGTTGCCGAAGTTTTGGTCACTGGCAAGTTTAATAAGGAAGACATAAAGTGGCGTTACATTGATTGAATTATTGGAGCGGATACAAGGACCGGAAAACTTCCTAAAAGACGGAGCGGGCGTTACGGATCCAGCTCTTTCGTATTCAGCAGCTAATTATACGCCTGGAATCTCTGAGTCACGTTCGGGCGTATCAAGTTATTACGGAAATGACAGACTAGGATATAAGACATTGCAAACTAATTCCTCTTCAGCGGTTACTTACCAGGTCAGCTACGACGCTTTTGGACTGCAAAAGTCTGCAACCGGTTCAACGTCAAGTCCATTCGGATTCGTCGGAGCCGCTGGCTACCAGCAAGATTCAGACTCCGGTCTGATGCTCCTCGGTCATCGCTATTACGATCCCTCCACCGGTCGATTCCTCACCCGCGACCCAGTCAATGACGGTAGCAACTGGTATGACTACGTCGGAAACAACGCGTTAATATATCAGGATCCCGCCGGACTGGAATGGTGGTACTCTCAATCCACTGGCGTGCTATATCATGTCGTGGGTACCGGAAAACACATCATAGTTATACGCGTAGGCACTGGTTTTTCGGGGGCACCCGGGCACATTAATAATCCCGGCGACGCAGGATTGCATAATAAGGGTCCAATACCGATAGGGGGATATCATATTGGAAAGCCACGACATAAGCATGCTCATGGTCCCCTAACACTTCCGCTCGAACCAGATCCTGGAAACCATATGCACGGGCGAGGCGGGCTCTTGATTCATGGCGATAAAATTGGCCACCCGGGCACCGGAAGCACGGAATGCATAATTTTGCCAAAACCAATACGCAAGAAAATCGCAGCGAGCGGCGATAACCATCTAACTGTCTTCAAATGAATGCCATGTTGTTTACTCTTTCAACTTTCGTTTCGCTGGCGGTCCTTTCTTATGGCCATTCTGACCTCCAAAATAAGACATTAGTCGCAAAGAAAGCGGGCGTTGTCGTAACACTGACGATGACTAAATTTTCCAAAACTGAATTAGCTGAGTTGTGGAAACGCAATATAGGATACCAGTATTGGGGACTCATTGACTGCGACAATTTGAAGGATTGGAAAGCAATGAATGGTAATCCATGGATCGTAAGAGGACTTAAAATAACAATAAGGGGCAAACAAGTGGACTCATACGGATCAAGTTACATGGGACTGACCGAACCACTTTCGGTTTCAATTCTCCGAGCCACATCAGAAAAAGCAGTTTTTGAAATTGTTGGGTCCGATGCCGGTGGTTCTTACACCGCTGAGTATTTCGTAAATAATTCCGAGCTTGTAACGAGAGTTGTTCGCTCTGGAGAGTTTCCGACACTAACGTGGGAAAAGGACACCTACCACTATGTTCATTCGAAGGATATCAATTAGTAAAAAGCTTTCTGGGACGACCGCTCGCCAGCATCCGGTAACACATGCAGTATCCGCTAACGCAAGCAAGGGTTTGTTAGACGAACTTCTGGAGGGATCGGCAAAATGGAAGCATGAACCATATTATTTTCAGTCTAGGTGGCGATGGTGCAGCAGCCCCAGTTCTCTCTGATTCTGCAGCAACTTACACTCCTGGAAGGTGATGTCCCATTTTTAGTTGCAACCTTGTAGTGGTGTTCTTTTATTGTTCATTATTCTACATCTTTTGCGCGTTAAGTGGATGGATTGTTTGGGGCCACTTAGCTTAAGTGATTGTCAATGGAAGCATCCAACATGGCTGATATCTGGTGGTGAATATCAAAGCTTAATGCAACCATTGAGTTTGATTAACGAATCCGAGGACACAAACCTCCAGTACGGATGTCTGATTCCCAGAAAAGTAAACGAGTTGACTGAAAAAGATATTTTGCGACTACTGCAAAAATTTCCGTCAGAAGCAAACCAGATTAGTGCACTCCTAGTTATTTTTTATTGGTTCGCCGGTCAAAAGTTGATGGATATAACTAGTCTTAGAGATTTATCTATCAACGCGAATAAATTTGCGCCAGTCCATCCTATTTTTCTTAGGCAATTGATTTACGCCAACTACCTTAGTTCCGATATCGATAACGGTAGTCTAATCGCACAATCATTAGAAGATCATCCTCATAGGTGGTGGATGATTGCAGATGCTTACGGAGAATCGCAGGGAAGCACGACCATGCGCCCAGTCGACTATTATAAAATGAGTACAACAATTGAGCCAAAACCTGACATAAACATTATTGAAGACCAGCAAATTTTGCGAGGAGCCTACCAAACGGCATTCAATAAAGTGCGCAGGAATAGGGTATACGCATTTAAATCAATCGTACTCGGTTATTATATAAGCCAATTCTTGAAACGGGCGGCCGGGGATTTACAATCTAAAAAATGAACAGTTACTAAGTGCATTAACCAGACTGGCGGAGGAGCAAGTGAGGCGGCTGGCGGGATTAGAGCTGATGAATTAATGGAAGCCCTGATAATAATTATTTGACTTTGATGGAATTTCAAATGGGCAACGACCTTGCTAAATTGCAACGGAAGCTGGTGATCCTTGCATTCAGTTCGCCACAAGCATTCCCAAAGGGTCAATTATTGGGGACAGGTCACAGCCAAAATGGCTGCTCTCCTCAAGCAAGCTCACAAGCTTGCGATCCCGGTGCCGGATGGACTCTATTTGTATCCAAAACGGGTATCTTTGGGACATGCCAGACGATTTCAAAAACGGCGACGAGCCGGGGAATTTTGAAGATCCGCCTTCATTTTTTCCTTATTCTGATGAAGATCGTGCGCGCAATATCGTGGATCCCAAGGATCTCGTTCAGGTTCAAGTTCAAGGCGTATTTTCTTTAGACAGTGATGGTCGGCAAAAGCCATTTTTTGTAATTCTAACCGATGGTCATCGGCGGTTGCCAATTGTAATTGGTCCATTTGAAGCTCAGGCAATTTACCTTCCGATTCGAGGCTCGACCCCTGACCGGCCCATGACCCATGATCTTTGTAAGATCATTTTTGAAAGGCTTGGTGGCGATCTTATAAAAGTGCTCATTGATGATCTTTGGAACGAGACCTATTATGCGAAATTGATTATAAAAGTTGGAAAGGATGAAATTGAAATCGACGCCAGGCCCTCAGATGCCATAGCCCTTGCGATTAGGTTTGAAGCCCCGATCTACGTGGCAGATGGAATTTTGGAAGCAAGCGAGGAATAAATTTTTGGGCGGATTTGTTGAGGAATGAGTGAAGTATCAAGCAGGATCAACGACCTTAAAGCTGAGATTGAACATCATTCGCATCTTTATTATTCCAAGGATCAATCTGAAATTAGTGATTCCGAATATGACAAGCTTTTTCGCGAATTGCTTGATTTAGAAGCTGCGCATCCTGAGCTTCTCACCAGCGACAGCCCAACCGGCAAAGTTGGGGGATTTCCATTAGGTGAGTTCGAATCTATTCAGCATAGAATTCCGATGCTTTCCCTGGACAATGCCTTTAGCCAGGAAGAACTTCTGGCTTTTGACCAAAGATGCAAAAAGTTATTAGGAATTTCAGAAGAACTTGAATATATGGTTGAGCCAAAATTTGACGGGGCATCACTTAACCTGACCTATGACGATGGAATTTTAATTTCAGCTGGAACGCGAGGGGATGGCACCACCGGCGAAAACGTGACTCCCAACGCCAAAACTGCTCACGGGGTTCGCATTAGGTTGGCGGATAAAGTTGTTGGAATTCTGGAAGTTAGGGGTGAAGTCGTAATGAAAAAAGTCGTGTTCGAGGAGATCAATCGGGATCGAATTGCAAAGGGCGAACAAGCATTTGCCAACCCTCGAAATGCGGCATCGGGCGGAATGAGACAACTCGATAGCAAACTAACGGCGGACAGGAAATTGAATTTCTACGCTTACTCGCTTGGTTTTACGAGTGAGCCGTTTGCAGATTCGCAATCAGAAACCCTTGCAAAGCTTGGCAAATTAGGGTTTCCCATACAGGACGAGTCCAAAAAATGTACAGGAATTCAAGGGGCGATCCAGCACGTTTTGATGATTCAAGAACAAAGACCTACGATGCCTTTTGGAATTGATGGAGCGGTTGTCAAAGTCGATTCATTTGACCAGCAAAATGAACTGGGAATGACAGCTCGAGGACCACGCTGGGCGATCGCTTATAAGTTTCCAGCGGAGCAGGCATTTACAAAGTTGATCAAAGTGTTCACTCACGTTGGCAGAACTGGGACGATTACGCCGGTGGCGGATTTAGAGCCGGTCGTGGTTGGCGGTGCGACCGTTACCCGAGCTACTTTGCATAACTTTGAGGACATCGCGAGAAAGGACGTTAGGGACGGCGATATCGTAATCGTTCAACGGGCTGGAGATGTGATCCCGGAGGTTGTCGGGCCAGTATTAGAAAAGCGTCCGGAGGGTCTTGTCCGAATAGAGCCTCCAAGGAAATGCCCAGATTGCGGGTCAGACCTGGTACAAAAACCCAGGGAAGTAGCGTTAAGATGTCCTAATAAAACATGCCCAGCTCAAGGATCAGCCAAAATCAAACATTTTGTGGGTCGGAGAATGATGGATATCGACGGGCTTGGCGATCGGCTGATCGACCGCTTTCTAGAACTTGGATTCATTGCAAATATTGCGGGGATTTATCGGCTGCGTGAAAGCCGGGCTGAGCTCATTGAGCTTGATAAGCTGGGTGAGCAAAGTGTGGATAAATTGCTCAAAAGCATTGAGGAAAGCAAATCGCCTACTTTGGCTCGCTTTTTATTTGCCCTCGGGATTCCAGAACTTGGGGAAAAAGGCTCGCAAGATATCGCCGCGGAACTTGGAACATTCGAAGTCATCCGACATGCGGATTATGAAACCTTGCTGGGTTTGCCAAATGTCGGACCAGCAACTGCTTCTGAAATCGTTCTGTGGTTTGAAGAATCTGAAAACATCGAACTTATCGATTCACTGTTAAATCTTGGAGTTGATCCAAAGGAATCCCAGAAAATATTTGGTGGGATATTCGAAGGAAAAACGATTGTCTTTACGGGGAAATTGGAAAAGTTCTCCCGCGAAGATGCAGAAGCAGTGGCTTCAAAACTAGGAGCAAAGGTTGCGGGCAGCGTAAGCGCAAAAACGTCATTCGTGGTTGCTGGTCCAAACGCGGGATCAAAACTTGCAAAAGCAGCGGAACTTGGAATTGAAACGATAGACGAAGAGGAATTTCTTGCGATGCTTCCGCCGGGCACTCTTTGAATCAATTTACATTAAAGTTTCAGGCGACAGAACTTGATATTAGGCGATGCTCAAATGCGGGGCAAGTCTTTAGGTGGCAAGAAATCGGCAACAACGAATTCTTGGGGATTGATGGGGGCGATTGGTATCACATTTTCATCATTCCGGGTTGCGACGAGGATACATTTGAGGTGACCACGTCCGCAGATGAATGTCGATTTCACAGTCTATTTAGATTGGAATTGTCTTATCCGGAATTAGGTCGCCAACTGACAGAACTTGGACCCGAGCTAATTCCTTATTTGAGTTTTGGACAGGGGCTACGTATGATGAGACCAAATTGTGCAACTGAAACGTTATTTAGTTTTTTGTGCACCGCGAACAATCATTTGGCGAGAATCAAACCAATGGTTCAGAAGCTAGGTTCATTTGGTTCTAAAGTGCATCGAGTCAAGGAACATCCTATTCATGAATTTCCAAATATTGCTACAATTGCACGTCTCAAAGAATCCCAATTGCGGGAATTAGGGTTTGGATACAGAGCGAAATCAATTCCTCTTGTAGCTCAGGAACTTGAGTCGAGGGGAGCAGAGACCTACTTGGAAGGACTAAGAAATGAAACTTATGAATTAGCATTCAGCGAACTCATTTCCATTAAAAGCATTGGTCCGAAGCTTGCGGATTGCATCGCCCTTTTTGCGCTTGACCTCACCGAGGCGACTCCATTAGATACCCATATGTGGAATGTGGTCACTCAACTTTATTTTCCCGAATGGAAATCTCTGAATCTGACGGACCAACGTTATCGAACTGCAAGCTCTTTTATGCGAAATCGATTTGGTAAATTATCAGGATTTGCTCACCAGTTTTTGTTTTTTCATGACCTAAGTATTTAGGAAATGAACTTGTCTCGAAGTTCTAGTTTTGAAACCTCATTGAAAAGCTAAGTAATATGGGAAACGACATAGTTTTACCAAAGTAAGCTGGGGAAATTATCAAAGCTATCTACTCTAAATAAAAGGTGTATATTGCGATCAAGGATGCGAAAATTAATATTTAACTTCGTATTCGCGATTACTGCGGTCCTTTCAACGGCGCAATCAGTGAAATTCGTTGTGACGAGCGGTGGGGCGTACCCCATGCGGTGGGGTGAGACAGATGCTTCTTCCGACAATATTCCGGGGTGCCCTGCCATCGGCACACCATGCTGTTTTATGCTGGGATCACAAACAAAGCTCGTTGTTAACGACCCAAAGGTCGTAAGCTGGGACGTAATTTCCCTGTCGTTAGATGGTCAGCCCACCAAACGTCATTACTGGTCGGTCGGCGACACAGGGATGATGCCCGCTTCTCAAACTGTGACACTGCCAGCGATGCCTTCCAACGTCGATTATGCGTGGCTGTATTACGACATAGTTCTCAGTTATCCCGTGCAAGGAGGTGGAACCAACACCGTTGTCGAACAAATGGGCGGCGGCTATCATCACGATATGTTCTTTACGTTGCCGCGCCTCAGGGTCCGCTCGTTGGTACTGGGTGGGACAACGTCCTAAAAGTCTCTTGCACCAACGCTTCCCAGTCGGCCACGATTGCGGATGCGGAACCGGCCGAGACTTTTGGCGTCTTCTGGGATCACCCCGGATTTGCGTACCCGGAGGACACGGGTACCTATTGTTTTGACCCTAATAATGCTAATAAATATCTTCTAGGCTGGGTCGCGGATAACCTCTTGAATGGTGCCTGGTTTCCGGGAAACTGCCTCGATTGCTCGACCGCTAATGCTCTCCTTACCGACAGTTTAGGGATAAATACCTTGACTCGGCAACTGACAATCGATAATGGGTTCACAACAAACCCGATATGCCCAGTCGGCTCGGATGCAACCTTGTGGCCATCAACTTATTCTTCATTTGCTTGGGGATGGCATAGCATTGCTGTGCCGTACGGCTCTGCGTTTGGCGGCGGCACTTCAATCTTCGACCCGACAGAAGCGCAGCATCTGAACCTCGACGGAAATTCGTATGAGAACCCTCCAGCCGATGGTCTCGGTTCATTCTGGAGCCAAGGAGGATACTGGCAAACCAATCCTTCACTTGGTCTCGTCAGTTCTCCCAATCCTTCTTTCCCGTCGCCCTATGTAGTGCCGAATATACCGATTTTTCAGGTATACAACAACGATTGGATTTCTTACGTAACTGCAAACAAACCAAAAAAATAAAAACGATATGACTAAAATTAAAACCAAATATTATCTCAGAACCATTTTTACTCTGGCGGTCGCAACGGTTACCGCTTCAGTTGGAATTGGTCAAATGCTCCAGGTGGGGCATTTGCAAGTTTCCACTCCGGAAGTTGAGCGAACGCTGAACTTTCCTTCCAGTATCGCTGGCTTCGTAATCCAAGGCGATAAGCAATCAGCCCTCTTTGTGAAGTTACTTCATCTTACGCCCAGCCAGTTTCCCAAAAATTCTCGCGGGTCGCAGTTGGCGCATAGATGTGATTGCATCGCATTTGGTGCCGATTACTCGAAAGTTGGCTCAAAGCAAGACAGGATGACAGTGGATGGGGACATTTACGGTCAGCCGGGATACGCAGTGGCAGCGCAGAATTTATACAATCTTTGGCGCCAGAGTAAAACTCCGCTCCCAACTGGCAGCTTCACGGGAGCAAACCTTGGGGCCTCCACTTGGCACTTCGGGAAAATAGGTGCTGCTACTAGTGTTGGATTGCTTGTTGTAAGTGATACGGTACGTCTGACAATTGACCTTACAAACTTTGAAGACACAACCCCAGGAGCTGGGGTAGCCTACCACAAGTTTAGCAGCGCAGACGCGCTAGCAATTGACAAGCTCGCGAAGACGACGCTTGCGCGAGCCAAGCGGCTAGCCCAGAAAATGTGAGATAGTAATTGGCTACTTATATTTTGCCGACCTAAAAAGGGGAATCCCTTTATTCCATTCGTTGCTTTGTAAAATTCTGTGTTATTTGCAAACTGGCTCGCTAGGTTGGAATTGACGGACCACCGTTACCGAATTGCGCAAGTTCAATTTTGAAAACTCGTTGAAAAGCTAAGTAATATTTGGATTAAATCCCATGAATAAAATTAAAACCAAATATTAATTTCCAGATCGGAGCAGTTTGATTGTTTGGTCGCATTTGACCTATTATCTTATTCAACGATTAGCGTAACTGCCTGTCAAACTTGATAATATTCTTAACCTAAAAATTTGGCATTTAGACTTAAAAAGTAGGGTCTTGCGTGTGGATGACACAACCACCGAAATTAGCACATTCTAGAGGCAAATAAGGGGTAAAGCGTGAGGTTTTCTAGCGTTGAAGATATAAAATTAAATCTGGCGGTAACTTCTTGCCGATAATACAGGTATATTGTTTACCGTTGACAAGCAAAAGGAGGATACCAAATGCATAGATGCTCATATAGAGCTATTGCTATTATTGCTCTAACCAGTGTTGGTCTTGGAGCATTAGCCCAACATTCAGGAGTTGAAAAACCTAAATACAAGGTTGTTTCAAAGAAAATTAATCCATCTGCGGATTATAAATTTAGCCGGTTAGTCCATAGAGGACAGCTGATTAAGGAGAAATCGGGGAAATCAGGAACCGATAAAAAGACTTACACACTCCATTATTCTCATGGGAAAGTTGTCTCAAAACACTTGATAAAAGATGAACGGGTTGAGCCAATCAACGCGGTTTATCTTATGGGAAGGTACGGATACACTCCTAGCCGCCATGAATTTTCAAGAGGCAGAATCATGGAAATGGAAGCGACTGCATACGATCCTAGTCCAGGTTCAAATGGCGGATATGGAGGCAGAACGGCAACTGGAATGCGCGCGGAATATGGATGCATTGCGGTTGATCCTCGAGTGATCCCGCTTGGCACCTTGCTTTATGTGGAAGGTTATGGATTTGGGATCGCTAGTGACACCGGAGGCGCCATCCATGGCCATCGGATTGACCTTTGTTATGCCTCTGCCGGTCAAGCAAATAATTTTGGCAGGCGACGAGTTCGAGTTCACATTTTAAATAATCGTTGAATCTATCGGATCGAGATTCACTTTTAAAGTTTCTCAAAAAATTTGACCTAGTCCCTAAAAAGCGGCTAGGTCAACATTTTTTGTGCTCGGCTCGCGTTTTAGAGGAAATTCACCATCAGCTTGAGGAAGTACAGTCGGTGCTGGAGATCGGGCCGGGACCAGGAATTCTCACGGCATCGCTGTGTAACTGGGTTCCGATGGTGGAAGCAATTGAGATCGATGAATCGGTAATTCCGGCTCTGAAGTTTATAGCTAAGAACGCTAGAGTGATCCTTGGCGACGCTTTAAAAATTGACTGGCGAAATAACTTGGATAAACTGCCAAGACCTCGGGTATTGGTCTCAAATATGCCCTATTATATCACAGGCGGATTGCTCCAGAAGGTAATCGAGGCTCGCCAAAGCATGGATTTTGCGCTTTTGATGATGCAGGAGGAAGTTGGAAACAGGATTTCAGCGCAGGCGAAAACGGGGGAAAGAGGATCGCTTTCAGTTCATTTACAAGCCTTATTTACTATTTCAATGGTTTGCAAAGTCAGCGCAGATGAATTTGTGCCCGAGCCGAAAGTTAATTCTATCGTTCTCAAGCTAATCCCGAGTCAGAAGCAGTTTCCGGACCGATTTTTTGAATTTATGCGGCGTGGATTTGATCAGCCGCGCAAGACTTTGATCAATAATCTGGGTAAGGCTTACGAATTGCCCAAAGAATCTATGAAGACGAATCTTCAATCTGTAGGATTAACTGATTTGGCAAGAGCACAGGAACTTACCGAGGAAGAATGGTTAGCACTTTACGCGAAAATGACTCCCTTGATATAGATAGAATCAAGGCGCATGCATTGGGTCTTGGCTTTGAGGCCACGGGGGTCGCCCTTCCAGATAATATGTTAGCCGTTGAATTTCTAAAGAATTGGCTAGCTCACGGATTTCACGCCGAAATGAGCTATATGGAGCGGAACCTATCGATCCGCGAAAATATTAGCCTTCTGCTACCTTCCGCTAAGACGGTGCTGGTTTTCAGAATAAATTACAACCAGTCGCGGTCTTGCAATTCTGGGGAAGCGAAGATTGCGCGTTATGCTTTTGGTCGCGATTATCATAAAGTGATTCGCAAGAAGCTGAAAATGTTGGAATCTTGGATGAAAAGCGTTGATCCCGTAATCGAGACCCGAATTTGCGTTGATTCTGCGCCGGTACTGGAGAGGCATTATGGCCAAAAAGCAGGATTAGGCTGGTTTGGGAAAAATACATGCCTCATTGATTCAAAATCGGGGAGTTGGTTTTTCATTGCGACAATGCTCACGAACCTTGATTTGCCATTGGACATGCCTGCAATTGGCAGCTGTGGAACTTGCAGTAAGTGTGTTGATTCTTGTCCAACCGGAGCAATTGTTCAATTGGCTGATCGATGGGCGGTTGATTCAAGAAAGTGCATCAGCTACTTAACGATCGAAAAGCGAGGAGAATTTTCCGAAAAAGAATCGGAAATGATTGGTGATTGGACGTTTGGTTGCGATATTTGTCAAGAAGTCTGCCCGTTTAATCAGCCTCGGGAATCGCAGCCGGGCAGGGCTAAATTTTCGAAAATCGAAGAATTTCGCCGCCGGTTGCCGGTGAAAACGTTAAATGAAATTGCCTTAATGAATAGGGATCAATTTGATGAATTTTCCCAGGGATCTGCTCTAAGGCGGACAGGTTTTGACGGTCTCAAGCGAAACGCAGCGGCTAATTTGAAGAATCAGAAGATTTTAAGCTAGGCGCTTTTTTCGCCGAGTTGAACGCGGCGTTGGACCGTTGCCTCGTACAGTTCAATATATTTCTTGGCACCGGTTTCCCAACCAAAATCAGTGTGCATGCCGGTACTTTGGATTTTTGAAAATAAACTGAGACTTGCATAGGCATCGCAGAACCTTACAATAGCATCCGAGAATTCAGCCGAAGACTTGTTTTCAAATACGAAGCCGTTTTCTGCTTCGAAAACCGTGTTTCTTAATCCGCCGGTTGCCCGAACAATTGGCACGGTGCCGTATCGCATGGCGATCATTTGGCCGAGTCCACACGGTTCAAAAGCGCTTGGCATTAAGAATCCATCGCATCCCGCATAAATCTTGGGTGCCAATTCCTCGTGATAACCTTCGAAAAATCTAAAATTGAGTGGGTGAGCCCCTGCGATGCGGTGCAGGGATTCAACCAAATGAGGCTCTCCCGAGCCCAAAATCACCAATTGACAAGGCATGTCAAATAGCGTGTCAGCCGCTTTAATAACTAAATCGAGCCCTTTTTGGGAGCTGATTCGGCTTACAATTCCGAGCAAAGGTGCTTTCGGAATCGGCTTCATCCCGATAAATTTCAGCAAAGCTTTTTTGCAAGCCTTCTTGCCGGATACTTCATTTGCAGAATAGGATGCGGGGATTTCGGGATCAGTGGCGGGATTAAATACGGCCGTGTCGATTCCATTTCGAATTCCATACAGGCGATGCTGGTCGGCTAAATGAATCATAAGACCCTGAAGGTGACAGCCAAACTCGGGGGTTTGGACCTCCTTGGAATACGATTCACTGACAGTATTTACGGCGTCGGCGTACGACGCTCCCGATTTCAAGAAATTTACTCTTCCGTAAGCCTCAACTTTATCGGAATTAAAAAGCTCGTGGGATAATCCCAAACGATCAAGAATATCAATGCCAAATTCTCCCTGATAGGCAAGATTGTGAATTGTGAATACAGATGCGACGTCTTCCCATTTCTCAGGCTCCGATTCTCGCATGAGAACGGGAACGAAGCCAGTATGCCAATCGTGAGCATGGATTAAATCCGGTTGCCATCCAAGGACATCCGGAAGAGCCAACGTCGCCCGGGCAAAGTAGAGATATTGATCGATGCCCACACGATAAATGGTCTCGCTTCTGTCCGCATCCTGAAACCATTCATCAGTGCCCACTAAATAGACTTTTACGCCATTGTGGTTAATCAATCGCACCCTAGTGGGCTTTACCCATCCCGGACGAACTTCAACTGGTACGTTTTCGGCTATGGTCGTGATTTTGTATTTGCCGCTGGACTCGATCATCGCGTAGTCTGGCATCACAATGCGAGCATCCCATCCTAGTTTTACTAACTCTTTGGGCAACGCGCCGACCACGTCGGCTAACCCACCAACTTTGGCAAATGGCGCTACCTCCGCCGAAACAAACAAAACTTTCATCGCCTTGGAATCAAGCTCGCGATTAGACGTGCTCAAATTCAATGTTCCAGTTGTGGTTCGCATGATATTAGGCTGATTTACTGGTTAACGGTTACAATGCTTCAATTAGGATCGCGGTTGCTTCGCCTCCACCGATGCATGGGGAGCAAATCGCGTACTTCTTACCCCTGCGTTTCAGTTCATAAAGTGCGGTCAGGATGAGCCTGGTGCCCGTCATTCCGATGGGATGACCTAACGCAACTGCTCCGCCATTGACATTTAGCTTTTCGCCAGGAATTCCAACTTTGTCGGCTACGACCATCGCAACCGCTGCGAACGCTTCGTTTACTTCGAATAAATCAACATCGTTCACTTTCATATTTTGCTTATCAAGTAACTTGCGAATTGCCTCAGCAGGAGCAGTTGTAAACCAAGCTGGAGCTTGCGCGTGCTGAGCGTAATCGACAATTCTTCCCAGCGGTTTTGCATTATGTTCAGAAATGTAGCTTTCGCTGGCCAGAACTAAAGCGGCAGCGGCGTCGTTTATTGAGCTTGCGTTTCCCGCAGTTGTCGATCCTTCCTTTGAAAAAGCAGGTCTCAGGCTGGCTAGCTTGGCTGGGTCTCCTTTTGTGGGCTGTTCATCTGCAGAAACAATTACTGGGTCGCCTTTTCGAGCAGGCACTGAAACCTCGACAATCTCAGATTTGAATTTCCCGGATTCTTGAGCTTTTCTTGCTCGGGCGACACTTTCTGCTGAAAATTGGTCAAGTTGCTCTCGGCTGATGTTAAATTCCTTTGCGGTTGCGTCTCCGCAGTTTCCCATGTGACAGTTATTGTAAGGATCCCACAGACCGTCGTGAACCATTAGATCAATAAGGACTCCATTTCCCATTCGATAACCAGAGCGGGCTTTATCGAGGCCGTAAATTGCGTTGCTCATGGATTCCATCCCACCGGCAACCACAAGATCAGCATCGTTACATTGGATAATCTGGCTACCAAGCATAACCGTCTTCATCCCGGAGCCGCAAACTTTGTTGACGGTTGTGCATGGAACCGAATCGGGTATTCCGGCGCCGATTGAGGCTTGTCGAGCTGGAGCTTGCCCCAATCCACCAGTGAGGACGCAACCCATCAAAACTTCATCAATTTTTTCCGGCGCAACTCCCGCCTGGGATAAAGCACCTTTGATAGCGATTGACCCTAATTGAATGCAAGAAAGGGAAGATAGGGCTCCTTGAAACGCGCCGATTGGAGTCCTAGCTCCTGACAAAATGAATGCTTTGCTCATGATAGGTCGGTGGTTTTCCAGCAAAAACCGGAATTAATGAAGGGCATCTGATCTGATCGACTCATAATATGACGTTACCCCGGCATTTTAAGATTCTCTAAAATGTGAGGTCAAAAAGTGTTATTATTTGGCAGGTTTGTCTATACCAATTCTACTCCGAAATCGAGCCAGACCATTGGTAACGGTTTCAGTTTCTTTATTCCCTAATTTGACTGTGACGAAAAAGTAAATCCAAGTGCAAACGAGGCAAACAATCGCAAGCTCAATGAACAAAACGGTTTTGTGAGGGTGCGCTGGCATTTTAATCGTGAGTAAAAATGCGCAAATTCCGGCTACAAACCCGGCTGCCAGGCATTGCCAAAATGCAATACTAATAGTGACCAACGAAGTTTCTGGCACGTCCTTTTTCAGGGATGCGAACATCGTAATTACTAGGCCGAAAGCCGCAACTGAACCAGCCAGAGGCATTGCGAGAAACCCCATTCCAAGCCTTCGCAAAATGATAATCATAACGATAAAGAAAACAGTTGTGATGGTGCCCAAGCAAATTGGTTTAAAACTTCTTTGCATCGCGAAATAAGCTCGCATAAGTAGAGGTTGCAAACACCAGGCAGGAATTCCAATTGCAAAATATCGCAAACATTCAACTACGTGGATCCGCGATTCGGGGCTAGATGCTTTGCCGTATCCGTAAAACAAATCAACGATTTGATCAGCCAGTACATAGATGAAAACGGTAGCGGGCACGCTGAGATAAATCACGGTTTTTAGAGATTTTGCAAGCTGAAGGGAATAGAGATCAAATTTCTTCTCGGCCGCAAATTGCGCGATTACGGGAAATGTGGCAAGAGCAAGGGATTGGCCAAACACTCCAAGCGGTGCTTGCATTATGCGATTTGCAAGTTCTAAGGAGATGTTAATTCCAACACCATCCATAGAAGCAAACTTTTGGGTAATAATCCCGTAGACCCCTGGCAATGAAAGTCCAAAAATAACCGGCGCCATTAGCTGAAATACTTTTTTCACACCTGGGGCGCGCATGTTGAGTGAAGGTCGAAATTTAACACCAACTTTGCGCACTGCCACAATCGGCATCACGATGTTTCCGATAAAAGCTCCGACCACGGCTCCAACCGCCATGCTTACAATCGGCGGGTTAAAGAAACTACCCAGAAGTAGGCCGCCTAAGATAATCGCGCTGTTGTAAATAACGGGAGAAAGTCCCGCATCATTTACTTGGTGATCAGCATAAAGGACTCCAAATAATATTCCGCCAACGAAAAAGGCGAGCTGAGCGGGTAATAAAATTCTGCCCATCAAGATCATCCACTGGATGGTCTCTGGCGATTTTCCTGCGCCTATATATCCCGCAATTTGAGGAGCGTAAACAAATGCCAGTGCCACAAACGAGCCGACAATGAGGGTGACCGATGTGATAATCACGCTAAACAGGTTCCAGGCATCCTCTTTCCGGTCTTGGGTATAAAATTCGGTAAAGACGGGTATAAACGCGGAGCTAAAAGCCCCGCCAGCAACTCCGTAAAAAATTAAGTCGGGAATTGTGAAGGCGAGCCGGTAAGCATCGCCTTGAAGCCCCAGTCCAAAATGGCTGCTGAGAACCGTGTCCCTAAAAATCGCGAGAATTCTACTTAACAGCAGATAAGCCATGAGAATGGCCCCTGCCCAAGTGGTTTTTTTGAATTGGGAATGCTCTGGCGAATCTAAAGTTGGCTTATTCAAGTCCGCTCCGCTAGCCACTATTACAGGATAAAGAGGGGGTTAGTTGATCTAATCCCCTCTTTATGCTTTGAAATACTACCCTTAAAGAGCTCGATCAATTAGCTTGGCAATCTGGTCCTTAGGAACAGCACCAACTACCTTATCAACAACCGCTCCGTTCTTAAAAAGTAAAAGAGCGGGGATGCTCATTACTCCATAATTTGAAGCAATTTCATTTTCAGCATCGACGTCTACTTTGAATACTCGAGCCTTGCCTTCATATTCGGTTGCGATTTGTTCTACAGTTGGACCAATCGCTCTACAAGGACCGCACCATTCTGCCCAAAAATCGACGAGAACGGGAATTGGCGATTCAAGGACTTTTTCCTTGAATTCAGATGACTTGATGTTCAGTTTTTCTGACATTTTATACTCCTTTTTTTTGTGGGCTGACCTCGATAGGCTTGCCGCTTTGAATTAATTGTACCATTCTTGGGAACCAAATCAGCACTTTTGTTTAGAAACTGTTAACTTACTGTTAACTTAATTGGTGACTATTATAGGATCAATCTCGTCAATATTAATTGAGACGAACCCTATTGAAAAACCTTAGTGGCAATCAACCGGGTTCAAGAAAATGAATTCATGAAGCTTAGAATTATTTCGATGGTCGTCGCATGCTCACTCGTGGGGCTTTCTGCGTTTTCGCAGGCTCAAAAAAGGAGCGGAGCAGAAACTGGTTTGCTCGGTATTAAATTGTACAGCACTGGTCTGACGGTGGTTCAGCACTACGGGACTCCAGATTCAATTGAGCCGTTAAGCGCGGGCAGTTTTACTGCACCAAGTGGTGGCGGCGGTGGCGGCGGTGGCGTTGGAGGAGGCGGCGGACCCATGGGTGGCGGAGCTCCAATGCCGGGTATGAAAGGTAAAGGCGGTTCCGGAGCGCAGGCTCCCCAATCCGATATCGGCCCCGATAATTCTGGTCCCCTTGATTTTGGAAATTCGTTGCTTCAGATGAAAGCTGGTCCTGGTCCGGGTGCTCAAGGCATGGGCAAAGGTAATGCTGGAGGTGGTGGAGGTCCCATTTCACCTGGCGGTGGCGGTCCAGGAGTGCCAGGCGGTGCGAACGGTCAATCCGGCGAGATTTTATTTACCAGATGGGTTTACAATCGCGGAAGCGACCAATATGCATTTGTTTTCGACAAATTTAATCGAGTTGTTCAAATCGAGGCGATCGGATTAGGCGGTGGAAATGTTCACACGATGAGAGGAATCAGAATGGGTTCAACCATTGGAGCGGTTATCCGTAAGTATGCTAGAAATCCAGATGGCTCGTCAGATTATCCTTCTTATGAAATTAACGGAGACGTTGTCGTCCTCAAATTCTTGGTGAAAAATCACGTGGCGTTCCGATTTACTCGCCTCGCTACAAAGCATCCTCAAGTGGTTACCGGGATTGCTGTCGCCGCAGGAAAATATTAATTCCTAGGAGCGAATGGCAGATGATATTGCTGAAATTCGCCTTCGAATCAATTTAGTCGACCTCATAGAATCGGGAGGCACTAAACTTAAAAAGACCGGCAAGAACTATGTCGGTCTTTGTCCATTTCATCCGGACAAGCATCCGTCTATGACGGTAAATCCTGTTTTCGGGCGATACAAATGCTTTAGTTGCGGGGCCAATGGAGACATATTCACTTGGATAATGAACACCCAAAGCGTTCAGTTTTCCGAAGCCATGCGCATTCTTGCTCATAAAGCAGGAGTTGAATTGACCCAAAGATCAGCGCGACCAAGCGTTGAAAATAAAGGGCAACTGAAACAGCAACTCGAACTAATGGAATTTGCTTCTAGATTTTATCAAAATGAATTAAAAAAAAATTCTTTCGCCAAGAATTATTGCCAAGGTCGAAACCTCAGCCAGGACTTGCTTGACACTTGGCAACTCGGCTATTCATCCGACATTGAAATAGCCTTGACCACTGCGGTTCAAAGAAATGGTTTTCCTTTGTCGGTTGCAGCTGACTTAAATATCGTGCAAGGAGATCAATCAAATGGATTTCGGGATCAATTCCGCCAAAGATTGATGTTTCCGATCAGGAATGAGCATGGGAGTGTTGTCGCTTTTGGTGGGAGAATCATTGGCGATGGTGTTCCCAAATATCTAAACAGCTCTGACACGCCAATTTTCCAAAAAGGCAATACGTTGTATGGTCTTTTTGAGAGCCGTCAAGCTTTGACCAAGAATCGCCACGCATTGCTAGTTGAGGGTTATATGGATGTGCTCGCGTGTCATGGTGCTGGTCTTAAATTCGCGGTAGCAAGCCTAGGAACATCGCTCACTGACGGTCAGGCAAATTTACTCCGAAAGTGGAGCGACTACGTCACAGTTGCGTACGATGGCGATGCAGCTGGTCGACATGCCGCTAGCCGCGCCTGCGAGATATTGACCCAAACCGGCATAAAAGTTCGGGTTTCGGTTTTTGATTCAGGCGATGATCCCGACACAATTGTACAGAAGCTGGGACCAGCCGGATTGGAAAAGATAATCAGTAATCCTGTTCCGCCTCTCGATTTCAATTTGGCTTCCCTTGAACTTGATTATTCGCCAAATACGGCCGAATTCTGGACGGCGGCGATTCCCCTGATTGCTTCTGCTGCGACTGAACTTGAAATCACCAGAAGCATCGACTTTTTAGCAGGCAAATATCCGGGAATTCAAGACGTGGTTGCGGCTCGGCGCGCTTTAAGAACTGAAGTCGCCAAAATCCGCAAAAGTACGCGAAAGACAAGGTTTGGTCCGACTGCAAGAACTGAAACCGTAGTTCCAAACGCAGTAGTACCATCTGCAAATTTATTCGATACACCATTGAATCCGGGAGAAGCCGCTTTGTTTTTTGCTTATTTAGCGGACGTTGAGCGAGCAAAAATTCATGAATTCCTTAAAGAACCCTGCAATTTGATTTCGGCCAGCGGAATAAAGCTTGCGAACATGCTGGTGGTTGCCTTTCCTAACGAACCGCCGCAAGGTGAGCCTAGTCAATGGATTCACCTGGTCAAGGAAGCCACTCAAACTTTAATAAATCTAAATTCAGATCGGTATGGCGTACCGACAGTGGAATATGTGCAAGATTCAATGGAGACTCTGTTAAGAATGCGTCAAACTCAAAGTATTCGATCTGGGCCGGAGCAGGGAAGCGAATTACTCGAAGCAATCAATGTTAAATTACGCGAGTTAAAAAAAGATTCTCGCGAAAAAGTTTAGATCCGATCGCGCAAATAATTCAACAGATTTGGAGGCGTTTGTTATATTATTAGTGTGTCTTTGCCGTCGTCGTCATCGGTAGCCAAAATCAGTCGTTCTGATAGGACTCATGTAAAGTCCAAGGGACTTTTCCGCACCGTTCTTGAATGCCCAGGAAGCGCGGCTAATAGAATTCGTCTTTCGAGTATCAAGCCAAGGCTAGACGCCTCTCAAATAGATGATGAAGACTCGGTTAGTGCTTGGTTAAGAATGATTGGGCAAATCCCCCTGTTACGAGCCGACCAAGAAGCTCAAGCGGCTCGTCACGCCCGTGCTGGATGTGCCTCATGCAAAGAACTCCTGATTGAATCTAATTTTAGACTCGTAGTTAGCCTTGCAAAGAAGCTTGTTAAACGCGGTCTCAATCTCCAAGACCTAATTCAGGAAGGCAATCTGGGGCTAATTCATGCGGTTGATAAATTTGAAGTTGATCGAGGATTTCGATTCACGACTTACGCATCATTTTGGATTCGTCAAAGCATGACGCGAGCAATTTACAACCAGTCAAGGGTGATAAGGGTGCCGATTCACACCCTTGAGGCAGCAATACGCCACTCGCGGTTTGCATCGCTCATGGATCAAGAAATGGGTCGTGCCGCTACTGTGGCCGAACTTGCGGCTGCGCTGAAAGTTTCGACAGATGTGGTTTTGCAGCTTCAAAAAGTTAATTCCGAAGCTCTGTCGCTTGATGCGTCGGTTGGTGGCGGGTCAGAATCTGGGCATATAGATTTAACTATGGATGTCAACTCAATTAATCCGTTGGCGTTCGCCACCGATGCTTGCGCGCGAAATCAAATAAGAGAGGCGATGACTTGCTTGGAGGACCGGGAACGCTCCGTTATCGAGTTAAGGTTTGGACTGCTTGATTCTATTCCGCGCACCCTTTCAGAAGTTGCCAGAGAGCTAAATATGACCCGAGAAAGAGTGAGGCAAATCGAAAGTCTTGGTATGGCAAAGCTTAAGGAAGTTCACGATTTATCGAAACTTAAAGACGCGTTTGTGGAAGCCTAGACCTAAATTTCAAGTTTGACGTTGCAATCAGGAGGGAGAATTCCCCATAATCTTGCCACTGATTGGTCAAAAACATGCACCGATTCGTCAAACGGTTCGCCATCTAAGTAACGGACATCAGCTCCTACTTCGCGGGCAATCACAACGCAAGCAGCCACGTCGTAAAGCTTCTCTCTTGCGGCCAGAACCGCGCGATATCTCCCGGTTGCAACGTATGTGCCATTTATTACAAATGCTCCAGAGAGCCTTGGTTTTCCAGGAAATCGATCAATTGGGAGCTTTCGCAAAGTTGTTTCGGTAGTGGCAACGAGCTCATGATTAGCTATTTCGCCTGGCTCAAGCGTTGGTAGTTGTTTCCCGTTTAAATATGCTCCTTTTCCTTGTCCAGCAACAAAATTTTCGTTAAGGTCGGGCAAGTAAACTCCTCCAAATCGGAGTTCCTTTGAATGATAAAAGGCGATACTTATTCCCCATAATTGAGATCCGTATGCGAAATTGGACGTGCCATCTATTGGATCCACTAACCAATATCCTTCGTTAACGGGCGATTCGAAAATGCCCTCCTCACCCCAAAAGCTTGCACCTGGAGCCAGTGGAGGCAAGGCGTCTCGCAAATATTTTTCGACTTGCTTGTCGCCATTAGTGACGATGCTTCCATCAGGCTTGAAATCCATTTTTAGAGATTTACGGGCAGACAAGGCAATTTTTCCTGCTTCGATTAAAATCGGTTCAAGGGATGCCATGGAAGCGACAATGTCTGGCGCAGCAATCTTAATTTGGTCAAGCATATTGATTTCGGCGCAACTCCAGGTGACCAAGCAATTTATTGAAATCTGGAGCGGGCAACGAGATTCGAACCCGCGACCTACTCCTTGGCAAGGAGTCGCTCTACCACTGAGCTATGCCCGCGCGGACTTTGATATTACCCTTACCGAAAAAATTTGACGTCAAACGTCGCTGCTTTCAGGCGTTTTAGTTACAATTACAACTGGAGCGGCTACTTCGGTAGTTGGCTTTGGAGCTTCTTTAGCTTCGTCGACCGAGTTTTGAAGTGCCCTTTTGCCCTCTTCAAGCCCTTTTTGAAGCTCCCCGACGCCTCGTCCGACACCATTCATAAGTTCGGGAATTTTTTTCGCTCCAAAAAATAATATGACAATTATTAACAGGATTATTAGGTGGGATGGTTCAAACAGATTCATTTTGCTAAGTTGTTAGTTAGTATACGCTTGAATTAACGTATTATTATCGGAAAGGTTCTACTTTAGGTTCCTTCGATTCGGCTGTCATCATTCAATTGACCACCTAAAATCGCATCAGCCGCGAAAACTGCGATGGATTCGCCTTTCAAAGATGCGATTAGTTGAGCATCGGAGCCGATCCCAATAGCAGTTGCTTTTTCACCATTTGCTAATTTATATATCTTGCCGGGAGTGGTATCAAAAACCTCCCAGGCTGGTTCAATATTTGCCCACGTATTGGGTTCTTCAAGTAAAACGAGGCGATCACAAATTTCTAATAATAGACCTTCTGCATCAACCTTTCGCCCATGAGCTTGATAAAGACTGGTGGCCTGATCTGCCAATTCTGGCGGGAATGCATTTTCAGTCAGGTTGATCCCAACGCCGATCACCGCTATTTTCTGGCCCCTATTGCCAAAGTAAATTTCGGTGAGCACTCCGCCCAGTTTCTTACCGCCGAAAACGATATCGTTTGGCCATTGTAATTGGCAATGCAGCACTCCTGCTGCCGCAACTGCAACTGACATGCCAAGCAGATGAAACGAGTCCCAATCCGGATAATCAGCCAATAAGAGGGAGCAAGTCAATGAAGATCCACTAGCGGAGTGCCAATTTCTATTGAATCGACCCCGCCCCTTTAGTTGCTCATGGGCCAATACCGCTCCAACGTTAGGATCGGTAAGCAATACTTTAGAAGCGAGTTCTTGAGTTGAATTAACTTCGTCGACAATCAAGACGCGGCGATTCTCAAGCGGCGATTTCATGGTTCGTCAAATTCCATATGAAAGGGAAGGGCTGGTGCTGAATGAGTTAGTGCACCGATTGAAATGAGATCGACTCCGGTTTGCGCCACCCCTCTCACAGTCTCCAATGAAATCCCTCCGCTTGCTTCAAATAGGGCTTTACCACGAAATTTATTGGTGGCTTCCCGCATCATAAAAGGATCCATATTGTCCAGCAAGATAATATCGGCTCCGTTGTTTACCGCTTCCGCAACTTGGTCAAGTGACTCGCATTCGACTTCGATTTTAACCATATGAGAAGCGTATTGCTTGACTTTGGCAATCGCCGAGGAAATTGATCCGCAAGCCGAGATATGATTGTCTTTGATTAAAGCCCCATCGTAAAGGCCCATGCGGTGGTTGTACCCGCCGCCGCAACGAACCGCATATTTTTCAAGAATACGAAGACCAGGAGTGGTCTTTCGAGTATCTATTATTTTTGAACCAAGTCCCTCTATGCGTTTGACGAATCCCGCAGTGAGGGTTGATACCCCGCTTAAATGCATGAGAAAATTCAACACAGTTCGCTCCATCACCAGTGCCCGCCGCGCGTTAATCACGCCTTCAATTACAACATTTCCCCGTTCGATCCGTTGACCGTCTGAAAAGCGAACCAAGATGCCGGAGCCTTCTTCCTCTCCAGAAGTTGGCGATAATAGCTGCTCAGCGATGCCGATCCCGCACAAAATGCCATCACATTGGGCCTCAATATGCCAGGGAGTCGTTTTAGAAGGTTCGATACAACCGCCAGTTAAATCGCCGGAACCGATGTCTTCTGCAAGTGCCTCTTCAACAGATGACCACCAGTTGGAAGGTTCGGGTTCGAGCCAGGAATTCATGATCTTTTATTCAATCTCAATCCCGCTACGAGCGGAAAGTTCTTCGACTAGAGTTTCAAATGGAACTTCGTGTCCGTCTCTTTCCCAGCCAATCGGTGCTCGTGCGAGCCCAGCTACTACGTAGGCATAAGGTTTGATCAGGAGGCTACTTTGTCCAAAGTGAACTAAGAATCCATCGTCGGTAGCGGTGATACGCTGAACCGAAGAGTACTGAACCGAAACCGATCGGTTAGGTAAAATCGCACTGAAATTTTCGTCCGAAACTACGAATTCGTAGGTATTTGATCTGACCGAGGCAATTTCACGGTAAGCCCCAAGTCCAAGACTCAACAATGCCTTACCTGCACTTTTTACCCGTGTTCTTAGTTTGGTATCACCGCTTTTGTCTTCACGTATTGCGGCTTTGCCCAACCGACTGGCGTATTTTAGATTCTCTTCAAATCCGCCTTTGAGCCAATTGAGGGCTTCGCTTGGTCGGTAACGCACGGAATCAGGCAACTTATACTTTCCTTAAAAAGGACGCGCATTCGGTCCGAATTCCGCCTCGTAATAGCTCACATAATACGACCCAGGGGTAAAAATGTCATCAATTTGCCGAAGCACCCGTTCGCTTAGTTTTACTTGGCAACCCTCCGCCGATTCCCTGAGCTGCGATATTGATCGGGCACCAATTATTGGAGAAGTGACGCCAGGCTGGTTCGCAACCCATGCGAGGCTCAACGCCGCCATTTTCATGTCATTTCTTTGAGCTAGGGCCTGCAATCTAAGAAGCTTAGGCTTTGGTGCTTGCTTGGTCCTGCCAGCCGGATCGCTTTTGGCGTAACGACCACCCTTGGGCTTATCCAGGTATTTTCCGCTTAAGATTCCTCCTGCTAACGGCGACCATGGAATTACACCCCAGTCATAAGTTCGACAAAAAGGAAGAATTTCTCTTTCAATTCGTCTGTCCAACAAATTGTAAGGAGGTTGCTCTGTGACGAACCCGGAAATTCCTAGATTCTTCGCCACATAATGAGCTTCGCATGCTTGCCAGCCAGCAAAAGTTGAGCATCCTGCGTATCGAATTTTGCCTTGTCTGATCAGATCGTCAAGTGCTCGAAGAGTTTCATCGATTGGAATCGATGGTTGAGGTCGGTGAATTTGGTAGAGATCAATCCAGTCGCACTTTAATCTTTTTAAGGAGGCATCACACGCTTCAATAATGTGCCGTCGACTATTTCCATAAGCATTTGGATCTTGGTCATCCATTTTGCCATGACATTTCGTGGCAAGCACGACTTTATCCCTTTTATTTTTGAGGGCTTTGCCAAGGATTTTTTCGCTTGTGCCGCGAGCGTATACATCTGCGCAATCTAAAAAATTAATCCCTAGATCAAGAGCCGCATCCACAATTTCTATGGATTCGTCCTCGCTTGAACCCCAGTCGTCCGGGTCCCATCCAAAGGTCATCGTTCCAAGGCATGCCACGGAAACCTGGACACCGGTTCTTCCTAATGATCGGTAAAGCATATAATTCTGTTTTTAATTTGGAGCAATGACGACGGCGGTGCCGTATGCGAGCACTTCTGTAACGCCCTGGGCCATTTCGTTTGCATCGTAGCGGAAGGCAACAATCGCATTTGCGCCGACTGCGGCCGCATGCTGCAACATCAACTCGTAAGCCTCCATTCGAGACTGCTCTGCAAGATCTGTATAAATCGTGATGTTGCCCCCAAAAACTTGTTGAACCCCAGCACCTAGGCTGCCAAGTGCACTCCGACTTCGCACAGTAATTCCCCGAACCACTCCAAGACCCCTTGTCACATGAAAACCGTCAAAGCCATTTGCAGTGGTAACCCACTGATGAATATCGCCTGCCATAAATCAAACTATAGCTCAGTTAGAGGTCGATATATGTGGATCGGTTCGCGCGTTGGTTGAAAGCGGGCACCGCCAGGGTTGCGTTGCCAGTGTTCGTGATATGAAGTCTGACCGCGGCTCGATTGTCGATCCGGTTTAATATTCCAACTGCGGTGCGAGGGCCTCTAGTTTCTTGAGAGGCTTCGTAACTGGCAAGGTCATTAATGTAGTTCAATGCAACAGTTGCAACCGCTGAGCCTGGAGGAATGTCATACGTTGGATATTTTCCTTGCACGCTAAACAAATCGGCTACTTCATCAGACGTCATGGCTTGAACCGAGCTTGCAAACAATTCATGGCGCAGAAGAATTGGCTGCGATAATTTGGTTTGTCGACTGAGAATTGAACTAAAAGTAGTATTTAATTCCGTCTGGACCACCTGCCAATTCGGTTGAATTTCATATCCTGTATCGGTCACCGCAAGTTGACCGCCGAGGGTTTTGGCGACGAGACTTAGAAATTGTCGCTCGGGCATGTTTTTCACGTCAATGTACAGCATCACGGGGTCGAAAAGCCAAAAAACTGTGAGTTTTTTGGACCAAGTTCCTGCGGCTAAAACGTTAAGCGAGAAGGGCAAAGACTTAGGATCATCAATCGTAACCATTCCTTTGGTAAGGAAGTCGCTGGGAAGCTTTGGCTCTCCCGCGGGCGGCGAAGTATCGCTTGGATCCGAATTTGAAACTTGTCCAGAACTTACTGCATCGGGTTCCTGAATTGCAGTGCGTCGATTACCGACGAAGCGCATGGTTTGGGATGAAAGGCTGGGAAACAAGTTAACCGGGAATAAATTATCGGAAAAAACGTAATCCAACCCGGCACGAACCTTAAGGGCTTGACCTTCGTTTACCGTTTGCACAAGAGAATTACGATTTGAAAAATCAAGTACCATCGGTTTTAGAGTCTCGCGCTTTCCAACCGCGATAATTACCGGTTGATTTGAATTTGCAGCCACGAAATTCAGGAATTGATCTGGCGTTCCGCCTTTGAAAGCCACTGGAGAAACCGCCAAAACCGCAAGTAATGTACTGATCATATAACTTAAGACGATTAATTGCGAATGAAGTTTTGAAAGAATTTAGATGCAATAGTTTGAACAAACCCAGAAAGCGATTCACGTACCGCAGGTTTGAGACGGCGAAGCTACGTGCCATACTTGTATCTATTAAAGAAAAGTTTATGGCTGATTTTCGCGAAGGATTAAGCTTCGACGACGTTATTTTATTACCAAAAGAAAGCCTAGTTTTGCCTAGCGAGGTGGATACATCGTCCGAGCTCCTGCCTGGAATTCGGTTAAACATTCCAATTGTGTCTGCTCCAATGGACACAGTAACTGACGCCCGCCTAGCAATCGCAATGGCAAGGGAGGGTGGTGTTGGCGTGGTTCACAGGAATATGTCGATTGAAGCCCAAGCGACTGCGGTGGATCGAGTCAAACGATCAGAAAGCGGAGTAATAACCCAACCATTTAGCCTCAAGCCGCACGAGTCCATAAACGATGCTCTTCAACTCATGGAGCGGTACCATATTTCTGGCGTGCCCATAGTGGATGAATATGGCACCCTGCTTGGTATTTTAACTAATCGGGACATTCGATTTGAAACCGATTTTGCTCGTCCAATCCATGAGCGGATGACTAGCAACTCGTTGGTAACTGCACCGGTGGGTACAACTCTTGAGCAAGCGGAGAAACAGTTGGCACATCACCGCGTCGAAAAATTGCCCATTGTTGATCCTGATGGCAAGCTGAAAGGATTGATAACGATCAAGGACATTCTTAAAGTGAAGAGGCATCCTTTTTCAACTAAGGACAAAAATGGCCGTTTATGCGTCGGAGCCGCGATAGGGGCTCTACGCGAGTCGTACGAGCGGTCTAAAGAACTTTTGGATGCAGGGGTCGATTTCATCGTAATCGACTCGGCTCATGGGCATTCCAAAGGGGTGATGGATTGCATCAAGCTAATCAAAAAGAAACTACCGGATTTAAAAATTATCGCTGGGAATGTTGCTTCAAAGGAAGCGGTGAAAGATCTTCATTCGGTTGGGGCAGATGGTCTTCGTGTCGGAATTGGAGCCGGTTCAATTTGCACAACTCGGATTGTGGCGGGAGTTGGCGTTCCTCAATTTACTGCTGTACTTGATTGCTCTGAAGAAGCGTTGCGACTTGGAATTCCGACAATTGCTGACGGGGGAATCCGCAGCAGCGGGGACATCGTAAAATGCCTTGCCGCGGGCGCAACTACCGTGATGATGGGGAACATGTTTGCTGGCTGCGAAGAGAGCCCAGGCGAAACTGAAATTTTCCGAAATCGAGCTTACAAAGTTTATCGAGGAATGGGTTCGGTTGGAGCCATGAAGCAAGGCTCCAGCGATCGTTATATGCAAACTAAGGATAGCGGGGCAGCCATCGTTCCTGAAGGCGTTGAGGGGCGAGTTCCTTTCAAAGGACCGCTATCTGAAACAATGGTCCAGTTGATCGGCGGATTGAGGTCTGGCATGGGCTATATTGGTGCAGAAAACTTAAAATCGTTGCGGGAGAAAGCTTCGTTTCTTAAAATCACAAACGCGGGTCTTCGCGAGAGTCATCCGCATGACATCAGCATTACTAAAGAGCCGCCCAATTATTCGTCGCCTTGGGCGGGTAATGACTCGGAATGAGTTCTCTAAAACAAACCTTCAATTGAAAGGTATCGTTCCCCGGTGTCATAACCAAAAGTTAGAACTTTTGATCCAACTGGTATATCCGGCAATTTTTTAGCCACTGCAGCTAGGGCTGCTCCAGATGATATTCCGACAAATAGACCTTCTTCTCTGGCTGCACGGCGGGTGTATTCCATGGATTCGGCTTCATCCACCACGATGACCCCATCTAAAGTGTCGACATGCAAATTGGTAGGAATCCAACCAGTAGCCAGTCCTTGGATTTTGTGGGGCCCGGGTTGACCACCACTAATAACGGCGGAGTTGCTGGGCTCGACTGCAAAAGTTTGTAATTTTGGCCAAATCTTTTTTAGTGTCTCTGAAACACCGGTGATGTGTCCACCGGTTCCGACTCCGGAAATTAGGTAGTCGATTTTTTCAGGAAAATCTTTTAGTATCTCCTGGGCTGTGGTAGTTGCATGAATCGCAATGTTTGCTGGATTTTCAAATTGTTGAGGCGTCCAAGAGTTGGGGATTTGGTCAGTTAGTTCTTTTGCCTTGGCGATGGAGCCTTTCATTCCTAGTTCTTTAGGAGTGAGTTCAAAGGTTGCTCCATAAGCTGACATCACCTTTCGGCGTTCTAAGGACATGGATTCCGGCATTACAAGAATGAGTTTGTATCCCTTTACTGCGCAAACTAACGCAAGTCCGATTCCTGTGTTCCCGCTCGTGGGCTCAATAATGGTAGATCCCGGTTTTAGGATTCCATCCTTTTCGGCGGCTTCAATCATTGCAAGGGCGATTCGATCCTTAATGCTTCCGCTGGGATTTTGCTTTTCTAATTTCATCCAAACATTGGCCTCATTGCCGAAAAGCCGATTAATTTTCACTTCAGGACTATTGCCTATTAGATTTAGGACACTATTGGTTCTCATTACGTTTTACTACTCAGTTAACGGTTTAAGTTTCACAATTCTACGCTTAGATGTGCCACTCAATGTTTTCTTCGCAGCTGTCTGTTCGTCGCTGGACTTCGCTTTGGCGGTTTACAACTGAATAAGGAGGGACAGACGAAGTGACCCACGCGTTGCCTCCAATAATCGAATCGTGGCCGATTATCGTGTTTCCGCCAAGGATTGTAGCATTTGCGTAAATCAGGACGTTGTCCTCGATCGTGGGATGCCTTTTTGCGCCCGCAAGGGACTTTTCAACAGATGCGGCTCCTAGAGTAACTCCTTGATACAGCTTCACCCCATTTCCAATTTTGCAAGTTTCACCAATTACGGTTCCGGTGCCGTGGTCGATAAAAAAATTGCGTCCGATGGTTGCTCCCGGATGAATATCGACACCGGTTTCGGAATGAGCCCATTCGCACATTAGTCGGGGCAGGAGGGGGCTGTCACCCAGTTCGTGGGCTAATCGGTAGGTTGAGATTGCGAGAAATCCGGGGTACGTGAGGATCACTTCATCGATTGATTTGGCCGCTGGGTCTCCATTTAAGATCGCAGATGCGTCCAGTTCGAGCAACTTGTGGATATGCGGCAGTTCCTCGATGAGTTTGTCTGCCAGTTGCTCATCTGGCTGGGGATAAATTTTTTTTATTGAGTTTTGAAATTGGAGGATCTGGTCGCTTAGGGACTGAATTTCTTTTTTGATTTCGCCTTCATCGCAATTTTGGCGTTCGGCGAAGTGGGGGAACAGAAGTCCAAGCGCGGTGCGAGAAATGTTGCGGGCGAGTCGGCGAGTTTGAGGCGGGAAGCAACTTTCGTTTCTGGCTTTCACTAGCTGAGCGACGATAGCATCATGCGGTTTTTTGATCATAATTCATTGTGATCGAAGGTCAAAAATTGATTGGAATGTATTATTCGCTAATGGGTGACCGCGAATCGAAGGTATAAACAATTCTCTTAAATCGGGAGTTCACCGTCTCAGTCTAATAAGGGACTGGCGGTTCGAACGTATAAATAATAGATTGTGCGCTCGTAGCTCAGTGGATAGAGCATCAGCTTGCGGAGCTGAGGGTCGGAGGTTCGAGCCATCTCGAGCGCGCCAATTTCATAATGCCCAATTGCGGACAAATCTGTAAAAAACGATTCGGAAGGATAAGTTATTTGTCTAACTACTAATGGATTGCCTGTTCCAGACAGATAAGCAACTCGATGTTTAATTCGAAACTCAAGATGACAAATGAAGAAACAATTTTTGACTAGATTTTTCGCTAAAGCGATCGCTTTTCGCAGATTTAATTGCTGTGTTCTAGTTTCCGGTTTTCTTTTGCTGACTTCCTCGGTTCTTCTAGCCGAAAAAGTAAATCCAAGCGATTGGAACTGGCAGCCGCTTCGGCTTGAAAAGTCAGGGCAAGGGAACGGCTGGCTGGTTTCGCTGGCTGATCTTACTCATTGGCGGTCTCCACGTGGACTCAACTATACGCTTAGCGGCGGGAAAATCTTCTTAGTGCCGCAAGATAAATCTGGCTACTTAGCGATACGGCTCGCTTCCGGGCGAGTTCTCGATGGTACCGGATGCTTTTCAAATCTAGGTCATCAGAGTTTGGACCGGGTCACAGGCAGGCATGGGGATCAAAGTTTCTTTACTCTTGACCGAGAAGATTTCCTTATCAATCTCGGATCACTGCGAGCTTATTTCGGCGATTATGGAAGACCTACGGCCAAGGGCGGCTTCCAAATCGCCTGTGGACCAAAAGTCATCGGCCCGGACAATCGATATTTTGGCGAAAAATTCTCGCATAGCACGACTCTCGATATGCCGCCTTGGACATTCTCTGACAATCAACTTAACTTTACAATTTATGGTAGTCGGACACAAGTTCAATATCCTAATCGGCTCGTCTCGGTAATGAATTACACCATTTATTTCCTGAATAGGACAAAGGAAGCAGTAGTTATCCAACCGGCTCGCTTCTCGGTTTATTCAGAGACAGAGGTCTCTGCTGTGTCCCTAATTCCTCAATATACTCCTTACGGACCTTGGCCGGGAAAGGTAGGATTTGATGGAGCATTTTGGGGACCTGGATATCTGCGAGGGACGAGTCGGATACTTAAATCGGGTGCCCGGGGCACTTTCACTTTCACACAAGTTGTTTTCGATATCATACAAAATTACGGTTATGTCAAGTTTAATTACTCTGACGGCAGGCGGGAATATGAGTTCACCGCGCTGCTTGAAGCGGAGCCTTTTTAATCTGATAGACGCGGTGAAAGTGGGAGCATTTTGATTCCGCTAATTACGGGACGAGCTTCACGCAAACTTAAAAGATCTTGTTACGAGCTGGTCTATTGGGATCGTCGTTGCCTCGAAACCGGCGATCGGTGGAAAAGTCAGAAGTTATTTTAGGTTATTATTAGGAAAGTCAAAAACAAATTCGAAGAAAATTAGACAACATGGCTGCAACATATTACGATCTCGTCAATAAAATCTGGAATTCAAGCTTTGGCGATGGGGATAAGTTTCCCTTCGACATGTCGAACAGTCTCCGTACTTCGCAAATAACCAAGAGTTTTCTCGGCACAGTGGTTGTGAGGGATTTGATGCTCATGAGCCCAGATCCTAGCGGAGCCGAGAACGGCGAGTTTCCGGCGGAAAGCAGGATCCATTTCTAGCCTTAACTAATTGATCTATGATTGCGTCGCGCGAATTTTTGATCATATTTCATTTTAATCCGAGGCATACGACCGCTTTTGAATTTATGGGCCGGGAAAGGACGTTGGGCCTTCGAGGGTATAAATAATAGGTTGTGCGCTCGTAGCTCAGTGGATAGAGCATCAGCTTGCGGAGCTGGGGGTCGGAGGTTCGAGCCCTCTCGAGCGCGCCAAATTTAATCCGTAGTCGGCAATTTTTTACACCTCTCAACAAAGTCGGACTTCGTCGCTCCCAAAAAACTTCAGATCAGAGTTGCATAGGCATGATCACGCAGATAAAGTCGGGCTCGGATTCAGCTGGCTTAAATAAAGCAGCTCTAGCACTTTCTGTCATTTCAATCTTCACCCCAGCACCACCAAGTACGCCAAGGACTTCTTGCACGTACTTCCCGTTAAATGCAATCGATATATCTCCGTTATCGGAGATCATCGCAAGCTCTTCTTTCGCCTCGCCATGCTCATCGGCATGGGCAGAAATAAAGATTTGACCGTCTTCTCCTTTGAAGCGTATTCTGGACGCGCTGTCTCTGGCGATAATCATTACCCTCTTGAGCGTTTCGGTGAGCTTATCGACCTCAACCGTCCAGGTTCTGGTGGATTCGGATGGCACCACTCTTTGCCAATTAGGGAACTGACCCTGAAGCAGTTGCGATACCACCTTAGCTCCGTTGACTTCTGCGCCGATCTGGGCATTTCCAAATTTCAGTTCGATCTCGTCCTCATCCGAAAGCGGGAGAGCCTTGATTGCTTTCAAGGCTTTTTCTGGAACGATCGCGTTTATTTTTGTTTCGCCCCCGACGGAAGGAATAGTGCGGACGCATAGCCGGTGGGTATCAGTTGCCACGAGCCGCAATCTATTTTCCTCAGTCGTGAACAACACTCCGGTGAGGACTTGGCGATGAGGATCGGGTGAAACCGCAATTGTCACGGAGTCAATTGCTTTCCGAAGCACGCTCATTGGCAATTTCAAGGACGTTTCTTCTGGTAGCTCAGGAGGCTCAACGAAATCAGCGGGATCCATAGTTTGCAAAACGTATTCGGACGCGCCTTGAGTGAGCTTAGCGACGCCAAGTTCATTAACCTCGAGATGAATGTCTCCATCCGGCATTGCGTTTACAATTTCGTTAAGAGTTTTGGCGGCAAGGCACGCAGAACCGGGCTCGCTAACCATACAAGTGGTTTTTCGCTCGACCCAGAGTTCTTGATCGCTTCCAACAATTCGAATACCTTGGTCTGTGGCTTCGATCTTCAGATTTGTATAAATTGGGAGCGTAGTTCTGGTGCTGGCGACTGCGGCAGCCATAGCGACGGCTTCAGAGAATTCTTTTCGGGGACAATCAAACTGCATACGTATAAATCACTTAACTTTGGATGGGTAGCTGATATTGCAAATGAAACGGGACGGGAGACGGTTGTTGAATTTCGATTCCTTTGGCATAAATTTTCATTAGAATCCTTTGGGAAGTTTCTTCTGTGAATTCAATTGGAGCCAATTGGTGAAGACCATCTACTGTGTCTCTTAGTTGGGTCATTTCTAAAGCAAGCTCAGGGTTTTGCTGAGCTGCTTGATACATTTCAATTTCGAGTTCGGTTGAGAGTTCGCGTCCTGCGTAAAGGTCAACCAATTTTTTGTACATTTCAAACGTGTTCATTTATTTTATATCAACTGTTCCTTGCAACTTGTCTTTCAAGGCTCTTCTGCCTCGGTAAAGCCGAGATTTAAGAGCAGGAACACTTATTTTAAGGACTTCCGCCGCCTCCTTTGCGGCGAGATCTTCGAGATCGCAGAGCATGAGAGGCTCGCGGTATTCGATCGGCAATTCAGAAAGCGCTTGGTGAACGGTGAGGCGCAAGGTTGCGCGGTCATCCGAAACGCTGTACATCGCATCGGGCGGAAGCTCCAGCAATTTATGCTGGCGCAACTTGTCGATACATAAGTTCCGAGTGATGCGAAAAAGCCATGTGCGAAATGCGCCATCGGCACGCAGCTCGCTTGACCTGCGAAGAACTCGCAAGAAAGTTTCCGCAGTCGCATCTTCAGCATCGGTTCGATTTCCAAGCATCCGGTAGGCGTAGCGAAAAATGCGTTCTCCGTACATTTCATAGAGTCCGCCAAGTGCTGTGGGGTCTCCCTTTGACAGAGCACTGAGCCAACGTTTTTCGGCGAGCGAATCTTTGAGTGCGTCATTCGGCATTAGGAAAGACGAACGCATCTTTCAGAGTGATGCGCGGATCGTTAGTTTATCCGTGAAGTTGGTTTTAGTGCCGGCTCGCAAAACGATGACAAGGAGTACGACCAACTTATTGCTCAAGAGTAAGCCAATTCTGGATCAAGGTCTCAAAAACAACATAGCAAAGTGGGCAACCTACTCGGGCATTATCAGTCAAATCAAATTCTTTGGTATTGCAATAAGGGCAAATGGTTGTTTTACGGGGTGGTTTGAGTAAGGAATGGGTCATATCGACAAGGATTGGCATTCCTGATTTTTTTATGACCTCAGATTCCGTAGCGGGTAGCCCGTTTAAATTCCATTTAAGGCTCAAAAAGCATCTCCGATCGTGGTTGATTCTTTAAATAAGTTTTCTAATTTTTTCGTGGTTGAGCCTGGTTTGCCGTTTCCAATTAATCTTCCGTCTAGCGAGCAAAAAGAGATGATTTCCGCACCGGTCCCGCATAGAAATACTTCGTCGGAGCAAAAAATATCAAATATGGAAAGGAAATCTTCACGCACTTCCATGCCTGCTTTTTTGGCTAAAGCAATGATTGAATTGCGGGTCACTCCTTCCAATATTCCGCAGCTCGAATGTGGAGTTTTTAGGACATTCCCTTGTACCAGAAATATGTTTTCTCCGGTGCATTCTGCCACGAGTCCCTGATGATTGAGCATCAAGGCTTCATCTGCGCCTTTTTTATTTGCTTCAAATTTTGCCAAGATATTGTTGGCATAGCGACCAATGCATTTAAGGCGAGGGTCAATTGAATCGGCAGGAATTACTCGCAATGAAGACGTAATCGCATTTAACCCGCGATCATACATTTCCTTTGGAAAGAGTGCAAGCGTGTTGATCATGATCATGAGATTTGCGGATTGACCAATGTTTTTTGGATCCAGACCAAGGCCAGTTCCGCGTGTTACATTGAGCCGGATATATCCATCGCTAAGATCCGCTTGTTTGCAAACTTCTAAAATCGTTGCTTTCAGATCGGCAAGCGGCATCGGGATGTGAAACCCGAGAAAAGTCATTCCGTGATAAAGTCTTTCAAGGTGAGGATCGAGTTTATAGACTCGTCGGTTATAGATTCGGATTCCTTCAAAAATTCCGTCGCCATATAAATGGGCATGATCGCCTACCGGAATGACGGCTTCTTCTAAGGGGGTTATTTTGCCGTTGAACCAGACTAACTTGGGCATGATTTCAAAGTTTACATTAGCGTGTAACGCTGGCTGCCAGTTCTAACAGTTTGCTGCCATTAGTGCGATTATAGTTTCGCCTAGATTTTTGACCAAAGTGTTTTCAAAAAACCCATTTTCTACAATATTAATGTACAGAAACTTGCATTTTTGGGTTATAATTATCGTGAGCAAGGATGCGAGAAAGACCCTCAGTCTTATTCCAAGGAAAAATATTTTAGCGGTGCGAAAACGTTCTACCAAAATCTTAGGAGCCACTTGTGCCACATTGCTGGTCGTGTTGACTGGTTTGTTCATCACTGCATCGCAAATTCAGCCCACGATCCAGGAAGGTACGTATATTGGCAACGTGCAAGTTGGCGGTTTGTCAATTGATTCAGCCCAACGCGAAGTTCGGATTTGGTGGGAAGGAGAGCGTCGAACCCCTTTGCAAATTGAATGGAAGGGACATTCTCAGGTATTTCCAAGATTTACTCCAACTTCATTGGGCGTAACAGTAGACGATGTGGCAAGCGTGAAGCAAGCGCCGTTAAATTCATTGGAGGCAATGATTACCGGAGTTTTCAAGAGAAAATCGGCCAAGAAAGTTACGTTTCCGATCCTCTTTAAGCCGGTTGCGGTTAATCTAACTTCCGTGATTGCTTCGCTTAACAAGGTACTTCCGCCCGCTCGTGATGCAACTGTTCATTTTGTAAAAGGTCAAGGACTTTATAAAAAGCCAGAAATTCCGGCTTTAACCGTCGACAAAGATCGGCTATATGCGGCGGTGACGTCCGCTTTAACCCAAGATCAACCAGTCGAATTGCCAGTAGCTATGGGGCATACCCGAATCTCTCAAAAGGATTTGGATCAAATTACAACTTTAATCAGCAGTTTCACAACCCATTTCCCGTCTTATCAATCCAATAGGGATACGAATATCAGGCTCGCTTCGGGCAAGTTAAACGGAGTTGTTTTGATGCCGGGCCAAAACTTTAGTTTCAATGGCACGGTGGGTGAAAGGACGAGCGAGGGCGGTTTTAAAACAGCTCCTGTCTACAAAAACGGAGGCCATGGGGTCGACATCGGCGGAGGAATTTGTCAGGTGAGCACAACCCTTTACAATGCCTCTTTATTGGGAAATCTTACGATTGTTAGTCATCAAAACCATTCGATGCCGGTGGCGTATGTGCCGATTGGAAGAGATGCAACCGTAGATTGGGGGGAAATCGATTTGAAATTAAGAAACGATTATTCGTTTCCTATCGTTATAACTTCTTCCTATCAGCCGGGTTCATTAACTTTTCGGATCTTCGGTCAAGCTCAATCAGGGATGGAAGTGAAAATCGAGCGAAATGATATCCACACAATCCGTTATGACACCGAATATCAAAACAGTTCTAGTTTGAAACCGGGCCATTCCGTCGTAGTTACGGATGGAAAAAATGGGCATCGAGTTAAGACTTATCGCCTTGTTTATCTCAACGGGAGACTAATAAAGCGGCAGTATATGGGCGAAAGCTATTATCACCCCACAACTGAGCTGATTTCAAGATCAGTTGCGGCACCCACTGTAGCACCCAGTTCTGTACCGGTCCTGCACCATTAATTTCGCAAAACTTAGACCTTAGAGCCGGTTAAGCTGGTTGAGTTAGTCCTTAACTTCAACAAATCTAGAACCTTGCGAATGTTCCATTCATTGGATTCAAGCAAAGCGAGTGCCTCGTCGTTATCGAGGGTGCTGAGCTCCTTCACAATTCGAACGCATCGCTCTTTTAATTTTTTGTTCTTAGCTCTAACGTCCACCATTAAGTTCTCAATCACTTTGCCACTGAGAACCATCGCGGCCGTGCTGATTCGATTCAATGCAAGCTTCTGCGCAGTGCCTGCCTTCAGGCGGGTGGACCCAGTAAGAACTTCAGGACCTGTTTCAAGCAAGATACCTAAATCGGGAGCTTCCAAAATAGCGGTGTTTGGATTATTAGCGATGCCGCATGTCCAAATTCCTTTTTGTTTTGCATGTCGTATTCCGCTAAGAACAAACGGGGTATTTCCACTTGCAGAAATTCCGATAACGACGTCTTTTTGGTTCAAATGAAGTTTATTGAGAGATTCGATACTTGCATTGCGATCATCTTCGGCATCCTCGATTGCGCGTCCAGCCGCCATAAATCCACCTGACACGAGTGCGATAAATCGGTCTCCATCGATGCCAAATGTTGGGGGCATTTCGGCGGCGTCCATTGTAGCAATGCGACCGGAAGTTCCACTTCCCAAATAGATAATGCGACCACCTTTCAAGAATGCCTCGGCTACTTTTTCTGCTGCCATTGCTATTTGGTTTTCAGCGGAATGAAGGACTCTCATTACGATTTGTTCCTCCTCGTTCATAAGGCGAACGATCTCTTTGGCATTCATTTGGTCCAGACCAATTGAGCGCGGATTTCTATTTTCAGTTGCCACGGGGTAACTCCAAAGCAATTCTGAGGGCGCCTCTAACGGGAGGCTGGCTTATTACTGTCATTTTAATTGATTGAGCTTGGACTCGTTTTTCCAATTGGGAATGAAATACTTCTCTAAATTTATGTCCGGCTTTCCAAACCCCTCCAGCCAGGACGATATCAAGATCGCCGAAAATTAGTGGCGTCTTGTGGTCGTAAGGTGAAACGTCAAGCTGATTTATTTTAAGATGCCTTGTAACTAAATCTGCTAGAAGACCTAGGTTGCGGTCTAAACTCTGCAAGGCGTAGGACAGTTCGTCGTGGGCATCTTGACCAACCGATTTGGCTAATCGGGCTATATGTGCAGCAGGAGATGAAACCCGGTAAACCTTAGCCACAATAGCATTTGGATCAATAGATCCGAAAAGCTCCACTATTTCATTGGTCAATCTATCACTCGGTGGCTCATCTCCAAAAAGAAAATGTGCAAGGGCATCTTTGCCAAAATGGAATGCAGAGCCAAAGTCACCAAGTACGTAGCCGCCTCCCCCAGATTTGACCACTCTGCCTTTGCTGATACTACATACGAGTGAACCGGTTCCCGCTATTACGCAAACGTCGGGGTCCGGCTGAGATGCGTATAGGGCTGCGGCGTAGTCCGGTTCGGCCCGCAAGACAGCCGTGGGAAAGACGTGTCTAAGGTGGTAAATAGCCCTGTCTCGATCTTCATTCGTAAGCAGGCCGGCAAAACATCCGCAGACGTAGTCCGCGTCGGGGCAACCGTATACCGCTCTTCTAAGGTTGTTGGTGAGGACTTTTTCTGGAGTCGACGCAAGATTTGCCCCTCCTGCCTGACCCTGAAATAAAATTGTGCCTTGATCGTTCATCGCGACAACACGCGATGATGACCCTCCGCAATCTAATCCCACATAGGTTGGCATAAACTATCGGAAAGTCTGCTCCGACATTTGAGTAAGTTTACCTAAGATCGGAGTCTAATAAGAATGGATTTGTCTTTCATCCGAAGACAAGCTCACTTAAGTTGTTTTAGATTGAAAGCTAGATGAGAGATAAATTTTTGCTAAACTATTGCTACGTGAGGATGGTTTTTACACCGTTAGGTCTTCAAAAAGGAATAATAAATGTCCCTAAATAGATCGAACTCCTCGATCAATAAGCTTGACCCCCGAGATTTCCTCGAGATTGATTCATGCGCTGCAGTCGAAGCGTCGCCTGAGCTAAGGGCGAAGGAATTTCTCAGGTATTCAGGACAAAGGGTTCGACCAGGCTTAAAAGTTGCAGTTATTGCCAACGACGCGATTGGAAACTTCGTGGTCGCCACGCCAATGTTGCAAATAATTCGGGATCGATGGGAACCATCTAGTCTTACCTTTTTTGGTGGCACCCGAACCTGCGAGTTAGAAGAAGCAAGTGATCTTATTCAAAAGTGCTTCAGCCTGCATAGCAATAGCGAGGGCGAAGTGGAAAGGATTATTTCGGAAAACCTGGAACTGTATGATTTAGTTGTTAACTTGGAAAATTCCCACTTAGCGAAAAGATGTGCAAGCTTAATCGTTAAGAGAACTGGTCAGTTAGTGGGCGCAAGTTACATGCCAGGGGAGTTATCCGACCTTGGTATGGCTGATGATATTCAGGGAGATTTATCGCGTGACGAAGACTGGACTAGGGCAAGTTTGTCTAGTGAATATGAAATTCTGGACTCCGGATTCATTGGCGAAATTTTCTGCAGACTATGTTACTTTGATGGTGCTGTTCCGGAGTATAAAGTTCCGAAGAAATCGCCGCAAATTGAGTTGCCCAGCATTTTGATTTCAATGGTAGCGAGCCTGCCTGAAAAATTGTGGCCATATCAGAACTGGAAGCGTGTAATTGATTATTTTGATGATCAGCAATTAACAGTTGGTCTCCTAGGAGCTTGTCCAGATACTCAAAAGACTTTTTGGCAAGGTGCGGAGGATGAAGACAGGCTGATCGCAAATAGCTCGATTGTTGACTTAAGGGGGACGTTGTCACTTCCTGAGGTCGTTGGCGCGTTAGAGATGGCAAGATTAGTGGTGACTTTAGATAATGGGATCTTGCATTTAGCGGCAGCGGCCAAGTCTCCTACCGTTGGTCTTTTTCGATACGGAATACATCGGTTGTGGGCTCCAAATTTTGGCAATTTGAAGATACTGTTGCCATCGGAGCGTGCCCCTGTATCCAACGTTTTAGTTGAGACTGTCATTGATGCTTGCCAACAATTCTTGTAATCGAGTAGGAGTCGTCCTCAAGTCGTATTTAGGAGACGCTGTAATGGCGACTCCGCTTCTGCGCTGTCTTGTGCAGCCAAATTTCGAGCCAGTAGTTTTTGTGGGTGGCCCAGCTTACGACTTGCTAAATAATAGAATTGATTGTCAAGTTCAAAAATTAAAGTTTGTTTGCGGAAAAAGCAGGCTATTAGACCAAGTGAGCATGCTACGCAAAAGTCACTTGGATGCGGTTGTTTTAGTAAATAGGAGCTTTCGTTCTGCGCTAGTCGCAAGAGCCGCGGGGATCAAACAAAGAATTGGTCATTCAACTGAGTCACGAGGCGTACTGCTCACCCAAAAGTTTAGATATTCCAAGGATGATCCAGAATTCATCAGTTACTTAGATCTATTAAGTGGGATTAGCCCTACATCTCGCGACATATATCCTGAAATTGATACGGGAAATATTCCATGCAGTTGCGGGAGGCCGTCAAATAACGGCGGGACGGTAGCCATTCAAGCTGGTGCTCGTTACGAGAGCAAACAAATCCCGCTTGATGTTTTGGCGGAAGTAGGGCGGCAATTAATATCAGAAGGGCAGGAGATTGTGTTGGTTGGGGGAAAAGAAGAAATAGGACAGGCGAGCAACTTGGAAACGAAAATTGGCGCGAAGGTACACAACTTAGTAGGGAAGACGGAGATTTCGGAGCTAATTCACGTACTTTTGAATTGCAAGCTTGTAATAGGTAGTGACACCGGTCTAATGCATATCGCGGCCGCGGTAGGGACTAAGACTATAACCGTGTTTGGACCCAACTCATCGCTAAAGTGGGGTCACAATTACTTTCCGCATATCGTCCTCAATGCACGGGAGGGTCGGATGGAGAATGTAAATGCGGAGATGATTTTGACGGCTTTGCGTACATCGGACATATCCCATAAATTGCCTAAAATACGGTCAGAATGCTTATAATTCTATTAGCTTGAAAATTCGTTTACTCGTAGCAGGTATTTTCTGGTTATTTGTTTATTGCGCGTGGGGCCAATCTCAATTAACATCCGCTCCTTCAGCCTGTTTGATCTTAATTGATAGGGCTAATTCATTACCGCCAGTTGATGAGAATTTAGCTCCGCAACAAATGTGGGCCATTTGGCCGACATCGTTAACTGATTCCGGCTCGAATCGGTTGCTTTCGATTTTCACTGGAATGGATTGGCAGGGAAGCAATTCTTATTCAAGTTTTAGAGAAGTAAATGGCGGATGGGTAGACAGTTACTTTAACGACTTACAGGATACTGGCTATTTTAAAGCGCGAAATCAGATAACGGGTGGAAGACAAATCTACGCAATAAGCAGTCCGGTAGGGGGCGGTAGTGTGAGTAATCGTGCTCTATTACTTGCCCTAAACCCTAACGACAATCCGATTCGCGCCATACCGTACAAGCGTGCTTTCCCAGCTGGTATTGTGAGCGTTTTTATCGCAGACAACTGGGAGCAGCAGCAATTTATTGAACGGAAAATTATGAGTCAGGGCGGCCGGGTGCTCACCATGGAGATCCCTGATTCTGAGGAAATTCAATGGGCTAGGATTTGGCTCAGTCCTAAAGGCTGGCCCGGTGGATTTCCAGTCGATCAATCAACTAGAGTATCTGGATTGATTCGTAGCAGTTCTGCTGGGAATCTCTTGTTGAATCCCAATAAATTTTCATGGAGTGTAACTCCTGAGCAAATTGATAGTCCCGCATTGTGGTTTTCTCACGTTCGCTTTATGGGACCGGGGTTACTGGCTGGACTAGGCATTCTAATTATATTCGTAGTTGGAGTGGGTTTATATCTGGTTTCTATCGAACAAAAAGGCGGCCTTGCAGCTTTGCTAGTTGTGATTGCAATTGAAACTCCGGCTACGTTTCTCGGTATGGATAACTTGAGTAAGACTTACGGATTAGCTTCGTGTGGTTATTGGTTATTATTAGTAGCAGTGCTTCTTGGCATCTCAAGTCTCTTGTTGTCTGCATTGATTCGTCTTGTGATACCAAATAGTCATGCGCTAACAGGATCGGCTTTAGCATGTCTGGTAACAGTCATCTTAACAAATCCTCAATGGTCTATTTTTTCAGGAGTTTTTGGTTACACTTCGCCTTCGCTTTCACCAGAATCTTTCGGATTTCTTACTGGATATTTAACACTGTTTATTGCCGGCATCCGAGAGGGACCAAAGTGGACTATTGTTATAAGCGCAGTCATATCAGGTTTGCTTTGCGGACTTGCCCTAGATAAAAAGGTTTGGTGGTGTGGAAATGATACTACCTATGCAGCTCTTCCGATCTTGGCTTGGTTGGCTGGAGCGGGACTATTAAAGTGGCCGCTGTCGATTTTATTTGGATTGCTACCGAACGGAAACCACAATTTATTTCAACACGGTGTGACCTGGGCTCCCGTTTACTGTTATCAATCCTTTCAAGCAAAGAATGCCCTAAATCTAGGGCGGCATTTTACTGCCTTAATTTCGCCAGCATTGTTAATACTCGCATCAGTTATTGGGTGCGTTTTCTTATTTAGTGATCGCTTTGTATTGCGCCAGCTTAAATCGATAGTTGATCGCGACAAGAGGACCATGGCACTTGCAAGTTTGTCGATGGGACTGTTTGTTATGGGCATCTTAAACCCAAACCTATGGCCAGCAGCAGTATATGTGGGTATAGGTTGGGTTTTAGTCGTCTGTTTTGGAGGGGTCTGGTCTATTTAACCACTGTTCTAACAGTGCTTTAGACGCGTCCCCAGCGTTAGGATCTATTTTGAGCCATAAAGACTGAGTGGAATCATAGGTATATGGAATCTTGATTGTCCTTTGGACGCCATCGCGTTCGACCTGAATGACGAATTGATCGGTAGGTTGATCACTCACTCCATCCCAGGGACTGTCATCAAGACTAATCACTTTGTCCCCAGGGAGTAGCCCAGATGCTTGGCTTTGAGCCCCCGCATCAGTAACTACTCCGCTGTCAATTGTAAAATCTCTGCTTATCTGAGGATTTTCTGGCGAAACCATTTCCAAGCCAATGCCTCTTAAAATGCTGTAAGGAACCTCTTTTGTGCTCCTGATGAGGGTTGCGTAAAGATTATCAAAGCAATTGGGTTCACCCACTACCTTGTTCATTGCATCGAGGAGACCGTCTGGTCCAAATCCAGGATTTGGTAAATGATAAGTTGCATATAAATATCGCATTACATCGTCTAACGATTTCTTTCCATGAGTATGGTTCCTAATGGATGCATCGAAAATTAATCCGCACACTAAGCCTTTAGTGTAATAGCTTAAGTCGCCATAACTAAAGCCATCCGAGTCCCAACACTTCTCAGAACATTCTTCCAATGTGAAGTTGCTACGGTCTTTAGAAGACTGAAGCTCGGAAATTTGCTCTGCTAAAGTACCAAGCAACCAGTCTTTACTCTTTAAACCACTGCGGTAGGTGAGAACGTCGGCATAATAGTCGGTGACGCCTTCCATGAACCATAAAGCACCGGTTCTATCTGGTTGGGTGTAGTCAAATGGTCCGAGTACAAAAGGGCGGATTTGTTTCACGTTCCAAGCGTGAAAATTCTCATGAGCCACTATGCTGTCGATGTCAAACTCGGGAGCGTCGTCAATCGCAATACATGTGCCAGCCCTGTGTTCTAACCCACCGCTAAAATCTCCGACGGCCAGGTGTAAAAAATATGTATAGTGACTAAATGAGTGGCTCTTGAACATATCCAATGCGGGAGCACTAACAATTTTAATTCGGCGAGCTACTATAGTTGGATTGCATTTATAAGTACCATCTTTACTCACAAAAATAACGTTATAAGGAACCCCCCTTACTGTAAATGATTTTTCGATAAAATCTCCTAGCTGGAGAGGGCTATCGATGAGTTCGTCATAACCGGTAGTAGCGACGAATTCTCCTAATTTGTTTTGATCTAAAGTAGATGCTTCCTTCCAACCAGTAGGCATTACAACTTTAAGATAATCGGGATTAGTCATCTGGCCATCGATGTACATCAGGGCTGATGCTCCGTTAATGAATCCAACTCGATTATTCAGCATGCTGCCAAAAAATCCCAGACCAGGATCAGTTGCATGGACTACATAGGAAAAGTTGATCGGTTCGCCAGTCGAGGTGGCCACAGTCCAGGTGCGAGAATTAGGGTGATCTAGGGTCAGTGCAGTCTTGTTGACTTCAGAAGCTCCGGTTACGCGGATGGAATCTTGAAAATGCTCAATGTGGTAGTAGCCAGGGGTCCATGCTGGAATGTGGAATGAAGTTGTTTTTCCCGCTGCAGTTACGCGAATACTGACGTCGAAGTCATTCGAACCTGGAACTGCCGTTACAGTGTAATGAATGGGAGACTGAGACGCTATCGGGCTGGTCTGAGCTGGACTAATCGAAAGTAGTAGGGGTGCGATAATTTGAAAAATTGCCATTTGGAGTCGTGCAGATGGTATACGCTACCTTATCTCCGATCTATACCGAAGTGTCAATTATTCGTCTGAGGTCTTGAAGCTAAAAACTAAGGTAAATATATTTACATGCTCGTGCTTCACGCATTGTCACTGGCAATTTTACTTCCGGCGGCATCTTTTCATCATCAACCTTCAAATAAGCCCATTCAAAGTCAACCCATTATGCAAGACGTGTTCAAGGGCGATCCATTTCCGACCCATTGGGTTAATCCTGGGTACATGAAAATTGTATGGATTCAATCGCCAAATTATGGGGAAAGACCAGAAGGAACGGTGGTCGATACCGTGGTCGTTCACTCCACGGTCGACCCAACCCTGGAATCCGTAGCACGCTACTTTAACACTTCGAAGAGCCAAGTGAGCTCTCATTACATCATAGGTCGAGATGGCTCGATTATTCAATGTGTCTCTACTTTTTACCGGGCTTGGCATGCTGGTCGTAGCCGCGATTTTTTGGGCCGAAACGATCTTAATAACTTTTCCGTTGGTATTGAATTGGTGAATTTGGATGACGGCAAAGATCCTTATCCTCAACCTCAAATCGATGCGCTGCGAACTTTAATTCTTGCTCTTGAGTACAGATTCCCTCTGAAATACATCACGAGTCACGCTTACATAGCGATTCCGCGTGGAAGGAAAATTGATCCAGCTGGGTTTCCTTGGGATAAATTAACCGGCACTGGTTTGAAGATTATGTATAAAGGCTACGCACCATCCGAGCCCGGTGATCCCAAGCCAGAAGTGCCCCATAACGGCTAAATTGGGGCGGTTAGGAAAAAGCGATTTTGCCGGCTTGATCTAGGTCGGCAATAATGTCACTGACGTCCTCGAGGCCGATGAACAACCGGACAAAGTTAGTAGCTTCTACTAGATGGGATGCCGTGATCGGAGTCGTCACTACCAAACTTTCGAAACCACCCCAACTCACGCCGATGCCGAATATTTTCAACGCGTTTAAGAAACTATCGATTTTCGCCTGATCTTGATCGGCGGGAATAAATGAAAACAATCCACCGCTTCCACTCATCTGACGCTTGAATAATTCTCGTTGCGGATAAGTACTCAAGCCTAGGTGGTTAACTTGTCGCACCCAGCTTTGAGCGAAGAGCCAAGCGGCAACTTCATTCGCAGAAGTTTCGTGTCGCTGCAATCTCACCCTCAGAGTGCGAAGTCCTCGATTTAAGAGCCAGGCATTGAATGGAGCTAGAGCAGAAGTAATAAGGGCTACTTCTTGGGAAATGATGGTTTTCAGGTTTTGCTCAGTGCAGCAAATCGCACCGGCGATCACATCGCTATGACCTCCAATATATTTGCTGCAAGAGTGAATGACAAAGTCAATTCCGTACTTTGCTGGGTTCTGTAGTAGAGGCGTGGCATAAGTATTGTCAATGGCCGATTTTATTTTTTGTTCTTTGCAGAACTTGCCAATCGCCTCGAGGTTTTGAAGTCGGAAAACTAGGGACGAGGGAGATTCAAGGTAAACGAGAGAAGTTTCTGGCGTCACCGCATCGAAAATGTCTTCTTCGCAGGCACCATCCACAAACGTGTGAGTTACTCCAAATCGTGGTAAATATCCAGCGATTAATTCTCTAGCCGGGCCGTAAGCGGTGTCGACGCAAACTATGTGAGAGCCTTGCTTAACACAAGATAAAATTACTGCCGTTATCGCGGACATGCCCGATCCGACGAGTTTGCATCGTTCAGTGCCTTCCAACACGGCAAGCTTTTTCTCGACTACCTCTAGGCTTGGGTTGCTGATTCTACTGTAAAGGTGGTCGCCAGGAATCGTGCTTTTACTTTTAGCACGAAATTGCTCTACGGTATCGTAAACGAAAAGCGAATTTTGAAAAATCGGCGGGACGACCGCGCCTCGATCTTTGGTTTCTTCGCCAAAATGCTGGATAATGGTGTCGATGCGGGAATTTGATGGGACTTCCATGTCGGTCTTGATATTTTGGCACGCTTTGGCGACCTGGCTTCTGATTGAAAGGAGTTTTCTTTCGAAATATTTATCAGTTCGCGTTATAATCTGTGCAGGATTTTCAAAGCTGATGCTTGAAAGTTGATCTGCCACTACCCAGTATATTTACCTGTTTTTTATGTAAATACTATCAATTACTATAATTTTGTGTTAAAGTAAGTTGCTATGAAAAATATTTCTTTGTTTTCAGTTTCAATGCTTGCTATATGTGCAAGTGCGAGTGTATTTGGTCAGCAGCTTAATTCTAGATCCGATCTAAATTCGTACCTGTCCGGGGGGTCTTCGTTCACTGACGATTTTGAAGGGTATAACATTGGTCAAGGAACTGCGATAAATACGGGGTTAAGTACTTTGGACTCCACCACAGTCTTTAATGGGAATGGTCCAAATCTAGTCGGACCCGGCGCGTCTTATGCCGCTTCAGGAGGTATTCAATGGAATGGAGACCAGTACTTTAGTTTGGTCACTAAGACGATCATGTCTGATGGCGTTGAATTAGACATAAATTATAGTTCTGCAGTTCAAGCAATGGGAATTGATTTAGCCGATTTTGGTGGCTTCAATGAGAATTACACCTTAACCGTTTACAATGGTTCTACTGTAGTGGGTCAAATAATGGGCACCTTAAACGGTGCAACTTCTATTTTTAATGGCTGGGCAAATGCTGGCGGAATCACAGAAGTCACTTTGGTAGATACGGGCGGAGGGAACAGTTCCTGGTCTCCGATTATTGATAATTCTGAGTACGGAAATGCTCAAGCAGTTCCAGAACCAAGCGCATTTATTTTGATTGGATTAGGAGTTGTTGGTTTAGCATTTAAATGCAAAAGCAGAACGAACTAACTAAGTCTCACCAGTGAGTAAAGGGACCGACCGCGTAAGCGATTAGTCCCTTTTTTTATGTTGGAAGATAATATGATTCCGTATTGTTGGCGATTTACAAAGCTTTTGCTCGCAATGATCGGACCGATTTCCTGGTATTTCTACCAGTTTGTGCCAAAAAGTTGCCAATTCCCGTAATTTTGTGGTACGGTTTGGCTACAATGAAAAATATTTCTTTGTTTTCACTTTCAATGCTTGCCTTGTGTGCAAGTGCGAGTGTGTTTGGTCAGCAGCTTAATTCTAGGGCAGATCTAAATGCTTATCTGGCGGGAGGTTCTTCGTTCACGGACGACTTTGAAGGATATGTCGTAGGACAAGGCGATTCGATTCTCACAGGTTTAACCACATTGGATTCTACATCAGTCGATCAGGGAAACGGTCCTAACCTTGTCGGACCCGGAGCGTCGTACAGCGTAGGTTCCCCGATTTTAGGTGATATTAGGTGGAATGGTTACTTTTATTATAATTTATCTACCCAGACAATTGGATCCGACAACAATGAAATTGATATAAATTACACTTCTCCTGTTCAAGCCATGGGAATTGACCTTGCGGATCTTGGTGGCTCTGGTGGCTTCCATCAAAATTATATTTTGACAGTTTACAATGGCTCGAATGTAGTAGGCACGATAATGGGTACATTAAATGGCGCGACACCCATTTTTAACGGCTGGGAAAATGCGGGCGGTATCACCGAGGTTACATTGGTGGATACTGGTTCAACGGGCGAGTATTGGTCTCCAATTATAGACAACTCTCAATATGGAAAGGCTCAGGCAGTTCCAGAACCAAGTGCATTTATTTTGATTGGATTAGGAGTTGTCGGTTTAGCATTTAAATGCAAAAGCAGAACGAACTAATTAAGATTAGCTAGAGAGTATTGGGACTGACCGCGTAAGCGATCAGTCCCTTCTTTTTCCCGACTAATAGTTAGCCTTCGAATACCTGCTCGAATTCAAAAGAATTTCGTAGAACAGTAGGATTCCGCGTTCAAAAAAATGGGTATAATATAAATTCGCCCAAATCTGACTTCTATGCTTCCATCCCCTGATATTCTGAATGAGTTCGAAGGTGGCAAATTCGTACTCTCAAATCTTGCCGCCAAACGTGCCAAACAACTTCAAGAAGGAGCGGTTCCGCTGGTTCAAATTGAATCTAAGCACCCGCTTACAATTGCACTTGCCGAAATTGCAGCCAAGAAAGTAAGGGCCATTCTTCCCGAAGGTCCAACTCTTCCAATCGACAATATCGACTTGCCGCCGGTTGAAATCATGCGAGCGGCTGAGTTCAATGTTCTTTTGCCCGCTCTCGAAGATATTGATGCCGGTCTACTTGGTCTTGAAGAAGAAGATGAGCATGATTTCGAACCTGAAATTGAAGCCGAAACATCTGCAACTATTTCTGATTTGGTTGCAGAAGACGAAGCCGAGGTAGAAGAAATCGTTCCAGAATCCGATACCTTAAGTTTAACGGAGCTTCAAAGCCAAGAGGCATTTGAAGAAGACGAAATAGAAGTCTAGCGGAAAATTGTCAATGACTAGAGACCCATATGAAGTATTGGGATTATCTCGCGACGCCACGCCAGATGAAATAAAATCAGCTTTTCGCAAGCTTGCGCGTCAACATCATCCCGACGTTAATCCCAATAACCCTGAATCTGAAGAAAAGTTCAAAGAACTTGGTAATGCTTATGGGATCCTGAGCGATCCCGACAGAAAAGCTCAGTTTGATCGTTTTGGTACAACCGACGAGCAATCCGGGGGCATGGATTTCACGTCCGGGGGATTCGGCGATCTTTTCGACATGTTCTTCGGGCAATCGGGGGGAGGGGGTCGACGCGGCCAAGACGGTGGAGACATTCGAGTTGAAGCTAATTTGACTTTGGCCGACGTGATTTCCGGCAAGCAGCTCGAAGTGAAGTTTCGCCGCAATCGGATATGTGACGAATGCGGCGGCAAAGGAACCCAAGGCGGCGTACAACCTGAACGATGTTCAACATGCAACGGTCAGGGCTCAGTGTCCAGAGTTGCTAACACGATTTTGGGTCAAATGCGAACCTCTAGCCCGTGCCCAACTTGCGGAGGATCGGGCACGATTATTCGAAATCCGTGTCCGAAGTGTCGCGGGCGAAAGCTGATCAGCGAGGACGCAACTGAGACTCTTGGTATTCCAGGCGGAATTGAATCTGGTCAGACGATGCATTTGCCCGGAAAAGGTCATGCAGGAATTGATGGAGGTCGAGCTGGAGATCTGTATGCGGTAATCGATGTGAAAGAAGACCCTAGATTTGTTCGACAAGATCAAACTCTTTTCACCCATGCCCACATCTCATTTGCGCAGGCGACCCTGGGCGATGAAATCAATGTTGAGGGAATCGATGAACAATTTGACCTTACGATTCCATCAGGGACGCAACCGGGTACGGAACTTCGAATTCGCCAAGCTGGCTTGCCGCCTTTACGCGGTACGCGTCGGGGCGATCTAGTTGTAGTAGTCCAAGTTGTAGTGCCGACGTCGCTTAATTCTGAACAAGAAGAAGCGGTGAGACGTCTTGCCGAATCCCTAAACGAGAACCCATTAAAAGTTCATCATGGATCAATCCTTGGCGGCCTTTTCGGAAAGAAATAAATTGGGTCAGGTTCAGCCGCGTGCATGCAGTTGGATCGAAGTTAGGGCTATTTTTGAAACTGAACCGGACGATTGGTCGCTTGCCGCGGGCGCTCTTGCCGAGCTTGGCTGTAACAGTAGCCGTATCGAAAGCTCGCCTCCCGCAATAGTCTCGTGTGTTGCAAATATTGCAGGACACTTGGCTAAAATTAGTAAGATTCAAGAAGCGATGTCGCGGCTTGGAGCTTCTTCACAGGAGATAAAACTAATTCCAGATGAAGATTGGATGGATTCGTTTCGAAAGCATTTTACAAGCCGCGAAATAGGTGAAAAGTTTGTAGTAATTCCGTCATGGGATGCCGAACAAGATTTTGGGAATCGCTTGCAAATTCATTTAGACCCCGGACAAGCATTCGGAACCGGCGATCATCCAACTACCCAGATGTGCTTGCAAATCCTTGAAAAGGTTGACTTGGAAGGCAAGTCGGTTTTAGACCTCGGCTGTGGATCGGGAATACTGGCCATTGGGGCCAAGCTGCTTGGAGCCGGTACTGTTGTTGCAGCAGACATCGAGTTGTTGAGCGCAAAAGTCGCCACGGACAATTTTGCCAAGAATCAAGTTCAAATCGAGGCGGTCGCGATGGCGGGTATGGATGGATTTTCAAAGGATGCCGCTTGGGATCTAATTATTTCAAATATTATTTCGGCGACGCTGATAAGACTAGCTTATGAAATTTCATGTAATTTGAATGCGGGAGGAAAATGGATTGTAAGCGGGATCATATCCGCAAATTGGCCCGATGTTTTGCAGGAAGCACAGAAATTTGGACTTAATCTCACAGAAATTCAGGAAGAAAATGGCTGGGTTGCCGCGTGCTTCACAAAGCCATGACAGAAACTTTATTGCGCTCATTGCCGAGGTGCTTTATAAAAGGGGCGAGTGCTGCTGGACCGGTTGAGTTGCCAGACGAAATCTACAAGAAATTTACAAAGGTGCTGCGCCTTAAATCGGGAGATTCCATCGCGATATTACCGGATGATGGCACTCTCATCCGGTGCAATCTAACTGGGCGGCAAGCAATTCCTGAAGGGGTTTTTATGCCTCAAACTGAAGCTAAAAAAATAACGATAGTTCAAGCTCTTCCCAAAGGAGATAAATTGGACGAGATCGTAAAGGCTTGCACTCAATTGGGGGCCAGCCAATTTGTTTTTTTTAACGCAGATCGATCCGTAGTGGTTTGGGATGAATCGAAGTTTTCAGCAAAATTACGAAGGCTAGAAGCCATCGCGGCGGAAGCCTCGGAGGTTTCGTTCCGCACCAGAATTCCAACGTTTGAGATTCTCCAAAATTTGGCGGGGGTGTTTGAAAAATATCCTAATGCAACCGTTTTGAGTGAAAGTCAAAGCGAGGAGAAAACTCTTTCAAATCAAAAGGAAATAAATGAAATAGTGGTTGGACCGGAAGGTGGCTGGTCGAATCGGGAATTAGAACTAATCGGCGGACGTGGCGTGACCCTCGGACCAAGAGTCTTGCGTACAGAATATGCGGCTGCTGCGGCACTTGCGAAAATTCTGATTCCCTAATTAGCTTTTCAGCTTAATGAGTTCAAATTGGTCGCCTTTTACAACCACCGAGCCATACGAACTGAGGTCTGAAAGGCGAAGCTCGGGCACAGAACCTGGTGTAACCGCAACTAGATAGTTCGCGTGAATGGAATTGATGAGTTCTTGCCGAGATTCATGAGTTGCATTCGGGCCAAATAAATCTGAGATTGATTTGTTACGCTTTTGGTCGTAATCGGGGGACTCGCTCCAATGGCCAGCGTAAGTATAGACTCCGCTTAAACCACTAAGTATCGGGTTTAGGTCCGGTACAATTGGTGTAGTAAATTCATCTGGAACAGCCACGTTAGTGTCAGCATCCACTAATGAGGAAGGGATTCCCGGCATAGCGATTACTACCGTTCGCTTATTGGATAAAGTATTTAGATAGCTTAAAATTGCGTCCACATCCGATTTTAGATAAAGCGGTTGAACCGTTGTAGATGCTACATCTTCGCGTATGAATCCTATTTGGCGAAAAAACCATTTAACGCTTGTAGCTCCGAAAAACAAAAGCAAGAAGACGGTCGCAAAGTTTCTGCTTGATCGCCAGGAGCCTTGAACCAAAAAGGCGATTGTTAGCCCGGCCAAGATTGCCCAAGGAATGCTTAATCCCATAGCTAATTTTCGTTGAAATAAACTGGGGAAATATGGGGCAATGAGGCCAATTAGGGCCCAAGCAGTTACTAAATTAAAGACTAAATTTTGGTCAGACAATAAATAGCAACTGATAAGCATGCCCATAAATGCTAATCCCCATTGCCACTGGTTAAGAAAGAGGCCACTTTGAGGCTGGGGAAATATCGCAAGTAGCGTGATGATCAGTACAACCACCAGCGTGCCAATTATTCTCCTCTTTTCAAGCTTTACTGGGTTAGTCGTGGTGCCTCGAAGTAGGGTTGGAAACCCGAAAATGATCATGGGCAAGTAGCCCAAGAGTACGCTCTTAAATCCAGCTGAAAAGGTCGGCGTATCCGCGCGAGCGGCAAATACGGGATCGGCTTTAAGCACATGCAGAAACCATATGCTGGGAATAATCGCACCTGCGCATATCAGAATGCTCTTAACTAACCAACCCTTAGTTACTTGCTTTACTCCGATGCACATGGTCAGAAATCCGAGCAGTACTAATGCGATTAGTAAAGCATCATAACTGTGGATGTTCATTAGGATTGCAAAAAGAAAAAACCCTAATGCAACTGGCTGCCACCGTCGCGTTTGCTTCACCGCCAGAATCGTGATAAAAATTCCGAGTATTAAGCAAAGTGATGCTGAAAATAAGCCATTTACGAGAAGGGAAGGAAGAGCGAATCCTTCGGGCTGCCAAACATCGGTTGGCAGATGACCGTCCGTCAAAGGTGCCATCCATAATGTGCGACCAATTACAAGGTCCCGGCCAAAATTATGCCATACGAGAAAACCGATTCCTCCACCAATTATTGTGAGAACGGTTACCAACTTGCGTGTGTAGATTTGGGGGGTTACACCAGCGATAAGCTGATAAAGTAATGGGACAAATAAACCGGCAAGGATGATGCGAGTTAAGTTGGAAGCCAGTGAAATTCCGAGGATCCGTGCAAACCACCCTAGAACTAAAAAATAAAGATGAAATGTGAGCGCGGGTTGTGCCTCAATTGCAAACCGGTTATCGAATAACAAGTGGCCATGGGCACTTTGCCACATCCAAGCCGAGTAAACCATGTGGTCATCAGTGTTAAATGGGAAGCCTAAGTAGTTAGTGCCAGCTCTCGCAAGAGTTAACCCGTAGATAAACGGAATGGCAACTATGACCATAAGCGATATGCTTAAGTACCAGATAAATTTCTTTTCGTGGGGCAGTATTATGATGCTCGAATTGCTTGATTCCGGAGTACCAGAGGAATTCGAATCCGGATGGATTTCTTGGTGTTTGCTAGTCAACCGGGATTGGTTTACCTAACTGCTTATAGATACTGATGATCAATTTGGAGTTGTTTTTCGCTTCAAAGTTGGTGGGATCAACCTTCAGCACGTCGCGATATAATCGAAGGGCTTGGCGGTAGCGGATTTTCCTGTCAAGAGTTTGACTGCTCATAGAAGCAGTTGCTAATCTGTCGGTTGCGACTATAAAATTACTTTTGGCAACTGAACTATTTGGCCTATCCGCTAGATTGGATTGCGCAATCTTTTGAGCTTTAGCAAGAGCCAACAGATCGGGTTCGTCATTATTCTTTGGACCAATTTTTGAAGGGTCTTCGTATGGCTGATCTTGCGTGCCGTACGTTTGTTGATCAGCATCAACGTAGAACGCATTCTTCTTGACACGCGCTTGATTCGTGCCGGGATTACATCCGAAAATAGGCACAATTAAGACTAATAGTAAAGTTGAGTTGATAAAAGTTATGGATTTCATAAGTGAATAGGTCAATCGACATTTGGTCGATAAAAAGACGTTCGGTGCTGTGAGACAAATAAGTCAACTTGCGATTCAAGCCGTTGAACTATTCCTACAAGTATTTTCGGGTCAGGATTAGTGTTTAAGGCGTTAAGTGCTGCGGCAAATGCATCTTTAAGGCTAGGTGGCAGCAATTCGTCGCGCCGGCTATTAGGAGCTAATTTAGAGATTCCCATTAATTCCCGCACTCTTCTATCTTGTAATTCACATATTTTTTCAAGCGCGGTTTTCGTTGATTTAGAGCGTTGCAACACATTTGAAATCCCATTTAATAGCTCGATGCTTGACGATTGATAAGCACGTATTTCTTCTGGAATGCCAAACCGCTTGCCCAATGAATATATGACGACTACGCCTAAAAGCAAACATTCTGCCCACGTGGCTCTCGCCCAAGGGCCCAAAACGTCAAGCAGTCCAAGCGGTTCCTCTTGCGAATAACTAGCTTCTTCAAAGAGAATTTTGTTGCCTTTGTATACGGTTTTGATTATTTCCATTACGGCCAAAGCGTTGTCACCCTTATCGACGAACTGATTAAGTAATGTTTGCCCATTTGGTATCCAAGCATAATAGCCAGTGGATTCAGAGGTTATGGAGGCAAGATACTCAGCACTGGGCCGACCGTCTGACGAATCCTTGCAAAGGGTGTAAAAAAACGATTTATGGGCCTGATTAGACCTGACGTCCGATACCTGATAATCATTGGGAACCTGTAGTGTTAACCTCTGGTTAGTTATCCCGTTTACTTTTAGGCTTGAAGTGGCGGGTCGAAGGTAGGTAGATGCAGCCGGTTGGTCTAAAATCAAAGTTGAGCCACCCGCGCGATAATGCTCCACCAAGTAATCTTTAACATCATCCCAAGAGCCAGCGAGCTGATTCATTCTAAGCGGATCTGGTTGGCGAGAGCAAATGATCAAAGTATCCGGCAATGGGTCAACTGGCACCACGTGGGTTGCACTAACTTCGTAACCAGAACTCTTAAGCAGATCGGCAAATCCAGCTAGACCGCCGGGATCTCTCGAATCAGGACTTGGAACAATTTGAGCTGACGGTGCTCCAAGCACCAATAGCAGAGCCGAGATTCCTAAAAGGAATAGCAATACGTAAATGAGCTTTAAGATATTCGATTCGCGCTTGATGCCGATTTTCAAGCCGCATCTCCGGTTATTGAGAGTTTTTGATTCAGCTCTTTGTCAACCATCACGTAATCAGATTTCATTGTTTGAAGATCAACTTGACCGTTTACTTGAAACCCATACCAAACACGATCAAAAAGCTGAGTCGCGGGCTTAAAATCAATTGATTTTGGAAGTAAAAGCGACTTTGAGATTCTATTCAAATGTTGCCAGTTTGTTTCCGTTCGCACAAATCGACATATCCCCGCCTCATCGAATCGCAGTAACGAAGCAATATAGTAGCAACGAATTGCTTCTCGATATCGTTGTTGTGCCTCAAATCCTTCTGCTTGAAGCACCCACTCGCTTCGAGTGGTAGCAGCTTCGCCTTCATCAAGTAAGGAAGACGCTTGGCGACGAGTTTTTCTGATTTTCGTAAAATGGGCTATCGCCCATGCCGCAAATGCAACAATGGCCAGTCCCAAAATGACCCATATCGTAGGAATGACCCACCCAAATGTGAGGTTTCCGAAAAGGGAATTTCTGGGGGAAGTTATGTTAAACGATGGAAAGCGAATTTTTTCCAAAGCCACTGCGATCCAATTGCTAGAGCTTCGATTACCCTGTGACCTATATCCGATGTCCCTTTTGATTTGAGTAACGCGAACTTGGGTAGCTTGCTCGGTCTTGCTTGTTAGCTGAGCGGTCGAATTTTCAAGCTTTGCGTGTACCTGCACAGCACCTACAAATTGTTGGTCAATAGCCGCTGAGCGAGGATCTTGCATTTGGGAAACCAGGCTTTTAAGGTATGGGTCGTTACTAGCTGCGCTGGAGTGCGAAGCAATTTCCAATATTTGAGAATGAGTTTTCGCAGTTGCAAGTTGCTGGTTCAGCGAACTAAAATCATCAGCCTGTGACGTTCCAACTAAAGTTAAAGCTAAGATCAGAATTAAAAAGAGCCGCTTAAAATTTATAGACAATTTCGCTCCCTTCTCGATTGGCTACTTGAGCCAGTACCTCAATGTCAAAGCCTTCAAATATAACCCTGGCTTCAATATAAATGAGGGTAATACCAGTCGCGAGAAATGGCACCCAAATCCAAATTGTTGCGAAATTCGGCAAAAGTCCGAGGAGATTGCTTACCAAATCGTGGGAAATAGGTCCAGGAATAATGTTGAGGATATGTTGCTGAATTTGAAATTGATCCAGAGGAAAGGAAACTACAAATTGAAAGATCGATACAAGTATTGAATACACTACCAATAAACTGAATACCCAATTGGATGGAAAAACCCCCTTGAAAGATTTGTTTCCTCGACTTAGCTTGATGCTTCTTCTGATTGCAGCTAGAGGCTTAATGTTTTCAACACTGGCGATGACGGGAGATATGGCACTTATGCAAGTAAAGTAAATGTTCCAAAGTAACCCAATTATGATAACAACTACGGCAATGGCGGCCAAAATTCCTCCAGAATCTGTTGTAAGCGCGCTCGCAGCTAGAACTCCGAGCCCGATAATGAAACCAATGGAACCGATAACCAGGCATATAAAAGCGGTGATGGCAATTCGCGGTAGAGATCTTACGGCTTCTCGCGCCACGGCTTCATCAGATCTTGTTTTGCTTAGAATCCAATCAGAAATCAGGATGCTTACGATGGCCAAAATCCAGCAATAACCAAGTAGCATTAGTGGAGCAGCGACAAATAAGCCTATCCCAATCCGCACTGAGAATTCGCCAATTTGCGCCAAAATATCAGACGGAGTATTGGTCACCATCAGGCGATCAATCACAAATATTTCGAGAAATTTTCCAGCCAAGACGTATACCAAAGTTGGAACCAAACATAATCGAAGAAATGATGCGCCTAGGGTCTGATAAACCTGGACAGCTGAATCCAAGATTTTGCTTGTACTTAGGCTTTTCATCCTAGTTGTCTTATCAAAATAAGATGATCTCTCGTTTATGAATCGCTGGGTAGGATCTCGCAATTTATCTTAGTTTAACGCTTTTTAATCGGATATCAAGAGTAAGACAATCAGGTATTAATAAAATATGATCTCGCTTCTACCAATTCTCGTGATTTCGAGCCTTTCTTCGCAATCAAGTCTCCAGGATTTTAGCCAACCTCGCCTTCATAGTATGTCCTTGAAAGCGGCAGTGGTCGTGGGTAACCAGTATGAACTAAAGAAAATCAGTGAAGATTTTGGCAAGAATTACGCATTCGAATATGCGAACGTGGAAATTGAGGATCCATTCAAACTCCGAATTGAATCGGTGGTACAGGGTCAGAGTTTGCTTGCAATTGAAAACGGAGATCATTTGCTCTATCGGGTGCCGCATATCGGACTAAATAAGCGAGAAAATTTGTCAACCGCGCCAGGCAGGCGACAATCGTTCTTAGACTTTGGACTAATATCAGAAGCAATGGCGACTAGTTTCTTCAACTCGAAATTCATCCGGTTAGATCGAGCAACAGGGGATGACGTTTTTGATTTGACTTATGCTTCGGCACCGAGAACCCGAGACACGACCCGGTTTCGAGTTTGGGTTGATCCCGTAAAGCATTATGTAACTCGGCGCGAATGGTACGGCCAGTTGGGGGATTTTCGGGCTACCTTCTACTATAGCAATCCCAAGGAGTTTGATGGCGTATGGATTCCAACTATTCTGGAAGTTAAGAATGCGGACGACAAACTTGCAGGCAAGCTCAAATATGAGAACGTGAAGGTTAACGTTTCATTCCCAGAATCTGAATTCGACGCAGGCTGATTTTAAAAGAACTGAACTTAGCCGAAAAACTTTGTGAGCGAATCGGTTAGAGCTTGAGCCGTGAAGTTAACGAGGGGAATGCCAGTTTCGTAATTCATGCGCGTGGGGCCGATTAATGCAATAACTCCGGCTTCATCCTCCCCGACGAAAAACGATTGACGTATGATCGAAAGTTTTTGCATCTTTTCCAGCCGATGTTCGTGACCAATCGTGACTGTTCGAATCGGCTCAACTGCCACAGATTCGTAAAGAGCGTCGGTTTGGCTAAGATGGTCCATTAATTGGGAAAGCATCTCAAAATCCCGCAGGAATTCGGGCTGGGCAAACATAAATTCAGCCCCTTCACTGATCACAGTACCTTTAATCGTCTCCCTAGCCATTGAGCGCAATGAAGTCCACACAAGCCCAAGGAGCTTATCGACAGCAGAATTTACGTTTGAAGAAGGCGATCTTGAACGGGAAATGGATTTCAAAGCATTACCGACGACCAACTTTTGTAGCTGTTCGTTAACAAATCCAACATCAGTTAAAGTTAGACCGGCCGGACATTCCAACATTTTATTTTCAACATGACCATTACTTAGAACAAGCACGAACAGGGCTTGGTTCGGACCAAGTGCGCTTAGTACAGCCGTTTTAACGCTTACCTTTTGGTTTTTTAATGTGGTCGCAACGGTGAGGAGGTGGGTGAGACGGCTGAGAGCCCTCGCGGTGGAACGGAGCATCTCTGTCAGGACGTCGCCACCTGGAGAAGCACTTTGCACCTTACGTAAGGCCTCATCGCCTAGTGGCTGGTTCAAAATGAGTTTGTCGACGTAATATCGGTATCCCAAATCACTTGGAATTCTTCCTGCGCTGGTGTGAGGCTGATCCAGAAAACCCAGATCTGCCAACTCCGCCATCTCATTTCGGATCGTCGCGCCACGCACTCCGAATTCATATTTTTGAGCCAGCACCTCGCTCGCGATTGGCTCAGCCGAGCTAACGTACTCGATAACAATTGCCTTCAAAATGATTTGTTTTCGTTCATCTAGGCTTGTCATAAGTTCTACTACTTAAATACGGATTACCTCAAGTATAGTATCGTTATATGGTTGCACCGGGCGAGGATGCAGATTGGCTTAGAGTTGGCGTCGCGTCGGCGATGGCGAAAGCTGAAGCTCAGGACGCCCAGTCGCTAGTGTTATCCACTTTGGATTTTTTGCAAAAAGCATTCCCAGGCAGAGTTCAAGTAAAAACTCAAGGTTTTTTTTCCAAGAAAGTAATTGGATTTACAGTTGAGTTAGGAGGACGAAAATTAGGTTTACTGATAGAAAATCAATCGGTTTTAGCACAGAGGACGTTAGTCAGTGGTGGCATCGCACTAAAGACCGAAACGATTTCAATGCATGAATGGATCCAGGAGTTGATCGCCACCTTAGAAGATTATGCCTCACAAAATTCGGCTAATAAAGCGGCTCTGCAGAATCTGGTGGGATTGTAAATTATGAGTGCTCCAAATCTTCCTCCGTCAGCGATTGAAAGGTTGCAAAATGCGCAAGCTGGTATCGGCTGCTTTACTGGAGAGCTAACTCCACGTGATCTTTTGGTTCTTGGTCAATGCGGTTTTAAAGCCAGTGGCCTTGCGATGGGTATTTGTGTGATGAGCCTTGGCGGTGGGCAGTTTGGGGTCAATCAGTTTGGAGGTGGGCAATTCGGAGGATACATGATGAACTTAGCGGAAATTCAGTACCTTGTCGATGGCTACGGAAGTGGATTTTACAATGCCTTAGGTCGGCTGGAAGCGGAGGCAAATGCACTTGGCGCTGATGGAGTAATTGGGATAGATCTGAAATTTGAAAGTTTTGGCGAAGGCATCTTGAAAGTAACTGCAATCGGAACTGCGATCAAGCATCAGGACCGCAGTGATTTAAAAAATCTGCGCGAAATGCCATTTTCCACGACTCTTTCAGCAGCCGAGTTTTCATCACTCTACCGTCAAGGTTATTGCCCAAGTGGGATGTGTTTCGGCTATGCAAATTGGCCGAGCGGCTACCGTGTTTCAATTGGATTCCAATCGGGCGAAGAGCCTTATCTCACTCAAAGCATCTACGTAGCTCGCAACTTGGCTACAACAAGAGCTATTCAATATGCGGAATCGCATGGAGCGAGCGGGATCGTGTCAGTCAATTTAGACGTTGGTCGCTTTACTCCCGACCCTCAAAGTGGCTTTTTCTGGGTTACAGCTACTTTTACTGGCACGGCAATAAAGCAAATTTCGCCACCCACACTAAATCTTAAGACATCGGTTGCGATATCGTTAGCTGACCGGAGACTTCCAAAATAATAACAAAAAATATATGAACTATGAACAAGGATCTCGACAAGGACTACCTGATGCGGCCATACAGCGGCTAAGGGACATGCGGGGCACAGGCCCCAAACCGAAATTATTTACGAGTGACTTAAGCTCGAACGAATTCTTATTAATTAGGCAAGCTGGATTTTCACCACTTGGCCTAGTTATGGGTAGCTCAATTTATCACGTAGGTATTCAAATACCCGGAATGTTCCAGAGTCAAGAAATGACGGTAATTACAGCCGCTCTTTATCAGGCTAGAGAGTTTGCAATGACTCGAATGGAAGAAGAAGCTGATATTCTTGGTGCGGATGGAATAGTAGGTGTTCGTTTGGTAGTAAACATGCAGCAATGGGGGCCAGGACTTGCTGAGTTTATGGCTATTGGTACCGCGATTAAACACGACGAAGGTGGGAATTATCGCACAACTGACAATCGACCATTCACTTCCGATTTAAGCGGTCAAGATTTTTGGACTTTGCTTCAGGCTGGATATCGCCCAGTAGAACTTGTCATGGGAACTTGCGTTTACCACGTAGCTCACCAAGGATTTTTGAAAGCACTAAGCCGTGTTGGTCAAAACGTTGAAATGGAAAACTTTACCCAAGCTCTTTATGACGCAAGAGAATTGGCAATGACTCGAATGCAGGCTGAAGCCGAACGCCAACATGCAGTGGGCATTGTAGGAGCTAGAGTCGAAGAAAATAATTATGGATGGGACACTCACGTGATTGAGTACTTTGCAGTAGGTACGTCAGTAGTCGAGGTACCCGAAGCGGAAATCGCAAAAACACCTCCATCATTAGTTTTGCCACTTAACGACTGATGATTCTTCCCATTCTTGCTCTAAAATTTGCGAAGATCGAGCTGCCTAGAATGCGAGCGGCAGATCAATTTCTCGCTAAGGTCGTGGAGGCCACTGATTCAGGGCAAAAGTCTCAAATTGAAGCATTATTTGACCGCCCTTTTTACGATAAATATTTGCTTGAAATGGCGGGTCGAAATGGGGGACTTGGAAAGTTGAAGGTAGCGATGCTACCGGCCCCACCGGGATGGACAAATCGCGGATCTTATTGGGTAGTGTTTCATACTTTCGAGGACATTGAGCAAGATCATGACCCGGTGTTTCAAGTCGTATCAACTGAAAATGGCTTCAAGATCGGGCCAGAAATCTTGGAAAATGATCTTGATGGATGGAAAATTAAGTCTGTAAGTTACAACGCTCGGATCCATCCGAACGCTCATTCAGTAAGCGTAGCAGCGCATCTTGATTTATCAGTTGGCGACGTTTCTCGAGCACCACTTTTTAGGTTAAACGATGTTTATCAAATGCAGTCGGATACTAGTCCAATAGTAGTCGAAGATGAAACCCATATGACCACGCCTACAGAAGGCTCTATTGTCAGAGCCGGAAGTCTTTTAATTCCCTGGGTATCAAATCCAAAATCAAGTTACGATTTTGTTTATTCTGGCGTTTTACAGCACACCGTACAAGATGTTGTAAATGATCACGAGGCCTACGTGACCGCGTGGTGGATACCATCATTAGGGCGGTTACCTTTTACGGTTAAGGCTAGAATCAATGGTCCTGCGGCTTGGCATATCCGCGGAGAAGGCAACTTAGTTTCTAGCAAGGTAGAAGGCGCAAACCAAACCGTCGTTTATGACTGCCCACTAGCCATTTCTTATCCAAAAATCATCGGTGGTCTTTACAATTTGGAAGCAAGCAAATCGGTAAATGGACAGGTGTTTAATATCTGGCAACTAGATCCGGTAGATAAAGCTCGAGCAAACACCGACTTAACTAATGAAGTTAATGCAGCTGCGTTTTATGAGAAAACCCTGGGGCCATTACCGTTTAACGGATACGAATGCTACGATTCAGATGAGTATTACGGCATTGAAAGTTATAGCCATACTTTATTAAATAAGACGGTCACTCACTTTATATCTCATGAGATGGGTCACAGCTATTTTGGTGGGATTGTACCATGCGCCTATGTCCAAGATTGTTGGAACGAGGGAGTAACTCAATACATTGACAGCGTTGTTGATCTTAAAGATGCGGATCATAGCCTTGAAAATGCTTCAGATACTTTAACGGTTAATGTGCCACTCACAAAGATGCCAGTTGCGTGGGGTAATAACAATGCCTCGTATTGGCGGGGCTGTTATGTAATGAAGATGCTTGAGTCAGTAATGGGCCCTGAGAATGTCTTACAGTCGCTGCGCGATCTCATTAAGGGCCAAGTGGGTAAAGACACTACTTGGGATAGCTTAAGACCTTATTTCGAGAATAATGCAGGGAGATCATTGCAGTGGTTTTGGAATCAATGGATTGACCACGCTACTTTCCCGACGCTTCAGATTATTGATGCTAAAACGAAGAAAGTCCAGCAAGGATATGAAACGTCGGTTGTAATTCAACAATCCGGAACTCTAAGCCCGTTTCTCATGAAATTTAAGCTGGTAGCCAGCATCGGAGGCACGAAAGTGTCAAAAGTCGTCGATATGACGGCACCGCAACAAGGATATACGATTGAAACAGATGATCAGCCTACCGACCTTCAAATCGATATATTTCCTTACACTTTAGCTAAAGTTTTGCCCTATAAAGCCGCTGACTCCGCCTCTGAATAGCGCAATATGTTATTATAATAGCCAAAGAGCTTCTAAAATAATAGAAATATGAATTACTTGCAAATGAAATTAATCAGCGCAGCCTTCTTGGGATTTTTAACTTGCGCCGCGCCGGCTCAGAATTTAACTTTTGAACGAAACTTCAAAGTTGGGGACAAAACCATTGTTGATGTTCACGTCACTGTTAACTCTGAAATGCCAGTTGACTCAACTTCTGAAGTTCAAACTGTGGTTACAAAAGTCTATCCGGATGGATCAGCCGATGAAACCGTTCAAGTGCTTTCATCCAAGGTTAAAGTGATGGGCCAAGAACATGATGTTCCCACTGGGGCTGTGACCACAATCAAGATTTCAAAATATGGCTCAACGCTGGGCGGGGGAAATAGCAGCATGCAAATGGGCGATATGTCTAGCTACCTCTCTAGTTTTAGAGATGGTTTGACGGTGGGAAAATCAGTTAGTTTTGACACTAGTGCAGCCAAGCCGCCAGCAAATCGATTTAAGGGCACGATTACGCTTTCATCGGTGGTTGATGGAGTCGGTACGCTTAATTCCGACATGCAAATTTGGTCTCCAGCAATGGGTGACACTCCGATGCATTCGGTAGTGGTGGAAAAAATTGACACGGTTACCCATCAACTCATAAGTTCAACTGCGGATGTAACCGGATTTCCAGCTGATAAGAAAATCACTTCAGTTCACTTTGAAATGACGACTAAGAAGTAAATCTATTTATCCAGAGTTACTTTGACCAAATCGCTGATTGCCGCTTGAGCGGCGGCGAGTCTTGCGATCGGCACTCTGAACGGGGAGCAACTTACGTAATCCAATCCGAGTTCATGGCAGAAATAGATGGATTCCGGATCGCCGCCATGTTCGCCGCAAATACCGCATTTCAGACCGTCACGGGAAGCACGACCCTCGTCGACCGCGATTTTCATAAGTCGGCCAACGCCGATCGTATCTAATGTTTCAAATGGGTTGCGGTCAAGTATTTTCTGATCCAAGTAGCGACCGAGAAATTTGCCTTCGGCGTCATCACGACTAAACCCAAAAGTGGTTTGAGTTAAGTCATTCGTGCCAAAACTAAAGAATTGCGCATATTGCGCAATTTCTCCTGCGGTTAGGGCCGCTCTGGGGATTTCAATCATGGTTCCAAACATATAAGGCACATTTACGCCTTGTTCAGCCATTATCTTTTTGGCTTCAGATTCTAAAGCATTTTGGACTACTCGAAGCTCATTCACAGTGCTCACCAACGGAATCATGATTTCGGGATAGACCTTTATGCCCTTTTTAGCAATAACGGCTGCGGCTTGAAGAATAGCTCGCGTTTGCATGATTACAATGCCAGGAAATACTATGGAAAGGCGCACGCCACGAAGCCCAAGCATAGGATTCGATTCTTTCATAGATTCAACGTTGTGAAGCATCGCCATTTTTTGGTCAAGCTGATCCGTCAATCCCTTGTCGCCCAAATCGATTTTTGTTTTAAGCTCAGTTGTCTCCCTAACTAACTCTTCGAAGCTGGGCAAGAACTCATGAAGTGGAGGGTCGATTAGTCGGACTGTCACTGGGAGACCTGCCATCGCTTCAAAAATTCCTTCGAAATCTTTTTGTTGAACAATTTGAAGTTTATCGAGAGCCGCTTGCCTCACCTTCTCATCCTTGGTGAGAATCATCTCCTGAACTATTGGCAATCTATCCGCTTCGAAGAACATGTGCTCTGTTCGACAAAGTCCGATTCCTTCTGCGCCAAATTCAAGAGCCTGCTTGGCATCACGAGGATTGTCGGCGTTAGCTCTTACTCGCAGGCGGCGCATTGAGTCCGCCCAGGTCATGAGTTCTTTGAATGCTCCGCTTACTATAGGTTCAACTAATGGCAACTCCCCAAGATACACATTTCCAGTCGATCCGTCAAGGGTGACTAAATCTCCTTCCTTGACCACATGATCTCCGGCCTTGGCTTGTTTGGCTCGCACATCAACATGAAGAAATTCGGCGCCAGCAACGCAAGGAATACCGAACCCGCGGGCTACTACGGCAGCGTGGGAAGTTTTACCACCTCTCGCAGTTAAAATCCCCTGGGATGCAAGCATTCCATGCACATCGTCAGGATTTGTTTCATCTCTGATTAGTAAGACTTTTTCATTTTTGCCACCAAGGCCGCCCAGTTCGGCAGCCGTATCTGCATCAAAAACCGCTTTTCCTACGGCGGCACCTGGAGATGCGGCAAGACCTTTGGCAAGGAGGATAGCGGTCGCAATCGAATCAGGATCAATTCGGGGGTGAAGAAGCTGATCCACGTGATCGCCGCTAACTCTTTGGAGGGCCGTTTCTTTTGAAATTAATCCTTCGTGCACCATTTCCACTGCGATATTGACGGCGGCTGGACCGGTGCGTTTCCCGGATCGGCATTGCAACATGTATAACTTGCCGTGTTCAATGGTAAATTCGATGTCTTGCATGTCGTGGTAATGATTTTCGAGTTTGGTCGCCAGGGCCATGAATTCATCATAAACTTTAACGTTTTGCCTTTCAAGTTCGGAAATAGGGACCGGTGTTCTGACACCGGCAACGACGTCTTCGCCCTGGGCGTTCATAAGATATTCGCCGAATATAAGCTTTTCACCGGTTGAAGGATCTCGGGTGAAAGCCACTCCAGTGCCGCAATCTTCTCCCGCATTGCCATAAACCATCGATTGAACGTTTACGGCGGTGCCGACTTCGTCCGGAATTTTCTCTTTTCGACGGTAAGTGATGGCGCGGTCATTGTTCCACGATTTGAAAACAGCTTCGATCGCAAGCTCCAATTGTGCTAGTGGATCGGTAGGGAAGTCTCGACCGGTATGTTTTTTAACATGGTCTAGGAATAAATTGCAAACAGCTTCCCAGTCCTTGGCAGTAAGTTCAAGATCGGTTGATAGATGATGCTTTTGTTTATAAGTGTGCAGAATCTCCTCATCAAATGAGCCTTTGCTGAGTCCAAATGCGACATCGGAAAACATCATGATAAAGCGCCGGTAAGAATCGTAAACAAATCGGGAATCATTTGTTTCTTTGATCAAAGCTTCGATGGTGACTGGATTCAAGCCAAGGTTCAAAACCGTGTCCATCATTCCTGGCATGGAAAATTTTGCGCCAGACCGAACTGAAACCAATAGCGGGCGAGTGCTTCCGCCGAATTTGCGACCAGTTGCCGCTTCCACATCGGCAAGTGCCGATTTGATTTCATCCATTAGATGAGCGGGCAACTTGCCATGATTTGAGTAATATTGGCTACAGACTTCAGTAGTAACCGTGAATCCGGGTGGGACTGGAAGCCCGATGTTGGTCATTTCGGAAAGGTTCGCACCTTTGCCACCTAGGAGATCCCGCATGGAAGCGTTGCCTTCTCTAAAGAGATAGACGTATTTTGTGCTCATAACTTGTGTTGTTCAAGGATGGTGCTCGTGCTAGACAAAACAACGTCGTTAACGTGATGCGCGAACAATTGAACTTTCAGTTTACCTGCTAAACCGGAGTGGCTCCAGCTATTGGGAGGTTAAATTAAGTTAGTATGATCGCTGAACTGTGATCTTAGGCGAAATTAAGCCATAATTACAAAAGCGAAATGAAAGAAGGTATTCACCCAACTGTATATCCGGTGGTATTTGTGGATGGTGACCATGAATGGACTGGGGTCAGCACATCAAAAACGAATCAAACCAAAGTAATTGGTGGTCTTGAGCATTATGTGGTTAGCGTGGATATAAGTGCCTTCAGTCATCCTTTTTACACTGGTCAGAAGAAGCTAGTCGATACCGCTGGTCGCGTCGAGAAGTTCATGCGTCGGTATGGTCAGCAGCTAGAAGCTTCCCGAAAGAAATAGCTAGGTGGATCCGGTCCCGGAATTAAATCCCCAAGAAATAAGTCGCCAAAATCCTATTTGGAATAAATGGTCGATATCCATTACGGTTGCGGTTATATTAGCCGGAATTGTTGGATTCTCTTACACCAGAATTCATCATATTAGCCTTCGACCATCGGCAATTATGGCTAGACTCAACGGCACTGATCTTTATAATCCATCCGAAGCATTCTTAAAAGAAGGCAATCCGAATCTAAATGAAGTGGCTCTTACAATTGATGACGGGCCTCATCCTCTTGACCTTCCTTCAATTCTAAAGGAACTTAGAATTGGTCATATTCATGCAACTTTTTTTGAAGTGGGTGAGATGATGGCGAAATCGCCCGAATTGGTGCGGCTCGTTTTAGCAGACGGAAATGAGATTGGCAACCACACCATGACCCATCCGCGCCTAACATCGATAACTCCAGCCCAGGTTCAGGCTCAAATCCTTAAATGCGCAGCTGAGTTTCATTCAATAACCGGCGATAAAATGGATTTATTTCGACCTCCCGGTTTTGATGAGGATCCGGCGATTCTTGGGGAAATCAAGGCTCTTGGCTATATCACGGTTGGTTGGACGGTCGGTGCGAAAGATTATATAAAGGTCGGTGATTTTACGCCCCAAAATCCGCAAACGATTGTTAATGATGTAATGAACAATGTCAAAAATGGGTCGATTATTATATTGCACGACGCGCCCGGCACCGCCGAGGCGATGCCAGCTTTGCTCCAAAATTTGTCGGCAAGGGGTTTCAAAGTTGTGATGGTTTCCCAGCTTCTAGCTCACCTGCCCCATCCGGTTATCGTCCAATCCAACGCAGGGAAACTATCAATTCTTGATTCTAAGAATTCAAAAGCGTTGAACGAACGCTAATTTACTCTGGCGACTACTTTAGCGGTCCAATTGCCAATTAAGTTCATAATTAATCAAATGACCTCAGCCGCATCTGATTTGCATTCGCACCTCGTTCCACTTGAAAAGTCGGATCCCACGATCAGTGAACTGATCAAAAAAGAGGAAGTGCGCCAAGAGCACAATCTTGAACTGATTGCAAGTGAGAATATATGCAGTCTCGCAGTTCGGCAGGCGATGATGAGTGTGCTGACCGACAAGTATGCAGAAGGATATCCAGGCAAACGCTATTACGGCGGATGCGAGGTGGTCGACCAAGTTGAAAATATCGCCCGGGATCGCGCGGGCGAGCTGTTCGGGGCGAGCTACATCAACGTTCAGCCTCATAGTGGGAGCCAGGCGAACATGGCAGTTTATTTTACATTCCTAAAAATCGGAGACACCGTAATGGGTATGGATTTATCCCAAGGCGGCCACCTCACCCATGGTTCGCCGGTGAACTTTTCCGGCAAATTTTACAATTTTGTTCCTTATGGCATTGATCCGAAAATTGAACGACTAGATTACGATGAAATAGCAACGCAGGCGAAAAAAGTAAAGCCGAAAATGATTACAGTTGGAGCCAGCGCCTATTCAAGGGAAATCGATTACCAGCGATTTCGCGAAATTGCAGATTCGGTGGGGGCATTTTTGTTTGCCGACATTGCTCATCCAGCGGGGTTAATCGCAAAAGGTCTGTTGCCAAGTCCGATAAATCATGCTCATGTTGTCACAACTACAACTCATAAAACCCTGCGGGGTCCGCGTGGAGGGTTAATACTTATGGGAACAGACTTTGAAAATCCATTTGGTGAAAAAGCCGCTAAAAGCGGACGAACCAAAATGATGTCTGAACTATTAGATAGCATGGTAATTCCGGGGATTCAAGGAGGCCCGCTCATGCATGTAATCGCGGCAAAAGCTGTTGGGTTTAGAGAGAATTTGACCCCAGAATTTGGAGAATACGCTAAGCAAGTAATTCTTAACGCTAAAGCTCTTGCCGGGGCAATGATGGACACAGGATATCACGTAATTTCAGGCGGAACTGATAACCATCTTATGCTTATTGATTTGCGGTCCAAAGGCATTACGGGTAAAGCCGCGCAGCAAGCACTCGATTCAGCAAATATTACATGTAATAAAAATGCGGTTCCGTTCGACACCCAGTCGCCCCTAATCACAAGCGGGATTCGCTTAGGCACGCCAGCGGTCACAACAAGAGGAATGAAAGAAAGCGAAATGGTACTGATTGCGAAGCTAATTGACCGTGGGTTAACGAACATCGAAGACGAAGAAGCTTTGAGAAAACTCGGCGAAGAAGTGCGTGATCTCACTGGTCGTTTTGTAATCGCTTAGATATCTTCAAGTTGTTGTTAATCCTTGATTTAGCGGTAGATCATCGGTTTTTAAGGCCGATCCATAAGGATGCGCAACATAATTGCCAATTCTTTAATTTGTGGCGGATTGGTTTTCCGCTTGCCAAGGAGGCAAATAGTTGGTTTCGACACGGAGGTTATCTTCACCGTTTTGGGCGTTAAGTCCTTTCATATTGGTCTTAGGGTTCGGAGCGAGGAGCCATCCATCAGTCGAAAAAAACCATATCTTTCCGGAATACTCGCAGGCGCAACGTCGATTTGTTGAGAATTATCAAAAGCTATTTCAGAATTTCGTGAAGCTCACTGGCGGCACTGCATTTTCGCCAAAACATAGTCCAAAACTTATGGAAACTTGGGTAGCGGAATTCCAAAATGGCGAAATTGGGCCGATCTATCCCGTATTCCAAGATCAAGAATCAGAAGACACAGCAGCTCAGCAGATTATGATTTTCTGGGAAAGTCAGTGGGAGGGACTCAGCCAGGAAGCAATGAGCCAGATCGCTGCGCATAATTGGAATCAGGCATGCGACGATTGGTGCCTCTGCATAAAATTCTTGGACAGCTTTAAATACAGCAATTGCCTTAGTGGAAATGCGGCAAACGGTATTGAAATCAAAGCAATAGAAGGGTTTAAAACTTGGGATTCACATGCTTCTGCTTCTCACCAATTGGCTCTACAGCAAGCGGTTTTTGGTGTCTCCCCCATGGGCGCAGATTACAGGCTACGGAACAAAATAGCTGATCGAAACCTTCAACAAGCAGAGCAGTTAAGCCGAGCAATCAGGGACAAAGAAGGCGATCCTGCAAATGCTCCTTCATCGTTAGTTTCAAACGAGCAAGATTTTAACATTGAGAGGAATACGTGCCGAAGCGAACTTCAAAACCTAGCAAAGCAAGAATATCGTCTCAAGATGGTGAGGGAAAATTTCTTAGGCAGAACCGCCAACAGTCATTGAGCTTGTTGGGTGATGTAGATAATATCGCCGCTCCGCTTATCTACCGTGTAATTGAGTTGAGCGAGAGAAGCTGAAGCATCGCCGAGCATATCGCCAGCCTTAAAATCCCAATCAACTGTTTTGGTTATGTCGGGATTAACCACGATCACGGGAAGATCGTAAGTATTGGAAAGGGCCCGGGCAAAATCGCCTAGAGAACCTGTTCCGTGTTCCTTTTGCTTGATGGTTGAACCCGGAATCGACACTAGATAAGGATTTGAATGACCTTCAATGCTTACTTGAAATAGGGCTGCCGAGCTATTTTTATTCTGAAGAGGAGAATCTAAATGCTGAGTTGGGTTCAAGTCCACCGTCTTAAATAGGACATTGTCGGGCTCCGAGAAGAACTGAACAGTGGTGACAGACGAAGGCGCAAGGCGCACTCTTAAGTTTCCATCAATAAATTTGAAATCAAGGTGGTCGCTGCCTGATGACCACGATCCTGCTCCGACTTCACCGATGGATCGGTTTGCATAGGACAAATAAGTACCAACAATTGCCAGACATGCGGCAGCACCAATGGCGGCATTTCTAGCCCAAACAAGCCAGCTCGCTGGTTGTCGGCGATTTGTCTCCCAAATATGACGATCAATTTTTTGCGAAATCAAATCGTTAAGATCATGCGGCACCTGAACTTCAAATTTAGGAAGCAGTTGTAAACTCTCTAAGCTAACAACGAAACTTCGATACTCGTTGGCTAAGTTAGAATCTTCCTTTAATCTACTCGCGACAGTCTGTGTAAGCCCATTATCAAGAGAATTCTCATAGTAGGCTGAAAACAGTTCTTTTATTTTGTCGTTCGTCATTAGATTAGGTTCGGCAGATAGGCAATTTAAAACGCAATATCACCTTGCACCGCTTGTTTGACTCAAATGTAATTGAAAAGTTCCTGGTTTTTTGCCAGTATTTCTCCTAATTGTTGGCGCGCACGATTTAATCTGCTCTTTACGGTTCCAATAGGCAGGTCAAGTGCGGCCGCAATTTCATCATAAGATAGCATTTCGGCGTGAAACATGACGATCATCGCCTTTTGATAATCAGGTAGTCGATTTACAGCATTTTCGATGACTTCTTCTCGGTTGTTTCTTTCGGCCCGGTCGGAGGGACTGGGCTCGTTAGATTCAAATTGGCGAGTTACGTTTCCTTCTTCCGTTCGTACGGTTCCGTCAAGACTCTCAGTCGTCCGACTTTTGTCGTGCTTTTTTTGATCCAAGAAACAATTGGTTAAAATGCGATAAAGCCAAGTTCCGAAACTACTTTGACCCTTAAAGTTCCCAATCGCTCCGTAAACCCGAACAAATGCCTCAGCTACTATGTCGGCCGAGTCATCTTGGTTGTGCGTGAGTCTGAAAGCATATTTATAAGCACGTTCGGAATGCTTGGCAATGAGTGAATCCAACGCACTGCGATCTCCCTTTTTTGCTCGATCAATTAGGATCGTATCTTCAAGTGTGCTTTCAGACATAAAATATTTAAGATGAAACAATCACAGTTGGATTGCCCGATGTTGCTGATTTAATCGCTCTCTGTTCCTCCTGAGAAAGGCTTCGTTCCGATCTTCCACCGGCAAGCGGCTTGCAATAAACTCGTGAATCGCTTCGACCAATTAGACCGGTTATAACTGCACCATTGCCGCCATCGTCAAACAAGGCTAAAGCAAAACTTTGGGATCCACCCACGTCTTCAAATGCGTCGTACCTTATTAATCCCAAATGACGCTTCGTGGTACCCATTTTGTTTTCAAGCTCATGCAATCGGCTTTGCAAAGTATTCACCACTTCTTGAAGTGCCATTCTTTCTCGAAGATGATCATAAAGCATTTTTTCTAACGTGGATCCAGAGCCGCCGTCTAAAAGCTCATTCCATCGGTTTTTAACTCGCGCCAACCGATTTGCGAGCCAAGTGTATAAAATTAATAGCACCACTACGGCAAATGCTAACGTCAGAACGATTGCTGGTGAATTTTTTGAAATGAACTGAGTTAAGTAATCCATAGTAAGAATGCAAGATTTACCCCGCACTGAAAGTATATCGAAAGAACCAAAAGTCTCCCGCTTTGCTAAAGCAACTGCAAGGCGAAGAGCTTACAGTGCTCTATTAGTTTTTGCTTTATTCGCTCTCTTTATCGGTTATTATTTTCGTCCGGTGGTTGTTGACGGACCTTCGATGCTTCCTACTCTTCAAAGCGGTGAATGGCTCACCGTGACTGATTGTTATTGGCTGTTTGGCTCCTTGAAACCAAAAGATATCGTGGTGTTTCGCCTGCCCCATAAACCAGGTTATATTATCAAACGAATATACAAAATGGCGGGCGATAAAGTGGATTTCGTAAATTCACCAAACAATTGGAAGTTGAACCAGCCTGAATTTACGGTACCACCTTCAGACATTTATGTACTTGGGGATAACCGGGCTCAGTCCGAAGATAGTCGATTTTTTGGTCCCGTTAAACTAAGCAATGTTATTGGGAAGGTGCTAGTTTTTCATTGAGACGTTTCTCGTGCGCGGATTATGGAAGGCAAAAACTTCATTTCTATGCATCACCTTGCAAAGCACCACTAAGAGCATTCGCCGTGCTTGTTTTCGCTTGGGTTGAAGACAAGGTTATAATTTGCGACATTGAAAGACGGGGCTGGTGCGTTCCAAGTGGAAGAGTCGAACCAGGTGAGCAAAGCATTGAAGCAGTTTGCCGCGAAGCTCGGGAAGAAGCCGGCATCCTTCTTGCGGGAACTCAATATATAGGGTTTTATCGAATTGAAGACCACAATGACATTCGATATGCGGATTGTTTTGCAGCAAGAGTCCGAAAACTCCAAGAAATCGAAACTCCAGAAGAAAGTAAGGGACGGCGGGCAGTGATGTTTGAGGAACTACCAAGCCTTTACCATAATTGGAGTTGTCTTACCGAGCAGGTCTTCTTATATTCCTATGAGGTGATGCAGCGATTAGACAAAGTCCGAGGTCCGTGCGATCCGCCTGAAGGACAAATATAGCGTAGCTTGAACAGCTAATGGACGGCTATTTCCTCTAGTTAGGCTTGCTTATGGAAATCCAATATGAATTCCGATTACACCTAATAGGATTAGTTGGGAGTCCGCTTTATCGGGTTAGTGGAGTCGCTAGGGAGTGCCCGGATCTCAGCCGAAAGCGGAATTTGAGGGGGATAATCTTTGCCTGATTTTTTTATAAGAAGTTCGATATTATGTATGCGGCCCGCATCGCTTGGGTGATCACTTGCAAACTCAGGACCGCCGCTTCCCGGAATTTTTTCAAATGTTTTAAACAAATCTATCATTCCTTGTGGGTTATATCCTGCTGCGGTCATTGCAATGAATCCACCTTCGTCGGCCTGACCTTCGTCACCCCTAGAATATTGCAAATCGTAAAATGAATTGGCTACGCTAGCCAAATCGGATCCGAATTGTCCGACGTGAACTATCATCAGCAAAGCAGTCAGACCGAGTTGCCGTTTTTCGCTGTCGCCATAAGCTTTAGCCCAGTGCTGGCGCCGAACGTGGGTAAGTTCGTGTCCGATTACGCCCGCAAGTTCGTCTTCTGTTGTTAGTTTGCTGAAAAGCCCGGTGTAAAAAAACATCGGACCTCCGGGCAATGCAAACGCGTTGACTTCGTTACTATCAATTACATCGAATGAATAGTGCCAGGGTTCTTTCTTAGGGAATGTCGCCACAATCTTGTTAGCCACCTTTCTTAATTCAATAACTCTTGGATCTGTTGCTGGAAGAACCGTGCTTTGCTTTCGTAAATCGGCGGCGGCCTGCTCTCCAAGCTTGATTTGTTCGTTTACGCTCGGTTTGAACATATCGAACGATGCGCCGGCAAATTGACATAAACCGCCAAAGATTACACATAAAGTAAGGCTTGAAACAAAACGGAAATATCCGCTCGGAGAGTTCATTGGGTTTGTTCTCATGACGTCTACATCAGAAACTTAAATCTTTCGATACAGGGCTAACTCATAAGACGAATTTTTTGGCAGTGAGATGCGATAACTGGCTTCATCGTCCCAAAAAGCAAAACCGAATATCAACTCGCTTAAATCATTTTGAGAGCCAAACGACCATCCTCGCAGCCCCGCGATTGGGGCAAGCTCTCTGAACATGAGTTCGAAATCGTCCAGTAACTCTTGAGCCCGCCCTGGTTCTGCAACGCGAGAACTCATCGAGAGCAAAGTGCCTGGTAGTAGTTCATGTGGCGTCAATCCTTGCGATTTATATATTTTTATCGAAAGCAAGTTCCCAGAAAAAATGTCGCTGGATTTTAAATCTGAATGGTGCTCGCTGTACGCCGACAACGCGTCCAACGCGCTTTGAAAAGAGGTGGTGGAATCAAATTGCAAAATCGAGAGGAAGTTGTCTTCGGTTCTTTTTGACGAGTTTTTCTCAATTACAAATGTGGAATTGCCCAGAAATCCCGGCCGTTTTTTTAGAAAATTTGCGACTTGTTTCTGCTGCTTCACAAGGGCGTCTATTCGATCTTCTTGAATCTCGGCTTTGTAAACTTGAATAATTTGAGACATCTAGTGTTGGTAATGCTTGGGAAAGTGACCAGCATGGCCGAGGACAAAATCGATTTTTCGATTAAAGACTGTTCGAGTGATAAGTATATCCAACCGCAGAAGCCTAAAGTTTTGGGTTGTTATCGTAAGAATTTAAATAAGGTTCAGCCCGCATTAGACCAACAGCTTGCAGTTTTAACCTGATCAACCAAATGGATGCAGTCCAGCTGCGCGATCCTTGCATATTGTGATTGTTCGCAATAATTTTTTTGTGCAATCTGCGAAAAATACTAGAGATAGTTCGACCACGATCATGGAATCAGTTTTATGATGGAGAAATGAACGCTCCAGGGTTAAGGAGTCAAATGAACCGAAACAGAAAGAACAAAAATAAGGGTTTTACCCTAGTCGAAATCATGATCGTTGTGCTGATCATAGGCATTTTGCTTGCGATTGCACTTCCAAACTTTATCCGAGCTAGAGCCAGCTCACGATATAGAGCAATCCTTGCGAACTTGCAACAGGTCAACGCCGCAAAAGAGCAGTGGGCCATGGATCAAGGTCAAGCAACCGGGGCTGCCTGCTCCATCGTCACAAACCTAGTACCAGGATATATTCCTATCGCACCAAATGGCCCTATCGCCGGTGTTGGTGGTGATGCCAACGGATACGCGGCCAATGCAGTGGATACCGCACCGACATTCAACGGTAACACGTCTGCAACATGGACAACTAACTGCCAAGCAGACCCCACAGTCGCTGCTTGCGGTCTCTAAAATCAATCGGGGCGAGGGCACAATTTGTGCCTTCGCACCTTTTTCGTTATTACTGCAGGACTACGCGTTGTAGTCGAGACGTTAGCTTCACGAAATGAATTACCGATAATTCATCTAAGCGAAATGAAATTAAAACGGAATCGAATCACCAGACTATCAGGATTTACCTTACTGGAAGTTCTGATTGCTATGTTTGTAGTATGCATGTGCGCACTTATGGTTGCGGCCACGATGCCGGTAGCTTCTGCGAGCAGGCATAAATCAGATCTGATGAATAGGGCATCCGGACTAGCCCAAAAACAATTGGAAGCGATAAGAGGCGAAGGCTACGTTAATGCGAATGCATCACAATTAGCTGCTTTTGGCTTGATCGACTCCGCCATTCCAATTGGAACGAATAAATATTCATTTACAAATTCCGATTCGACGTCGTTGGATAATCCGGCTAAAGTGCTTCCGCAAGGTACCGGGTCGGTACAAATCAATGCAATTACTCTTAACCTAACCGAGGTAATTGTGACCCTGACGTGGAAGGATAGCAGCGGCAATCAAGCTTATTCGGCAGGGATCATCCTAGCAAATTTATGAAGAAGAAACGCGGATTCAAGAAACAAGGGTTTAGTATATTTGAAACTCTGATCGCAGCAACGATCACGGTTTCAGTTCTTGGCATTGCCCTCACTACTTTTATGATGGGAATGCAGTCCTGGTATACCGGTGAAACAAATATTTCTTCTCAGGTGGGCGCCGAGCAGGCAATCCAGAAGGTCGAGCGAACTCTGAGACAAGCAATGTTAGTATCAGTTGATGCTAATCAATTGGGATTAACGTACGAGCTACCTCAATCCGATGCAGGAGGCAATTTTATTACCCCCTTGGTGTGGGACGGAGTAACACGCAGGGTAGAACTTGACGGAACAAATTTAACCATGAAAGACTCCACCGGATTCAGCCAAGTCATCTGTTCAAATGTGGTCCTAACGGACCCGAGTAGCGCAAGTAAGCCTGCTTACGTTATTTTCACAGCGGCTCCAGGAGCTGTAACCAGATCGCTTACCTTAGAAGTCATCTCCGAAACGGTGCAGGCACCGAATAATCAAATAGTTTACGGAAGAAGAAGAGAAGATATCTATCTTCGAAACGTCCCGCAACTCTTTAACTAATTACAAAATGAAATATAAACTTGCTCGCAAACAATCTAAACGTCAAGGTGCTGTGCTCATCCCAGTGGTTATTACCATGTTTGTGCTTACAGTCGCCGCGCTCAGTTATATTAGTCACGCAAATACAGTATTGATCATCGCTCACAATCAGCAACAGGAGATAACGACAGCTCCGCTATGCGAATCGGCAGAGCAGGTGCTGCTCGAAAATCTGTGGTTGCCGTTCAAGACCAATCAGAACTTTACGACACTGGATGCCGATTGCACGGGATCTTCGGTAGCCGCCCCAACTCAAACTACGGCAGGTTCAATTCCAGGCGTAGGTTGCTATTCATGCGGAGTAATTAATTACTGGCCAGACCCCGCGAATCCGAACTACGGCCGATTTATGACCCTGCGATGCGTGGGATGGATTGACAAAAATGGCAACGGAACTTTGGATGCGGGGGAACCTTTCAAGACCATAGATGTTACTCTCGAATTTTCGCTCGAGCGGAGCCCAATATTCGACTACACCTATTTTACAAATAACTATGGCTGGATGGATGGATTCTCGCCATCGATGCTCTATATAAATGGTGATTGCAGAGCTAATGGAGATTTCAAGATTTCAAACGGATCGCCAAGTTTTGACGGGTCGATTACGGCAGCTCAAAGCAATAATCTAATTCCTCCGGCAAAAGGCTTAGTTACGGGTGGTCCTTACAAACAAGACAATGGCACTTATAGCTCATTGTTCGGCTCCAGTCAGCGAGTTCGCCAGGCGTACAATGCCTCGACCATGGGTGCATATGGATCGCCAAGTTGGGAACAATGGAAGGATCTAATTTACGATCAAACTGGTCAAATAAATAATAATCAGCTTTCAGGTGCTGCTATTTCAGACGCAAACGGTACACGAACTTGGGCAGCTGACAGCTATGCAAGCGACAACACGGGATACATTGATACGACCCCAACTTCACAAGTACCTATGCCGGATCTAAATAACATTAGTACTTACGAAACATTGAGTAATTCTTACGTTGATACGAATGCGACCTACAGCGATGGAACCGCGAATCCAAACTACAATAAGGGAGCATTTGTTCAAGTTTGGGTGCCGAGCGGAGGCTCGGGAAGTTATCAAACGGTGAGCACTAATGGAGTTGTCACCGGAAGCGTTGCGCTTATGGGATCAGCGACCCACCCGGTTCTAATTCATGGTCCAGTGAGCGTTACTCAGGATGTTGTGATTGCGGGCACGGTAAGCGGTCAAGGGACACTATATACGGGAAGAAACACCCATATCGTGGGTTCATTAACTTATGCGAATCCTCCTAATTTTACTGGAAGTGACTTAACTTCGATAAATAACGCAAATCAAAAAAGCGACGTTCTCGGAATTGCGGCAGAAGGATCAGTAATTGTTGGTGACACGAGCCAATATGGAAGCAATCCATTGCAATATATGGAACCCCCATTTACCCAAGCGAGAATCGATGATAATGGCAATACAATCCCAGCGTTTAATGCGACCGATGTCGATAGTACGGGAAACGAGCTTTATCAGAGTACTTTGGGCAACGCTTACATTCATTCGGTTGCGTCTTCGGTAGATGAAATCGACGCAGTAATGTATAGCAACCACGTGATCGGAGGGCAATTCGGAACCGACGGAACTAAGTTCAAGCTAGATGGCTCGATGATCTGCAAAGACGATGCCACCGTAATGTATTGCCCTCAAACTCAAATGAACTACGACTCTAGGGTTAGGGAACAGTCGATCAACTCCAAACCGTTGATCGACTTGAACTTGCCTCGAAGTCCGTCGATAATGTTTAGTGCTTGGCAAGACAGAGGCTTTACTGCCGGGGTCACAGGTAATTAAATGAAGCGAACGATTCTTGTAGCTGGCTTGGTGGGGTTGCAAACATTGATGTTTGCTTGCCTTTGCCCTGCTCCGGTAAATGGCTACGGTCTGGATGTGGGACCAGTCGCAAAGGAGTCGCCGAGTTCTAGCCATACGTCAAATAATTTGAAGAAGCAGAGAGTGCTACCTGCGATGGGCAATACCGATACGCTGCTACCGCCGCAAATGGATGCCAATCAATTTCGGAAAAATACGACCGTCGCTGATTCGGCTTTGCAAGTGGCGTCGAATACAATAATCGAAAAACAAGATGCCAGCACTCCAAAAGGGTTCTTGCTCACCGGGGTAAAAAGCATAGGCAGGAATTGGTCTTCAATACTTGAAGCTGTAGTATTTATTGTGGTTGGAGTTGCAACTGTATTTGGAATTAGAAGGTGGGCTGATAAAAATGTGCCCGATGTGCCCGCGTCCTATTCAAATAAAAATTCTTGGTAGAGCTATTCTTAAATAGAGATTAGCGAAAACCATGGAACCATCAGTTAAAACTAAAGGCGAATACGCGGTCAAGCCCGACCTTCAAGGACGCTTCGGTTCCTATGGTGGTTCTTATGTGCCTGAGACCTTGGTTCCTGCACTGCAAGAACTATCCGCGGCTTTTGACAGCGCGTGGAGTGATCCCGAATTTAAATCGACTTACAATGAATTGCTCACGAACTACGTAGGGCGGCCCACGCCCACGACGTATGCAGCGCGACTGAGCGAGTTAACCGGTCTTCATGTTGCGATTAAGCGCGAAGACTTGTGCCATACCGGTGCTCACAAAATTAATAACGCAATTGGTCAATGTTTGCTGGCCCAGAGAATGGGCAAAAAGCGAATCATCGCCGAAACCGGTGCAGGTCAGCACGGGGTTGCAACCGCTACGGTTTGCGCCCTTTTTGGGCTCAAATGTGTGATTTACATGGGCGCCCAAGACACGGTTCGACAAAGGCTGAATGTGTTTCGGATGAAGTTGTTAGGGGCTGAAGTGCGCCCAGTGTCGAGTGGAACTCAAACACTTAAGGATGCAATGAACGAGGCGATGCGAGATTGGGTCAAGAATGTTCGAGATACTCATTACGTAATCGGATCGGTTGCCGGGCCCCATCCTTATCCATATATGGTGCGGGAGTTTCAAAGAATTATAGGAACTGAAGCCCGGCGACAACACCTGGAACAATTTGGAGATTTGCCAAACTGGGTTTTTGCATGCGTGGGAGGGGGTAGCAATGCCATGGGAATCTTTGCCGATTTTCTAGACGATCCGAAGGTAAAACTCGTTGGAGTTGAAGCGGCAGGTAAAGGCTTGGACACGATGGAACACGCGGCACCTCTTACAGCCGGAACCCCGGGTGTGCTCCACGGGAGTTATAGCTACATCATGCAAAATGATGATGGTCAAATCCTTGAAACCCATTCGATATCGGCTGGTCTCGATTATCCGGGTGTTGGTCCTGAACATGCCTTTTTAAAGGATGAGAACCGGGTGAGCTATATAGCCGCAACAGATGAGGAAGCTCTCGAAGCTCTTCAAGTGGTAGCGCACCTTGAAGGTTTAATAATTGCCTTTGAAAGTGCCCACGCGTTTGTTCCTGTTCTAAATAAGAAATCCAGGGACGACTTCGGTCTGAACTCAGGGGACTCGGTTTTAGTCAATCTAAGCGGTCGAGGAGACAAAGATATGGAAACGGCTTCTCGGATTTTGGACTTATAAACTCCCAGAGCTTTGTGAACGTGGGTTAGCAGGTTGGAGTGCTCCTGATTTCTCGAGGCGTTAGTCCCAGCCTGGTTTTCAACACGGATCGCAATTGTTCGGGACGCTGAAACGCGCATTTGTTTGCGATGTCGTTTACTTTTAGCCTAGTTTGAAGGAATAAATCGACGGCCAATTTAGCTCTAAGCGTATCTAAATACTCGTGGAATCCAACTCCCATCGCCGATTTAAACAGTTTTGAAAAATAGAATTCGGAGTAGTTTGATTGCCTCGCTGCTTCTCGCATTCCCCAATGTTTCAATGGAAATTCGTGTAAATCGCGCAGTACTTTGAGCACACTTTCCGGGCATTCAGGAAGTTCTAATTTGGGCAAGTCTTCAAATCTGGAGACCAACTGATGGATAATGCCTAAGACGCTTAAATCAATCGTATTGCTTGCCGTTTCGGCTGCGCGATTAATAATCTCCTCATTTTCAATTAGGCTTAAGCTCAGCGGAACGGTGGCAGGAAAACTTGGTGAAATGTTTCTGAGAAGTGCCATTAGCTTCTGGCATAATAGTTCTGCCTGAGAAATTTGCCAAGAAACCGTGTGCCAGTTGTGCTCCCCCCGTGATAGGAGCACAAGATTTTCAGTTCCAGGCGAAGCGAAGTAAGCCTGATTTGGATATACCGGAATCGGATTGGCTGGTTCAGGCGGGTGCAAAATAGCAGTTCCGGATTTGTTTAGCAGGCACACAAATGTATTCTCAGGAACCTGGAGCGTGCACCAGGTTGGTGAGTCTAAATTTAAGGCCAATTTGTCGACCGCACTCAAGCAATGAAGTGGCTTGTTGAGAGACGGAAACTTATCGGAAAGTGGGCTAAGAATCAGTGTGTCGCTGTCCATTTTTGCACGAAGGTATTTAACTTGACGAAATAACTGGTGATATTGCATTTCAATTGAATCACTCTTGAAGGTTTACAAGCCATAAATTTCTTTATATTTGGCAGTTATTCCCTTTAGGTAGTCGTCAGCGGATATGTCTTTGCCAGTAACTTTCTTCACCAATTCTTTCGGCGTATATAGCTTTCCTTGGGAGTAAATCTTTGCCTGCAACCACTTCAAAATATTGCCAAAATTACCATTTGACATTTGAATGTCTGCGTCAGGAATATCGGTAGCAAGTTTGTTCCAAATCTGGTAGCTGAGCAAGTTGCCCATCGAATAAGTCGGAAAATAGCCGATCGAACCCATTGACCAGTGTACGTCTTGGAGGCAGCCTAGCGCGTCCGTTTCGGGAACTATCCCAAGATTAGTGCGATATTTTTCATTCCAGGCTTCTGGTAAATCCTTGACTTTTAACTTTCCTGTGAGAATATCGGATTCAAGTTCAAAGCGAACTATAATGTGCAGGTTATAGGTCAGTTCATCTGCTTCGACCCGTATGAAGCTGGGATTCACTTTGTTAATTGCTTTGTAAAAGGAATTAACGTCCAAACTTTTGGTTTCGGGAAACGCATTGTGGAGTTTGGGAAGGAAGTGGGTCCAAAATGGCTTGCTTCTTCCCACAATATTCTCCCAAGTTCGGCTCTGACTTTCGTGAATGCCAAGCGAAACTCCTCCTGCAAGCGGAGTTCGATCCCACTTCATCGGAGATCCTTGCTCATACATTCCGTGACCAGCCTCGTGCAAACTTCCAAAAATGGAGCTTGGCAAATAATCTTTGTACCGAGTAGTCAAGCGGACGTCCCCGACCGACCATCCGGTGCAAAAGGGATGAGGAGCGGTATCTTGCCTGCCGCGATTCATATCAAAGCCGATCGCCTTGATAAGCATTTCAGTAAATTGTTTTTGACTTGATTCTGACCACTTGCCGTGCAATTTTGAATCGTCAATTTGAGGCTTCTTTCCGATTTCTTTGACTAAGTTAGTCAGAGGAGCCTTTACTGTATCGAACATTGCTTTTGCATCGGCATGGGTAGCTCCTTCTTCGTAAAGGTCAAATAAAGCGTCGTAAATGTGATCCTTGTAGGTTAAATATTCCGCTTCTTCCTTTGCAATTTCAAACATCTCGGTTAGAGTTGGAGAAAATCCTTTGAAATCGTTTTCCTGGCGCGCTTTTACCCATTCTTCATGAGCCTGAGCTGCCAGTTTTGATTTCTTAGCAACTAGCTTTGTCGGCAGTTTGGTTTCATGCTCATAATTTCGCTTAACCACTCGAAGTAGAGCTTTATCTTCCTCGTTTTCTGGAGCGGACGACTGAATTAAATTACCAATCTCATCGGATGTTGCTGCCTCGTGAGCTAATTTAGAAAGGATTCCAACATGTTCGGCGCGGGCTTCGGCACCGCCTTTTGGCATGAGGGTTTGTTGATCCCATTCCATTATTCCAATCGCTGAATGCAGTGCGTTGATATCAAATAATTTTGATTTCAGTTCGTCAAGAGAAGATGCCATTAAATCAAGTTACCTCGAATTTTTAAAGGATGATGGTGACCAACCGCGAATCGGTGCAAGACAAATATTAAGGAAGTATTGCAAAAAATTGAGTTTTTAATGCAAAAATTCATAAAATTGAACAATTTTTGAAAATATTGTGTAGAATTAGTCTATGCGCGAGCAAAAACTTTATCCGCTTGTCACCAAGGATCCCATTTCAGGAGACCCTCTTCATGTGACCGAGCTTTCTTGCGAATCAAGCTCAATCTCAATTAGAGGTCACTTCGAAATTCCGCGGTATACATTCTTGGACGCCGAGCAAGCTAATTTTTTGGAAATTTTTCTCAGATGCAGAGGAATCTTGAGCTCGGTTGAAAAAGAATTGGGAGTAAGTTACCCCACCGTAAGAACAAAGTTAGACCAGCTACTTATTGCGTTAGACCTTAAACCCATTCGAGAGGCCGGACGCCAGACCAAGAATGGAAAATTGAGCGATGAACATCAGCGAGTGCTAGATCGGCTAGAAGCGGGCGAGATCACACCGGCAGAGGCGAAAGACCAATTAAGGCAGATTGTTCAGCAGGATTAACCCTTACAAATAGTAAACAGAAACAAAAAAAATAGAGATTTAGAAAGGAAAATATGAGAGACGAAATTAAAAGAATTATCACGATGGTTGAAGAGGGAAAAATTTCCTCAGCAGACGCAACCGAACTTATTGAGGCAATTGAGGAATCCGACAGTCAAGAGGCTACGCGGCGCGCTAGTGCTCCTTATGGTGATCCGCCAACCAACGAGTCTGAACCCATTGATTCTTCTCAAAATCAAGTTGGAGCAGACACTTCAAGCGAGAATGCCCGAACCGAACCGCAATCGAACGCTCATGATTCAAACCAAAGTTCAAGACCTGACCACGACGCCAAACAAGGGGATGGGACCGCAGGTAAGGACCCATTTCGCGCACTTATCGATGTTATCGAAGGATTTGGTAAAGAAGCAAGCCAATCGGTGGACTGGCAAGAAATCACTCAAAAAGTGCGTTCTGCGACAAAGCAAGGTTTGGACACAGTTCGTGACGTGGTTAAAGAAGTTGGCGAAGGAAGTTTCCGGTTTATGGTGCCGGGGGAGCATCGAGAAATCGAACTTCCGCTTTCGATTCCAGATGGGAAGAAGTTGCGAGTTGAGAACTTTTCAGGGTCGATTCACCTTCAAGGGGATGCCGAAATCTGCGAGGTCGTGGCCAGAGCCGATTTTAAATCAGATCGAAACGATCCAGATGCAAAATCAAGGGCTGATAATTATGTTTTAACAATCGAAGAAAGTGAAAGTGAAGTTGTGATTAAGCAGCCTTTTCTCGAAAATGCGAGCATTAGCCTAGAAATTCGTGTGCCGAAGGCAATTGATGCTGAACTGAAAACCGAATCCAGTGCAATCACCGTTCACGAGGTTAATCATCTGAAGGCAACTTGTCGATCAGGTTCGGTATCAGTTATCCACGTTTTGGGATCGGTAGATATTGGCAATATCAGCGGCTCGATTCGCGTTGCGGAATCGTTTGGTCAATTTGTGAATCTCGATTCAAAAAGCGGCTCGATCAGTTTAGAGGGTGCCAACGGCACGGTTTCGTTGAAGACCACTAGTGGATCGATTGAAGCTCGCGGAATTACGTCGCGGGCGATTGGCTTAGATACAGTCAGTGGAAGTCTCAGTCTCTCAATGATTGGACCAAGCGAAGGCACAACAAACTTGAGAAGCGTAAGCGGCAATATTGCGATTATTTTGCCAGACGCGGCAAATTGCGCCGTAAGTTTAAGTTCAATTAGCGGCAAGGTGGCGTGTGACATCCCGCTTGAAAACAGGGCTGATGAAGGCAAACGGCTCACTGGAGTAGTCGGGACAGGCGAAGGGAAGTTGGATTGCAGCAGCGTCAGCGGGTCAGTTGACGTGCGGATGCCAATACATCAAGTCACTGGATAAGTACACTTATCGGCAATGAGAACGTGGCTGATGAAATCCGAGCCGGATGTTTACTCGATTGACGACTTAGCTAAAGAATCTAAACCCGCCCTGTGGGAAGGTTGCCGTAGCTATACGGTTCGCAACTTTTTCCGAGATACCATGAAAAGCGGGGATTTGGCTTTCTTTTACAATTCGAATTCAAAGCCTAGCGGTATTGCCGGAACAATGAAGATCGTAGGCGATGCTTTTCCTGATCCAACCCAATTCGATCCCAGGAGTCGGTATTTCGACGCTAAAAGTCCGAAAGATCAGCCACGATGGCTTGCCAGAAATGTGCAGTTTATTAAGAAATTTAGGCGCGTGATTTCTCTTGACGACCTTAGGCAAGTTCCAGGTCTTGAAGAAATGCTTGTGATCCGCAAAGGTCAACGCCTGAGTGTTTTGCCGGTGACGGAAAAAGAATGGAAGATCATCAATGACCTTCCGGGACTTTAATTAGAGTTTCGCCCGTTTTGAATCAACTTCGCGCAAGCTGCGAATTGGAAGACCCACGGCTTCGGCAAACATCATCAGTTCTTTGATTTTTGCGAGATTTGGATCAAATCGATAAAGAACCTGCGGGCGGACACAAATCGTCAGCCCCCCTCGCCTACTCGCCGCGTCTCGCATCTGCAGTTTCAACTCATCAGTCCATGCTTGAGGCGTCAAGCCCGCTCGCATCGCTTCACGATCGGACGTCGTTTTAACCGGATACAGAAAAATCTCCTTAGGAGCGAGATTGTTTTTAGAGCTTATAAAATGAAAAACGTCAGGAACGTTTGTAAACTTCTTGTTCCAATCTTCCTTTAAGGCAAAACCCTCAAAAGAATGATTTTGCTGAGAAATTGCGGTTTCAGCGCGCTTGTATCTAGATTCCAGCTCATCGGGTCGCTTGCAAAGCCAATCAAGGTCGTGACCTTCTTCCAAAATAGTTGCAATCGCAGACCGAAAAGCCGAAAGCGTTCTAGTCGATGCGAAGAAATGCAGTTTAGGCCCCATTTTGGATGCAAGTTCAAAAAGTCTTAGCAAAATTGCAGGTTCGCCATGACCAAATTCTTGGGCATCAGGCGAATCCCAAGGAACGTAGTCAATGTCGATCCGAAAGCAAATATAAGTCACTTAGTTTGTTTTGCGTGCATTGGTTTTGGTGGTATCGCCGCAATCCCAGGCAGTTCTTTTCCTTCTAGAAATTCTAAAGACGCCCCGCCGCCGGTGCTGATATGGGTCATTTTGTCGGCTAATCCGAACTTCTCAACCGCAGCGGCTGAATCCCCTCCGCCCACAATTGTGGTGCCTTTTGAGTTCGCCATCGCTTCCGCAACCGCTTTTGTGCCTACTTCAAATGGAGTTAATTCAAATACGCCCATTGGTCCATTCCATAAAACTGATCCGGCGTTTTTTATTACAGAATCATATAACTCAATTGTTGCCGGACCGATATCAGCACCAATTTCATTGTCCTGAATATCCTGAGTCGATGCAATTCTAGTCTTAGAATCCTCAGCTAGTTTTTGGGTGACAACCACATCGACCGGCAAAACCAACTTTTTGGGATGCTCTTTAATGAGCTTTTTCGCGTAGTCTAGACTCGACTCATCTAAAAGGGATTTACCAATTTCAAACCCTTGGGCCGCAAAAAACGTAAACGCCATTCCTCCGCCAATAAGTAATCTATCAACTTTCTCAAGCATATTTTCGATCAATGTAATCTTGTCTTTTACCTTTGCTCCACCTAGCAAGCAAACAAATGGACGAGGTGGATTTTCAGTGATCAACTTTAGGTATTTAAGTTCTTTTTCAATCAGGAAACCGATCCCGGATGGTAGATAGTGAGTGACGCCTTCGGTGGAAGCATGAGCTCGATGAGCGGTTCCAAAAGCGTCGTCAATGTATATATCAGCAAAGCTGGCAAGCTGTTTCGCAAATTCCGGATTGTTCGCCTCTTCTTCGGGGTGGAATCGCAAATTTTCAAGCAAAATAACTGATCTTTTAGGCAACGATTCGCATTTTTGCTTGACATTTTCGCCTACGCAATCTGATAAAAATTCCACTTTGATTTTAAGCAAATCCGATAGTTTCTTTGCAACTGGCACCAGTGACAAATCTGAGTCGCGTCCTTTTGGTCGACCAAGATGGCTCATCAAAATAGCTGTTCCACCGTGCTCGATTAAGTACTTGATCGTGGGCAAAGATTCGGTTATGCGCCTTTCGTCGGTGATTTCCTTGCCAGACATAGGAACGTTAAAATCGCATCGGATGAGAACCCTCTTGCCGTCAAAGTCAAAGTCCTGAATTCTTGCAGGGGATAAGGTCATTATTCAAGAGTACCGAAGCTAGTTCGACATCTTTTCTGCCGAAACCACCAGGATATCAATAGACTTCAGTTCGCGGATGAGCTCTGTGATAATGGAACTGCGTAGCCGTTGCTGAATGCTAGTTCTAGTAGAATGCCCAATTACAATTTGAGTAATCGCGTTTTCTCTGGCGTAATCAATTAACTGTTCAACGATGGGTCCCGAAAGATTAATAACCTGTATTCCAAGCCGAGTTGCTAGCTCGCGGTCCTCTTCGACAATCCTGCGTTCTTGTTCGTTAATATTTTTTTCTTCAACGTAAACAGCGACGATGTCGCCATGAAGTCTTTGACTCATTCGCCAGCCTCTTCGAATAAGCCTCATGGAGCTTTGACTGGGGCTGATGCAAATCATGATTCGATCATTTACAGCCCAAGGATGAGATTCGTGGCGTGATCTACTGAGAACCTCGTCATCAACTCGTCCCGCAGCCTCGCGCAATGCCAGTTCTCTTAGTCCAGAAAGTTTAGCTTCATCAAAATATTGCGATTTTAATGAGTCGGTTTTATCGGTTGGGAAAATATCACCCCTCTCAAGGCGGTTCATCAAAGCCTTAGGGGTGAGATCAATCATTTCAATTTCATCAGCGGAATGCAGAATGTGGTCTGGAATGGTGTCTTTGAGTCGCTGACCGGTGATATCGGCAACCGTATCGGTGAGGCTTTCGAGGTCAATTACGTTAAGAGTGGTGAGAACACTTATGCCATTTTCAAGGATTTCATAAACATCTTCCCAGCGGAAGCTATGGGGCGATCCCTTAGCATTTCGATGGGAGAGGTTATCAACAATTACTAGTCCAGGCTTACGACTAATTATCGCGACGACGTTCAGTTCGCGTTTTTTGACCCCTTCACTTTCCGATTCAAGAGATTCGATTCTTTCGAAATGAGAAAGAAGTTCTTCGATTGGTTTCCGGCCGTTTACTTCTATGATTCCTACAACTACGTCTTGACCTCGGCTGTGACGCCTTAGGGCTTCGTCCAGCATTTGGTGGGTCTTACCAACGCCAGGAACGGCTCCAAAGAATATTTTGAGGTGACCTCGCCCATCCTCTTTTTGAACAGGGGTGGAGAGTGATGTTTCCGAATTTTCGCTAGCCACTTGATTAATGAACGGTGAAAACCGCGTCCAGCCAGCGTCGGAGTCCTGATCCCACGCTTGTAATTATCAGTTTTCGATCCGCTGGTAATTCCCCTTCTTGAAGGAGATAAGCCATAAGGGCTTCTTCTGCCATCGCGACCCAAAAGCTCTCTTGACCGGGCATCTTTTCGCAATCGGTGTAGGCCTTCACAAGTTCGACCGTGTAAGCCGGTATTTCGACCGTTATTTCGGATTCAACGCCATCCGGTGAGCCTACGTCGTAAAGTACTTCCCAAGCCTTTGTACGATCGTCTTTTTCGACGCTTATAAGTGACGCGCTGTAGCCGTTAATGGTTGTGCGCCCGATGATGTTGTAAATCTGATCGGCTGAAACAGTTGATTTCTTCTCCGGCGATTTGCCTAAAGTAAGGTTAACTGATTGCACAATTGCGTCTGAGGTCAGGGGCTTTCGGATAAAGTCAAGTGCACCCGCTTTTACTGACTGCATTGCGAGTTCAATCGTGCATTCCGTTGTCGCAAAAATTGCTCTGGTGGAACTCTTAATTTCATTTGCTTTTTTAAGAATATGTAAGGCATCGATTACGGGCGGTGCATGATCCAAAATTATTAGATCCCACCCATTTCCATCATCAAACTGCGTGAAAAAGTCATCTTCGCCGGATGTAATAATGAGCTGATGACCAGCCTTTTCCAGCGATTTCTGGATCATAACTGATGTCTTTCCATCCAGTTCTAGACAAAGGATTTTAGCTATCGCTCACATCCCGGTTGTTCAAAGTCTTCATTTATATTGTTGTTCAAGTCTCAACCCGATAGTGTATCACCTTGCGGCTCAAATTGACCGTGTTTTTGACATTTCATCCAGCATTGCCTTATTGTTGGATGCAAGTAGCACTAATATTAGGACGAAATTCTAGTCGATTAATTTCGTCCGATCGGACGGATGTGGGTATAAGCACAGCCGGATTGCTATATGAAAGGACAGTTCAATGCAATCTTCCGGCTCCCCCTAGTCGCACCGTAGCGGTTCGATCCAATTTGCCCCAACCTTGGCGCACGCCCTTGATCGCGGTTCGAATTGCGCGAAGAACCACGAAATACATAATTTGGCGATAAACGAATCTTTGCAAAAACAGCCACCAGAGTTGGCCCAGGGGCTTGTGTTCTAGTCTGTAGGCGACAACGCCAGAAATAAGTTCTACCAAGAAAAACAAAGCATATAAGAATGCGGCTTGGCTAAGACTTGACGCCGCTTGAACGAGCGGGGAAACCTCCATGGTGCTGGATTGAGCACTTCCTAAGGCAAATCCAACTCCTATGAGGGCAATTAAAATTTCTAAATCTATGAGGGGAGCAAGAATTTGGAATACAACTTGAAAGATCCAAAGCATCGGCAACGCTAGGCGTCCGAAAAATCCGAATTTAGCGATCGCATCATGGTGCTTAAATAGGCATTGGAGTGTGCCGAAAGCCCATCGAAATCGTTGCCGAGCGAACGCCCTAACAGACTCCGGTGCTTCGGTAAATGCGAGTGCGTTGCTTTCTGTTTCAATAAGCCAGCCTTGCATTCGAACCCGCCAGGTCAGATCCATATCTTCAGCAAGCGTGTCTCCAGAATGACCGCCAGCCTCGTCAATCGCGGTTCGGCGCCAAGCTCCAATAGCTCCGGGAACGACGGTGACCGCGTTGACGAAGGCAAGAGCCCTGCGATCAATGTTTTGGCTGGTTGTGTACTCCACGCTTTGCCAAATCGTTAATGGATTATACGCATTGCCTACTTGCACATTACCGGCAACCGCTCCGATTTTTGGATCTTCGAAATGTCGCACCAAAAGTGAAATGGCACTTGGGGACAAAATTGTATCGGCATCTACACAAACTAGAATTTCGCCAATAGATTCTTGAATTGCATGATTTAAAGCTCCGGATTTCCCAGAATTTTCTTGGGTGAGTACTTTTACGTTTGGGGTCTCGCCAAATGCCTCTTTTAAGTTTGCATAAGTGTGATCAGTTGAGCCGTCATCTACCACCACTATTTCAGAGGGTAAGTCTTGCGATTGCAAGATTGATTGAACCGTTTGAACGATTACTCTTTCTTCGTTAAAAGCAGCGATAAGCACGGAAACGCTGGGATGATAGTCGGAGCTATACACAACTTTACGCATTTTGCGCTCATGTGTGAGTGCAAGCGGAAAGACAATCAATATCCTTAAAAACCCGAGTACGATCGCGCCGATAAAGCAAACCGCAAGCAAATCCAGGAAGCCAAAAACAAGCCGGAAGGCAATCCCATCAAGCAAGATCAGCAACTTTTCGTGGGAGCTCAGCGGAGGCATGATTTGGTCGCGAGTTTCGTGGATCAGGCTACTGATGGGTACAAACTTATATCCCTTTGCCCGTAATGTATCGATAATTTGCGGCAACGCCTCCACTGTTTTTTCGCGATTACCGCCTGCATCGTGGAGCAAGATGCAATTTCCGCCTTCACGAGTCGAGTTCTCGGGAACATCATTTGACGCAACTCCTGAAATCGTATCGTTTACGATATCGGCTACGGATCGCGTACGAATTGCTCCAGTAACAGGATCTTTTGTGAAAGGATCCCAATCCCTCGGGTCAATCGATTCGCCCACCGTGAGATACCCCATTTTATTTGCGATATCAACCGGGATAACTTCAATCGGGGTTGCCGGGTCTCTGTCTGCGTTGTAAGGGGGGCGAAAAAGCTTGGTTGAACGACCAGTAATGGTTTGAATAGAGCGCTGGGTCGCGTTCAATTCAAGATTTACACGCCAGTCGCTCACCAGGCCAAGATTTGGATGAAAGAATGTATGGTTTCCAATTTCTTCTCCTGCGGTAAATACTTGTTTGCAGATTCCAGGATTGTTCTCTATATTTTTACCAATGAAAAAGAACGTTGCAGGCACGTTTTTCTCTTGCAGTATTTTTAGAATTGGAATGGTATAAGTTGGGTCTGGACCATCGTCGAAGGTAAGGGCTAAATCCTTTCTGATATATCCAGAATGTTGAATTACAAAGGCGCTGGGGAAATCTTGATATACGGAATTGGTAATCAACTTCGAATCCGGGTCTAACGTCAACGACCTAAGACCATCTTCCATTTCATATTTCACGGTTAAAATTTCTCCCTTGCCAACGTTTTCAACCGAAAATGGGTAGTGAAGCCGCGCGAGTTCATTTGCCGGGTTGCTGACATCAACTTGATCCCGATCTAAAATTTTCCAGACCGTCGGATCTTCCTGACCAAGCGCCCAGAGCGCAAATCCGTTTACGCCAACGTCTCTGGCTACCCTCCACTGATTATATGTGGAGAGCGCGTCTTCCATCCAAACGGTATGGTTGTCGCCATCCTCATCCGCGTATTGAAAGTAAGTGTTCAAGCTTACGGGATCAAAAAGCATCGTTTTCTGGGGAGAAGTTTGAGTAAAGGACTTGGCACTGGTGAGAGCTTCCTCGTAGCTATCGGTTTCGGCGTCCGCAGTCCCTTGTTGCCAATCGTAACTATATGCGCCCATTCCAAGCACTAATTTATCAAGAGGGATAACCGAAAGGGCTTGGTTAAGGATGGTTTGCGTCCAATTTATACCAGCAATTGGACCAGGCGAATCTAGTTCGCCGTGCTCATCATAAGTCATGAGCACAACGAAATTGCAGGCATTTGCCATTTTCCCGATTGTGACTAATGGGGTGTCTGCTTCAATGTCGCACGTGAGATCAAGAGGAGTGCCTACGAAAGCTAAGTGGATTGCGAGTAGAAAATCAGGGATTTGGGATCGTAGCTTTGGGCTAAGATTTTCCAGATCGACGTTGAGGCCATCCATATTGTGGGAAGTGAGCCATTTGCGGAGGCTAACCGCCATAAATTTCATTCGAGCAGGACTAGAAAACATCGCGACGACCGGGCCCTGATCGAAATTATCGTTGTTCGTGTTACTTAGAATAGGAAAAATTTTTACGTGATTTCGACTGCAAAGATCTATGGCTTCTTGATTTTTTGGATTTGCAAGTGGATCGTAATCTTTATCGATGATTTGCTGGCCATCGGGAGAAATCCGCAGCCATTGAGGCATAAGATGTGTAAGATGGCCGACGTTGGCGCGTAGCGAAGCCATGGAAGTATCCATCCATGGGGCAAAGAATCCTACAATCCGTTGAGTAGGATTGAGCATCTTTGCCTGACGTCTCCTGTCTTTGGCAACTTCTTTGGCGAGTTCCTCTCGATATCGACCCAGTAGGATTCCAGATGGAACCAAAACCTTGTTTATTTTTGGAAAAATTGAATGACGATGCGTCATCATTTCAGGGTTTTGCGATATTATTTTCGGAGTCGCAAACAGACCTAGAATGAACAACGTACTGGCAACCGCAGTAATTAATCCCGCGACCCGGACGCTTGATGCAACCACCCGGTTTCGTTTACCGCGGGGGTCATAAAATACGGGTTGATTATTCAACTTTTAACCTAAGCGAGCACCCTTGATCATAGATTCGCGAGTGAAATCTCGGTCGTCGATTTTGGCGCGTTGAGAACAAACGAAGTTTGAATTCGTGCTACTCCAGGAATTTTAGCCAGCTTCTCGCGAATCAAGGATTCATATTGTCTCATGTCTTTGACGATTATTTTCAATACAAAGTCATACTCACCGCTTATATCCATGCACTCCAGTACTTCTGACCATTCTGCTACGGAGTTTCGAAAACGCTCGATCGCTTTGTATTGGGGAAGCGACAGTCCGACAAATGTTAAGGACATTAGTTTTAATCCGAGCTTTTCGGCATCAAGGATCGCAGTGAATTTTTTAATAATTTTGGCAGATTGCAACTGGCGCAAGCGATCTTGTGTCGAGGGTGCAGAAAGATCAATTTTGCGAGAAATGTCCGATATCGACATGCGACCATCGGTTTGTAGCAGCGAAAGAACCTGCAGGTCGGTTTCATCAAGCTTTTTCAGCACAACGTCTATTATGAACTTGACGTACGCAGATCAGCGGGAAAACGAGCATCTTGAAGTAGGATTTATACATGAAAGAGAAACAAAAAAATGATCTTGAATGGGATTTAACTCGCTATTTTCCTAACGTGGAATCACCAGAACTGGCAAATTCAGTCGAGCAATTGATTAAAGACTGCAGCCAACTAATGGAAGAATTTCAGGGCCTCGAACCAGGCAAGGGAATGGAATCAATAGATGAATATATCAAAAAGATGGATCACTTGGATTCCCTGCTGAGAAGAACTGGCGTTTATCTCAATTGCACGGTGTCGGCTAATAGCAATGACGTTCTTGCTCAAAAACTACTGAGTCGCCTTGCTAAAGCAAGTTCAGAACGCTCAAAAGCGAGCACTCTTTTTAGCGCGTGGATCGGAACTTTACATGCTAAGTCTTTGGTGAATCATTCCAAGTTGACTCAATCACACAGTTATGTTTTGGAGCGAACCCATTTCTTGTCTGCAAAGCAAATGACGCCTGAAGCAGAATCAGTTTCGGAAGACCTGAAACTGTCAGGAGCAGTGGCTTGGTCAAGGTTATACGGCGATATTACAAGCCAAATGAAGGTGGTCGTCAAGGGTCAAAAAGATCCAGTTGGAATGAGCGAAACGCGAACGCTTGCTTACAATGCTGATCGAGACGTGCGCGCGAACGCATACAATGCTGAGATTGAGGCTTGGCGTGAAAATCAAGTGCCAATTGCGGCCTGTCTGAACGGGATTAAAGGAGCTAGCCTAACTTTGACCAAACACAGAGCGTGGAACACGGTTCTATCCCAATCCCTCTATTTTGCCGGAATTGACGAAGCAACTCTTAGCGTCATGATGGAAACGGCGAGGAATTATTTTCCCGAATTTAGACGATATCTTAGGCTGAAAGCCAAGGCTCTTCAGATTCCGACCTGCGCCTTTTATGATCTTTTTGCGCCGATTCCTGCTTCAGGTAATCAAAAGGAACCCAAAAAGTGGGATTACTCCGAAGCCTGCGACTTCGTGCTTGATCGCTTCAATGAATTTGCCCCTCAAATGGGAGAGTTGGCACAAAAATCCTTTTCTCAACGTTGGATCGACGTTATGCCGCGTCAAGGCAAACGCGATGGCGCCTTCTGCGCCGGTTCAGGCAAAGGGGAATCGCTGGTAATGATGAATTTCAAATCCAGTTACGGGTCGGTAAGCACATTGGCTCATGAGCTTGGCCATGCTTATCACAATTATTGTCTTCGAGACACAACGTCACTGCAGCGGCGTATCCCAATGACTTTGGCCGAAACTGCAAGCACATTTTGTGAGATTCTTTGCAGGAACAAAGCCCTAGAAATTATGGATGGAGCCCAAAAGCTAGAAGTTCTTGAAGCCGCGTTGCAAAATGCATCTCAGATTGTAGTGGATATTACTTCAAGATTTTTGTTTGAAAGTAGGATGATTGAAGCCCGAAAAAATTCTGACGTTTCATCCGAAGAAATCTGTGAGATTATGCGTCAAGCGCAAATCGAAACTTATGGGGACGGCCTTGATCCTAGCTTGCTTCATCCTTACATGTGGGCAGCCAAACCGCACTATTACGGTTCAGATTTTTACAATTATCCTTATATGTTTGGGCTGCTTTTTGCCCAAGGGCTTTATGCCCGTTATTTAGCGGAAGGGAAATCGTTTATTGATCGGTATGAACGCCTTCTGGGACATTCAGGCATGGATTCACCCGCAAATTTGGCCAATGAATTTGGGATCGACATCCGGAAAGGAGATTTCTGGGAAGACAGCTTGAAGGTGATCGTTGCCGATATTGAAAGATTTGAAGCTTTGGTGAAATAGAACTGCGAGGCAACTTAAAAAGTCGCCTCGCAAGTTTAAATTCGCCTCAAACTTTGGCGGATAAGCCTTGAGCCATTACAATTTCGGTGGCATTGTTGACCGTAAAGGCCACACGATGGGTGACGGAATCGATGATCCCTTCTGCTCCTGGATGTCCATTTCCAGAAGCTTTCACTCCGCCAAATGGCAAGTGGACTTCAGCACCGATGCTTGGCAGGTTAACGTATCCCAGACCATATTCTGCATGATCTCTCACCCATCGCCACTTTCGAAAATCTTCAGTGATTACCGCCATAGAAAGACCGTAGTCGGTATCGTTATAAACTTCGACCGCTTCCTCCATCCCGGAAACGCCGATGATTGCCACATGAGGGCTAAAGGCCTCTTCTCTCAAAGAAAAAGTATTTTTTTTGTAGTTCGCAAATCGGTAAACAAACGGAGTTACAAAGTTGCCGCAAGCATGTTCGGGGTCGGTTAGTTCTTTTCCTTCGATAAGAATTTCCGCACCTTCTTCTTTGGCTTTTTTATTGTGGTGCTTCCATTTTTCAATCCCTTCCGGGTTGATGAGCGGCCCCATGAATACGTCATTTTCAAGCCCGTTGCCAACTTTAATTCGCTTTGCCATTTCCACAAATCTCTTTGTGAATTCAGGTTCGATTTTTTTGTCAACAATGAGACGTCCACTTGAAACGCATCTTTGACCCGACGTTTTGAAAGCTCCCATGATGGCTGCGCTGACAGCTAAATCCATGTTCGCATCCTCCAGAATAATGGTGGCGTTCTTGCCTCCCATTTCAGTGGCGGCAAATTTGAAAAGATCGCCTGCCGCCACCTGCTGGATGTATTTACCAACCGCTCTTGAACCGGTAAAGAGAATTGCTCTGACGTCCTTGTGCTTAACCAGCGGATCGCCCGCATCTTCGCCGTTTCCATGTATTGTGTTAATGACGCCTGCTGGAAATCCCGCTTCGACAAACAATTCGGTTAAGCGATGCCCGCATATTGGCGTTTCCTCGCTAGGCTTGAATACGACCGTGTTACCAGCTAAAACGGACGGAAGGATCACCCATAGGGGGATCGCAACCGGGAAGTTCCATGGGGTTATGCAGCCGACGACCCCTTTCGGTCGCTTGAGAATATATGCGTCTTTGGACGGCACTTCGCTACTAATCGAGAGTCCGATTGGCATTCTTGCAAGGCCTGCAACGTATTGCGCCATGTGCAGGGCTTCGATAACATCAGCGCGACCTTCGTTGAGAGGTTTGCCGCACTCTTGAGTCACCAGTTTTGAAAGTTCTTCCAGATCACGTTTTAGAAGTTGAGCGAAATTATCAATGTATTCGGCTCTTTTTACCCAGCTTAAATCGCGCCACGTTTCGTATGCTTTTTCAGCCGCCAGAACCGCATGATCAACATTTTTTTTTGTGCTTAATGGAGCGGTTCCGATGATTTCCTTGGAATTTGCCGGATTGAAGCTTTCAAATTCGCTCACGGAATCGGTCCATACACCATCAATTAAGTTATGGGCAATTATTGGTTTCATGTTATACAGTTTACCGACCGGATACCTTTGACAAAATTTTGAGTGATGTCCGAAATTAAGTCCGCAAATCGTTAAACTATATGTGAAAGAGATAAGTTATCTTTAGCTTAACTTTGGGACGATAAAAGATGAGCATTGAAAGCGAAAAAAACGAATATCTATTTTTGTTTCGGGGAACCGATACTGGTCAAGATCTTGCTCCTGCCGAGGTTCAGCAAATTATGACGAAGTTCATGGCGTGGGTGGATTCGTTAACTCAACAAGGCATTTTGCTTGGAGCTAATCCTTTGGAAAGAGAAGCTCGAATGGTGGTTGGGCGAAATGGTCGCGTTTTGTTCGATGGGCCGTACACGGAGTCAAAAGAAGTAGTTGGCGGATATTTCCTATTAAAATTGAACTCGATGGACGAAGCGGTCGAACTTGCAAAGCAACACCCATTGCTTGAAATTGGATTGACCGTAGAAGTCCGTCCAGTTGCGGCCCTGTGTCCGACTATGAGGCAAGCGAAAGAGGCTGAACTTAGTTCGGCTGCTACATAGTCCGACTTTTTTGATCTACGCGAGGTTGAGCTATGAGCGAAAAAGATGCTTATAAACTAACTGAGCAACTATTTAAGGTTGAAAAGGGCAAAATAGTTGCTTTGTTAGTGCGTCAGTTTGGCATTGACTCACTGCCTTTGGCAGAAGATTCAGTGCAAGATGCGATGATTAGGGCGCTAAAAACCTGGCCATTTTTCGGCATTCCCGAGCATCCAGGGGCGTGGCTTGCTCAAACTGCTAAGAATCTAACCCTGGACAGTATTCGGCGAGATTCAAACTTTAAGAAAAAGCATAGCGACGTCTACAACGCTTCAGAAAAGTGGCTTAGCGATACCTCCAGTTATGAAATCGAACTTGGCGAAGAAGAAGTGCAAGACGCCCAGTTGAGAATGATATTTGTTTGTTGTCATCCTTCGATTTCTATTGATTCTCAAATTGCGCTGTCATTGAAGATTCTTTGCGGATTGGGTGTTGCGGAAATTGCAAGTGCTTTTCTCACAACGCCATCGGCAATTGAAAAGAAAATTCAGAGGGCTCGAAAAAAATTATTCGCTAACCAAATTACAATTGATTTGCCTTCTTTAGACGAGCTGGAAAGCCGGTTGGATGGCGTGCTACAAACGATTTATCTATTATTTAACGAAGGGTATAAAGCATCTTCCGGGAACAGTTTATTGCGCCTCGATCTATGCGATGAAGCGATTAGACTAGCTACGTTACTCAGCAAAACTCAGCCCGGAAATAACGGCGAAACTCACGCACTTCTAGCGCTTATGCTACTCAGCCATTCACGCAAGAACGCACGATGCGATGAGGTCGGCAACTTGCAGTTGATGCAACATCAAGATCGGAGATTATGGGATAAGCGGCTAATTGAATTAGGATTGAAGCATCTCGATCAATCAATGCAAAGCAAAGTGCTTAGTCGATTTCATTTAGAAGCGGGGATTGCAGCGTATCATTCAATTTCAAGCGGTCCTTCATCTACAAATTGGAACGAGATTTTGTCACTTTTTGATCAACTTGTACTTTTAGACATTTCTCCGATAATTGCGTTAAATAGATCGATAGCAATTTCAAAAGTATACGGCCCAAAAGCGGGACTAAAAGCGATCAAAGAATCTAATTTAGATAATTCGCTTGAATCGTATTATTTAAAGTATGTGGTGCAAGCAGAATTTGAGGCAGAGTTGGGTGATTTATCGGGAGCAATTATGGATTTACAAAAAGCTCTTTCTTTCATTTCTCTTGAGACAGAACGCAAACATCTGCTGGATCGGATTTCGGTTTTCAAGTGCGACCGGCAATGTGCTCAGTTTTAATGTTTCGGAATCCTCGAAGGAATCGGTAAGAAATGTCCAGATTTCCACATTATGTTCGTTGTAAAAGTACATCGTGAAACTGAGGTTCTGAATACAACTCTGAGTCTAACTTAAAGGAAATAAATGCAATCTGAAACAAAAAACCAAGACGACGCCGGTGCTCATCCGCAGATTGTGGATCGACAAACCTGGCTTAATGACCGAAAGGAGTTATTAGCACTTGAAAAGGCGACTACTCGCGAAATCGACAAACTAAACGCCAAGCGCAGACGATTGCCGATGGTAAAACTAGATAAGACCTACGTGCTCGAAGGTTCCAAAGGGATGACTTCTTTGGTCGATGTTTTTGAAGGGCAAAAGCAGTTAATCATTTATCATTTTATGTTCGATCCTAAATGGGAAGAAGGATGCCCGGGATGCACCGGGTTTGTGGACGCGTTAGGCGATTTATCTACACTTGGCGAGCGCAATACTACGTTTGCATTAGTATCGAGAGCTCCATTTGCAAAGTTAGAAGCATATAAAGAAAAACATGGATGGAAGGTGCCATGGTACTCATCTTTTGATAGTGACTTTAACTACGACTTTAACGTCACTCATGATGAAAAAATAGCACCACTTGAATACAACTATAAGAATAAGCAGCAATTACTTGATCGTCGCGGAAGCTTATCTGAAATTGAGGGAGAGGACCACGGCTTAAGTGTTTTCTTTAGAATCGGTAACGAAGTTTATCACAGCTATTCAACTTACGCCAGGGGAGTAGAGTCTTTAGTCCATACGTATGCGCTTCTAGATGTGACCCCGTATGGCAGGCAAGAAGATTGGGAGGATTCGCCAGAAGGCTGGCCCCAAAAGCCAACGTACGATTAATATAAATTTTTATTCTGGCTATGCCAAGTGATTAAAATTAATTTCATTGTAGCCAATCTCGTCAATCTTAATAACCAAACAAACCAATCAAAAATGAAACAACTATCTCCATACTTAAATTTCGAAAATAACTGCCGAGAGGCCATGACCTTTTACAAAAGTGTCTTTGGCGGCGATCTCGATTTGATGACCATTGGCAGTTCACCAATGGCAGGAGAAATGCCTCCTGAAACTCATAATAATATCATGCATGCAAACTTAAAGTTTGGTAATGATATGTCAATAATGGCATCAGATTTGATGGGCAATGACAAATTTGTTCAAGGAAATGCCTTCAATATTGCAGTTGGATGTTCTAGCCCAGACGAGATCAAAATGCACTTTGAGAAGCTGAGTGCTGGAGGAAATGTTTTTTGCAAGCTTGAAAAGACGTTCTTTGCCGAACTATTTGCAGGAATCACTGATAAATTTGGGGTTACTTGGCTATTAGTTTACGGCCCGGCATAGCAGTTTTGCAATTAATCTGATTTTACGTTGAATCAAAAATCAAAGGGGCACATTCGTGCTCCTTTTTTTGTCTAACTGCTCAAATTTATGGGATAATTTTAATATATTCCTGTGCTTTTCAAATACTCGTTCAATATTAGAAGTTGGTTAATTTGCCTATTCGTTCTTCTAGGCACGCAAACTTTCGCATGGTGTTCTAAGCCTCAAAACCCGATGGCGGCAAAACTGCCTCAGCATCTTACTGGGGAAGTTTTTGGTAATCCTGCGGTTAGCTCGACCGTGCGCGGCGCAGTTATCTGCGCATTGGAAACCAGACTAGAGGGCTTAAAAGGGGTCACCGTCACCTATCAATTGCCTCAAATTAGTTCTTTGGGGCCAGGAAGTTCTGAAACTATAAAAGCAATTGTCACTGCACAAGCACCGGGATCAGCCGAGGCGTATGGACCAGTTTGGATAAAAATAACCAACAGTGGGTACCAATTTCCGGTCGAGAATCAGCTTTGGTTTTGTAATCAACCAGAGAGGTTAATCGAACCAATTGCTCTTTATGCTAATCGATTAGGATCGGGGACTAGCATTAGGCTCCTTTATCACCAAGTTTGCTACAACACAATGCCATTGTTTATGAGCGTTCAGGTGGTAAACGATTCCAACATTGACGCAAGATTTTTATTGATTTCAGGAGACGCCGACCCAGATCCAAACCCGGCCTTAGCCGGGATACTAGCCTCTAAGGAGTATCTGATTGCTCGATATGCGAACTGTGGCGATGTAATTGATCTACCGGCTCATACCAAAATACCGATTGCTTTGAGACGAATGGTCATGGGGCAAGTAATGAGTGGAATCATGAGTATTGAGTTACTCAAGGGAGGACCGCCATCTCTACTAGTTCGAGCAGATTGCAGAAATTTTGTTGGAGAGGATAACAGAAGTCAAATTGCTTTGATGTCCTCAAAACCGGCCCATTTTCTTTTGCCTGTCCCCACGGACGACACAGAAGTGAATACATTAAGTTCGAATTCGTTGGCTTATGATGACCCCGCGGTAAACACGACCCTGACGGTTAACGTTGGTGATCCTACCGAGTCTACCCTTATCGGTGTAGAAGGAATTGAACGCGTGGGTGGTGGTCGCAAGTTAAATGGCAATTATGGGGTCTTGTATCATATCCAGGTTGCTCTATCAAATAAGATTAGCGTTTCAAGTAGAGCAATCATAACGTTTAAGGCTACGTCTGCTTATACAGGAGGAGCATTTATGTTTGAAGGTCGACCAGTCCTTATTCGGCCCATAAAGCTAAATGAAACGCGTGTGATTGGATCAGTGAATTTACGCCCAGGTGAGTACCGGCTTGTTACATTATATGCAATCCCCAGCGGCGGTTGCACATATCCAGCCGAAATTGATATTACTACTAGCCTTAGTAGTACGGCCATAAGTAAGATCAAAATGAAGGATTAAAAGAGAGTTAGATGAAACCAGAACTTGCTAAAATCGCAGAATTGTTTGGCAGTGGTGATATTGTCATAGAATCTGACGATGTTTCGAAACCTGTCAAGTACGGGAAAACCGCAAGCGAAAGCGTAACAATTGGAAGAGCATGTTTTGAAACTGGGCAGCACCAATTGGCGATTTTGCACTTTCAAAAAGCGGTGGAACAAGCACCAGAAAACGAGAAAGAAGTGTTTATTTGTGAATTAGCAGGTGCTTATGCATTGATCGACCAACTGCCTAAAGCATATCGCCAGTACCTCCAGATTGTTAAAAGTGATGAAAGTCATACTACTTCGGAACCATATTTGGGCTTAGCCGAAATATATCATCGAAGCGGAAGAAACAGGGATGCGATTGATAGGCTAAGTCATGCTATAGACTTTGAACCGAATAATCCAGATCTTCATATTAAATTGGGTGAAATCCTACGAGAAACTGGCCACAACGAGCGAGCATATTTAGAGGTTAAGAAAGCCTTAGAACTAAAACCAGACGAAGCTTATTTTAATCTATTAGGAGGGGAGATACTGCTGTCTTTAGATGAACCGTCCAAAGCATTAGGTTATTTCCGTGCAGCGGTCGAACTTTCGCCCGGTGATGATTATTACTATCTGCGTACCTCAATAGCTTTTTGGCGAGCAGGTAAACGACCAGAAGCAATCCGCTCAATACGTCTAGCAAGTGAGTTAGACCCGGATAAAAATCTATATCACGGCTTATTAGAAGCATTGCTTACAGAAATGAATCTGGTTGCTGAAGCTGATCAAGAATCGTCCCGAGCTGATCAAATGGACGACTACGACCATAATCGTTTGAAAAAAGTCTTGACTGAAATGGGTGTTGGCGAAGTTTGAGATCTTAGAACGTTTTTCTAGACCTGCATAACACGGAAAAAACTCTTTTTCGATTGTGTAACTTTTGCGATCATCGCGGCGTTACAAAATTATACGACAGATACTTTTTACCATTTCGTTTGTCTCACCTTAAAAATGAGATGGCTCTCAAATTCAGTCACAATCTTCTATACCTACTCTCACGGGGACCCAGACAACTTTCAATGGGGCGGATTTGATTTTTGGTCCGGTGCATATGCTCCGTACTCTAATGTCAAAAATTTGGTTATTAATTTGAAAGTCATCGGTGCGCAAAGGGCGTCTGAATCAAATCCATTTTTTTTCGTTTGGCTCGACGCCTGTAATACGGCTGGCGCAAACGGTCCATCTGACATCTTAGGAATCGGTGGAAAGGGTCTAAACCCTGGGGAGCCGCTTTCGTATGATTGGTTTAACGTGTTTCCACTCGCCGATTTTAATAACTGCTTCATCGGAAATAATGGGCGTGGCCTTGCGAGTTCTGACCTATTCTATCCTGCACCGTGGCTCGACTTCCGTTATTCTTTTTGGCACTACTTGTGGCAAGGATACGGTCCTAATTATTCTTTTGTCAATAGTTGGCCCAATCCGGATGGGTTGTTAATACTTCCGCAGGATACGACGTCCGATCAGATGTATTTTCGATTCCAAATTTTCGGAGGGGTTGATGGTTATTCGCCGCTCGAATATTAAATTATTAGCTTTAATGGTTGTGCTCTGCTTAGGTCTCGGATGCCGATGTTATACGCCGAAGGACTTTATATTGGAATCAATGAAATACTCGCCCTCTACCCTGTTTCTCGGGAGCATATGGTGCGATGGCAGAATTTACTGCATAACCGACAAAGAATTCCTTATCGCGACCTATGAATCAACTAAAAACGCATCGGATTCATTTTATTATTCTAATGTTCCTCCAGGTGGATTTACCTCCTCTATTCAAAATCAGTACGAGTACGTCGACATTTTCACGATAGATGGTCGTATCTCTGGCTTCTGCAAAAAATTTACAGAAATAGGAAAAGCTTTAGGAACCAAATATTTACAGCGGATTGTTCAAATGATACGCTCCGCCCCTTCAGCACCGATGAGTTATACAAAGTTGAATTCGCTCGAAAGGACCAGTACTTTTTCATATGATGAGACTTCAATCGCATTGTGGCTCAATTGGCACTTTCAACTTCGTTTGGATAAAGAGTTATCTTACTATACCTCCGGCGATCATTGCAATCCTGTATACATGGCTAGCCAACCTAAATATTTGGCCATAAAACGCGATGCACTAAAAGGAAGCAAGTGATTTTCTCAGAGCTATATCCAAGGATATTCACCCGGGCTCATTCGCCCCGAAGATATGACTTCGGATCAGCAGTACTATCGTTTTCAGATTCTAGGGAGCCTATTTGGTGGTGGATATTCTCCGTTTAACCCCTAAGTTTACAGTAGCTTTGCTAGCAATCTGCTTGCTATTTGGATGCAGGTCAGTCAAGGAGGGTCTGTTCGGACAATGGACTGCAGCGGACCGTGTGCTCAATACTTTGGACCAATGCCCCCCATCAGCTTTATATCTCGGTTACCTTTGGTATGACGGCAAAATATATTGCATCACAAATAAGGATGACCTTGTCACTACCTATAATGCATTCAAAAATATGCCGGATTCTTTTAATGGACCTCCCTATGGCAAGCATGGTGGGCTCTTGAGCAGAGACGCTTCTGTTGAAATTTTTGGACCAAATGGCTGGGAAGCGGGAATCGTCGACATTAGTCCTAACGCAGAAGAACCTTGACTATTTTTAGTACCCTGCTCAAAATGCAATCATTCCAAGCTCTGGGAGTCCCGGTCTTGTTAACCCTTAATTAATAAAGACTATATCACAGACCGATTTGGGCGATTTCAATAGCCCTCAGACAAGCTTTAGCTTTATTGCAACTTTCGACATACTCGTTTTCCGCAATAGAATCATAGACCACCCCGCCTCCAGCTTGCACGTAACCAATGCCATCTTTGATTAATATAGTTCTTATTGCGATGCAGGTATCCATGTTTCCTGTGTTCGAAAAGAATCCAACACTACCTGCATACACCCCTCTGCGATATGATTCAAGTTCATCTATAATTTGCATAGCCCTTATCTTCGGGGCACCTGAAACAGTGCCAGCGGGAAATGAAGCTCGGATTAGATCATACGCGCTTTGATTCTTTCTTAAATCGCCTACAACATCACTTACGATATGCATTACATGCGAGTACTTTTCGATGGTCATAAGATCGCCCACTACCACGCTACCGTAGTCACAAGCTCGACCCAAATCGTTACGACCTAGATCAACTAGCATCACGTGTTCGGCTCGCTCCTTTTCATCCTTTAGTAGGTCAATCTCTAATTGTTTATCTTCTTGGTCATCTTTCCCGCGCCAGCGCGTGCCAGCTATTGGTCTAAGATGAGCTTTTCCGTCGTGCAACGAAACCAGAAGTTCAGGCGAAGAACCTACTAAATCGTAATCGCCAAAGCGTAATAAAAACATATAAGGAGATGGATTTATAGATCGCAACGCCCGATAAACGGTGAGAGGGTGGGCGTCCACTTGAGTTGAAAAACGTTGAGACGGCACAAACTGAACCCCATCGCCAGCAGCAATATAACTCACCATTTTCGTGACCATAAGCTCGAATTCTTTTTTGGTGACATTGGAACTCACGGGATGAATTGGAAAGTTGCCATTGGGAAGCGACGGCAGCGGACCGGCGAGCCGGACCGCAACTCTTTCGATTTCCGCTCTTGCCAAATTTTCTCCACCTTTAGTCGGGTCTGATTGAGCAACAATTTGGATCAGGTTTTTTGCATGATCAAAAATGACTACGGTTGAAGTGAGCATCATTGCCATATCATCAATCTTCAAATCGTCTTTGCAATTGTCAGAAATAGATTCAAAATAGCGGACTAAATCGTATGCCATTAGACCGACTGCGCCTCCGGCAAATGGAGCAATTCCAGAGAGTGAAAATGGCTCAATTGCTCCAAGTTCCGATTCAAGTAAATGAAGGGGGTCTTCGCCAGTTGCCAAAGACCTTTCGGTCATTTTTTCCGGCGTTTCCTCTTTAACTCTGCCGTTTTTGGTTCGAATCACTTTTTTTGGGCGCACTCCAAGCAGGGAATATCTCGCGAGTCGCTCGCCACCAGTGACACTTTCTAAGAGAAATGAAAAAGTCTCGTCGCTGGCAAGTTTCCAATACGCACTTAATGGAGTTTCAAAGTCAGCTTGGAACTCTGCGGCAAGGATTAGGCGATTCACCGTGCGGGAAAGCTCTTTAATCTTCGTCGCAGTGGGCGATATCATATTTTCATTTTGACTTAGAATCAAGTCTTCAGAATTTGAAGATGGGATAATAAGGCATGGATCCGTTCGTGCGCCAAGCTGGCAAAATAGCACTACTCGTTGAAGACAACATTGATACTGATAGAATTATGCCAGCGAGATTCCTTACCCGCATTGAGCGATCTGGCTATGGCGAACTATTGTTCTGCGATGTGCGAAGTTCTGATTTTGTTTTAGATCAGCCCGCTGCACAGGGTGCATCAATTTTGGTTGTGGGTACGAATTTTGGTTGTGGGTCAAGCCGAGAACATGCGGTTTGGGGCTTGCAGCAAGCTGGTTTCAAAGCAATTATTGCAAAAAGCAATCTGGACGTACCAGGATTCTCCGATATTTTTCGACAAAATAGTGCAAATTGCGGATTGCTGCTTATTGAGCTTGATCCCGCCTCTCATTCACTAATAACCGATCTTGGCAATGGGGCTGCGATTGAAATTGATCTCGTAAATCAAACCATTCATGCTGCCGAAAAAGATATTTCATTTGAGATGAATCCGAGTACCAAACAAGCACTTGTTGAAGGCAAAGACTTAATCGGAACAACATTGGCTTTGGATTCAATAATTTCAGATTATGAGGAAAATCAGAAAGTGTACGTTCCTCGAGAGAGTTTTGCTTGAAATTTGATCTTTTAACTTGGGGCGGTTTAGCCAGCCTTGTTCTTCTTGCCGGTTGCGGCAGCACTCCAAATTCTGCCGATTTAAGCAGCCCTTCAGCTCCGCGAAGCTCAAGTTCTACGGCAACGTTGGGCCACACTACTTCCGGCGCACCCCCGGCTACGCCGACCAAGCCAGCACCAATCATTAAGATTCAAGGCGGTAAAAATCCGACGAAATGGCCCACGCCAAGAAAAGGCACCGACTTAGAGAGCAAGCGACTTTTTCCATTAAACACATTGAAAACGGTTGCTTTGACTTGCGGTTCTCATAGTTTCACCGCGTGGATCATGGACACCCCCGCAAAAAGGGAAGAAGGCTTGATGTTTCTCCAAAACAATGATATTAAAGATAACCAGGGGATGATATTTGTATTTCCTCAGGCCCAGATGCAAAGCTTTTGGATGCATGGCACATATACTCCGCTCGATATCGTCTATATCGATCCTTCTGGAAAAGTATTGAATTCGGTGCATGGAAAAATCTTAGACGACACGCCTTTACTGAGCAAAGGCTCTGCCAAGTATGTTATTGAAATGAAGGCTGGCGATGGAGCAAAAATGGGATTGGTGGCTGGCGCAAAGGTTAATATTCCAAAGACCCTTGTTACTTTAGAATAGGTTGAAAACGTTGTGTGCCCATCCAGCGTCTAATAAACACTGATCATTGCAATTGATGATAGTAGGAGTTCTGCGGGTCGTGAATAATAGCAAGTTTCTAACTATAGTAGCCGGTGCGCTGGTTCTTTCATCGGGGGGAAATGCCCAGGGCTTAAACCTTGGGGCTTCGGATTGGTTTCAATCTAAGGGGCACTACTACATTATCATGCCTCCGGTTCAGATTGATGCCGGTAATTGCCTGGAAGCTAAATGGTCGCCTGACGGAAAGAAACTTCTGTTGCTAGTTAGCGAACCCCTGATCACGGGGTATTCGAATCCAGCCGACATCGAAAACATATTTCAAAATCCGCAACTTGCTTTGAACAGTACAGAAAAAGCGGAAGTTTGGGACACTATTTCTCGGAAAATGGTCACGCTTTGGCAAGGGTCTGGGGAACTCAATCAATTCGATAATTATCATTGGCTCGCTACCAGTAAAAAGATTTATTTCGAGATCGAGACAACTGAGCTTGATTCTAATTTGATGCCTAATGGCGATGTCACGACTTGCGATCTTGCTGACGCCGCAAGCGGAAATGTGCTTGTACTAGAAAGTTTTTCGAATCCAAGAGATAGTTCAGTGCCTGGATCAACGGTCACCTCCTACTGGGCAAGTTCGTTTTCTCCAAGCGAAGGATTATTTGTACTGACGGGAAGTAAATCAACTCAGCCACCACTAGGTGTGCGGCCAAGTGAAAAGGATTTCCAAACCGAATCCACGGTGCGCGATGAATCCGGCGCTATTGTCAGAAATCTTCCTAAATTTGATTTGTCATCTGCGCCAGATTTTGCGTGGGGACCAAACGGAACGGACGTATATGGAGTGACCCAAGGCAATAAAGGCACCAATCAATATTATTTGCTCCAAGAAGCCGGTAAGGCTGACAAGTTGCCTAATCCGCCTGCGCTTTTTGTCGCACCGAAAGAGCTAAAGCCTTTTGAGATGCAAAACGTTCCCTCAAAGCTTTTAGTCGCGACCCGTCCGGGCGGCCTATATGAAGTTCGTTTGGAAGGTGAGAAACCCACTATTCAAAATGATGCACTTGTGAGCGTCACAAAAATTCCGGGCGAACTTTCAGCAGACTTTAAATCAATTTTTTATAATGCAGATGATTCAATTTACTTGCGTCGAATAGAGCCATGTGATTGGGCTGCGATCCAGCCCCTGGTACAAGCTGAAATTGCAAGACTAATTTCAAACGCAAAACAAATTGTGTTATCCATGATGATGTTTGCAGGCGATGATAACGACAACTTGCCGGGAGCTGGCGGATGGCAAAACTCGATTTATCCTTATTCAAAGAATTCGTCAATTTTCGATGGGTTTGTGTACACACCGCCGGCTAATCTTAATATGGATCAAATTGCTGAGCCAGCGTCGACAATTTTAGGTTATATTAACGGGCCAGGCGGCCAAGCGGTTGCATATACAGACGGGCATGTTCGCTGGGTCCCACAACCTTAAAGTAACTTTCGTTTAGAGGGCATCCAGCCTTTCAGTCCGGTTCCTTTTTGGACTCTTTGATATTGGACCATCTGATATTCGCCCCGCTGAACTGCCACGATTTCCACTTCTTCCGGTTCGCATCCCAGTTCAAACTTGGCTATAAATGCGCGAATTTCAATGTCGTTCGGAATCGGAATATCGCCTTCGTAATCTGCTCCGTACTCGTCATGCCGCTTAAATCCCATCCTTTCCAAAAGAAAATTAAATTCAATTTCTCGAACAACTCCGATCTTTACAGGTGAAGCTGGTGCTTTGTTCTCAAATCTGGGTGCCGCTTTTTCTTCAGGTGCGGCTTCGATTTTTGCTTCAGATTTCGGATCCGAGTTCTTCTTGCCGTCATTAGTGGGAGCCGACTTTGCCGATTCGTGACCTTGCTGGATAAGAGCACTGCTTAATGCTTCAAAAAATTGATTTTGCTGCGAAACTACTTGACTAACTTGCGAGGCCAGCTTCTTTACTTCCTTTTGGACGTCGTTCAGGGTGGTCCGAAGTGTGTCCACTTCACGACCTTGAGTCTCGTTCATTTGCTGAACGGAAGCGATAAGCGACATAGCTTGCGCGCCATCCCCTTCTTGGAGTTTGGAAACCGTTTTCTCTAAATCTTCGACTTTAGATTGCCAGCTTTCAGTCTCAGTGTCGGATTTTGATTCGGTTATTGAAGATGAAAGCTCTTCAACTTGATGAAGATTTTTTGCAATCTCTTCGACGTTTTCAATGGCGACACTGGCAAGCCATTCATTAGCGAGGGCTATGCGGGGCAGATCGTCAAGCCGCAAATTGCCAGCCCTATTTTTGATCTCGCCCTCAAGTCTGTCCAATTCCTCTGAGCTGATTGCATTGTCCTCAAAGTCATGATTTGCAAGCGAACGAATGTAAATGCGCAATGCATTTGCCGGAATTCCAAGTTGCTTTGCCGCACTTTCGACGCCCACTTTTTTCATTTGTGATTCAGCCATAAATATTAAGTCTATACCGATAGACCTTGAATCGTTATTGGTTAAGGCATTTCGGTGGTTTCATGTCCTTGAGGTTTCATCATGGGAAACAGAATAACCTCGCGGATATGGTCTGATCCGGTTAGAAGCATCGTCATTCGGTCAATACCAATTCCAACTCCTCCAGCTGGTGGCATTCCAGATTCAATCGCATAAAGAAATTCACTGTCCATCGGATGAGCCTCAGCGTCACCTTTTTCTCGTTCTAACATTTGAGCATCGAAACGCTCCTTTTGGTCAATTGGATCGTTCAGCTCGCTAAATGCGTTGCAAAGTTCACGACCACGAACATAGCCTTCAAATCTTCGCACAATTCCAGGTCTTTTTGGATCTTTTTTTGCAAGCGGACTCGTTTCAATTGGGTATCCAGAAACAAAAGTTGGTTCTTGGAGACCTGGCTCAACAAATTTCTCAAGTAGTTTTTCAATAATCCCACCCAAGTTATCTTCATTTTCGGAAGGCAAGCCTGCCCGCTCCATTGCTCGTTTGGCAGATTCTAACTCGCTCAATTCTTCTGGCTTTATTCCCGATTTGCTTTCAATCTCTGCCATGAGATCAAGCCGCGCCCAAGGCTTTGAAAAATCAATTTCATAGTTTGACCCATCCAGCTCTTGAAATGATAATTTTTCGGTTCCAAACACTTCTTTGCAAACAAAAGAAAAAAGGTTTTCGGTGCGAATCATCATATCTTCCATATTCGCATACGCTTCGTAAAACTCAAGCATTGTGAACTCAGGATTGTGGCGATTACTCACCCCCTCATTTCGAAACACTCTGCCAATTTCATAAACTCTTGGCACGTCTCCGCATAGAACTCTTTTTAGATAAAGTTCGAGTGAAATGCGAAGTTTGACGTCCATTCTATAAGCATTGTAATGAGCGACAAACGGTCTTGAAAATGCTCCTCCGGCGACCGTTTGTAGCAGTGGCGTTTCAACTTCCAGATATCCGATGCTGTCAAAATAGTGGCGCGTTGCAGTGACAATCCTTGATCTGTTAAGCAATTTCTCGCGAACTTCCGGATTACTGAGTAAATCAAGATGGCGGTGTCGGTAGCGGTGCTCAACATCGGCTAGGGCATAAAACACGTGACCATCCTTTTCTTTTCCAATCGGAGGCGGCTCAATCGCTTTGCTGAGGGGGGTTAATTTTCGAACGTGTATCGAAGGCTCGCCGGTTTTAGTTAGAAAGAGTTCGCCTGAAATGCCGATGTGGTCTCCAGAATCGAGTAGTTGGGCTGCTTGCCACTCGATTTCGGTTAGATCATCTTTTCTAAGATAAATCTGAAAGCGACCGTCGCCGTCACTGATATCAAGGAATGCCGCTTTGCCCATAAATCGCATAGACTTGATGCGTCCAGCGTAGGACACCTTTTTGCCAGCCTCGAAGTTCTCATGCAACTCTTTCGAGGAATGAGAGATTTCAAATCGCTCTATTGAGAAAGGGTCCATCCCCAATTCCTTCAAAGCGCGAAGTTTTTCTAATCGTGTTTCGCGAAGATTTGTTTCGCTCATGTTGAAGGTGAAAGGTACCTTTTATTGCCTGAAAATTGATCCATTCAGCGAAGAAGTCGATCGGTTTTGGAACCAAGTAACGCTAGCGTCAAACCGTGTGAGACCACGTTAGTGCTTATTTTTTATTACAGCAGTCCGAGGGTGAATCATCGACTGTCCAATCATTTTGCGCACCGTTGGGGGAATCAGAACGGCACTGATGGAGTGCACCACGCCGTTGGTGCATCTCATATTGGTATTCGCCATTACCGAGTTGCCATTTAGAATAATTTGATTTTTCTTCATGGTTACTATGATAAATTCGCCTTCCAAAGTTTTTACTTTTTGAGAATTGTGAAATGATTTCGACATTATCGAACCATTGACTACATGATAAAGAACGATCTTTTTTAATACTTCAGGGTGGTGATTCAAATAATCGCTGGCGCCAGGCATTGATTTCATTGCATCGTCAAAAGCAGCATCTGTAGGTCCGAAGACTGTAAAGGGTACTTTAGCTTGCAGGCTGGGCACTAAACCAGACTTGGTGATTAAAGCCGCAAGAGTGTGCATGTTATTGGCGTTGATTGTCGTGACGACGTCGGATTTCGAACCGGCGAAGACCGAGGCGGCGATTGCCAATATTGCAATTGAAGCTGGTAGAGATTTTTTCATGAATTGTTTCAGGTGTTCTAAACATTCGTGCGCATTTGTTAAAATGCTTGATGTACGATTTCCTGATTGTACCGGTTCATTAATTGGCGGCCGCCTTTCGAAATTTTTAACTTCTCCGCGAAATCGGGGCTCGGGAACGGTTTGTTGAAGACTTCAACGCACTCGCTGTTGAGATTTTGAGATTATTTACCCTCAATACTTGACTTTTGCGGTTCTACCGGTCATAATCTATATTGGTGAAGGCTCGCATGAGCTTTTATCGCTATCGCTTGAGGAGGAACTGCCTGGCAATATCGATCCAAACGGAACGAAAAACGAGAAATCGACCGGTTAAAACCCCTCATCGTGAAAGGACGTTGCGGGGTTTTACTCTGATTCGACCTTTTGCAGCGATGGCTTGCAAAGGAATGAATGCCGACAGTTAATCAGTTAATTCGAAAGGGACGCTCGGTCCCGCATACAAAATCGAAGGCACCTGCTTTGAAAAGCAATCCTTTTCGAAAAGGCGTCTGCACGATTGTGAGAACGATGACTCCGAAGAAGCCTAACTCGGCACTTCGGAAGGTTGCCCGTGTTCGGTTGAGCAATGGCATAGAAGTAACTGCTTACATCCCAGGTGTTGGGCATAACCTCCAGGAGCACTCGGTTGTTTTGGTGAGAGGCGGAAGAGTCAAGGATTTACCTGGCGTTCGATATCACATTGTGCGTGGTGCTCAGCAAACTGCAGGTACAGCAAATCGTAAACAAGGGCGCTCGAAATATGGTGCTAAGCGTCCAAAAGTGGCCGTCGCCAAGTAGTCCCGGAAATAATTTGATAAGTTCGAAAAAGATTTAACATGCCAAGAAAAGCCCCCGCCGAGAAAAGAATAATCCTTCCCGATCCCGTTTATGGATCGGAGATGGTTCAAAGATTTATTAACCGAATGATGGTTGACGGTAAGAAAGTTACAGCCGAAAAGATTTTCTACCAAGCTATGTCCATCCTTGAGGAAAAGAGCGGCGTACCCGCGCTCGAAGCTTTTGACAAAGCATTGGCTAACGCTATGCCTCAAACTGAAGTTCGACCACGCAGAGTAGGTGGTCAAACTTATCAAGTCCCGATGGAAGTTCGATCAGACCGCAGACGCACTTTGGCATTGCGCTGGCTGATTGGTCAAGCGCGAAAGCGATCAGGAAAATCGATGATTGATCGTCTTTCGGGAGAACTCGTTGATGCCTATAACAACACCGGCTCAACAATCAAGAAACGGGAAGATACTCACAGAATGGCGGAAGCAAATAGAGCTTTTGCCCACTATAGATTTTAGTAAAAAAGGACCTACCAGATGGCTCGAAGTCACTCATTAGAATATGTCAGGAATATTGGAATTGCGGCTCATATTGACGCCGGTAAGACAACAACAACTGAACGGATTCTATATTACACGGGCAAGTCTCATAAAATAGGTGAAGTTCACGATGGCGCGGCCACGATGGACTGGATGGAGCAAGAGCAGGAGCGTGGAATCACGATTACCTCGGCGGCCACCAGTTGTTTTTGGAGCGGATCTCAGAAGGATAAACCAGAGCATAAAATTAATATCATTGATACGCCTGGTCACGTTGACTTTACAGTTGAAGTTGAACGGTCTTTGCGCGTGCTTGACGGATTTGTGGCTGTTTTTTGCGCAGTTGGTGGTGTTCAGCCCCAATCTGAAACAGTTTGGCGCCAAGGGAACAAATACGCAGTTCCACGCATCGTTTATGTGAATAAAATGGACCGACTCGGAGCTGATTTTTATTCGGTAATGAATCGAGTCAAAGAACGGTTGGGAGCGAACATAGCCGCTATTCAAATTCCTATCGGCTCTGAGAGTGACTACAAGGGTTACATTGATCTCATTACGATGAAGGCTACAACTTACCTTTCAGAGGATGGAAAGCTTTACGAAGAATCGGAAATTCCAGCCGATCTAGTCGCCACTGCCGCCGAATATCGCGAGAAAATGATCGAATGCATTTCAGAATTCGACGACTCGATCATGGAGCGATTTTTAGAAGGCGAAGAGATCACCGAAGCCGAAATAAAAGCAGCCTTACGAAAGGGAACGATTGCAAATAAAATAGTGCCCTTGATCTCCGGTTCTAGTTTCAAAAATAAAGGAGTGCAAGCGATGATCGATGCGGTCGTGGACTATCTTCCTAGCCCGCTGGATGTAGGCGCAGTTAAAGGTGTGAATCCCGATACCGAGGAAACTGTTGAACGTAATCCTGACGATAATGAACCATTTTCCGCGCTAGCATTTAAGATCATGTCTGACAAATATGTTGGAAGGCTCACTTTCCTACGCGTTTATTCTGGGGTACTGAAGAAGGGAAGTCAAGTTGATATTTGTTATCGAGACCCTCAGACAAATGAATTTAGGACTCGATCAGAACGGATCGGACGTATCTTGGAGATGCACGCCAATTCGCGCAACGACATCGATGAAGCTTACGCGGGCGAGATAGTTGGAGTAATTGGTCTTAATGATGTAAATACCGGTCAAACCGTCTCCGACCCAAGCAAGCCCATTGCCTTGGAAAGCATCAAGTTCCCTGAACCGGTGATTCAAATTGCGATTGAACCGAAATCGAAGGCGGATCAGGAGCGTCTAGGATCTTCCTTACAGCGACTGGCTCAAGAAGACCCCACGTTTCGTGTATTTACCGATCAAGATAGCGGTCAAACGATCATTTCTGGAATGGGAGAACTCCATTTAGAAATTATTGTAGATCGATTGAACCGGGAATTTAACGTTCAGGCCAACCAAGGTAAGCCTCAAGTGGCTTACCGCGAGACAGTTCGAACTTTAGCCAAAGCCGAAGGCCGGTATATCAGGCAATCGGGAGGATCGGGTCAATATGGAGTTTGCACAATCACGATGGAGCCATTGCCGGTTGGGTCTGGCTTCCAATTCTTGAATAAAGTTGTTGGCGGATCGATCCCTAAAGAATACATTCCCGCTGTTGAAAAAGGAGTTCGCGAAGGATTGCTGTCGGGAATTTTGGCAGGATATCCAGTTGTCGATGTGAAGGTAACTCTATTGGAAGGAAGTTATCACGAAGTTGACTCCAACGAAAATGCATTCAAACAAGCAGGCTTGCTTGCTTTCAAGGAAGCCATGAAGAAGGCAAATCCAGTTTTAAAAGAACCGATTATGCACGTTGAAGTTACGTCTCCGGAAGGCAACGTTGGAGATGTAATTGGAGATATAAATGGGCGGCGAGGTCGCATGGAAGGCATGGAACCGGCTCTTGGAGGAGTCACGGTTGTAAATGCTCACGTGCCATTGTCCGAGATGTTCGGGTACGTTACTACTTTGCGATCTTTAACGCAAGGCCGCGCGCAACCGAATGTGACCCCGAGTCATTACGAGGTGGTACCGAACAGTATCGCCGATGAAATCATGGCGAAATCACACGCCGGAAGACAGGAAAAATCATCTTAGCTTGAAGGGTATCCTTTAGGCGCAGAAGCAAACAAAACAGAGAAATCAATATGGCAAGAGCAAAATTTGAAAGAAAGAAGCCGCACGTTAACATCGGTACCATTGGACACGTTGACCACGGCAAGACGTCGCTAACCGCGGCTATCACAGGTGTATTGGCCCAAAAGGGACTGTCCAAAAAGGTCAGTTATGCTGAAATCGATTCAGCTCCGGAAGAAAAAGCCAGAGGTATTACGATTAATATTTCGCACCAGGAATATGAAACTGAAAAGCGGCATTACGCCCACGTAGACTGCCCGGGACACGCTGACTTTATCAAGAACATGATCACCGGCGCCGCGCAAATGGACGGGGCGATTCTTGTGGTTTCAGCCACCGATGGGCCCATGCCTCAAACCAGAGAGCATATTCTTTTAGCTCGCCAGGTCGGAGTTCCATATATCATAGTTTTCATCAACAAGATTGATCTGGTGGATGACCCAGAACTAATCGAACTGGTGGAAATGGATATTCGCGACCTCCTGAGCAAATACGATTTCCCTGGCGACGACACGCCCGTGCTGAAAGGCTCGGCCGTTAAAGTTCTGGAGCAACTTGAAAAAGGAGAAGTTAATTACGACGATCCTTTCGTGAAAGCAGTGCTCGACTTGATGGATAGCGTCGACAGCTACATTCCGCAACCGCAAAGAGATAAGGATAAGCCATTCCTCATGGCGGTTGAAGACGTATTCACGATCACAGGTCGTGGAACAGTTGCTACCGGTCGTGTTGAGCGCGGACAGCTTAAGAGCATGGAAGAAGTTGAAATTGTTGGTCTTTCCGAGGCAAACAAGAAAACTGTTTGCACCGCAATTGAAATGTTTAGAAAGACTCTTGATTACTGTGAAGCAGGCGACAACGTTGGTTTACTGCTAAGAGGTATTGAGCGGTCCGCCATCGAACGTGGCATGGTGTGCTGTAAACCTGGTTCGATCAAGCCACATACAAAGTTTGAAGCGGAAGTCTACGTTCTTTCAAAAGAAGAAGGCGGTCGCCATACTCCGTTCATTACAGGCTATAGACCCCAGTTTTACTTCCGAACAACTGACGTTACTGGAACTTTGAATCTCCCCGCTGGAACTGAAATGGTTCTGCCGGGTGATAACATCACCATGACAATCGAACTTATCCAATCCATTGCTATGGAAATTGGTTCTAAGTTTGCAATCCGCGAAGGCGGTCGAACAGTTGGTGCGGGCACAGTAACCAAGATCAACGCCTAATTAGCGCCTAGCTGGTTAGAAGGTAAACTAGAGCGAGTTGCAAGGTTTGTTCAGATTAAATTTGAACGTAATTTGCATCTCGCTTTAGGCTGTAAATTGAATGGTGCTGGGCGAAGAATATAAATTAAACAATGCAAGGCTTTAAAGTTAGAATTAGGCTCCGCGCTTACGATCACAGAATCATTGATCAGTCTGCGGAAAAAATTACCGAATCCGCCAAGAGGACTGGAGCAAGAGTGAAAGGTCCGATCCCATTACCGACGAGCATCAGAAAGTTTTGCGTTATCCGGGGACCTCATATTGATAAGGAATCGATGGAGCACTTTGAGCTCCGAACCCATAATCGGTTGATTGATATTGAAGAGCCATCTAATAAAACTATTGATGCACTGATGAGACTTGACCTGCCGAGCGGTGTTGACATCGAAATTAAAGGCTCTTAATCTGCTAATTATAGTTTACTAACTCCTATTGCTCAGTTTGATTAGGCACTTATTGGTGACTAATCCACTAATTCCTCTAAAGCTTGGTTCAATTTAATAAGTTAATTTTAACTAAATTCTCAAAAAATAGATTCCAGGTAATTATACGGAACTCTTTATCCAAAGAATGTGTTGAAAGGACTGGGAGATGTGTTCATTTTAGTTAATAGTTTGCTAATAATTAAAATGTAATTACAAACTAATTGAGATAATAATATGGATAATTTAAAAACGTTTATCGAAGCGGATATCAACCGAAGGCAACTACTTAAAAGTGCTGGAATAGGGGTAGCCACCCTCGGAATTGGCGGACTCATTGCAGGTTGTGGCGGAAGCGGAACAAGTAGTAGTAATCCGGCGCCTGTTTCAATGGCTACCAGTTTCGCCATCTTGAACTTTGCTCTGAACCTTGAATACCTGGAAGCAGAATTTTATGCCTATGCTACAACCGGTCAAGGTTTACCAGCTAATTTATTTACCGGAGTTGGCACCCAAGGTGCTACCACTGGTGGAAAAATGGTAACTTTTACGGACTCGACCACATCAGCGATCGCTAAAGAAATTGCAGCGGACGAAATGGATCACGTGGTTGACCTGCGCACTGCGCTAGGCGCAAGTGCAGTTGCAAAACCCGCCATCAACTTAAATGCGCTAGGTATAGGGTTTGGAAGTGTAACTGAATTTCTGACCCTTGCCCGTGCGTTTGAGGATGTTGGCGTTAGCGCATATACTGGCGCAGCACCACTTTTAGGAAATGCATATCTTGAGACAGCCGCTAAAATTCTCGCTGTTGAAGCTTATCATGCAGGAAATATTCGATTGCTTGTTGCTCAGCAATCAGTTCCAACAACGCAAGTGGATAACATGGACGTATTGCCACCTCCAACAGGAACACAATATTTCACCACTGATTCGCAAGGATTGGGACTCGCTAGGACCACCCGTCAAGTTTTGAATATCTTGTACGGAACCACTGGAGCATCTGGTGGATTCTTCCCGAATGGTTTAAATGGCACGATTGTAAGCTAAGTACCGAAAATATTAAGACAATAGTCGAGCGTTCGCGGCTTAACCTACCAGGGGCTTCCGCGAATGCTTTTGCTTTGACCGTCCAACTTGTTCCGATCGTGCTAGGGTTGAACGGGATGTAAATCGATGATAGCTCAATGGGGGTAAAGTTTCTTGCCGGTATTTATTTTCCAATAACTCCGCGAATCAATTTCCTATGAGTGACCTTGCCCATAAAATCGCCACTTTTGCCGTTAGTCTCGACTACGAAGACATACCGCCTCAAACCGTTAAAGAAGTTAAGCGACGGCTAATCGATTCTCTAGGATGCGCAATGGGAGCTTGGACCGCTCCGCCGGTGAAAATCGCTCGACATTTGGCAAATAGTTGCTCCAGTGTCATTGGTGCTCGCGTGGTGGGATCGCGGGACGTAACAACTCCCGAGATGGCGGCTTTCGCAAACGGCACGATGTTTCGCTATTTGGATTTCAACGACACTTACTTAAGCAAAGAGCCAGCCCACCCTAGCGATAATCTGGCCGCTATTCTCGCCATTGCAGATGCATTCGATCTGGGCGGAGACGCAGTTATCAGAGGCGCAGTGATCTCTTACGAAGTGCAGTGCCGATTATGCGACGCTTATTCGATTCGCTCGCGAGGCTGGGACCACGTCACGTATGGAAGTTTTAGCACAGTCGCTGGATGCGGGGCTATGCTAGGATTTGATGAAAACATGATGGTCCATGCTTTGGGGTTGGCAGGAATTCCAAATAATGCGATGCGTCAAACGAGGGTTGGTGACCTTAGCATGTGGAAAGGATGCGCGTTTGCAAACGCGAGTCGAAACGGCGTGTTTGCAACTTTACTAGCTCAAAACGGGATGACCGGACCGACCAGCGTTTTTGAAGGAGAAATGGGATTTTTTACTGAGGTTTGTGGCGGAGATGTTTTTGATATTGAGATTTTTGGAGGTCCCCACTTGAACGGTCACTTCGAGCCCTTTATGATTGACCGGACTTATATCAAAAAGTATTCTGCCGAGTATCACAGTCAAAGCGCGGTGGATGCAGCTCTTGAAATAGTAAATCAGATGGGGAAGACCTTAAATCCTGCCGATTTAGAATCAATTGAGATTGCAACTTTTAATGCCAGCTTTGAAATTATTGGGGGTGAACCTGAAAAATGGCGACCGCAAAACCGAGAAACGGCTGATCATAGCCTGCCTTATATCACGTGTGCGGCTTTGGTTGACGGCAAGATTACTCTTGAGAGCTATTTGCCAAAACGATTCCAAGATGAGCAGCTACTGGGCGCAGTGGCAAAAACGAAGGTCGTTCCAGATCCACTTTTGAATAATTTGTATCCATTGGAAGGAATTCCGAACCGGGTGAAAGTAGTTTTAAAGAATGGCAAAATCTATGAAGCAAGGGTCGATGCGCCGCGTGGTCATGCTCTCAATCCGATGGAAGATGATGAAGTAGCCGCGAAATTCTCGGAATTAAGCGAGCCGCTCCTGGGTGAACATCAGGTTCTTGAAGCACTGGAGGCTTGCTGGATCCTCGATCAACTTGAAGATTTGGACGCAATATTTGAAGTGATGGTCGTTTAACTTTGTGAGTGTTTTCCAAAAGCTGAAGGATCTCAAGCGGACTGGTAAAAAAGGTCTTGTCATGTTTTTCACGGCTGGAGACCAGCCTTTAGGCGATTTGCACTCTATTATCGATGTTCTTGCCTCCGCTGGAGCCGACGTTATTGAGATTGGCATGCCGTTCAGCGATCCGTTTGGAGAAGGTCCCGTTATCCAAGGAAGCAGCCATAGGTCTTTAAAAAACGGGACGACTACCGAAAGAATTCTGGCCGAGCTTGGCAAACAGAAGCTACCTGTACCTGTGCTTGCCATGGGCTACTACAATCCCGTACTAAAGTACGGGTTAAATCGCTTTGCAAACAGGCTCCATAAGTCACGAGGCAGCGCCGCAATTTTAAGCGATCTCTTGCCGGATGAAGGTGATGCTTGGTGCAAAGCGGCGTCGGACAATAGCGTCGAGACTATTTTTTTGGTGGCTCCTACCAGCACCAATGAGAGGATCAAGCAAGTTATCGAAAAGTCCACTGGGTTCATTTACGCGGTTTCTAGAACAGGCGTAACTGGAATGGAAGATTCTGATACAAAGGAAGCAATAGGTTTGGTTGCCAGAGTAAGGGCTGAAACGGACAAGCCGGTTTGTGTTGGTTTTGGAATTTCGACTCCAAGTGATGTCGAGAAAGTTTGCAATTTTGCTGATGGTGCAATAGTGGGTTCAGCTTTGGTAAAACTCTTGCACAAATCATGGGATGGGGGGAAAGGGAAAAACAAAATAGAAAAATACGTTCACAATCTTTCACGAGCCACAATTTAAGAACCTCCCGACTGCTAAAATTAATTCGGGACCAACTTCCAAAAAGAAGGAAATCCCGAATTAATCAATACTCATCCGCAGGCTAGAGTTTAGCTCTTTTCGGCGAGAACTGATTCAACTTGCTTGCGGAACGTGGCAAAAGATGGGGCGTCATATCCCACCTGGATGTCTCGTACCGTTCCGGTGCGATCAATGAGTACAAACTCAGGTATTCCATTAGCTCCGTAATTGGCAAAGTCTTTTTGAGCAATATAAACCACTGGATGATCGATTTCATATTGCTTCATAAACGGCTTCATGTCTGCATATTCCTCAGTTTTCGAAATGTTGCGTTTATCAAAATAGTAGCCGTAGTAGCCTGTGACGCCTATAACTTGAAGTCCTTGAGTCGCCAAATCACCGGTCATTTTATGCATATCTGGCATCGAAGCGCGGCAAGGCGGGCACCAATGAGCAAAGAAATCAAGAACTACAACCTTGCCTTTTAAGTTCGCCAGAGAAGTGTAATCGCCGTACTGGTTTGTAACTTTGAGTTCGGGAGCCTGCGATCCGTAAAGGGACGTTCGGCTGTTGAGTGCCTGTAGACCTGAAAAAGCGGGCGAGGTTTTTGGAATTTTTGCGAGTGCGTCCTGAACAATTTGCTTTGCCTCATCATTTTTATTTTCTTGTTGAAGCAAAGATGCTCGTTCTTCGGTGAATGCGTCCAAATTAGTCCCGTCAGCGTCATATTTTGCAAATGGAAATGCTTTCATTTGAGCTTGTAAATAGTCATCACCAACTGCGGCACCATCTTTAGTTGCAATCGCATCAGCGATTTGACTCTCGAGCTGAGATATACCGTTTGCTGAATTTTGATCGCTAATTTGAATTCCGGCAACAGTTGCTTTCGCATCATCGGTTTGGTTGAGCGTGAGCTGATCATTTGCAAGGCTCGTCTTTGCATTGAAAAGATTCGGCTCTGCCGGGTTCGAAGTTAAATACTTTGACCAGGCTGATTCGGCTTCTTTCGGCTCGTGAGCTACGTCATAAAGAGTCGCCCAGCCATTGCATTCAGCGGCTTCTTCATTGGCAATATTGACGCCGCTAAGCAGGGAATGGGCTTTGGCATTAAGTTCATCCTGATATTTTGCGTAAGTAATTTTCTTTGCAATAACATCGGCTCGAATTGAAGCCTCATATTTATTGAAATCGGAAAGTGCCACTGTGCCAGTCGTCGCGGCGGGCATGTGGAGGGTTATCAAACAGATTAGTGATGTTAGCATGTCTTAATCATAGACGAATTGCACCGCAAATGTCTATAGCTTGATCAAGAATTGCTTAATCTCTAAAGTTTAGCGGGCGTAAAACTCAACAACTTGCTGTTCTTGGAAAAACTTGGGGAAGTCCTCCCTTTCTGGCAGAGCCGCAATTTTTCCTTTGAGATTCACCGGATCAGAATCCAAATAGGGAGGCACAGGAGCACCTTCGGGATTACTTGCACGCGAAAGTTTTTTACTTGAATCCCTGTCCCGAACTTCAATTGAATCGCCAACCTTGAGCGTGAAGCTTGAAATGTTAACTACTTTGCCATTCACTAGAATATGGCAATGAGACACCATCTGGCGAGCTTGGAAAATTGATTTTGCAAAACCAAGACGCCATACAATAGTTGAGAGCCGCAGTTCCAGCAATCGCAAGAAATTCAAACTAGAGTTGCCTTGCATTCTTTGTGCCTTTTCAAAAGTGTTTGCGAACTGCTTTTCAAGCAAATTGTAATAACGGCGAATTACTTGCTTGGCAAGCAACTGCTCGCCATATTCTGATCTTCGCTTATCTTTTTGGTTGGGACCATGCTGCCCGTTAGCGTAAGGACGCTTTGTGCTTGGACAACCTGTTTTGCCCCAAAGATTGAACCCAACGGTTCTACAAATATCAGATTTTCTTCCTCGATACGTCGCCATAAATTGTGTTTTTGGGCAAATCCCGCGAACTTCAGAGTATACCTATACTAGCCAAAGTGCGCAAGATGATAGTCGCTAGCCCCCCAATCCCTGTTCTTTTAAATATTCCAATTTCAAGTTTTATCCAAGACACTTCAAATTCAAATCAGTATCTTAGTGCCAAGATTTCGCCTCAAACTGCATGGAACGAATTGATTCTTTCTTGGAACATGAAGCCATCTCCAAATGCGAGCTTGATCGTTGAAGTTCGACTTTTCAAGGGTAATCAATCAAGCTCTTGGTATTGCCTTGGTCGATGGAATCCGACAGCGGTGGCGGCATTTACTAAGACCAATGAACCTTCAACCAGTGATACGCCCGGTGTTTTTCCAAGATCAAGTGTTGCCAATCAAGACGATTCTTGGGCAACAGTTAATACCGACACACTTCATCTTAAGCAGCCTGCCGATACGATCCAAATTAGACTGACCACACAGGATTTTTCGGATCTCAACCTACTTACCGGAAGCTTCGCAACTGCTAACTTGTTCGCGACCCCGCGACCATCCGATACTTCGGCGTGGGGAGTTCTCCTAGATGCGCCGAAGCGATACCAAAATCGGTATCCAAATGGAGGAGTGATCTGTTCTGCGACGAGTACATCAATGCTTCTTGGATATTGGTCGCAGAGGTTGGGAATACCATCTTTAGACAACGACGTGCCGGATGTTGTTGCTTCGGTCTACGATGAAGGCTGGAAGGGAACAGGGAATTGGCCATTCAACACGGCTTATGCAGGATCGTTGCCGGGAATGACTGGTTATGTTTCAAGGCTCAGAGACATTCGCGATCTTGAATCATTAATTGCAGCTGGCTTTCCAGTTGCCTGTTCGGTATCTTATAATTTATTGAAGGGCAAGCCTCGCGGAAGCGACGATGGGCACCTTGTCGTGCTCGTTGGATTTACGGCTGATGGCGACCCGATATTTAATGATCCCGCGAGTCACGAAGTGCATACGACGTTCAAAAGAGCAGATTTTGAACTTGGTTGGGAGGATTCCAGCCACACCGTTTACCTAATTTATCCCACCGATGTGAAATTGCCAAATTCGACTGACCACGAATGGATTGGATCACATAGTTAAGTGCCAAAATCGATACGAAAGCTACTGAATCCGACGATCACGTCATTAGATTGCAAGATAACAGTACTTGCTCAAGGCCATTTCTAAGTCTAATTTAGGCACACGAACATTTGTGAAGCAAAATCTGACGGTCTCGCAATGTGATCTGAATGATTGAGTAAGGCTAGGGGGCACGATGCCCATCGTTCGACGGCGAGTGCATTTTTTTTAAGTACGCCTTTACTGTGGGAATTTTGTCGGTGATGCTTTTTGGATAGTTGTCAGGGGTTATCAGTGGCGCGTCAGATTGGAATTGGTCTTGAGTAATGGTGCCGCCCGCGTAAACATTGGGTGCAATTATTATTTTTAGATCAAGAGTCGTACGTTCACCTTGTTTTAATCCTGTGATTCGTGGCATTTCAAATCCCTGTCCCTGCTGGCCGTTGGATTCGCATAACATCAGTGCGACTCCAAGATCAGTAAACACACTATCACTTATGTCCAAGACCGTCCCTTTCTTAGCATCAGAAGCTGCTTCGTAAACTGGCGTTTTGGAAGTCGTTCCTGTAATCACTCCAGCGGGGGACAAACCTTCAGGTGCTATTTCGGTTGGATCGCCCAAGAAATCAGAATAATTTTGCGGGTCAAATGGTGGCGTCAACATGTTGCTTAAATCAATCAGCAAGTTGGACGAATTATTTTTGTTCGGATCATCTAAAAAATGCAGGGCGTAATCTGCCCCATAAACTAATTTATTCGCCACCTCGATTGCAGCGGGCGACAATGAGGCCAACGAAATGCTGTTCCCATTATTGATTTCAGATCGCTCTATATCCGATAAGCTGCCGTAAAGTTCGAGTATGAGCCAATTTTGAGAATATAGATCTCCAAACCACGCAGGCTGGTTCAGACCGATATAAGTTAATGCGATTTCACTTGGTACGCCATGGTTTTTAACTGCAATCTTTGAAAGGACGGCAACGTCTGGAGCGTTATTTGCTTTGGCATACTTCAAGATTTTAGTAAGGAACACTCGGTCAGTTCTATCTTGGCGAGCAACTTCTGGATTTGATTCTTTCACGGTTAGCCATTTGTCGGAGCTAGTGACGGCCAGGTCAGTGTCCGTTGCCAATTTTTGTAACTCTTGAGACGGTAACACCATTGAGCTACCGCCATTGAGGGAGTATATTGAATCGGGCAACGATGCAATAACATTTTGATGACGTGTCTCGCCTAATCCACAAATGTAAGCGCCTTCCACCGTCAGCGGATCAAATTGAATTGGATCTGACATCGCGGCAATATAGGCGGCAGAGGGCAAATAAGCCAACATTTGCGGTCCGCTTTGCCTCGACCTTTCCAAGAGTATGAATGCCGGGCCATTAACGATAATCGGTTTCTCAGGTTTTTGCGTCGTGCTAGTTGTTTTAGCTGGCTCTGCAAACATTTTAGACATGTAAGATTCAGGAGTGAGAAAGTAGCTTTTTTGAACACAGATTACGGTGCCTTTATGGTCGTAAACGAGGGCATTAAAGGTTAAACCGTAACCGTACTGAGTCACAGGGAAAGAAACTTCAAGATCAACCTTGCTGGCAAGTCTCTTTAAGTTCGGCGTTAGTTCACTGTTAATTTCCTGTAGGGCTGAATATGGCAGTAATCTCTGCAGGGAATTTGGGGAGGTCGAATAAACAATGCGATCTCCAGGTCTCATTTTCGCCAAGGTTTCCGCGCCAATGCTTCCAGCTATGGCTGGAATAATGTCGCCCGCAGGATTCTGAAACTCATGACTGGTGGCTTCATCACTGTCTTTCGGAACGAGCGCAAACCCTCCAAGGTAGTTTTTGTTTTTGGTTTCTTCGATTGAAGTTTGGAAGGTGTTGGCTCGATCGCTAAAGTAAGTCTCTTTAGCCTTTTCAATCTTGGAAAAATCCGGAGTGAGAAATAAAGAATCTGCACTTTTCTTCCAGCTTGAATACTCAACGTCCGCGAGCTTGTTTAGTAATTCGTTCACGGGTACGTTGGTCACGTCAACAACTACGATATCACGTTTCAGTGCCCCTGCAACTCCGAGATTAAGGTGTGCCAGAGTTGCAATTTCGGTGACGGCTCTTTCTGTCGTTTCTGCGTTGCCGTGAAAGGTAATCGTCTGGACCGAATTCTGGCTTGCAAAACTCGGCAAGCGCAAATTCCATATAGCCAGAATTAGCAGGAACGACACTATAATTTAAGTATACTTTGTGGTCATCCCAACCAAGGCAATATAGTTTAAATGGCAGTAAATATATTGGTCCGATGTAATTTTATTTAGTATTTTCGCGTACACTCTTAGGATTCTTTATGAAGAAGCTGAGCATTATCCTCATTATTGTTGTTTTGGTATTTTGCGGTTTTGGATTTTACGCGATTAAAGGCATGGCGAGGGCTAAAGCTCAGGCTCCCGAAAAGCCAGTCTCTGTGCAACGTGGTAATGTCGACGTAGTCGTAGTCGATACCGGAATAATTGCTCCCAACAAAACGGTGGAAGTCAAAAGTAGAGTCGAAGGGCGGCTCAAGAATCTTTACGTGACTGAAGGGGATCGAGTTAAATCGGGCCAGGTAGTAGCAGTCATTGATCCTCAGGAGACGCAACTGCAGGTGGCTCAAAATCAAGCCCAACTCGCTGGTGCTCAAAGTGCTTACAATAAAGCGGCTCTGACAATTCAGCAACGCCGCGTTACAGCCCATGACGATCTAGTATCCGCGAATCTCCAACTCTCCCAGTTAAAAGAAGAAGCAAATGTTCAACCTGAATTGACCCGATCACTCATAGCTCAAGCAAAGAGTCAGGTTTCGTCAACTAAAGCTGATCTCGCTCAGCTCGTTCAAAGTTCAATTCCAACCCAAAGAGCGGCTAGCACCAGCGCGTTGAAATCTGCGCAGGCAAATGTGGCGAACTCAAAAGCGGAAGAATCGCGGGATGCCGGTCTCCTAAAACGCGGTTATATCAGCCAAAAGACTTATGAAGATGCTCAACTTCAGCTACAAGTTTCTCAAGCAAATCAATCCAGCGCATACGAAGCAAATGCCAATTTAGAAGACCAGTTCAAGCAGCAAATTGCAAAAGCTCAAGAAGCGGTTACGGCTGCCCAAGAGGCGTACGATTCAGCGGTTGCGAATTCATTTCAAAATAACGTTAAGAAGCAACAGTATTTTGCCGCCATCACGGCAAGAGATAGAGCAGTTGCTACTTTGCAGGACGTTCCTATTTTAGAACAGGACAAAGCTCAATCAGCAGCTACAGTTCAGCAAACTGAATCGGTCTTACGTGACAGCCAAAGGTTGCTTGGTTACACGGAAGTAAAGTCGCCGATGGACGGAGTTGTTGCTTTGAGAGAAATTCAAGAAGGCGAATTAGTCGCAAGCTTAAGTTCATTTAGCAGCGGCACTCCAATTCTTAGAATCGAAGATCGCAGCAAAATGAAAGTTACCTTGGATGTCAATGAAATCGACGTTGCTAAAATGCGTTTGGGAATGAGAGCCACCGTGACCATTGATGCACTTCCAGGAGAAACTTTCATAGGAACAGTTTCCAAGATTAACCCGAGTAGCGAGGCGAGTTCATCATCAACTTCTACGGCCACCACAGGATCAGCTGCAAGCTCGGATGTTGTTGTGAAATACGCTGTTGAAATCGAGCTTGACCACCCGACTCCTGACCTGAAGACTGGCATGAGTGCGAAATGCACTTTAAACGTTCAATCGGCCGATAACGTTCTTTATATTCCGATGGAGTATCTGGGGCATGATGCTCAGGGTAATTTTGTCATGCTGGCTCCAGTGGTGCCTAAGGGAAAGGCTGTGCGTCAAGCGGTCATACCTGGGCTGAGCAACGGGTCTAATGTGGAGATTAAACAAGGACTCACCGAGGGTCAAAAGATTGTGCGACCTGCCTTTAACGGTCCAAGCATGAAGGGCATGATGCAATTCGGTGCTGGCAGTTGACAAGTCTACGCAGCATAGTCGTTGCTCTTGAAATGCTTCGGCAGCATAAACTAAGAGCTTTTCTCACTATGCTAGGGGTCATCATAGGCGTTATGAGCGTGACCATGATTGTGATGATCTCTTCTGGGTTTCAAGCTTATATCAATGGTCAATTCCAGAAATTAGGCGCGAATACAATTTATTTATTTTTTGATCCTGGGCGTCGTGGTCATTCGCAAACCTCGGGTGGAATTGACGGCATCTATCAGAGTGATTTGACTTATTTGAAAGAGCGAGTTAGTTCGATCGATATGATCAGCGCAATTGTCACTCCAAGTGCACAAACTGCGATTTATCAAGACAAAACGATGGATACCCCTCAACTACAAGCCATCGATGCAAACTTCCAAACTTTAAATCATTTTGATCTGACTTCAGGGCGATCCATTTCCAGTTCAGATATTAATTCGTATGCAAACGTCTGTGTAATCGGTAAAGAAGTAGAGACCAGATTATTTGGTTCTTCTAATCCACTTGGCAAATACGTTACTTTAAATGGAATCGCCTTAAAAGTGATTGGAGTTGAGGCGAGTGAAACTTTTCTTGGAAACTCAACTGACCGCGATATTTTAATGCCTATTACCACCGCGCAAAAAAAATGGGTTGGAGGCGACAAATTCGACTTCGTATTGCTTCGGGCTAAGGCAGGTGTGCCGACTGAAACTGCGGAGCAAGATATTTGGGAAGCCATGATGGCAAAGTCTGGAAATCGAGCCATCTATCGATTAGATTCAAGTCAATCGATTCTGGGGGTGTTTAATGGTTTGATTGGCACCGCTGGAGCGGTTCTTGCAGCAATTGCGGCCTTATCGCTTTTAGTTGGAGGCATCGGAATCATGAATATTATGCTCGTAAGCGTCACTGAGAGAACCCGGGAAATCGGACTTAGAAAGGCAGTTGGAGCGCGAAGATCAGCGGTTCTGATCCAATTTCTGATTGAAGCGGGAGTACTCAGTCTGGTCGGCGGGCTAATAGGGATGTTTATTGCTTGGTCTCTGGGCCAACTCGTTGAGGTTGTGACGAGTGCCAGAAATTGGCCCAATCAAGGCGGGCTCACAACTCCGTTTCCTATGACTGCGGCGATATTAGCCGCATTGTTTTCCGCCGGAATTGGTATGGTTTTTGGATTTTATCCGGCTATGACAGCATCAAAATTAGATCCAATCGTCGCCCTTCGAACAGAGTAAGCTTCAATTCTTGCTAATTGGTGGCGATAATCAGATTTGAACTGATGACCTAACGGGTATGAACCGTTCGCTCTAACCAACTGAGCTATATCGCCGCTTAAAAATGTACCTGAAAAAGCCCATTTTCAACCTGAGACGAATCTGTTTAATTCCATTTTTAGCTGTTCCTTTGGGTCTTAATTTCTCGCTATCGACACGTCCTCATGAGTCAATTGAGGGATTAGATCAATTAGCCCGGACCAGAAATTCTTCTCAATTGAAATCATATCTCGCGCCGGAATCCACTTCGAAAAACATCTTTTCATTGCTTACAACGGGCGGAGTGTACGGGGTCGGAAGAAAAGGATGGCATTGCGAAGGTTTGACCGATCCAACGACATCTACAAATTATGTAGTTTTCACCACGCCGCTTACTTCAGAGGACATTGGCGATCTTTTGTTCAAGCTGACACCGGGGGGTTTGGTTTACATCCCCGAAGATCAAACTTTTGGTGCCAGATTTACTAAGCACGATTTTGATGTCAGATTTGATACGGCAACGAAAATAGCATCAATAAAGGACCAATGTGAGTTAATTCGCGGTTCTGATGGGCTAACAATGTTTCGCCTGAGCCCGTGCTATCGAATGAGTTCAATTGAATCGGACGAACACCCGGTCGAATTTCATCAAGCAGGTGGAATTGTATTGATGACCCTGACAGCAGGAACCCATGAACTTAAAATCGCTTATTCGGGCAAGGTTGATTTGCCTGGATATGCTGGCTCCATCGACGATCAAGAGGCTTTGTTTGTCGATGATTATTGGTATCCGATGATTGCGCGTTATCCGGTTCCATATTCCGTGACCTGCCATGCACCGAAAGGATGGAAAGTGATTGGTCAAGGAAATTTGAATGAGCATAAGTCGCTTTTAAACGAGGAGGTTTATCGCTACGACATGCCACTACCGGTGTCCATTTACAGCTTAATAGCAGGGAATTATCGGGAAGCAACCTTTCAAGGTAAGCGAAAAATTCATGTTTGGAGCAGAACCATTTCCGATTCAAAAATGCAAATGCTTGCGCAGTTTTATCCCGATATAATCGATTTTTACAGCAAGATTTTCAAGCCATATCCATTTAGCTCTTACGGAGCGGTAGTTTCCACTCCTTACGGTGGAGGCGCATTGGAAGGGTATTCCTTTGCTACTTATGGCTCATTAGACGGAGAAGACTCCCACGAGCCATCCCATACTTGGTGGGGCGGAATGATTCCAAATACATATCTTCATTCGCTTTGGAATGAAAGTTTTGCCGATTATTGCATGGAGCTTTGCGCTCAGGGCATCGGAAATGGAAGTGGAGACGAAAAATATGCGGCGTTTTGCACCCATCCAAGCGTCCATGGCGACGATGGAAAAACCACGATCGAGGGAGGAGGTGCTTTTTCCGGTTCGGTAGCTAGTTATTTAGGTTACGGAAAGGGAAGTTATGTGCTAATGATGTTGGACGACGAAATAGGGAGAGATAAGGTGATCCAATGCATGCGTCAATGGCTAAGTGAGCATGATCCGAAGCTTCCTGGGGAGTGGCAAGACTTTGAAAATGTGGTCGAGGAAGTTGAAGGTAAAAATTTTGATTGGTTTATGCAACAGTGGCTTCGAAGACCTGGCTATCCTAACCTTCAGATTTCGAATGTTAAAAAACAGGGTAATCGAATCAATTTCACGGCGAAGTTTGCTGGACCGACGTATCGCGAAAAAATGCCGATTCTTATAGTGAGTTCGGCTGGAATCCGAACATTTGAAAATATAGAAATTCCAGCTGAGCAAAGTTCAAACCTTTCGGTTGCAGCACCAATGGACGCATCTTTGATATCGTTTGATCCTTATCGCCAGCTTTTAAGAAAAATAAATCCAAATGAAAATCCAATAAGCGCAAGTTCATTCTGGTCGACTGCGCAACGTGTTTCCTACGGCGCGCCGGGAGATGCTTATCAAGGTCTTCATCTCGATGCATTTTCAACCAACCTAGCTCAATTGAGGGGCATAGCAATTTACATTGATATTTCGAAGTTGGACACCACAACCGCTAAAAAGTTGATTTCAAAAGCCGGTTTTCGCGTATCGGGAACGAAATTGAACTGGAAAAACACCACGATAGATTTGACCAATGAGGGGGCGAGAGCGTTGATTCCGCTTGGATCCAATGGCTACACAATGATTGAACTTGGAAATCCCGCTTTTCTTCCTTTAACTGGAGATGCGCAAATCGCCCTTTACAATCATTTAGGCAAGTTTCTTGCTGGAGAGACGGCACCCAAAACCTCAGGCTATTGGGTTTTCCGGCTCTGATTTAATGACTGGCCAGTGGTAAGGATGGCGATCGTCAAAATTGCGCACGTCGCCTTTTGAGCGACAAGCGGTTAAGGCTCCTAAATCAATGGTGCGCACGATCACTCCTTCGGTATTAAGCTCTGATTCTCCCAGGTTCCCTGATAATGGAAATGGGGCGATACTAGGAGTAAGAATAGCAGTGGATCCGTAGGTGGCAGGAACCGGCTGACGGTGCAAGGTTCCGGTCAAAGATGAATGAAGCACGAATATCTGATTTTCAGTCGCTCTTGCCTGGGCGCACCAGCGAACCCTTTGAAATCCGAGTTGGTTTTCGGTGAACGACGGGTTGGCCAAAATCAAAACGCCTTCATCAACCAAAGCGCGCGCCGCTTCTGGGAATTCGATATCATAACAAATCAAGGCTCCGATGCCATCGGTTGGGGGCAATTTGATGGCGGCACCAGCATGTAATCGCCATATCGTCTTTTCGTATCTTGTGAGGCGCATCTTGTCGACGAGCGTAATTGGCTGACTAGGAACTGCGAGAGCTGAGCAAGCCATGAATCCATCAGTTGTTTCCCTAATATGGGAGCCACCAACGATGATCAGACCAGACGAATCGCTAATGCGCTTGGTCCATTCTTCGATTTCTGAGCTAAATTGGGCGAGAAATTTAGGAACGTTTTTATCTCGAATATCTCTGGCCAGGTCAAGTAGTTCTAAAGAGTGATATTCGGGAACTACAATGAGTTCGGCTCCTTCGTCATGGGCTGAAGTGACTAGGTCATGGTAGTGACCAAAAAAATCGCCATCAGACTTTATATCCTGGATTTTCCAAGCTACAACTGCGACTCTGAGGTTCTTTCTCATAGGTAAAATTCCAATATTGCTGAACAATTTCTTGATTCTTCATCCAGCATAAAGTTCTCTTTTACCTCTTTGAATTTCATTCCTAATCTAAGAAACGCAGTGAGGGGCAAATCAATGATTTCCCCTGAAGTAATTTTTTCCACAAATTGAGTTGGACTAAGTTCTGAATATTTGACCAATCCGGGCAGCCGGCACGCGGTGCTATATCGAGTTAAATTCATTTCTTTTGCTAAATTAAACCTGGCTTGATAAAGTTCCTTGGCTAAGTTCTTACCGCGGTGGTCAGGATGAATACATATATCGACACCAAAAAGAGTTGATCCATTTGGATCGTGATTTGATAGCTGATGATCTCCTAGAATTTTATCCCACGACTCGCAAGATTCCCAATCGGTCTCAGCGATCACCATGCTTGTCGCAAAACCAACGACGTGACCCTGGTGCTCCACAGCCAACTGTCCGGATGGAAATCTGGAGCCATGGTAGAGAAAATCGGAAGCTATGAGCAAATCATTAACGGGAAATGGAGGCGGAAAGCAGGCAGCTTCCAATGCTTCCATTTGCATGACGTCGTCCGGCTTCACGAGGCGGATCAAATAGCCGCTTAGTTTTGGTAGAGAAGGCATTGGATCAGGCGGTCGAGATCGTCGTCTGAATAAAATGTCAGAACGATCTTGCCTCCCTTTTGAGCCTTTTGAATGGTCACAGGACAACCAAACACCTCCGCAATTTTATCTTCGATTATCATTAATTCCCGGTTCGGATTTCGAGTCTTGACGGATCGGCGACATGCTTTGTCGAACGCCTTCGAAGAAAGACGCTCCGTATCTCTAACATTCAAATTCTCCTTTATAATTTTATCGAGTAAAGCGATTTGAACTGGAGGACCATCAGCACCCAGCAACGCTCTGGCGTGTCCTTCGGTGATTTCGCCGCTCGCCAAAGAATCAAGAATTGGCTGGGGCAACTTGAGGAGCCTGAGCAAATTGGCTATCGCGGCTCTCGATCTGCCTACTTTTCCAGCAATTTGTTCCTGAGTAAGGTGATACTCAATGGTTAGTTGTTGATAGGCCGAAGCACATTCGAGTGGGCTTATATCTTCGCGTTGGATGTTTTCAATAATTGAAAGTTCCAAGCTTTTGCGATCGTCGGCCAATTGGATGCTGATTGGAACCTCGGACAAACCAGCTAATTTAGCCGCGCGTAGCCGCCGTTCACCGGCAATCAAAATGTATTTGCCATGGTCTCCCGGACGCACCAGTAACGGATTGATGACCCCGTGCTCTTTAATTGATTGAGCAAGTTCTTCGAGCGAATCGGCGTCAAATGTTCTTCGTGGCTGGGAAGGATTTGGGATAATTGCGCCAATTGGACAAGTTGCAGGATCACCTTGGAATTGCTCCGCAATCAACGAGGAAAATCCTCTTCCCAAGCTTTTTTTCATTTAATCACTTCGCGCACTAACTCGCGGTACGCATTAGCTCCCCGGGAGGTGGGGAATATGTCGATTGCGGCGCCACCGAAGCTGGGAGCTTCGCTCAACCGGACGTTGCGAGGGATCACAATTGTTGAAAGTACGTCGCCAAAATACTCTTTTACTTCGCTCATGACTTGCTGGGAAGATTTGCTTCTGGGATCATGCATAGTAAACAATACTTTGGAAATTTTTAACTTGGAATTAATCCTTTTTTGAACCATTTGGATTGTCCTGAGGAGTTGGCTCAAGCCCTCGAGTGAATAAAATTCGCTTTGCATTGGCACAAGCACGTCCGAGCTAGCCGATAAGACATTGATCGTCATCAAGCCAAGGCTAGGAGGCGAATCAAGAATAATCCATTCATAAGTTTTGGTGAGAGGCGCAAGAACAGACGCTAGCAACGATTCTTTTCCAATTGCATTATTCAGCGCGTTCTCAATTCCGGAAAGTTCAGTCGAGCTAGGGATCAAATCCAAATATTTGGATACGGAGATGATCGATTTTGAATATTCAGGTTCCTGCCCTTCTGCCGCTGAAACCATCAGGTCTCCTATTGTCAGTTGGATTTTGGCTTTATCTACTCCCAGACCAGTGGTTGCATTGCCTTGAGAGTCGCAGTCTACCAATAAGGTTTTGATTTCTCGTTCTGCTAGACCAGCGGCAAGATTAACGGAAGTGGTTGTTTTGCCTACTCCGCCTTTTTGATTTACCACTCCCCATGTAGGCACTTAAGAGATTATGACTTGTAGCCTAAGATGGCTACCATCTGAACATCAGCGGCCCGGGAAAGCCAACTTAATCGAAGGCGTACGACTGACTAAGCGCCCTTAAGAAGGGTCAGTATTTGCTGGGGTAGCTGATTCGCTTGAGATAGAACGGTAATGCCGCTTTGTTCAAGTATTTGATATTTCGTGAAATTTGTTATTTCTGAGGCCATGTTGGTATCTCGGATGTCACTCATGGATGCAGTAATGTTTTGCGAAGCCACGTTGAGGGACCTAGAGTTGGATTCTAAGAAATTGGCCTGGAACGCTCCGATTGATCCACGCTGGAGGGACACCTGGTTGATAGCAGCGTCAATGATTTGGATCGCATTATTCGCCCCATTTTGGGTGTTTACATTCATGGTCGAAACATTTTGACCAGGAATGGCAGTTGTGCCAAGCTGATTAGCAAAAGCAGACGGCATCGAAAACGCAACCGATTGACCGGCATAAGCACCGACTTGGAATTGAACCTGCGAAGCAGTCAATTGAGCCACTGCTTGGGTAACGGTAATATCACTGTTGCCCGCTTCTGTGAGAACAAGCGAGTTGCCTGTATTATCGCTAAGGGTTAGCCCTGAAGTTGCGGATCCTTGACCGCCAGTAAACGCGACAGTCTTGTTGCCATCGATTGTTGCAACCGTGACGTTGTAGACTCCATCAGTACCGGAACTATTGGCAGTTGTCGCGGTATTAAGAATTCCCGAAGCATCGGCATAATTGATGTCGAACTGTGAACCGTAAGTATTTTGGTTCAGTTGAATCGAGAAATTCGGCCCATTTGGTATAATCTGAGCCGTGACTCCAGTTGTATCACTCATCTGGTTGATACTTCCAACAATGGTTGAAAGTGATTCGCCGCCGGTGCTATCAAAAGCGTAGCCGTTAACGACGAAGGTACCCACCGTTGGCACGATTGAATTTGGCGAGGCGAAAGTTTTGGTAAGCGTAATCTGGGCTTTTGAAGCAGGGGTAACTTGTCCCACTGAAATGGGACCGTTCACTACAGTTGAGCCCCCAAAAGTTCCTCCGATATAAACCGAAGCAACGTCTTTTGCATCAGTTACATTTGAGGTCGTTCCAGCGGTTCCATTAAGCAACTCTTTCGTGCCGAATTGGGTGCTTGAAGCAATTCGGTCGATGCTTTGAATTGTGCTCTGAATTTGAAGCTGGTTAGCTTGGAGCGTGGAGGCATCGGCAACTGCGGTATTTGCAGAAGCAACCGCTAAAGCGCGAACCTGAATAAGCAGGTTTTGAATCTCTGCCATTCCGCCGTCCGCAGTTTTCAACATATTAATTCCGTCTTGGGTGTTTTGCGACGCCTGGTTTAGGCCCGCGATTTGGGCCTGCATGTTTTGCGTAATTACCAACCCTGCTGGGTCGTCTGCTCCGGAATTGATTCTAAGACCGGTGCTCAGGCGAGTAATGCTTGTCTGCAATTCCGCATTAGACTGCTCGACGTTATTGAGCGCAGTTATCGCAGCCAAATTTGTATTGATTGTTAGGTTCACTTTCTTGCCTATTTAGTTAATTGCTGAAGAACTCGCAACTTTACGTGGTAGATTATTGGCAATATGTGGAATAAAAGTTAGATTAGGTCAAATTTCGGATCTAGTCCTCAACTGGAAAGCAGCTTATTAAGCAAGTTGGCGAGCCTGATTCCAGCAATAGCAACTCGTTTTAGTGAAATTGTTCTCACCATTTTCACATAAGATTCGCTCGGTTCCTGAAACTCCGGAGTGCTATAAACTTTGGTTTTGGCTATCCGCAAACCTTCTTTTGCCCAATCCATCGGATTTGAATCGCTGGTTTCTGGCGATTTACTAGAAGATCTAAAGGTTGCAATCGCCTCCTGTGCCAAAGTGTCAATTTTAATGCGGGCGTTGGCACTGACCGGTCTTCTAATTCGTGTAAATAGTCCGCCGCCTTCATCCCAAAGGTAATGCAGCTCGTGGGGTCGACTACTGCCATCCGGATGAGAAAAATAGAAATCATTGCCCCCTTTATCGCCATTTGGTTGGTCATGGGTCACCCGCGAAGCACAGTGCAAAGGTTGATGTATATCGCCTACGAAGTGAATTAAAAATCGCAGAGCTTCGGCTCGATTCGCCTCAGATTGGCTCCTATTTTTCAAAATCGCACTGAAATGCTGGATCGCCCAAACAACATTTTGAGGCTCGGGTTGCAGTTTCGTAGGGGCGCCATCGGCGCGGAAGTATTGGTCGATGTAATGCCATGGCGCAGTCGATTTTGTTCGTACATTGTCTGCCCACGACGCACAATCGATAAACGTGTTGGCATTTTTCGCGGGTACTTCCGCCAGAAGCTTGTTACATTCAATTTTCACCCGCGGCGCGAGTCTGGCAAGGGCAATGTCAGCAATTACCATATGGCCGGTTGCATTCCACGCAGGAGCCTCAGAAAATCCACCAACCAGAAAAATCAGAGAAATCAAGAATTTTGAACGCACGATTAGTTATATCTGTTTTCACCGTGCCGATTCGCTGGTGGCTACCCGAGATAAAATAAAGGTAGCTACAACTTTTTATGCAAAATCCTCCCCCGGCGATATTGGAACGCTTTAAAAAGACGCAAAAATATTTTTTTGAAGGAAGTTATAAAAATGCCTATTCTGGCGCTTTGGGAATTTGGAAAGATTCGCCAAATTTTACAGCGGTGCGGTTGCTATTAGGAAGCTGCGCGCTAAAGTTACGAGATACTGCCGACGCATTAGTCCACTTCCAGGCAGTCCTGCAAGACGTTCCGGATAATTATGACGCCAACAATGGGCTGTCTCGAATTTACACCGAGCAAGGCGACTTTGATGCCGCTGAAAAATATCAACTCGTTGCTGTAAATGCAAAGCCAAATTATCCGCCTGGACTACTAAGCCTAGGACAGCTTTACATTGCGAAAAATGAATTTGGAGAAGCCATAAAGACTCTCAGCCGATGCATCGAATTAGCCCCAACCAACGGGCTGACATACCATTCTTTTGCCATCGCCCTTGAGAACCTCGGCGATGATGATCATGCAGTCGAATCTTACCAAAAAGCAATTGATCATCTCAAACCTAATTACCCAACGAAGGTTTCTCTCGGTCATGTTTATCAAAGGATGGGAAATTTGGGGCTTGCCAAGAGTTGTTGGAAGGAAGCAGCAGACCAGGCTGAAGGCTCGTTTGACCATCTGCATAAGTTGGGTCAAGCTTTTTTGGAAATCGCTCAAACCGATTTGGCAATTCAGAGCTTCGAAAAGGCTCGTAAATTAAATCCAAACAATCCTTTGTTACTGAGCGACTTAGGCGCGACTTATTTGAAAAGTGGAGAATTGGCAAAAGCGGAACAAACTCTCAAATTAGTCATTGCCATTTATCCTAAAAGCCCATCGGCTTATTTTGAACTTTCATTTGGCAGAAAAAATCGTCAGGATAACTCTGAAATTGATGCAATTGAATTGTTGCTGGAAGACTCAAATTGGAACATATACGATTATTCCCGTCTCCATTACGCAGCTGGAAAAGTCTATGACGATACCAAGGACTATGCGAAGGCAGCTCCACATTTTGTCGAAGCAAATAGGCTTCAAAAGCAACTTCTGGGAAACCGAATCATTAACCGCGAGACCTTATCTCGAACTTTCGACAAGCTTCAGAAGCAGTTCACGAAACCAGTTATTGAAGAATTTCAAAAATCGGCCAGTCGTTCTGAGCTTCCGTTGCTAATTATAGGTATGATCCGAAGCGGAACGACCCTTACGGAGCAAATCATGAGTAGCCATCCCGATGTAGCGGCTGCCGGGGAATTGCAATTTTTGCAACGCCGTGCGATTTCGATTTATGACGAATCAGGAAAACTCATCCCTGCAAAAGTAAGGCGAGTGGGTAATGATTACGAGAAGTATTTGCGCCAAATCGGCCCATTTGCAAAAAGGGTTACCGACAAAATGCCCTTAAATTACATGCATTTGGGTCTTTTTGCATCAGTGTTCCCAAATGCCAAAGTTATCCATTGCAAGCGAAATCCAAAGGACATTTGGGTTTCGATGTTCAATACGCCCTATGAAATGCCGGTTAATTTTGCTCATGACTGGGAAAATATCAAAGCTTTCTATGCGGAATACGAGAGGATCATGGAGTACTGGCAAGCCGTCTTGCCTTCGGAAATGATAATCGAAGTGCAATACGAAGAAATGCTGGATGATCGAGAATCAGTCGTTCGGCGAGTAATTGATTTTTGCGGATTGAACTGGGATGATTCGGTTTTGCATCACGAGAAGCAGGGTCGGGCTATTTTGACGCCTAGTACCTGGCAAGCTCGCCAGCCGCTTTATAAGACATCGGTCGAACGGTGGCGAAATTACGAAATATTTTATCCGCTGTAGGTGCGAAGAGCATTCTAGCCTCTCAGAACCTTATTACTGACCCATGCGTAGGTGGATCACTTTGGCTATATAAACGAAAATCCCCTGCTCAAAAATCTGAGCAGGGGACTTGGTTTCCAGGTGCTACTTGGGTTTCTGTACCCCATTAAGACCTGGCACCGTATGCGTTTCATTGGGATCCGCTTTCATTCGGCCGGTTGTCGCGGTACTACCGTTAGTCCCGGTACCAGCGGCCGGAGCGTCCGCAGGCCCAGCAGGGGGTGCTGCTTGTTTTGAGCAGCCAATTCCCATGCCGATGACACAAACAATCCCAATCAAGCAGGGCAATTTTAGCGCCACGTACCGTTGCCTCCGACGCTCCAGTAGTTTGCAATATTGATGTCGTATGGATTTCCAACAATACCCGCGATTTGGCCTAATTTCATAGACTTGACGTGGCCATCCAAAAAGCCGACATTATTAATGCCGCCTGGATCAGCCGGTTGATTAACGCTAGTTTTAACATAGGAAGCTTGATACGGTGCTTGCAACGTAAGCGCGGCACCGTCATTCAAGTGAGAACCTTTTCTGTCCAAATAGCTCAAAGCTAAGCTCGAACCCGGGTAGCCTTCCAAGCAAAGCCAATCGTATGTTTCAGCAAAATCAATAAGATTGGCAGGCGTTGCTGCAGCGGTGTCGCTAGTTGGAAGAAACGGACCAGTTATTCCAGGAGGCGACCACCATCCTACGAGGTCGTCATTGATGCCCCAGCTACTTACATTTCCCAGTTGCAATTAGGGTCGCCGGCTTGGCTCTTGTATTGCTCGCCCGGATCAAAGAAAATCTTTGATAATTGATCGTCTTGAGGCTGAACGTATCCGTTGCCTTTAGCTGTCATCGCCTTTTGAATATAGGGAGAAAGCAGTGACGGCCAATACTGGTCAGAGCCGTAGAAGGAGTAAGTACCGTTGTTGTAGATCATGGTGCTGTAATAGGGAGTCAGCATGTCATCATAATCGCCCGCATACATGACTTCGCCGAGATTAATCTCTTTAACGTTGCTAACAGCTGTTATTTTTTTAGCAGCGGCTTTAGCTTGAGCGAAGACGGGGAATAGAATGGCAGCCAGAATCGCAATAATTGCGATTACGACGAGAAGTTCGATAAGTGTAAATGCACGTGTTTTCTTCATTTAATCCTCTATGGCATAAAGCCAAAGTCAGACTTTTCAGTGGGAAACTCAACTTCGAGCTAGACGGAACAAATGCACACATCTCAGTGACATTTGGTCCTCACGTTCAACTGTTGAGCGACCGAGCACTGAGCAGCTCGATACGCTTTTATTATACATCACACTTCCAAATTTTTTGCATTTATTTTCTGCTAATTCGCATTTTCAGGAAATGAAACAAACAAAACCTTTAGAGGCGCTCAAAATATAGACGTACGATTTGGCCCATTCAGCATGGTTTTCGGCCCAGATATAGAATTTTTTGCTGGTTTACAACATGTTTCGTATATAATAGTCAAAATGATGATCATCCCATTGTTATTTTTCGCACACTCTGTGCTTCAAGTTGGTCCTGGGCGCATTTATGAATCCATCACCAAAGCAGTTGAAGTGGCTCAGCCTGGTGACGTGATTGCCGTTTATCCAAGTTTGAACTCGTATCCGGGCACACAAGTAAGCATTAATAAGGCGAATCTAACAATAGAAGGGATGGGACCTAGACCAATTAGGATTGTCGGCGACAATTTTAACTACGATGGCGTTGGATCAACTCCAAGAGCCGTATTCCAGCTGAACTCGAGTGGAAATGGTTTTACCCTCAAGAATTTTGATATTTCGGGTGCTCATAACGATAGCTTTAATGGAGCGGGGGTAAGAATTAACGCTGCAAACAACGTGACCATTACTCATTGTTTAATCCATGGTAATGACATGGGGATTATGTCGAATGGTTTAGTTAAAAACGAGCATGCAGGAGAAAATCAAGTCATCGATCATTGCACTATCTTTAGTAACGGCACCAACAAGGAGCCGGGCCAAAATCATAATCTTTATTTGGGGGGAACTAGCGTTACGATGCAGTATTGTAACGTATATGGGTCCACTACCGGACATAACTTTAAGAGTAGAGCGCACTTTAACCTTATCAAGTACTGTCAAATTCATGACGCATCGAATCGTGAACTAGACCTGGTAGAAGCTTGGGATACTGAAAGACCAAATTCAAATACAGTGCTTATAGGGAACATAATTATCAAGGATCCAAATTGCCAAGGTAACAGAGGGGTAATTCATTTTGGAGCTGAAAAAGGCACCCACGTAGGCACTTTATATTTGTTTAACAATATAATTACTACTTATTTTTCAACGCCGCTTATTATGCTTGATAGTACCAAGACTAATTGTGTCGTGGACGGCAATATTCTAACCTCCACAGCTCCCGGCAATCATTATCTATTTGACCTTGAACAATCGGCAGATATTTCGCAAGTTAGCGGTTCAAACAATTGGGCTTCTTCGGAAATTAATTTGCCTAAGCAAGTGGGGACTAACCAAAGAAGTGAAGTAACTACTAATTCGTCAATTCGAGACGAAATGAATCCACCAATTTTGCCAAATCAATCAGATGAATATGCTGATGGCAATGGTGTTAAACATAAGGTTAATTTCGATATTAGTCAGCGTCCGACTCATACAGTTACCGATTTAACTGCAAGATAAATCAGTTTGTCGACTAATTCTCTAAGACGTAAGTTAATTGGTATTTGTGGTGGATCTGGGAGTGGTAAGTCTTTACTTGCGAGTGCCATTTGCGATCAGCTTAATGGTCAAAAGGTTCCAACTACTTTAATCCATTTAGATCGCTACTTTTTACGAGACATTTCTATTGCTCCGACAGTTTTCGACGAAACTTTAGGAGGGCGAATCGTCGATTTTAATCATCCAGGAATTGTTGATACTAATTCCATATTATCTGGTCTTATAAAAAGCCACGCGGACGTAACTATTGTGGAAGGCCACCTCCTATTTGCTCTACCAGAGATCAGAAAGCAATTTGATTATAAGGTGTTTTTAGATGTTAATGAAGAATTAAGACTTAATCGACGGCTTAAACGCGATTTAACGGAGAACAGAATATACGGGGGCAGGGAAGCGATTTTGCGTTATGCTGAGATTTCAGCGCGACCCGGGTACCAAAAATGGATTGAACCAACTCGGCATCATTCAAATTTAATTTTGAACGGGGAACTACCGGTAGATGTTCTAGTCCAACAATTGCTTAATGAAATTTGCGATCTGCAAGTTTGAGCTATTTTATGGAGTCATCAATTTGAATGACTATTTTGCCAAAATGCGATCCGCTTTCAAGTTTCAAAAATGCCTCGCTTGCATTGTGGAAGGCGAATATATCATTGATAATTGGTTCTAATTTTTTAATTGAATAAAAATCAATGATTGATTGCAGCATTGTGGTTGGACCTACAAAAATTCCACGAATTCTTATGTTCGTAGTTAAAATTCGTCGGATGTTTATAGTTGCATCTCCTCCTGAAAGCACTCCGATAATTGCGATTTCTCGGTTCATTGCCACGGACTTAACTGATTCGGACAACGTATTTGCACCGCCAACTTCAACCACCCTTTGAACCCCAACTCCATTAGTCATCGACCTGACAGGCTTGCTCCATTCCGGCTCGTTTTTATAATTAATTACACCATGAGCACCCATTTTTCTTAACCGAGTCAGCTTTTCATCTGAACTTGAAGTGGCGATAACTCGAAGACCGCTTGCCAGGGCGAGCTGGGCGGCAAATATGGAAACGCCGCCGGTGCCTTGGACTAATACCATGTCACCTGGCTTGAGCAAACTCGAGCCATAGAGCGCGCTCCAAGCAGTGACGCCAGCACACGGAAAAGTGCAAGCATCCACCAAACTCATAGAATCTGGCACTTTTACGACGGCACTCGCTTGGAAGATGGATTCGTCAGACAAAACGCCGGGCAAATCTCCTCCTAAAGCACCTCTGATCTTTGCAGGAGCCGAAGGTCCATCGTACCAATTTTGAAAAAAACTGCCAACCACACGATCTCCAATCTTAAAGTCGTTAACATCAGACCCGACCTCAGAGACAATTCCGGCTCCATCAGACCCAAGAATTTTAGGCGTTTCCTTGGAGCGGTTGTATGTTCCTTTTGCTTGCATAAGGTCCCGGTAATTTAGGGACATCGCTACCATTTGAACTCTAACTTGGCCAGGCGCGCATTTTGGCGATATTACTTCTTCAGATTTGACTAGCGTTGATGGATCGCCAGAAGCAAAATAGGCTTGCATTTAGATTTCTACGAGGTGGCTCAGTTGCGCGTAAAGACCGCACTTAATTTTGCAATAAATTTGGAGATCAATCAAACCGGATTTCAATTCTTAGTTACATTCAAAATTAGCTTAAGATGACCAAAATTATTTGGTTTAATTTGGATGACTCCGCTGATTAATCGCTTACAAAAACCTATGCCAGATAGGGTGTGAATTTCGTAATTCGCTCCGCTAAAGGTGTATGCAATTGAATTTGAAGTGACATTTTGCAAAACCAATGATTGCCCCCGTCCGCCGACTAAATTCCAAGCCCATTTGAGCGGCGACCCTCGAGCATCTTTCGCAGAGCAAGTGATGCCTGTTTCACTGCAAATTATCAAGATGAATCCTCCACCATTAAGGTTTTGTTTTATGCTCAAATCTTTCGAATTTAATTCGCTAACTATCGGCACACCCGAAGGAACCATGGACGCAGTGTTTCCGTTCGGCAGGATCAAAACTGGCCACATCCCAACCGAGACCTGAGACTCCTGAGACCAAATAGCAGTATCCATGACCGGCAAAGTTTCGTAAGCTAGAGCGGTTTTGGTCAACGGGGTGCTATGGGTGGACGAGACGATTGATTCGTCAAAACAATGGATGTCTCGGATGTAAAACAAGCCGTCTTGCCAAAGAAGATTTAGTCGATAAAATCGGCTATCGTACCAAACCGTTTTGCGATTTTGATTTCGCCAATCGGTGAGAGCCACTACCGATGTTGGCGGGGTAACCGGAAAATTATTCTTGAACCACTTGCCAGATTGGGCTAAAGTTTCAACTTTAATTTGACCAGATCTAACTTTGTTGGCTAAAAATTCGGCTTGAAAAGTCAAACCTGTTTTCATGGCATCCCATCCGAACGAATTTTCTTGTCCGGCTTGAGCATAGGCAAACGCTAGACTCGGCTCTTCAAAAATCGAATTGAAAAACCATCGGACGAACTCTTGGGAGCCACCTGCTGCGGAATAAACCGGTTCAAGGGTGTACATGCCGGGAGTGGTGCCGTGTTGATAAATTGGATCACTGCCCAACATGCGGAATATGGGAACATTAATCTGCCCGGATTCGGTTTGGGCAGGCATGTAGGCATCGAGGCGGCTGGGATAATAGGCTTGGTCCCAATATCCGCCCCACATGGTATAAAAATCGGTACCGACTTGATCTTTGCAGTTGCAGGAGGCGATTATGCCGTATCGCTTTGCCATATATTCAAGAGTGACTTCATCGATAAACCAAGAACCGACGGTGGCGGGATAGTGACCGAAAATCCGCTTGAAACCCGCCATATAGACGTCCACCAATTTGCGTCTTTCCGCAGGAGTGTAACCGGGTGAAAATCCCACATTTGCAGCCGGATCCCACTCGTGGCTTCCTCGCCATTTCAGCCCTGCTTTTTCGACAAGGGCTTGTGGTATTTCCCACCATGCGGCGATTTCATCTTTGGGGCCAAGACTTTTTTTAAAGAGATCCTCATATCGTTTGTCGATTAATGCGTCGTATTGAACCGCAAATGTGGCGGGCAGTTTGAACTTTTTAAATAACTGAATCTGATTTTTAGTTGCATCAAATAAAATCTGTTTTGAGTTTGAGAGGCGATAGTCTTCTTCGCGAACAAAACAATAAACATTTACAATGCGAGGTTCTTTTGGAATTGCAACATCCTTTTTGGTTACATTGACCATCGATTTAGCTACATGATCAGCGGCGCCAATGCGAAGTGAGACGGAAAGTGCGAATGCGATTATTCCGCTTCTCACGATTGGCAAAACTAATTTTGCAGGGAAAAAAGTTAACATTTGAATAGACCCATGGTCAGTTTTACCAATTTTCTCTCTCAGATGACAGCCGTATCATCGGTCAAAATGGCATACGTAGTGATTCGCACTAGCGCATTTCGCCTGACCTTTCTTTTGTTAATCCTCAGCGTCGTATGCTGTTCACCAGCGATGGCATCAAACACGGGAACGATTCATTTAGACGCAAGCAGAAAGCTCGTAACGATTTCAGACGGAAACGAACAACTTCAATTGCAACTTAGCTATGATAATTGCTGTATTTTGAACAAAGTAGTTGTGCGTGGACGCGAAGTTATTGCCGAATCGGGCGTTACCAGCGGCATTAATGTGAATGGCAAATGGTTTACGACTGCGTCTGGGATCGCATCACCTAGGGTCGAAGTTAGCAGGCAAGTTGTAACCTTATCAGGGATCATTTATGGCAAGCCGGGACGCGAAGTGGTTAGCGAAACCTGGCGATTTAAGGTTCTACCGGATCGAATCGAATGGAGAATTAAACGCAGACTATCCGAACCAATTACCTTAAATGATGCCGGTTTTCCCCAATGGAATTTTAAAAACATGACCACCTGGACCGGCGGCCTTCTAAATAACGGAGGAGTTGTTTGGAACAAGTATTTGGAAACCGCCGACGCAACTTATGGAGCTCATGCAAGCGCGGTTACCTTTTGGAACAAAGAGCATAACGATTGCCTTCGCATTAGCTCGTCACATCCGCTGGACGGTTCGGAGGCCCTTCGCTTTTCGCATCAAAAAGGCGATGTATTTTCCATGAATTATGTGAGTGCAAATACCGCGATAGCCCCAAAGCATAATTTGAACCGGTATCTTTCTGACCGCCAGGATTTATGGGCGCCATTTAAGGCTGGAACTGCCGAAACGACGAGTGATTTTACTTTGAAAGCACTGAATTACGACGAAGTTTACAACTGCGGAAAACTGCAAGGGCTTAAAGAAAAAAGTATTCGAGAGCTGATGAATACGGTTGCTAGATACGGGGTAATAGATCGGAATTTGGTCGGCGGCAACGGATGGCGCTCGGGATATATTTGCTTGCACGAACAATGGTTCGCCCAGATTGGAGCGGCTTTGGGAGAAACCGATTACATCGATAATTATTCAAACGCTTTGGATTATTACAAAGATCACGCAATTGAGCCAGACGGACGGGTGGAATCTCGCTGGTGCTACAACGCGGGCGATGCGATGCCGGGCACTTACAATTCCTCCGGATTTTACGAAGCTCAATGGGGATATTTGCTTGATTCCCAACCCGATTACGTGATTGATGTTGCAGGGCAGTTTAATTTAACTGGAAATCGTAAATGGCTAGCTGGTCAAAAGTCGGCTTGTGAAAAAGTGCTGCAATATTTGATGAATCGTGAGATTGGGAAAAGTGGATTAGTGGCGATGATTCCAGATTCTGAAAAAGACCAAAAATCAAGCGATTGGATTGATATAATTTGGGCTTCTTACAAAAACGCATTGGTCAATGCTGAGCTTTATCACGCGCTTGAATTATGGGCCAATGCAGAAGATGAGCTAAAAGATTCAAATCAGGCAGCGATTTATCGGGAGTTCGCTTTGCGATTGAAGGCCAGCTTTAATAGCCCAATCTCTGAAGGAGGTTTTTGGGATCCCGTAAATCAATGGTATGTCTACTGGCTAGACAAAGACGGATCGGTCCATGGCAACAATTTGGTAACTCCGGTGAATTTTGCTGCAATCGGATACGGACTTTGCGATGATTCGTCACGAAAGAAAGCAATTCTTGATCGGATCGAAGTCGAGATGCAAAAAGAGAACCTATTCATTTGGCCGCTTAACTTTTTCAGTTATGAGCCTATCGAGAGCAGCACGAATAATTTTCCATTTCCGAACTATGAAAACGGAGATATTTTTTTATCTTGGGGGGAACTTGGGGTTCGGGCTTACGCTTCATATAATCCGGAAATAGCCCTGAAATATATTCAGAACACCTTAAATCGCTACGATGAGGACGGATTATCTTTTCAGCGTTACCTCCGCGCTTCCCAGCAAGGAGCTGGAGACGATATTCTTGCCGGAAATTGCATGCCAATTGTAGGGTTATACCGCGATATCTATGGCATTCAGCCTCAGCCAAATCGGCTGTATTTGGAACCTCACTTGACTGCTTCTCTTGATGGCACGGAGCTTAGATACGAATTGAGAGGTGTTCACTACACAATAGGTCTGAAAGCTAATTCCAATTCAATTAGTGCGGGTGATTGCACGATGAGCGATTCGCGCCCATTTGCCGTTAACTCTGATGGCGATCGAATTGAATACTTTGCAGGAAAAAATACTGATTGGGGTCTGGAGATCTTACCAATATCAGGTGGGAAAGTGGCATTGCGGATTAAGAAGTGGTTAGACGGACCTTCGGGAACTCGGTCTTGGTCGCAAACCGCAAGCCGTACGAATCCGAGACTTGGTTATGTTATCAAGCAACTAAAGCCGTTGGCAAATTACATGTTGAAAGTAGATGGCATAGAATTCAAATTGTTTCGCGCAGATAAAAAGGGTCAGATCAAATTCGAATATCAAAGCCAGAAAGGCTCGGAGCAACTTGAAATAGTCAGAAACGGCTAGTTAATCGGAAAAAGATGTCACATATCTAAACAGAATGCACACAATTGAACTGGCCCGCTCGAAGGGATTCGAACCCCCGACCCTTGGTTCCGAAGACCAATGCTCTAATCCACTGAGCTACGAGCGGAATCACAAGTATGACATCGGGGGGCACTATTTCGGCAATTTGACTTTCAAGCTGGATTATCTTTCAGTTCCAACAGAGTCCAAAAAAAGGACAGTTGCAAAGAAGCTAGCTGATACAATTGACTGCTTGGAAAAATATCGACAACTAAACGAAACGCAAAATTTGCCGATAACGTAAACTGTAATTGAGCAACACAATGAGTCAGGTCCTTGATCAACCGCTATTAGGTTTGGATGTTGAATTTCCCCGCCACCTGTACGTGTTGCATCATCCTGCTACTGGACGGTACGGTTGCTATAACCATCAAGGAATCCATGGCCTCGCTTGCTTTAGCTTTGAAGATGCTGCAGTAAAGTTCTCAGAACTTATCGATTTGTCGGGCATGACAATAGTTGGTCTTAGTTTTGAGGAAGCTCGTGACGTGGCGAAAGCGCGTCCATTGCCAGTTGTCGCCTTAATGCTTTTAGATCAGGTCGATAAGCCCACTATTCACTACGTGAAGTGAAGTTTATCAAAGCGTAATGTTTTTCAGTTGCTAGCTATTAGAGCCACGGGAGCTTTCTCCGGGTCGTAGAGAATTGACTCAATAAAAGTCTCTTTTTTTGTCCTTTAGCACTTGACTTTGACCCCAAAAGTGAAGTACAATTAGCAGTCAATGGAGTTGATTGCCAATTTCATTGAAGAAGTACAAAAAATATGAGCGCTTTAAAACCACTCGGAGACAAAGTTGTAGTTGAACTTGTCGAAGCCGAAGAAAAAACTGCCTCTGGTCTTTATTTGCCTGATTCGGCGAAGAAAAAACCAACGGAAGGCAAAGTGATCGCAGTAGGAAACGGACGCGTTTTAGATAATGGAGATCGAAACAAACTCACCGTAAAAGCAGGTGACCGCGTGCTCTTTAGCAAATACGGCGGAAATGAAGTTTCGCTTGACGGAGACGACTACACAATTCTCGACGAGGATCAAATTTACGCGATTCTCAATTAATTAAGGAAAAAAATATGCCAGCAAAAAATTTACTATATGATGAACATGCACGACGCGCCCTTGAGCGTGGAGTGAACAAAGTTGCCGATGCGGTGAAAGTCACCCTTGGACCAAGAGGACGCAATGTCGTTCTTGACAAAAAGTGGGGCTCGCCCACGATTACAAAAGACGGCGTCACCGTCGCCAAAGAAATTGAACTTGAAGATCCTTATGAAAATATGGGTGCTCAGCTTTGCAAAGAAGTCGCGAGCAAGACCAACGACGTTGCCGGTGACGGTACCACTACCGCAACTGTGCTTGCCCAAGCAATCGTAAACGAAGGACTCCGATATGTAACCGCCGGTGGAAATCCAATTGCAGTTAAGCGAGGAATCGACAAGGCAGTAGAGCATGTGATGGCAACAATCAAATCAGTTGCCGAGCCAATAAAAGATAAAGAGCAAGTTGAATTTGTTGCAACAATAGCAGGAAATGACAACGAAATTGGAAAGCATGTCTCCGAAGCCATGGAAAAAGTTGGAAAAGATGGCGTTATCACGGTTGAAGAAAGTAAAGGTCGCGAAACCACGCTTGAAGTAGTCGAAGGAATGCAGTTTGATCGCGGCTATATCAGCCCATATTTTGTTACCGATCCTGAAAGAATGGAAGCGATCATGGAAAATCCGCTGATTCTCATTTTTGAGAAGAAGATTTCAAATGCTCAAGATCTTCTCGGATTCCTTGAGAAAGTTGCGGCAACACGTCGCCCAGTTCTGCTAATCGCAGAGGATATCGAAGGCGATGCGCTGGCCACTGTTGTTCTGAATAAAATTCGCGGCGTGCTTCAGATTGCTGCGGTTAAAGCTCCTGGCTTTGGGGATCGACGCAAAGCAATGCTTGAAGATATTGCCGTGCTTACAAAAGGCAACTTTATTAGCGAGGACCTCGGAACCAAGCTTGAGAACGTTTCAATCGACATGCTGGGAACTGCAAAGAAAATTGTTATCACAAAAGAAGAAACAACAATTATCGAAGGTGCTGGATCCAAAGATGCGGTAATGGGCAGGATTGGTCAAATCAAGTCTCAAATTGAAAACACGGATAGCAATTACGATCGTGAAAAGCTTCAAGAAAGGTTAGCAAAGCTTAGCGGCGGCGTCGCAGTTATCAAAGTTGGCGCGTCCACCGAGACCGAACTCAAGGAAAAGAAACATCGATACGAAGATGCTCTTAGCGCAACTCGGGCTGCAGTTGAAGAAGGAATCGTGGCCGGCGGCGGCACTACTTTGTTGATAGCAGCTGAGAAACTCAGCGGCCTCAAACTTACCGGCGATGAGTTGACAGGCATGAATATCGTTAAACGTGCTTTGGAAGAGCCTATTCGTCAAATCGCCAAAAATGCTGGGCTTGAAGGAAGCATCATTGTTGAAAAGGTGCGTTCGGCAAAGCCTGGTTTCGGACTTAATGCCCTGACCGGGGAAATCGTGGATATGGCTAAGGCGGGCATCGTTGACCCTGCCAAGGTCACTCGTTCGACAATTCAAAATGCCGCTTCAATTGCAGGTTTGGTGCTCACTACAGAAACGCTTGTGGTTGATAAACCTGAAACTAAGAAACCAGCCGCTGGCGCTCCAGGAATGGGCGGTGGCATGGGCGATTACGATATGTAATCGGACATAAAAGTTATTTGATAACGATAACTTTGAGAGGATCCAGATGAATAACCTGGATCCTCTTTTTCGTGCCTTAAAATAAATTTGGAATTGGCTATTTAACTAATTAGACTCCTGGACGGACTATTTGCTGGATCGAAATGCACCTTTTAGCGAACAGGACGCGTCAAATTATCAGTAAGTCTTAAACGCCAATCGATAAAAGGATTATAATATGGAGGTAATTGTTTTGAACCTCCGTATTTTTCGTATATCGAACAATATTTAGGCTCACAACATACGGACAGGGAGTTTGGGATTGAATTTTAGTCATTCATTAAAGCGTTTCTTAGGAATTTTTCTAGTAGTCGGGGTTCTTGCCTCGCTTGGTTTTGCCGGTCAGGCGCCAAAAATTTCAGCTCAGAAAAAAGCTGCTGCAACAAATCGGTTGGACCGAACAAAACAAGTATTCGTTGAAAATAAAGGTCAATGGGACCCGAGAGCCTTATTCCTGGCTCGAACCGGTAGTTTGGACACTTGGGTTACAAACACGGGAATTACTTACGATTATCATCGCCCAGCAAAGCATGGTGGCAAAGTGATAACCGAAGGTCAGGTAGTTCAGCTTCAATTTGTAGGCGAGAGCCACCAAGCAAATACGGTCGGAACAAATCCAGCCAATTATATTGAGAAATACATTCCTCGCAAAGGTGGAAAGATCGCGGTTGCAAAAACATATAAAGATGTAATTTCGCACGATGTGTTTGCAGGTGTTGAAATGCGCAACTATTTCGATGGGTCTAACCCCCGATACGATTTTGTCGTTGATCCAAAAGCAAATCCCTCCCTCATTCAATTCAAATTGAAAGGCGCGACAAATGTAGTCGCCAACCACGGTAACTTGTCCTTTTCCACTCAGCTCGGCACCATGTCTCACGGGAAGCTTTTTGCTTACCAGTGGATCAACAACCAAAAAATTCAGGTTCTTGCTGACTTTGAAGTTGCAAAATCAGGCCAGGTTAGCTTTAAGCTCGGGAAGTACGATTCTTCAAAGGAATTAGTAATCGACCCGGTAGTGTATGGCACTTATTTCGGCGGCTCTGACAACTGGAGTGACGTAAGAGCAATCGTTGCGGATACAACCGGCGGCGTCTATCTAACTGGCTCAACCGCATGCACAACCTTTCCAGTCACAACAGGACCTTACTTTATTTCATTGAAAGGCGTTCAAAATGCCTACGTTTCAAAGTTGCAAGGCGACGCTTATAACGTCGATTATTCAGTCTATTTTGGTGGATCGAACATTGATTACGGGCAATTTATTCAAATCGATCCCTTTGGAAACGTGTGGATTGCAGGAGTAACAACTTCCCCAGATTTTCCGGGGAATACAAAGGCTTCGAGTCCATCAAATCCTGACATTTTTGTGATTAGGTTTGAAAAGAGCGCAACTGAAGTATTGGATCCAGTTACTCATCCGGCTACGTTAATGGTCGGCGGGCCCGGAGCAGAAGTCATCAATGGGTTTCAAATCGTTCCAGTCAACAATCCTACCCAAGGATCGCCTGTAACTTTATTGCTTGACGGGAGTTCAAATCAGGCAACTCCGGAAGTTCTGCAAGGATCGTTTTCAAATTCGGTTCCTTCTGGGTTTATTTTGAGATATTCCTTTGACGGAACGACTTTTACACCGGTTTCGAATGCATGCGAATATGTTGGAAACGAAGGCGGCGCAGCAGCTCTGCCGGTCTTCATGAGCGGTCTTGCGGTTGATGCAGCAGGGAATGCCTATGTAACTGGTGTCGTCGGTGACGGCGTGACTAATGTAGATACCAGCGTTTCGCCTGGGTTCATCACTACCGCAGGAGTATTTACGGGTGGCCGTTTGGTTCAAAAAACCGATTTGTTTGCACGTAAATATGATACAACTGGAAACATAGTATATTCAGCTGTCGTCGGTGGATCGGGAGTCGAGTATCCCGGTGGAATTGACGACGATGAAACTGGTACGCCATATACAACTGGCTCTTGCATCGCAGTTGATTCAAATAACAACGCCTACATTTGCGGAATCTCAACATCATTTGACTATCCAAGAACAAGAGGTGTTTTCGGAGAAATTTTCAATGGTTTGCCGCTCGTTGTTGTCACTAAAATCAACAACGACGCTTCCCAGATTCTTTATTCAACTAACCTTAATACATTTGGTCCGGTGTCACCTGCTGGTATAGCGGTGGACAGCACCGGTCAGGCTTATGTCACCGGTCTTTGTGACGCACCAAATGATGTGATTCGGGGAAACCTGACCTACACTTTACAATGGGCATTCCCGCCACCAACTGTAGACGTACCCACAGGATACGGCCCTCCGCCAACGATACAAGTTGGAAGCAGTACATCCGATACTCCTCCCGACCCTAATTTCACTACAACAACAATCCCACAATTACCGACGAGCGAAGGTTTCCTAACGGTTATTGATCCTACAGCATCGACATTGGTTATGGGGACTTATTTGGGCGGGCTATTAGACGAACATCTATTCGGACCGTACGTGGATTCGCTGAACGATGTTTGGGTGAACGGTTCCACTTCAGCACTGAGAGTCTACTATCCGCCAGGGGGTACGACTCCGTTCGTTCAACAAAATCAAACTCTGCCAACTACTTTGATCACGACTAAAGCGTTTAAATCAACTGACGCAAATGACGCAGGAATTTACGTTCCTGCAGTCATCTATGATCTTCAAAATGGAATTTCTCCAATCCCGTTTGGGAATCCTTTTGGATCTCCAGGGGAAAGTCGTGATGGATTCTTAGTTAAAATGAGGATTGGCCAGCCCATAATCACGGCCGTTACAGTTACCCCAGTTACAATCCCGGGCGGCCTTGGAGAAAGTGCGCTCGTCAATGTGACTCTGTCTTCTGCGGCTCCGGTAGGTGGTGCTGCCATTAACTTGAGTTTGAACAGTACAGTCGCGGCCTCATTTAGTGCATCAAGTGCTTTAAATGCGATTACGGTAACTATTCCGGCGGGGCAAACGACGTTCACCGCGGGGGTGCCGGTATATAGTTCGCCTGTCACTCAGACGACTCAAGTGCTTATTGAGGCCAATTACGAAGGTAGCTTTGTGATTGCACCGCTTAACGTGATCCCTTGGCTACAAAGTTTGGTGGTTGCACCGAACGCGACAGTTGGCGGTAACGCAGTTACTGGGACTATCACTTTGGCACAGCCGGCTCCGGCCGGTGGTGTTACTATCAACCTTAGCGTTGGTAGCGGTTTACTGTCCTTGCCTGGCGGAAACACCTTGACTATCCCGGCTGGGTCAAGTTCAGCAGTATTTACAATTAATACTGGTGGCGTTGACTTCAAGACGTATCCAACGGTGACGGCATCGTTCCTCGGTGTGGTTGACACGACTCAGGTTGAACTTGACGCGGCTGCCATGGCTACGTTGATACTGACGCCTAATGAAACCGCAGGCGGCTCGTCTGTGGTTGGAACAGTAACATTAAATGGTCTTCCAGGACCAAACTTCCCAGGAGTCCAGTTATCAATTCAGGGTAATCCGGGAGGTTACGTTATCAATCCGACTACCCTTACGGGAGCGGATTTCAACGGCACTCCTCAAGCAACGTTTACGATTCAGACTCCGCCCGTTAATTCACAGCAAACAGTTGTTGTGCAAGCAAAAATTAATGCGCAGAATGGGCTGGATTACGTGAACCAGACGCTTACGGCAAACCTGATCGTTGATTACATTCCGCTGGTGTCCTTCCAGGTTAGTCCAAGCGTAGCTAATCCAGGTGACACCCTTACAGGCACGTTAACGCTTGGTAAGCAAGCCGATCCTTCTGGAGTGCAAGTAAATCTTGCTTCCAACGACCCAATCTACATCTCGCTGCCTTCCAGCGTTACGATCCCTGGCGGAGAAACTGCCTTTTCGTTCCCGATCCAGGTAAACAACGTTGCGGTTGTGATGCCAACTGTTGTTGGTCTATCTGCAAACATAGGAGGTCTTGACACCCAATATGCATCGGTTGCTCTGAGTCTATCGACCTTGACCTTATCGCTGACACCTCCGGCCACGCTTGGTGGAAACTCAGTTACTGGAACGGTTACGTTAAGCTCTCCAGCTCCTAATGATCTACCGGTTACCATTACTATCAGCCCGCAAGGTGTAGGAACTTTGGTCGGATCGGTTGTCATTCCAGCTGGGCAGACCGAAGCAACGTTCACGATCAATACAGTCGGGGTAGCAAATACCACGCAGCTCACGGTAACAGCTCAGATCTATTCGCTTAAAGCGACGGCTGAAGTTACTATCAACTCGGTGCAGGCTCAGTCAATCGTGTTCTTGCCATCCGTGGCAAGAGGCGGTACAACTGTTCAATGCCGCATTGTTCTTAACGGCAATGCGCCTGCAGGAGGCACCGTAGTAACGCTCACCTCATCGAATCCGAATGTGGCTTCGATACCGGCGGAAGTAGTTGTTCCGGCCGGACAATCAACCTATCTCTTTAGTGTATTCACCCATAGAGTTAGCCGTTCATTGACGACCCAGGTGACGGCGACGGCTGGTGGTGTAACCACGAATCCCGCTAATCTCACGGTGCAGAGGTAAATAGGTAACTAGAGAAATGTCCGTCCTTTCTTTGAAAGGACGGACATTTTTTTGTCTGGTACAACTTTAATAAACTAATGAATCAGAGAGCCTCAATATTTATAGTCGGATGTGCAATAGGCGTAATACTTATGGCGGCTGCAAAGAAAATTCAATTGATCCAGATTCAAAATGATCCGAATCGTTTATTGGATCATCTTATCTTGCAAATGAATCGACTTGAATCCCAAGTTTCCGAAGTAGCGAGCAACTAGGTTCATGCGAGTAGATGGTTTCGAGAGCCGTCTCGATCCGAAACTTTTCTATCCAATCGTTTTGTTTTCGATCGCCCCTTCAGGTGTCAGATCGTAAATAAAAGGGGTTCCGGTGTCCAAATTGAGTTCCAAGACCTTATCTTTGGATAAGTTTTCAAGTTTCATCACAATTGAACGATTGGAATTCCCATGAGCAACAACTAAAACATTTCGTCCGTCGCGAATATCACCCATGATACATCTCTCGAAAAAAGGCAAAGTTCTGGCAGCGGTCATCTCTAAGGATTCGCCGTTTGGCGGAGCGACATCATAGCTCCTTCGCCAAATTTTCACTTGTTCAGCCCCAAATTTTGCTTCGGTGGCGGCTTTGTTTAAACCTTGTAAATCTCCATAGTTCCGCTCATTAAGGGCACTGTCTTGGATCACAGGAACCGTAAATCCACCAGATTCCATTATTATGCGAAGAGTTTCTTGGGCTCGCGTAAGGGTGCTTGTGTAAGCAACATTTAGAACAATGCGGCCCAATTTGATGCCAGCTTTCTTTGCTTCGTCTTTACCAAAATCGGTAAGGGGAACATCCACCCACCCTGTAAATCGATTTTCAAGATTCCAGAGGGATTGACCATGGCGTACAAGGACGAGTTTTGGCATAATCCATAATACTCACCGCGACGTAACTTCGTCAGCTATTTCCAGTCGTAGGTGAGTAACTGACCACGTGGCTCATCAATTGGTTTTCCGTTTTCACTAACCTTTTGGCCCCTCAAGAACACTGCTTTTGGCGGGGAAGCAAGAACTTGGCCTTCAAATGGGCTCCAACCACATTTACTTTGCACGTCGCCGCGTTGAAAAGCTTGTGAAGATGCCAAGTCTATCAGAACCAGATCGGCATCAAAGCCAACTGCGATTTGCCCTTTTCCTTTTAATCCGAATAGTTTTGCGGGTGCCCCGCTGCTCATTGTGACTACTGTTTCAATTGAAAGCCTCCCTTCCTGAACAAATCGAAGGAGAACTTGAAGCATTGTTTGTACTCCCGGCATGCCACTTGGAGATCCCCCATGACCACCCTGATAAGGTTCTCCCTTTTCAGGCATCGAATGAGGAGCGTGGTCGCTTCCAAATACGTCAAAAACGCCAGCATTCAATCCCTTCCAAAGGGATAAATTATGGTATTTTTCTCTTATCGGCGGGTTCATTTGAGCTAAAGTTCCGAGGGTTTCATAACACACTGGTGCTGTAAACCATAAATGTTGAGGAGTTACTTCAGCCGTAATTTCAAGCCCCAAATCTTTGGCGAACTGGATCTCACGGACCTCGTCTCCGGTGGAAATATGCAAAATATGAACGGGACGATCTGCAACTTTCGATAGGTCGATGATCCTTTTTGTCGCCGTTGTTGCCGATTCAGCGTCTCGCAAATAATTGTGCGAACTGACACTGAGTTCTGGAAAAAACAAATTTCTTCGCTCTTTTAGCCTGCCCTCGTCTTCGGCATGGATTGAGCAAGGCCGAATTCCACTATTCAGAATTCTAAGGAGAATGTCGTCTTCCTCCACTAGCAGTGATCCGGTAGAACTTCCCATAAATATCTTGATTCCGGGAGTTCCAGGAAGACTTTCAAGGAAGCCAGTTTGATCCGCATTTTCCGCGTTTGCTCCCACAAAAAATCCAAAATCGCACCACATTCGATTCTCAGCCATGCAGATTTTATCGGCCAGGGCTTGTGGAGAGACGGTTGGCGGATTCGTGTTCGGCATTTCGAGAACCGAGGTTGTCCCTCCGCAGATAGCGGCGCGAGACCCTGATTCAAGATCCTCTTTATGAGTCAGGCCGGGCTCCCTAAAATGAACTTGTGTATCCACAACCCCGGGCAATAAATGAAGTCCTTCTCCGTTTATCTCAATGCGCCCCGTAAGATTTTCGCTACTCTCTACCCGCGATATCAGACCGCCATCAACTGCGACATCGGTTTGCACGGATTGGTGACCAGTTATAACCATCGCTCCTCGAATCACAAGATCATGGTTCACCTTTTTATTTTAACCTGCAGGAGGCTTATGAGAATTCAAAAGACTCGAACAAGGTAAGTTTGAAATTATGAAAATCGCGACGTTCAATGCTGCGTCGGTTAGAGCCAGACTCCCAATTTTGGTTGAATGGTTGGCAACCCATAAGCCGGATTTGCTAGCGATCCAAGAAACTAAAGTGGAGGATCACAAGTTTCCATTTGAAGACTTTGAAGACCTTGGTTATCTAGTGACCACGAATGGCCAAAAATCTTGGAATGGCGTTGCAACTTTAACTCTTGAACCGGTTTTTAACGTTCAAAGAGGATTCCCAGATGAACTTTTTCCCCAAGATGCGCGAATTTTAGTGTGCGAATGCCGAAATATCCAGTTCATAAATGTTTATGCGCCCAATGGATCTTCGGTCGGATCAGATAAATTTGCCTACAAATTAAGTTGGTTTGAAAGGATGCATAAATGGCTCAGTGAGGAATTCGACGTGAATTCGTCGGTTATTCTCATGGGGGATATAAATATTGCGCTCAAACCCGAAGATGTTTATAATTCCACTAGAGTGCTGGGCAAGGTTGGCCATCATCCTGACGAATTCACGCGATTGCAAAAGATCATAGACTGGGGATTTCAGGATCTCTTTCGATTGCATCATACCGAGGGTAACCAATTCAGCTTCTGGGAATTTGTGATTCCAAATGCACTGAAGAATAATCTAGGCTGGCGTATAGATCACATATACGCAACCGAGAGCATCGCCGATAAATGTACCGATTGCTGGATCGACGTGGCACCTAGGAGCCTCGATAGGCCAAGCGACCATACATTTGTGGTTGCCGAGCTAGCTATTTAGGTCTGTCCAAATATCTCGCGGTAATATCTTAAAGAAAAATGGTTGCCCTTGGATTAATTTTTGTTCTAGCTTCGGGTCCAAAACCTGCCGAAATTGCGGCCATGGGCGACGCCGCCCTTGCGGAAATCAGAAGGGATTTTTACGACCCAAGTACCGGATTTTACTCTCAGTCGGCAACCGAAAAAGGTAAAAGCGGACCTTCGTTTTGCTGGGGCTCGGGCGTACTTTTATCGGCTCTAAATGCAGCCGCCAAATATAATCCAGCAAAATACGCATTGTGGCTTACAAGCTACGCAGACTCAATGGCAGCCTATTGGAATGCCTCGCCTCCAGTGGCGGGATTTGACGCTTCCCCTAATTCGATTCAGCCGGACAGATATTACGATGACAATGAATGGATGGTGCGAGACTTAGCCAATGCGAACCAAATAACTCAGAATTCACAATATCTGAAGGAAGCTGAGGATTCTGCAAAATTTGTGTGGTCTGGCTTCAGCAATGATTTGGGCGGTGGGATTTTCTGGCATGAACAAAGTAAAACTTCGAAGAATACGTGTTCTAATGCGCCGGCTGCAGATGCCTTTGCTCAGCTTTACACTCTGACCAACAACAGGAACTACCTCGACCGAGCAGTTTCAGCGTACGACTGGGCGCATACAAACTTGCGTGATCCCCAAACAAGCCTTTACTGGGATAGCAAAAATGTCAACGGTACGATAGGCAAAACTTTTTGGAGTTATAACACGGCCATGATGATTGAATCTGCATCTAGGCTGTTTTCAATTAGACAAGACGAGAAATATCGGCTACAGGCTCTGCAAGCAGAATCAGCCGCAATTGAGCATTGGTTTGAGCTAGACGGGCAGATAGCTGACGAAGGGAAGTTTGCTCATTTACTCATCGAAGCACTCTTAGTGCGGTCGCAACTGGTTCCAAGCGGCTTTGACAATAATATCGTAGATGTTGATGTTTTTAAGAGCTTAGCTTGGATTAATCGAAATGTGAAAGACAGAAACGGTCGCTACGGTGATCGGTGGGATAAAGTAAATTCAAGGCCTCTTCAAAAATGGTTGCTTATTGATCAAGCCAGTGCCGCCAGAGCTTTCTTTGTGGCTGCCGATTATCTGAAAGAAAAGCAAGCTGGAGTTGGTAATTAAATTCAGACTCGATTCGAGCTGATTTCTTTGTCGACACTCTTCGCCAAAGGGAATCGACCGATACTTAAAAGGGTATAAATAGAGGTGTGGTCCACGTCCGACCAACGAAGTTCACGGGCATTACCACCCTTCAAAGGGATTTATTTTATTGGCAAAGCAAGCAATAAGTCAGCACCTCGATTCACCCGTCGAACTTGAGCAGTATCTTCGCGATATGTTGCTCATTCGCCACTTCGAAGAAAAATGTAATGTCATTTATCGCCTGGGTAAAGCCGGGGGGTATTTGCACGTTTATATCGGAATGGAAGCCCTCGCGGTTGGATGGCTCACAAGTATACGTAAGGGTTACGACAATGTAATTACTGCATATCGCGACCACGCCCATGCCCTCCTCTTGGGGACTAATCCTGTTTCGGTGATGGCCGAAATAATGGGTCGCCAGGGAGGAACCTGCCGGGGGAAGGGTGGATCAATGCATATCTATGATCCGGAGCACCGCTTTTACGGTGGCTGGGGCATAGTTGGAGGTCATATTCCACTTGGAGCTGGGCTTGCCTTTGCGGCAAAATATCGCGAAGAGGATAGAGTTACTTTAAATTTCCTTGGCGATGGTGCATCGAACCAGGGAGTTGTTTTTGAAACCTTAAATATGGCGGGGCTTTACGATTTACCCTGCATCTTTATTATTGAAAATAATGAATTTGCAATGGGTACACGGCTTGAATATCATGCAGCAGACTCCGAGCTTTGGAAAAGGGGAGCTGCCTTTGGTATAAAAAGCGAAAGAATCGATGGGATGGATGTAGTCCAAATGAGACGCGACGCTCAAAGAATCGTTGACGAGGTTCGCAATACCGGAAGGCCCTATTTGGTTGAAATCATGACTTATCGATATGCAGGTCACGGTGCTGCCGACAATGATCGTCAGCTTTATCGAACCAAAGAAGAAGAACAGGATGCCTGGAAGCGAGATCCAATCAAACGTCTTGAATCGATTCTGGTTTCCCAAAACCTGATGACTGAAGAAAAAATTGAAGCGATTGATTCGGAGATAAAAGAAGAAATCGAAAAAATTTACGAAAAAGCAGATGCCAGCCCCTCGCCTAATCTGGATGAGGTATACGACAACGTTTACTCGGATATGAATCCGGAGATGGGGCATTAAAATGGCGACAACTTTGGAAATGACCTACCGTGATGCTCTTCAAAAAAGCATGATCGAGGAAATGGACAAAAATGCAGATGTTTTCTTAATCGGAGAAGACATCGGGAGATACGAGGGAACGTTTAAAGTCACCAAGGGCTTTTTTCCAAAATATGGTCATCGAAGGGTTGTGGACACTCCAATCACTGAAGCAGGTTTCTCGGGTCTGGCAATTGGAGCGGCAATGGCTGGTCTTCGCCCCGTGGTTGAATTCATGACAATGAGTTTTTCAATCCTAGCCATGGACCAAATCATCAATCATGCTGCAAAAATCCATTACATGACCAACGGATTAGTTAGTGTTCCAATCGTTTTCAGGGGTCCTGGAGGGGCTGCCCATCAGCTGTCTGCTCAACATTCCCATTCGATGGAAGGGTGGTATGCCCACGTGCCCGGGCTGAAAGTCGTGGCTCCGGCGACGCCCAAAGATGCGTACGGGATGTTTAAGACCGCGGTTGAAGATGATAATCCCGTGATATTCACTGAGAACCCGGGATTGTATTCAATCAAGGGTGAAGTGCCCGATGATATTGACTTCAAAATTCCTTTCGGCAAGGCTCAAATCCTTAAAGAAGGAACTGACGTTAGCCTAATCGGATATTCACGGATGACTCAGGTGCACCTCGCTGCGGCTAAAATTCTTGAAAAGGACGGAATCGATGCTGAAGTGGTGGACGTGAGATCACTTGTGCCGTTGGATACTGGAACCATCTACGGCTCGGTGAAAAAGACTCACCATGCGGTAGTGAGCTATGAAGACTGGAGAAACGGAGGCTATGGTGCCGAGATTGCCGCTCGTATTGGCGAAGATTGCTTTGAGGACTTGGACGCTCCTGTAATTCGCGTCGGAGGTCTCAATGTGCCGATGCCGTATTCAAGAGTCTTGGAACTTGAATGCATTCCTAGCGAAAACGACGTCGTGGATGCCGTAAGACGAATCAAATAGCAAATTCTTAGATAAATAAATCATCTAAAGATTTGCTTCGGACCCGCGAAATTTAGTCGAGCGCCTGAGAATAAACTGCTCTCACGACTTCTTCTGGAGTGGTCCAACCATCCAGTACCTTGCGACGCCCGTCTTCGATCATGGATCGATATCCTTGTTGTTTAGCCGCTAAAACTAGATCGGGCATTGAGCACCGTGAAGCTATTGCCGCTCTAAAAGTTGGCGTTCCTAATATAAGTTCAAAGACACCAATTCGACCTTTAAAGCCGGAGCCACGGCAATCCGAGCAACCTGCTCCCTTCATAATCTTTGAATTTACGACCTCTTCTTGGGTTAGCCCAACGAGCTTAAGTTCGTCCGGATCTGGTTTATAAGGGGCTCTGCATTTGGTGCAATTCAAACGGACTAATCGCTGAGCAAGAATTGCCACCGTGACGCCCGCCATCAGGTAAGGCTCCGCACCCATGTCCATCATTCTTCCAATTGTTTCAGCAGCGTTGTTGGTGTGTAATGTACTAAGTACAAGGTGACCAGTTAAACCAGCTTGGATTCCAATAGCTAACGATTCTGGGTCGCGCATTTCACCGACTAGCATCACGTCCGGGTCTTGACGCAAAAATGTCCTCATGACCTTAGGGAAGGTCATTTTTTCTGTAACTTGTACTTGAGCAATATTTTTCTCATACTCGTATTCAATGGGGTCTTCCACCGTTACGATGTTGCGGGTCTTTGCGTCTAGCTGGTGCAAGGATGCATACAACGTGGAGGTTTTCCCAGATCCGGTTGGACCTGTTACCAAAATTAGACCGTAAGGAATTTGAACCGCGCGTTTCCAGCTTGCAAGAACGTCATCTGGCATTCCAAGCCGACCAAGATCGACCTTCATGGCTTGAGGATCGAGAAGACGCATGACAAACTTTTCGCCATTGAGACAGGGAATGCAGCTAGCACGAGCAGAAAGGTGGCGCCCGTTGTATTCCATGTCGATTCGACCATCTTGAGGCTCGCGATTCTCATCGATCCGCATTCCAGAAGCAAGTTTTAATCGGGCAAGCACATTAGTTGCTTCTTCGGTGGGAAGCTGACCGGTATCATTTAGCTGACCATCTTGTCGATACCGAATACGAAGTTGCTCACGTTCCGGTTGAAGATGGATATCACTTGCACCCATATCTAAGGCGTTCATGAAAATTGAATCCACAATGCCAACTGCGTGGGAAACTGCTTCGCCTCCCATATCTCGAATAGATCCTTGCTCGCGTAAGATTAATCGAAATTTACGGTTGGTTCCAAAGTTAGTTTGGGCGTATTCATTTACAGCGGTGTTTGATTTCATGTTTATAGATTTAAATGCGTTAAAATTTGCGTTATCCTATAGACCATTGTATCAGTGTTTTTAGCTCGAGATTATTTTGAGGTTTGGCTAGGTCCGTAGATTTACCGCGTAGGAAGACACTGGTCGTTGTTCCGTTTAACGTAAGCATTGGAATCGGGAACGGCGTAGCTCGGAAGGTATCCTATAGTTAAGGCAACTCATGAAGAGGCTGAGAGATTTTATGCACGATAAAGACATGGCGGATAAACAAGCAGATTCGAATGAGCTATCGGACGATTCTCATGTCGAACTGAATGCGGAATTGATTTCAAATGATGATTTGAAAAAATTGCGCGAATCGCTTGTTAAAATTTCAGCAGAACGAGACGAAATGAGAGATCAGCTTATGCGCACCCTCGCCGAGTTCCAAAACTTTAGGAAGCGATCCGAAGCGGATAAGGCAACGCTCAGACGTTCGGCAAATGAGTCGCTTGTAGTCGACTTATTGCCAGTGCTGGATAATTTTGAGAGATCAATGAAATCGCTGGACGCAGGAGCCTCACCTGAAGCGATCATGGGCGGCATTCAAGCGGTAGATCGTCAACTTAAATCAGTGCTCGAAAGATATAACGTTCACAAAGTCGAATCTGAGGGTTCTCAGTTTAATCCGGAAGTGCATGAGGCGTTGGCCACTCATGAATCTGATGAGCATCCTGAGGATATGGTCGTTGAAGAATTGGAATCGGGATATAGAATGTTCGACAAGGTCATTCGACCCGCCAAAGTTAAAGTCTCGGTGAAACCGTCAGCATCAAAAACGGGTTCGCATGGGCACAAAAATGCTCACCAGGGTCATCCTGGGCACGATCAATAAGGAAATTTTTGAGTCGAGAGCTATTCGGAACAGACGGCATTCGAGGCGTTGCCAATAAAACCTTAACCGCTGAACTGGCTTTATCGGTTAGTTTGGCAGCGGGAAAGGTGATCGCCTCCCAAAATCATCTAAAAACCGTTGTAATTGGAAGAGATACACGAACTAGTGGTCCGATGCTTGAGTCCGCGATGGTTTCCGGATTTTTATCCATGGGATGGGATGTAATCGCCCTGGGAATTGTGCCGACGCCCTGCATATCTTATGTAACGCGAACCGAGGGGTTTGACCTTGGTGCAGTTATCTCAGCGAGCCATAATCCAGCACCTGATAACGGGATCAAATTTTTCGGTTCGAATGGCAGGAAATTGGACGATTCGCTTGAGGCAGAAATCGAATCCCAAATGAACACTCCGATAATCGACCGCCCGCAAGGGGAAAAAATAGGGCGTCTTATTCAAGGAATCGATCTGAGTAGGCGGTATGTAGATCATCTTGTTTCGCTAGGCCGGGATTTAAACGGTCTTACTTTGGCGATTGACGCGGCAAATGGTGCGGCCTATTCGATTGCGATCGAAGTCTTCACAAAACTCGGCGCCAAAGTGATATCCACTGGAATTGAGCCAGATGGAATTAATATTAACGCAGTTGGGGGGGCCACAAAACCAAACACAATCATGGATTTGACCAAAAATTCTGGCGCGGATTTGGGAGTTGCATTTGATGGCGACGCAGATCGCGCAGTTTTTTCGGATCGGCAAGGTCGCCTGATTAATGGGGATCGTACTATGGGATGCTGGGCAATCCAAAAGAAAAGTGGCGGAGCACTAGATCCGCTGGAAATCATTGGCACGGTGATGAGTAACGGCGGGTTTGAAAGATACTTGCTCTCTAAAGGGATTACGCTAAATAGGGCACCGGTGGGGGATAAATATGTTTCTGAACGGATCGATCTTACTGGGGCAAAAATCGGAGGTGAGCAAAGCGGGCATATTATCTTTCCGGAATTTGGACCGACCGGCGATGGAATCGTCACCGCTATTCAGCTTATCAACTCGCTTTTAACATCAAATTTATCCGCCGAGCAGGTTTACGATGAATTTGAACCGTGGCCGCAGCTATTGCTCAATGTTGAAATTCCTACTCCAAAAGATTGGAAATCCAATAAAATCGTGGCAGACTCTGTATCCGAGGCGGAAAACCTTCTTGAAGGCAAAGGGAGAATAAACGTGCGGCCAAGCGGAACTCAGCCAGTTTTACGAATAATGATAGAGGCAGAGACTCAAGATTTGCGCGACAAAGTGGAAGAGACAGTCCGTTCTGCTTTAGAAAATGGTGCGCTTGCAAGGATCATCTCCAGGATTGATTTAACTTATGCGCTTGGCGATTGATATTGGTAACACCCAGATTGTTGTGGGGATTTATGAGAAGGATAGGTGGCTCGAAGTCTTTCGGCTCAAAACGGACGCGGAGACAACTGAAGATGAATGGGCGGCTATCCTCCAATCGCTGTTTGTGCTTAAAGGGGTGAAGTTTGAGGTCCAAGAGGTTGTGATCGGAAGCGTAGTGCCGGCACTAGACTCAACTTTCGAAGCCCTTTGCGGAAAATGGTTGAAAATTACTCCCATTTTTGTGCGAGCCGAATTGGATTTAGGGATCGTCATTGACTGCCATCCGGCTTCTGCGGTCGGCGCGGACAGAATTGCAAACGTTCTGGGTGCCTTAAAACTTTGGAACCCCCCAATTATTGTCGTGGATTTTGGGACAGCTACCACATTCGATGCAATTGATAAACGAGGGCATTACATTGGCGGATCAATTCTGCCTGGTCCGTTGGTGTCTGCTCAAGCATTGGTAGGGAAGACGGCTAAATTGCCGCAAGTTGCGTTGGTAAAGCCAGACAAGGCAATCGGGACAACTACAGTTACGTCATTGCAAAGTGGTCTTGTACTGGGTTATGCATTTGCAATTGATGGCCTTGCAAATCAAATTTCGTCCGAGTTGGGCGGGGCGAGAATAGTTTCAACCGGCGGTGTCGGAGCGCACTTCAGCGAATATTGCGAATCAATTGAGCAATACTGCCCAACTCTAACTTTGGATGGTCTACTTATCGCTGCTGATTTACTCCGGAATTCGCTGAGTTCTTAGCTCGAATTAATTGATGAATTAACCATGCGACCCCGTGGTCGTCATTGGACGGTGCTAATACATCTGCCTTGGCTTTAACTTCGTCTAATCCGTTTTTCACAACCGCACCGCAACCAGCCCACTCAATCATTTCAAGATCGTTTAAATAATCACCTATTGCCGCAGTTCGATGTCGGGGGATACTCATCTCCTTTGCGAGTTTCTTTAATGCAGATCCTTTATTGACACCGGGGTGCAAAAACTCAAGATAATCGGGTTCGCTTTCGGTTATTTTTGATCCTGAATCCTCGATTTTGGCTTTGTGTTGCAAGTAAAAGCTTTGGATTCTTGCTCGCGGGGCAACGATGATTATTTTCACAAGTTTCATCCTGCTGAGTTGATCTCTTGACACCAACCTGCGGGGTACGTTCTTTACCCTCCGCAGGTATATATCACCCCATTCGTCATCTTCAAGAAACAAAAGCTCATTCTGAGTATATGCATTTAAGTGAACATTTTCATGGCGAGCCAGTTCGAGAATCGTCATTTTAGCCTTTTGATGCAGGAATTTTGAACTTACTGGCACCCGATCCGGTCCGAAAATTTCAGAACCATTGCTTGCGATTAAGGGCTCATCGGAAATTCCCAAAGAGTCTTGAAACTCCTGAACGCTTATGCCCATCCGTCCGCTTGCCAAGAGGACTCGAATACCTGCTAGACGGGCGGTCCTGATCGCACTCCGATTCTCGGCGCTGACTTCCCGTTTGGAATTTAGCAAGGTGCCATCTAGATCGATTGCTAAGATATCAACGGATGGAAAATTCATGTAAGGAATTGAATGGTTCGAGCCGATAGTGACCTTAGAAAACTTACCAGTTTGCGACTAACCTATGCAGAACTGAGCGATTAAGCTCTTGCTAAGTACATTATTTTGAAATAAGTACTAAGAATAGCAGAGAAATTATCCGAAATATAACTCATGCCTTGCATTGCTTTCATAACTTGGAGATTACAAAGAAAATCAACTTTTGACACTTCCGGCGCATCTATAATCTTCGATCATGAACAATCAATTAGTATTTTTCCCCCGCCTACGACGAGGGCGAATTTGAGGGGACCTTCCGAGTTGGCGACGGGGCTCACCAAGCTTTGACAAAATCCTCAAAGTTTATGCGACTTTCGATCGAAAAATCGATCGGCGATCTCCCCGCAATGCCGGCTACCGCTAATGCGGTGTTAGTCGAGTCTAACGACCCGGATTCAACGGTTGCGCGACTGGAAAAAATCATTCATTTGGATCAGGCAATCACTTCAAAGGTCCTACGGGTCGTAAATTCATCTTATTATGGTTATGAAGGCGAAGTTTCAAGCATTAGTCAGGCTTGCCTTATGCTAGGAATCCAACAAATCAAGGCTTTGGTTTTGAGCATGACGCTATTTTCAATGCTTGAGGGCCGTACGCCTCATCAACAAGCCGCAAGCAACCAAGTTTGGCTGCACGCGATGGCGAGCACCGCGTGCGTAAATTTGATCGCTACAAAAAAGCATTTGAAACCCAGCGACACGGGATTTCTATTGGTCGCAAGCTTATTGCATGACATAGGGAGATTGCTTCTGTTCGCATCTTTTATAGAAGAATATGACGCGGTGATGGAGAAAGCACTGGCAGAAAACATCTCACTCGATTTGGTTGAAATGCAGGTATTGGGCACCACTCACGGTCGCATCGGCTCGCAGATGGCACGTGGATGGAACCTTCCTGAAAAGATTTCCCAAATTATTGATCAACATGAAGGTAACTTCAGCCAGCAGCCACCCTGGGAAGTATTTCCAGTGCATATTGCCGATTGCTTTACTCAATACTTGTATAAAAATCCGGCTGAACCGGAAAGATTGCCAGTTGCTCAACTAGCTTTGGACTGGATCGGTCTTGACCAAGAAGAGCTTGATCTCCTGTATTCGGAGACCCTGGAAAAAGTTACAGAATTTGAGAACTCAGAAATTATCGAAGCTGCTTAGCTATTGACGAGACGGAACACTGCCGACAATCATAGAGAACAAGTGAAATAATGAGTTTAAGCGGACCTCTTAGTGGAATAACATTTTCAGGAATTGCAAGCGGTGTTGATACGAACAGTATCATCCAGAAGCTGATTCAGGTAGATCAAATCCCTATTACCAACCTGCAGTCCCACGAATCGACTATACAAACCTCTCAAACTGCGATTCAATCTTTAATCACAACCGTGCAGTCTCTACAAACCGCTGCAAATACGGTTGCAAACTCGGCAACTTTTTCTGCGGTTACGGGTAGCTCAAGCGATGCCACAGTCGCATCGGTTACGGCAGGAGCTGGATCAGTTGCCGGCTCTTACAATTTATCTGTAACCAATTTGGCAAGCGCGGAGAAACTATCGAGCGCGGCTCAAACTGATCCTACAAGTGCATTGAATCAATCAGGAATATTCGTTTTGAATGGACACGCGATCACTGTTGCCGGCAGCGATTCTCTAACTTCGATTGCTCAGAACATCAACAGCGCGAATGCGGGTGTTACTGCGAGTATTATTAATGGCGGCACTGGAAGTGCTTACCTTACATTATCGAGCACCTCTACTGGAGCTAGTAATGGCATTCAGCTCGGCGACTTTAGTGGAACAGTGCTAAGCAATTTAGGATTTGTGGGCGGGGCTATTGCGCTCAATAAGAATCAAGCTGGAAATGCTGTGAGCAGCGAGTTTGCTTCTTCAACAACCGCCTTGGCAAGTCAGATCGGATTAACATCCGGTACCGCAGGTACTTTTAGTCTAAACCGCAAAAATATATCTGTTGATTTGGCCACCGATTCTCTCACAACGATTGCACAAAAGATCAACTCTGCGGGGGCTGGATTAACCGCTACGGTTCTCACATCAACCCAGGGTTCGAACACCGTGAGTCAGCTTTCGATTTCTGGCGCTGGAGGTCCGATATCAGACCCGAACAACCTCCTGGGTGCCCTCGGAGTGGTGCAAAAGCCACCATCAAACCAGCTTGTTAAAGCCCAGGATGCGAGTTATTCTTTAGATGGAGTCAGCTTGACCTCATCTTCTAACACGATCGCTTCGGTAGTGCCAGGGGTAACTCTTAACCTGCTCAAAAGCGGAACCTCAACAATTTCACTTGCTACAGATACAACCGGAATCGACTCTCAAGTTGCAAATTTCGTTACGGCCTACAACGCCACGGTCGATTACATTGCCGGTAACACCCAATATAACCCAACTACATTTGTAGGTGGTCCACTGTTTGGAGATTTTACAACCCAGCAAGTTCAAGATCAATTGAGCGGAGCGTTATTCAATAACGTGCCGGGGCTAACTGGAAGCAATAATAACTTAGCCGCACTAGGATTTAGCCTTGACTCTAACAATCATCTGGTCCTCGATCAAAATGCATTTAATACGGCACTGGCGAGTAATCCTACCGCAGTTGCAAACGTTTTCGGAGCTTCGGGAGCATCGACGAATGCAAGTATAACTTACGTTTCAAGCAGTTCGAGTACGGTGTCTACTGGAAGCCCATATTCCCTTAACATTACACAAGCCGCCACGCAAGCCAATTCGACGATAACGAGCGCATACATCGGATCATTATCTAGCGCGCAAAATATTTCCTTTTCTGGTGGCCAAATAGGTGGCAGTCCGTATCAGATAACTCTTGCCCCCAATTCTACAGCGGCTCAAATTGCGAGTCAAATCAATAGTGATTCAACTCTTAAAAACTACTATTCTGCCAGCGTTTCAAGCGGAGCAGTTGTTGTAAATAGTATTGGATATGGCTCAACTGCAAACTTCACAATCACGCCATCAGTAGGACCTGCATTTACATCAGTAGCTGGGCAAGATATTCAAGGAACGATCAACGGCGAAACCGCTTCCGGGACCGGTCAGTTCTTAACGGGTAACACCGGAAACGCCACCACAAGTGGTCTCCAGGTGCAATACACTGGCTCATCGACGGGTGCCGTCGGTTCAATAACGTATTCAGCTGGCATCGCAACCCAACTGTCCAACTTGGTGTCCCAGCAAACTGACCCAAGCAGTGGAATCCTTACGGCTGATAATAATGCGCTGACGGCGCAAATCACGGATATCAATACTCAAATTACAAGTTTACAGACGTTGCTGACAGATCAGCAGAATTCCCTAACTGAACAATTTGCAAATATGGAGAGTGCCATCGCTGCTCTCCAGCAACAGGGCAGCCAGCTGAGTGCGCTAACTGGCGGAAGTTCGTCGTCTAGTGCACTTGGTCAGAGTGGCGGATCAAGCGGCGGATCTAAACTTGGCGGCTAGCTTTGTTAGTGTTTAGTTTAAACCCTAAGTAGTACGTCTTCTCTATTAAATAGCTTGATCGTCCAGATCAATATACATACCCCAATAAATCCGTTCACTGCCATCGTGCCAAAAATAGCCGTATAATCATAGGTTCCGGAGAGAGCTTCTCGCATCGTGTTAGCCGCATTTAGAACAGGAACTAATGAAACAAGACTAGATCTTGCAAAATCGGTGTAACCAATAAACTGGCTTAGAATTGCTGGCGTCAAAACTAAGATGTTAATAATTGCCAAGTGGCTATAAGCCTCTCTCACATTTCTAGAAATGGCACTGATGCTTAATAGCAAACTCGCGAACATGAGTACCGTAGGCAACAGAACCGCTAACGTCACTAAGAATGAGCCTAACGTAATACCTATGCCCTGAGCAAATAAAGCTTTAGTAACCCCAAGGTGCAGAGAACCGATAATCACTACACCAAGAAGGGAAGATAAGGAAGATCCTAAACATAAAGTCCCTAGGGCAAGTAACTTACCTGCGGCAACACTCGTACGCGTTGCCGGAGTGAGAAGCAGCGTCTCTAGCGTATTCTTTTCCTTTTCGCCAGCTACTAAGTCTCCTACCGCTCCCATTCCGCCATAGAATGCCCAAACTACTATCAAATAAGGGAGCAGACCTATTAGGTATTGATTCCCACTTGCTTTGCCATGAGTTACTTCAGTGACAACTGGTTTAAACGGTTCAGCCAGTTCGCTAGGAATACCATGTGACTTAAGAATTACTTTAACCGCCTGCATGTTGGCTTGTCGAAAAAAGCTATCTAATAATTCCTTCGGTATCGAAGCAGCCTGGTTATTCGGATCATAATATTCGTCGACAATTAAGGGACTTCCAGAGTCTTTCTGAATAAAGTTAAGGGCTACCTTTATTTTCTGGTCATTAATTCCTTGCTTTGCTGCCGCTACGGATGGCACCATTTCAACTTTGAATTTTGCCGATTCAAGTATTTTTTTGAATTGCTGGGCTGCAACCGGCATGTTAGCTGAGTGAACAATATCGATTTGCTGGTTCGTGGGCTTTCCAAGTAGTTGCTGGACGTAACCTAATAAGACTATTAGGAAGATTATAATGAACATTGGCATGATAAGAGTGCTATTTCTAGACCTCTTATCGCGCAAGAAATCGGTAAGTTCCTTTAAGAAAATAATTTTTGCGTGCTTCAAAATATCACCGCTTCTGGCTTGTAATCCACTATCTTTAAAAATGCTTTTTCCATAGATTCCTCGCCGGCCTGAGCCTTGATTTCGTCCACAGTCCCGCTGCCGACTATCCTGCCCTCATGTAAGATAACTACTCTATCACATAATCTTTCAACTTCGGTCATGATGTGGGTGCAGAAGATAATTGTATGACCCTGATTTCGTGCCCCTTCGATAAATTCTAAAACCCCTTGGCTGGCCTGAACATCGAGTCCAGCGGTAGGTTCATCCAAGAACAGAATCTTGGGCGAATGGATAATCGCTCGTGCTAGTCCCACCCGTTGTTTCTGCCCGGTGCTCAGTCGATCACATTGCCTATCGGCAAAATCGCCGATTTGAAATCGATCGATAAGGTAATTAATTCTTTTAGTTAGGTCGGGTTCTACGAGCCCATATAGACCCCCAAAATATCGCAAGAGATCGCGTGGGTTTAATCGTGCATATAATCCAGTTGTGCCGGAGAGAAAGCCAAGTGATGCACGAACTGCAGTCGAATCCGCAACCACATCTTTGCCACCTACTGTAACTGTTCCAGAAGTGGGACTAATCAGGGTGCTTAATACTCTTAAAGTAGTTGTTTTACCCGCACCATTGTCACCAATGAGACCAAAAATCTCTCCTTCTTTTGCTTCAAAACTGATACCCTTTACTGCGATTACTTTTTCTTTTTTTTTGGGGTTGAACTCTTTAACGAGCTCGTTAACAATTACCATTTAAGAGATTTTTTCTTCTCCGGGAACAAACCTTAGGCTTGCCGAATTAATACAATACCGCAAACCGGTTGGGTGAGGACCATCGGGAAAGACATGACCAAGATGTCCACCGCAATTTTTGCATGTTACTTCAATTCTTTTCATGCCAGCGGTATTGTCGACGTGTTCTTCAATCTTGGATTTATCCAATGCCGCATAAAAACTTGGCCAACCACAGTGGGCGTCAAATTTTTCTGTAGATCGAAACAACTCGGTCCCACACGCGGCGCAGTAGTAGCGACCTTCTTCATGGTTGTCCCAGTACTCGCCCGTAAAGGGTCTTTCTGTGCCTTTTTCACGCAGCACCCGATATTGTTCAGGGGTGAGGATTCCACGCCATTCTTCTTCCGTTTTTGAAAATTGATCGTCCGCCATTGTAGCAATATTTTAGCAGTTTAAGGCCCGATATTACATTCGATAAACCGGAGCATTCACAGCGGGGATTGGAGTATTTAGAGTCGCTTCAAGCGCCAATATCAACGTCTTTCGGGTGTCAACCGGATCAATAATTCCGTCATCCCAAAGTCTAGCCGATGAATAGTAAGCGCTGGATTCCTCCAAATATTTTGCAAGGATTGGTGATCGGATCTCATTTCTTTTCGCCTCGGTGAACTTGTCGCCTTTCCGCTTGAAATTGTCTTCTTGAATAGTTGCAAGAACATTAGCAGCTTGTTCGCCGCCCATCACGCTGATTTTTGCGTTTGGCCACATGAATAGAAATCGAGGATCAAATGCTCTCCCACACATTCCATAATTTCCCGCTCCAAAGCTGCCCCCAATGATTACGGTTAGCTTAGGGACGGTTGCAGTGCTTACCGCTGTTACCAACTTTGCTCCATGCCGGGCAATTCCTTCATTCTCAGCCTTTTTCCCGACCATGAATCCGGTGATGTTTTGAAGAAAAATAAGTGGAATTCGGCGCTGATTGCATAGCTCAATGAAATGAGCACCTTTCTGACTAGACTCGCTAAATAAAATGCCATCGTTCGCAAGAATGCCCACTAAATGGCCACCTAGTCGGGCAAATGCGCAAATTAATGTTGTCCCGAATCTTGATTTGAATTCTTGTAGACGTGATCCATCTATTATTCGGGCAAGAATTTCGCGCATTTCCATCGGGTGTTTCGCGTCCGAAGGGACCAAACTATACAAATCTTCACTTTCAAATAAGGGTGATTCTGGTTCGATCCAATCCGATTCAAATTGTTTTGACTCGGCCCCGAGACATGAAACGATAGAACGAAGTTTTAGGAGGGCGTCTTGGTCATCCTCGGCGAAATGATCAGCCACTCCGCTCAGTCGAGTATGGACGTCGGCTCCCCCCAATTCTTCAGAAGAGACATTTTCGCCGGTTGCGGCTTTGACTAAAGGAGGACCTCCCAGAAAAATAGTGCCGTTGCCTTTCACGATGATGGATTCGTCGCTCATAGCGGGCACGTAGGCTCCTCCTGCGGTGCACGAGCCCATGACCGCAGCTAATTGAGGAATGCCTTTTGCACTCATAACCGCTTGGTTGAAGAAAATTCTGCCAAAGTGGTCGCGATCCGGAAACACTTCAGCTTGCAACGGTAGGAAAGCACCACCGGAATCAACTAGGTAGAGGCATGGCAATTCGTTTTCCTGGGCAATTTCTTGGGCCCTTAGATGCTTTTTTAGGGTCATCGGCAGGTATGTACCGCCCTTTACGGTTGCGTCGTTTGCGACTATCATGCAAAGGCGATTCTCGACTTTGCCGATTCCGGTGACTATTCCGGCACTTGGAGCTTCACCTCCGTACATGCCTTCGGCTGCAAATAAGCCAATTTCTAAGAACGGCGAGCCTTCGTCACGGAGCGACTCAATCCGCTCTCTTGCGAGCAGTTTGCCTCGCTTTTTATGCTTTTCGATGGCTTTCGAATCGCCTCCACGAAGTATTTCAGCTTTCTTTTGGCGATATACCTCCATAACTGTGTTCATCGCGTTCATATTTGCAACGTGATCTGAATCCTTCAAATTTATGGATGAGGTCATTGATTCCATGCCATTCAGATGGTACCGAACCATCCTTAACTTTTCCTTGACATCTTTACTGAAAAAAATTGAGTAACGTTATGAAGTGGTCATTAAATCTGGCATTGCCATTGCATCAGCGGCATTATTATCCGTGTTCGGATTTGCAACATTGAGGTTCACATCTCACTTTCAAGAGAGAATTCATAGAGTCCCCGTCTCTTCAGGTCGATTGCTCAGCCCGGTAGGCACGACGACCGCGGTCGGAAGTTTTCCATGCAACATGGCAACTTCGCCAGACGGCAAGTTCGTCGCGGTAACCGACGCTGGGTCTAGAGAAAGTTTGACAATTTTGGACGCTCAGACTGGAAAAGTAATCCAGGTAGTTCCTTACGATGGCAAAGACTCAAACGGACACGATGCTGGCCTTTATTATGGCGTCCGTTATATAAAATCTCGAGGAAATTTGTACCTGCTTGTATCTACAGGGGTGAACGAATCGGTGCTTGAATTTATGGTCGCAGCAGATGGAACTTTAGGCTCTCCGGGAGCATCATTCGCGGTAGGGGATAAAGCGATTCCTGCTCCGATAGCAGGAGTTGATTACGATAGCAAGACTCATGAAATCGTAGCCGCGATAAATGGCGAAACTGAGGTGAAACCATATAACGGGGAAGTTATATTTGCGAATGATATTAGCGGCGAAATCGACAAAAAGATTGAAGTTCCGGGCTTTCCACTTGACGTTCTTTGCGTAAAAGATGCGACATTCGTAAGCTGCGAACGAGACGGCGTTGTGGTTATGATCAAAGACGGGGAAGTAGTTCAAACATCCAGAACAGGGATGAATCCAACTAAACTACTCGCAAGTGCGGACGAAAAACTGGTTTATGTGGCGAACTCCGGCAGTGATTCTGTGAGTGTGCTGGATGCCATTTCAGGTCGAGTTAAGCGCACAATCTTGGTGCGACCACCCGCAATGCACGGGCTACCAGGGGCAACTCCTCTGGGACTGGCGTTTGGAGCGACTTCAAACGAGTTACTTGTAACCTTGGGCGACCTTAACGCAGTTGCGGTTATAGACCTAAAGAAGGGTCAAGTGGATGGAATGATTCCAGTCGGATGGTATCCAACAGCGGTTAGTTTAAACCCTGGTTCAATGACAATGTTGGTTGCTAATGCAAAAGGAACAGCCGCCCACACACCAAATAGTAAAAAAATGGGACCCGATGGAAAGTGGGGGCACTATATTTTGAACATTTTGGAAGGGAATGTTTCCGTAATTGATCTTTATCAAGCAGAAAGCAGTTTGCCGCAGCTGACTCAACAGGTTTTGACAAACGCAAGATTGCTATCCAACAACATGGATGCTGATTTTAAAAATCCCGGCATTAAGCATGTGATTTACATCATCAAGGAAAATCGCACTTACGATCAAGTATTCGGCGATATTTCAAGTGGGAATGGTGACGCGAGTATTTGCTTATTTGGTCAAAATGTGTCCCCAAATGAGCACGCTTTAGCTGAAAGATTTACTCTTTTGGATAACTTTTACACTTGTTCTGACGTCAGTGCGGATGGTTGGAATTGGTCAACTTCCGGAATGATTAATGAATACGTTGCCCGAAACGTCCCAAATAGTTATTCTGGGCGACGGGATGGATATGATTACGAAGGACAAGTCGGCAATTTGTCACCAAGTCTGATCGGAATTCCAAATGTTGCCGAATCACCTGGAGGATACTTGTGGGATGACGCCTTAAAATCAGGATTGAGCCTGAGAAACTACGGATTCTATTTGCAGGCTGTAAATGGCAAAAATCCGAAAATAAATGCCGAAGGACAGAAAGCAGATCAAAAAGATCTTGTCAATTTGACGGACCCGAACTACCGCGAGTTTGATCTTGATTATCCAGACAGTGATCTGTGGGTGAAGATGGGTTTTTCGAGTCCGAAACAGATGAAGGCATTTGGTCCCGAAAAAGATGCTTGCCGATTTGATGCGTGGAAGCACGAGTTCGACAAGTACGCCGTTAACGGAAACCTTCCAGCCTTGACTCTTGTAAGGCTGCCAGATGATCACACTGCTGGTACCGCAACCGGGAACTTTACTCCTAGCGCGATGGTTGCAGACAACGACTACGCCCTCGGTGAAATTGTAGACGCGGTCAGTCACAGTAAATTTTGGAATTCAACTTTAATTTGTGTTTTGGAAGATGATTCCCAAGACGGTTACGACCACGTAGACTGCCACCGATCTACCGCGCTCGTAATTAGCCCTTACATGCAGAATAATCGCCACGACAGCCGGTTTTATAACACCGATAGCATGTTGAGAACGATTGAATTGATGTTGGGCATGAAAGCGATGAATTCTTATGATTCCACTGCCGCTCCGATAGCTGGATTCCAATCAACTCTTGTGAACGCAAGTCCATTTGATGCGATTATGCCTTCCCGTGAAATTGCTTCAGCCATCAACGGCGCGAAAGCCTACAAGGCTAAACTCAGCAATAAAATCGTGGATCGATTTAGCGAGCACAGTTACGAAGACATATTGCTCAATGACGTTCTTTGGGGATCAGTGAAAGGACCAAAACTCGCGCCACCGGCAATTATCGGTCTGCCCCCTGCGGCGCAAAGAGCTAGAGATGATGATTAGCCATTCCAGGCGAGTACGCGGTTTTTACCGCTACGCTTGCCTGCATACAAGGCTTGATCTGAACGCTTCACTATTTCTTCCGTTGAAGAAATGCCGGAATCGAGACTAGCTATGCCCGCGCATATTGTTATGATCCGAGGTCCGAAGGGATAAGATTCAATTGCGGATCTTATTTTTTCAGCCAAATCGAGGGCAAAGGTTTCGGATTCGTCTCTTACGATTATCGCAAGCTCTTCACCTCCATATCGATAGCAAATGTGCTTTGTACCAGCGATTGACTTGATGATTGATCCGATTCCGGCGAGCACGCGGTCTCCTTCAACATGTCCAAATTCATCGTTAAAGGCTTTGAAGTTATCTACATCCAATAGGATGAGGCTGGTTACGCTTCGGGTTCGTATTCGCTCTGTCATTGTTTGAAAAAACGCTCGTTGATTAAATAGTCCGGTAAGCCCATCCGTTTCGGCTAGGTCTTGCAAAATTACATTTTGTTCGCCTAGTTCTTGCTCTTTTTCTTGCAAAGTGAGATGATCTTCTTGAAGACCTCTGGCATAGGAAGTCAATTTTTGAATTTGAGAATGGGCAGATTCCAGGGTCTCCGCGCTGATTGCCATTCGGATTTCTGCTTCGATCAGTGAAGTCACGACTTCGCCGAGTGCGTTTAGCTCTGAAATTTCGCTTGCGGTTGGTCTGCGGTCCGCGAGGCTTAGGGTGCTAATTACTCCCACGACTTGGTTGACGTTCAGCAAAATTGGAGCTCCGCAATAATATCTAAATTTCTTAGAGGGTTGGTCTTCCCAAACTGGAGAAAATACCGCTTGAGCCGATTTTGTTTGGATAATCACCTGCTCTGGTGAATTTTTATATTGGTTTGAAGCGAATAAGTCGCCAATTTGAATGCGTCGAGTCAAAATCTCACCGGTCAAAAAGGCAATGCAAGCACTGTCAGCCTTTGTAACTGCTTGAGCAAGCTGTGCCAGCTTTTCAAGCGAATTTACATTGAGGGCATCTACTGATTTTTTCCAAAGTAATAACCTACTCTCCAAATAATTCTGACCACTCACGATCTAAAACCTTCAACATGCGAAACCAATCTGGCAAATGAAGTTACCGCCAGACAGTTAAAACATGATCATAAACTATGCCAAACGACGAATTTTATCAGATCGCAGCTTAAAAAGAGTAGCTTAGTACAAAAACTCAGCAATTATACAGAGCGGTAGGCACCTATTATTTGATTTAGCTCACGCTAGAGAATGTGCGATGGAATATTTTTTGTGTTGGTTTGAAGCATACCGACTTAAGCTGATCGGTCAAAATCCTCTAAAGCGGACTCCTAAACCGGTATTCAAATCGATTTCATTCGAAGTTAGACTCTTACGGTACGATGTCTCGTTATAGTGTTGTGAATAATTTAAATCGTATGGATTGCAGGGCAAAAGCACTGCTTCAGATAGCTACTGTGGTGCTCGCCATCGTTTCCTGTTGGCTTCTTGTCGAGCATGCTATTGCAGCAAGAGAATCAGCATCTGATAAAAGGATGTATATTCTAGTTTCAAACCTCGCTAAGGCAAAAGATTTTTCCGCAATTGAAGACTCCACCAATGGGCTAGTTCTTTTTCGAACTGCGGAGAGCGACCTTGGGAGATCTCTAAAAGCGAATGTTCCAAATGCTCAGCAGGATGTCGCAAAATACGGATGGGTTCTTGTCACCAGGCTCGGTCCAAATCAATTCAGCGCATCGTCAACTACTCAGTCGTTGCAAAGTGCTTTAAACCAGGCTCGCACTGCCAAAAATGCTGCAATTTTCCCGATCGTTCCGTGGTGTCTTCTAGTCGGTCTGGCAATTGGATGTTTTCTCATTCCGAATGCTACAATTCTTCGATTTTTCGTGGTTAGTGCGGCAGGTGCCTGTGCTTATCGTCTTTTCTCGGGCTGTGTTTCATGCGAGATTGTCTTCCCACTAGGAAAAGACATTGCGCTAGTTGGCTGCTTGGGATACGGGCTACTCGCCCTAGTTTTAATTATATCTCCACTTTCAAAATGTTTGGTGTATTGCACTGGATTTCTTACAGTATCTGCATTAACTTTACAATTGCTCCTTCAGGTTTATGTCGGAGGAGCCTGCGCCGGGTGCGCAGCTGCGGCCCTATTTGGCTCGATTCTACTGGCTTGTATCTCCGGTAAGTTGTCCATGTGGTTTCAAATCCAGGATTATAATCGTTCATTACGGCTCACAATGACCGCAGTTCTTTTTGTAATTGTAGCAATGGTTGTATCTCTAAGTGCGCCAGGATTTGACGGGAATGGGATTACGACGGAGCACTCAAGCGATCATCAAGCGATCGGCAGGATGGCGAAGGATATCGGCGTCGACCACACGCCTAATCAGTCAGAAGTCATCGCAATTACTAAGAGCGGGTGCCACCCTTGCGACGAACTTAAACTTCTCCTAAGCAAGCATCCTGAATGTCGAATCCGCTACCTTGACGTGGGAGCGGTTAGCCCTAAGAAGGGATGGAGTCCCCGCGCAACTCCGCTCTTGCTTTTTGTTTCCGCAGATGGTAGGGTTGCGGACGAAGCGATCGGCTGGTCACCAGATATTCGCTGGCAAGAGACATATTTAACCCAGATTAGGGTCTATTCGGTGAATCGCAATGTCCGTCGGTAAGGTGAGCCGGAAAGCGAAACGCGAACTTTACTTCCTGCACAAAGTAGTAAATGACTAAACTAAGAAGAAATCTAAAAAATGGCTTGACAATTATAAATTCTTGTGATATGATATCTAAAAAGCAGTTGTGAAAAGTTTGAATCAGCTTTTTTCAGGGAAATATAAGAATTCGCCCAGGACTTCAGAAGGTTCATTAAAGAGGGCAGGACGAAGTTGCTGCGGGTTTACGCTTGTCGAGACTATGGCAGTTACCGCGATTACCGCGGTGCTGGCAGCAGTTATTTTTCCAATCGCTGCTTCAGCGATCCGGCGCACGCACGTGACTTACGACGTGGCCGAAATGAAGCAACTTTATTCTGCGGTTACATTATACGAGCAAGACAGCGACGGCGTAAGTCCGAGTTCGCTGCTCTACACCTATCCGTACATAAGAACCACTGCAACGTATAAATCTCTGGAGGATGATGTTCCAAGACCTCCTGGAATCTACGATTATCCAGCGAACCTATACACCGAGCACGTATCGCCCCTTCCGCATCTTCGGTCACCCTTCCGAATCAGCTATGCCTATGCCAGAACTTGGTTTCAAACCGAATATCAGCCTTTCACGACTTGGGATTCAGTTCGCGCAGATTCAGCCGCAGGCATGATTGCCGATGATATGTATGCTCCTATCGAGTATCCTCAACCACCGATGCTCGAGGGGACAAAGGAACAAGACTGGATGCGAGGCAGCGGACCTTTTTACCGAATCAATATGGACGGATCTTTGGCTAAGGGATTCAAATATGGGCAGTCGCTTGGCGGCGAATTCGGCGAGCTTTTTGGCGACGGTCCTGGTCAAGGATTCGAGCCGTTATAGGACAGAGAAAAAATGAAAAAGGAGGTACCAAAATGAGAATATTCGTAATAATCGCGCTAGTTGCGGCAGTTGCCGCAACTCTCTGGGCTGACTGCGTAAGTAACGGGAATGGTGGCCTAGCAACCGTATATAATTGCACAACCCAGGTTGGCTGCGGAAACAATCAGGCTAGAGGTTGGGTTCAGGTTGCATCCTGCAGTTACAAATGCTGTGTCGGGGCGGGTTTTTTGTTTGGAACTGTAGCAATTGGCAGAATACCGGCACTTGTTGCAATGTGAATTCCGGTTACTGCATGCCAAATTTTTGTAATCAGCCTCAAGCGTGCCCCTATGCGGTCAATCCACTACCCTAATCGCGAACAATTGATGAAATCCCGATTCGTGGGAGCTATGTTTGCGATCATTGGATTTTTTCTAGGAAACTACTTAGCAACAGTAATTTCGATTATTGGTTCTATGATTCCGATGGGATTGAGTACCCAACTGGTGATCCAATGCTTTAAGTTAAATAAGTCGCCTTGGGCGGAATGGGAAGGAGCCCGTGCAATAGTCCCGGTCGCACTTCCCCTACTTTATCTTATTTTTCGTTATGTGTTTCCAACTAAGGACCGGATACTTGCCTCCGGTGGTCTTGCAATTGGGCTCATGTATGCATTTCTACTCGTCACGGAAGTGTTGCTAGCACGTTATGTGACGAGCTTAGGAGTTCACTTAACTTTAGGTCAGAACCTAAACATGGCAATGTGGGATTTCTTAAAGCTTGTGATTCCAACTGTGATCGGTGCTAGTTTGGGTGAATCCGCGGCAAGATGGTATCTAACAAACAAGGAAGCGGCGGAGGTCTGATATTGTATTTTGTTGCTTGCCTCCAAAAGAATTCAGACCCTCCTAGTAGGTCAATATTTGGGGATATGTCAGGCAAGGCAAACGCTCGGACTCAAAGTAGTCGAAGAAAAAACTTGGCTAGTGTCGTTATTGGGCTACGATCTAGGCTATATTGAGCTTGAGGAACGGAGTCTTCAGCCGCTAGAGAATCCATTTGGAGCCATAAAAGTGTAACCTAATGTGTCCGGAACGTTTTGTTACCCATCTGTCCGGTACGGACATAAAATAATTGGTCGGGGCGACAGGATTTGAACCTGCGACCCCCTGCTCCCAAAGCAGGTGCGCTACCAAACTGCGCTACGCCCCGACCCTAATAATTTACCCGTTGATCCGGAAGATTGCCAGAAAACACTTTTTGGTGTCACGATAAGGATTCGTCAATGACATTCAATGATTCGCTTGCTTCTCTCACATCACCGGAACTCAAATGACCTACAAAAATCGCTTAATAATAGGTCGTCTCCGAACTCAATTGACCCAAAAAGAAGCGTATTGATCGACTTTCCTTTTGAACTCAAATGACATACAAAAAGTCCCTTGATTATCTAGCATCGCTTGAACCAAGAGGTTGGCGACTTGGGCTAGATCGAATGCAAGCATTCATTGATCGGCTGGGTCTTACTCATTCGATCAACGAGCCAAGAAAATTCATTCACATTGCCGGAACTAACGGAAAAGGATCGACTGCCACATTTACTCAGAACCTCATTTTGCTGAGCGACAAGACTTGCGGCACGTTTTTGAGCCCATTTGTGTTTAGTCCCCGGGAGAGAATTCAATTTGGTGGAAATCTTATTTCGGAGGCTGACTTTGCGAGAATTGCAACTCAAATAAAACCGGTTGCAGAATCAATGGATCAAACCGATTTTGGGGGTGTCACCGAATTTGAATATAAAACAGCGATGGGATTTCTATATTGGGAAGATAAACATTGCGAATATGTGTCCCTTGAAACTGGACTGGGAGGTCGCTTGGATGCCACTAACGTTGTGAACTCAGCCGTGAGCATTATTGTAAGTATTGGGCTCGATCACCAATCCATTTTAGGACATACCGAATCAGAAATCGCCACTGAAAAAGCAGGGATCATCAAGGCGGGAAAGCCAGTATTGGTTGGGAATTTAAGTGATCTCGCCTGGAAATCAATTGCTAAAGTGGCCTGTGAAAAGCACTCTCCTCTGTTTCGATTCGGCAAAGAAATACGGCTTGACGATAATGGATCACTGACTACTCCTTGGAAGGTCTTTGATAATTTTCCAGTTCCCGCCCAAACGGGCAAATGGCAACGTCAAAATTTAGCCATTGCCGTAAGCGCATTGCTTTCAAGTGGGTTAGATATTTCTTCAAGGGTAGTCGAGGAAGCGGCGCGAACAACCCAAATTCCGGGGCGATTTCAACGCTTAAAATTTAAAGATAAAAATTACATTTTGGACGGTGCCCATAACGGGGACAGTGCTTGGGCATTAAAGGAAACTCTAATCGCAGAATTTGGAACGAATGCCAGGTTCGTTTTTATCAGTAATATGGTGAAAGGTCATAATTCCGAGCCGTTCTACGCCGAATTAGAAGAAATCATTGACACCGTGATAATCTGTCCAATCCAATACCATCGAGCGGTGCCAACTTCAGAAATGAGCGAACTTCTCAATAAAGAGGCCATTCAAAACCTGGAAGCTGTGAGCGTGCAAAACGCAATTGAAATTACCAGCCGTTTTTGTAGAGATACCAATTTGCCCATAATAGTAAGTGGCAGTTTCTATTTGGTAGGAGAAGTGGGGAACTACTTAAATCAAATTGAAATTTAATGACGAGTGTTTATTTCCAAAACAACATCTCGGATATCTTGCTTCGCTCTAAGAGCTTTTGCGACATTTTCCATTTCAGCTTTAAGGTCTGGAATGACCACGCCGGGCATCGGTCTCACAAGACCTCGAATATAACAAACTCCGTGAGTTACTCGCATATCGCAACGTGAAACATCAATGCCGCGCTTGGCTAGGACGCTTCGAGCGAGCTTGGTTGCGAGTCGGTCAGATTCATTTGAGGCCATGGGGTGAACTTGGTTCCTTGGTATCCAGATCATCGTCCACAAGGATTTTCTTTTTTGACTGGACAATTGGTGCCTGGACTTCAGACTCGTGGGCGGCTTTTTGAAAACCTTCAGAGAGGGAACCTTTCTTTGAGATCACTACTGCTGCCACTAATGCTAAGACGTTGATGGCGGTTATGAGGGTCAAAGTTTTATCGCCAAGCGGCAAAATAAAGGTTGGAGCGAGCAACAAACTTACTAAATTCATAACCTTAATGAGTGGATTGAGAGCAGGTCCGGCGGTATCTTTAAATGGATCGCCAACCGTGTCGCAAATTACGCTGGCTTTGTGAGCCTCAGAGCCTTTTCCGCCCATTAGTCCATCTTCAATGACTTTCTTGGCGTTGTCCCATAGACCGCCGGAATTCGCAAGCAAAACCGCCATAAGCTGCCCAGAAATGATCGCACCGGCGAGGAATCCTCCCAGGACTTGAACGCCAGCAAGATTGAAATAATGACCTCCAATTTCAACTGGGGGCTTTCCAATTGAAAAACCAAATCCAACCGCTATTGGAAGACAAATGGCGAGAATGCCAGGGCTGAGCAATTCTCTTTGAGCAGCAGCCGTGACGATCCGCACGCAAACTCCGTAGTCCGGCTTTTGCGTTCCTTTCATGATCTCAGGGCTAGCATGAAATTGACGGCGCACTTCATGGATGAGCTGGAAAGCAGCTCTTCCCACCGCATTAATCGAAAACGCAGAAAACAAATAGGGCGCAGCACCGCCGATTAGCAATCCCAAAAAGATTTCAGGATAATCCAGGCGCAATCCGATTTGTGATAGGTTTGCATCTTGCAAGAAGCTATGGAAAAGAGCAACCGCAGCGATTACCGCAGTGGTAATCGCAAAACCTTTGGTAAGGGCCTTGGTTGTATTCCCGGCTGCGTCAAGTTGGGATACAACTTGCATTCCGTATGCCGAATTTTCACTCTCTTTGGACATTTCAAATACGCCTTGGGCGTTATCAGAAATTGGTCCAAAGGTATCCATTGCCAATATAAATCCAGTGGTTGCGAGTAATCCGAGACCAACTAATGCGACTCCATAAAAGCTCAAGATATAAGTTCCAAACACGCTTGGCGGAAAAATCCAAAGTGGTATCAGAAGGGCTATCACAATTGCAAGCACCATGAATACGCTTGATTCCAGTGCGTAGCTGAAGCCTTGAATAATCATTGGGGCCGCGCCAGCTGAAGATACATTGGCGACTTCCTTGACTGGTCGCTGGCTAGTTGAAACGTAATAATCGGTTAGCTTTTCAATTCCGAAAGCGAGCAGGATTCCAAATAAAACAGGCGCAAGCATGAAATAAAACGGAATATTGTGGGTTTCGACAATCGCGAGTCCTGTAGTCTCCATGATCGGAACTTTGCCCGCAGCAACAGCAACTTGGTCTTGGGATATTTTTTGGAAAACGTCGGGAGCTGTCTGTGAATATTGGATCGGAATTGGTCCGAGCGTGTCCGGTTCAATATCGCCTTCAATGCCCATTACTAGCCTGCCGTTCCGAGGATTTTCGTAAAGCCTAGCCCGATACTGATGGTTCGTAACGATCTTTGCTTTTCCAGAAGCGTTCGCTTGCGCAATTAGCTGGGTCATCTGGCTTAGCTCCATTGGCCCAACGACAATGTTTTTGGGCGGAAGCGGTGCTTGACCATTCGTACCCACCAAACTCGTCAAAGTCAAATCAAAGACATCAAATTCAGTGGCTGTTCCGGCAGGAAAAAAGACATTTTTAAGAGTTTCGGGAACGGGCGGTCCGCCAATTGTGGGGGGTAATTCAACTGTGTAGTTAAGTACCGGGTCATCGGTTATCGTCGGATCAACGATCCGAAAGTTGGCTAAATCCGGAATACGAGGAGTTTGATCCTCGCGGAAATTCACGGCGTCTTGAGTGAGCTTGGCGAGTGAATCTGGCGGAAAATTTAAAGCAATAATCTCAGGTGCTTTCGGCAAGTCGGAGTTGGCGACTTGGTAATCCTCTTCATGATTTTTAAGCGCGATTTCGTGTCTAGCTCTTAAGATCGAATCAAATTCGTCTTTTGATACTTGCGCGGTAGATTTCAAAGAGATTGAATGGAATGGAACTGGCCCAGATTTACCAAATAAAATCACACTTACCACGGCGATGCAAATAGCAGCTACTATAGCGGCCGTATAAAATCCTCGTCTGATAAGCCGGATCGGACTGATCTTCAGGTCTTCTGAGCCGGATACCGCAAAAATTCCGCAAATGGACGCGATGATGCCCACACCGCTTATCATAAAGGCGAAAATCACCAATTTCATCCAGACCAAACCATCGAAGACCGTGGCGGTTGCCGCGCCGAGCACAATCGCTGCGACTAAAGTGACTGCATACGATTCAAACACATCGGCTGCCATTCCAGCGCAATCGCCCACGTTATCACCTACGTTGTCGGCAATAACCGCAGGATTTCTGGGATCGTCTTCTGGAATTCCAGCTTCGACTTTTCCAACTAGATCCGCGCCAACATCGGCTGCTTTGGTAAATATTCCACCGCCAACCCTCATGAAAAGTGCGGCGAGCGAACTACCAAATCCATAACCAACCAGTAGCCGCATGGCGTTGCTTCCTGCGATTAGGAAAATTAAAGTTGCGCCCACTAAGCCAAGCCCAACCGTCATGAGACCGGTTACAGCACCAGATCTAAATGCAATGACCAAGCTTTTCTTATAAGAAGTAAGAGCTGCATTTGCGGTCCGCATATTAGCGTCAACCGCCATAAGCATTCCGGTAAAGCCAGCTAGGTAAGACGAGAATACACCAGCAACGAAACAACCCGAAACGGCTACGGCGACTCCCACGCCGTAGGCTTTAAAAAATAAGAAAAATAAACCAATCGCGATCGCAACAACGAACCAAATCATCGTGCCGACTTGTTTCTTTAGATAGGCTAAAGCTCCTTCTCGAATAGCTTTGCCTACCTCCTGCATCTTTTCGGATCCGGGTAAGGCTTTTAATACTTGAAGCCGGATAAGCAATCCGGTGATGATGGAAATAGCGCCAAAACCAAAGGCTATCCAAAGATAAATTCGATCATTGCTGGATAGCCCGACGATTGTATTAGATTCATCCGCAAGAGCGCTAAAGGGCATGAGCGCGAAAATTGCAACCAGGATTAGAGTGAACTTTCGGGCAGCAAAAACGGTGAATTTAGTCTGAATATCAGTCTGCGTCATCATCGAAAAGAAATCATGTCTTAGACAATCGGCGTCGGCTTAAGAAAATGGATTCCTTAAAGGATACCCATTTGATAGCAGTTGCAAATTAAAGCGCCATTGTTGTGATTTCCGCCTGAGCACCATGAATTGCTAATTGAGCCTGAAGCATCTCCGCTTTGCGACGATTTATTCCTTGAAGCAGAGTGGCTGGAAGGGTGTCCAAGATGTCCTTTACCTGGTTCCGATTAAGGGCTAACATTTGTTGCAACGTTGAAATCATTTCGTCGTTGTTTTTGCCTGCCTCAGTTAGGATCAATGAATATAGGTCGGTGTCATCTGTAACTTGAAACGCCTTAGGCAATTGCTTTTTGGGTTTGCCAGTCTCGTCTTGCGAAATCGGAATTTCGTGGTCGCAATTTTCGCATATAAGGACTTCAGTTTTTGCACTGTAAAAGTTCAATTCTCCGCAAAAGCCGCATCGCACTTGTTCTGCTGGAAGAACCGCACCGTTCTCAATAGGAATCATTCGATTACAACTGGTGCAATTAAAATCGTCTTCTGGACCGACGGTGAGAACATTTAGTGCCTGACAAAATGGACAGTGAACGTCGAAAGAGGTAACTTTTCGTGTTCGACTTAGCCCATAAATTGCGGTGACTAAGCTGACAGCCCCAAGGACAACTAATATTTCGCCTAAGAAAACAAAATATCCATCGCCACGAAAAACTAGAAAAACTACGCCGCAAGCAATGAGCACTACGCTGCCAATGAAGAAGAATAAAGCTCGCTCGGTCAGCGATTCTTTGATGTCGGATGTTCGTTCAATCGTAGGCATTATTGTTGGGTAATTATAGCCGTTAAACACATATTGTGCGGGGGTATCGCGATCAACTCACTTACGATGCCAAAGGCATAAAAGGGAGACGGCTATCGAGCGTTTATCGGTGCAGCTGAGCCGTTTAAATCAGAGGGTTTGGTCGTATTAGGATCGCGCGCAGGAACAATGTAGTAATTTCCTGAGCCTTGATTAAGAGCTGTAAATCCAAATGTCGCACCAAGGCTCGATAAAATTTGGTCAGCAGGAGCTTTCGGATAATCAAGTTTGATTGTGGGATTAGGCACTTGAGGAGCAAATTGAACATTGAAGTGCGCTTCTTTGGCTAGAGCTTGGATTGCGGTGATTAGGGGAACGCCCTCTAGCCGAATCGCCACCAAGTTGCCGGAATCGGTTCCATCCGAATTTGGCGCAACTTGGTTATCACTTCCTGAATTTGGATTGCTGCGGGGAGTTTCCGTTCCCGATCCGTTTGGCGGTGGGTTGGATGGGGTTTGATCGCCATTTGTCTTAACTACGCCATTCAAGTTGTTTGGTTTATCGCTATTAAATCCGGTCACTACAATCGCATTGTGTGCAGAGACGGCATTTGGAGCATTTCGAGAGAGAATCGCTTTAGTGAATAAAAACGAAGCGACTAGGAGTACCGAAAGTGAAATAGCCCAGCTAAAAACCGTTACAACGGCGGTAATCGGGGAAGCTTTGGGGACATTTTTGGTATCAAATGTGGGGCGGCGGCTGATTACTTTTACATCCTTGGCTGACTTCAAACTGTTGACCAACGCCAACCTTTTTCCTAATTCGGAAGTTAAGTGAGGAAATCTTTGACCAAATTCCCCGATGGCTTTCGGATCTCTGCTTTCGGCGATTTCCCAAAGCATTCGATCTATTTCGGTGGGCAATTTCATAAGAAATCCTCCCCTTCGTCATAAGCAGTGCGAAATCGCTCTCTCGCGCGATACAATCTGGTTTTTGCCGCATTCACGTTGCAACCCAAAAAGTCGGCAATCTCATTCAAGCTTAGCTCTTCCCAATAAAACAACGCGATAATCGCGCGATCCTGAGGCGACAAACTTATCAGTGCAACTTCAATTCGCGGATCAAGAGATTCTGGTTCGACTGGAGCACTCGATTTATCCAGAGCCTCGGTCAATGGAACTGTGCGCTTTACATACTTCCGCTTCCTGCCTTCCTGAATGCTTCGGTTTACCGATATTCTGAATAGCCATGTACCAAAACGCGACCTCCGATCGAATCGATAAAGGTTGCGATAAACCAGGGTAAAAATCTCTTGCACAGCGTCTTGAGTTTCATCGTGAGTAAGTAAAATTCCATAAGCAAGGGCATAGACCCGCTCGTAATACCGAGCATAAAGCTCTTCAAAAGACGCATTGTCGCCCGCTAGGAAACGTTCGACCAGAAGTGAATCTTCGTCAAACGACACACCGCGCTTACTATCTACGATAGTTGACACCATTCACCATTTTTGACGAAATCTTGATTGTTAGCGTAACTTGATCTCTGATTCAAATCCAGCGCGCTTATCGCCGAGATATAACAATTTCTGTCCTTATTTTGTAAATTGCCGGTCGAACCAGACATGGCCATTGTGCGCTTTTCGAATCCAGACGTAATCGCGTTTATAGAGACGAACTGAAGATAACACAAACTTAAAAAGAAAACCGTCAAACCAATTGCTTTTTGGCGCTGAAAAATCCAAACAAGCCCAATTCCTGCACCGACCGAAATTGGGCCAATAGCCGGGAGCAAATAGCGGGCTTGAGCCTGAAAAAATTGCAAATTGAACCGTAAAAATAAGACCGCGGTAATCAAAGCAAAGAATATTTGAATCAAAGTAACTCCCCTCGGGATTATGACAAATCGCTTCGTGCAGGCTATCACGCTCGAAAAAATAAGTATAACAAATATTGCCAGTGCAACTCGATAAAGGATATTTGGCGCGCCAGATCCAGAAAATGGTGTTCCATGTGAATTGAGCCAAATGTCCATGTATCCGAAAACACCCACAAACGATCTTGCCGTCCACCAGCCGACCCAAGAGGTCCAATAAGTTAAATTACTGGCACCGCCATGCACTATCTGACCCGGTTGAGCGGTGTCTTGGAATGCCAAATTAAAAGCGTTAAAAGCAAAAGGATCTCCATAAGTATGAATGTTTCTCAGCAAGAGCGGGATTATGAGAGCCATAAAAGCTGCGCATCCGATTCCGAGCCATTTCCAATTGAAGCGACTTTGGGAGACAATCGGACTTTTTAACAGGAAAGCAAAAACGACGCACGGGATCAACGCAACGCCAGACGTTTTGGTTAAGATTGAAAGCGCGGTAAGAATAAATACAAGCAGTAGATCAATTGGTCTCCACTCTCTGATAATTGATCGAACGCAAACAACAATCACCCACGTCGAAAGGCAAAAAAGAAGAGGATCGTTGCTGACTGCTCCGCTCAAGGCTACATTGGATGGCAGCATTGCCGCAAAGATTCCGGCTCCTGCACTGATAGCTCTACTGTTGGTCGAGAAAAACGCTAGGAGCACTACGCCAACAACAGTGATTGATCCAATCAGGCAATTTAGATATCTCAGCCTTACCGCGTTCGTATCATCAACATTTTGAACGCCGGCTATTCGTCCCCAAGCGGCGTCGGCAAGATAATATAACGGCGGCTGATGATTTTCGTACTGATCGGCGCGATATTTTGAATCATGCTCCATCCTGTCAATGTTTAAGTAGGGAAGCCCCTCGCCGGTGAGCAAATCTTGAACATAATCGGCATGAGCGCGTTCGTCGGGAGCACCAACGTCGGGAATACGAATGCCGCCATAAGAGAGCAACACACCAGGACTGCGATAAGGCGTGATCTGAGCGTAAACCAATGAAAGCGCGAGGTGTATTCCAGCGCATATAATCCAGATCCACAACACCGGATTTTTGGGCAGATTTATTTTAGATTTATTGAACACTTGGGTGGGGTCGGATAATGATACATGCAAAAGTCGAGCTAGGTTTTTGGGGCGTGTTCCAGATTTGAAAGTCAATTATTCTTGATTTTAAAAGACTATTCAGGAATTTTACGACTAAAACAGCAAAAGTGGTATAATTGGCGCAACCGGTATGCTCCGGACTCAAGATAATCAGGTAATCAAAATGTTAAACTTTAAATCTTTTCGAACCTGTGCTTTAGTTATCCCAGCTTTGGTATGCCCAACTCTTGGATTTTCAAAAGACAGCGGTCAATCGTTCCTTACAGCTTTCGCTGAAGCACTGAACCACGCATCAAGCGTCAAGTCCCACTGTGTGATTCAAGGCGTGACTGCGGCTCCCACTCAATACACAATCGTGCTGGCCAAACCCAATTTGGCTAGAATCGATAGTCCCGAATCTCTAACAATTGCGGATGGCACCAATATCACCACCTATCTTAAAGCAAAAAATGAGTATTACGTTGTTCCTGAAAAGGATACCAACGTTGGAACCTTAATACCTTCATCGATAGCTCAAATTTACTCTCCATTTTTTGACGCTCGCGCATTAAATCCTGGACCAGAAAGCCGAGATTTGGGTCAGGTGACAATCAATTCGGAACAATTGGAAAAAGTTTCGATTGGGAATGAAGCGTCAGCCACAAGCAGCACGACATTGTATTTAAATACTGCAACAAATCTAGTAAAAATGGCTGAATTTCTGAAAGGAACGGACACCTCAAACACGACGATCTTGCACATGAACTCCATGACCATTGGCGGATCGATGTCCCCGAGCGATTTCGCCTTCACGCCTCCAACCGATTCCAAGCAAATTTCGATCGCGGATATGTCGGCAGCCGCGTGGTATACCGATCTTGGCAAGGCAGAGCAAGTCGCGGCCGCAACCGGTCGCAAGGTATTTGTTGATTTCTTTGCCACCTGGTGCGGACCTTGTAAGATGCTAGACGCTGAAGTGTTTGACACCGATAAATTCAAAGCATTGAGCAAATATTTCGTGTTTGTTAAGGTTGACGTTGATGCCCAGCCTTCGATTGCGTCTCAATACAGCATCACTGCAATGCCAACTCAGATGGTTCTCGACGACAAGGGAACAGTGCTTGATAAAATAGTCGGCTACGGCGGCCCAGACATGTTTTATAACTTCATTAACAAATGGGCAACTTCGGGCGCTTAATCTAAGTTAAATTCTTACATTAGGCTAACCCAATCTATGCGGCTTTCCGAAAATAATTTCGGAGAGCCGTTTTATTGCACTCGGGAAGTGAAAGCTTTCTAAGTGTTTCGCGCTTTTTCGGGTAACCTGATTTAACTGAAACAGGTTCAGGAGATAGAATTTGGCTTCTAGGACGATACAGGCACCCCCTACCCAAAGCTTTGAGAGCTCGGACATTCCGGATCAAAGGCATGATTCAACCAATCGCACCGCCAGCGATTTTCTAACTAAAGAAGACAGGCTGGAAATGTTTCGCCAACTTTATCTGGCCAGATATTTTGACGTTCGCCTTATCAAAGAGAAAAAACGTGGTCGATTAAGAGGCACACTTTATTCCTCCCACAACCAAGAAGCTATTATCGTTGGAGCATTATTCGGCTTGAGTCCAGACGACTGGATATCGCCGATCCATCGCGATATGGCGGCATTTTATCTTAAAGATGCGAGGCAAGGATGGCGCAATTCGTCGCGAATGGGGATGACGATTCAGCAAGTCTGTGCTCAGGTTTGGGGAAAGGTGGATTCACCTGGCAGAGCTCGGGACAACTGGTCCCACATCGGCTCGCGAGAAAAGCATATTATTCATTCAACTTCGATGCTGGCTGGCACGATTCCGGTTGCTGCAGGCGTGGTGTTAGCTGATCGGTTGAATGGAAAGAATACGGTTTGCCTGACCTTTAACGGGGAAGGATCAACTTCGCAAGGAATTTTTCACGAATCTATAAATTTCGCCGCAATTCACAAACTGCCTGTAATCACAATTATCGAAAATAATCAGTGGGCTTATGGGACTCCGGTTAGTCTTGAATGTCCGGTTCCGAACGTAGCCGATCGGGCAAAAGGCTATGGAATTCCCGGGCTTGTTGCCGATGGCCAAGATGTGTTTGATGTTTATGACAAGGTCATGGCTGCGGTCAATCATGCTAGAGAGGGTCGAGGACCAAGCATCGTGGAATGCAAAACCTTCCGCGCTTATGGTCATGGAGATCATGATGATGATCGGGCAAATAAGTATCGCCCACACGATGAAGTTGAAAAAGGTCGACAGCGAGATCCAATTGCGATAATGAAGCAAAAGCTCCTTGAACTTGGCGATATCGATCAAAAACAAGCTTCGAGTTATCCCGCAGAAGGGAAGAGTGCGTCCGATGCTACGAACCAGGACTTTCCACCCGAAATCGTGCAATATCTTGACGAGGGAATTCAATTTGCCTTGGAATCTCAACTGCCGGACGCGGCTGAGGGTGGCATGTGGGTTTTCGCCGATTCGGAGAGCAAATAATGGCAGTTGCTCAAGCACCGATTCAGGAAAAAAAGCAATATCTAAACGCGATTAGAGACGCATTAGACGAAGAATTAGCCTTAAATCCGAACTTGATTTGCATGGGCGAAGATATCGGAATGCTCGGCGGAGCTTTCGGAGTGACGGAAGGTTTGCAGGCGAAATACGGCGCCGACCGAGTCATGGACATGCCAATTTCAGAAGGCGCGATTGTGGGCACGGCAGTGGGGGCTGCTCTTAATGGCAAAACCGTAATGGTTGAAATGCAATTTATCGATTTCATTTCTTGCGGATTCGATCAAATCGTAAACACATTAGCAACCTATCATTATCGAACTGCCGGTGAAGTCTCAATGCCCATCGTGATCAGAGGACCCGCTGGTGCCTATGGCGGCGGTGCGCTTTACCATAGCCAAATGAACGAAGCTTGGTTTTGTAATGCGCCCGGTCTTAAAGTGGTAGTTCCGAGCACGCCTTCAGATGCAAAAGGTTTATTGACTTCCGCATTGCGAGATCCGAACCCAGTTTTATTTTATGAAATCAAAGAACTTTATCGAAAGCGCGAAATTGAGGAATTCATTCCGGAAGGGCACATAGTTCCTTTAGGGAAAGGAGCAATTCGGCTACAGGGTAAAGACGTGACTCTGGTGTCTTACGGTCAAAATGTATATCACTGCCTCCAAGCGGCTACGACTTTAGCCGAGCAAGGAATTAGTGCAGAAGTGATCGACATTCGCACTTTGATTCCATTAGATGAGGAACTCATTTTTGAATCTCTGAAGAAAACTAGCCGAATCGTGGTTGTGAATGAAGCGCCTATGACCTGCGGCTTTGCCGGGGAGATTCTTGCCCGCGTATCCGAAAAGGCGTTTGATTTGCTTGATGCGCCGCCAGCGCGTGTGACGCGACTAGATACCCCAGTACCATGGGTTAAGCCGCTTGAACTATTCGTATTACCATCGGTCGAAAAAGTGGTACAAGCAGCTTTACAAGTAGTGAATTACTAGTTAGTAGATTCGCCCAAATAAGCCGAAATAACTTTTGGATTACTGCGAACTTCTTGAGGCAAACCTTCTGCAATCTTTTCGCCGTGGTCTAGAACTGAAATATTTTCGCACAAGTTCATCACGAATTTCATATCGTGCTCAATAACGAGGATTGTTTTACCAAAATCATCCCGTAACCTTTTGACCGTGTTCATCAGGTCAACCTTTTCATTTGGGTTCATCCCGGCTGCGGGCTCGTCAAGCAATAGCAGTTTTGGATCTGTGGCAAGAGCGCGCGCAATTTCCAGTCGGCGCTGCTTGCCGTAGGGCAAATCTTTGCTTCGTACGTCTGCTACATCGGTGAGGTCCAGCACTTCCAATAGTTCTAATGCTCTGTGCCTAATCTGAGCCGTATCCGTAACTGAACTTGGCAGATAAATAAGCGCGCTGGGTAGAGAAGACTTCCGTCGCAAAAGTCCGCCAACCATTACGTTTTCAACTACTGAAAGACTTGAAAATAGTCGGATATTTTGGAAAGTTCTCGCAATTCCTAAACCCGCAATCTTATCGGTATGGACGTCTGAGAGAGATTTTCCTAAGAAAGTGATACTGCCGGAAGTTGGTTTGTAAACACCGGTGATGAGATTAAAGCAGGTGGTTTTTCCCGCCCCGTTCGGGCCAATTAAGCCAAAAATCTGACCCTCATTGACCTGAAACGAAACTTTGTTAACTGCAATCAGGCCGCCAAATTTGATACTCGCATCGTCAAGTTCTAGTACCGTCATGATTTAACAGCCGTCTTACTATGCAAGACTTTTTTGACCCATGTCCAACTAAATTCATGGTGAGCAAACATGCCTTGAGGGCGCAAAAGCATTACAATCACCAATGTAGCCGCATAAATAACCATTCTTAACTGAGCGCCATCGATGGGCGCATGAGTTCTGACGTGCGGAAATAAATCTAGCAACATTTTAATTATTATTTCTCCAATTACACATGCAGCTAGGACGCCCAACGCGCTCAGCCATTTCATTTTGAGTAAATCAAAGTGGGTGTCAATCACCCTTTTTATTCCAAACGTTGCCACTAAAACCATGAGCGCGGTCGCAATTAGACCGCCGAAAGATACGTTGTGCAGATCGCGCAGCAACTCTGGCAACAATGTCAATATGATGGCAGCAAGTATGGAACCTGTAACGGATCCAGTACCTCCTAAAATAACCATCGTGAGGACGATGAAAGAGCCGTCCATTTTAAACTGGTCTGGGATGATAAATCCGTATTTATGGGCATATAAGGCGCCAGCTGCTCCAGCGAAAGCTGAACCAATGATGAACGCCAACACCTTGATCCTAGTGACATTCACCCCCATCGCCACGGCTGCAACTTCATCTTCACGCACTGCCAAAAAGCCAAGTCCAAATGCGGTTTTAAGCAGGTTGCGACTTAGGGCAATGCAGCCAACTGCAAGCAGCATGATTAGGGCTATCGATTGATAGTGGGGGGTAATATCAATTCCTTTTGAGCCGCCCAGATAGGTGATGTTCTCGGTGGCGATGCGAATAATTTCACCAAATCCAAGAGTGACGATGGCAAGGTAATCACCGCGTAGTCGCAAGCTGGGAAGCCCCACGACAAAACCTGCAATTGCAGCCGTAATCGATCCAGCAATGGCCATCAATACTAACCACTCGAGGGTTGGCAAATGCATTGTTGCGTAAAATGCCTTCGAGCATCCAGCAGCAGTATAAGCTCCGATTTGAAAAAACGCAAAATGACCAATTGAAAATTGGCCAGTAATACCGTTTATTAAATTCAAACTGACGGAAAGGGCCACGTAGGTTCCGCAGAGAAAAATCAGACCGGCTGCATATCGGCTCATAAATTGAGGACCAGAAAAAAAATCTATGCCAACGCAGAACAGAACCGTGGCTAAGATGGAAACAGTGCGCACGCCAAAGAACATTCCCAAATTCAGTTTCGGAACAAATCCGCCGGTTTGCGGAGTAATTGCCGATTCGCCTGTCGTCAAACCTTTTCGACCTCATTTGAACCCAAGATTCCTGCCGGTCTAACCAGCAAAACAACAATTAAAACAACAAATGCAGCAGCATCTTGCCATCCAGTGTAGCCACACCAACCCACAAGGGATTCTAATACCCCCATCAAAAGTCCTCCCACAACTGCTCCTGGAATATTTCCGATACCTCCTAAAACGGCCGCGACGAATGCTTTGACACCTGGTAAAAGACCAAAAAACGTATTTATTTGAAGACCCGGCTGGTAGAGGGTCGCGTCCATCATAGCAGCCGCGCCAGCGAGCACGGAGCCTATAATGAATGTAAATGTGACCACTGAATTGACGTTGACTCCCATCAGGGATGCTGAATCGAAATCATGGGAAACCGCTCTCATGGCACGACCTTGCCGCGTGAAAAGAACCAAGTACGTTAGACCAATCATGAGAATTATGGTTATGATAATCGTCACAATTCTGCCAAGCGCCATTTGCACTGTGACTCCAGAAGTTTGATATCTACTGCTAAGATCCTGAAAATGACGATCTGCTTCTTGGGCTGCGCTTCTGATTCTAACTCCCTCAGGACTCGGGCTAAAAGTATCAGTCTCCAATTTTTGTCGGGTCTTCCATGCCGAATCGGCTTGCGATTTTGTTACCTTGAGTACATTGAGCTGAGCAAGAAGAGACGAATCGTGTGGAACCAGATTGAACTTGATCTGCTGGGAAAAAGGATTAATTCGTTGGTCGATATTTGGCGGCGGGCTATTTGGAAGAAAAAGTTGTCCTCCAAATTGTAATAGCGTAGACATTCCAATTGCGGTGATTAATGAAGCTATCCTTGCTTGATTTCTCAACGGGCGATATGCCACTTTTTCAATAATAACCCCAGCGAGTCCAGATACAGTCATCGAAGCTAAGATCATGACAACTAAATACCAAACGCTTGTCGCATGATATGGAGAATTTGGTTCAAATCCAAAGAAGTAAGAAACAAAAAGAGCGGTGTAGGCACCCAACATGAAAACTTCGCCGTGGGCGAAGTTAATTAGCTTGAGAATGCCATAAACCATTGTGTAGCCCAAAGCGATTAGGGCATAAATGGAACCGCTCAACAGACCATTAATGATCTGTTGAGGCAGTGTGGCAAAGTCAAGCGATGCCAAAAATGGCATTGTCAAATGGGTTGCGCCCAGCATCATTACTGTAGTTTCGAGTCTAACACCTGACCGTCAGGACCTGGAACGTACGCTTTCACTGGCTTTTGGAATCCTTTAGCAGTCATCGGACCAATTTGAACAACCAACGCTCTTTTTGGAGGATTGCCGTGGGCTCCTTTCAAAGTGATATCTCCGCTCACTCCCTTAAAATCCGAAATATTGGCGAGCGCATTCCTCAAACTTACAGAATCTGCTTTGCCCCCATCTTTAAGGGCTTGAAGAGTTACCGCCATTGCATCGTAGCCAAGGGCTCCCATTGTTGTTCCAGGCACGCCGCCATACGCAGTTTTCCATTTCGCAAGAAAGCTTTGGACCGCTGGGGATGGGTCTTCGTTAGTGTAATGGTTACAGAAATAGCAATCCTTGAGAATGGCCTGGCCCCCGCTCTGAAGAATCTTAGGGCTGTCCCATCCATCTCCGCCAAACATCGGAACGGATAAGCCCATTGCTCTGGCAGCCGCAACAATTGGTCCAACTTCTGTGAAATACCCGCTACAAAAAATACCTTCCGGATCTTTTGCCTGCAAATTGGTAAGTTGAGTGGTAAAGCTACTTGCGCCGCTTTCGTATTTCTCCTCATCCACAATTGTGCCTCCAAGTTTCAGGAAAGCCGTTTCAAAATCTTGTGAAAGCCCCTGAGAGTAGGGAAGTTTGTTATCCGTCATTACCGCGACTTTGTGCAAGCCCAAAGTTGTATAAGCGAAATTCGCCATTACAGGACCTTGGAAGGCGTCAGTGTAACAAACCCTAAATACGTTGTTGCCGATGTCAGTAAGGGTGGTTTTTGTGGCACCTACCGCCACATCCGGAATTGCTGCCTCGAAGCAGGAGTTCGCGATTTCAATCGTGTTTCCGCTTGAGACTTCCCCAACAATGCCAATGACCCCGTCGGAAATGGCTTTATCCGCTGCAGATTTTGCAACTTGTGGTGAAGACTGGCTGTCCTGAACGTCCATTTCCACTTGTTTGCCGTTAAGACCTCCAGCTTTATTAAATTCATCTACCGCTAGCTTCGCCCCGTTAACGCTATCTTCGCCCCAAGGCTTTTGGTCACCGGATATGCTCGCCACTACTCCGATTTTGATTGTGTTGCCAGAAGCGACCACTGGTTTATCGGTTGCCATCGCTGGTCGTTTAACCGTACCGGATGCTGAACCGGAACTTGTGTTTCCTGAGCTTGTATCGGTGCTGGTGGTCGTTGAAGGATTACATCCTGCAACTATTGCTCCAATAAAAAGAGCACCTGCTAAGAACTGAATTCGAGAACAATTGTTTAATTTCATAACTTCTATATCTCAATCACGAGACTGCTTGCAATTTTGCTGCGCCGATCTCGAAAAAGACTACTAACCCCCAAAGTCTGCTTCATTTTTTACACAACCGTGTGAAAATGAAAACTCAGGTAGCAAGTATACAGAATCTGCCCCTAATCTGTTACTGCTAGAGATACTTTCAAGTAAGAACTGTGTGGTCTCAAGCTCGCATCGAGCTCCGATGCTCGGAGACCAATGGATTGCCAGCTATACTAAGTAGTTCCAAGACATGTCAGAAAAATCTTCGTTTCAAACTAAATTGGAACAGGCATCATATGCCATTGAAAAAAGAAAATTTGCCGAAGGGAATAGCCTTGCGGATGAATCTCTTGAATTCGAGCCGACAAATTCTCTAGCATGGGTAATCAAAGGTATTTGTTTGGCGAGGTTAGGGGAAGCTGATCATGCCCGAAACGCTTACGCCAAGGCGATAGAATTTGATCCCACAAATGCTCGCCCTCACTTCAATTTGGCCGTTTTTCTTGTGGAACAAAAGGATCCCAAAGGGGCTTTAGTTGAGGCTAAAAAAGCGGTGAAGCTGGATTCAACTCATGAAGACGCCAAAGCGTTGGTACGAAAGTTAAAGTTTCAGTTAGGATTGCCTATAGAAGACGCAGAGAAGCCAGCACCTTGGAAAAATCCATTTGTCAAATCAAAAGAAGTTGAACTTGAAGTTCTAAATGTCGATTCGTTTCCTTGGGTGCCAAAATCAGAGCCGTACTGGACTTATTTGGGATACTTTCTTGCTACCGTCTTATTGGTAACTTTTGTCTCTTTGATCTCAATTTATTATCCTCAACTGCAAAACGGGTCGACTTCCTTTGCCAAACCGACAAAGCTGACAACTCTGGAGTTCTTGATTAGCATCGGCTATTGGACTGGACTAATTCTCACTCTTGTTTTTTCATTTATAGATGTGCTCAATAAAAGAAGAAATTCTATTTGGATCGTTAGCATTCTAATATTGTCATGCATATTCTTGGGCTGGATACCGCTGTATTCTTATTTAATTTTTGGAAGAAGAACCCAAACTTAAGATATCTCGTTAATAATATGAGAACCGTATGTTACTTAGTCTAATCCTAGCCTTGACCATTCATCAACTGCCATCGTCCGTTAGCCCCATAGCTTCCGTAGCTTTTCAGGAGACTCCATCACAAATTGTTGTGCCTGCGACGATCAATGGTAAAGACCTTCATTTCATTTTTGATACTGGATTTGCCGGAGATGTTTTGGTTGACACCACGATCGATTTTGGTAAGCAGACCGGAAGCGAAACAATGCAGGACTTTGTGGGTACTTTTGAAGCTCCAGTTTATGCGCTGAAATCGATGCATCTCGGCAACTTAAAGCTGGACCCGACGGGGCGAGATGTGATCGGTCAACCTGGAATTTCCGATTTTGGCGAGGGCGTTCATGTGGATGGTCTTATGGGATTTTCCACAATCAAAGACTACGTCACTCAAATCAATTTTCAAGATCATAAATTTAATTTTTATCCATCTGACCTTGACATTTCCACTTGGAAACCAAACAACAAAACAACATTTCTTGTAAAAATGCTTCCAGTTGGTCCCAGATCAATTAATCTTCCAGTTTTGACCCCCGATGGCAAGACTTTAGTCATGGCCCTTGATACTGGCAATGCGTTTTATGCGACTACCCACAAAGACGTTTTAGAGAGAGTGGGGCTTTGGCCACAAGGTAAAGTTGCAGATTTTCAATCGCTTAATGGGGTTGCCTCCGGTCCAGTCGCATCTTGGAACAAGGTGATGAACAATATGACGATTTTCGGGGTTCACGTACCTGTCAGTTATTGGGACATTATCGATTTACCTGCTGCAGATTCGTCTAGTGATGGCACGGTTGGCATCCAGTTTTTGAAAAATTTTAATATCTTTTTTGATTTTAAGCGAAGGTACGTTTGGCTCGAAAATTTTGATGGAAAGGTAGCGAATGAAGAAGAAGGCGGTATCGGTATCGCCGCCGTCTTTAATCCCGAGATAAAATCAATCGAAATTGAGCGGGTATCGCCCGGGAGTCCAGCCGATAAGGCGGGTATCAAAGAAGGTGATTTGCTTCTTCAGGTCAATGATGACGACCAGCTAGGCGGGGCCACTTTTGAGAGTCTCCGCAAGGTTCTTAGTGGTCCAATCGGCAGTAAAGTCCGGCTTTCAATATCTCACGAAGGGTTTGTTAAAGTGGTCACTGTTGTGCGCCAGGCTTTGGTTAATCAGTAGCCTTTTGACTCAAGAACTCGCGAATGGCAGCATCAAACATGGGTTCCGTAAGACGTCCTGTAAAAGTGTTTTGCTGGCTAGGGTGGTAACTTCCCACGATTTTCGTACCGCAATCTAGCCTAGTCGTTTGGAGATGAGCAAATTTCGGCTTTGTGATCGACCCCGTCGAAATGAGTCGCACTGCTTTGAAAGTTTGATCCCAGGCAATGCCGCCGAGACATAAAATCGATTTCCACTGCCGAAGTTCCAGGGTTTCTAAAAGAAAATTCCGGCACTGAAGAATTTCCTCCTGAGCCGGTTTATTATCTGGTGGAGCGCAATGAACGCACGCCGTAATTAGAACGCCGGTTAGGCTCAAACCATCCTCTTTTGAATGTGACTCCGCTTGATTTGCAACGCCAGCTTTATGCAGTGCCCTAAATAGCCAATCACCACTACGATCTCCCGTGAACATCCGACCGGTGCGGTTTCCGCCATGCACTGCGGGAGCGAGGCCAACTATAAGGCATGTCGCATTTGGGTCCCCAAAGTTTGGAACTGGCTTTTTCCAATATTCGTCAGCTGAAAAAGACTTCCGCTTTTCCGAACCAACTAGCTCGCACCAAGTCCTAAGTCGTGGGCATCTTTCGCAATGGATGATCTTGTCGTTCAAGGTTGCAAAAGAATCAGTGGAATGGCGTAACATGAAGTATCGGTGCCTATTTACGAGTACGAGCCAGACGATCGAGAATGCTTTATTTGCCGAGGCAAACTTGAAGTTCTCCAATCGCTGAGTGAGCCAGCTTGTTCTTTGTGCCCGATTTGTGGATTACCCGTAAAGAGGCTCATTTCTAAGGCATCAGTCATCAAGAGCTATTCCGTAGACCATCAGAAAGCGGGAGAAAAAGGATTTACCACTTATCGCAAAGCCCAACAAGGAGTTTATGAAAAAATTGCTGGAGAGGGTCCCGAATTGATTTCGAAAAGTAAAGATTTTGATTCTAAATCTGCAACTCCCAAAAAGCCCAAAAAGATTATAGATTTAGATGAAAGCTAATTTGCACTTAGCCCAAGTGAATCTTCGTACCCGCACATCACGTTCATCGCAAATACAACATAGTCGGCAAAGCATAGCTGAGGATTGTTGCAATAAACAGTTACGCAAACAGTATTTTCAGACGGCAAACCAATTTTTACAAGGTAGCCATTTTGAGAGGTTTCGTAAAAGTGAATCAGAGGCGACCGACTATAACGTTCGATATAAAGACTTAGGAAATCCCCATGGGTGACCTCTGGTTTCAGGATGCCAGTTATAGTGAACGCTGGGTCTTGCGTGGGAATTAACGCAACACTGGGCGATAGCCTCCAGCCCAGCTCGCTTGCAAAAACGTCATTGTTTTCAACAAAAGTGAAGCTATTTGACTCGATCGAACTGAGATTTGCGATCATTCCATTTTGCATTGCCGGCCCAACCGCAATCAAGAGTGCGACGAAATCGGCTCTCGGTAATGAAAAATGATCAGCGCATATCAACGGATTGTTATCAATCAGTTCCAAGAGTCCGCGTGGATGAAGGCCAGATCGGTTTTCAACTATTTCTCGGCTCCAATCGCCTTGAACAAACGAAAGCAAGCTCCCGTCCTCGGGCGGCTCAAGCTCAACTGCATCAATTTCAGAATGACGATTTAACAATGAAACGATTCTGGGATTGGATGATCGGGCTAAATTAATTCTCACCTGGTTTGGCGTACAATCGTTGATCGAATGCGGATAACTTTACTGGCTTCAAAATTGAGAACAAAAGTGGTCACGTACTTTTCTGCAAGCCCGTCTTTCGATGAAATTAACATGTAGCCCCTTGCATCGCTGGATTTGGAGCTTCTAAAAGTAATCAGAGCGCATATTACGTGATTGTAAGTGGACCATCCTTTAAAAGTGAAACTTGCGAGTTGAGTCGTAAGATTTGGTGGGGATTTTGATGGCAATTCCGAAGAACTTCCCGTGAAAGATGCGACAGGTGACTTAAACGATTCTCCTAGCTTCAAAGCATGTTTTGGATAAACAACTACCATGCCAGAAAGTCCCGTATTGGTTCCTGTAACTCGTCCTAACGAGTCGACTTGAAAAATTGCTGAGTTAACTTGCCCTCCTAAGGAGCCAGTGTGCTGGGTTTTAAGCGTGCCCTTTAAAGTGTTCCTACCGCCTTTTACTTTCAGCACCCTTAAGTAAAAATCAAGTTGCATGTGGAACGGCTTTGGAGTAAGCCCAGTCACCGAAGTAGGGGCAAGAAAATGGAATTTCTCGCCCTTTGCGAACTTAAGCCGAAAAAGATAGGTGCCGTTGGATCTAGTGATTTGAGCACTTGCGCCACAGCATATTCCGAAAAAAATTAACAGAATCAGTCGGGCTTTAAACTTTCTCAAAGGAAATCCTTGGAAATGCTAATTTCCACCGGCCGATTTGGGTAAGGTTGAGCCAGGCGCGATTTTCAAAAGAGTGACTTTGAACTGAGTGACGGATCCTGGTGGAACCCCGCTAGGCAGTGCTTGGGGTGCATATCCAATTTCGGGAGGCAAAGTGATAAGTCTCACCCCTCCGGCTTTCATGCCAGCAACTGCAAAAGCAAGGCCGCTGACACCAATATGCTCGGTGCTATTAATTTTTCCAGTTCCAACTTGAAATGTCAATGGAGCGGACGCAGGGGCATTGGCGAAAGAAAATCCATTCAAAAGAGTTCCGTCGTAAGTTATCGTTACGATGTTCCCCGTGACCGCTGCTTTGCCAACACCTGGTTTCAGATCTTTTGTGTCGAAGACCAAAGTCTGATTTGGTTTCACTAACGCAAGCAGTTTAACTTTGAAAAATAATTCTGTGTTTGGAGGAATCGTGGGCGGGCGACCGGTCACGCCGTATCCCAACGCGGATGGAATGTCCAAATCCCTGGTTTGCCCCACGTGCATCCCAACCAGACCAACCTCCCAACCCTTTATAACCGGACTCGAACCGACTACGAAATTAAAAGGAGGTTTTTCGGGGATGCTCGGGTCTTTTGGAATATTTGAATCAAAGATAGTTCCGTCCGCGAATGATCCGGTGTATTCCATTACGGCTTCGTCGCCTGTTTCCAAGGTTTTATCTGGTCCGGCGTTAGCAGCCGTGGGTTGATCTTCGTCCTTATATTTCAATCCGCCTTGCAAACTTTTTGCGCCAGTAAAATCAAGTTTTGGTGCTTTCGGACCAGCAACCGGGGATTGAGATCCGCTTGTGGCATTAGTCTCGGGCGTATTAGAATTGCAACCAGCGAATGTCGCAGAAGCAATGAGCAAAATAGAAAATCTTCGAAACACGTTCATAATTTACCTTCCCGCGTCCGTTTAGACTCTTGTCTAAAGTTAGAACCGGGAATCGCTAACAATATCAAGCATACAAGCTCAAATGGTTAAATTAAGCACAAAAGCAAACAAGAAAGCGGAATTAAAACCGGCATTGAAACAGATTCAAAATCGTCGCGCTAGGTTTGATTACTCAATTTTAAAGACTTTTGAAGCAGGAATCGCACTAGTTGGATCGGAAGTGAAAAGCATTTATCTAGGCAGAGGTCACCTTGCAGATGCTTTTTGTCGCATATCCGCCAACGAAGCGTTCTTAGAAAATTTTGACGTCGAGCCGTATGAGCACTCTCATGTATTTGCCCATGATCGTAGGCGTAGCAGAAAATTATTGCTTCATCGAAAAGAGATTGAAGCCCTAGAATCACAAGGGATTGAAAAAGGACTCTCAATTATTCCCTTAAGAGTTTATTTTTCTCATGGGAAAGTAAAAGTTGAAATTGCGATTGCCCGGGGCAAAAAACTCTATGACAAACGAGATAAAATTGCTGAAGAAGATGCCAATCGGAGCCTTCAAAGGGAACTAAGTGATCGGGAAAGTTGAAATTCCTGGAAAAGTTACCTTGTAAAAACTAATCATTATTTACCGAATATATAAGTGTGGACCGTCATGCTTTTGAAATTGGCCTTGCGGTCAACCAGCCTGTGAGCATAGTTTTCTATATTGAAGGCGCGCCTCACATGATCCACGGCACCGTTGAAAGCGTGCAGCCGTTTGAAATATCCACGTGCGATCCAGGAGCGAGCAAATTCTTTAGTCAGCGACGAGCGGTAATTCTGAAATGGGAAGGAGAGTCCTTAAAAAAAATTGAAACCGAGGTGCTTTCATTGCATTTTGAAAGTAAAAAGTGGCACTTATTCCTTGAATTCTTGACTAGTGACGAAGTGGATCGCAGGAGATATCCAAGGTTTCCAATGCGCTTGCCCGTTACTATTCGGACAATTTCAGAAAGTCCGGAGGGAGTGTGTGCGGTGGATATAAGTGGTCATACCGAAGACCTTTCGCTTGGAGGGGCATGGATCACTCTAGAAGAATCGGTTGATGTTCAAAGCTTAGTCGAGGTGAGAACACGTCTAACCGATTTTGATACGATACGCACGCTTGCTATTACCGCCAGAAGAGGAGACGACAAAGCAGGAATTGGAGTCGAATTCATAGACTTCATTGGCGGTGCTAGATACCATTTGTTTAGCTTCCTTAACCGCGTGGCCTAGCGCTTTTACGAGTGGGTTACCAATTCACGTAGATCTTTTTCGCCGACTTCGGATTGCGAGTCTGCCATATGAAGAAAATCTTGATAGATTTGCTCAAACCTCTCGTCGGTGAAGTTAAATCCAATTTCTGCGAGGCGGTGCTTGAGTCCGTGTCTTCCACTTCGAGCCGTTAAAATAATTTCGCTTTTATCAGCACCCACCGAATGGGGATCAATAATTTCATAAGTTGTGCGCTCTTTCAAGACGCCGTCTTGGTGGATGCCCGAAGAATGAGCGTATGCATTTGCGCCGACAATTGCCTTATTTCTTTGCACAACCATTCCAGTTAATTTAGAGACGAGCTTTGAGGTCGGCACGATCTGAGTTGTATCGATGTTTGTTGACACGTGAAATTTGTCACTTCGAACCTGCATCGCCATTACAACCTCTTCCAATGCAGTATTGCCTGCACGCTCACCTATCCCATTCATGGTCACCTCCACTTGTCGAGCTCCGGCAATAACTCCTGAAAGGGTGTTCGCGGTAGCCATTCCTAAATCGTTGTGACAATGGCAAGAAAAAATCGCTTTGTCAGAATTTGGAACATTCTCAATGATTCCTTTGATCAAGTGATAATATTCATTGGGATATGTAAATCCGGTGGTATCGGGAACGTTGATTGTTGTTGCGCCAGCCTCTATGATTTTTTCTACTACCGTATAAACATAATCGAGATCGGCTCGACCTGAATCTTCCATGAAGTATTCAACGTCGTCCGTAAATTGGCGCGCCGTCCGAACCGCTCTTATTCCGGTTTCAAGAGCTTCTGCTCGAGTCATTTTTAATTTGAATTGCAAGTGATTATCACTAACGCCAAGTCCGGTGTGGATCCTGCTTCGCTCCGCTGGAGCCAGTGCTTCTGCAGCAACTTCAATATCTTTTTGCCGTGCCCTGGTCAGTCCGCAAATTACCACTCCCTTAAGGTCATTAGATAAACCTTGAACGCTTTCAAAATCGCCAGGGGAACTTATTGGAAAACCGGCTTCTATGATATCCACGCCAAGCAGAACAAGTTGCTCACCAATCTCTCTTTTCTGGTCATATGAGAGCCGGACTCCAGGGCTCTGCTCTCCGTCTCTCAATGTTGTATCAAAAACAAACACTCGATTTTCCATAGTTATCTGAATTATAAGTGTACTTTACAGTTAGCCCAAACCAACGTGAAAAATCCGACGGCGGTATCCTAAGTTATCTTCAATTTATGGAAAACGTTGATATCAATGTAGTGGCGCAACAAGTACAAGTTAGACAGCCTTGGATTTGGCAACTTTCTCGAGATTTTGAAGTCAAGCTAGTTCTAAAAAGGGCCCAAGTAGATCTTGATTCTGGTCGTTACCTAATTAACTTGGAAGGCTCAGTTGAAGAATTGCAACGGGCTACAGCTTGGCTGATGTCAACTGGGATGCATGTGGAAGCCCAAAAACGCAAAATGGGCGTTTAGAAGTCACTAACAACAAGGTGCAAGAGATCTTGGAGATCCCGGAAGATTTTGACGAATTTTGGCAAGAAGCAAGACAAGAAGCCCTAAATTGCCACCTCGATTATCGGCGCAGTGCGCAATCCCACGTCGCTCTTCCAGGAATGATAATCGAATCAATCCAAATGGCGACGGTTAACGACCGCGTTATTAGCGGCTGGTTTGCACATCCTATGGGGGCCAGGCGGTTGCCTGGTTTTCTTTGGATTAACCCATACGGCAGGGAATCTATTTTGCCAAACGAATATAGCACTCGCCCAGGATTCGCAAGTTTAAACTTGAACTTTTTTGGTTACGACGCGTTTTACCAAGAAAAATACGCAATTGATCGGGGATATTTCACCCAGGGAATTGAGCTTCCAAAGACGTATATCTATCGCCAAATAACCCAAGATTGTTTGGTGGCTTTGCGGGTTTTACAGGCACAAAACGAAGTAGATGAAGAAAGGATCGGTGCGATGGGCATGAGCCAAGGCGGGGGTTTAGCGATCGCTTGCGGACACCTTAGCCCAATCGTGAGTGCGGTGGGTGCGGATATGCCATTTCTTGGGGACATTAGAAATACACTAGCTCGCCCGGTGCATCGCTACCCGTTAAAAGAAATTATCGATTTCATTGAGGTGACCCCGCTCGGAAGGGAACGTGTAAACCATACACTTGGATATTTTGATACGGTTTATCACGCGAGCCGGTGTCAAAAACCAACTCATGTTTCCCTTGGTTTAAAAGATCCAGCATGCAGACCTGAAACGGTCAGAAAAATATTTGATGCACTACCCGATCAAAAAGCATTAGTTGAATTGGATTCGGGTCACGACTGGAACCCTGAAATGATCGAGGGAAATCGTCACTGGTTTTTAGATCATCTTTGATGCTGAAAAATTAATGGGCAGCTCAATGAAAATTATCCAGGTTGCTGGGGCACTGGGCACCTGGGGCGGAATCGAGAGATATATTTGCAATTTAAGTGAGGGCCTCACTGATCTTGACTACAATGTTTTTGTGGCCTGCCCGAAAGGATCGCCGCTTGAAAAGAAATATCTTGGGTCCAAGCTCATTCTTGAAAAGAAACCCAAGATACATTTTCTGACCGTTTCTCAGTACATCCGTGGAATTAAGGACCAGCATTTTGATCTCATCCATGCCCATTACAGTCCGGATTTTGCGGCGGTGGCAATCGCGGCTAGAGTTTGTAAAATCCCCCGAATTGTACTCAGCAGACACGTCGCGTTGCCTTGGGCGAAACCAAAAGCAATAGCCTTGAGCACACTTTATGACCGAATGATTTGTGTGAGCGACGCAGTTAAAGATGTGCTTGAAAGCTCAGGAGTGCCAACCAATAAATTAATCGTTGCCAAAATGGGAATACGTCAGCTTGAGCCAACTCAACCAAAACCAAAATTGAGAAAGAGTTTTGGTATGTCTGAAAATGCTTATGCCTTTGGCTTTGTGGGGCGGCTTACGATTGAAAAAGGCGTGAAAACTCTGCTTTTCGCGTGTTCAAAATTACCAGCGGAAATCGATGGCAAACAGGTTGAAGTTCATATTTTTGGAGGCGGTCCACAGCATCAAGAATTGGTCTCGACTGTAAATTCAAATTCATCACGAGCCAGATTAGTATTTCACGGGCAGCTTGAAGATGTTTCAGATGCGATGTCGTCTGTCGATGCATTGGTCGTGCCGAGCGAGTGGATTGAGGCGTTTCCTGCTGTAATCTTAGAAGCGATGTGCCTCGGAGTTCCGGTTATTGCGAGCAGAATCGGCGGGATACCGGAAATTATCATTGATCATGAAACGGGGCTGCTTGTGCCGGTGGGCAATGCCGATATTCTATTTCAAGCAATGCTCGAGCTTGCTCAAGATCGAAGCTTAAGCGGGAAAGTCGGAGCTAATGGACGCGCGTTGCAACAAAAAGATTATACGATCCCGGCCATGGCCCAAAGGTTTTCTGAAGTATTCGATTCCATTCCTGCTTATCGATGAGTCTGCAGTTTGCTCTTGGCGAAGCAAATAGCTTGAGCGGAACTAAGGAGTTCCCGCAATTGGTCCAGAGACCATTGAGTTGCTCTATCCGAAATAGCGTTATCGGGGTCCGGGTGGGCTTCAATAAATAGCGCATCTATGCCAACGGCACACGCGGCCCTTACCATCGCAGGAATAGATTTTCGGTCTCCACCGGTTGATTCACCAGCAGCTCCCGGTCTTTGGGCAGAATGAGTCGCATCGTAGCAAACAGGAACGCCAAAAGAGCGCATTATCTCGAGTCCTGGTAGATCAACAACTAGATTGTTATATCCAAATGAGGTTCCGCGTTCTGTCAATATCAGTCCCGCAGATTGAAAGCCTTTCATTTTATTGACAATATTGAGAGTGTCATGAGGGGCGAGAAATTGACCCTTCTTGATATTTACTGGCTTACCAGTTTTAGCCGCAGCTTCAAGTAAGTCCGACTGCCGGCACAAAAAGGCAGGAATTTGAATCAAATCCGCAACATTTGCAGCAATTTTTGCCTGATCCGGCAAGTGGATGTCGGTGGTAACCGGAACATTAAACTGAGACTTTATTTTTGACAGAATTTCAAGCCCTTCATCGATGCCTGGGCCGCGAGTGCTATTAATACTTGTGCGATTTGCCTTATCGAAACTGCCCTTGAATATAAATCCAAAGCCAAGGTCATCGCAAATTTTTTGGGTGGCTTCAGCCACGGCTTGGCTCAACGATAACGATTCTAGTGAGCATGGTCCACAAATGAGCGTTAAACGATCGATCCCAACTGAAACTGATCCAACTTTGACTGGATCTATATTAATCCGATCCACTTTTTGATCTTATAAACGGTTGTATCTCGATTTAACTCGGCGATAGCAAGGGTTAGAGGCACTTTTTTCGGACACACCTTAACGCAGTTTTGGGCATTGCCGCAACCCGTGATGCCTTCTTCGCTGGTCATGAACTCTAGTCTGTCTGAAGAAAGCTGGTTTCCAACGGGATGCAGATTGAAGAGCAAAGCCTGACCTATCGCAGCAGGCCCAACAAATGAGGATTTATCGCTCACTTGCGGGCATGCTTCTATGCAACACCCACACGTCATGCATTTAGAGAGTTGATACCGTAAATGGCGTCCCCTGTCGTCTTGAGGCGGTGCCATTCCAAGATCATACGATCCGTCAATCGGAACCCATGCCTTGATTTTGATTAAATTCTCAAACATCGATGAGCGATCTACGATCAAGTCTCGGACCAGAGGAAACTTGGTCATGGGGCGCAAGCGAATAACGTAAGTATCGCCGTCCAATTCAGCTACTTCTTCTAGTAAAGCGGTGCAAGCTTGGCGGATCCGATCATTTATTAACATCGTGCAAGATCCGCAGACTTCTTCAAGGCAAGAAGCCTCCCAAGCTGGAGGTTCCACCGTTTTGCCATCGATAGTTTGAGGATTCTTTCGAACTTCCATCAAAGCCGAAATAACATTCATCTTTGGTCGAAAAGGAATCTCGAATGTCTCTTCGTGTGACCGTTCACGGTCATTCTGGCATCGAGTTATACAAAGTCTTACTTTAGTTGGATGTTCCTCTTCGGTTCCGCTCATACCTATTCATTGTACGCAATATCGCTTACTTAGCTGCGATATCTTGGTATTCTAGTTATTGGTCGAAAATGATTGCAACTTCCTCGACGAGGGACACGGTTAAGATTCTTGGCGTTCGGGTGGATCGAGTCACGATGAACCAAGCAATCGAACGGATTGAATCGTTCATAAAAAATTCGGACAGCCACGTTGTTGTAACTGCAGATTCAAGCGGTCTTTACGCGCAGCTCAAAGATCGGGAACTACATTCAATTATGGAAGGTGCTGATTTGGTTACACCTGACAGCTTTGGTGTAGTTTGGGCGGCCAAAAAAATGAACGAAAAAGTTGAGGGAAGAGTTAACGGCGTGGAAATTATGGACCGCGTTTGCGCTCTGAGTGCCCAGAAAGGATATCGGCTATTTTTTCTCGGGGCATCTCCCGGCGTCGCCGAGCAAGCGGCTGAACGAATGCGGCTTAAATATCCTGGGACGAATATAGTTGGGACGCGTCATGGGTACTTCCCCTCGTCCGATGATGCAGTGGTCGCCGAAGAAATTGCGCCACTTAAACCAGATGTTTTATTTGTCGCCATGGGAATTCCTAGACAAGAAAAATTTATTGCCTCAACTAAAAATATCGTCAAGTTCAAAGTGGGGATTGGTGTGGGCGGGTCGTTTGATGTGTTTTCGGGCAATTCGAAACGCGCGCCAAAGCTAGTTCAAAAAGTTAATTTGGAATGGTTGTGGCGACTGATCCAGAATCCCAAGAAGATTTCAAAATGCGCTAGTCTTCCTAAATTTGTTTTTGCAGTGGTTAAGGATTCCCGCAAGCAGAGTCATCAGAGCGAAGACCAAAAGTGAAGATATATACCCGAACTGGTGACCACGGAACGACAGGAATAATCGGCGGTTCGAGACTCACAAAGGACAATCTGAGAATTGAGGCAATCGGTTCATTGGATGATGCTAATGCCGCGCTTGGATTTGCCCTGACGGTGGTTAAAAATTCAGCACCCGAGTTGGATGAAATTTGCGATATTTTGGAAAACTCTCAAAGGCAAATTTTTAATATCGGTGCAGAAATCGCAACACCTAGCGACACAACCAGTAACGCTGAACTTTTCGACGACGGTGCGACCGTGTGCCTTGAAAATTCAATGGATAAATTCAATGATGTCCTTCCGGCACTTCGGCATTTTATATTGCCAGGGGGCTCAGAAGCGGGATGCCGTCTTCATTTGGCAAGGTGCTCCATTCGTCTATGTGAACGGCGGATAACTGCATTTGGTCAGAATTTTGAAGTTCGAGACAACATTCGCGCCTACTTGAATCGTCTTTCTGATTGGCTCTTCGTTGCCGCTCGATATTGCAACTTCTTCTGTGACGAACAAGATTCGATCTGGGAAGGGAAGAAATAACTAATGAATTTAATCGCTTCACTCATAATTTTAACTTCGTTTCAGACACCAGGCACCGTGTCTCAGACTGTCGCACCAGTAACTCCTGCTGGGCTGATTAGTAAAATGATGAGCAATTATGCTTCATGCACGGAAATGTCGGGCAAAATCGTTCTCACGGTAAAGGTGGAGAACCTGACACAAGTCACTACAACCAATTTTCAATTTGAGCGACCGAGCAAGTTGTATATTTACCAGACTCGTGAGGATCCAGAGGGAGGAACCTGGATTGTAACAAGCGATGGTCAAACTTTTTCATATCCCGCACCTTCGAATTTTCTAACTAACAAGGGCCAACGCTTGTTTGAACCGGTTTCAGCACCTGGTCAACTGCCGATGAATATTCAAAAAATTTATGCAGCATGCAAAGATAGTTTGGTTGATTTTTCCGTGCCTATGTCGATATCAATATCATGGCTCGACGAACTGCGACGCATCAAAGCAAGATGGCTTTCAATGTCGTTGGCGGGGACGGGAATCATCGATGATCAAAATTGTTATCGAATTACCGGGGATTATAGCGATTCCTATGGTCCGCCTGCAATGGGTCAGTTTGAACTTGATATAAACGATAATAGTGAAATCGTGAAATATGCCGAATCGGAATTTGTTGGAGCCCCATCATCGGTCAAAACTAAGAGTGCGCCGGTAAAAGTAGTTGCTACGTGGGATTGTGACCTAAAGCCTAACAGCAAAGTTGACGAAACATTATTTAAGGTTTTACTTAAAAAGTGAGATTGAAGATTTAGAATTGTTGAACCAAAGCAATTGAATATCGTACTAGCTTGGGTAAGAAACGAATCTTGACTTTTTTGGGTAGATTAAATGAGCGTGGTTAAAACTAAACAGATAACGTTCGCTGATGTGAAAGCTGGGATGTGCGCGAAAATTGTAGGATGCACTGCCTGTTCTGAAGAACTGACACGCTTGCGAGAAATGGGTCTTACCGACGGTGCTCAGATCGAAGTCATTAAAGTTGCACCATTTGGCGATCCTGTTGAAATTAGTGTGCGTGGATACCGGTTGTGCTTAAGAAAACGTGAAAACTGCTCATTGCTGCTCGAATCCGTCGAATCTGAAAGATTCCAAGTCCGAATACCGGAAGAGCCAGAATGACAAAACTTTTCGCGTTGCCTTAGTAGGCAACCCAAACGCTGGCAAAACCACCTTATTTAACGCATTAACTGGGTCCCATCAAAAGGTAGGCAACTACCCAGGCGTTACGGTTGAGAAAGTTGTCGGTACGATTCACTTAAAAGATTTTGACGCAGAGTGTGTCGATCTTCCTGGGCTTTACAGCCTACAGGCCCTTTCCGAAGACGAATTAGTTGCCCTTAATTCGTTAGGAGGAGGCTCTACCGAAACTGAGATTGATTTAATTGTATACGTTTTAGACGCTTCAAATTTAGAACGAAATTTATACCTATTTGCGCGATTGGCGGAGTTTCAATTGCCTACAGTTGTCGCCCTCACAATGACGGACCGCTTGCAAAAATCAGGCACAGTTTTGAGGGTTAACTCTTTGCGCGATGCACTTGGAGTTGACGTTATTTCGGTGGTCGGGCGAACCGGAGCTGGAATATCAGAACTTAAGGCTTCGATTGTAAAAAATTTTGCCGAGCCTAAAATTCCAGATTTTACAATTGGTTTTCCAGACCAACTCAAAGAGGTCTTAGTACCGTTGCATCAACATTTTGTTAATGACAAGCTTGAAGTTCCAATCTCGCTGATCATCAAGCAATTGGTCGAACCCGAAGAAATTCTTCCAAGCCCGCTTGATCAAGATGACGATGCGAGGGAAGTGCTTGGTAACGCCCGCCTGCGACTTATCGAGAAGAACCTTTTGAATCCAGACATTGAAATCAATTCAGCTTATGAGTGGGCGGCTTTAGTTCAAAGACAATCGATTACGCACAAATTGGTTCACAAGGACACAATTACCGACAAAATCGATGCGATTTTGATGCACCGCGTTTGGGGAATTCTGGTTTTCCTAGCGGTGATGTATGTAGTCTTCCAGTCAATCTACACGTTTGCCCAACCGCTGATGGATGATATCACGTCTGGATTCACATTCCTCTCTAATTGGGTTCATCCGTTACTTTCCGGAGTTCCTTGGGTTCAATCTCTCGTTTGTGACGGAATCATTGGCGGAGTTGGCTCGATGCTCGTATTCTTGCCTCAGATCTTGATTCTGTTCTTTTTTATAGGCGCATTAGAAGGATCAGGATATCTGGCAAGGGCCGCTTTTCTGATGGATCGGCTTTTTGGTTGGTGTGGCTTAAACGGCCGAGCTTTTATTCCGTTGCTGTCAAGCTTCGCCTGTGCAATTCCGGGAATCATGGCGGCAAGGGTCATGCCTGATAAGAAATCTCGTCTGGTAACTATATTAGTCGCTCCCTTGATGAGTTGTAGCGCGCGTCTACCGGTTTACTTGCTTTTAATTGGAGCCTTCATCCAACCGAAATACGGAGCTGTTTGGGCAGGGATTGCTTTGTTTGGAATGCACCTGCTCGGACTGGTCATCGCAATCCCCATTGTTTGGATTCTTAATCGCAAAATTGTCAAAGGCAGAAATTTGCCGTTTACTTTGGAACTACCTCCATATCAACTGCCGAAATTGCGGGATGTCTGGCTGGGCATGTACATGCGTGGAAGAGTATTTGTTACGGTAGCGGGAACCACGATCGTAGCGATGTCAATTCTGATTTGGTTTCTTTCATACTTTCCGCGTTCATCCAGCCAAGATTTAGTTTATCGCCAAGCATATCTGCAAACAAATAGGAACGCTTCTAATTTCGACGTTCAGAATTATGTCGATCAACAACGCCTAGGCGATTCCTACCTTGGAAGGTTTGGGAAAGGGATTGAACCCATTTTCAGACCGGCAGGTTTTGATTGGCGAATCACCACCGGCATTCTTGCCGCTTTTCCTGCTCGAGAAACAATTATCCCTTCCTTGGGGATTTTGTTTAGGCTCGGGAATGTGGACGGTCCGGCTACTAACCTACAAAATAGTTTGGCTAAGGCAAAATGGTCTGACGGTAAACCATTGCTTAACCCTTATACTGCAATTGGCCTTATGGTATTTTTCGCGCTATGCTGTCAATGCAATAGCACCCTTGCAACCGTGAAGCGGGAAACAAATTCGTGGAAATGGCCCATTTTCATGTTCTCGTATATGAGCGGTTTGGCTTACCTTGGTGCAGTTTTGATCAACCAATTTGGCAATTTTATGATGAATCGTTAGACTGCAAGATCTCTCGCTCTTCTTTTTCAATCTCAAATTCTTCAGGCACAGCTTGAATCGGAATCGCAGGTCTTTCCTTTATTGTTGGTTTCTTTGTGATCGCTTTTTCGGTTACTTTCAGTTCTTTCGCCCGCTCCTCTGCACCCGGAGAGACTGACCACAAAGTGTCTTCAGCCCAATAGGAATGAAGGAATTCATCCCAAACCTGGTTGTAGACCGCAATGGTCTGATCTGCCAAACGAGACCAATCGAAATCTTTGCCTAAGCGTATTCTTGCCGCTTGAACAAGCTTTTCCGCACGAGCTGGGTCACGGATTACTTTAAGGATCGCCCATGCAAGCGACCCGGGATCATTTGCGAAACTCAACGTTCCGGTTTCGTCATGTCTGACCACTTCCCGGAAGCCTCCGGCGTCGCTCGTCACCACAGGAGCGCCCGCAGCCATCCCTTCGAGCGCAACTATGCCGAAAGGCTCATAAAGTGAAGGGAATACGGCCACGTCGGCTACGCGGTAAAGCATGTGCAGTGATCGGTTCGCCATAAATCCGTTGAACAAAATCTTATCTCGAAGCCCTGCCCAATACACAAACTTTTCAAATCTCTCACGATGCCCACCGCCAACAATCAGAAACTTAGTGTTGGGCTCTTCACTTAAAACGATGCTAGCTGCATTCAAGAGTATATGAATGCCCTTTTCTCGGACAAAACGCCCCACGTACATTACGATTCGTTCGTTTGGCAAAGCCAATTTCGCCCGATGAACTAGCCTTTCTTTTTCGGTCCAATCAAATTCGAATTTATGAGCATCTACTCCGTTGTAAATGACGTTTATTTTGTCCCAGGGCACGGTGAAGGATTCGCTCACTTCTTTGCGCATAAATTCTGAACAAACAATAATTCTCCATGCTTCATAAGTAAGCCAATACTCCTGTTCATGAATATATTTGGAAGTGTCATTGGAGATTGAGCCGCCATGCCGACCCTTTTCGGTGGCATGAATCGTGGCGACTATGGGTAATTTGTACTCATATTTGAGTTCTCTCGCCGCGTCAAGCGACAGCCAGTCATGAGCATGAAACAAGGTTGGTTCGCCCTGAGTCCGCCATTCTTCCAACAGCTCTCTTACTCTGGCTTCAGTCGCTCTATTGAGCAGCTGTATTTCATGAAGAAAATCGTTAGGTTCGTGGTCCAAATGTACACGGTGGATATGGACTCCTGAGGGTTCGGTCTCTTCGTCTGGCGCGAGTGGTGTGGACTTTGTAACTACATGAACTTCGATTCCCTTCTTGGCGAGTTGCCGGGATAAATCACTTACGTGCGGGGAAATTCCGCCAACGATTCTCGGAGGGTATTCCCAAGAAAGCATCATCACACGCATTCAATTAGTGTAGCGAACTATGGCAATTTTGAACCCAAGACAAGATGCTTAAGCAGATGATATTTGTCTAACAGTGTAAACTTACCAGGAAACAGTAATAATTTCCAATCTCAGGTTCAAGTTCCGTGTCTGGAGGGGAAATTGATAGGAGAAGGAGCCCGATGAAGAAGGAACTAGGGAAGGTTTTTCGGGCAAGGTGAAGATACGTGGCATTAAAGGAATTAAAAAGCGAATTAAGTTTAACCGCTCCGTGGCCAACATATGAGCAAGACGAAATCGAGGCGGTTGAGCATGTTCTTATATCTGGAAATGTCAATTATTGGACAGGCGAAGAAGGTCGAAAATTTGAAACAGAGTTCGCTTCATACACCGGCTCAAACTTTTCAGTGGCAATGTCTAACGGCACAGTTGCACTGGAGGCATTACTCAGCGCAATTGATCTCAAACCCGGCGATGAGGTAATCGTATCGCCACGAACGTTTATCGCGTCTGTGTCATGCGTTATAACCCAAGGCGGAATACCAGTTTTTGCCGACGTTGATCGGAGGAGTGGGAACCTTAGCGCAGAAACTATTGAGCCAAAAATTAACTCTCATACAAAAGCAATTGTTGTCGTTCATTTGGCAGGCTGGCCCGCTGAAATGGATGAAATAATTGCCTTAGCGCGGAGTAATAACTTATTTTTAATTGAGGATTGCGCTCAAGCTCACGGAGCAACCTACAAAGGTCGAAGTGTAGGATCGATTGGCGACGCTGGAAGTTGGTCATTTTGTCAAGATAAGATCATTTCAACCGCTGGCGAGGGCGGCATGGTGACAACCAATCACAAAGACGTGTGGTCTAGGTGCTGGTCTGTCAAAGATCACGGCAAGAGTTACGACGCAATTTACAACAAACCACATCAAATTGGCTTTAAATGGGTTCATGATTCAATCGGAAGCAATTGGAGATTGTCAGAAGTGCAAAGCGCAGTGGGAAGAATACAGCTTCGAAAACTTGCGGATTGGAGTGAGCTTCGAACAAGAAACGCGAATTTGCTGTCGAATGGATTGTCGGGTTTAGACGTACTCAGGTTAGAGTCGCCCCCGGACTATTCGCACCATGCCTATTATAAATTCTATGCGTACCTGGAGAGTTCGGCTATAAAATCGACATGGAATCGCCAAAGGATCCTGGAGGAAGTTGGCAATCGTGGAGTCTGCGTTTATTCAGGTAGCTGCAGTGAGGTCTATTTAGAAAAAGCAATTCAAGATCTTGAGCTTGCGCCCAAAGAGCGGTTGCCAATTGCACAAGAATTAGGCGAGACGTCATTGATGCTTTTGGTTCATCCAACTTTGCAAAAAGAGCAAGTCGAACGTGCCGCGGAGATCGTTCGCGAGGTTTTAATTCAAGCTACGGACTAGGAAGGAACTCAATGTCTAAACCACCCTACGCGATAGTCGTCTCCCATGCTTTTTCCAGACCCATGAAACGTTGGGCAAAATTTGTGTACTCGGCCATTTTTGATGTCATTGCGGTCTTACTCGCAATCACCGTTGCGGGGCTTGCCTCTTTTCCTTCAAATCCGCCTCTCGCTTGGAACGTCGATCTTTATTACTTTCTGCCCATCGCTTTACTCACCATAGTCACTTTGCTATTTGCAGGCTTTTATTGGGTCAGTGCTCGATATATTGGTTTTGGCGATTTTATCCGTCTCACAGTCAGTTGCCTGATTGTATCGTTTGGTTTGATTGCCTTATCGCTAATCTATGGACCACTTCGGGGCACATCTCACCTAGATTTTTTCTTGTTGTTTTTCTTCATAACCCTCACGATTATCAGTGCGGTAAGAGTATTCCAAAGGCTCAGCTATTGGAACAAACGAGTCGTATCTGACTCAGAAGACTTAGCCAAGCCCGAGAGAACTATCATTATCGGGGCTGGCGACGCAGGTGAAATATTGGTACGTGAAGTGCTCCGATCCCGGTCAAATCGCTACGATATTGTGGGCTTTTTGGATGACGACGTGCAAAAAGTTGGCATGAGAATCCATGGAATAAGAGTTCTTGGAACAATTGACGAACTTCCTAAATTTGCAGCGGCCTTGACCATTGATGAGGCATTGATCGCGATACCCACAGTGGAAGGCACAATTATTAGAAAGATTTTTGATCTTTGCAGAAGGAGTCACGTGCGGGTGAAGACGTTGCCATCGTTGTCTGCGCTTTTGCAAGGACCGAATGCAGCCCTTACGAGTCAGCTTAGGCACGTTGAAATAGAAGATTTACTTCGCCGCAAAACCGTGAAGGCCGATATAAACAAAATTGCGGGATTTTTGAGGGACGAATCGGTTTTGATAACCGGTGCCGGAGGTTCAATAGGAGGCGAGCTCGCGCGTCAAATCTCATCCCTTCCGCCCCATCAACTCACATTGCTTGGACGCGGCGAGAACAGCATTTATGAAATTGAGCAGGAATTAATCGGTGCCCATGGATATCGACCAGTAGCTATGATCTGCGATGTGCGATCACGGGATTCTTTGGAACGAGTTTTTAACAGCGTGAATCCGAGCGTTGTTTTTCATGCCGCTGCACACAAACATGTTCCCTTGATGGAGACCAATCCCATCGAAGCAATTGAAAATAATATCAAAGGAACTTGGAATTTGATCCAGGCTTCGATTCAATCCAGGGTTTCCCGGTTTATTTTAGTGTCGACCGATAAAGCGGTTAAACCTTCAAGCATTATGGGAGCTAGCAAGAGAGTCTGCGAGCTTATGGTGCAGGCTTATGCTCAATCATCCGACATGCGATTTGCATCTGTACGATTTGGCAACGTACTTGGATCGCGAGGAAGTATCGTGCCCTTGCTGGAGGGTCAAATAAAACGAGGTGGTCCGGTTCGAATTACCCATGAGGATATGACCCGATTTTTTATGACGATTCCTGAAGCGGCTCAACTGATTGTTCAGGCGGGTTACATGGGTTCCAAGGGTGAAATCTTTATTTTGGACATGGGAGCTGCGGTGAAAATTAAGGATTTGGCCTACGATTTGATCTCACTTCACGGTCTCGTTCCCGAAAAGGATATTGAAGTTGAAGTCATCGGAACTAGACCGGGTGAGAAGTTGAACGAAGAGCTAACTTACGATTCTGAACAGTTGCTTCCAACCCAAAATTCTAAAATTTCAATCGTGCCTGGAGAATCAATGACCGTCCACGAAATTGAATCTAAATTAGAATACTTGTTCAGATTTTGCGAAAGAGGGGATGAGCGCGGAGCCCGCCAAGCTTTGATGGAAATGGTCAACCCGATTTTAGTCGTAAGGTCAATTCGCGCCTAGCATCTTCTGGTAAAGTTTTAGAGGATGTGCGGGATTGCCGGGTTTATTGATACCAGCAAATCTAGTAATGACGAATTTCTAAAATCAACTGTTGAAAACATTTGTCGCTGTCTAATCAGCCGCGGTCCTGACGATTATGGTAGTTGGACGCTCCCGAAAGAAGGAATTGCGCTTGGTCACAGGCGCCTAAGCATTATCGATCTTTCCCCCAATGGTGCCCAGCCAATGTCTTCTGCTTCGGGCAATACCATTATTGTTCTAAATGGGGAGATTTACAACTTCAACGAGCTGAGGGAGACCTTTTGTGGATCGGGAATAAAATTTCGAGGCAGTTCAGACACGGAAGTGCTGCTAGAACTTATTGAACGGGATGGAATTGAGTCTGCTTTGAATCAATCTGTAGGGATGTTTGCCTTTGCCGTGTACGACAAGAAGACCAGAACAATAACATTGGCGAAAGACAGGCTGGGAGAAAAGCCGCTGTACTACGGATGGGCCAAAAATACTTTTGTATTTGGATCGACGCCAAGGGCGATTATTCAGCATCCCGATTTTTGCGACCGTCTGGATCGAAACGCGCTCAGCCTTTATTTTCAAACCAATTATATCCCAACGCCTTTCTGCATACATGAAGGAGTCAAGAAATTGCCTGCAGGCACGTTCCTGCCATTTCAATGTAATGATGTAAAACCTGGGACAAACCTTGCTCCGAGAGCCTATTGGAAGTTGCTTGATGTAGCCGAAAAAGGACAAGCTCATCCATCTGCGGAAACGGACAGCGAGACGATTGACCAAGTGGAATTCTTGCTTAAACGATCTGTGCTATCGCAAATGGTTTCCGACGTACCGCTGGGTGCTTTCCTTTCGGGTGGGATTGATTCATCCCTCGTGGTAGCATTGATGCAATCGCAATCGGATAGACCAATTAAGACTTTCACAATTGGGTTTGATGAAATTGCTTACGATGAAAGCCAATTTGCTGACCCAGTGGCGAAGCATCTCGGGACTGATCACACAACATTGATCGTTTCTGAAAAAGATGCGATTGAAGCCATCCCGAAGATGCCCGAATATTACGACGAACCGTTTGCCGATTCGAGCATGGTGCCCACCAGCTTGGTCGCCTCTCTAGCACGAAAACATGTGACGGTTGCACTTTCTGGAGATGGTGGGGACGAAGTTTTTTGTGGCTATAACCGTCAGGTTCGCCTCATCGAAATGCATAGGAGACTATCTGGTTATCCAGCTCGTCTCCGCAAAATCGCGGGCAAATTGATCAAAAAAGTTCCAACTCGCACTTACGATAGTTGGCTTCGACGCAAAAAATCGGGACTTTTAGGTGACCAAGTAATTAAAATGGCGTCTTTGATGCAACTGGAAACATTGGAGGAGCGTTATCTGGCTCTCACTGAGTTCTGGGAGGATCCAGAGAAATTGGTACTGAACAGCAAGTTGCCTTCAACCTTGCTGACAGATTCAGGTACGTGGCCCAATGATCTGCCCCCTCTCATGCAATTACTCTGGATCGAAGCGATGACTTCGCTGCCAGATGACATGCTCGTGAAAGTTGACCGAGCAGGGATGGGGGTTAGTCTTGAATCCAGAATGCCGCTCTTAGACCACAGGGTCATAGATTATGCTTGGAGTTTAGATGATAAATTTCGCATCAGAAATGGAGAAAGTAAATGGGTTTTACGTCAGGTTTTATATCGATATGTGCCTCGCAATTTAATTGATCGACCCAAATCTGGATTCGGCATGCCGATTGATGTTTGGCTACGCGGACCGTTGCGCGACTGGGCTGAATCATTACTTGATCCTAGCGTAATAAAGGGACAAGGAATTTTAAACCCAGATTTAGTAACCAAAGCTTGGAACGAGCATCTGACGGGACAGGAAAAGTGGCAAGGGAAGCTATGGGGGGTGCTAATGTTTCAGGCTTGGCTCAATTTTGATAAATCATGCTGAAGACTTCGGGAAACGAGAAAATTGGGGTGATCGGTCTGGGATATGTCGGCTTGCCGATTGCCGTAATCCTCGCCGAAAAGTACGGAGACATTGTTGGATTTGATATCAATCCGCATCGCATTTGCGAGCTATCTGCGGGGCAAGACGCGACCCTCGAAATTAATGCAGAAAGGCTAGCAAATCCAAATTTAACCTTTACTTCAGATCCGCAAGACCTTCAGTACCGAACTTTTTTCATCGTCACAGTACCAACACCAATCGACGAAAATAACAATCCGGATTTAGAGCCGATTCGCCAAGCATCGAGGTTGGTGGGATCAGTGCTCAAGAAGGGCGCAATTGTTTCATTTGAGAGCACCGTTTACCCAGGAGTAACCGAGGAGATTTGCCGCCCAATCTTGGCTGAAATCTCAGGTCTCGAGCCTTTAGTTGATTTTAAGATGGTTTATTCTCCGGAACGAATCAACCCCGGCGATAAAGAACACACGATTGATAAAATTAAGAAAGTAGTTAGCGGGGAAGATGAAGAGGCGATTTCGCGGGCAAAAGAAGTTTATGGTTCAATCGTCCAGGTCGGATTGCACGTAGCCCCGAGTATAAAGGTAGCTGAAGCAGCCAAAGTACTCGAGAACACCCAGCGGGATCTCAACATCGCGCTCATGAATGAACTAGCTCTCATTTGCGACAGGATGGAAATTCGAACGATGGACGTGCTTGAAGCGGCAGGAACGAAGTGGAATTTTCTGCCGTTTCGTCCCGGTCTTGTAGGTGGTCATTGCATTGGAGTTGATCCGTACTACCTTACCACGCGAGCTCAAGCCCTTGGATATCACCCAGAAGTCATCCTTAGTGGTCGAAAGATAAATGACGGAATGGGTGCGTTTATCGCCCAAAAATTGGTGAAAATGTTTGCCAAAGCAGGGATTCAGATTAAGAATGCGAGGGTCGGCATTTTTGGTTTAACATTCAAAGAAAATGTCCCTGACGCACGCAATAGTAAGGTGCCGGATATCGTGAATGAATTGAAAGATTTTGGAGTAAATTGTCTTGTGCACGATCCATGGGTTAACCCGAAAGCGGCGAAACATGAATATGGAATCGACCTGGTGGGCGAGTCCGATCTGCGAGATTTGGATGCAGTGTTATTGGCGGTTCCGCACCATCAATATATGGAAAAAGGTGGAGAAGGATTTCGTAAAATGATGAAAGATCAGGGAATCTTTTTCGACGTTAAATCGGCTATCAAACGAGAAGATTTGGGACCTAGCATCCAATATTGGAGTTTATAAATGGCAAAAGTTTTAATCACTGGGGGTTGCGGATTTATCGGCAGTCATATTGCCGACGCGCTTTTGGCGAGAGGAGATGCGGTAGTCATTTTAGATGACATGAGCACCGGATCGTTAAGAAATATTGCCCATATAAAGGATCGAATTACTTTGATCGAGGGCAGCATTTGCGACCCAGAATTAGTTAAGAAGTCAATGGAAGGCGTCGATTTTGTCACCCATCAAGCGGCTCTTGCAAGTGTGCCAAGAAGCATTGATGATCCAGTTTTAACCAACAAGGTCAATATCGACGGAACTTTGAACATATTGTGGTCAGCAAAGCAGGGCGGAGTTAAGAGAGTGGTCGTAGCCAGCAGTTCTAGCATTTATGGGGATTCAGAGGTCTCACCCAAGCATGAAGGCTTGCCCTTGAGGCCAAAAAGTCCCTATGCTTTTTCAAAAGTCGCAACTGAAGAATACGCAAGAATTTTCTTCGAGGTTTACGGGTTGAACACGGTCGCTCTGCGATACTTTAACATTTTTGGTCCTCGGCAGGCTCCCGATGGTCCTTATGCAGCCGTGATTCCGGTGTTTATAGAGTGCATAAAGAAAGGGAAGAGGCCCAAAATCAATGGTGACGGATCGTTTTCAAGAGATTTTACATACGTTTCCAATGCCGTCTCGGCAAATTTACTCGCCTTCTCGGCACCGATTGAATCTTGCGGCACCATGTACAACGTTGGAGCGGGCGATCAAACTTCAATTTTGCATTTATACAATACGATTTGCGATCGGTTAGGCAAGAGCGATCCCCCAGAATTCGGACCAGTTAGAGCAGGGGACGTAGCCCACAGCAAAGCTGACATCTCTAAAATTAAGAAGGGTCTCGGTTATAAGCCCTTGATTGGTTTCGAAGAAGGGATCGGCCTCACCTTAGCTCCCCTACGGTGAGTCGCAAGCATTAGTACGGGTATACTTCCCGAACCTTGACTTCGGCTCTTATACGACCTTGGCGGCTTGTCTTTGTGCTTTTTGCCGTGGTCATAGCCCAGGCGCTCTTTGCCCAATCTAAGCCGGTATTGCGCCTAGAAGTCGGAGATGTAGTTCACGTTGAAGTCACGACTTACAATTCAAAAGATATCAAAGATTTCAATACCGGGGATTACGAGATTGCAAGGGACGGATCAGTTTACGGAACGACCTTTGGTCGAGTTGTATTGGTTGGTAAATCCGTGTCAGAAGCGCAGACACTAATCCGAAAGGCGCTGGCACCCTTCGTAAAGCCGGACGAAGTGTTTGTGAGCTTGCTGAAACAATCCCCCCAAAAGGTTTACTTGTACGTAACCGGCGATACCGAAGATGTGTCGAGCGCGACCCCTCGGGGTCCCATCGATATGATGCCGGGCTTGACCCTTACCCAGATTTTGAGCAGCGTAGCCGTGAAGGACCCACAACTTTGGTCAGTGACGGTTAATCGAGATGGCAGGGATATTTTTTCCCAGCCTTTGAATGCACCCATAACTCAAGGCATCAATTTGATGCCAAATGATTTGATCCTGGTTGCACCGTCTCAATCAATACAGGTTTGGATTTCCGGTTATGTGCCGAAAGCAGGACGGTTTCGCGTGCAAGCGGGCACAACGTTGGATCAATTAATTGACTTAGCCGGTGGCCTTTCGGCTCTCACAATTGTGCCTCCAATAGACGCGACTGACTTGAGAGCTTCGATTTTAAGAAATAGTACCGCGATTGAAGTTCAATTGGGACATCCGAACAACGAGGCTCCATACGTCCTTCAGGATGGCGATCAGGTTACAATCTCGGCTCTTCCCATAGTTCGGTTCAGCGTGCTTGGGCAGGTACTGAAGCCAGGAGAATTTGAGGAACGTGGGGATATCAGCCTGTTTCGAGCAATATCGACCGCAGGTGGGGTGAGCCCAGATGGAAGCCTTCAGCAAGTCATTGTTTATCGGGGACGCGAGTTGTACCGAGTCGATGCGAGTGCGCCAGAAGCGGCCAAGCCAGCCAAGCCATTTTTGCTTCAGACTGGTGATCTCGTGTTCGTCCAAACTAATCAGAAAGTGTTTTATGTGTTTGGAACAGTGCTTCACGCAGGGCGATATCCAATGGAAGATCATAGAACGTACCATCTTTCGGATGCTTTAGCGGTGGCGGGAGGACTCACGCCAGACGGCGTTCTGCGAAGGATCGCTATTTCCAGACCCGGACCAGATGGTAAATCCATAGTTACTTTCTACAATTTGGATGAATATCTAAAGAATGGCAAATTGGCTGCTGATCCTGTAATTGAACCAGGAGACGAAATATTGTTTACCACTAAGAAGGGTCTCAGCCTAGATGCTACGAACGCGTTTCTTTCCTTTGGGGTACTGATATCTTCGCTCGTCGGAAAATTGTAAGAAATGACTGAAAACTCTTCCCAGGCATACACTCCTTCCGAACTGCCTCAGGTTGATATCAATAATCTAGCTTATCGAATTAAAATTAGATGGGCACTTGTGGCGTTTTTTGTAATTTTAGGATGCGTTATCAGCCTGCTGTACACGGCATTTGCACCATCAATTTGGGAGGCAGATACGTCGCTTTATTTTCCTGTGAAACCCGTTTCGATTGTAAGTTCGATGGGAAATTCAGGAGCTGGCGGTCTCGGGAGCTTACTTAGTGGCGGGTCGTCGAGCTCTCTCGATATTTTTAGAGGCTTTTTGGACAGCTACTCGGCTCTGGAAATCATAGCTAATAAGTGCAATATCAGTACTGACAAGGTTTTAAAAGTTAGACGACTGGAAACAGATATGACTAACGAAACTTTAGCAATCTCGGTGACATCCACCGATAAAGATTTCGCCCTAAATGTGGTTAAGGCCAACTTAGACGCAATAAGCATTATTAACGCTCGGACTCAGGGCAAGTTCTCTAAAGCGGACGTAACCGTTATTACCCAGCAAGTGGAAGTACTGAAGGCGGAAATTGCGGTTCTACAATCAAAGCTGTTGGCAGCTTCGAATGGAGCCGTATCGGATTTTTCGACTTCCAGTTCCACCAACTCAACTGATTTTAGTTCGGTTGGAAATAGCCCGGTACCTTCGGCAATTTCATGGACGGATAAGCTGCGAAATCTGGAAGTTGAGAAAACAGGAGTTGATGCGCAAATTCAACTTGTCCAGCAGAATCTTAATGCAATGGTTAGTCAAAGCAAAACCCTGCCGGTTGGAGTGCCTGCAGTGACAAAATTGGAACCTCAACTGGTTGACGCCGAGACTCAACTGCGAATTCAGTCCCAATATTTAGGTCCTGAAGCACCTCAAATCAGGCGGCTAAATGAAACAATTTCAGGTCTCAAATCCCAAATTGAGCAAGAAGTTGTGAAGTTTTTCTCTCTCACGAAGAAAGGTCTAATTGATCCAGGAGATAACGAGCAACTTAAAAATTATGTTTCGTTGATCTCGCAACGAGCCGGGCTCGAAGCTCAAATTAAAGCCCTTAGACCGATTGCTTCGAGTGCACCTCAGCAACAGATTCATTTTGAAACGCTGACTGCAAATCTTAAACTGAAATACGAATTGCTGGGGCTGACCGAGAGAGAGTTGCTGGCCGCGACAACTCAGATGATGCATGATCCAGTTACTTGGAACGTCCTTGATCCGCCTTATGTCAAGGAAATTCCAGTAAACAAGCATTGGTTGCGAAATCTTGCCGATGGGATTGCGGCGGGCCTCTTGATCGGATTGATTGGCGCAATAAGAAAGCCGGCGGTTTAGCCGATCGATGCGCGATATTTTCCGATCTTTTGCAAAAGTTGGAACAAGCGGGTTGTTCACAGCCTTTTTTGGAATTCTCAGCATGAGAATTTTAGCCCATCGAGTAGGTGATAGTGGTATCGGGCTTTTTGCTGAACTCCGGGAAATACAGCGCATCGTCGTCCTTTTAGGGACGTTTGGAGGGGGTCAGGCCATCATTCAAGGCATTGCTTCGCGAACGGGAGAAGATCGGACTCGTTTCTCAGCAGAAGTTTTGAAACTTGAGTTGCTTTGCTTTTTCGTTCTGGCTGTTATTTTCATACTTTGCGCTCCGATCGCATCGCGTGCGATATTTGGTAACGAGCATCACACTTTGCTTTTGATTGCCATGATCGGGCCAGTGCTTGCGGCGATATTAATGGGATATGCGGTCGGGATGATCAACGGACGTGTGCTGGTAGCTGCATTTGCAATTTGTCAAACAGTTCTGGCTGTATTTTTATGGATATTCAGTTACTCGCTTGGAAACCTTGCGGCGAAGGGCAATGAATTTGCGTATCCGCTTCTTCTGACAATTCCGTTCCTTGCTTCAGCGTTGTTCGGGGCTTTCTTTTTATGGAAGGATGGAGCTTTTGTGCGATTTTCCGCCGCTTTTGCTCAAAAAATAAAGTGGTTTGAAATCAAAATATTCCTTCAAATCGCTGGAGCGATGCTAATTTCACAGGTACTGGCGGCAATTGTTATCCTCGCACTACGCACCGGCCTAATTCGGAACTTTAACCTTGCGGTGGAGGGTCATTTTGACAGCGCGTGGACGGTTAGTATGGTTTACCTAACCGGTATCCAAAGCGCGTTTAATGTGTACTATTTCCCAAAGCTATCCGCGAATAATTCTCGTGAGTATCGACAGGATTTAACGAAGAACATGATGGCGATGTGTTCAAGTATTATGGTTGTTATTTTGGTACTACTTGTACTTACACGGGGAGGAGTAATCAATCATCTTTATGGCAATCAGTTTTTACCTGCTACAAAGGCGATGAGATGGATGTTGATTGGTGATCTGTTCAGATCAACTGGGCTCTTCCCAACCGTTTTACTTATAGGACGAAATTTTGTCAAGGAATTTATTATCCTTGAAGTTCTAATGAATTTGTTACTGTTAGTAGTCGGCTTCTTTGGACTTTATTACACCAAGATACCTCTAGACTTATTAGGCATAGCTTATGCCGGAGGATATCTAGTGCGCCTAGTCGTATCGGTTTATTTCGTAAGGAAATTACGAGAATTCAGTATTGGTCCTCTGTTGGTGACCTTCTGGATGATTGGACTAGCTGCAATAGTCGTTGCTGATTTGGCGTCTTGGACCGCGCCTCTTATGCCAACTAAATTGGGACTCGCAAGTATTGCGCTCTTACTCATGGCGACGTCGGCACTAGGATTAATTTTTTCGGCCCGGAAGTCTGCAGGGAAGTCCTTGGGTGCAGTTCCCCAGATGCCTTAGTTAGCAAGATCAAATAAAACCATAAAACGGGGTGGCGAAGTAAAAAATGGAATACCAGGATAATCATGAATGCTAGTAGCCCAACCGCAACCGCGTAGTTTCCTTTTTTAAGCGCGGTTCCTACTGGAACTACAAAAAGTACAGCGAGATAAAGACAAGCAAAAAGACCTGAAATTGTTGCCCATTCAACAAAGCTGCTATGTGATTCTTCTTCCTGGTAGGGGCCCGAAAAGCCGGAATGGGGTCCTGGACCCATTCCAAAAACAGGGTCATCTCGCAACGCGAAAAGGCCGTTTTGCCACAAATTAAGCCGATCACTGGCGTCATAGCCGTGGTGAAACAATGTGTCCCCAACCTTATTTATCAATTGAGGCGCATGAGAAAAAGAGAGCCCAACTATTACAAGTAGTGTTGCAGCTATTCCAAGTGATCTAAATGCCGACTTTTCAGGTATTTTTTCTCCTATCCAAAGTCGAGCAATTGGAATAAAGGGCACCAATAATGCAACCGCTGCCATGAATATAGTTGCAAGTTTCCACGCGTCGCTAGAGCAGGCATATCCAACAACAATTCCAAGGGCAAAATAGATTGATCCGCAAATCTTTGATGATAATTTTAAAGTGTTCCAGTTAACGATTAAAAATATGGGTAAGACGGAGCAGATAAGTGCCACTTGATTTGGATTATCTGTAAGACCTTCGAACCTAAAGTCTTGGTAAAGTAAATGGAAAGGACCGACTACGGGTTTGACCAATACTAACACCAATAAAAAGCCATATAGTAACGAAGTACATGCCAACGCCCAATACATTAACTTCTTATAGCTAAACAGTGCTTTACTTGAGCATAGGGTAATAGAAAAGATCGCGGCAAATATGTAGGATAAGAGGTCTCGGCCAGCAATAGCAGAATCATGACCAACTCTAACTGCCAGTGCCCATCCAAATAGCATGGCAATTAAGCTGTAAATCCAAAACGGACCAAGAGGATTTGCAAAGATGTATTTGCGAATAGAAGTCGACCTATTGTCATACCATTCCTTTACCATCCAGCAGATCAGCATTATCTCGCCTGGTCCAATCGGATGCTTTAGCCGCAATTGGGTAGAAGCGCTGAGAAGTGCAGCCAGAGCGATCCAGATACATTCAAATGTCCCTGCCTCACGCCTTGTACGTTCCATTCAGATTAAACGGTACCTTAGAACCATTGCTCGAAGGTAATCTCCTCTTTAATTACCGTGGCAGAGAATAGCCAGAATACAGTTTTGGTGGTCGCGTCTCTTCCCGATTCGCTCCTTCATTTTCGCGGGCATTTGCTTCGCTCGATGGTTGCAAGGGGGCATAAAGTCTTTGCCACTGCCTCCGACAACGATCCATTGGAAGGCTCTTTAACTGAATTCAAACCTGGATTGGATCAGATGGGAGTCAAATTTATTCCAATTCCTTTGGCGCGCGCATCAATAAACCCAGTTTCCGATCTTAAAACATATGTTGCACTACAGGGTTTGATGAAACAACTTAAGCCAGACGTTGTTTTTTCCTATACAATAAAGCCAAATATTTTTGGCAGCCTTGCTGCAAGCTCTTGCAATGTTGCTCGCATTTTCAGCCTTATCACAGGAGTTTCGTCAGGATTACGGACAGAAGAAGAGCAAATCAGCCGGAAGGGAAGGCTAATCGCGTCGCTTTACAAAATTGCGATGAGGCGAAATGACACCGTGATTTTTCAGAATCCAGATGATCTTGAGCTGTTTCACAAATTACAAATTGTAACTAATCAGAAAACGGAAATTATTAATGGTTCTGGCATCGATCTCAGCCATTATAAGCCCGAGCCAATTCCAACGCTGCCGATTAAATTCCTACTCATCGCTCGAATACTGGCGGACAAAGGAATACGGGAATATGTGGAAGCAGCAAGAATAGTTCAGGAAAAATATCCGGAGGCAGAATTCCAGCTATTAGGTCCTTATGACGACCAAAAAAATGGGATTAGCCGGGACGAGGTTCAAAACTGGGAAAGGGAAGGGGTTATCTCTTATTTAGGGTCGCAAAAGGATGTGAGACCATTTTTAAAACACTGCTCAGTCTTTGTGCTTCCATCTTATCGCGAGGGAACTCCAAGAACCATTCTGGAGGCAATGGCCACCGGCCGGGCAATAATTACTTCGGATGCGCCAGGTTGTAGACAAACCGTTAAGTCAGGATTTAATGGAACCCTTGTTCCCATAAAAGATCCTGAAGCTTTGGCGAAAGCCATGAAGCTTTATTGCTCAGATCCGGAGCGGATTAAAACGCAAGGGAAGAATTCGTTGACCTACGTTCAAAAGTACGACGTCGAGGATGTCTCTAAGCATCTATTGACAATCCTCGGGCTTTAATACTAGTGAGTTTTCGAAGCCGATTTATCCGTGACTGAACCCATGAAGATGGAGCGGGTCGCTTCGCCTTTTTCATTGATTCCTGAACGCAGGACTACCTTGCTCAACGTACGGAGCAGAATGTTTATATCTAGCCAAAGCGAACAGTGGTCCACGTACCAAAGATCGAGTTCAAAAACTTTGTCCCAAGAAATGGAGTTCCGGCCATTTACCTGTGCGTAACCAGTTATCCCAGGGCGAAGATCGTGCCTACGATTTTGTTCAGCTGTATAACGTGATAAATACTCGGTGAGGAGGGGGCGCGGTCCCACCAAGCTCATTGTTCCGACCACCACATTCCAAAGCTCGGGGAGTTCATCTAAGCTAGTGCTCCTAAGAAACTGGCCAAATTTGGTGAGTCGTTTTTCATCTGGTAGCGGTTTACCATGTTGATCGACCGCCAGTTTCATCGTGCGAAACTTCAATATTGTGAATGGCTTGCCATGTAATCCTGGTCTGATTTGCTTAAATAAGATAGGAAATCCCAGGTTGGACCAAACAAGCACGGAGATGACCAACATAATTGGCGACAAAACCACTAAGAGCATTAAGGCGATTACAATGTCCAATAATCGCTTGATGAAGGGCCAGATCGACAATGATTAAAGTTTGGCAGAATGAAAAGAATATTGCAATGTTATACGATGATGTAGTGATCTACAGGGAAGTGTGTAATTGAAAGCGAGCAACAGTTATATTCATAATAGTAATTATCAGAAGATAATATGAAGCCAAGGGAAGTGGGCGCAATTGAAGTTGACCTCGACGCAAATTCTATGTCCGATGCAGTTAACAAAAAGCCGAGGCAAGCAGATATTGATATTGCCAGGGGAATAGCGATTATTGCAGTCGTTTGTTTGCATTCAAGTGGAAATGCTAGCCGGCTTTATTGTCAGCCGTTTGCTTGGGATTGGTACTTTCTGACCGCTTTAAATCGATTGTTGTGCTTTGCGGTGCCGCTCTTTATTTTCCTATCCTGTCTGCTTGGCGCGATATCTTGGGAAAAGAAGCCGAGTTATCGAAATTTTGTTAAATCCAGAGCTCAAAGCATTTTATGGCCCTACGTCGTTTGGAGCGTAATTTATTGGATATTTCGATTTTTGTTTGATCCAAGTCAAAGAGTGACTAGGCATTTACGAATTTTCGGAATCAGCCTGACCGGACCCAGAATTTTTCTTGACGTGAAAGCGAGATTTAACGATCTAGTTTGGGGAAAAGCGTTTTTTCATCTGTATTTTTTGGTTATTCTTTTTGAAGCCTTGTTAATAGTGCCGTCGCTCTGCGTTTTTTTAAGATTAAAGCCGCTTGCCAAACTTTCATTTGGACAAGTGCTTATTTTTTCTGTGCTGGCTCAATTTTTTATCCTTTGGCTTCAGCATAATTACTTAAAACTAACTTATCCAGCTTCAACTGCGCTTTGGTATCTGCCGGTTATCATTCCAGCAGTTTATTTAGGCTTGCAAGCGGATTGGCGAGCTAGAATCACTTCCCTTGCGCCCTTGCTGTTGCTAGTTGCACTCGCGGCCGGATATTTTTACTTTCAGCAAGAGTTTGCGGCGTTGCATCACATGCCGGTTTCGAATTACCTATCTAATGGTTCTCTGTCCGTTTTCTCTGCATTCCTTGCGATTCTTGTTATTTACTCCAGCATGAAATTGAGTAAGAATCACGAATGCGGTTGGCTTCAGTGGTTAGGTAGAAACTCTCTCGCAATTTACCTAATTCATCCTGCCTTGATTACGGCATTTGGGTATAAATGGTGGATTTCCGCATCAGAGAAATTTCATATTGGAGGCTGGCTTGGATTTACCTTGATGATTCTATTTACCCTGGGATTAACCCAGGCAATTAGTAACCTTAAAGTAAATAAATTGCTTTTCGGCAGGTAGATGGAGTTAGTCGGAAGCTTGAAAGTTGGTCTCCATTTCCGCTCTATAGTTATAGCTCTCAGTTCCAGTTGAATTAGTTAGGCTAGTCATGCGGTTCAAACAATCCCATCCCATTCCGGTAGTTCCAGTAGATAATCTATTCCCTAGAATATCCGAAGAACACGAAACTCCTCCAATAGATGTTGGCCGATTAAGGTTATCACAAACTGAATCAGTGCGGTTTCCAGCGGCGTCGTAGGATTTTTTAAAACGATTCTTACTAAATTATAAGACAAGAACTTTTCCCCGATGAATACCACAAGCCTTTCATAATTGGGGTGCTTTGTTTCGTTAGAAACGAGATCAAGCTGCATGAAAAATTTTGATTACTGCAAGTCGATGGCATAGATTTTGCTGAATTTGACGCTTAATTATGATTCTCAATAATTGAAGATTAGTTTTCACGTAGAATTAGTTTCACATGTCGCAAATTATTTTTGAAGTGCGAGAATCAGTTGACGGCGGTTTTGAAGCAAATGCACTAGGTCACAATATATTCACCCAAGGCGAAGACTGGGACGATCTAAAAGCAATGGTTCAGGATGCAGTTCGATTGCATTTTGAGTCGGATCGTCGCCCTCAGATAATCCGATTAATGTTCATTCGAGAAGAAATTCTTTCAGCATGAAGTTGCCTCGCAACCTCAATGGTGTGGACTTTGTTAAGAAAATTGAAAAGCTAGAGTTTGAGCAGGTTAGGCAGTCTGGAAGCCACGTCATGATGCGCCACTTACCGTCGGGAGCAGTTATTTCGGTCCCTGCTCACCGTCCGATAAAGCCCGGCACCTTAAACCAACTATTGAGGCTGATTTCTAGGATTACTGACACTCCAAAAGATGAACTGATCGCGATGATTGTTGAATAACACTTCGTCTTAAATCTCCGATTTTTTTATCGATGTTTGAGGCATGATACGACTCAGTCGGGATTGCCCATCAGCGCGGTAGTCGTAACCCGACTTCAAGGGCCGCCCCGAAGTCTCGTACTGGTAATCGTATACTTCAGAAGTTGGATTTCCGCTTGTGTCAAGCTTTGCCACTCTTTGAAATACCTGCGACGTTTTAGGGAACGCTCCAACTGCGATGTAATCGTAATACCCCCAACTGGTCGAGCCGTTAGGAGTAGTGTAAGTAGCCTCGGTCCTAGAACCGGAAGTGGAGTTCGTTTTCATTCCGAGTTTATAAATTTCTCTAAATTTTCGTCGATTAAATTGATTTGCTCCTTGATTGTTAATAACGCTTGGGAAGAAATGGTAACTATTTCCCTTTCACACACTGGATTGTTCTTTCCATATTTTTGAAATTGTTCGTAAAAAAAGTTTTTGAAATCCTCTTTCGAGACCTCTCCCTTGGAGAACTTTTCGGATACCAACATACTTAGTTCAATATCAGCAACAGTGGCATCGCTAAAACGACTCGTAAACGTGTTCTTTCGCGTGAGGGCTTCCAATGTTTGGTTGATCCAACTCAATCTCTTAATACAATCTTCTATCAAGCCTTTATCCAAGCAGCACCCAGAAAGAAATTTCAAGCATACCAGAATAAGTTTCCATTACTGATTGCGCCATTTGTTCGACGCCCGGTGCGTCTAGCGATTTGGAACTCAAGGCTGCAGTATCTAATTCTAACAGCTAAGCAGTCTTCGCGTAGGATTCGTTGTAAGACCTGATCTCTACCCGGTAGGTGTCCTGGCTAATAAATCTTCCCGACCCCGGTTCGTAGTACCGCGCACGTATGTAGATAAGTCCAGATTCATCGTCTTGTTTATGACCTAAGTTCGCGCAGTAGGTGTCACTACGGTCGTTCATTTTGAATTCATCTAAATATTTTCTAGTAGTAAGCAATTTTGATCAGCTATTTAGGTATCCAGATTGATTGCTTTCGCGCATTAGTGGTCTAGCGTCCATTAAGCACGATAACCTTACGACGAGTCTTTCGAGTTTTCCCGGTACGTAGTGGGTCTCTTATGATCCACCTCCTGAGATTTTTCTGCTATTAATTCGGTCGACATATCTAGCGAACCCGAAGAGATCAAATGCTAACATGACTGTCAGACCGGGGAACGACCAGAACTTTGAAACCGGTAAGGTTAGAAATGGCAACAGCAAGCTTGCAAGCATCGCGATTACGAACTGACGCCGCAAAGCTATTTTCTTTAGAAACACTATGCATAACGTGAATGTGGAGACCACGTAAGCAAAAATTAGAAAGTTCATCACTATTGGGCTCCAGCCGTTTACGAGAAATCTAAGAGAGACATAGAAAGTTATGATGCCTAAAGATAATAAAATTCCGTTCCTAGCCTTGTAATTATCCATCCGAACCCGCAAAGTTTGCGTCTTCAATATAGCCTAAGAGGATAACGCTGTAGGTAGCTGCTGCCAAGACTGCGACAAAAGCAAGTCCGCCCCCGACCACTGCGCTTACCCGTACCGCGCCCGCCTCCATTGCAAGTACACCAGCGAAGGCTAAAGCGGTCGCCGAAGTTGCGAGTGCTGTCATTTGTCCATCTCCGTGGAAGCTCGCATCCGCGACCCCGATTAGGCCGAATGCAAGACATGCTAGTGTGAAAGCAACAATAAAGTCTGAAGGAGTCTTCGCAACAACCATTAATGCAAAAGCGGTCACCGCGAGAGTCATTCCGGATGCAAAACTGACGGACCCATAGATCAAATACCATAATGGTATTTCTCCGCTAAGATCCGAACAGTTGGTTGGATTGGAATTGCAATAAACAAACCAGTTCACGGCTTGCATTTCCGGGTCTTGACTAATGAACCGGCCGGAGGTTGGTTCGTAATACCGCGCTCGCATGTAAACAAGACCAGATTCATCGTCCTGTTTATGACCCAGATTTGCACAATAGCGTCCTTTTGGATCTCCACTAGACGCCCCCTGGCGGATGTTTCCCCAGGCGTCAAAAGAGCGTTTGTCGTTGACACTAAAGGAACTTCCGTCACGAGATACGTCGCCCATCATGTTGCCATGGGCGTCATAAATAGGATACACGACTGTCGTGTTACTTCCAACTGTTTTAGAAATGGCGTCTATACCTCTAGCTCCTAGAGCGTAATCGGTTACCGCAGCCGATGACCCAGCATCGACATCTTCAATTCCCATCTGCCCATCGTAGCGGTAAACGGTCCCGCTCGACGTCCCAGATTTAGAGACTCTCATCCCGTCCGCTCTATAATTGTAGCTTTCGGTTCCAGATGAATTAGTAAGGCTAATCATGCGGT